>Ga0193726_1000016_pt1 | contig 563703 bp, 470 predicted proteins | sample H2c1metaG_FD_144928 | JGI IMG/M metagenome (GOLD analysis project Ga0193726, IMG submission 144928) | Soil microbial communities from a riparian zone of the East river system, Colorado, United States - H2c1 | ecosystem: Environmental > Terrestrial > Soil > Riparian zone | place: USA: East... | reverse complement strand
TACCGAGCATTGGCACTTATGACTTTAAGGATCGCCGTTTCTTCGCTTATTAGGCCACTAGTATAGCTCCGCACACCTAAATGCGATGGTTTCGTAGTTACTCATATATAAACATTCGTTTGAACAAGCAAATTTAGACGTGCCATTCACGCTGGGCTCCGCCTCCCATCAGCAATCTCGGCCCCTCTGGGCCGGATCAGTGGTCGATTACGTCCTCTTCTCTCGTATTCTTTCCCACACCGCCCCCGAATCTCATTTACCTCTTTGCAGCCGTTGCCTTTTCAACGTCGAAGAGTGAGCCTCATGACCGATTTCCTGTTCGAATACCATTGCGCATTGCGCAACGACTCAGTAATCACTGCGCAACGGCATCTCCTACTTCAGAATCATTGCGCACCGTCCGAAGCTGGACTGCGCAATGGCGAGAACACAGTTCGCGGCCAATTCGAGACAATTATCACTTTTCATCGGTGCGACCCATACTAAACAGGGGGGAGGCCCGCTCCGGCCATCCGAAAGGAATCTCTCCTCCATGACCAACACCCGGAATCTCCATCCGCAAGGTTGCCGCTCAACTTCAGTTCAGCGAGTCTCTGCTTCGCCATCTTCTCCTGGCGCTCCGGGCTCCGGCCAGCGACCAAGCTCTTGCCCGGGAGGGCAAGATCTCAACCAATGAACTTGTTCGCCGCGCCAAAGCTGGCATGCACCGCTCCGTCAAACATCGCGAGACATCGGCGCTTGATCGCGATCGCGAGACTCGCATCGCAGCAGATCTCATCTGTGACTGGCTTCTTCAGACCGAACTGAATCGGGCCGCCCGGGAAGCGATCGTCAAAGAGGCACAGCGAAAATTTCGCATGATGAAGGAGGCCGGCCGGCACCCTTCCGCTATTGCGCCTCCCGGTACGCCGGTTTCCCGGATCATCGAGCGCACCGAGCCGCCCGCACTCACCGACGACAGCATTGATGCCGTTTCGTGGTTTGCTCGGTGGCTTTGCCGATGGTCCCTCAACGCTTTTCCCGAGGAGAATGTCAGGGATAGCGGCTTGAGTTTGGCGCTTGAGAAGCAGCGCAGGAGTTAATTGCTATCAGACTTAAGGACTATGAAAAAGCTCTTTCGCGTTCCGAAGACTGTCTTCAAAGTTCTTTCCGCGCCTTGGGGCCTTCGTGATATTCGTGTTTCACGCTTTTCAATATGCACTCCTTCTTTATAGGAGAAGTCTTTGCGCCGCTCCAAAAAGAACAGCAAAAGAGGTAACCACCAACCCGACCACAGAAAGGGAATATCCACCCCACCACCAAAAGTCATGTGCAACATCCCCAATCCGCTCCCCATAAGACAAGAGGCGACGACCGAGGAAAATAAGCGCTATGCTGACGAAGCCAATGATCGCGGAGCGCACCTGCGAGCCGCCGAAAAACTCAACAAAATCACCGTTGGTGGGATCGCCATAACGTTCATCGGCCTCTTCTTTGTCGGTCTTAGCTATCAACAAAGCCGCCGCGCTTTGGAACTCGATCAAAGAGCGTGGATTGTGCCGTTCGAAGACTCCACCGAGACGCTGGATGGTGGAGGAACTTATTTTAAGGTTCTTTTCAAGAACACCGGTCACACGCCCGGACTCCGTGTGCATGCTTGGATTGGAACAACCTCGGACTTGAAATACATTTCCGATCAGGACCCTATAGGTGACGGAAGTGAACATGGAACAATCCTGCTTGCCCCAGAAGGACACGGAAACACCTCTACTGCGGATCATCCCCTTACCGACACACAGATCGAAGAAATTCGCCACGGGGCGCGGGTATACATTTACGGGACCATCGCTTACTACGACATTTTTAAAAACCCCCATTGGACTCAGTTTTGTACTTTTCCAGCCCCCAATCTGAAGGCATTCGGCCCGTGCCCCAAGCACAACACGACAGACGACGAAAAAAAGTAGCACAGCCCTGTCACGGCAACTAATAAAATAGTTGAAGTATGGTTGTGTGTGTGGTTATTGCCACTTTTCATCACGTAGTATCAACGACTTACGCGGAGCGTCTTGCAGCCTAAAGTATTGAAAAGAAACGATAGGTAATTTGTACTGTGGGTATACTGCGGGGTCATTTTTCGCCGGGACTCGGAGTTGTGGGGTTAATGTGTGGCCGCAAGAAACCGGGCCGAATCCACAAACAGGCTGTCCCCTTATTCACACCCATCGGAATATTTAACTAACTTTGGGTTAGTTTTTTTCTTGACTTATATCATGAATTTCTCTACGCTCTGAAACGTAGGTCGGGGTCGAGTAATCGCCTGGCCTTCTGAAAAAGAAGTGGAGCGAATTGCGAGGCACGAACGCGAGTCGCTCACAAAGCCTCTTCCAGCGGTCATCAGCTTCAATTGGCGCAAATCATCGCGCTAAGACAGCACGCCGCTCGTCCTTCGGGACATGGACGCGAGCCGATTGGCCCGTGTCGCGTGGTCAGGGTACTAAGTTCGAAGAGTCAGGATGCTTGGTACGGTTGACTGCGTCGCGGAAGTCGAAGGTCCTTCCTTCGCCTTCGCGGGAGTGTGGTGTCGCGGACATTGCGACATTGCGACTCCACTTCAAGGAGGCTTAGATGAGCAAAGCTGTTCGCAGGAAGCGCCAGGCAGTTCGGCTCTTGCATCAGTCGGTGAAGAAGTTTTCAGCGATTATTTGCAAGGGATCGTACCAAACAGGTGCCGACTCGACGATTGCGACCTTTGAGCGTTATGTGAAGCGTCTCAGTGGAATGACTGATGGAAGCGTACCAGATGTAGAGTTCTGGTCGTTGCATCAAAAAGTCTATCTACGGTTGCTGAAGCATACGTTGAAAATTCGTGGTTGAAGAGTCGGCATCATCTCAAAATCGGAGTAGTTGTGACACTAGGCAATGCTATCAAGATGGTCCGTACGGCAAAGGGCGTTAAGCAACTCGCTCTTGCAGCGCGACTAGGCGTATCCCCTAACTACATCTCACTAGTTGAAAAGGACAAGCGAGAACCGAGCGTCGGATTTCTTCGCAAGTTGGCTAGAGAATTGCGTGTTCCTTTGGGCCTGTTCTTCCTTTGGCAAGACACGTCGGGTCCGACTTCCGGTGGCCAAAACTTGGAGGAGCTGAAGATGTTGTTGTTGCGTATTCAGGCGATGTATTTGGAGGATGCCAACGAAGATGATGAGAATGCCGCCTGATCCGCCACGATTTGCAGTCGACACCCTTGAGGAGTTGGCTTCTCTCCTACTGATCCCGCCAGGGACGATCGAGTACGTCGCCAGGAATCTATCCCGTTTCTATTACAGGAAGCCGATTAGCAAGAATGACGGTACAGAGAGGGTTCTCTGGGTTCCTCGTGGGACGCTCCGAGAAATTCAGGATCAGATAAAATGTGAGATTCTGTCGCGAGTCCAGTTCTCTCGCTACGCTCATGGCGGAGTCAAGGGAAAGTCAGTCAAGACCTTCGCAAATCGCCATGCAGGCCGTGACGTCCTTCTGTCCATGGACATCAAGAGCTGTTTCCCTAGCATTGGGGCTGGAAAGGTTCGGAACGCATTTGCGCAGGTAGGGTTCTGTGGAGACGCTCTGGCCCTACTAGTCAAGCTGACGACCTGGGAATTTCAACTTCCACAGGGACCACCCACGAGCACACAAATTGCCAACATGGTGATGGCTCAGTTAGACCGTCGCCAAGCTGGTCTCGCAAAGCAACATAGTGCTCGATATGACCGCTTCGTTGACGATATGGGAATATCTGGCGACCATCGGCTCAGAAAACTGAAGGGGTTGCACGAACGCATAGTCTTGAACGAAGGGTTCGCTCTCAAAGAAGAGACACCTAGTAAAAAAAGACTCATGGGTCGCGGGCAGGACAGACAACAGATACTAAATCTTGTTCTTAACGAGAAGCCCAATCTTCCCCGCGAACGGCGGAACGCCATCATGCGTGAAATTTCGGTAGTACTCGAATCAGGCGCACCAATGACAGCCTCTCAGATCGGGAAGTTAGCTTGGCTACGGTCAATCAACCCAACGGCTGCATTGCGGCTCCAGAATGCAGCGCATAACGGGAAGGGAAAATGAAGCGACTGGTACTTGATATCGAAACGATTCCACTGCGGGCTGGTGAGTCAGATGAAAACGAAAAGAAGGCCGCCCTGGACGCCTTGTCAGGACGCATTGTCTGTATCGGTGGGATTCTTGTCGATGAGTTTAGGGCCTTGTCAGCTTTCACGCTGCTCAACGACGACGAGTCAGCCCTGCTTCTTGAGTTTTGGGATCGCCTCGAACGGGAGCAAGTGAAGTGCTTCATTGCGCACAATGGACTCAGCTTTGACCTCCCCTTCATTTGGAGAAGATCGGTCGTCAACCAAGTGAGGCCAAGATTTCAGTTTGATTTGAGGCGTTACAAGACGGAACCCATATATGACACGATGTGCGTCTGGGGCAACTGGGAACCCCGCGGCAATGTATCGCTAGATGCATTAGCTAAGGGGCTGGGTCTGGGCTCAAAGAGCGGTTCGGGCGCAGAAGTCTCTGGTTTGTGGAATAGTGGTCGATTCGAAGAATTGGCTGACTACTGTTTGCATGACTGTTGGCTCACCTATGGTTGCTACTGCAAAATGAACTTCCGAACGCCCTCTCACTTTTCTCAGATTGAACGTGGGCGGCTCCGCGATACTGGAACGCGGCAGGGACACACTCCTGCGATTGGTCTCGAAGATCATCCCGAATCAGGCGGAATCGGTTCGCCAGCACTACTTTGATCGCCGCTGCTGCCAGGCTGATACGAGATGGACTTTAAACCAATTCAGGAGTCGGCGATGAGCAACGCTGGCGAAATTCTGAAGTCAGGCCCCTTCGATAAAGCGGCTGATCTCTTGCACAGGTTGGCTGGCCCGATGTTCGATGAATTCGGGGCGATGCTGGCTGATAAGGTCAGGGTCTACCGCGTCAAGAATCTGATATCGACCGTGAAGAGGACAGAGCGCCTGCTGAAGGATGCGGGATTACCGGCAAACGTAGTGCCCCCTCGATTGCTGCTTCCCATCATCGAGAACTGCTCTGTCGAAGATAACGATACACTCCAAGATATGTGGGCTGGACTGCTTGCCACCGCATCGCAAGAAACTGACTCGGCGTCGCCGTCGTTCATCGAAACGCTAAAGCAGCTAACCCCCGACGATGCGCGACATCTCGAAGTCATATGTCAGGACAGCATCCAACACTTCAATGACATTAGGGAGCGGACTAAGCACTTCGGAAATAAGTTTGAGAAAAAGGACCGCATTTGTGATGGAATGACGCTGGCACCGTGGGCTTTTGGGGGATTCAGGTTCAAAGGTCCAGAGAGATTCGATGTTCCGCCGAGTGTGTACGCAGATACATATGTGCGGCTGGGGCTGATTAGAACAACATTCGAAGTTTCAAGCTCATTTGATAGACGCGATCTAGACGCCTATGGCGACGAGGGAATACATCAGGAGGTTAATTCTGAGGTTGATGGTTGGTACGAATTCACCGAGTATGCAGTCCGATTTCTCGATGCTTGCAACGGCCCTGAGAAACAGGCTAAGTAAACGACGATGATGTTATCGCTTCCGTTTTCAGTTTAGACTTCGTTATGACCAAAGATGATTTCGACCGCAAGCTTATCGGCAAGGAAACAGCGTTCATCGTTGAATTCGACGTTCGCCCGTTTGGAACGGAGCAACGAGACGCAGTTGGAGTATTCTTGGGGAAACAGATGCTCCGACATTCGGCACACAACCGAATGCTCTCGGGATTGTTGAAGCCAGCCGCAAAAGATGATTTGCTTCTCACAGTCCGAAGAGCCGACACAGTATTGGTAATCCTAGGAGTAAGTTCCGCAGCGCACATATAGGTGCTGGAGGCCCAGCAAGCGAACTGCCGACAGGGTGCGCCTTTTGGGGCGCTCCGGCACACCGCTCGCACACCCGAAGCGGTTCCTCGGGCATCCATGTACGCTAGCCACCTCGAGCTCCTGATGCCAGTAAGTGTCCCGCGCATCCGGCACGTAGATTCGCGCATGATAATCTCCTTTATCATGCGCGAAAGGGACCCCGTAAGAGGAGCTAGCTCCGTACTGGATTTGGAAACGCTAATCGAGGAATTCATTCGGACCCGGTTGCGGTCATTCGAAGCAGACACCGCGCCGGATCGGAAAACAGTGGATGCTGTCGCCAACAAGGACTTGGAGCGAACTGCACGTGAGGAGCAAGTACGAGCTTGGCTTGGGTATTACAAGGTAATCCTGTTCTTTCCCCCTGATCGAAGCCGGACTATCGCCCACGAAATCATCGAATTTGCAGACGAATTACGTCCGGCATCTCTAGATCAATTGCATGCTAAAATCATTCGCGAGTACAACAGGCTCAGGGCTAGGATTCAGCCGTTGGCTCCGCTGGCACCAAGGTCGAAGCGCCAGCGGGAGGCAATATCTCTCACTTCGAAGGCGCTATGGCTTTGCTACCCGAATGACGTTCCGATCTTCGATGACTATGCGCTCCGGGCGATTCAAGTTATCAGCCGGATTTGCCGGATTTGCCCAATGCCAGGTCAAGGCCTCTATGAATCTTTTGTTGATGTTTGGCTTCAGATCTACGACAGGATTCGACCCGTGATTGAGAAATCTGATCTTCATGGTTACCAATACCAAATGAGGGTGCTAGACGGATTTCTTTGGCATCTGGGTAAGCCGGACTTCGAGGTCGCAGCTGCGTCACCGGCGATGGCTTCAACGGAGTGAAGGCCGTCAGGCAGGGTCAGATTCTGCGGCTTCTTCCGATGTACTGTGATGAATTCGCTCGAATACCTCTTGTGCGAGATGTTCTTGCGCAACCGAGCGAAACTGCTTGTCGCTCATCACACGACGGAAGATCTCGTCATTACCGTCCATCCTCTGGATGAACAGGTCATCTAGAACGCGCCCGAAATACGCGGAGAAGTTGGCGAGGTTATTTGCCTTGGCTGCCTCGACAATCTTCTCGTCGCGCTCAGCTGTGGCGCGCACCTGATCGAAAAAGAGCTGATCGGCTTCGGTGAAGTCAGTGCCAAACCGCTCGTTGAGCTGGTCGACAAGCGTGGAAAGCGGAACTTCTTTATCAGTTTGCGCTCCGGTGCCGACGTCGGTTGGTCCCTTGAGCGGGTCCGCCTCGCCTTGCGAAAGGTCTATTGTGCCATCGCTCACCTGTTGCAGACGGAAGAACTTGAGGGCTACGTCATCGTCGAGTGTGAATTTGGCGCCGTCACCGGGTAGCGGCAGCTTCGAAATCAGATTGCGCACGAAAGCGTAAAGGCGCTCCAATTCCTCGTCGAAGTACGGAAGTATTTGTGACAGGAAGCCGTAGAGGTTGCGAAAGGTTATAAGCAGTCCCCGGAAATCCTCCTGCTCCACATCTTCACGTTCTTTGAAACGCGCTACACAGCGATCCAGGACGGCATTCATCAGCCTGTGATCCTGACCGCTCGGATCACGACGTGCTTTGAACCAAATTGCCGCGAATTCCATCACGTCCCCCGGCGTGAAAATGGCGGGCTGTAGAAGCTTGTGGTGAAGCTCATTCAGCTTCTGTGGATCGACGTTTTCGCCAACAGGAGTCGCTTCGTAATAGGGCTTAAACGATTTGAAAATGTCATCTTCTTCGTTACGGAAGTCGAGGATAAAGGTGCGTGTCTTGCCGGGGGCCGTGCGGTTGAGGCGCGAGAGAGTCTGCACTGCCTGCACCCCTGCCAACCTCTTCACAACATACATGGATTGCAACAGGGGCTGATCAAATCCAGTCTGATATTTCTCGGCGACAATGAGCACGCGGTATTCCTCACCGGAGAAACGCTCGGGGAGCTCGCGTTCCGACAAGCCGTTGTTCATACCTACTTCGGTAAACGTAGACCCCGGCTGGTCTGGATCCAAGACCGTGCCGGAGAACGCGACCAACGCGCGGACATCCTTGTCGAGCGAATCACTGAACTGATCAAGGCCAATCGCAAGGAAGCTCGATGGGCGTTGGATGCCGAGTTCGAATCAATCTGAACAATGGAGAATCGCGAACACTGGGCGTTTCACATCGGATTGTCGCCGCAGATGAACATGATGCTGGCGCGAATCAATTGGGATGCGCGATCTGACATGTTCATCTTCGATGATGAGGACATTCCGACATTGGCCGACTACGTCGATGGCCTTGGCGTCGAGTGACATGAGGCGAGATTTTTGAATGTGAGCGCAACCTGTGAGCGGCTATTCGGAGTGCAGTCCTCTGCGAAATGCAAGCGACATCGCATCAGCGCCGCATTTCTCGTGAGCAACTTAGAGAAGTCGAGGTCCGACTTCAAAAAATCAATCTTCAAAAAATCAATCGAAATTTAACAAGTGAGTCGCGCATTGAGGGTCTCCATCGTATCTTTCGAACCATTCTTCCTCCAAAAATAAGAGAAGTGGCGCGCGTGTGGCACACGCGGCCGCTTCTGAGGGTTGGTCATATTGGTTGAATAGCGAAGGGGATACCGACGGGGGTTCAGCTCCAATATGGGCCATCACGATGAACAAACTCTATCGAGGCCACACGAAAATCTCTATCGTTTGCGCATTCTCAGGCTCTACCAACTACCATCGAGAATCCTGATGAAATAAACACTGCCCGGTTAAACAAATCCAAGGCGCCAAACGCAACCACCCGTCCACGAGCGTGGCTCAGGAAGAAGATTCACACAGAACGCTGTCGAGTGCGTGACAAAAGGGTGCAAATGGGTTTCGATCCGCCGGTCTGCAGTCCGGCCTAAGGTCGACCTGACCTCGATTCCATTAGGCAGCAGGCGGATACCCGAATCATGTCGAGCGAACGCGAAGCTTGGATAGTCGATTTCCGTGCTATAGCGATTTTGCCTTGCTATAGTTTTTGACCGTAATTTGGGCTATAAATGAGAATCAATGCGACAGGTGCGACACATGAGAATTCAAGTAAATTGTTTATTATCTTTTGTTTATGTTTGGAATGAGAAAGATAGGGAAACTGCTGGCGGAGAGAGGGGGACTCGAACCTCGTCGGCCCCTGTCGGAAGCTGCCTGAATGAACTTGGTAGAAAAGGGAAAACAGGTGCCGCTCATTTGGGTTCGAATTTAGAACGGCACTTTATTCGGGTCTATAACTTTCTCAACTTCTAGGAAAGGGGACTTAGCTCGCATGGGCAGTTCCACGTACCTCAATGAGTTGTCAGGTACCGCGGCTCGATTGTCGGTACGGTCATCGATCAGTTCCTGCGTCGCAAGGTCGCCAGAGGCAAGATAGATACTTGCATGCCACATATGACGAGTGAACCGCTCCGCCCTCTTTGAGAAGATTTCCCTTGCGCCCACCGAAGCCAACAGCTCCGCCTTAAACGCCTCCCACAGATGAAGCGTTCGCTTCCTTCCGAGCTTGGAGAGAATGAAAATTCGTGCTCGCCGATCACTCGGATCAGCAATCACTTTCCCGACGTTGGCTTTCACCAGAGACCTCGCAGCCCGTCGCACATTGTCCTTAGACTCCCCCGTTGCCTCCAGAATCCAGTTGAATGGCACGCCCTTTTCAAACAGAAATCCCCGGTGCATGAAGGCCCACTGCAGAATTGACACTCCCTCCAAATCGAGAATGCGATGCACTTTCCAGAACAGCAGGTCGAGGAACTCGATTGCCGTATAGGTCATTGTGGGAGGTCTTCGAGCGTCAGTTTTCATCGATAGAAGCATAGTGCTCCTTTTTGTGCAATCCTGCAAATTCGCAATAAGTCATTGTTAATTCAACCGTTTGAGCCTCAGCGCTTTTGAATTAGGGTTCAGATTTCGAATTGAAAACCCGCCCTCCTGGGGTTGACAAGCCTATGGCAGTTATACGGATCCCTTCATGCTGGGACTGTAGGGCGAAATGCGGCCCCGGTCAGAAGCAGAAGAAGGCTTCGAATGTGATCGCGCTGGCCCCGTTGCGCAATTGAGCCGGAAGGATCGAAATCCTTCCAGAAAGGTTGTCAATTATGTCAGCAAACTCGCTGATTGAGTGGACAGACAATACATGGAACCCGGTTCGCGGGTGTTCAAAAGTCAGTCCTGGTTGTGCACATTGCTATGCCGAGGCATTCGCCGAGAGATTTCGTGGCGTCCCCGGCAACGCGTTCGAGCAGGAATTTGATGTTCGTCTCGCGCCGTGGAAGCTGCTGGAGCCGCTTCGGTGGACCAGCCCCAAACGGGTCTTCGTCAACAGCATGTCGGATTTGTTCCACGAGGAGGTTCCGGATCGATACATCGCTGCTGCGTTCGAGGTCATGGCAGCCGCAGACTGGCACACCTACCAGATCCTGACGAAGCGCCCCGAGCGCATGCGCAAGATGCTGAAAAACGATATTGAGTTTGCGGCCGGGCTGCCTCATATCTGGTGGGGTGTGACCGTCGAGAACCAAAAACACGGCCTGCCTCGTCTGGATTATCTTCAGAAATGTGACGTCGCGATGCGCTTTCTGTCCTGTGAGCCGTTGCTTGAGGATCTCGGGACCGTTTCTTTCGATGGCATCGACTGGGTCATCGTTGGCGGCGAGAGCGGCCCCGGAGCTCGTCCGGTGCGGAAGGAATGGATACTCTCTCTTCGCGATCAGTGCGAGTCCTTCCACGTTCCGTTCTATTTCAAACAATGGGGCGGCTTTCCCAAGGGCAAGCTCGGATGTGAGCTTGACGGGAAGGAGTACAAAGCTCTTCCGCCGATACAGGATCTGAAAGCTCCATCTCTAGCGCGGCGCAGGCAGATTGAGGGCGAGCTGCATAAGCAACTCTGGGCTGTGGGCATTCTGGAGCAAGCGGCTTGATCTTCGCGGGCGCGCTCTTCCTTCAAACGGAGGGCGCGCCCGCAACGCTGTGTTTGGTGGATTGGTCGTACGTGAAAGGATGGCAATAGATATGAAGATCATTGGCCATTTCCTCGAAGCGATGAAGCGGAAGGAATCCCTTCCGTTCCGGTGACCGGATCAACCGGCACCTCGCTTTGAGGAAAGCTTGACACAATTTGAGAACCAGCTCGCCGAGATACCAGTCCCGGCGTTTATGCCCCTTCTATCCGACAAGGATGTCGCCGGCATCCTCGTCATGACCATCGCCTGGGTGCGCTCGCACCCTGACGAGATTCCCGGCTTCAGGCGGCTCGGCTCCTACCTCCGATTCTGTAGCATGGAAGTGGAGCGTTGGCTTGGCAGCCTTGATCAACTGTTCGAGGCTGAGACGGTCGCAACGCTTCTGTGTGTCCCTCAGTCCTGGGTCTATGCCAACGCCGATGAGATCCCCGGCGTACTCCGCCTTGGGCGGTACGTGCGATTCCGCCCGGCCATCATCCACCGGTTCCTCGCGGGTTCCGAGGTTGTCCAGTGATGACCTTTGATGCTACAAAGAGACCGCGATTGAAGCACCACGGAAGGAGGACCGTGGTGCAGGAACGTTATCAGCGGGCCCAAGTGCAGAATCTTGGGTCCAAGTGGAAGCTGTTTTACTGGGATTACACCCGAACCCCGCGTCAGAGACGATCCAAGTCCTGGGCTAAGAGCCGCGTGCCAAGCAGTCGCGAAGCACAACGGCTTGCCGACCAGTTCATGGAGCCAGTCAATGAGCGGAACAACCAACCTCATCTGTTCGCCAGCGACGAGGAATCCTTGCAGGCTGTTTACAACAAATGCCGGGAACTGACGTGGCCACACCTGAAGAACTCCACGCGCAAGCAGTACGAGGAGAACTTCAAGACCTATCTGCTGCCTGAATTTGGTAACAGCAAAGTCCGAAAGATGACGACCATGGATATACAGGCCTATTTCAACACGCTGTCTCCGCGTCTTTCGCCGAAGTCAATTCGGCTGATTCACGGTACGCTGCGTGCCGCATTAAATCAGGGCAAGGCCTGGGGAATGCTTGATCGGAATCCTGCGGTTGGAGTGAAGCTACCGCGAAAGCGGGAGGTGAAGCCGACCGTGCTTCTATCAATGACGGACATCCGCCAGATGATCGACGGAGTACAGGAGCCGACGAAGTCGATGATCATGTTGATCGTCTTCGCATCCATGCGGCCGGGGGAGGCTCTTGCACTTCGATGGAAGGATATCCTTCGCGATCGCATCGTCGTAGACGAACGTGTTTATGACAATGAATTCGATGACGTGAAGACGGATGCTGGCAAGCGTGAGGTGCCATTCGACAACCATGGCATCATTCTCGCGGCTATCCAGCGAATGTGGTCTCGCAACAAGAAGTTCCGGAAGCCTGATGATCTTGTCTTTGCCAACAAGGTTGGCAGGCCTTTGGATCGGCATAATCTGCTTAACCGGCATTTGAAGCCGATAGCAGAAAAGCTGGGGCTGCCAAAGACAGTCGACTTCCGGAGCTTTCGGACCATGCACGCCAGCCTGATGCGGCGTTTCGGCGCTCGCCTCGAGGTTGCCCGTGACAACATGGGCCATGCAGGAGGGACCGGAAGCATCACGCTCGATGTCTATTCAAAGACGTGGTGGAACGAGCGCGTCGAAGCTGTTACCCGAGTCGTCGAGGCCGTATTCGCTGAACCAGACGAGAAAGAGGAGAAGAGGAAAATCGCCATTCCGCTGAAGGGCCTCCCCGACGACGGAATTGCTAAAGAGTGGGAACCCTTCTGGGAACCCCAAGCTATTTAGGCTGACCAGATCTCAATGTAAGATGTTGATTTTAATGGTCGGGGAGAGAGGATTTGAACCTCCGACCCCCTGGTCCCGAACCAGGTGCTCTACCAGGCTGAGCCACTCCCCGAACTTGGTGTGCAGGTGCGTATCATCGGGCGCGGCCTGGTGCGTTTTCCCGCTTGGTACGCTCCGTTAAGTGTAGCAGAATCTCGGGCGCGATGCCCCGGCGACGGCATCGCTGTGTATGGTTGGAACTTGGAGAGATTTGGCGTCGCTCAGGAAGCAATGTCTGGATTGCGCCGGCAAAAAACTGAGCCCGCCCTGCGTGTAGCTGGACGGGCTTTGTTTAAAAGGCTGAAAAGGGTTACAAGGCCACAACCGAGCCTACTGCTTCTCTGGGGCGGCTGGCGGGTTTGCACCGGGGAAGATTCCCCCGATCGGTTCGCGTCGCTTCTGCTCGTCTAGCGGGTTGGGCAACGGTTTACGCGGTATCATCTGGTCGCGCTGTGCGGCGTTATAAACGAAGATCGCTTCCACCGTGGCGATCTGCTTCAGATCTGCAGCCTGCAAACGCTCAACGACATCCTGGTTGGAATGGTGGGTCCGGCTTTCGTAATCGAGATCATCCTGGATGAACTGGAAACCCGGGATGCCAACTGCGTCGAAGCTCAAGTGATCGGTCCCGCCGGTATTCCGCATCGTCAGCGTCGTTACGCCGAGGTCCTTGAGCGATGCGATCCATTGCGCAAAGATGGGAGCGACGGCAGCGTTGCCCTGCGTATAGATGCCGCGGATTTTTCCCGAGCCATTGTCAACGTTGAAGTAGGCGGAGACAAGTTTTTGCTCCGGCTTGACTTCGAGTGGGCCAGTGGCGCGGCGCATGAATTCAGGCAGAGCCACCTGGTCTGGCGCAGTGGAGAGCGCGGCAGAACCAAAGTGCTGCCTGCAGTAGCCCCTCGATCCGAACAGGCCCTCTTCCTCGCCAGTCCAGAGCGCGATGCGAATTGTGCGGCGCGGTTTGACCCCGAGCGCTTCTAAAATGCGCACGGCCTCCATGGCTACGATGGTTCCTGCTCCGTTGTCGGTGGCGCCAGTTCCGGCTATCCAGCTATCCAGATGGCCGCCGAGCATCACAACCTGGTCCTTCAGTTTTGGATCGGTGCCGGGAATCTCGGCGACGGTGTCATAGGCGTGCTCGTGCTCACCGGTGAATTTGGTATCGATATTGATCTCAACGGTCACGGGCACGTGCGCCTCTACGAGCCGGTCGAGACGTCCATAACTCTCGATGGCGGCGACAGCAACCGGAATCTTCACACGCTTGTCGGCCAGGTAGGGGGTTCGGCCGAGCGTCGCGCCGTTGTCATCGAAAAAGGTGCCGCCGCTACCGCCGCCATTCTTGCCATCGCGGCTGGGTTCAATCACCGCCGCGACTTTTTCGTCGGCGAAGAATTGCGCGATCTTGTCGATCATGCGCATGCGTTCCATAAACGTGCGCATACGTGCCTGCATCGCTGGTGGGAGACCACCACCTCCGCCGGTCACTGGAAACTCGGCGATCTCTTCGAGCTGCTGGTCTGTGTTGCGGTCGAAGAGGGGCCTTGTCCACGGGCGGAACTTCGCGCATGGCGCCGTAGAGGACAATTTTGCCGGCGAGCTTACCCTTGTATTGATCAAAATCCTTGTCGGCTTGGATATTGACGAAGACCACGTCGCCGGTAACGGGTCCGGGCGTTGCTGGGGACCACGGAGTTGACTGCAGAATCAGCACTGCCGTATCGGGGGTCACCATGCGAGCCCACGTGTTCATTTGCTGCCAGCCCAGGCCGAACTCGCCCCAATCTTCCAGATGAGCATTTTCAAGCCCGATCTTGGTCAGGGTGTCGCGTGTCCACTCATTGGCCTTCTTTGCATTGGGCGAACCAGTAAGGCGCGGGCCGATCCCGTCCATCAACGCTGAAGCAAATTCCATGACATGCGAGTGATTCAGGCCTTCATCCCGGATCCGCTCATACATCGACATGTCGAGGGACTCGGTGGCGGGCTGAACTTCAGCGTAGGGATCGACTGGGGCAGGTGACGGGGCCGGCTTCGGTTTTTCCGCGGCATAGAGAATCGCGGCAACCGCCAGCAGCGCCGCCGGGGAAAGGCGGGCGAGTGAAATGCGCATCTTCTGAGCTCCGATAGGGTGGGGTGTGATACCTGTGGAGGAATTCTATGGTATCCACCACCCCATTCGCGCGCAAAAAAATGCGGTTAGGGCACTCTGCAGACGTTGGTAGGCCTAGTCGCTCTTGCCTCCATCCGCCGCGGCCGGCAGATCGAGAGCGACCAGGGCGAATCGAGTCTTCCCGTCGAGGGGATCTTCAAATCCGACGATGTGCTGGTGGCGCTTGGAGCCAGCCTTAAGCTGAAGGCCCCCGTGGACGCCAAAATCCTTGTCATCGATCCGTACGTTTCCGTGATTCCCGCTGTCGCTGCAGGTCAGCCCTTCTGACGTTGCCGTGGGTGTGCCGACCGGAGCATTTCCCTGGCAGGTGATTACATCGCCGTAGCGGCCGAGGGACTTCTTATAAAACGCGGTCACCTTGTCCTGCGTGTCTGGAGTGGCATAATTCACAGCCCTGACGCGCAGCGTCCATTGACCGAAGCCCATGTTCACGTCGGCGGATTTGTCGTGCTCCTTATCTCTTACAATTTCAGCGCCCGGGTAGACAGGCAGCCCCAGATCGGCCGCGGATATTTGGTTGGTATTCACATGGACTCCACCAAACGGTGTGTCGACCTGAACGTTCTTTTCTTTCCCGTCCGCATCCTTATCCACATGGACTCGACAGCCCGCAATTCCGGTAGCCAAGGCTGTTCCCAACACAATACAGATCGCCTTTCGATTCATCAGATTCGCCCTCACTCTCTGTAGTACGGTGCGGCGCATCCGCCGGTTCCGCTGGTTCCCAAGCTTGCTCCAACATCTTTGTACTACTTTCTTTCGCAACGAGGGTTAGTATTCTCAGTAGTTTGTAGCCACAAGACTGGTTCACGTTCGAAATACGGGCAGTTAACAGATGTGTTTCTGGCACCTTGCCTCGTAGCCTTGGCGGATGAAACCGGCGACGTAGAAAACGAAAGGACCTTTGTATGTTTGCTCTCAGCTCCTCCAAACGATTCGCGCTTGCCGCCGTGTGCGCCGCAGCGATGGCAGCGGCAGCATCAGCTTGCGCTCAGGATGACCCTCCGCCGGAGGCTGGCCGCATTTCCTATATCTCAGGGAACGTATCCATACAGCCGGTTACCTCGGACGATTGGGGACAGGCGTATCCCAATCTTCCTGTCGGTCCCGGCGACCGCATTTTCACTGATTCCGACGGGCGAGCCGAAATCCAGGTTGGACAGACCTACGTGCGCATCGGGCCGAACTCGGATGTCACGCTCGTGGACGACTCTACCTTCAACATCAACTTTGGCATCGCCCAGGGTTCGATCCACCTGCACAGCTTCGGGCTGTGGCCAAGGCAACTGCTCGACATCAGCACGCCGAATGGCAATGCGGAATTCGGGAATGCGGGCGATATACGTGTAGACGTCCTGCCCACCGAGGGCGCGACCGTGTTCACCAATCTCGGCCAATTCGCAGACATTACGGCCGCTGGCGATTTTCGCCAGGAACTCAACTACGGCCAGTCCCTCGAACTTGCCGGGTCTAATCCCGTCTCTCCGCAGTGGCTGCAACCTGCAGGCCCCGACGATCTCGATTCGTGGAGCCAGCAGCGTGACCAGCAACTGGCGCGCGTTGCCTCGTTCCAATACGTCAGCCCCGACATTCCGGGAGCGGCCGACCTGGACGCGAGTGGCGACTGGCAACCTGCGACCGAGTACGGTGCGGTCTGGTTTCCGCGCAATGTTTCGGCAGATTGGGAGCCTTATCACAACGGGCACTGGATCAACCGCGATCCGTGGGGATGGGTGTGGGTCGAGGATGAATCGTGGGGCTACGCGCCCTTCCACTACGGCCGGTGGGTAAACTACAGCGGCAGGTGGGGCTGGGTGCCGGGACCGGTGAACGTGCGTCCGATCTGGTCGCCGGCGCTGGTGGTGTTTGCCGGCGGCGTTCACGTTGGCGGCGGAGGCGGCCTTTCTGCCTGGTTCCCGCTCGGACCGGGAGAAGCCTATCGCCCCTGGTATCGTTGCAGCCCGCGCTATATCGACCAGGTAAATATCACCAACATTCGCGAGTCTCAGCGAGTTCACGTTCAGAACACATACGTCAACGTCAACGTGACGAACATTACGTATGTGAACCAGACGCGCGGCATGTCGGCGATGCGTCAGGATGATTTTGCGTCAGGGAGGTCAATGCGGAATGTTGCGGTTCACGTCGATCCGCGTGAGATGCAGCAGGCTCGGCCCTTGGCTCGGCCGGAAGCAACTCCGTCGCCGCGAGCCTTTGTCTCGCGTCCAGTGACCCGTCCGGTTCCGGTTTCGATCCAGAGGCCAGAGCTGATCAATCAGCAAGGCAGGCAGATCGCGGCCAGGCCGGGGGCAACCCCAGTTGCCGCACCGGTAAGGCCGGCGCCCCCGATGCGGCAGTTGCCCGGTCGCACGATTGTGGCGGCCCCGGCGCATCCGGTTCAGAACGGCCCAGGGGGAGGCCGCTTTCCTGGAGTCCAAAACGGCCAGCAGCAACAACCCGGTTCGCCGACTGACGGCTTTCAGGGAAGAGCGCCGCGTGCAAACCCGGTGGGGCCGGTACAGGGAATCCAGCGGCAGCCACTGAATCCGCAACGGAACCCCAATCCGCCAACAAACAATAACAACAACGAGCGGCAGCCGGGTCAGCAGCCGGTGCAGCCGACCGGCCAGCCCACGGCTCCCCCGAACTATCGACAGCAAGATCGGTCAAACCAGGCGCCGAACAATAACGATCGTCAACCCGGACCGCAACCGGTCATGCCTGGAGTGCAGCCAACAGGCCGGCCGATGCAGCCGCCACCGAATTCGCAACAAGATAGGCCGAACCAGGCGCCGGGCAATAACGATCGTCAACCCGGACCGCAACCAGTCATGCCTGGAGTACAGCCAACAGGTCGGCCGATGCAGCCGCCTCCGAACTCGCAGCAGGATCGGCCGAACTATCAGCAGGATCGAAGGCCAAACCAGCCACAGCCCCAGAACCCGCCGCCGCAGCAGAATCGTCAGGACTTCGGCCCTGTACAACCGAACAAGCACACGGACCAGGCGCCTCCGCCGGCAAACAATCCGCCCCAGGGACGGCCGAGTCCTCCACCCCAGGAGCAGCGACAGGTGATGCCTCCGGAACGGCCGGTGTATCAGCCACAGGAAAGGCCGATTCCACCGTCAAATCCCCAGGCTGCTTCGCCACAACAAAACAAGCAGCAGAACGATCAGAAACAAAACAAGGATCAAAAGAAGGACGATAAGAAAAACGACAAGAAGGACGACAAGAAGCACGACTAAGCAAACTACAAATGAATCAGGGCCGCTACGCATCTAGCAGCGGCCCTTTTGCTTGAGGATTTGCACGATTCAGTGCCTGAAAGTGCAACGAATCTAGCCGGGAGAGCTCAAGAACCGGCTTGCCGGCATGGCTGCCAGCCGGTGAGATCAGTGTGCTTCGTGCCCATCCTCAGTCTTTCCATCGGCGGTGCCGCCGGTTGCCCACAGGATGCAGGCAAAGAAGACTGCTGCGATAACGGGTACGACAAGAAACGGGGAAGTGATCATGTTTAAGCTCCCTGAACCTTAGATTATCAAATCGACCGGTTTCTTCACGCAGGGCGCGGGAAACGCGGGCAGGCGCAGAGGTTTATGATGGATTCGCCCGAACCTTGAGCGAGCGTCCGTGTTCCAACGAGGAGCAACTCCATGAACGAGAACAATTCTGCATCGCCCCGCAACCGGGGCCGTCGCGACTTTTTGAAGATTGGCGGAGCCGCCACAGCGGCGCTGCTGACTCCTTCCGCATTTGCCGTAACGCCGAACAAGACGCTCCCAGACCTACCTTCAAACCCGCGGACACCAGAGGCCATGCCGACGCGCAATCTGGGCAAGACCGGCTATAAGGTCGGCATCTTTTCGCTGGGCGGTCAGGCCGCATTGGAGAAGCCCAAAAACTTCGACATCGCTGTGCCGATCGTTGAGCGCGCGCTCGATCTTGGCGTCAACTACATCGATACGTCGTCGATCTACGGAGGACCCGATCGCTGGAGTGAGCAATACGTGGGCAAGGTGATGGCGAAGCGCCGCAACGAGGCCTTTCTTGCGACCAAGACCAAGGAACGCACGCGCGATGGCTCGATGCGCATGATCGAGAGATCGCTCCAGTTGCTGCAGACCGATCACGTGGATCTCTGGCAGCTGCACGACGTGGGCACCACCTATGACGTCGGCCAGATCTTCGCAAAAGGCGGCGCCATGGAAGCGCTGCTCGACATGCAGCAGCAAAAAGTGGTTCGGTATCTCGGCATTACCGGACACTACAGGCCCGATGCACTGGTCGAGTGCATTCAGCGGCACGACTTCGATTGCATCCTGATGGCGATGAATGCGGCCGACCCGCATCACTACAGCTTCAACGATGCGCTGCTGCCGCTCGCGGTCGAAAAGCAGATGGGCATCATCGGGATGAAGATTCCGGGCCGCGGACGCATTCTATCCACCTGGACACCGCCACCGATCGAGCAGCAGAAGCACTCGTGGGAAGGCATGACGATCCAGACCGACAAGCCGGGCACGCTGACTATGCGCGAAGCTATGTATTACACGCTTTCGCGGCCGGTTAGCACGGTAATTATCGGATGCGATACGACAGCGCAGCTCGAAGAGAATGTGCACCTGGCGCGCAACTTCACGCCGATCAATGAAAAGCAGCAGACAGAGCTGGTAGCGAGGGCCGAGCCGTGCGCCAAGCCGTCGCTGTTCTTCCGGTTTTACGACCGGCCGTAGTGGATGCTGCAACCCTGAAGACGAAAGGCCTAAGCCGCGCGCTTTGGCCTTTTTCTTTCTGAGAGCCGGATCTTGCCATTATCCTCAGCGAATTCCTACCGTCCCCTTCACTGACTGGATGAGCGCAGCCGAGTCGTATCCGACGCCGTCTTTGAAAACCATCTCCACTTTTTCGACGTTCTCGATCTTGTCCGCAGGATTCCCGCCGAGCACCACGATGTCGGCCGCCTTGCCCGGAGCGATGGATCCGATCTCAGCGTCCTTACCCATATATTTCGCGCCGTTCAGCGAAGCAATACGGATGGCTTCAACCGGCGTAAATCCTGCCTCGACCAACAACTCGAGATTGCGCTGGTCGCCGTAGCCGGGCACCACGCCGCCATAACCGGTTGGATCGCAACCAGCCATCAGCAATCCGCCAGCCGCGACAAATTCATGCTCGAAGAGCATTTCCTTCTGAAGAAGCGTTTGCCCCAATTGCTGTTCAGCTCTGCTCGCGCGGACCGTAAGGTACTCTCTTGCGGCTTCGACGTTCAAGGTTTTCAGTGCGGCGCTTTCGCGTTCCATCGGAGGACGATTGCCGGCCATTGTTTCAAAAATGGCCAAGGTTGATGTGATCGCTACGTGGTGCGCAACCAGGTCTGCGATCATCTGGATGGCGAACGTGCCCTTGCCTTCAAGGTACGGCCCCGTGATGTCGAGCTTTGGCCCGGGAATTTTTCCAGCCTCGATAGCGCGCTTCAACTCGAGATCGGTGTACGGCTCGAGGCTGCCGCCAGTGCGTGCTGTCGTCACGCCACCGGCAAGGTAGAGCCGAGGAGCACTGTCTGCTGCCTCCGCGTAGAGGGCGAGCCCGTCGGCAGGGCGATCGGGCAGCGGATAGAAGAGATGCTCGTGCATCCCGACGAGACCGGGCATCACGGTCTTGCCCGTCATGTCCAGGACCTTCGCATTCGAAGGGTAGTCGCCGTGCGATTTGGCATCCTGCAAGGCGGTGATCTTTCCGCCTGCAATCAAGATGCGCATGTCCTCCTGCGGCGCGGCGCCAGTGCCATCGATGACACGCACATGATCGAGCATCAGCACCGGGGCGTCCTCTTTGATGTAGATCGCAAGAGGAGACTTGTGCTGAGCCACGCAAGACAAGCTAAGTGTCGCCGCGAAGCACAAAGTTGCTGCGCGCTGCAAAATTCGCATGAGATTCAGGCCGCCAGGGAAGAGATTCAGTTCCTCGCTGCAAGTCTCAGTCACCGTGCGGGCGGTGTCAATTGTGAATCGCGAAGCCCGCGCCAACTTCAGCCTCTTCTCTTCCTCATGACCCAGGTTGTCATACAGCGATAGTCCTGCACGATCGTGGTTTTCAGGGGATCGACGAGCACTGCATTCAACTCTTCGACGAGGTCCATCAGCATTTCTTCATCGACCAAAAACCATTTCGATCCGTCACCAACGACAAAGATATTTCCTCCCACTCTTTCAAAGTCCATGCCGATTCTTGATCCCAGCCGGCAGAACAGCATCCCGCCAGGCCTCAGGACTCGCCAGAGTTCTGCGATCATGCTTCGAAAGTGCTCCTCGTCGCGTGCGAAGTGGAGTACCGAGGAGCAAATGACAACATCCGCAAATCCATCGGCGAATGGCATCTTTTCGATGGGACCAACCCGGAAATTTTCACGTGGTAGCCCTGTCGCCAGCGATGCAGACAACTTGCGCACATGATCGACACCTTCAGCGTCTTGATCGAGCGCGAAGACCTCGCAGCCTTCTCGCAGCAGGTAAACCAGGTTTCGTCCATATCCGCATCCGGCATCGAGCACGCGCATGCCGGCCGCGATGTTCCCGCGCAAAATCTGGTCGAAGACATAGATATCGATCTGCCCGAACTGTTCCTGCACGGTCAAAGCCACGCTGACACCTTTTTCTGTTGATGAAGATTCGAGAAAGCAGGTTTTCCCATCGTGAAACGTCACGCTGAATCGATCGCGGCCGGGTTTTTATTCGCGTCAGACTTCAACGTTGAGGTACAAGCGGTAATGCTCATCGCTGATTGCAGTAAAGGGCCGCATCGCGATGTTGCCCGTCGCCGTCTTCGCCTGCCAGTTGGTTGAACCGTCTGTGACCTGCGCAACCGAGGCCAACTCCTCAGGACGCACGGCGTCAGGAATCTCTCCCACGGCAAAAAGTGCCAGCGGACCATGCACCGCGGCCACCACCTTCGAATGCTGTGGGTCGACTGCTTGAAGGGTAGTTGGCATGTCGAATTCGACTTCGATGCGATCGCCCCTTTTCCACGTACGTTGAATGCGCGCGAACTGGCCGGGCGTGGGGCTGGAGGCGGCACGCTTGCCATTCACCGCGATGGTTGTCTTCGGTCCTGCCCACTCTGGGATGCGCACGAACACTGCAAACGCAGCGGACTTGTCGGTGGCAACTTCGATTTGGGTTGAGGGGCGATGCGGATAATCCGTGCGCTGAACCAGGCTGACACGGTCGCTGCCGCGCTTCCAAGTCACGCGCGATGGAACAAAGAGGTTTACGTAAACGCCTTCGTCATCGCCGAAGTACGAGCTGATCCCGTAATCAGCGGTGACCTGCGAAAAAGTTCCCGTGCAGCAGTGCCACTTGTACGGGTGATAGACCTTCGATCCGTCGTTGTTGTAGTCGGAGTAGTAGAAGCCGTGCCCATCCTCCTTGATCGGCTTGACGCCCAGGATGCAGTTGTAGAGCACACGCTCCATGCTGTCGCCGTACCGGCTGTCCTTGGTGGTTCGCAGCAGGTAACGCGTGATTTTGAAATGCGCGTAGGAACCGCATGGTGTCTCAAAACTCGAGTGCGTCCTGGTCAGGCTCTCGCCGATATCGCCGCTGCCAGGCTTGCGGAATTCTTCATTGGGTCCCCAACCGCCCGTGGCAAAACTCTGCGCACGCACAAAATCGAACCCATTGCGCGCGCCACGCAAATACTTTTCGTCACCCAGCACGAAGTAAGCCTGCATGGCGCTGCTCATGGCGTTGACGTGGCTGTAAGCGTGTTTGCCGGGAAGCACGTTTTCGCCAGCTGCAAGCGGATCCCAATACCAACTGTCGGCGAGGAAGTGGTGGCCCATGACTTTGTAGCGGCTGCCGGCGCCGCGTTGCCAGGACAGGAAGAAGTTTTCCGGCAGCGTGTACGGCTCATCCCAGCAAAACGATTCATCTCGATGCGGACGCGCAAACTCCTCGGCACGCGAGATTCCCCCAGGAGGCAGAAGCTTCGTCACAGAATCGAGCGCTGCATCCAGGGCTTTGAAAGCATTAGGGTCGCCGGCAAACTCGTGTGCGTCGATCATGCCGATGGAGATCTTGTCGTAGGTGTAGGCGGGGAAGCGGTGGTCGTCCCAGAAATGCGATGTGATTGCAGGTCCAAAGCCGCTGACGAGTCGGTGAACCTTCGCCTGTGTTGCCTTGTCGCCGGTGGCTGCATAATCGCGCGCCAGGCCGGAGAGATATTGTCCGAAGCTGTGTCCGGGAGCGAAGCCGTTGTTGCCGGGCTTGTCAATGTCACTCAGCGGCGCCCAACTGTACCAGCCGCCCATCTCCTCGCCCGGAGCGGGTAGACCTGCGCGCTGGCGAAAAGGCTTTAAGAGCGAATCTTCGTCGAGCGCGCGATAGAACGCATGATTGCGATCGAACTGCTCACGCAGTGGCCCTTCCAGGAGTTCGACCTCGCCGTAACCGAATTGTCTGAGCGGCGGCGTGATCTGCAAGGATTCGTTCTCATTCGCGAGTCCAGCGCGCGGATGAACGAGCGCCGCTGCGGCAACGGCCGCGCCAGTTTTGAGGAACGTGCGGCGGGATTGGGTCCGGGTGATCGACATGAGTGCCCCCGGGATGGATTTTAACGCCCGGCATCCACACCTGGAATTTGGCGGGTAGTTGTGGCCTGCTCAATCCATGTGATTGATGAGGGAAGCAATGCAGGCTGCGCCGAATCCGTTGTCAATGTTCACGACGGACACGTTGGGAGAGCAGGTATTCAGCATGCCGAGCAGGGCAGCGACGCCACCAAACGAGGCACCGTATCCCACGCTGGTCGGCACAGCTAGTACCGGTGCATTCACGAGGCCCGCCACCACGGTCGGCAACGCGCCTTCCATGCCGGCACAGACGATGAGGACGCGCGCGGATTGCAGCGACTGCTTTTGCGCCAGGAGGCGATGAATTCCGGCGACGCCCACGTCGGCGATCAACTCCGTTTCGTTCCCCATCAACCGCGAAGTCACGGCGGCTTCCTCGGCAACGGGCAGGTCGCTGGTTCCCGCGCAGACTACGCAGATGCTGCCTCTTCCCGCGGGAGCTTTGCTTTGCTCCAGCGTGATGGCGCGGGCTGTCTCATGGTAAGTCGCACGCGGCTCGGCGCTGCTAACGGCATCGAAGTTCTCGCGCGATGCGCGCGTGGCCAGTACGTTGCCTCCCGCTTTGGCCATATGCGCGAAGATCCGGGAGACCTGGTCGTTGGTCTTTCCGGCAGCAAAGATCACCTCGGGCATGCCGGTACGCAGTGCGCGGTGGTGATCGAGCTTGGCGAAGCCAAGATCTTCAAAGGGAAGATCCTTCAGCCGCTCCAGCGCTTCCGGCACAGCCGTGCGGTTTGCCTGTACGTCCTTGAGCAGCGCTTCAATCTGCGAGCGATCCATCAGCGCTCCTCCTCGTGTATTGCGGCAAACACCCGTCTTGCCTGTTCCGTGACTTGTTTCAGCGGAACAGAATGCGCCGCGGCGATGCGCCGGCAATCTTCATACTCCGGCGCTGCGTTTGCAATATCGCCGGAAGGCCAGCGTGCGATCTTGATACGTACCGGGCCCCATTCCGTTTGCACTTCCTTGAATTCACGAGCCAGTGAAACCTTGTTCTCGATGCGCCAATGCATGCCGATGGTGGTGGTTTCTCGAAACAGCAGATCGCGTAAGGCAGGAACCTTATCTGGATGGCACAACACTGTTAACTGCACGCCGGTGCGGCCCTTTTTCATTTGGATGGGAATGCGATACACGTCCCAGGCGCCCGCTTCCAGCAACACTTCGCTGACGTAGGCAATCAGCTGCGGGCTGGAGTCGTCGATCACGGTCTCCATGATGGCGATTTGCTCGGCAGCGGAATGCCCGGCAGTCTCTTCGCCAACAAGCAGGCGCAGCAGGTTGGGCTGACCCGGCGTGTCGCGTCCACCCGCGCCGTAGCCGGATCTCGATATGCGCATGGCGGGCAGCGACGCGTACTCCACATTCAACATGCGTAGGACCGCAGCGCCCGTGGGCGTCACGCGTTCCATCGGAGGACCGGAAGAATACACCGGCGCATCGCCAAGCAGCGTAAGCGTAGCGGGCGCGGGCACAGGAAGCGTTCCATGCGCGCACTCGACGGTGCCGCTGCCGACATTCAGTGGAGAGGCCAGCCAGCGATCGACACCAAGATGCGCGCAGCCCACGGCCGAGCAGACGATGTCCAAAATCGTGTCAACTGCGCCGACTTCGTGGAAGTGAACCTTCTCAATGGGCATCGAATGAATCTTTGCTTCGGCTTCACCAAGCAATTGAAACGCCAGAGAGGCGCGGACTCTAACCGCATCGGCGATCGGCGCGCGTTCGATGATAGCGTGGATTGCGGAAAGAGATCGATGCGGCTGATGATCGTGTTCGTGAGCATGGTCGTGCGTGTGGACCGTGCCATCCGCATGGGTGTGTTCGTGCGAGTGGCCGTGGTCCTGGTCATGGGTGTGCGCATGGGAATGCGTTTCATGATCGTGCACGGCCGCATCATCGACGACCACATCGATCTTGGTTCCGGCGAGGCCGCCGCGGCTAACCTTGCGCATTTCGAGATGCGCACCGAGGTTCAGCGCGGCCGTTGTTTCTTCGAGCAGGGCAAAGGGCACGCCTGCATCCACAAGCGCGCCAAGCAGCATGTCGCCGCTGATGCCGGAGAAGCACTCCAAATATCCGATTCGCATGGAAATGAGATTGTACCTATGCGCCGCGTCGCATGAGCACTTCTGCGGGCAGCACGGCGTTCAATGACCCTGAGCGAAACCCTGTGCAATCGAGTGTCACGTATTGGAAGCCGGCCTTGCGCAACTCGGCTGAAATCCTGTCCATCATGTCGAGCGTAAGCGCCCGTTCCATCTCTGCGCGTGAGATTTCCACGCGTGCCAATTCTCCGTGGTGGCGGACGCGGAACTCGCGGAATCCCAGCTGGCGGAGGCTCTCCTCGCCCCGCTCCACCTGCTCCAGCACTTCGCGAGTTACGGTGCGTCCGTATTCCACCCGCGACGAGAGGCACGGCGCGGCCGGGCGATCCCAGAGCGTGTAGCCCGCTTCCTTTGCCAGTGTCCGAATCTCCTGCTTGGTCAGTCCGACCTCGGCGAGCGGCGCCAGCACTTCGTGCTCCTCGGCAGCGCGCTGGCCGGGGCGATAGTCGCGCCGGTCGTCGGCGTTCATACCGTAAGCGATTTGTGCAAAGCCGAGCTCCGCGCCGAGCTTCTTCATGCCTTCAAATAGTTCCGTTTTGCAGTGGAAGCAACGGTTGGCGTCGTTGCGCTGGTACTCAGGCTTATCCAGTTCTTCGGTCTGGATGACGCGCAAGGGAATCCCATGAGTTGCGGCGAAAGCCTTGGCTTGCTCCATATCGCGGCGCGCCAGGCTTGGCGAGTCGGCGAGCACCGCCAGCATGTGTTCGCCCAGAACGCGATGGGCCGCTGCCGCGAGAAAAGCCGAATCGACGCCGCCGGAGTAGGCCACCATCACGCTGCCAAGAGCGCGAAGCCGATCTTCGAGCGCGTTATGCTTCGCCGCCGTCTGTGCGGAGTCGAGCGCGGTTTCGGGCGTTGTCAACACAGTGCGATTATACCTGCGGGGTTGGATGCAGCGACGTCGGGGCGCGGGCGTTCTGCCCTTCAGAACTCATTGAGCAGCTTCAATCCGAGGGTGGATGGCCGAGTGCGCAAGCATGCTGTATACTCCGGGACGATTGCAGTTTCAGGAGAGAACGACTATGCGTTTTCAGGCAATGATGAAATTTACAGGCGCAGTTGCGCTGGCAGCGGCCATGATGGCTGCGCCGATGCAATTGCTGGCCCAGGGCGGCGACACGATTCTGAAGCCCGCCGACGCGCAAAAGTTGCTGCCGGCAAGCGTCTACTACAAGGCCCAGTCGGCGCCAACGCAACTGCGAAACTCGGCAGGCATCAAGTTTGCTGACGGCTACTACGTGCTGTCCACGATGGTCGATACCAGCGGCTACTCGAGCGACGTGGCGGCGAAGTACCAGGCGTACTTCATCACCGAAGTACCGTTGAAATTCGGCGGCGAGAACCTGCCGGCAGGTGTGTATGGAGCGGGATTTGTCGGCGGGAAATTCGTTGTCACCGATGTGGGTGCGCACGATGTTTTCTCAGTGGAAACCGGTTCCGATGACGCTCTGAAGCGGCCCATGCCGCTGCAGATCATGGCCGATCCGTCGGGCGGTTTTCGCCTGTATGCAGGCCGGAAATTTGTGAAGTTCGCGCGGTAGCGCGGGCTTCGGCAGCGGGTGAACGCGGACCTCCGGGTCCGCGTTTTTGCGTTTGTGTGCTGCGGAACACTCCAAGGGGCCCCCCCCTCCCCCCATCTCTGTGGGCAAGTTTTCTTTTTTTCGCAACTTACAGAATGGAGGGCAGCTCTAAAGTCGTCTGCCAATTGAAGTTGACACGCAGAGTATTCTCAGGAAAGGACTTAGGGGCAGGGAATTAGGAACTAGTGAATAAATAAGGTGAGGAAGTGAACGAGTGAAGTAGTGAACGAGAAACGGGTCTTTACCGGTTCAACCTTCGTCGTTTTTTTCTGACCTTCTTTATTGTGCGCCGGGAGATGGAAATTACCTGCAAATTCCTTGAAAGTTTTTTCTGTTTGGATTGAAGGGGTTGGAGTGAGTTTGAAGCGGAGGGGGCTTGACGCCTTCGAATTTCGCGGAGGTACAGCGTTGAGATCGCGCATGAGCCTGCGTCAGACTGTTCATCGCGATGAAGCCGCAATGAACGGTGCCCAGCTTTCGGAGAGGCGAGACCAGTTCTGGATCGATAGTGGAGACATTCGGCTGGAGGGCTCGCGAAGGTCTGGTCACGTGACGATACCGACGTAATGGTTCGAGGGGAGATGTTTCGTAGGTACAATCGTGGAACTTTTCGGACACGCGCAGATTTACCAAAATCCCGCCACGTGCGCCGCAACAGACAAGAGACGAAAGGACCAGAAACCGATGGCAACGCCTATGCAGAATGGCAACCCTGCTCAACCGCCCGCCGCATCACCCGTGGAGATGCCAGCAAATCTGAATTCCGGATCGAATCAATACTCCATGATCGGGAAATCGATCGCGATCAAGGGCGAAATCACCGCCTCCGATCCGGTGTATGTGTACGGGACCATCGAGGGCCGCATCAACGCGCCGTCGCACCGGGTAACCATCGGCAAAGAGGGCCGGGTGAAGGCTGACATTAGCGCGCGGGAAGTCGTGATCATGGGCGACGTGTTCGGCAATCTCAATGCCGGCGAGCGGGTGGAGATTCGCTGCGACGGTTCGTTGATGGGAGACCTCTCCACGACGCGTATCTTCATTGAAGAGGGAGCGGTCCTGAGCGGTTCCATCGATGTGCACAAGCCCACAAAGAAGGAGAAAGCTGAAGCCCGCGAGGAGCAGGGAGAGCCGGAACTCGACCGCAAGGGCGTGGTGAGTTTCCCAGTGCCGGAGCTGGCAGAAGAGATTGCTTCGTAGCGAGATTCGGTCGCTGCGTTTCTTTCCAGGTCTCAGGAGCGAGACCCTTCGACTTCGCTCAAGGCTGTGGGGCACCCGGCGAATGGTTTGCCGGGTGCCTCTCCAGGGCGCGGAATAGAGGTTGCTATACGGTCGAAGTTCTGCCGCGCAAAAGGTGAAACACAAAGGAAACCAACGCCAACACAAGCAAGATATGGATCAGAAATCCCGCGGTGTGGAACATTACGAATCCACCCAACCACAGCAGAACCAATACAATTCCTATTACTAGAAACATTGTCTTCCTCCCTATTTAGATTAATTTTGTCGGGAATCGCCGACTGCGAAAGCACGGGGAATGCTATCTCATCGTTTGAGACGAGTGCTCCCGCGAAGGTTGTCTATCGTCAACTTCTCAGGATCCGCATTTGTCACCGTGATCAGAGGCAACGGCCGCAGGCGCAGATCTCCGAATCGACATTGGGCCACCCGGAATCGGGGCCTGAGAACACCATCGGGACCGTCAGGGTTCGTTCGATTTCAGGATTGCATCGGCCCATGACTCGCTTGTCTGTGTAACCCAGTCGACGCTGGCCTTGTCTTTGTATTGGGTGTAGAGGTAGGCGAAAAGTAAACGGTTCCGAACGCGCACAACGAGAGTCGCAGCAACCAAGGTTACACTCTTGTCTTTGACCGCCATCGGCATCAGCATGGCGAAGCCCGAGACGTTGGGCTTGGAGAACATCGTGCCGAGTTGCGTCGGTTTATCCACCGTGAGCTTGCCTGCACCCAAATCGGCGAAATGGCGGTCTATCTCGGTTTGCATGGTCGATTGCAGATTGCCGCTCGAGAATTGCTGATTCATGCCGTCAACCACTGTTTTGAAGGTCGCTTCATCCACATCCATGAACTCGGCAGCGCGCGGAACTTCCACGAGCGCGTATTTCGTCAACGGCGTTGTGGAACCGGGGAGCTGGGCTAAATTGTCGGAAAGGATGAACGCGGCGATCAAACGGAGTTTGGCTGCAGCCAGTGGTTCCATCAGGACTCTAAGGTCAGGACCCATTTCGAGCAACTCGGGCGCGGGCGCCGGTATGGAGATGGAAACGCGACCGGTGCGAAACGAACCCGCCTCCGAAGGTTGCGGCGAAACCTTGATGGCCTGGGCATGTGAGCTGGATTCGAAGCAAGCACACGCACAAACCAAAACGGCCGCTCCGCCGAAGACTCTGCCGAGAATGGATCGGCGCGTGGATCGTGACATAAGGTAGCTTCTCCGATTTGTTTCGGAGTATACCAAGGCGGCACAATCCTCCGATAAAGCAGAACGCGGACCCAAAGGTCCGCGTTCTGCTTCTGAATCAATGCTTCGCTTACGCCTTGGCCAGCGCTGGTGTTGCATTGCCTAGTTTCTCGGCGAGCATCTCGTGGGCGTGGGCGAAGAACTCGTCCTTCGCGATCTTGCCTGCGTCTACGTCGGCGAGAAGCGCTTTCTGGGCGATGTATTCCTTGTTCACTACACCGGCTTTGGACTGGAGCATACGCCATGATTTGCGGCGCTCTACGCAGAACATCACCAGTTGGCGGGAGAGCGCGCGATACTCGATCTTTCCGTTCTCCTCGTACTTGATGTAGACGCCGAAGTCGGGAATGAAGGAGCGGTGCGCCGGGTCGAGGTAGCGGCGGTAAACCACATCCTGCTGCGTGATGCGCACCAGCATGTTGTCGAGGTGAAGGAGCTTCTCCGCCGCCTCGGGCTTGATTTTCTTCAAGTGGTTGCGGAAGCGCGCTTCGGTGGTGCACCAGTGAGCCACGGTGTAACGCATGGTTTCGCCGGTGGACTTGAGCTTGGTCTCGTACCAGTCGAGTTCCTTGCTCGGGTTGCCGGTGACGTCGAGCGCTTCCTGATAGGTCTCGCCGAGGCGCGGGTTGAAGACGAACTCGGGTACGCCGCGCGAATCGCGTACGCGCTGCGCCTGGAAGAGCGCCATGTCATCCGCAACACCGTGTTCAGGCTGGCAGGTGGTGAAGCACTGCAGGAACATGGTGCCGCGATATTCAAGACCATCAAGAATGGCGCGGTAGAGTTTCGGCGCGTTGGCCATCGAAACCTGCGCGACGAAAGGCGATCCGTGTCCGGCAAGGAAGGTTTCGGCGACGGTCTTCTTCTCAGTGTTCTTGCCTTGCGTGGCTGAGCCGAAGACGTTCATGTCGTTGCCGCCCAGCATCGGGGTGGAGTCAGAGTTCTGTCCGCCGGTGTTGGAGTAGACCTGGGTATCGAGCATGAGGGCCTTGATGTTTGGCCGGTTCTGCAGGATCACCTTGGACATGTTCTGGTAGCCGATGTCGCCCATGCCGCCGTCGCCGCCGACTACCCAGACCTTGGGCAGCTCAACGATTTCCTGATCGGTCATCAGCGCGTCGGTGAAGTGCGTGAACTCGTAGAACTCGCGCGGCGTGATGCCGTTCTCACGAGTGAGGATGACGTCGGTGAGGCGCTCGGGGATGACGGAGCGGCGCGCGTGGTCGACGATGAAGCTTTCGCCCATGAGCCAGCCGATGGTGATGCCGTCCTGGAAGAGTGAGTTCATCCACGGATAGGGATGTGGATTGTTTGGCGAGGTTGAGCCGTACACGGTGTTGCAACCGGTGTGCGCGGCCATGGCCATTACAGACATTCCATTTGCCAGGCGTCCATCGACTGGCTGCAGGCTCTTGTGGTTGAAGGCTTCGGTCAGCAGGACAGCGGCGAGTGCTTCGATCATCTGCGCGTCGGTGATGGGGCCGTTGGCCTCCTCGTGCGCGGCGATGCGGGACCTGGTGTCTTCAGTCTGTTCGCCGCCGAGGCCGAGAATCAGGTGGGTGATGGCCAGGCGCAGGGTTGCATACTCTTCGGGATTGGCGGCCTTGAGCGCTTCGAGGCGGGCGACGCCGGTCTTTTCGAGATCGCCGGCCTTGGCTACGAGGCGATCAGCCTTCGCATGGAAGACGGGGCGCATGTACGCCTCGGTCACGGCCGCGATGGAGCGGAGCACGCTCTTTTCGCCGCAGCCTGCGCAAGCGCCGTCGCCGGAGACCAGTGCGTCGTAGTTGCGGCGAACCATGAGCATGTTGCGCAGGGTGGCGGTTTTCGAATCTGCTGGATTGGCGGCATTGAAGAGGCCGAGGTACTTCTGCGATGTGTCCGGCAGCAGGTTGAGGAAGGCGGTGCCGGTTTCGTGTTCGGCGTTGACTTCGGTGGTTTCCTGCACCATCTTGAGCGCCATGTGATCGCCGCAGGCCGTGACGCAGGCCGCGCAGCCCTTGCACAGATCACTGACGAAGATGGAGAAGATGCCGCCGGTACCGGGGGCCTTGCGCTCGGGCGAAGAGAAGATGGCGTTGACCTTTTGATAGGCCATCGGCACCTTGTCGATGATCGAGTAGAACTGCGCTTTCGCATCGGCGGAGAAGCCGTCAACGCTTTCAGTGACTTCGCGGATGATCTTCGGCAGCGGTGTGCCGGTCTTCATCTCGGCGACCATGCGCTGCCGGGTCTGCTTCTCGATTTCGGGAAGCTTGGCCATCATCTTTGTGCGCTCGCCGGCGTCGCCTACGTAGCGGGAGACGGCCATCGTGAGCACAGTGCCGAGATCCTGCGAGGTGTTGGGGAGCGCGGTGTCGGGGCAGACCGAGATGCACTCCATGCACTGGGTGCAGTTCTCGGGGATATAGAGCGGGGTCTCGCGGCGGGCTACGTATTTTGAAGCGGTGTCGCCTGTTGCCGCGGCGATAAGGCCCATGGCTGCGAGAGGCGTTGCGGGCTGGTCGTAACCGAAGCTGGCGCGGAACTCGGCGTCAAAAGCGTCGATGGTTGCGATGGGCGGACGGGCACCTTGTCCGGCGGGAGGAAGTGTGGAACGGCAGCCGCCCGTGGTGCAGTCGCCGCTGCCGACGGTCGCCATCTCGAGAATCGGGAGCAGCGGCTGACCACGCAACGAGGACTTGTCGGCAGCGGCCATTTCGCCAATTGCGATTTCCTTCACAAGCTCGAAGCCCTGGGTCATGACTTCCATGTTGGAGTTGACGACGGCTTCGCCGAGCTTGCCGAACTTCTTGACGTACTGCTTCATCACCACGTCGCGGTACTGCTCCTGCGTGATGCCGAACTCCTGCAGCATGGGGCTGACGGCGAAGAATGCACCGAGGAAGGCATTGCCCTGCATGCGGAGTTGCAGGTCGGCGCGGTCGGTGGCCTTGCGGGCGATTTCAAAGCCGGGCAGCGTGTAGACGCGAATATTTTTATCGATGATTTGCTTGCGGGCCCAGAGGGGGAGGTTTTCCCACGCGCGCTCGCCTTCCGCGTCTGACTCCCAGATGAGGGCGCCGCCGGGCTGGATGCCATCGAGCGGATTGGTGTGGGTGAATGCCTTGGGGTCGCAACAGAGGACGACCGTGACGTGGCGCAGATCGCAGTTGACGCGAATGCGGTCTTTGGCGGCGACCATGAAGTAGCTGGTGGGCGCGCCCTTCTTTTCTGAACCGTACTTGGGGTTGGCGCTGACGTGGATGACTTCCTTGGGATTGCCCTTGTCATCGACCAGGCCGTCGCGCTCGTAGAGCAGGTCGTTCAAGTCGCCAAGGATGGCGCCGAGATTCTTGCCGGTGGTGATGGCGCCCCATCCGCCGATGGAGTGGAAGCGGACGGCAACCGCGCCTTCGGGCAGGAGGGATGGCATTTCGTCGCCGATCACCGCATAAGGATGGTCGATGCCGAGGACGAAGAAGCTGACGCCGTCGGCTGCGGTCTTGCCGTCTTTGCGGGCGCGTCCCTTGGTGGCGAATTCGTAGGCGCCGATGATGTGCTCGGGGCGGAAGTCGCGCGATCCGAGGCCGTAGCTGCCGGAGTAGATGTGCGGCACCTCGTCCATGGTCATCGCGGGCAGGCCTTCGGAGGCGCCGTGTCCCGCGGTTTGGATCGCCTTCGAGAGCGCGGTGCGGATGTCGCGACCGAGTGGGTTGTCGCCGCTGAGAGCTTCGTCAGTCCGCTCGAGGATGATGACGTTCTTCTTCCCCTTGAGCGCCGCAACAATGGCCGCCTCGGGGAACGGGCGGATGACGTTGACGTGGATGGAGCCGACCTTGACTCCTTTGACGTCGCGGAGGTAGTCGACGGCGGCTTCGATGTTTTCTGCGGCGGATCCGAGAGAGACGAAGACGGTGTCGGTGTCGTCGCACTTGTACTGGGAGATGAGGCCGTAGTGGCGGCCGGTGAGCTGGCCGAAGTCTTTGTAAGCATCTTCAAGGAACTGCAGAATCGGCTCGGCGAAGTTGTTGCGTCGCGCGATGATGCCGTTCATGTAGTGTTCCTGGTTCTGCACGGGCCCGAGGAGGACCGGGTTGGTGAGGTCCATCATCTTGGGAACGCGGCGGCGGGTGGGTCCAAAGAGGACGCGCTGCGCTTCAGTCGGGCAGTCGATGATGTCTTCAGGAGCGCCGAGGTATTCGCGGATCAGTTCCGATTCATGCTTGTAGAAGGTGCGCTCAAGGTGGCTTGTAAGGAAGCCGTCCATGATGTTCATGCCGGGGGTCAGCGAGAGCTCGGTGACGCGGCGGAGAATGAGAGCCTGGTCGGCGGCCTGCTGCGCATCTTTGCCAAAGAGCATGATCCAGCCGGTGTCGAGCGCGCCGTAGATGTCGTCGTGACCGCAGTGGACGTTGAGGGCGTGCTTGGTGAGCGCGCGGGCGCCGACTTCAAGCACCATCGTGGAGCCCTTGCCGGGAGCATGGTAGTACTGCTCGACGCCGTAGACAACGCCCTGGCCGGAGGTAAAGTTGACCACGCGCTTGCCGCAGACAGAGTGCGCAATGGCGCCACCCTGCGCCGCGTGTTCGCCTTCCGTCTCGATGGCGATAGTGTTGTGTCCGAATACGTTCAGGTTGCCCTCAGCGTAGGCCTGCTGGAAGAGCTCGCCGCCCTCGGTGGAAGGCGTAATGGGATAGAAAACGCCGGCATCGGCGATGCGGGTCTCGGTGTGATACGAGACGAGCTGGTTTCCATTGGCTGTAACTCGAATGCCGGGATAGCGAGCGGCTTCCGTCATAGTGTCCCTCCGTGCGTCTTGATTCTGCTGTACTCCGCGAGGTGAGGGCCGGCCTGCAAACGCTTTCGGGGTGAGCCCATCGAAAGGCCGCAATGATCCCGCAACCTGCGGTTGATTCGTGGCCAGGTTTGGCTGCCCTTGAAGTCAGCGACTGCAAGTACCTGGTTTCATTGGTTCTGCTGACCGCGATTGACCTGCGGCTCCGATCCAATTCCCTTGTTAAGTCCAATAGCGAGAACGGTATTGCGCGAGTAACCCAAGGGGGAGCTGCCCGTGGAAACGGCCTGTATATCAGTATGCACCCGCGATGCGAGACGGTGTACCAGCGTGTACCAGTGCGTGGGATTGGTGCAACGATGGGTTTGCAACGCTTTCGCGGCCGATCTTTGTGGTGGCACTATACTTGGACCGATTCACACCCACCGTTTTGAGGAATCGAATGGAAGAGGAACATCGGTCTTTGACCTCGCATTTTGCGACTTACCCGAGTCTTGAGGGCCGGTCTGTGCTGGTGACCGGCGGAGCCACGGGAATTGGCGCGTCGATCGTATCCCATTTTGCACTGCAGGGTGCGCGAGTGGCCTTCTTCGATGTTCAGGATGATCCAGCCCGCGAACTGATCGAGTCGCTTAAGGCGGAGGTGGATGCGGTTCCCGAATATCTTCGTTGCGACTTGACGGATGTGAATGCGCTGAAAGCATCGGTCAACCGTGCGATTGGGACTCTCGGCGGAGTCGATGTGCTGGTGAACAATGCGGCCAACGACCAGCGGCACACGATCGACGAGGTCACGCCGGAGTATTGGGATGCATCGATCGCCATCAATCTGAGACCACAGTTCTTTATGATCCAGTCCGTGTTGCCGGCGATGAAGGCGGCGGGGCGGGGCAGCATCATCAATATGTCGTCGATCGCGTGGATGATTCCATCGACGGGGGTGCCCGTGTACATCGCGGCGAAGGCCGCGATTGTGGGGTTGACGCGGACACTTGCGCACGAATGCGGCCCGCAGGGCATTCGCGTGAACGCGGTGCTGCCGGGGGCGATTGCAACCGAGAAGCAGAGACGGCTGGTCTATACGCCGGAGTACAAGGCGGAGATCATGGCTTCGCAAGCATTGAAACGAGACGTTCTGCCAGAGGATGTCGCGCGGCTGGTGCTGTTTCTGGCGGCGGATGATTCGAGTGCGATTACCAATCAGAGCTACGTGGTTGATGGCGGGTGGGTGTGAAAGCCAGTGAACAGTGGGCAGTGAACAGTGAACAGTGGGTGCCCTGCGTCGGCTATATCGAGTGCCTCCGGCGGACGACGGAGAGGTGCTAGCTTACGGCGTTTCGCTTGAAACAACGCTGAAACCAGAAGCCGTCCCACCTGAATGGCTTAAGATTTCTCGGGGAGCTAATCGCCATGTTTTCTGGTTTTGCATGTTCTCGTCGCGTTTTCTTTTGCGGTTTTGCTGTTCTTGCCGTTGCATCCGCCGTCATGCCGCTTGCTCCGCGAGCCGCTGCGCAAACAGCCGTGGAGGCCGCAAAAGTCGCAGCCGAGATTAATCGGGTTGCATCGAATTTGCCGCCTGAGTCGCGCGACGTGATCACGCGGCTGACCATGCTGCGCGAGCTTCCGGGCGGCGCATGGAAGATGCACGGGGGCGACCTGGCGCATGGGGAAGACGCAAGCCTTGACGAGTCGAGCTGGCAGACTTTTCCTGTGCCCGGCAGAGCGCCGAACGATGCGGTCTGGTTTCGCACAACTTATCTTGTTCCCGAGACGCTCAATGGGTATGACCTTACGGGGTCGCGCATCTGGTTCCAGTTTCACGCGGACGCCAACGGACCGATGCCGGAGATTCTTTACTTCAACGGACGGCGCGTTGCGCTTGGCGACGACCTTGAGCCCGTGGTCCTGTTTGACAATGCGAAGCCCGGGGACAAGGTGACGGTGGCCGTCAAGCTGTTGCACACGGTGGACACCAAGTCGATCCGGGGAGCAACGCTGAAGATCGATTTCCCGGAGGGGCGGCCGAACCCGGATGACCTGCGTATGGAGCTTCTTTCGGCTGCACTGCTGATTCCGTCGCTTGCTCCGCAGGATCCGTCGCAGATGGGTACGCTGAATGGCGCGATCGCCGCAGTGGACATCAAGGCGCTCGATGCAAAGGATCAAAAAGGTTTTGACGAAAGCCTGAAGGCTGCGCACACCAAACTCGAAGGCCTGCTGCCGTTGATGCAGACGGCGACCTGGCACGTAACGGGCAACTCGCACATCGATGCGGCGTGGCTATGGCCCTGGACCGAGACCGTGGACGTTGTGAAGCGGACGTTTGGCACCGCGCTGCAACTGATGTACGAATACCCGCAATACACCTACACGCAGTCGGCCGCGGCCTATAACGAATGGATGGCGCAGAAGTATCCCGACATGAATGCGGAGATCAAGAAGCGCATCGGCGAAGGACGCTGGGAGATCGTGGGCGGCATGTGGGTTGAGCCGGACCTGAATATGCCGGACGGCGAATCACTGGTGCGCCAGTTGCTGGTGGGAAAGCGGTGGTACAAGCAGGCCTATGGCGTCGATGTACGCATCGGATGGAATCCGGATTCGTTCGGATATACGTGGCAGCTTCCGCAGATCTACAAGAAGAGTGGCGTCGATTATTTTGTGACGCAGAAGATGACCTGGAACGATACCAATCAGCTGCCGTTCAAGCTGTTCTGGTGGGAGTCGCCGGATGGATCGAAGGTGCTGGCGTATTTTCCGCATGACTATGGGAATGACAATCTAAGCCCCACACGGCTCGCCACCGACCTGGTGCAGGCGCGACAGCGGTCGACGGGGTTGACCGACATCATGGACCTCTATGGCATCGGCGATCATGGCGGTGGACCGACCCGGGCCGTTCTCGACCAGGGAGAGCATTGGGCGACGCCCTCCACGCCAGCCAAGGTGATCCCGAAGATGCAATTCGGCATCGCGCAGAGCTACTTTACCGATGTTGAGAAACAGATTGCGCCGGAAAGTCCTGAGTGGAATTACCAGTCCATCGCCAAGGGCTACACCGCGCCTGCGGCCGTTCCGGGCAAGGTGGACATTCCCACCTGGAAGAGCGAGCTCTACTTCGAATACCACCGCGGCGTGATGACCTCGCAGGCCAACCACAAACGCAACATGCGTGAAAGCTCCATCGAAACGCTGAATGCGGAAAAGTGGGCATCGCTCGCGTGGCTCGACGGGCAGAAGTATCCCGCCGCCGAACTTACGGAAGATTGGAAGAAGGTGCTGTTCAACCAGTTCCACGATCTCGCGGCCGGCTCTGGCATCGGCATTATCTACAAGGATGCGCAGAAAGATTACGACGTGGTGCGCTGGTCGACGAATGAGATTTCGGCCGGTGCGCTCGCGCGTTTGGACGAACAAATCAACACCGAGGGAGACGGGGTTCCGCTCATCGTTTACAACCCGCTTGGATGGGAACGGTCCGGTGATGTGTATGCGCGCGTGCAAGGCGCTGCGAACATATCCGAAGAGGTAAAAGTGCATGTCGAGCATGTACCCGCGATGGGGTACAAGGTGGTGCACGTAGGCGGCTCGAAGAGCGAACCCAGTGCAGCGGCGGTGGTCTCCGACACGGACAGCACGATTGCCCTCGACAATGGCCGCGTGCATGTGGCCGTGGACAAATCGACGGGGTGCATTACGAGCCTGCAGGACGTAGCCACGAAGTTTGAGACGATTGCCGGGAACGCTTGCGCCAACCAGCTCCAGTTCTTCAAGGACACACCGAAGGACTACGATGCTTGGAATATTGACCCCGGCACATTGGACCACGCTCCCGCGACCATCGCTCGGGCTGACTCCGTGGGAATTGTGAGGCTTAATGCCAAGGACACACATAAATATCCGGATGCCGTCATCCGGATTACTTCTCACTGGCAGGAGTCGAAGTTTCTGCAGACGATCAGCTTGAAAGGCGACGTGGTCGACATCGAAAATGAAATCGACTGGCACGAATCGCATGTGCTGCTCAAGGCCGCGTTCCCGCTCGCTGCGTCAGGCCCGTTTGCCACCTACGAAATTCCGTACGGCACCATCGATCGTCCCACCACCCGCAACAACAGTTGGGAAAAAGCGCAGTTCGAAGTCCCCGCGCAACAATGGGCGGATCTGGGTGACGGGAAACACGGCTTCAGCCTGATCAATGATTCCAAGTTCGGGTATGACGCTGTGGGGAATACGCTGCGGTTGACGCTGCTGCGTTCGCCGAAGTGGCCCGATCCGGATGCGGACATGGGGCATCATCATTTCCACTATGCGCTTTATCCGCATGCGGGAACGTGGAAGGATGCGATGACGGTGCGGCACGGGTTTGAATACAACTACCCGCTGACGGCGGTGGTGACGACGGCTCATGCCGGCTCACTTTCCGCCAGCCACTCCTTTGCTTCCGTCACGCCTGAGGACGTGGTGCTGACGGCAGTGAAGAAGGCCGAAGATGCGAAGGGCTTGATCTTCCGGGTGTATGAGTGGGCGGGGAAGGACGCGACGGTTGAGTTCCATGTGCCGCCGGGCGCGACAAGCGCGACGGTGACGAACATGATGGAGACGCCGGAGGGAAGTCCGCTGACGGTTACCGGCGATGTGGTGAAGGCGCCGATTCATCCGTACGAAATTCTGACGGTGCGGGTGGACTATCCGAACGGGGGACCGAAGGAGTAGCCCTTTGTCGGGCGGAATGCGGCGCGCCTGAATGGACGCGCCGCATTTGTGTTGGGGCGATGCATTCGTGTTTGACAAGAAAAATGCAACTGCAGGTTCCTCCGCTCCCCGTTCGCTGTGCTCAGGGTCGGTCGGAATGGCAGAGTCATTGTCGACTTTATTTTGCTGCGACTTTGGTGAGGTCGGCGTTCTGGTCGATCTGGCTTAGGCGGTACATCAGCAGGGCATCGCGCTTTGTGTTAATGGGCTGGGTCGACAGGTCGATGGTTTCGCCGGGTGCGTGCGCGCCTTCGCCGGTGGCTCCGATGCCGGCGAGGCCGGGAATGAAGTCGGCGACAAACGAAATGTCTCCGGCGCCACGTTTCATCGGGTCCAGCTCCGGCATGGGTTTGAACCCAAGGCTGGCGTTGGCCTGGTTGAGAATGCCGAGCAGGGCGCGACTTTGCGCAGTGGGCGGCATGGCGGGGTAGCCTTCGCCGAAGGTGATGGTTGCGGTCGTCTTCGGCAGATGATGCGCGACGATTTCCTGCATCTTTATCTCAACGCGCGCGGTCTGCTGGTTGGAGATGGTGCGGATGTCGCCGCTGGCGTAGGCGACGGGGGCGACGACGTTGTCTTTGCCAGTGGCGGTGGCGTTGTTGCCGGCCTCGTCTACGTGGACGCTGGTACCTCCGACAATCATGCCGATGTTGAAGGTGAGATTTTCTTCCGGAAGCTGGATGCGAAATGCATCGAGAATGCGGGTGAGCTCATAGATCGCGCCGAAGCCCATGCGCGCGGAGAAGATGCCGGAGGAGTGGCCGGTTTCGCCGGTGGTATTGATGTGCCAGGTGATGGAACTGCGGCGGCTGATGCTTCCGTAGAAAACGCCGTCCATGCGTGGCGTGCCTTCGAATTCGAGAGCCAAATCGCTATGGTGTGCGGCGGCGATCATGTCGCGGCGTGAGATGGTGGCGGGCTCGCCGTGTGCTTCTTCATCGCCGCTGAGCACCACGGTGATTTCGGCTTGTTTCAGGACGCCCGCGGCCTGCATGGCTTTGAGCGCGTAGAGCATGTCGACGAGGCCGCCCTTCATGTCGTTGACGCCGGGGCCGGTGGCGATGTTGCCGTTCAAGCTCCAGGCCTGGAAAGGGCTGGATTTTTCAAACACCGTGTCCATGTGGCCGATGAGCAGCATGCGCTTGCCGCATTTTCCCGGTTCAGGGCAGGGATGCTGGGCGACGAGCACGCCGGCGCGTTGCACCTGTTCCATTGGAATCCACTGCACCTTGAAGTCGAGGCCGGTCAGTTCCGACTGCATGATCTCACCGACGGCGCGGACTCCCTCAAGATTGTGCGTGCCGCTATTGATGTTGACGAGTTTCTCGAGCAGGGCATTTGAAGCCTGCTCGTTGGCGTCGATATAGGAGACGATGGTTTTCTCATTGGGAGAGAGGATTGGTGTGGTTTGGGCGAACAGGACGGAGGTGAAGGAAGCAGCTAGTAAGGGGAAGGCGAACCGACGGATTTTCATTTCTCGCCGAGGATAGCAGTCGGAAGGCGGTCTGGCGAAGAGCGAAAAATGCGGCGATCGCAGGCTGGCGAAGTTCGAACGAGCTGTGCTCGTGCGCTGCTACAATCAGGCGACTGTTTCTCTGCACGACCCCATTTGCAAGGCACGAAAGGATTCTGCGGATGCAGCTGCGTCGAGGGTCGTTGCTGGTGCTGGCGCTGCCTGCGATTGCCGTTATTGCCGGGCAATCTGTGGCTTCGCAGCAGGACCAGCCGACTTACACCCTGAAGTTGCCTGTCGATGAGGTTAGCCTGACGTTGCAGGCGCTGGACTATGACGGGCAAGCCGTCGACGATTTGAAGATCGAGGACTTGAAGGTTCTCGATAACGGGGTGCGTGCGCGCCGCATTGTTGCGCTTGATTCCTTCAAAGACGCGCCTGTCCACGTCGGAATCATGATCGATTCAAGCGAGTCTATGGGATCTAGCCGGGAGCGGAGTCAGCGCGCGGCGATAGCTGTCGCGCGCAGTCTCATCCGGCAACCGGCCGATCGCGGTTTTGCGATGGACTTTGCCGTGCTGTCGCCGATCGCAAAGGAGTGGACGAGCGATGTAAAGGAGCTGGAGGCAGCAATCCGCAACCATCGGGTTGCCTCTGATGCGGGAGGGTCTTTGCGCGGCACGGCTTTGTTTGACGCGCTGTATCGCGCCTGCCTGAATGAATTTGGACATGATGAAAGCCCAATGAGCAGAAATGTCATCGTGATGTTTTCAGACGGTGTGGATAATGCAAGCCGTGGAGACCTGAAGCTTGCCGTCGATGAGTGTCAAAAAACGAATACTGCGATCTACGCATTTCGATTTGATGTGCCGGAAGCCGCGTCGACGGGGCCCGCCGCGCTGGCGGAGGTGGCGACGAAGACGGGCGGCCGCGTTTTTCATGGAGACGACGGAGATACGCAAATTGCTGACGACGTGCGGATGATTGAGACCGACCTGGGCGCACGATATCGCCTGATTTTCAAGCCGCCGGAGGTGCGGCACGATGGCGCATTTCACCGGGTAGAGATCGATGCGCCGTCGCGGCCGGTAACGATCCGCCTACAGACCGGGTACTATGCGCCGGTGCGATGACACAACATCCCCGACGGCGTCAAAACTGGCCGTGAAGCACGATAGTCTGTTGGCCTAGCTCTTCTTTGCGGTTACCGCCGAGAAAGCGGCCACCAACTGGTGCACGCGTTTGCCGCTGCAATATGGGCACGCAATTTCGGTTTTCTCGACGTCGGAGATGTGGAGGCTCTGGGTGAACTCCTTGTCGCAGTCCTGGCAGTGGTAGAGGTATTGAGACATAATCCAACTCCCGCCACATCATAGCTCCGGAAGCTGTGGACGGCAGATGAATTGACGATGAGCGGGCAGTTTGTCAGCAGTGTGAGGCCTTGAGCGCTGGTGCATCGGAAAGGCCTGTGCCTAAGGTTTTTAATATCAATTGGCAACCATGGATCAGGGCGCAAGGGATACTCATTGATACTCGCGGTCGGGCGCGAAGCCGAGAGTTCCAATTTTGCCGTCGGGGTCCAGACCGTAGATCACCATCCTGGCTTCGCTTCCCTTGCTGACCCGGAACGTGGACACAGTCCGGCCTTTAGGTCCGGCATCGCGCTTTACAAGCGTCATCGTACCGCCGGGCCAGATGGAGGAGAGCATCTTGCTAACCCGAGCTGCGGTTTCGGAAGTGATCAGCGCAGACAGTTGCGCGCTGGTCTGCGGGCGGATGTCTTCGCCAGCGACGATCTGATCGAGTAGCTTGGCGACCTTGGTCGCGATCGAAGGATCATTGTCCGGGATAGCAGCGAGCTTTGCGGGCAGCAACGGCGGAACAAACATGCCTGCGATGACGTGGGCAATGAGGCCGGGATTGGCGTGGCCGGCGTCGAGGTTGGTGAGGACGACGACGGTGAGGCTGTCATCGGGATAGCGCGAGATGTCGCAGGTGAATCCCTGCCATGCGCCGCCGTGCTCGATCCGCTTGTGATGATTCTGGTCGCCGATGAACCACGCGAAGCCATAGCCCGCGGGATTGGGCTTGCCGTCGTTGAGCGAGTAGACGGTCCAGATGCGGTCGAGGCTCGACTGCTTGAGAAGCCGCGTAGTGTAAAGGGTGGCGTCCCATTTGGCGATGTCGAGAACGTTGAAGTAGAGCGCGCCGTCGGCGGTGGAGTTGAAAGTGGGCGAGACCCAATTCTGATTCTTGAGCTGGCCGTCGTGGATTTCGTAGCCTGCGGAGCGGTCGGGAATAATGTCGCTGTCGCTGATGAGGCGCGTGGACGTCATGCCGAGGGGCTTGAAGATGCGCTCGCCGAGAAATTCGGCGTAAGGCTTGCCTGAGACTTTGTGAATGATGGCGCCGAGCAGAACGTAATTGGTATTGCGATAGGCCCACTTGTCGCCGGGCGCCCACTCGATAGGAAGCGCTTCGATTTTCGTGACGAGTTCGTCTTCGGTGAAATCGATGCGGAGGTAGAAGGGGCCCTTAGGGCCGGTGCGATCGTCGGATTCATATTCCGAGAGGCCCGAAGTGTGCGAAAGCAGGTTCTTGATGAGGATCGGCCTCCAGGTGGCGGGGGCGTCGGGAAAATACTTCGTGATGCTGTCGTCGAGTGAGAGCTTGCCTTCTTCCACGAGCATCATGACGGCGGCCGAGACGAACTGTTTGCCGACCGAGCCAGATTGAAAGAGGGTCTCGGGCTTGACCGGGACGTTGAGTTCGACGTTGGCCAGGCCGTAGCCTTTGGCGAGCAGAATCTTGCCGCGCGAGTAGATGCCGACGGCCAGGCCGGGGATTCTTTGACGCGCCATTTCGGAGGCGACGAAGGTGTCGATGGCTTGAGTGTGCTGCTGGTCGAGCGACGGAAGCGAGGACGGTGTTTGCGCGAAAGCGAGGGACGATGCTATCGAACAGACGACTACAAGGAAGGCGGCTACGGCGCGCATGAAACGGTCTCCGAAGAAGGGAAGGAACGGAGGCGAGTATAGCATCGAAGAATTGAAAATAACGGACTTATGAATCGAAAGGCCGGTCTGGATCGTCTTAGTATTGGGTATGTTTGCTTTGCGCTCAAATGAAAGCGATTATGCGCGCGGCTGTTGACATGGACTGATGGAACACACTAGGCTGCAGATAGTTAGCAAGGTTTGACGTCGCTCCCCGAACTATGAAGACATTCTCTCCAACCCGCGTTGCTTGCTGTTGTCGGTGCAGCAGGCGGGTTTGTGTCAGAGGGAACTGAACTAGTTTTCAGCTGCATCTCATGACCCACCCGCATTGATTGCGAGTGGGTTTTTTGATTTTGCGGTTGACCCAAACTGCTAAGAATCCTCAACGAAAGAAGATTTGGAAATGTCGATTCGCATCAACGATGTAGCGCCCGATTTCACGGCAGAGACGACCCACGGCCCCGTTCACTTCCACGAATGGATCGGCGATGGCTGGGCTGTGCTCTTTTCTCATCCCAAGGACTTTACCCCTGTGTGCACAACGGAGTTGGGCGCGGTGGCCGCACTGGAGAAGCAGTTTGCCCAGCGCGGAGCAAAGGTGATTGGCCTGAGCGTTGACCCGGTTGCGAGTCACAGCAAATGGGCGTCAGACATCAAGGATGTTGGTGGTTACGACGTGAATTATCCGATTATCGGCGACCCCGAACTGAAAATCTCGAAGCTCTATGACATGCTGCCGGGAGATGCCGGCGAATCGTGCGAGGGCAGGACGCCCGCGTTGAATGCACCGGTGCGCACCGTGTTCCTGATCGGACCCGACAAGCGCGTCAAGCTCACGCTGTCCTACCCGATGTCCACGGGGCGCAATTTCGACGAGATCATTCGCGTTCTCGATTCGGTCCAGCTCACGGCGAAGCACCCGGTTTCAACCCCTGCGAACTGGAAGCAGGGCGAGGACGTGATTATCGCGGGCTCGGTTTCGAACGAACAGGCTGAAAAACAGTTCCCCGGCTACAAAACAGTGAAGCCGTATCTTCGCACTACGGCGCAGCCACAGTAAGGGATTTTCGTTGCGGGAGATGACGCAGTGGTGACTTCAATTGCAGAGACAAAATGGCTGAGCCGGGTGGAGCGGCGCCATGGCTCCGTGCTGATGGAGCGCATTGGCAACACGCCGCTGATTCGACTCGACTCGGTCGTGCGTCGACTGCCTGAAGTGACGCTGCTGGCGAAAGCGGAGTGGATGAACCCCGGCGGAAGCGTGAAGGACAGGGCCGCGGCTGCCATGGTGCGCAAAGCGCTTTCTGAAGGCTCACTTCGCAAGGGCAAGACTCTGCTGGATGCGACGAGCGGCAATACCGGGATTGCTTTTGCGATGCTCGGGGCCGCTCTTGGGATTCCGGTGCTCCTTGCAATGCCGTCGAACGTGTCGCCGGAGCGCAAGCGGATTCTGAAGGCCTACGGCGCCGAGGTGGATTGGACCGATCCGGATCAGGGCTCAGATGGAGCGATTCGCAGGGCGCGGGAACTGGCCGCGAACGAACCCAACAAATTTTGCTACATGGATCAGTACTCGAATCCTGAGAACTGGAGAGCACATTACGACACCACCGCGCCGGAGATCTGGCGCCAGAGTGGAGGAACCCTCACGCACTTTGTGGCGGGTCTTGGCACGAGCGGAACGTTCATGGGAACGGTGCGGCGCCTCAAGGAACTGAACCCGGAGATTCGATCGGTGAGTGTTCAACCGGATTCGCCTTTCAACGGCCTCGAAGGGCTGAAGCACATGGCCACCGCGCTTGTTCCCGCGATCTACGACCCCGCCCTGGCGGACCGAAACATGGAGGTCGGGACCGAGGCAGCGTATGCCATGGTCAAGCGGCTTGCACGTGAGGATGGATTGCTGGTGGGTATTTCCGCTGCGGCTGCGGTGGTGGCTTGCGAACGCATTGCCGAGGAAGAAGCAGCGGCGGGCCACGCGGCGTCCATCGTGACTGTGTTGCCCGATTCGGCGGAGAAGTACATGAGCGAGCGCTTCTGGGAGGAGGCATGAGCACGCTGATCGTGCCGCAAGCCGTGTACGATGCGTTTCGCGCTCATGGAGAAGAGACCTATCCACACGAATGTTGCGGGGCGCTATTGGGAAGGCCCGATGCGAAGGGATGGCACGTGGTGGAATCGATCCAGGCGGGGAACACGCGGACCGATTCCGCGCATAACCGCTACCACATCGCTCCAGTCGAACTGGTTCGCATTCAACGGAGCGCGCGGGACAAGGGACTGGAGATTGCGGGGTTCTATCACTCGCATCCCGACCATCCTGCGCAGTGGTCGCCGACAGATTTCGCCGAGGCGCATTGGCTGGGATGTTCGTATGTGATTACTTCGGTTGCGAAAGGCAAGGCGACAGCGACGAATTCATTTCTCCTTGCCGGAGCGAACGAAGAGGAGAAACGGTTTGAAGACCAGGCGATCGAAGTTGAACATTAGCGTGCCGATGACTTCGCAACATTTAGAGGAGACGGAGAAGTGACTATCCAACGAGGACCGAATCGCATGACGATTTTTATTCCCACGCCGCTGCGAACGTACGCGGAAGGCAAAGATGCAATTGAAATCAGTGCAGGAACAATCGCCGATGCGCTGGATGCGCTAACCGATACCTATCCCGAGCTGCGCAAGCATCTCTTCACCGGCGAGGGCAAGCTGCGGTCGTTTGTGAATCTCTATCTGAACGACGAAGATGTCCGCTATCTGCCAGAGAAGGAACGGTCGGAAGTGGCCGCAAACGACACGCTCTCGATCATTCCTTCGATCGCCGGAGGCGGTCCGTCGGTATAGGGCTGTGCACTGGATCGATCCGCGCAAAAACGCAAAAAGGCCGTCCCGGGTGGGGACGGCCTTTTTGGTGAAAGAACCAAGGTTCAGAGGTTCAGACTACCCCAGGAAGATACTGGTCAATCGCCGGCTACGGGCTCTTTTTCCGAGTGCCGGTTGATGGGCGAGGCGGCGTTGTTTGAGGCGGGCCTGATAGCGTCGAGGCTTACGAGGCCTTCGACGGGCTTTTCGCCGAGCACGTGCTCGCGATAGAGCTTGGCCATCTTGGCGTTTTCCGCATCCGACTTGATCTTGGTATCGCGGGCACGAATCTTTTCTTCGCGGGCGTTCTTGGCGATGCCGAGGTTGTCGAGCGTGTGGTTGGCTTCGGAGTTCACGTGCTCCATGTTGAGCTTGAGCTCGTGGCCCACGTAGTTCATGCCGACCTTTTTGCCACCGGCGAAGATTTCGTGACGGCCGTGCTCTTCGTACCACTTGGTCAGAGTCGCGGTCATGTGCATCTTCTCGATGATGTTGCGCCAGCCCACGCCGGTGTTGTACGCGCAGAAGCTGATTTCGCCTTCCTGCGTGGCGTAGGGAATGATGCATTGCTCGGTGCGGCGGAAGTCGTAGTTGAACAGATCCTGGAACCACATGCCGGCGATGAAGAGGAAGTTCCAGCGATCGGAGCGGCGCTTTTCGATGTCCTTCATGGTGCGGTCGCCCTTGACCGAGCCGTAATCCTTGCCAGTGGCGTTGAAGGTCTTGTCCATCTTCTTGAGCATGTCGGTGATCTTGAAATGGGTGGGCGCCTGGAACGGATCGTAGTTGCGCAGCAGAGCGAGACCGAATCCGATGACCGATAGCCACTTGCCGCGAGCCGCATCGTTGACCTTGGCAAGATCCTTGGCAACCTGGTCCATGTGCAGGAAGGCAGTGACGGGAGCTGCTTCCTTGGTTTCTTTGTCGATCATCAGCGCCATGCCGATGCCGCAGTTCGGGTGGCATCCGCAGGAGAGCTGGCCCCACTCGGCTGTCGGCCCGTGCACGAGATCGGCCCAGTCAGAGAAGGTGGACATGAACGAAATCGGGAACCAGTCGCGCTCGGGAACGCCGAGGCCAACCTGGTTCTTGACGTCGTGCGCCATGTGCGAGAGGGTGTAGCGCTGTGCAACGCGGCGCTCTTCGCTGATGTCTTCGTCGCGGCCGGTGAACGAAACGGGTTGGAAGCTCAGGAAGCTGATCTTCTTGGGGTTGTCGAGTGCGAACTCGATGATGCGGCCAACCTGCTCGTTGTTAATGCCATTGATGATGGTCGTTACAGGAACGATGTCGACGCCGGCTTCGTGCAGATTGTTGATGGCCTGCAGTTTTACGTCGAAGAGGTTGCCGACCTTGCGGTGCGAGTTGGCAGCGTTGCCGATGCCGTCGAACTGAAGGTAGACGTAGCGGAGACCGGCTTCAGCAGCGGCGCGGCAGAGTTCTTTGCTCTTGGCGAATTCGATGCCGTTTGAAGCGGCCTGTACGGAGTTATAGCCAACCTTGCGCGAATAGGCGACGGCGTCAAGGAAGTAAGGCGACAACGTGGGCTCGCCACCGGAGAACTGAACGCTCATCTGCCGCTTTGGCTTCATCGTAATGGCGTTGTCGAGCATGGTCTTGATCTCGTCCCACGTGAGCTCGTGGACGAAGCCGACCTGGTTGGCGTCCATGAAGCAGGGATCGCACATCATGTTGCAGCGGTTTGTGAGGTCGATGGTCAGCACCGAGCCGCGGCCGTGGGTTACGGTCGAGGTGCCGTGGTTGTGCAGTTTCTCGTCGCCCTTGCCGTGGGCGCGAATGTCGCGGCCGGGGAAGCTCTCTTCAAGGTGCTTGAAGAAGGCGGGGTCAATGGACATCACGTCTTCAAAGTGGCCATGCTTGGGGCAATCCTTCACCATCAGGATCTTGCCGTCGCGCTCGATGATCTGCGCCTTGATTTCGCCGACCTTCTCATTGAGCAGGACTTCGTGGGGCAGCTTGCCGTCGAGAATCTGCTTGCGAATCTCGGGAACGCACTTGGGACAGAGCGAGTCTGTCGTGCGGGGCCAGCCAAGGGGCGGCTTCTCTTTCTGATAGCTCTTCAGGAGGGGTTTGTCGCTCCATTTCGGGGTAAACGAAGCGTTGGGGCTGATGCGGTTCAACCGCTCGTAAACCACCCACGCGCCCTGGGCCGCGTAAACGGCGGCTTTCTCGGCGTACTTCATCGCTTTAGGCATATTGGTGCGATCTCCTTAAAAAACAGTCAGCTGGCACTTGCGAGAGGTTCCGCCTACGGTACCGCCGGAACCTGAAAACTCAGTACAAGAGTAATAAGGAGAGCTAGTCAATCCAACCGGGGTGCAGCGAATGGGGATATGAGGGGGCGAATGGCGATTCAGGGGGCGTGAATGGGGGTGCCGCGCGGATCCCTCTAGGCTCTGCAAAGGCTTGCGTCTGCAAGGGTTTACCTAGTTGATTCACCCTCTATCGTGTGCGCTAGGGTTCGGTTTTGGCGACCTGGTTGATGATTTCCTGGACGAGGACGACGCGGACATGGATGCGGCGGGCGAGGTCGGGCAGGAATTCGGTGATGAAGTTGTCGGTGGGGGCCAGAGCCCATCCGATGGCGACACGAGTAGCCGTCGAGGGCAGGTTGGTCTTTTCGCCGGGGACGTAGAGGTTGGCGATTTCGGCGTCGATGGGGAAGCCGAGGAGGTTGGCGTAGTTCACCATGCCCTTGCCGTTGTCGCCCTGCGTCCAGCCGACCTGCGCGATCGCATGAAAGATTCGGCGCCTGATGGTGGCGTTAGGCATGCGGTGGTAGTGGGGGTCCTGGTGAACGATAGACGGGATCAGGAATGTGCCGAAGAATTCGCCAGTCAAATCTTCGCTGTAGCTGACACCGACGACGCGGGCGAAGCCGGGCATTCCCGGCCCATAAGGAGAATGGGAGTCGGAGCCGACAGCGATGGCTGCGTTGGCCAGGATGGTGACGGCGTTGAAGGGGTCGAGCAGGTTCTTCACGGCGAGCCGGGCCTTCTCTTTCGGAGTTAGCGGCTTGACCTCGGGCCCGTTGAGGAACCGCTGATAGAAGTTGATGAGTGGCTGCGGGGGGCACGGAGGCAGGTCGTTGGGCGCAACCGCCTGCGCCGGGGTGTCGGCTGCCGGGGTTGGCGCGGTCGGTTCAGCCGGAGCAAAGCCGGCAACCGTGGCGATGAAGCTGGAGCCGGTTTCACTGAGGGCATTGCCGGCCGACTCGCTTTTGGGGATCACGCGGCATGGGCCGCTCTTTGCATTCGCGTGCTTGATCACGGGGAGCGGAGCGTCGGGCAGGGGAAAGGCTGGGTTGACTGCCTGTGTCTGCGCCGAGACGGCGATTGCCGGAACGAGGAGTGATGCAAACAGGGCGGCACGAGAGAAGCAGAGCCGACCAGCGGAGGTGCGGCGGCTGCGGCAGTCCGTGTTGTGCCCGGGCTGGCGATTGGCGTCAGCCTTGAAAGAGCAGGTCCTCAAAGAGCAGATCCTCAAACAGCAGAGCATGGCGAGATGGAACTTTTCTGGTGCTGATTCGTAGACCACAGAGACCCAATCGGCTCCAAGCTTCTTCTTAGCCCCAAGGACCGCGATCGTACTAGTATCTCGGACGCAAAATACTCAGAAAAAGTAACTTTGGGACCGGGAAAGAATTGGGGTTTGGAGTTTGATCTGGGCCCGGTGTCTGTTGTTTTGACAGGCACGGCACGCATCCGCGAAGCTGTCCGCGGCATTGACGCGGGACAGGGCGGCATCGAGACTAGAAAGTGAGGTTTGCTGCAATGAGTTCTTATCCTCCTCCTCCTCCGGGCCCTGGCGTGGGCCACCGTATCGAAGAAGCCATGGAACTGATCGAAATGGAACTGCGCCACGCGATTGAGTATGTGAACGACGCGGTGATTCCGCAGGTGCGCTCCGAATCGATCGTAGCAATGCGCAAGGTTTCGGACACGCTGCGCAATCTAGCGGATCGCATGGACAAGGCGCAACAGCAGCGAGGCCCTCGGGCCTGATGGCGGATTGGCATCGCGCAAGCGCGCATCGGGCCGCAAGCGTCGCAGTGCTGTCGATGGCTGCAATGGGGATGGTTGCATGCGGCCACAAGCGGCAGCCGCAACCTGTGCCGCCAACGGCAACCGCTCCGTCGGTGTATAACCCGCCTTCGTATCCAGCTCCGGCGCCACGGCCAAGCACGGGCGGCATTCCTGTTACGCCCGTCCCTGAAGGAGGCATCAGCGCCGAGGACAAGGAATTCATCCTCAGTCATCGGCCGATCTACAGCGAAGAGGGCTCGGCTACCTGGTACACCGCTCCCTATAAGGGACGCAAATCCGCCAATGGCCAGGTGTTCAGCGATGAGGCTTTGACGGCCGCGCATCGCACATTGCCGATGGGATCGCTGATCGTGGTGACGAATCTGAGGACCCGGCAGACCTCGGCCATGCGCATCAGCGACCGCGGGCCGTTTGTTCCGACTGCGATTCTCGATCTGACGAAGGCATCGGCGCAGTCGATCGGGATCTGGCCGGGGTCGGGACGGGTTCGCGTCGATGTATACGAGACGCCTAAGCCGATGGACGTGGGCGGACGCTGGTGCGTGCAGATCGGACCGTTCCTGAGCGAGCGCAAGGCGATCAAGTTCAAGGCAAAATTGCTGAACGATTATCCGGGGTCGAAGGTGATCGAGTTTGCCGGAGAGCGCAGCTACTGGGTCCGCATACGGCCCGCCGCAGATGACCGTGAGCAGGCCGAGGAGATGGCACGACGCTTGCAGCCGGAAGAGGGCGTCGCATATCTGACGAGGCTGGACTGAAAGTTCAACCAGAGTTCCGAGCCTCTAGCTTTCGAAAAAACGAAGGAATAGAGGAACGAACCGAAACCGGTGAATCCCAGGATCGTAAGGCTGACGGTTGGTCTAGTCAATTTCGGTTTGCTTCGACGCTCACGTCCTCCAAGTGAAAAGTGAAACTCGATAAGGCGGAGATGACATTTGGATCATTTATCTTCCTCAGGATCTCCGACAGAATCTGCCTTACCCATTGGACCTTTATCGAGTGGTTCGATGATCGTGTGGCGTATCTCACGCGGCTGGATTGAAGACTAGCCATCAGTGATCAGTCCGAACGGTGTGCCGGGATCAGGCAGTTAGTTACGAGCGAACCATCGAGCCAAAGTCCCGCCGACAAGCAGGCACATTCCCATGCCGATGATCACGTATGCAAACTGGTGCGGGTCGATGGGCACTTCCGGGACCGGATGCGGTCCAAGCCAACGAAGCAGGATGCCGATGAGCGTGCAAATGGCGCCGCCAATCTGCGCTCTTTCGCCGACACGGATTCGACGCGGCATGCCTTCCTCCCTGTCATCTGTTTGAGTGTTCGCGGGATCCGAGCGTCAGTATCCCATGATTCATCGCCGACACGATGCAATAAATGCATCTTGCATGTGGACGGCAATTGTAGCCAACAAGGTCACCGACCCGACCCGGCAGCATTCTAAAGGTGGCTTCGCTAACTCGAGCAGCGGTGAAGGTCCCTGGGGTGAACAGGCTCCTCCCGAGGCGGTCCCTGGAGCGTATTACTGGGCTGGTTTTGGCGCGAAGGCGATAGAGATGACTGGATGCACCTCCCAGAGCGTCTTCGATTCCATGCCTTTCTTTCCGCGGCCCGTGCTGTGATCAGGCTTGTATTCGTGATCATCGTCGTAAAACAGCGCGCCCGTTACGGTCACATATACAGGGTGCTGCATTACGTGGATACTGCCGATTTTGGGTTCGGAATTGTGAAGCAGTTTGAGCACTACCCAATCCCGCACTCCCTCCACCTGGGTCGATATCTCGGTGGCGTACTCACCTGAAGGAACTTCGACGATGAGGCAATTGTCATCGGGGGTTGGAGGATTTGAGGTCGTGCGTGGCTGCGGACTGAGTTGAATGTGAAAGTCGCAATCATCCGCTTCAAAAGCCACGAGGTACAGCCATCCCGAGATGGTTACGAGCTCATTTTCCTTCACCGGTTGATCGTTGATGCGGCTGGTCCGATAACGCGGGTCGTTCGTTTTTACGTCCTTGAGCGGGGGTAGTTTGCTATCGCTGAGCGCATCTGCCAAGGTCATCCCAATCGTGGGAGCGCCGGCCGGAAGGCTGATTTTAACGGGCCATCTAACCTTGCCCGGCTGTACACATGGCAGTGGCGCCGCACTGGAATTCAATGCGCTGGCAAAAAAGCTCAAAAGAGTCATGCAGAAAATGAGCGCTACTTCCCTCATATGGCTGCTCCATTCCCGATTGGTGGTATCGAGAAAGGGTAATGTAGATCAGTTATCCGCGCAATCTCGGCGTGGTTCGGTTCTGGACGCCGTTGCTTTCTCTACACGATCCTGAGCGGCTAGTCATTCGTTATCTTCGCGGGAACCAGAAGGCGAGAATTCGTTGAATTCTGAATCGTTTCCACTTTCTCGTTGCAGACAGAGCAGGTTCCGACATAATGTGTGTTCCACAGCATTCATCGGAGGTTGGTATGGCGGTCGGTGTCCCTGTGATGCAGATGGCGCGGGTGCGCCAGAACTATCTGGCGATCTTGGTGGCGGCGATTGCCTGTTTCCTTCTTGAAGCCGGGTGGTACACGGTCTTCATGAATACCTGGCTCAACGGAATCGGACGCACAATGCAGTGGCTGGTGAACAGCGGCATGAATCCGTATTTGCAGTATGCTACGGCGCTGGTGATGGCTGTTCTGATGGCGACCGCGCTCTCCTGCGTGATTCAGCTAACCGGCAAGCAGACGGCGCTGCGTGGCATCAAGGTTGGCGCGCTGCTATGGGCCGGGTTCGAAATGACCACGTGGTCGACCGAGTACATTTTCGAGGTGCGGCCGATCAGCCTGTTTCTCGTCAACGCCGGCTACTGGCTCTTTGGCATGATGCTGATGGGTGCGATCGTGGGGGCGTGGAAAAAGAAAGCTTGAGAAGCAAGTTGTCAGTTTTCAGTTGTCGGCGAAAAGCGCAACCGCATCCGCAACCACAGAAGCAGATCCTTCACTCCGCATGCCCCATGGACAGGAATGTCCATGGGCCCCACAGCGTTCAGGATGACACCGCGGAGTAGGAGGCGGACTACTCAGTCCGGTGGCGGGTAGTAGGGGAGCTTGTCGTTGGTTTCGTTGGCTCGCTTTAGGGTTACGTCGTCGAATAGCAGAGCGGGGGCGAGGACGGTTTCCGGAATATCGGCAGCGTAATTGGCCACCCAGAGACTTTTGCCGGCCGCCTCGACGCCCGAGCGCAGCGCGCGCTGGTCGAGGTCGTCGAGCACAGCTCCGCGGACCAGGGTGCGTTTGCCATCCATGTCAATCCGATAGAGCAGCCGCGGTGTCGCTTCGGCGCCGAGGGTCTCAACGAAATAGACGCTCTTGAGGCCGCGATCCTTGCCGAGTTCAAGGAGCTTGCGGTTCAGTTCTTCGTCGCTGAGTCCCTGCTGCGCGGTTACCTTCATGACGCCGATGACAGGGTGCGGGGGGCCGGTGACGCCGGCGCGAGCGTGGCCATTGGATTCCGGAAAGTCGCGTACCGGAGTGCGGCCTATGAGGTAGTTTTCGAGGTGTCCGTCGGCAACCAGCTTCACCAATTGCGCCGGGACCGCTTCATCATCCACCGAGTAGGCGCCGACGAGGTCCTTGCCGTCCCAGGTCTTGATTGCGGGATCGTCGACGACGGTGAGGAACTCGGGCAGAATACGCGCGTGGTAGCTCGACGCAAACGGTCCGTTGGTACGCGCTTCGGTTCCCAGCTTGGGACGCGTGGCGGTGATGCCTGCGGCGAGCAGAGCGTGGAGCGTGTCTGCGCTCGAGTCTGCGCTTAGCAGTACGGGGCCGTGATACTCCTCGTCGACCAGCGGAGCTTTGCGCAGATCGCCTAACGATGAGATGAGCGTGATGACGTGCTTCTTGAATTCATCCGGGCTGTCGAGATCGCTGAGGGCGATTCCGCTGGTTCCGTAGGAGCGATCGAGACGCATGCCATCGTCGGCCTGCGTGCCCACGCCAAGTGACTCGGAGTAGCTGCTCGCTGACTTTCGTACGATGGCACCTTCGCTGGAGACGATCCATGTGGTGGTAACGCGCCCGTGGAATGCGGCGGTCGAGTATTGGATATCGTGCTCGGTTGCACTGACGGTTGGATCGCTGCGATAGATGCCGCTGTCGCGGGCAACGCGATCGGTCCAAGCTGACTCGTCGAGCGAGAGCTTGAGCGGCTCGGCCAGCGAGATGATGGGCTTCGCCTTGCTGAAGTCGTCGGCCTGCGGAGGCGTCTGCACCTGCTTGAGCTCTGCCTGCTTCTGCGCGTAGGCAGCGAGAGCGGCCTTATAGGCCTGGTCGGTGCCGGTCCACAGAGCGGAGCGCAGGGCAATGGGATCGTCATCGATGCTGGTGAGCTGCAGATCGCCGTCGCCGCGGGGGCCGGAGTTGTCGGTTTTGTAGTCGCCGACGCGCACGCTGATGCGCGCTACGCGTGCGTGGCTGTGCTGCGTACCTTCGCCGGCTCCGAAGGCCGCGCGTGCCTCGAAGTCGTCCACGTCTTCAATGCGGTATTCGATGAAGTACGGCTTCTCGAAGCCCGGCAACTGCAGATGCGCCATGCTGCGGTCGAGCTCCTCGAGCATGGCCTTCAAAACCGGATCCTTTTCGGCACCGGCACGCGTGGTTTGAGCCGCGGCGTTGTGCGGTATGAGGATGGCGGCAGCCAGAAGTCCCGCTGCGAAGAGATTCCCGATGCGGCGAGTGCGCTTCATTGTGCCTCCTTCGTCGATCCGGTTGATGGCGCTCCGGGAATGGACAGGATCGGCGGTCGCTGCGTGCCCTGCTGCTGGCGTTGCGTTTCGATCTCGCTTACCAGCATGGCCGGGGCGACGGCGCTGACCGGGACGGTGCCGGATTCGGCGCCGCACTCGCCGTTGAAGACTTCGCTCTTGTCGCTGGTGGCGACGATGCGCTTCATGGCGGCGAGGGGCGTACCTACTATGCTCACACCGCGGACAAGCTCGTCGGGCCGGCCATCGACATACACGCGGTAGACAACGAGCGGGATGACCTGAAAGGCCTGCGGGGCGCTGCGCGTGGTGACGGCGAAGCCAGAGGAGATGTCTTCGAAGTAGAGGCCGTAGGGCTTGCCTTGCTTCTTCGCTTCTTCAATTAGCTGTTTACGGAGATCGGCTTCCGGCTCGGTTTTGGTGGAGGTGACGATCAGGTTGCCCTGGCGGCCCGTAGGCATGCGGCCCGTCTGCGCGCGGCCGTGACCGTTGGAAGCGGCGAAGCTCGCGATCGGCAGGCGGGACATGAGGAATGTCTTCAACACGCCATTCTGGATGAGTTCGACGCGACGCGCTTTTTCGCCTTCATCGTCGTAGGTGTAGGTGCCGCTGAGCCATGTATTGCCGAAGGTGGTCATGGTGGGGTCGTCGGCCACAGAGAGAAACGGCGGCAGGACTTCCTTGTTCAGCTCCTTGGTAAAGGTCTGGCCTTCTTCGTCTCCGCGCTGGCGCTGGCCTTCGAGGCGGTGACCCAGCACTTCATGGAAGAAGACGGCGGAGGCGCGCCCGGAGAGAATGGCAGGGCCGTCAAACGGCTCGGTCACCGGTGCTTTGCGGAGGGCTTCGAGGCTCTTGCCCAATTCGCGAACTGCAGCTTCCATCTCCGCTTGCGACGGCAGGCCGTCGACATTTTCGGCTTCGAAGGTCTGGGCGCGGAACAGGTCCATGCCGTCATCGGCGCGGGTTACGGCGAAGACGACCACGCGCGCCTGCCTGTGCGGGTCAACTACGCGCGATCCTTCTGACGACGCGTAGTAGTCGGTCTCGTTCTGCACGGTGAGCATGGCGAGATTCTGATAGACATCGGGATAGTCGCGGAAGACGCGGCTCAACGCTTTCACGCGCTGCTCCCAGGCAGTACGGTCGACGACCACAGCCGGCGCGGGTTGGGAGACGGACGTCTCCGGAGATTCCTTGCTGAAATCGGGCGAGGTGTCTTCTTCCTTGGCGCGCACCTGAGCTTCAGTTTTCACGCGGAGATAGTTTTCGAGCGCGGTGCCATAGCCCGCGTTGGTGGCCAGCCACAGTGTCCGCGCCAGCGCTACATGATCGTCGCCCAGCGGCAACTGCAGACTGTTGACGGCGGAGGCGCGGTGGTTGCCATGGGTGTTGTCGAGCTTGGGGTCGCCGATGCGCACCTGCACGTCGGCGACGCGCACATGATTGCTGGTGCTGTCGGCGAGGGCTCCGTATTGGGCGCGAATGGTGACGGACGTGGCGTCGGCAACCGAGTAACTGAGGAAGTAGGGCGGCAACTGCTTGTCGGCGTCCTTCTGGTTCGGCCCGGGCTTGCCCAGCGAAGTGAAGGCGCGTTGCAACTCCCCGGTCATGGTGTCAAGCAGGACGGAGGAGCCAGCGGCGGCTCCCTTGGCGGCGGCATGGAGGCGCATTGGAGGGTTCTGGGCGGATGCGGCGATGCAGCCAACGGCGACAAGAATTGCGGAGGCAGTGCAACGCAGACTGTTTCGGCGCGGGCTCCGATGGCTCTTTGGAGAGACAATGGGCGGGAGGGTTTGTACTTTATCAGTTGAAAACATCGGTGAACCTGATTGTCTCAAAATCGAGCGTCTGTGAGGGAAATCTGATGGGAATTGTCCGGTGCCTGAGGCTCGCAAGTACCCTGGCTGTTTTGCTTCTGGTCACTTCCGCTGCGGTCACAGCCCAGACCGGCAGTACAGTGCCGAGCCAGGCGAAAGCAGCGGCGAGCCATATTCCTCCGCAGTCCGAACAGGCCTACTCGCTGCCGCCGGAGAAACTTGCCCAGGCCATTGCGCTCAACAAGATCCGCGTGTCACTGGATATTGCGGGGTCGCTGTGGGGCCTGATCGTGCTGTGGGGGTTGCTCGCTTTCGGTACGGCTGCGCGGTTAGACGCATTTGCGCGGGAAACGACACGGAGGCGCTGGCTGCAGGGGGTTTTGTTTTTCGCAATACTGTTGGCGATTCTCACTTTGGCCAATCTGCCGCTGGACGCAACGGGACACGCGGCGAGCCTGCGCTATGGGATCAGCGTGCAAAGCTGGCCGGGGTGGCTGGGCGACCAGGGGAAGGGGCTCGCGGTTTCATTGCTGATCGGGGTGCCCCTCGCACTCTTTTTTAACTGGATCGTGCGCGTTTCGCCGCGCCGGTACTGGTTGTGGCTGTGGATGATCTCGATGCCGCTGATCGTGATTGCCGTGTTTCTGGCGCCTATGGTGCTTGATCCGATCTTCAACAAATTCGAACCGCTCGAAGGATCGCATGCGGCGCTGGTGGCCGAGCTCGAACAGGTCGTGGCGCGCACTGGGACCGCGATCGCGCCCGACCGCATGTTTCTGATGAAGGCCAGCGCGAAGACCAACGGCATCAACGCGTATGTCACTGGCATCGGTTCGAGCAAGCGCTTCGTGATGTGGGATACGACGACGGACCGCATGCCGGACGACGAAATCATGTTCATCTTCGGCCATGAGAGCGGGCATTACGTGCTCAACCACATTCCCAAGATGCTTGCCGGGTTGGTGGCCGGATTATTCTTCGTTTTCTGGGCCTGCGCGCACGCGGCGGAGAGCATGGCGCGCCGTTTCGGCGAGCGCTGGAAGATCGGCCCGGTCGCCAGCCGGGTGGGATTCCTGACACTGTTCTTTGCGTTTTCAATCGCCGGATTTGTGATGACGCCGGTGGGCAACGCGGTGAGCCGCCACTTCGAGCATGAGTCCGATATATACGGGCAGGAGGCGATTCACGGCCTGGTGCCCGATCCGCAAAAGACGGCGGTGTCGTCTTTCAATCACCTGGGCGAGGCCTGGCTCGACGACCCCAACCCGAATGCATTTGTGGAGTTCTGGTCGTACAGCCATCCCTCGGTGCAGGAGCGCGCGGAGTTTGCCGCGCACTACAATCCTTGGGCGAACGGCGGACGTGGGGAGTTTTTTGACAAATAGGATCAGGCTAGTGGGCGACTGAACTTGGCGGTTGGCGCGGTCGCATGGAATTTTGGAATCTCATAAGATAGATCCATGGTGGCACTCGCCCTATTTCCGCCGTTCCTTGCGAAAACAGCCGGTTCGTTTCTCGTGGCGGGAGCGGGGGCGGTTGCGGTCATCATGTGGCGGCTGCGCGAGGCCCGGAGCGCGGTTTCCCTGAAGAAGATCGTCATCCCACCGCTCGGCATGGCCACTGGATTTTCGATGTTTGTAGATTCGGCTTTCCGCGTTCCATGGACCTGGGCGGCTATTGCATTCCTGATCGGCGCCGTGATTCTTGCGTGGCCGCTGCTGTTGACCACGCGGCTTGAATTGCAGGGGCAGACGGTAAGGATGAAGCGTTCGAGTGCGTTTCTTGTGGTCATCCTGGTGCTCGCGGCCATCCGCATCTTCGCGCGTGGATATTTCGACAACATTCTCACCACGCAACAGACGGCCGGCATCTTCTTTATCCTCGCCTTTGGCATGATTGTGATCTGGAGAGCGAAGATGTTGTTGGACTTCCGCCGGCTGACGGCCGATCCCCAAGCCAGCGTGGCCTGAGCGGGCTTGCCACGTTTCGTACAATTTCAATATGCAGTTCCTGACGCTTTCGCGACGCCGCATCGATGCATTTCCGCCTGAGGCTTTCACACCGGAGCTCAATGCCCGGGAAGGCCAGCGCGTAAAAGAACTGTACGCCGCGGGCATCCTCCGCCACGTCTGGCGCAGGGGCGACGTGCCGGGCGCAACCATTCTCTGGGAAGCGGCCAGCGAAGCCGAGGTGCGCGAAGCTCTCGGCAGCCTGCCCATCTTCAAGGCCGGGATGCTCGAAGTGGCAGCTCTTGTTCCGCTCGAACCCTATCCGGGATTCGGGCCTGCGAAGTAGCCCCAAATGTGGTTGATGAGAGGTTTTTTAACGCGCCAATTCCCGCTTTTCCTCAGTCCGCGCGCGCCGTTCCAAGGTCGTACACTGTAGCTTCATTTGCTTTCCGAAAAGGAGCATGTTCTTCTATGGCTTACCCCGCGAATTATCGCTATACCCGCGAACATGAATGGATCTCGCTCGACGGCAAAATCGGGACGGTGGGCATTACCGACTACGCCCAGAACTCGCTGGGCGACATCGTCTACGTGGATGTGCCGAAGGTGGGCGATCCCATTACCGCAAACGCGTCCTTCGGATCGGTCGAGAGCGTGAAGGCTGTCAGCGACCTGTACTCGCCTGTGAGCGGGACGGTGACTGCGGTGAACGAGGAACTGAAGACCTCACCCGACAAGATCAATGAAGCCCCGCACGAAACCTGGATTATCAAGATCGAATTGTCTGATCCCTCGGAATACGAAAAGCTCCTCGACGCCGCATCGTACGAGAAGTTTGTCTCGGAAGAGACGGGAAGTTAAAAGACGAGGGACGTAGGGACTAGGGACTAGACGAGGTGGGATAGTGGGCCAATCGTTCAGGAATTTGGTTGTTTGGCAACGGAGCATTGCACTCACGGTAGCCGTTTACAAACTGACATCTGTTTTTCCAGACACCGAGAAGTTCGGACTTACAAATCAGATGCGCCGAGCGGCCGTTTCCATAGCCAGCAACGTTGTGAGGGATATGGCCGGACCACGAGAGGTGAGTACCTTCAGTTTCTCGGACACGCACGCGGCTCATGTTCAGAAGTTGAAACCCAGATTGTCATTGCGAAAGAGCTTGGCTTTGGATCGACGGATCAACTTCGAATGACTGAAGAATTATGCAGCGAAGTCGGCCGGATGCTGGGCGCGATGATGAAGACACTTCGAGCAAAGTCCCTAGTCCCTAGTCCCTAGTCCCTCTAGAAAAGGAACGCATCAAATGCGCTATTTACCGAAATCTCCTGCCGAGCGGGAGCAGATGCTTAAGGCGATCGGCGCCAAGTCAATCGACGATCTCTTCGCCATCATCCCGGCGGAGTACCGGCTTACCCGCGACCTCGACGTCCCGCGCCAGCAGGCCGAGAGCGAAATCATCGACTACTTCAAGGCTGCCGCGCAGAAGAACGCTACCGATTACGCGAGCTTTCTGGGCGCCGGCTGCTATCGCCATTATCGCCCGGTGATCATCGATGCTTTGGTGCAGCGAGGCGAATTCCTGACGAGCTACACGCCTTATCAGCCGGAGATCACGCAGGGAACGCTGCAGGCCATCTTTGAATTCCAGACCATGATCGCCGAACTGACCGGCATGGACGTGGCTAACGCCAGCATGTACGACGGCTCAACGGGGGCGGCAGAAGCCGTGCTGATGGCGATGCGCGTCACCGGCAGGCACAAGGCCGTCGTCGCTTCGACCGTGCATCCCGAGTATCGCGAAGTCCTGCACACCTACCTGCAATTCCGCGACCTGCCTACGACGGAGATCCGGTATGTCCCGGAGACGGGCCGCCTGGATCTCGATGCGCTCGCTGCTGCAGTGACCGAAGAGACAGCGGCCGTGCTGGTGCAGAGCCCGAACTTCTTCGGCGTTGTTGAAGACATTCCGGCCATCGCCGAGATCGCTCATACAAAAGGTGCGCTGCTGATCGTTTCGATCGCCGAGGCGGTATCGCTTGGCGTTGTCCGTCCGCCCGTAGAAGCCGACATCGTCAGCATGGAAGCGCAGTCGTTCGGCGTCGCGCTCAGCTATGGCGGTCCGTTCTGCGGTGTCATTGCGGCGAAGGAGCAGTACCTGCGCCAGATGCCCGGCCGCCTTGCCGGACAGACCGTCGACGGAAACGGAAACCGGGGGTTCGTCCTGACACTCTCCACGCGTGAGCAGCACATCCGCCGCGAGAAAGCCACCTCGAACATCTGTACAAATCAGGCTTTAGTGGCGCTGATGGCGACGATCTTTCTGACTGTCTACGGCAAAGAGGGCATCCGCGAACTTGCCGAGCACAATTTGGCAAAGGCGGACTACGCGGCAAAAACGCTGAGCGCACAGCCCGGCGCAAAGCTGCTGTTCAAAGGCGCTCCCCGCTTCCACGAATTTGTGTTGCAAACGCAGGAATCTCCGGCGCAGTGGAGCCAGCGTCTGCTGGATGACAAGATTGTTGGCGGCATTGACCTGAGCCGCTGGTATCCGGAGTTGAAGAACGCAACGCTGTGGTGCGCGACGGAAGTTGTAGCGCGCGAAACGATTGATCGCGCGGCAAAAGTGCTGGCCGCGGCACCGGTGGAGGCGTAACAATGGCGACATCTGAAATCCCAATCTCTAAAACCATCGGTAAGGTTCGTCCCCACCAGACGCAGAACGAAGGTCTCGTCTTTGAGAAATCGTCGCCGGGCAAGAAGGCTTACAAGCTGGCGCCGCTCGACGTCCCCGAAGTCGACGCCGCAGCCCTCCTCGGCGATGCGCACCGCAAGGCGTCCGGCCTGCTGCCCGAGCTGAGCGAAATCGAGATCATCCGCCACTTCACGCGCCTCTCCACCTGGAACTATGCCATCGATCTTGGCATGTATCCGCTCGGCTCGTGCACGATGAAGTACAACCCGCGCGTCAACGAATTCGTCTCCCGCATCGAAGGTCTGGCCGAAGCGCACCCGTACCGCCCCGAGTCGCTTGCGCAGGGCGTGCTTGAAATTATCGATCTGCTGCAGCGCTGCCTCATCGATATCACCGGCATGGATACCATTACGCTGCAGCCGGCTGCCGGCGCTCACGGCGAGTTCACTGGAATCCTGCTGGTGCGCGCATGGCATGAGTCAAAGGGCAACGCACGCCGCAAGATCATCATTCCCGACTCGGCGCACGGCACCAATCCTGCGACCGCTGCCATCTGCGGCTACCAGGTGGAAAACCTCAAGTCGAATGCCGAGGGCGGCATCGACCTCGAGGCTCTTACGCGCCAGGTGGACGAAGATACGGCCGCGCTCATGCTCACCAATCCTTCCACGCTCGGCGTTTTTGAAAACGAGATCCACAAGATCGCCGATATCCTTCACGCCAAGGGCGCGCTGCTCTATATGGATGGGGCCAACATGAATGCGCTGGTGGGCAAGGTGCGTCCCGGCGATTTCGGCGTCGACGTAATGCACCTGAACCTGCACAAAACCTTTTCGACGCCGCACGGTGGTGGCGGTCCAGGCTCCGGCCCGGTGGCGTGCAAGAAGTTTCTTGAGCCGTTTCTTCCCACGCCAGTGCTCACCAAAGAGAAGGACGGAAAGTTGCACTGGGAGTACAACCGTCCGCAATCCGTGGGTCGCGTGCGCGCCTTCTACGGCAACACCGGCATGTTCATTCGCGCACTGGCTTACATTCTTGCCAATGGGCCAGATGGCTTGAGGCAGACCACCGAAGATGCTGTGCTCAACGCCAATTACATCCGCAAAAACCTCGAAGATCTCTACGAACTGCCGTACAAGACGCCGTCGATGCACGAGGTTGTCTTCAGCGACAAGCGGCAGGCGGCCAAGGGTGTGAAGACCGGCGACATCGCCAAGCGGCTGATCGACTACGGCTTCCATCCCTATACGGTCAGCTTCCCGCTCATCGTGCATGGCGCGCTGATGATTGAGCCGACGGAGAGCGAATCCCTCGAAGAACTCGATCTATTCATCGATGCGATGCGTTCGATTGCGAAGGAAGTCGATGAGTCTCCTGACCTCGTCAAGACTGCACCGCACTCTACGCGCGTCTCGCGGCTCGACGAAGTCCAGGCTGCACGCAAGCCAATTCTGCGCTGGCGGCCATCCCAATAAGCTCAACCCCGTTTTGCCGCAAGGCCGAGAAACGGCGCACTCTTCTGAACCGGCTTTGCGGCGAGACCGGGTCCGTACTTCAGATATCGGGTCAGGCTCAATGCGGGCCGTTCGATGAATCGGTAGCTGAGTATCCCTAGTCCGATCGTGAGTGCAAGGGCGATGGCTGCGGTTGCCAGATAGGACCATGGATCGGGCATGTGGTGCGAGAGCCTCGGCCGCAAGGATTGAAGAAACCACACGTGATACGTGTAGTGGAAAACATAGAGCCCGTAGCTCATGGTTCCTAGCCAGCACGCGGATCGAACGCTGCACGCCCGCGCGAATCCGCTTCCCTCCTCAATAACCGCGGCTACAAGGGCGAGGACGGTGAAATTGGCGAGCGGAGTCTCGACTACCACGCAATAGTAGTTGTATGGATCATCGCGGTGAGTCGAAAACGAGATGATCCACAGTGCGGTTCCCACCAAGACTGCATACTTCGCCAGAGGCTGTAGCCGTTTGAAGATTTTGTAATCTGCTACAAGTGCGAGTCCCACCCCGAGCAAGATGGCGTCGACGCGCGTAGGCGTCCCATAGTAGCAACGTCTGGCGGACAGATGAAGCCATGGCGAGATGAATCGAAGGGTGAAGCATAAACCGCTGAGGACCGCAATAATCTTCAGCAGTTTTGCGCGGTCCCTTGCGAGCCACACCACGACAGGCCACGCCAGATAGAATTGCTCTTCGATCGCAAGCGACCAGAGATGGATGATCGTGAAATGCGGCACAAAACCCGAGTCGGTATACCCTGGCAGAAGATTTTGGATATAGATGAAGTGCGACCAGAACAAGGTCTTGAGAGGGACGCCATGCGCAATGCCCAGGCAAGCCAGGACCAGGAGCGTGACGTAATACACGGGCAAAATACGCAGAATTCTGCGGCCATAAAACACCCTGAAGAAACCTTCGTGTTCGCGCGTATCGAAAAGGATGCCGCCGATGAGGTACCCCGAAAGGACGAAAAAGGCCGGAACGGCCATGTAAGCGATCTGTTCAACATAGAAGAGGACATTGACCCAGGGAATTGATCGATAGCGGTCGATTGCCGGCGAAAGGTAGTGCGCGAGAAAGATGGCCAGAAATCCATAGCCCCTGATTCCATCGAGTGCCGGCATATGTTGACGTTTCGATGGACTTCCAGTTGAACTCACCATGAACACCTGCTTCAGCGTTGACGAGCGAAATCAGAACGGAAACTGCCTTGTGTCTTACGGAGAAATCTAACTGCGATCGAACAGAAAAGGTGTGAGGAGAAGTCTCTGTCGTTTGTGCAGTCTCCCACTGTTCGAACCGGGGATGGAATGCTGCTTTTCGGTTCAGATCAAGCGAAAGTAATTCTCGAAATTACTGAAGTTGCAAAGGTGGATTGCCGGCAATATTGCCGGTGAGCTCGTCCAGGTAACAAGCAGCTGAGAGACCGTGATTGAGGGGAGTTTTCAGGAGTGCCAGCTCCCAGGTTCGGGGTCGCGCCGCGTCGGCGAGAAGGAATCCTCATCTAGTAGTTCGGACCTGGTGAAAACCGCAGGTACGCACTTCCGTGGCTTTTCATCAGGAAAGGAATCGGAGCATCCTTCACGACGCCATGAAGTCCACGCGTACTTCGAAACTGCTCTAAGTGCTCCGCCTGGCTGCTAATAGGGGATTTGGGGGAGTTTTTGGCTTTACAGGTAACTTTCGCGCAAGTGACTTTCTCGTGATTTATGGTTACCGCAAGCGGCTGCAGAATCCGGCTTATCTGCCACATTCCGATTGCTTTTCGGATCGCAAAAATCAGATAATCGATTCTCTCAAGGTGAGCGCAGGGGACGTTCAGCGAGCGGAAAAAGAACGCATGAGTCCGCTGAAGCGAGAGCGCTGTACCGCCCAGGTGTAAATGGGTTTCCAAGGGCCGGAGTCATACTCCCGTATCTTTCCCACATGGTTGTGCACGATCGGCGAAGTTGAATACCGCCGGAGCGCCGCAAAGAGGTCCGGGTGATATCCAGAGTTGATGCATTCGGGCCCCCATTCTCCAGGACAGCAATCAGCGTAACAATTGTGTAGCGGAGGTCTTCAATGAAATGGTTCCGTGATCAGAGAGAAAAGATCCCAGTAATGGACGCCTTCAAGAAAGGCCTGCGATCCGCACGAAACGAAGAAGGGCAAGCCATGGTCTTAACGGCCCTAAGCTTGACCGTGCTACTCGGCTTTGTGGCTCTCGCAACGGACGCCGGAGTCATGCTGCGCCAGAAAAGAATCGCGCAGTCAGTCGCCGACAGCGCAGCAATTGCTGGCGCGTTTGAAGCATTGTATGAAGGCACTCCTTCGACCGTAACCACGGGGATATGGAATGCGGCCTCGAAAGACGCCACTTTGAATGGCTATGCTCCAGGGACGTCGAACGGCTCAATCAATTCGTCGAACGGGGTCACTCTGTCCCTTTCAGTTAGCCCGAATGTTGGTGTTTCAGGTTTTAACAGTGCTGGTTACGTTCAGGCGAATGTGACGTTCAACTCGCCCACGTTCTTCATGACCCTGTTCAATTTTCACTCCATGAATGTCAGCGCCGTGGCGATCGCTTCGGATCAGCTTCAAGCCTCTGGATGCTTCGATATTCAGAATGGCGGCAACCAGGCCGATCCTGCGGCAACGATGGGTGGAAGTTCCGAAGTTTTCGGGTTGACTTGCGGCGTCACAATCAATGGCAACGTGGACATGGGTGGAAATGCAAACATAGACGCGAAATACGTTGCCGCCTCGGGCACCATTGTGAACGGTGGCAGCTCCAGCGTTACCGGCACGGAGACTCAGGGTGCTCCTCCCACAAACGACCCTTTACCGCAGCTTCAGCAAACTGCGAATCAACCCGGCGTGGGGACCACGGCAGGTTCATCCTGTGGCTCCACATTGCCTGCCGGGGCCGTCGCCGATGGTATGAGCTGTATCTACAACTACAACAATGGGAACCTCAGCAACGTCACCCTGCAGTCAAATACTGTTTATGTTTTCGACAATAACATCACCAATACTTGCGGGAAACCGGCGATACCCTGTGTCGAACTCAGCGGCACGATAACGGGGACCGGTGACACGATCTTTCTCAAGAACAACCTTCCGCTCGAGTTCGACCATAACGGCAGCTTTACAGTCACTGCGCCCAGGCCGTCCAATTCATCCACGCCATGCGAACTGGATACGGCGAACCCGTTTTGCGGAGTCCTGATCGACGCGCCAAGCGACGGCAGCGTCGGGGGCACTTATTCCTGTTCGCATGGAAAGGGCAACAACGACGGCAACCCGGGCGAATTGTATTTCGATTTCGGAAGCAGCAACACGACCTTGACCGGGGTCGTCTACGCCCCCTACATGCAACTGTATGTTCAGGACCAGGGTGCAAATACGACCATGAACAATGACGTCATCATCGGCAATTTCTGCGCGCAGGCTGCGACCGTCACCATAAATGGGTTGAGCCCATCCCTTTCGCCCCTTGCAAGAATCGGGCTCGTGTATTGATCGAACTGCTCGTGAGATTGTTCGTTGGAGGAGGAAGTGCGATGAAGCGCAGATTCAGTGACAATAGCGGGTCGGCCCTGGTAGAGGTGGCTTTGGCGGCGCCGATTTTCCTGCTCATGGTAACCGGCGCATTTGAACTGGGAAGAGTCGCACATTTCGCCATTGAAGTGCAGAACGCGGCGCGGGCCGGGGCGTCCTTTGGAAGTGAGCCGGGCAACGCTACGTCGACTGGGATAACTCAGGCGGCGGCAAACGACGCACCCGACCTGGGCAGTCTGACGGTGACACCAGGCACCGCCTGCATTTGCGAAACGCTCACGACCGGCAACACCCCGACGTACTCCCCAAGCAGCGGGACCATCGCCTGCACCGACCCAACGATCGTGGCCTGCACTGGGTCAAGCAGTACAGTCACGAATCGCGTGGTGAGCTACGTTACCGTCTCGACCCAGGCAACTATCAATCCCGTTTTCACTGTGAAGGCTCTGCCGGGTTCATACACTCTCCACGGATATTCTGAAATGAGGGTTCTCCCAAATTGAGGATTCCAGACACAATTCGACTGCATAAAAACGCGCTTCTATTGAGCGGTTTGAAGCCTATGTGGCGCGACGAACGGGGCGGGTCTCTTGTCGAGACCGCACTTTCCTTTCTGCTATTGAGCTCCCTCATATTCGGTGTGTTTGAGGGTGCTTTGGCGGTGTATTCTTACCATTTTTTGGCTAACGCCGCCCATGAGGCTACTCGTTATGCAATCGTCCGCGGAGGGGGCTGGGGTAGCTCCTGTGATGGTAGCGGCTCGACCGGCTCCGGATTCGGCTCCTCGGGTTGCGTTGCTAATGCGACCGACGTTGCGAACTATGTAGCCAGCCGGAACTTTCCCGGACTTCACCTCACCGCTGCACAAGTTTGCGTGAAATATCTTGTCTCTACGCCGGGAAGCGCGACCACGACATGCACTGCTTCCACTACAAACACTAACAACGTTCCCGGAGACATCGTCCAAGTCACAATCAATTACCCATTCACCCTCAGTGTCCCTGGGGTACCCTCCCACACGTTTACTCTCTCGAGTACATCGCAGATGGCCATATGCCAGTAGAGTAAGCAGTTGTGGTGTCTGGCAGAGTGGCCAGATTGCAGGATTGTGGGCCCTGGTATTCAAGTCTGCTTTGGGCTTAGTACCTGGTGGACTTCTTCGCACTACCCGATCCCCTCTTTCTGACAGGGCAATAGTATGGAGCGCGGTAACGTGTCCTCCGTAACTTGTATCTTATTGATTCTAGGCAATTCGAGTGATTCTCGTAACCTATTCAGTAATTAACCTATTAGTGGCATTGTCCCCTTCTCAAAATGAGCAGAAAGTGACTCCATCAGGTGTCTGGGCGGGGACGCAGGTCCAATGACCCGGTAATACTTTTAAGTTGCTTCCCTCTCAAGATGACTGATACGCTGGGGAATTCCAGTGGCACCCTCTGGCCGCTCAAATTCCCATGGCGTGTTTGCATGCATTCGAAGGAATGCGCGTTCGGGAGGGTGTGCCGGTGAAGATTCTCCGCCAAGAAAATGGTCAAACGTTCGTTCTCACAGCCTTGTGCATGACTTGCTTTATGGGATTCATGGCGCTTGCCGTGGACGTCGGGATTCTGTTCAATACGCGGCGAAAGCTGCAAACCGCCGCAGACGCGGCTGCGACCGCTGCAGCTCTGCGTTATCTGAGCCTGTACGACGCAAACAACAACAATCAGACAGCGGAGATCGCGGCAGCAAACACGGCGGGGAGTGCTGCCGGCCAATCGAATGTGTCTGGCAGTACTGTCACAGTGGCTGTGAATACGAATCCGGCGTCTCCGGCCGCGCACACTGGTTGCGTGGGGACAAACTGCTATTTCGAAGCGATCGTTTCGCAACAAAACTCGACCATCTTCTACAGTACGTTTTTCAGCATGTTTCAAGGGCGGGGCGCCAGTCCGTTCACAGTGAAGGCGAGAGCTGTGGCAGGCACGCCTGGAGCCAGCGATTTTTGCATATATCTGACCGAAGCCACCGGGTCAGCGTATTCGGCTCATGGCAAGTATCGTATTAATGCTCCTGGGTGTGGACTGTACGTGAACTCAACCAGTTCTACGGCGATGTCGGGCAAGGGGAACGCCGGCACGGTGGATGTTGCCGAAGTTGCTGCTGTGGGCCCGACGAGCGGGTATTCGGTAAATTTTGCGGCTGGCACCCAGGTGACGGGCGGCGTCACTCCGGCGACACTCCCGTTCAGCTGGATCACGACCCCCACGCCAACCGGATGCGTAACTCCCGCGGGAGGAACGCTGTCTGGAACAGTGAATCCGGGCTGCTATAACGGAAACGTAAGTATCGGCAACGCGACTTTGAATCCAGGCCTGTATGTCTTTACCGGAAACGTCAGCTTCAAAAACAGCTCCGTGACCGGGAATGGGGTAACGCTGGACATCACCACCGGAACTCTCACCATGCAACCAGGCAATGGCACCCTGAGTCTCACGGCTCCGACCTCTGGAGACGGCACCAATGGGACCGGGATCGACGGAGTTGTCATTTACATGCCGCCGGCCAACACAAACACTCTTAGTCTCCAGGCAGGTTCTACTGACATGACCCTGACCGGCTTCATCTATGCGCCAGGCGCTCAGGTAACAGTCCAGGACAATGGCGGCAGCACTTCAGTGGGCGGTCTCATCGTGGACAGCATTGACAGTGGACCTTCTCCGATCAACGTAACCGGATACACGCCATCGACGACCGCGCTCAAGGTCGTGGCACTTGTGGAATAGTCAGGAGACCTCGATGCTGATGAATCGAATGAGCGAAGAAGGCGGCGCCCTGGTAGAGACCGCACTCTCGATGTCTTTTCTTGTGCTCATGCTGCTGGGATCTGTCGAGTTCGGGCGATTGGGCTATGGCGCCATTCAGGTAAACAGTGCTGCCAAGGCGGCGGCTCAGTACGGCGCCCAGAGCCGCACTACGGCCGGCGACAGGCCCGGAATGTTAACCGCAGCCCAGAATGAATACTTCAACCCATCCGCTTTATCCCTGGCATCCCCAACCGCGACCAGCGGATATGCGTGCAACTGTGCGGATTCGGGTGCGTCCGTCACTTGCTCAACCAACAGCGTCACAGCCCCAGCCTGCCCCGGTTCCGTAATGGAAGTCACCATCACCGTGCAGACGCAGGTAAGTTTTAATCCATTGATTCACATACCTGGGCTCGCCGGCCCCTTCACCTTGAGGGGAAATGCCATTCAGAAGGTGCTTCAATGAATCGAATCTGGCGTGAAGATGGAGCCGCCCTTGTCGAGTTTGCACTCACTTCAGTGGTGCTCTTCATGACCCTGTTCGGACTAATGGCGGTCTGCACTGCTCTCTACTCTTCCGTTTTTGTAGCGGAGGCGGCTCGCGAAGCAAGCCGGTACGCCATTGTGAGGGGCTCCGCCTGCACCGGCTTTGCTGATTGCTCAATCACCTCCGCGCAGTTGAATACCTACGTGCAGAACCTGCACTATCCAGGCATCAACTCAGCGAACCTGTCAGCTTCCGCGAGTTGGGCGGGGGGTAAGGCGCCGGGGCAGATCGTGGTAGTGACAGTGACCTACAACTTGCCATTGGCCATCCCATTTTGGCCCAAGTCGGGAAGCACAATTCACATGGGCAGCACGTCGCAAATGGCGATTTCGCAGTAGCTGCGGCGGAGAAGCCGCGAGCCGACGTCGTCGGCGAGGCAAAATCGCTTCATTCGCGAATGGCTTTGCTGACGGCACCAGTCACGTAACAGTCGCGCGATTAATACTCCTCCTTGAAGAGGTCCGAATACAGGATTCACTGGATTCGTGGAAGCGGTCGTCGCTCAACTTCGACCTATTCGTGGGGACGCCCGGCTTCGCTTCAGTCACAGTGTCCGCACGCGCGGCGGCAGAAGCGCCGAAAACGGTGGCCATCTCTGGGATTCTGAGCTCGCGATCTCCGAAACTAGAGAATAGAGGGTACTTGATATTACGATTGACGATAACTAAGGCCAAATTAGAGGGACTTAAGTAACTATAAGGTACTCTTTTGTGACTTGCTGAGCACACAACCCCTCCATAGAATCGTTTCAGTTTTCATCAGGCGAGCTGTCGCTCCCGGGCCCTGTTTTCAGATTGAGCCTGGCGTGGAGCGATGGCTCTTTTGCTTTTCATCCCTGTGCGCCTGAGAAAGAGGAATATGAAGAGACTGCGGAGCGAAAAAGGTCAAACCCTTGTTTTAACTGCGCTTTGTATGACAGCGATGTTCGGCTTCATGGCGATGGCCATCGATGTGGGCGTCTTATACAGGGAAAAGCGAAATCTGCAGACCGCAGCCGATTCGGCTGCCATCGCCGGGGCACAAGATTACATGTGGAACGGATCGACGACCACGGCGCAGGCTGCAGGCAAAAGCGCCTCATCCGCGAATGGCTTTACTGATGCCACAAACAACGTCACGGTCACCATGAATGTTCCCCCTACCAGCGGTCCAAACACAGGCTCCACGGGATTTGTGGAAGCGGTCGTCGCGCAACCTGTTTCGGGGGTATTCATGGGAACGCTCGGCTTCCATTCAGTCATGGTGTCGGCCCGTGCGGTGGGAGCGGCACCGATGAATGGCACGGCCTGCATCTGGCTGATGGCACCGTCGGGTCCCGCCTTTGACCTTCAGGGAAAATATGACATTGAGGCCCCGAATTGCGGAATTTACGTGAATTCCAACACTTCGGATGCAATGAGCGTCACGGGAAACTCAGGCACCGTGAATGCCGCGTTTCTCGACGTCGTAGGCAATTCTTCCCTTCAGCACACCACCAATCCGACTGCGCCAACAATGAATGCGGGAGTTAGAAAGAGTCCCTGGGGTAATCTCAGCGGGCCGAACCCGGCTACCGCATGCACTGGGGGTAATACGGTGGCGGCGTCCACCATCACTGCAGCCAACCTGCCATCGCCGATCAGTGGGGTGGTTTGCTTCAGTGCGAACAATCCGACGTTGTCGGCCGGCATCACTCTCCCCGGTGGGGCAATCTATGTCGCTGAAAACAGCGTGACCATCGGCGGCACCATGACCATTGGGAGTGCCGCAAACGGGGCGACACTGGATGTATACAGCGGCACATTCAACCAGGCCAATTCGGTGCTTAGCATCTTCGCGCCCACCGCGGGAACCTATAACGGGATCGCCCTGATGCAGCCCGCAACGAATACAAATGATCTGCAGGTGCAGTTCGGCAGCGGCAATGAAACGCTGGACGGATATATCTACGCGCCAGGGGCCGAGGTGTATCTGCAGGATCACGGTGGTGGAATTACGGCCACCGGAATTGTGGCGAAGAGCATGTATGACAAGGCTTCCACGATTACGATTCACAGCTATGACGTGGCACATCCCACCACAACAAAGAACAGAATCCTTGCGTTGGTTGAGTAAGAGGAAATCGAAATGAGAATGGGAAGAACGATGCTTCGGGATTTATGCAGGGTCTGGCGAGAAAGCGAAGTCGGCGGGTCCCTCGTGGAAACCGCGTTGACGGCTCCGCTGCTTCTTACGCTCGTTTTGGGTTCAGTCGAATTCTCCCGTGTTGCCTACACGGCAATCGAGGTGTCCAGCGCCGCGCGCGCCGGGGTCTCGTATGGCGCGCAAAACGGCGGAACAGCTACCGATACCACGGGCATTACCTGGGCGGCGACTCACGACGGGGCAAATGTTGCGCTCACTGTTTCCAGCGTCTCGCTCGGTTACATCTGTTCAGATGGCACAGCCTCAACCGGCTTAAATACTGACTGCACCAACTCGAACATCGAGGAGACCGTAACTGTCCAAACCCAGGCGTCCATCGCCCCCATCATTCATCTGCCGGGACTGCCGACAACCTACACGCTTCATGGCATGGCAGTTCAAAAATGTCTCCAGTGAGTACCAGAAGTAGCCGAAAGATTGCAGGAGAGCAAGACGATGCAAGGATGTAAGCGGAAATTAAGCAGAATGTTGCCTTTGGCAGGCACGGAGATGGGTGTAACTATGAGCAGGATTCGTCGCTGTATTGTGAACGATGCTGGAGGAGCCCTCGTTGAGGTGGCAATTTCCTCCACGATCCTTTTCGCCATGTTTTTTGGCGTCTTTGAGATTGCCCTGGCTTCCTATTCGTCTCACTATGTTTCCGATATGGCGCGTGAAGGAGCCCGGTACGCCATTGTTCGCGGTTCCACCTCATGCGGCAACACGCCAAACTTGACCAACTGCGGTGCAAACACAACTACGATTGCCTCCTACGTCAGGGGCTTAAACTACCCCGCCATCAATCCCGCAAATCTCACCGTCACTGTCACCTATCTGACCGGCACGACGGTTACGACGTCCACCACCACTACCACCACTTGGGCATCGTGTTCCTCGGGAACATGCAATGTGCCCGGAAATATGGTGAACGTGGCGGTAACTTACGCGTTCGGGATGGCCATTCCATTTGTTCCGAAGAAAACCATCAACGTCAACAGCGTCGCGCAGATGGTGGTTCAGCAGTAGCCCCACTCCATCCGAGGCGAGTTTCAGCACAAAGCCCGCGCGATCAATATCGCGCGGGCTTTTCCGTGCCCGATAACTGACGTTGTCCTCATTGTCCTGTTTTCCGAAATTTCCGAGTTATCCTTCCTTTTCCGAAACTCGCGCGCGCCCTAGACTCTAGGGTATGGCCACCCTGCCTGACATCACTTCGCTCGACGCCGGCCTGCCCGCGAATATCGACGCCGAGAAGACCATCCTCGGCGCCATCCTGCTCGACAACGCCGCACACTCCGAGGCCGCCGAGCGGCTGGAGCCAGACGACTTCTCGCTCGACTCGCACAAGCGGATCTTTATCCGCATGAGCGAGCTGATGAACGAGCAGCGCGCCGTCGACATTGTTACCCTGGCGAACGAACTGGCACGCTCCAAGGAAATCGAGTCCGTTGGAGGGGTGGCCTATCTTGCGTCGTTGACTGAGGGCCTGCCGATCCGCCCTGTCATCGAGGACTACATCCGCATCGTCAAGGACAAGAGCCTGCTGCGGAAGCTCATGCTCATCTGCTCGGCGGCCATCGCGCGGGCAGCCGACCAGAGCGAGACCGCTCTTGAGGTTCTCGACGCAGCCGAATCGCAACTGCTCGAAGTCAGCGAGAAGGGAATTACCCGCGGACTCGAACCGCTCGACAAGATTGTCGCGGACTCCTTTGGTTCTATCGATAACCTTTACAAGGAAAGCCGCGACGTCACCGGGCTGGCGACTGGATTCAGAGTTTTCGACGAGATGACCAAGGGCCTGCAGCAGAACGAGCTCATTATCATCGCCGCACGCCCCTCCATGGGAAAGACCGCGCTTGCCATCAATATTGCGGAGAATGCCGCCATCTACAGCAAAGCCACCGTGGCAGTCTTCAGCCTGGAAATGAGCAAGGCTTCACTGCTGCGCCGCATGCTGGCCTCGCAGGCATGGGTAGACCAGCGCAGCATGCAGGCAGGATTCATCAGGAAAGAAGATCAGATCAAGCTTGAGAAGGCGCTGGAGCAGCTCATTGAGTCGCACCTGTTTATCGACGACAGCGCCGGCATTTCGCTGGCGGAGATGCGCGCCAAGGCGCGGCGTTTGAAACAGACGACCGGCAAGCTTGATCTGATAGTGGTTGACTACCTGCAGCTGATGTCGGCCACGCTGCCCTCAGCAGGCGGCAAGCGTTATGAGAACCGCACGCAGGAAGTGTCCGCGATTTCGCGTGGTCTGAAGGCGTTGGCCAAGGAACTCGAGGTCCCGGTTGTCGCGCTGTCGCAGCTTTCGCGTGCCAGCGAACGCCGCGGTGATGACAAGCGCCCCATGCTGAGCGATCTTCGCGAGTCAGGCTCGATTGAGCAGGACGCTGACGTCGTTGCTTTCATCCATCGCGAATCCTATTACAACCGCGATGAGGAGATGTCTGAATCCGACAGGGCCAAATCGGAAATCATCATTGCCAAGCAGCGCAATGGGCCCACAGGCGTCGTGCATCTGAACTTCGTCTCGAAGTTTACGCGCTTCGACAACGCCGATGGTTCTCACGACGTGTGATCTGAGGAATCAGGCAGTTTTCCGATCGAAGGCACGACCCACGACAGATGGACCTTACCCCGCGCCAGCCAGTTTCAGATAATCCGGCTCATCGGCAATCGTACGATGTCGAAAGGCGCGCACAATCTTCCGCTCCTTCAGAAAGAACACGCCCGGCATCTGATCGGCATCTTCCTTAATCATGCCAATTCCGTACTTGAACATCGCACCCTTCAGCCAGCCCTTCCAGACTGTCAGATTCAAAAAATGCAAAAAGGGATTGGTGCGCGTCAAGGCAAAAGCGGGAAGCTGATAAAGCGTAGCCTCCGGGTTGCTGATCCTCTCCACATCCGAGAGGTTGTAGTAGTCGAAGTACGGTTTCGCCCGTTGCGGAGAGCCGAGATGCACAAAGACAGGCCGCACCCCCTTCGCCTCAATCTGCTGCCGCACCTGCGAAACGCGGTCCAGAGCCTGTGCACAAAAAGCGCATGCAAAGTGGCGAAGAAAGATGAGCAATACCGGCGATTCATCCACCAGGTCGAGCAGGGATCGGCCCGCCTCCGTGTGAAACTCACCCCAGGAGTCTGCAAGGTCCGATCGCTCCGATGATTTGCGGATCCCCGTAGCCATCCCATCCACTCCCATTCAAAAACGTCGGCGATAGACGTGATTCATACATGCCTGGATCCCCGGCGACTTGGATTCACCGTCGCGGAATCCTATCCGGAGGCAAATTCAAGTTATCACTATTCAGGGCCGTTGAGTGATCAGAGTTCGTTGATCGTCAACGCCACGCGTCCCGCGATGTAATCGCCCAGCGAAGCATCGGGACCGATCTCGATCAGATCGACCGGAAAGCTCATATTTAAAGGCCGCAGCACCAGCCGCTCCTCCGCAAAGTCGGCATAGCGCAGCATGAGGTGCGCGCCGGCGCGAACCGCATACAAATTAGGCCTGCCGGCGCGGTATGGGGTCAGCTTGTTGTAGTGCCGGTCAATCACCGCCAGGGCATCCGGAAACAGCAGCGGATCCATGGGCAGTGCATCGGAATGCGCGATGCGGATGGCGACAAATCGCTGCCACGAGCGGCGCGACGCCACGGCTTTGGCTTTGAGCGATCGCAACGCACCCGCGGGCAGATGCAGCATCATCTGCACAGCGCTCGGCCGGATGTACGGCTCGAAGAGCGCGGAATTGTGCGAGACAACAGGCACGATAAGAGGCTCTGCTTCGGCGCTGTTAGCGGGATCGGCATGGGCACCGAGTTCCATCAGGTCGTCGCATTCCATGTGCTGGGTAGCCAGCATCCGGTCGAGTCCCGCGAGCGAGAGCTGCCCACGGGAATGCAGGAAGTTTGACAAATGTGACTTGCCGAATCCGGTCTGCCGCGATAGAAGGTACACGCTCAGAGTTCCGCGCTCAATCCTGCGCAGCAACTCCACACGAAGTCGTTCGTGCATCTGGGTGAAATTCATCTGTGGATAGTCCGCCACCGGTCATGCAGACGATCAGTTGCCGTTTTCTTTAAGCAAACTGATTTGCGTCGATTCGGCTTCATTCTCTGGGCTCGCTTGCACATCCAACAGAACGAATGAAGAATGATGCCTGGCAGCGTTGACGCACAGGATACATCTCTCTAGATTGGGTTTACTCCAGCTCGCACAGGTTGTGGGAAATTTTCAGGTATGGGATTGGTCCGCGCAATCGTACGAGGGTTGTAGTTGCCCTCGTCGGACTCGGGCGTGCTTACGCACTCTTCCCGCCGAACTCCTTCGCAGGCGCTTAATCTATGCGCCCTGGCACCGCCTGCCGAGCTGATTCCAGACTCTGCGCGAACATCGTGATGACATCCACAGCTCGAGCACTGATGGCAACCGTAAACGGCGGCAACAGAACCGCCGGCGCGACTGCCTGGCTCCTTTCACCTCGCCTGACAGAAGACAAGAAACTGAATAAGCGGGAGAAAGCGATTTTTGGGGGAATCGATGATGGAATTGTGCGTGCAATTGAAGATTTGCGAGGGGTGCGGGTGTCTTTGGTACCGCGCCCATGCCTTGGGAACTGTATATTGCTCTCGCTGTAGAACAGAACTGGAGAAATTTCCAAACCCTGGGTCGCGTAAGCGGCGCGGGCGCCCGACCACAAAGCGATTCTTGAACCTCTCGGCAGTCTCCGCAGAAGCCGGAGGTGCGCTATGAGCGCAGCCCTCCAACTGCCGTCTCTCTGGGCCACAGGAACCATCACTCAGCGCTGGCGGACGGGGCATAGCGTCGATCCCTATTCCGGCTCGATTGAGGAAACTGACTCCGCGGGCCAGGACACTGCATCCGCGCCGGTCATCAGCCTGGCCTTTTATCGCAAGCACACTGAAAAAATGCTTCGGCGGTATCTGTACGCGTCCATGCTGGTGGGCCGAGCGCCGGCCATTCTGGGCGAACCAATCGGGCGCGGATGGGTATCGAGCCGCAAAGTCAAAACCTTTGAAGATGCCGTCATCTTCGTGCTCGATATCGAGAACTGTCTGAAGAAACTGGGGCATCTTGATCAGGCAATTCTCAGCCGGGTGGCGCTCCAGGAATACACGCAGGAAGAAACAGCCGCGATGCTCGGCGTCAGCGTTCGCGCCATCTCCTACAAATACAAAAAAGCGCTCGACAGCCTCACAGAAATGCTGTTGCAAGCGGGGCTGCTCATTCTTCCGCCTTCATAACTTAAGGGACCTCGCAACAGCAAAGAAGGGGAGCGCAGTTCGCGCTCCCCTTTTTGCGTGCACATAGCGATGTGATCAGAACTTGCGCGACCACTCTTTCGGCCAGCGTTCTACGATCACTTTTTTGTCGGTGAAGAACTCAATGGCATCGCGACCCTGCGCGTGCATTACGCCAAAGAAGCTGCCCTTCCATCCCGAGAAGGGGAAGTAGGCCATGGGCGCCGGAACGCCGATGTTGATGCCCACATTCCCTGTCGAAACGGAGGTGCGAAACTTGCGCGCTGCCGCACCCGACGAGGTGAAGATGGAACTGGCATTGCCATATGCCGAGCGCTCGATCATCGCCACGGCCTCGTCCACTGTGTCTGCATGGACCACCGAAAGCACCGGCCCGAAGATCTCAGTCTCCATGAGCGGGCTCGCGGCCGGCAGCCCGTCGAGGACCGTGGGGCCGACGAACGAGCCGGCGCCGTTTCCACTAGCCCGTCTGCCATCTACGATCGTCTTCGCGCCCTGCTCCGCCCCCTGCCCGATGAGGCCCACGACGCGCTCGCGGCTGGCCTGCGTGATCACCGGGCCCATCTGCGTCGCCGGATCGAGCCCGTCGCCCACTTTCAACGAACCGGCCGCCGCCGCAATCGAGTCGCGGAACCAGTCTTTCGCATCGCCCACCGTGACCGTCACGCTGACAGCGAGACAGCGCTGACCCGCGCAGCCAAAGGCTGAATCGGCAATGATCTTTGTGGTGGTCTCCCGGTCGGCGTCTGGCAGAACCACCACGTGATTTTTCGCGCCACCCTGGCACTGCACGCGCTTGCCGCTCGCCGAGCCTCGTGCATACACATGTTTGGCCACCGGCGTCGAGCCCACAAAGCTCACCGCCCGCACCAGCGGATGATCGAGCAGCGCATCCACTGCAGGCTTTCCGCCGTTGACCAGGTTCACGACGCCATCGGGAAGCCCTGTCTCCTGGATAAGTTCGACAAGACGCGCCGCCGAGAAGGGAACCCGATCGCTCGGTTTCAGCACCACCGTGTTGCCTGTGGCAATCGCGTAGGGCAGAAACCACAACGGAATCATCAGAGGAAAATTGAACGGCGTAATCACCGCGCAAACGCCGAGCGGCTGCCGCACCATGATCTCGTCAATGCCGGGCGCAACATCTTCGAGCGAATAGCCCTGCATCAGCACGGGAATGCCGCACGCGACCTCAACGTTTTCAATACCGCGCCGCAGTTCGCCTTTCGATTCGGCCAGGGTTTTGCCATTCTCGATAGTGATCAAGCTCGCGAGTTCATCCAGATGCTCCTCGAGCAGCGCCTTCAGCTTGAACAGGTATTGCACGCGATCGCCCGCGGGCACTGTGCGCCACGACGCGAATGCGGTATGCGCCGCCTGCACCGCCGCGTCTACCTCGGCAGGTGATCCGGAAGGGGAACTGCCCAGCGGCTCGCCGGTAGCAGGGTTCAGAAGTTCAATTCCGGCCGGGCTCGTGGAGGTGACCCACTTGCCGCCGACAAGGTTGTGGATTGCGGGGGATGCAATAGCACTCATGGGAATTCAATGTATCGCACCCAGCGTAAAGAGGGCAGCAGGAATTTTTGCCGAATCAAAAAAGCGGCCATACACCCAAACTTGGCAAAAGGCATCCCGTCTCGCTGAAGAGCTCAGCGTTGTCCGCGATTCGTCTGAACGCGCGCGTAAGCTTCGCTGATGCCGGCCGCAATTCTGCTCATTCCCGGCGCCAGACCGGGAGCGAATGCTCGTCGCACGTCCTCCGTGTAGGAAGCGGCGTTTTCGCCCTCCAGGGTAATTTGCTGCGTGAATTGAGTTCGGCTATCGGGAAGCCCGCTGAAGACCCACTTGCATGAAATGACTGCCCCCGCCAGGGCGATTTCTATCGTGTACGACTCACCTGCCTTGACATCTTTCAGCCGCCATTGCCGCGGCGGTTGCCCAGGCATTTCCGTGGTGCCGGGCGATCCGCTTGCGAACGGCCCGTGCAATTTAAACTCCGCCGGAGGATCGTCCCAGTTCTTCACATCCGTCATATACATCCATGAGAACTCGAGAGTAGCCGTCGTCTCGACGGAATGTTCGATCGTCCATGCGACATCTTTCATGTTCATCTCTCATCTTTCGAGACCCGCGCAACGCGGTGCATTCAAAGTCATTCGCAATGGGTGCTGCACAAATTCTGGTCGATTTCGAAGAGCGTCTTTCCCGGATCAGTTCCCGGCCCGATTTCATCCCGTCAATCCGGCCAGTCCCTGCAGCGAACGGATCTCGTAGTGCGCGGATTCCTTGTCGTACCGGGAGAGATATTGGAGCCGGTCCTCGGGGATGATGGCGGCCTCGTAGTGCGCTCCAGCCACCGCCCGCAGTGCTTCAAGCGACTCCCACACCATGATGGTGATGAATTCGATCTCGTCATCCAAGGGCCGGCGCAACACAATGCCGCCTCGGTATCCGGGAATCTTGCTCATTCCGGGCAACAGTTCCGGCTTGATCTTCGCCTCGTATGCGTCGGCCTGTTCGGGCTTCGTATATCCGTGCCAGATTCTCGCAATCATCGGAGTTTCCTCCTCATTTTGAGTGTGACCCGTTGCCAGCTTGTCCAGTACAGAATGCTTTGACGTTCAAGGATACGCCTGTCCGTCTGCTATCGTGAACGGTTCGGCCGCTCTTCCGCGGCGGTTCACCCGAAAATTCCTGGAGGCTACGCCACCATGCTCTCGATCGCGCGCTCCGTTGCCTGCGCATTTATGTTTGTCCCGCCGCTGCTGCTGGCCCAGCAGTCCACCCCGGCTCCCACCACGGCTGCGGAGGCTCCCAACCGCGACACCAGCTACATCGACGCCAACGGAGCCGCTCACGTCACCCGCGTTGTTCCCGTGCCGCAGACCATCAGCCCCGAGGCGCAGAAATCGATCAGCCGCCCTGAGCCTGACCAGGGTCCGCCACAACCCCTCGAAGCCCGCCGCAAAGGAACCGACGCCTACACCGCCCGCGCGCGTGTTGAATGGACGAAGCTCTGCCCCAACACGATCATCGAAGACAAAATCGCCGGCGTTCCGGTCCGCATCGTGACGCCTGAAGGCATGCTCGACAAGAACAAGGACAAGGTGCTGTTGAATCTCCACGGAGGCGGGTTCAACTCCGATTCCGGTTCTTACACCGAGTCGATCCCCATCGCAAGCTATACCGGGATCAAGGTGGTCGCCGTCCTTTACCGCCTCTCGCCTGAAGTCAAATTTCCAGCCGCCGTGGATGACTCCATCGCTGTTTACAAGGAGTTGCTGAAGACCTACAAACCGAGCCACATCGTCATCTACGGCACATCCGCAGGAGCCATCCTCACGGCCGAAGTGGCCGCGAAAATCAAGCAGCTCGACCTGCCCATGCCGGCCGCCCTTGGCATCTTCAGCGGCATGGGCGACTTTGCCCGCTCTGGAGATTCGCTTGCCATGTATGCGCTGCGCGGACTCGCCGGCCATCTCGATCCACCCGAACCGGGAGCACACGACCCGTTTTATGTCGCCGAAACCGACCCCAAGGATCCGATCCTGTCGCCCATCTACGGCGATCTGCACGGCCTGCCGCCCGCGCTTTTTATCACCAGCGGCCGCGACCTGCTGCTCAGCGGTACGGTCAACCTGGAACGAGCCTATGTGCTGGCCGGGGATGACGCGCACCTCGTGGTCTACGACGCTCTGCCGCACGCCTTCTGGTACGACCCGCGCCTGCCTGAAGCCATCGAAGCCAACCACATCATGGCCGACTTCTTTGTGAAACATCTCGGCAAATAGTTGATACCAAATTGCTTCTGCAAAGCATTCAACCCCCTGAAGAAACTGATTGACATAGAGAACTCTATTGTATAGAGTACTCCTTGTTGAACAGTAGCTGATCGGATTGAGTCGCTGCAACGGAGGCACATCATGAACCGCAAATTCCCCGAATTCTCCTCATCCAGGACATTGTTAGTTGCTTCAGCGCTGATCGGATGCGGCCTTACGTTCGCCGCCCAGCAACCGCCAATGCCGAACGCGGACGCCCAACGCGAAGCCATGAAGAAGCTCGCCTTCCTTGCCGGCAAGTGGTCTGGACCGGTATCGATCTCACGCGGACCTGGGGAGCCGCTCCACCTCGCACAGGCTGAAATAGTGCAATTCAAACTCGACGGACTTGTGATGCTCGTCGAAGGCCAGAGTACCGGGCCTGATGGCAAGGCGCAGTTCCAGGCACTCGCTAGCATTGCCTACGACGACTCCACGCACACATATCGCTTCCGCGCCTACAACGAAGGGCATTACCTCGACACCGAACTTAGCGTGCAGCCCGACGGATTTGTATGGGGATTCACCGCGGGTCCGGCGAAGATCGAAAACACCATGCACCTCACCGCCAAAGGCGAATGGCAGGAAACCACCGACGTCACCTTCGGCAACAATCCTCCGCACCGCAGTGTGGACATGCTGCTTCAGCATCAGCCGTGACGACTTTGATCGAGATCGCTCGGAGAAGTAAATCGCCCACCTCAACGCACAAAAAGGAGATTGCCATGCAGGAAGAAACGAGCACCAAAGACCTGAAAGACAGGCTCGCGCTCATCGAGAGCATGATGAGGGAAGGGCGCCGCACTACCGAAAGCTGGGGCTGGACCTTTCTGCTCTGGGGCATCGCCTATTACGTTGCCATCGCCTGGGCCATGCTGGGACGCAGCAACCTCGCCTGGCCGGTCACCATGATCGCGGCTTCGGTCGTCACCGTGGTACTGGTTTCAATGAAGGCAGGCAAGCGGCCGGAGACGACCATGGGCCGGGCCGTCGGATCAGTATGGATGGCGCTCGGCATTTCAATGTTTCTGTTGTTCTTTTCGCTCGGCGTCAGCGGAAGGCTGACCGATTGGCATGTCTTCATCGCAATAGCATGCGGCATGCTTGGCATGGCCAATGGAACCTCCGCGCTGATTCTGCGCTGGAAGATGCAGTTTGCGTGCGCCGTGGTGTGGTGGGCCGCATCGGTGGCGTCCTGCTTCGGCAGCGACAAACAGGTTGGAATCGTTGGTTTCGCAGCAATCTTTTTTTGCCAGATCGTCTTCGGCATCTACGGCATGATCGCGGAGGCGCGCGTCCGCAAGATGCGCGGTCCTTCCCATGCCTGAGCTGCCCGAACTCAATCCTGTGATTCACGGCAAACTGCGACTGGCTCTGCTGTCGCTGCTGGTCGGCGTGGAAGAAGCGGAGTTCACATGGCTGCGCACGAAGACCGGGTCCACCGACGGCAACCTTGGAGCGCAGTTGCTCAAGCTCGAAGAAGCCGGCTACGTCGCTGTCGAGAAGAAATTCGTGCTGCGCAAGCCCCAGACGCTCTATCGCATCACCGAGAAAGGCCGCCAGGCGCTTGCTGAATATGTCCAAGCGCTAAAACAACTGCTGGGTTCGGCTATCGAGAACTGAATTGTGCGCTCAGCGTTTTGTTGGAGGTAAAGGTCATGATGAGTATCGAGAATGCCAACCAGCTTCGCGGCCGCGCAATGGGATCGATGATCCTCGCAGGCTTTGGTGGAATCTGGTTGGGGCTTGCCTTTTACGCGAAGGAAATGCTCAACGCCGCGATGATTCTGTACATCGTGGCGGGGCTGCTGACGCTGCTGGCCGGCTCAGCAAAGCTGATGAGGGCCTCCGGTCGCTGGTCGCGCGAGCCGAGAAATCCTTCGCATAATCGCGCATTTGGCTGGATCAACGCTCTCCAGTGGATCGCGATCTTCATCGTCGTACAGATCCTCACCAGGCTCCATCTCGATGCATATACCGTTTCTGCAATCGCCGGCATTGTGGGGTTGCACTTCTTCCCGCTGGCAAAGCTCTTCAGGAACCGCATGCACTATGTGACGGGTTCGGCCATGGTGTTATGGGCTGCCGGAACTGCGCTCTGGGCTCCACTGGAAAAGATGCAGGGAGATGCGGCGATGGGCGCCGGCGTGATTCTCTGGGGCAGCGTATCGATTACTCTCGCAATGTCGCTGTTCGTCGTGCGCCGGCCTTCGCGGATATCGGAGCACGTCAGGCCGGAGACGGCGTAGTTGCAGCGGCGGCCGACGTCGCGGCGAGATCTTCGCGGACGCGCTGCATGGTTCCAAGATAGTAGGCAAGGTTGTGAATCGTATTCAGCGTGCCGCCGAGCGGCTCGCTGCATTTCATCAAGTGGCGGAGATAGGCGCGCGAGTATCGGCGGCACACCATGCAACTGCACGCCGGATCGGCCGGGCCCTGATCTTCGGCGTATTGCTTGTTCTTGATGTTCACGCGTCCCTGGCTGGTGAACAGTAATCCGTGGCGCGCCGCTCGGGTTGGGATGACGCAATCCATCATGTCCACGCCCATGCGCGCGTAGAGTTCGATTTCGTCGGGGAAGCCGACGCCCATTACGTAGCGCGGCTTGTCTTTCGGAAGAAACGGAAGGACCTCACGGATAACCTCGAGCGTAAGTTCGCGCGGCTCGCCCACGCTGAGTCCCCCGATCGCATAGCCATCGAAGTCCATCTCCACCAGCCGCTCCGCGCTCCCGCGCCGCAAGTCGTGATACATCCCGCCCTGCACGATGCCAAAAAGCTTCTGTGTCTGCCCTTCGATTGGGTGCCCCTGGTCTCGATCCTGAGACCAGGGATCTTTGAACCAGGCGACTTCGTTCTGATGTGCGCGAAAATGATCGAGCGACCGACGCGCCCACGCCATCGTCAGTCGCAGGCTCTCTTCGGCACGTGTCCGATCCGCGGGATATTCGGTGCACTCGTCGAAGGCCATGCAGATGTCCGCGCCGAGCGCGATCTGTACATCCATGGAATGTTCCGGAGTGAAAAAGTGTGAACTCCCGTCGAGATGGGATCGGAAGCGCACGCCCTCATCTGTGACCTTGCGCAGGTGCGCGAGGCTGTAAACCTGGAATCCGCCGGAGTCGGTCAGCATGGCGCGTGGCCAACTGATGAAGCGATGCAATCCGCCCATGCGGCGAATCGCATCGTGGCCGGGCCGAAGATAAAGATGATACGTATTGCCGAGGATGATTTGTGCGCCGAGTGTCTCGAGGATGTCCTGGGGTACGGCCTTCACGCTCCCGGCCGTTCCCACCGGCATGAACACGGGCGTCTCCACGGTCTGATGCGGCAGATGCATCTGCGCGCGTCGTCCGCCGCTCTCGGTTGTGTTCAGCAGGTTGAATGCGAGGCTCACCTCGTCATTCTAGCGTGTGAGCATCGCGCAAAACCGCGCGGGGAGTCCCTTCCGACTCCCCGCCTGGTTGCACATCACCCAATGTGGCGATGCATGTGTTTTGCACGGAAGATCCTGCGCGAGGCGACGTTCTGCCGGCGATGGATCATGTTGCGCTGCTTCATGGTCAAGCGTCCATTGTGGCGTGCGCGCATCCCACGTACCTGGCGATGAATGCGCACCTGCTGCCGTTCGAGGCGGGCTCCCTGCCGTGGAGCGAAGCGCCCATTCCGGATTCCGTTTCCAATGCGTCGTTGCTGGTTGAACTCGCGCTTCACAATCGGATTCTTCGGTTGCTCGGGCGCGCTGGTTTGGGCGAATGTGATGGCGGGCGCTACAAACAGAGCCGCCACAAGTGCAAGTTTCACGAGTCTCATGGTGTTTCTCCTTCTGTGACGGCGGTGACTTTGAATCGTTCCTGGCCACTCACACTTCAAGAAACACGGAGTCCGCAAAATCGTTGTGTAAAGATTTGTTGAGAAGTGGTTGATTCCTTAAGATTTGCTGAACGTGATTGCTGCTGCTATTTTCCTCCGCCCAGCTTCACCTGCACTCCGGCGCGCGCTATGCGCGGAGTAGCCAGCGTGGTTGTCGGCGTCTTGGAAACCTCGATGCTGCGGTCGAAGAGGTTCTCGCCGGCAGCGAAGAATTCAAGGTGCGATCCGAAGTCGTGCGATGCAAACGCATCGACTCGAAAGTAGCTGTGCAACAAAAACAGGTTGGCATCGTCGTCATACTGGTGTCCGCTCAATCGGCTCTGCAGACTGAGCGTGCCTACGCGCGGACGAAACGCGCGCAGATTGAGCGACGCCATATTCCGCGCCACCTCGGGAATCCAGTTGCCAAGGTCCTGCGTGCCGCGCGACACAACCGCATGCGCATACTGATAGCCACCATCTACGGCGAGCCATCGTCGCGGAGCTGCTTCAAAATCGATTCCCACACCGCGGCTTTCAATCTGCCCAAGGTTCTCGCGCAGCAGCAAGATCGGCGATGAATTCGGATTTGTGGTCACCGCAACGATGGGCCTATTGACCTGAGTGTCGAAGTAGCTGGTGCGGATCGTGCCCCAGTGCCATTCGCTTGCGACGCCCGTCTCCCATCCCGTAGCGCGCTCGCTCAGCAGTGACGAATTGGGCAACGTGAGCTTGCTGCCGACCTGCGTTGAGCGATAGAGTTCGCTCGGCGTCGGCGCGCGAAATGCGCGAAACCCCGATGCCGACAGCGCCCAGTGACCTCCCAGTTTGCGCGACACACCCATCCTTGGATCGAAGATGGTCTCGTTGCGCGAGGGCGGCTGCGTTGCCGCGGGCACCCACGTCGATCCGTTCCAAACCACCTGGTGCGCATCGAAATTCTGAAACCAGTCCACGCGGCCCGATGCGGTCAACGTCCATGCGCGGTGCGTCCACATGGCCTCGGCGTAGCCTGCCGAATCACGCTGATGATCGTGCAGGTTGGTCAGCGCTGCGGTTGCGCCGAATGTCTGTTCGCGATCCCATACGCGCACATCGTGCACGTCGGCTCCGGCAATCACCAGCAACTCTGCGCCGACCGGCTGGTTCCAGTGCGCGGCCGCGCCGAGTTCATCGTCTGGCACGAGGGTGAAGCGCGTCGGAGTCTCACCGCAGCGGAAGGTGCACGTTGGATCGGCGGATGTCGGCGCATTGGAGATGCTGGAGAAGGTCTGCCGGTAATGCTCCGTTGAACCGTAGAGCCGCAGCGTCGCCGAAGCATTGCGAGCACCCTGCCAGTCCGCACCTGTCGCATACCGCCAAAGCCGCGTGCCGTTCTGCTGAAACGGCGTCCCGTTCGCGCGCGCCTCATTGAAGCCGCTGCCTCGCATAAACAAGCGCAATGGGCCGCGATTGCGCTCCGCGTCGAAGATTCCGTTTTGCCCATGCGTGTTCGAGGGTGCATCCACCGGACCGCGCTGGAATGGAGCTTCCTGGATAAAGCCGTCGGTGCCGATTGCGCCGCCCGATGCAAGCACGCCCCAATCCTTGATCGTGGTCTCGAACAGCGCGCTCGTGTCATACGTCCCCAGCCCTCCGTAGCTCGAACGAAACTCGCCGAGCATCGTGGTGGGCCGCGCCGGTACCACGTTGACTACGCCGCCGATCGCGCTTGAGCCGTACAGATCGCTGGCGCCGCCACGCACCACTTCGATGCGATTGATCGCGAGTTCCGGCTGCTCTTCCCAGTGGATCCAGCCTCCTATCGCATCGTTCAGCGGAACATCGTCCTCGGTAATCAAGGTGCGACTGGCCGAGGTCGAGCCCAATCCGCGCAGGCTAATACCCTGCGATGTGGGATTGGCCACCAGCGAACTCGATCTCCGGAACAACTCCACGCCTGGCAATTGCCGGACCTGTCCATCCATGGTCGGGGTCGCGGTTGTGCTGAGAGCAAACTCCGGCAGCAGTCTTGTTGTTGCGGGGCTCTCCAGCGCACCCAGCGGCGCGCGATAAGCGGTCACCGTCACCTGCTGGCTGGCGCTTGCCGGATCCAGTTCGACGGTTGTGTTGGCGCTAACTTCGACAAACTTCCCGGCAAATCCCTGCGCTTCGATGCGAAGCCGGCAGGGAATGCGGCAGAAGATGGTGAGCTGTCCATTGGTGTCGGTACGGCCCAGCAGGCGTCCACCGGCCTCCTGAACACTTGCTCCGGCGATGACAGCGCCGGATTTATCCACGACCGAAATCGTAATGGAAACAGGCCTTTGTGCCCAGGCAGTCGAGACCGCGAAAAATGCAGCGAACGCCGCCGCGATCCTAGACTTCCGCCGCAGCACGCCAATGATTGCTTTCCATTCGCACCACGGCATCCGTATCACCTGCTTGAGTTTGATGCAATTTTTCGAGCAAATGCTCTACGGTCTTTCCGCGACCGGCAATTCTCAACTGCGGAGCAATCTCATGGAGAGGAACCAGTACAAAAGCCCGTTGATCCAGCCTGGGATGAGGAAGCTCGAGCCCAGCCTCTCTGGTCTCGATATCGTCTATGAGCAGGATATCCAAATCCAGCGTCCGAGGGCCATTGGGAATCGATTTCGAACGGTCCCGGCCGAATTCCTTTTCGATCGCCAGCAATTGATCGAGCAGCGAGCGCGGCTCGAGCGGCGTATCCAGTGCCACCACCGCATTCACAAACCTGGGTTGCGCGGCATATCCAACCGGCTTAGTGGAATAAAGCGAAGATCGGCTGATCAAGGTGCCGAGCTTGCCCAACCGCCTCGCCGCCGCAGCCAATGTGGCATCCGGAGGCCCCGCCACGCTGGCCAGGTTCGATCCAAGCGCGATGTAAGCGGTGCTCATGGGTTAAGACTAACGCGCGGTGCCGCGGTTAATTCCCCGTTGCGCGGGCTAGCTCTCGCGCCATTGCCGCGCCACCTGCCGAATCCGAATCAGCGTTGCCGCCAGCGCGGCCAGCCCCACGCACCACAATGCCAATGTCGTATACACGACCCAGGCCGGAGCTTCGCCAACGTGCCGCAGCACGAACGGCAGAAAATTCCAGCACGTGATGTGCACGTAATCCCACGGGTCCTGCGTCATTGAAACGTTGTTCAGCCCCCACGCGTCCATCTTTCCCAGTGCGAAGGCGACAACATTCTTTGCGCGCAGCAGAATGACAAAGGTCGGATGCCCGAGCGTCTCCTCCTGGTAGATCTCAAGCGGCAACCAGAACATCAACGATTCAATCTGGATCAGCAGGCTCGCCACCAGCAGCACCACGCCCGTCACCCAGACTCCTCGGCTCGCCTCGTGGCGATACTTCATCAGTAGTGGAATCGCCAGGAGCGCAATCAGTTCGACCGTGGTTGAGACGTAGCGGTCTCCCCATGAGAAGTCCCCAGCCCACGCGAAATACCGCGCGTAGAAGCTGAGATAGGCCGGCAGCATGACGCATGCGGCAATGCTGTATGCGCGAACCGCGGGCGTGAGCCTGCGCCAATGCATGACCAGCAGAACCAGCGCGAGAAGGATCAACGGATCGAAAAGGAAGATGGATTTTTCAGGCAGGAATAGCGCGCCCAAAAAACCTTGATGCCAGGGCGTCGTCCAGGGCCAGTTCCTCGGAAGGCTCGGGTCCCTCGTGATGGTCTCTCTCGCGATCAGACCTGCATAGGTGTTAGTGAACGATCCGAAACGATAGAACTGGTACAACCGGTCAAGCAAGCCAAACAGGCAGAAGACCGGAATCGCAACGATTGCATATGCGCGGCATTGATCGAGCAGCGCGCGCCCACGTTTTCCGTCGAACCGCAAAACAAGAAACACAAAGAGCACGCCGGCCAGCAGATCGATGCCAGTCGTAAGCCGCGTCAGCAGATTCAACCCGAACGCGGCCGTTCCGATCAGCAGCGCGCGCTTGCTCCCCGTTCGCAGCCACTCGTACTCGAACGAAAATCCAGCCATGGTGAGCAGGCAGATGTAGTTGTTCTCCATCATGTTCTGCGTGTAGTGCAGGTGTGTTGTCGCCAGCAGAAACGTCAATACCCCTGCCACCGACTGATTTACGCTGAATGCAAACTGCCGCAGCAGCTTGAAGCACACCAGCGCTGTCAGCACCGTTACAAAGATCTGCGTCAGGTACGTCACCACAATGTCGCGCACGGTAGGATCGGTATCGCCGTAGCGATCGAAGATATGCAGCTCTTCGATATAGGTGCCGAGAATGTCCGGTGGCAGCATCAGCAGCGACTGCCCGATCCCATACCAGCTCTGTAGCGAGCCGTTGCGCCCATGCACGCCAAATTCGGGATACTCGCTGGGGAAGACCGGCGGCTGCGCGGTCCAGAAAGAGTGCGTCGATTGCAGCCTGTGCATGGTGTCGGCGCTGCCCAATTCTCCCGACTGGACTATGAGGGCAATCAGCGCCGCTGCCAGAGCCAGCAGAAACACCGGATTCTGAAACCAGAGGCGAACTCGAAGGCTCATGAAATTAGGATGCTTGCGTGCAACCCGCGCATCTTCTTAGGGTATCGCGTTCGTTGCACGTGCCCAGCCTTGGGAGCGAGAGCGCCCTCATCTGGTAGCATCTTTTTTCGGAGACTTATCAGCATGGAAGCCCTCAATAATGCAGGCCTCGGCGCCCGCCGCAATGAAGATATCGCTCTCGATCTGCTCAAGTTTGTTGCCGGAACCGCGGGTGTAGGCCGTCCCGCAGCGGGGGCCACGGGCTTCAGCGGCGCCTCGGCGCTCAAGCCTGAAGAGCACGTTGCCCAATTGCTGCAGCTCTACGGCCGCTGCCTGAAAGCGGTTGAAGGCAAAGGGGCATAGCAATCCAACCGGTCTCATAAAATGTCTCGAACGCGTTTGGAGCAAGTATGGGACCCAACACTACGGCGGGTCCCAAGAGTCCGGCGGGTTGAGAAAGATCGTTTATGAGACCGGTTTTCACAAGCAACGGCAAGGTTCGCGCTGCAGTGGTGGGCGCCGGCGCATTCGGCCGCAATCATCTCCGTGTCTACCGCGAACTTGAAACCGCCGGACAGGCAGTCGCGCTGGTCGCGGCCGTCGAACCTGACGCCTCGCGCGCAGCGGAAGCTAAATCAAAATTCGCCGTGCCTGTCTTCTCCTCAATCGAAGAACTGCTAGCGGCGGACCTTCATCTTGACGCGGCCACAGTCGCCGTTCCGACTGTCCACCACCACGCGGTAGCCTCTGTGCTCCTGGATGCCGGGCTCGATCTGCTGGTCGAAAAACCACTCGCTGCAACGCTGGCGCAGGCCGACGAACTTGTAGCCCTTGCCGAAAAGAACAGCCAAATCCTGCAGCCTGGCCATCTCGAGCGCTTCAACCCCGCCGTGCTGGCCGTGCAGCCGCAATTGCGTCGTCCCATGTTCTTTGAGGCGCATCGCCTCTCGGTCTTCACGCCCCGCGCTCTCGACGTCGACGTCGTACTCGATCTGATGATTCACGATCTCGACATCGTATTGACCATGGCCAACTCGCCGGTCCGCGAAGTCCGCGCCGTCGGTCTGCCCATCCTTTCGCCCAGGGTCGATATCGCCAATGTGCGCGTCGAATTCGAATCCGGCTGCGTGGCCAACTTCACCGCCTCGCGTGTCTCCACGGAGCGCGTTCGCAAGCTGCGTTTCTTTCAGCCGCGCAGTTACGTTTCGATTGACTACGCGCGCCAGGACCTGCTGGCCATTCGCCTCGACGCCAGCATCACCCCGGAGATCGCCGCAGCCATCGCCGGCGGTCGCGTCGATCCCGCCCTGATGGCGCAGTTGGCAGCCGCTGCCGGGGCATCAGGACTTGAGTCCAGCCCTAATCCCGGCCTGTCGTTTCTCAAGCCGCCTGTCGCTCCCGGTGAACCTCTGCGCCTCGAGATCGAGTCGTTTCTCGAATCCGTGCGCACCCGCCGCGAGCCGGCCGTCACTGCGCGCCAAGGCCGCAACGCCCTCGCTCTCGCGCTCGAAATTCAGTCCGCCATGGTCGCCCACGCCCACCGCGCCGGCCTGCAGGATTTCTTCGCGCCAGCCACAGGTGACAACTGACAACTGAAGACTGACAACTTCCTCACGCAATCCCCAGCACCCGGTTCGCAAATCCCACAATGTACTTCCAGGCTAGGTAATATGCAGCGATTGCGGCCGCCAGAAAGCAAGCGATCAACAAATAGGGAACCGTGATGGCGTTGAACCAGGTGACCGACGAAGCGGACAGCACCACCACGCCCGCTTGCGTGCCGATCAACGCGCCTGCGGGCGCCAACAGAAGCGGCAAAAGTGCGCCGTGTAATCCCAGGGGCAGATGAGTCCGCTCGCGCGACCACTGCCACAGGATGTTCCAAAGCCCCCACAGGCCCGGCACGAGCGCCATCGGAAACACCAGGCCCCTTTCAATGGGAAACGTAATCTGCATTCCGAACCGCAGCACGATAAACGCGATCAGCAGCAGCGGAAGCACCAGCGTCGGCACCAGGATCCCCGCCATGAATGCTCTCAAATAGGGATGCGTGTTCATTGGAATTCTCACTTTCCGTGGGCCCGCGCCCGCATGTTTCACAGGTAGTAGAGGATCACCGGAATGGTGCGCGGAACAATGGCCGCAAAAGCCACCAGACCGCCCGCCAGCGCCCAGTCAAACCATGGAACCGAAGCGGCGCCACGCGAGGTTTCCTCATCCATCCGCCGCAGCATTGCCGGCCACAAATCGCGCGGCAAATCAGCGTCGTCATCCATGCGCGGGATCGCGCTTTTCAACAATAGCGTCATCCGGTCGGCCTCCTGATCCCTGATCCCTGTTCCCTGATCCCTGCTTTTCGTCATGGCGTGATCCCCATTCTGTTCAAATCTTTTCGTAGCAGCCGCAGGGCGCGAAACACTCGCAGTTTCACCGCCGCCACCGTGATTCCCAGCGCCTCGGCCACTTCCTTGTGCGGCCGTTCTTCCACCACTGCCAGCAGCGCGGCAACGCGCAGCTTGGCAGGCAAACGTCCAAACGCCGAGACGGTCTTTTGCCGGATTTCCGCTGCCACGGCTGCATCGCTTGCATGAGGCGCCGGCAAGTTCTCCCACATCTGCGCGGGCACGCTGCTCTCCGGCTTCTTCCGCCGCAGCCAGTCGAGCGCCGCATGTGTGGCGATCCGCCGCGCCCAGGGTTCAAAGCCGCGCTCCGGATCGAAGCGAGCATGCGCGCGATGTATCCGCCAGAAGGCCTCGATCGTGACGTCTTCTGCCGCGCCCGGTTCCCGCACAATACGCAGCACCCAACCGAACACAGCCCGCTGATGCGTGCGGAAGAGCGTCTCGAAGGCGTCCACGTCGCCTTGACGAAACTTGTCGAGGACGCTGCCTGCCTCGTCCCGCATCTGCATTTTCCCTTTCTCGCTTTCTATTACGCAGTACGCAGGTGAAAGGTTACAACCGCGAGAGACAGTCATAGAAAACCGATTTTCTTCGCAGATTTTCTGCGTCCCCGGCGCTTGACCGAGCCCCGTCCGGCGCATTACCGTTGGCTTCCGGTGGGCGGATCACGATTTTCCGGCTCTCAAACACCCTGCTGTGTACCGTTCCATCACGAGGATTTCCATGAACACCTTCCGCATCCGATCAGTCGCTCCAGGTCTCGCGCTCTGCGCCATCGCTTTCACCGCCTTCGCGCAGGACAACACAAAGCCTGCCTATCTCGATCCGAGCTTGGCGCCAGAGCAGCGCGCCGCCGATATTGTTCGCCGCATGACGCTCGAGGAAAAGGCCTCGCAGCTCGTCAACCAGTCTCGCGCCATTCCACGCCTCAATGTTCCTGCCTACGACTGGTGGAGCGAAGCACTGCACGGCGTCATCAACAGCGGCACCACGGAGTTTCCCGAGCCGATAGGGCTGGCGGCCACATTCGATGTCCCCGCCATCCACAAAATGGCTGAAGTCATCAGCACTGAGGGCCGCATCAAGAATGCGCAGGCCGTGCGCGAACATCGCGCCAACATGTTCTTCCAGGGCCTCGATTTCTGGTCCCCCAACATCAACATCTTCCGCGATCCGCGCTGGGGCCGCGGCCAGGAAACCTACGGTGAAGATCCGTTTCTCACCGCGCGCATGGGCGTAGCCTTTGTCACCGGAATGCAGGGCACCGATCCCAAATACTACAAAACGATCTCCACGCCGAAGCACTATGCCGTGCACAGCGGTCCTGAGTCTACGCGGCACACTGCCGATGTGGCCGTCAGCAAGCACGATGAACTCGATACCTACCTGCCCGCATTCCGCGCTGCGGTCACAGAAGGCAAAGCCGGCTCCGTCATGTGCGCTTACAACGACATCAACGGCGAGCCCGCCTGCGCCAGCCAGTTCCTGTTGCAGGATCAGCTTCGTGGCAAATGGAACTTTCAGGGCTACGTCGTCTCCGACTGCGGCGCCGTTGTCGACATCTACCGCAACCATCATTTCAAGCCTTCGCAACCAGCAGCTTCCGCCATCAGCCTCCAGCGCGGCATGGACAATGAATGCGCCGACGGCGGTTTTCTGGTCAAGGACGACAGCGACTACAAAGCCTACGTCGATGCCGTGAAGCAGGGCTTCCTCAAAGAGAGCGAAATCGACACAACGCTGGTGCGTCTCTACACCGCGCGCATGCGTCTCGGCATGTTTGATCCGCCGGAACTCGTTCCCTACTCAAAGATCAGTGAGAATGAGCTGAACAGTCCGGCGAATCGCCAACTGGCCCACGAGATTGCCAACGAATCGATGGTCCTGTTGAAGAACGACGGCATCCTTCCCCTCAAAACCAGCGGTGTGAAAATCGCTGTCATCGGTCCGCTTGCCAACCAGACCAAGGTTCTTCTCGGCAACTACAACGGCTCCCCGTCGTACACCGTTTCCATCCTCGATGGGCTGCTGAAGGAGTTCTCCGGCGACACCATCACCTACGTTTCAGGAACGCAGTTCCTTGGCCATGATGCAACGCCGGTACCCGCGTCGGCTCTCACTGTGGATGGCAAGCCAGGTATCAAGGTAAGTTTTGCGAAGCTCGACATGAGCAACATCAACAACCCCGAAGCGATGAAGCCCGTGGCCACACGCATTGAATCAACTGTGGACGCCGGGGCGCAGCCAATTCCGCCCGAGGCCGCCAGTGTGCACCCGCTCGTGATTCGCTATGAGGGCACCATCACTGCGCCAGAAACCGGCGACTACAGCCTTGGAATGAAGGCCAGCGGATTCTTCCGCGTGCATCTCGACGGCAAAAGCGTGACTTCGTCCTACGGCGGCGATCCCTATGATCCCCGGCTTGGCAGCGTTCACCTCGAGGCAGGCAAACCTGCTCTGCTCAAAGTTGATTACTCGCCCAATGAAAACGGCAAACCCGTTGCAGAGCTTGTCTGGTCGAAGATTGATCTCAGCGCGAAGCCAGAGGCCGCGGAAGCAGCCAAAAATGCCGATGTCGTCATCGCGGTTCTCGGTATCACCAGCGAGCTTGAAGGTGAAGAGATGCAGGTAAGCATCTCCGGCTTCAAAGGCGGCGACCGCACGAGCATCGATCTCCCAAAGCCTGAAGAGGATCTGCTTGAAGCCGTGGCCGCCACCGGCAAGCCTGTCATCCTTGTTCTCACCAACGGCAGTGCGCTCGCCGTTAACTGGGCCAATGAACACGCCAATGCTATTGTCGACGCCTTCTATCCCGGCGAAGAGGGCGGCACTGCAGTGGCCGAGACGTTGTCGGGCAGAAACGACCCCGCCGGACGCTTGCCCGTCACCTTCTACAAGAGCGTCGATCAGATCCCACCGTTTGAAGACTACGCGATGAAGGGCCGCACCTATCGCTACTTCACCGGCACGCCGCTCTATCCCTTCGGCTACGGACTCAGCTACACGAAGTTCTCCTACAGCGATCCCAGTATTCCCACACAAACAGTCACCGCCGGCGACCCCGTCTCCGTCGACGTCACGGTGACCAACAGCGGCAGCCGTGACGGCGACGAGGTCGTGCAGCTCTACATCAAGTTCCCCAACGTCCCCGGCGCGCCACTTCGCGCACTCCGCGGATTCGAGCGCGTTCACCTTGCAGCAGGCGCATCGCAGAAGGTCCACTTCGAACTGAAGAACCGCGATCTCAGCATGGTGACGGAAGCCGGTGAACCCGTGATCGCCGAAGGGGACTATGCACTCTCCATCGGCGGCGGCCAGCCAGACACGTCGGCGCAAGCGCTGACCGCGAAGTTCCACATCAACGGAACAAAAACGCTACCCGAATAAGGCGTAGTGACCCGCGCGCTTCGAGCCGCTTTGGTGAAAGGGCGCGACTCGGGGATACCAGCTGGATCGCGTGCGAAAAGCCGCCAAAGCATCGCGGGCTTCAGCCCTTGGGAGGACGTGTTCTTACCGAAACTTCCGCATCGGCGGTCAACCTCCCGGAGCCACCAATGTCCTCAATGACCGGAAGTGGGTTACTTCACGGGTAGTCGCTCACTCAACCGGATCGAACGAGTACGACCTTCCGCCAAACAATTTCTGCTGAACGTGATTGTCCAATTGATCTTGGTGCTTATCACCTCTTCGGCGCCAGAAATCGCCTCGGACAACCGAAGCCTGGCGGGCCCCAGAGAGATCGTCTGGCGCCCACGCGCCATGACCACTTGAAATGTTTCCTCGTCCGAGTTATGTTCCTCGGGTCCGTCCGGACAATCCTCTTCGTAGTATCTTCAGATATGACTGCGCGTCGGGGTTTTTGCGGCATCGTCTGTTTCTGTGAATGTGCGGCCGCTGGCGTGAAAGGCATAAAACAACCCCTGCAGCGATACAACTGATGGGTCATATCAATGCGAAATGTTGCGTAGTACTTTCCAGGTGTCTTCCCAAAAGCCGTCTTCAAACAAGATCGGCTTTACCCATGTCAGAGGTCGTTTCCGATCTTTCTGAATGCAGTTGCAGCATATAGGTCGCTTTTGGAAGGTTTGAATGCTGCACAGAGACCGGGAAATTGTCTCCTCCATACAGGCGCTACGCGCCATCGCTGTTGTTTTCGTGGTCCTAAACCACTTTTTTCCCGCCCACCTTCCGGGTGGCTATATCGGCGTAGATGTATTCTTCGTGGTTTCGGGCTTCCTGATCAGTTCTCATCTTCTCAGGGAACTAAAGGGCGGAAGCTTGAACTTCAGCCGCTTCTATCTGCGCAGAGCCCGTCGTTTATTGCCCGCTTCTCTGCTCGTGCTGGGTTTAACTTGTTTAGCAATCTCTCTGTCGATGCCCTCGGCTTGGCAAGTGACCAATTTGAAAGACGCCGCCGCCGCCGCTATCTATGGCGTGAACTGGCGGTTTGCGGCAAATGCTGTCGACTACTTCGCCGAAAGCAATGTTTCTTCTCCAGTCAATCATTACTGGTCGTTGTCGGTGGAGGAGCAATTCTATCTGGTCTGGCCGGCGCTCATGTTTTTCTCTCTTCGTCTCGCTATCGCCAGAACCCGGCGAACCGCCGAGAGCCTGATCCCTGTTGTCATCGGGGTTCTGATTGTTACTATCGCGCTGTTTTCGCTGGTATCGGCGATCCTGGCGGTGCACCGTAATCCGACAAGCGCCTACTTCCTGACCTATGCACGCGCGTGGGAATTCGCTGCCGGCGGTTTGGCCGGCCTGATGCTTACCAACCTGAAGAATCGGCTGCAGGCGGGTTGGATTAAGCCGCTTTTCGCTGTCGCATGGCTGGCCCTGATCGCTTCGGGTTGGTTTCTCAGGCCGGAGTCAGGCGTTCCGGGTCTTTTCGCGGCACCGGCGGTTCTCGCTGCGTCGATCGTCCTCGTCATCGGAGACGATCACGGTTCACCTCTCGCGAGCCGAATCATAGGTTTTCCACCGGTTCAGTGGATCGGCGATATCTCCTATTCGCTCTACCTCTGGCATTGGCCGCTCTTGATACTCGCGCCTCTCGCTCTGGGAGTCATCAAACTGGGAGTCGCTGGTCGGATAGTCCTGCTCGGATTTTCGTTCGCCCTGTCTGACATCACCAAGCGGCATGTTGAAGATCGCTTCCGTTTTGTCTCGCCTATCCAAAAAGACGCGACCCGATCGTTGCGCAACTCGCACGCTCTTGTCACTTATCTGTCATTATCGGCTTGTTTGGCAACGTTTGCTTTTCTAGGCGCCCGATTCCTTGAGGGCGAGTCAATCAAAGCCGGGGAAAGACTCTACCGCCTTTCGATGGATCCAGATCCATGCTTTGGCGCCCGCGCGACCGAACCCGGCGCGAATTGTCCGAATTCTCATCTCTTGGCCGACAGGGTTTTCGCCATGCAAAGCCGGAAGACACAGATCAACGAGTTCCCTAATGGACCTTCAGTAGTGAGGTTCCGCGATTTCGTCGATTGCCAGAATGTACTGGGCGATTCCGCTCTCGCTCCTTGCGAGTTCGGCGCGGCGGAAAAAGCGACTAAAGAACGCATCGCTATTTTTGGCGATTCTCACGCAGGCATGTGGGAACAGGCTCTAGCTACTTTTGTGGCGCCGCGAGGTATACGTGTTCGATCCTATCTCGCCTCATCCTGTGCCATCACAACCGATGACCGCTCACTTGATTCCTATCTGCTTCCGGAGTATCGCGACGCTTGCCGGGCCTGGCGGCGCGCGGCTACAGCAGCGATCATTGCCGACAAGCAGATTGGCACGGTTGTCATATCGGATAATGCCTACAAGCAGAAGATTCTCAACGAAACGGGCAACTGGAGCGAAGACGACGGTCGCGGGGTAGCTGAAGTCCTGGAGCGTTTTCGCACCGCGGGAAAGCGAGTGGTTGTGATCGACGACGTTCCGAATCTACCGTTCGCGCTTCCCGATTGCCTTGCTCGGGCAAGAACGGACAACGATCCGTGCACTTTCGATGAAAGCGAGCTTTCGGCTAGCACGCCGCTTGGACGCGCAGTGGCGCTGATGCCCGCAGGAGAGGTCGATTATTTGAACTTCAAAGATGTATTCTGCGATGGTGCGCTCTGCCACTCGGTGATCGGTGGCATTCCAGCCTATATAGACACGAATCACATTACTGCGCCCTTCGCGCGCAGCCTGGCGAACCGCATCGAGAAATCGATTTCGAAGAATGAACCGGCTGAACCACATCGATCACCGACTGTGTCAACGCAGTCTGGACAAATCCGCTCGTCGCCCCATAGCACTTCGGATCGTTATCACAGTTCTAGACTAACTGCGCAGCTTCATCACACGCTTACGTGATCTGAGGCAGTCAGTGTCAACTGGCGGCCAACAAAACGTTCCTGTGCAGGATCAATCCTGACGAAGCACATGAATCCAATTTTCGAATCCAGAGAATTGTGCCACTATTCCGAATCAGCGCACAGATCAATCCCGGAGCGAAGATCGTTGCAAAGACGGTACGGGTGGTGATTTGCAGGTTCGGTCGATTCGTTTTGGACGGAAGAATGGCGCTACGAACGCCGGGAATCTGGGTCTGCCACTGAATGCTCGACTGCCGATCCTTCTTCCGAGGCCCCATGAGTTTGAGTGCAGCGGATAAGGTTCTTTGGCGATCTTCGAGATTTGGGTCGGATCGTGGGCATTCCGGAAGTTTGTCGAGAAATGACCTGAGTTGCGATGCCAAGTGTCCATCTCTCTTCTGAGACCGAAACACTAACTCCGCCCAGCTCCGAAAACTTGTCAAGACCCCCATTCCCATTATTCCCGCTAACTGCTTCATTCCACTCGCCAAAAACTTTCTGCCGTTTTGCAGGTAATTTCCTTCGCGTGGCGCACAATGTACTTGAAATGCAGATCCTTCACTCTACGAGTCCACGAATGATGAAGAGGCCTCTGATCTCTGTTCCTGATTTCAGATTTTGTTCGCTAACCCCTGTCTTTTCGAACCTCTACAGCTAACCCCAATTCACACAGATCTCTAGTGCCACCCCGCTTCTGCATTCCAATGAATTCAGGAGACTTACCCTAAGAGGGTGGATAATAGGGGGGGCGATATAGGAGCCGGGTCCATGTGGGACATCCTGCTGCCTCAATCAGCCGCCTTGGCTCTCTGCGTCTCCGCGATCTGCTTCATCTTCAGATACACCGCGTTCGTCCACCCGAACCCGATCACGTTGGTTTTGTATCCAGCGCTCACCTGCACATTCGCATTGCCTGACACTACGTTGTATTTCTCGCGAATCGTGCCGTCATTCGCAAACCCCTGGTCGACCGTCGCATCCCACTTCGCAGCCAGCCGGCGTGAATCATCTCGGAAACCCGCTGCATCAAGCCCTGCGACGCCTACCCAGTTTGTCGGCGCCCATCCGAAGGGCTCATCCCACTGCATCCCCGAGTCGGTATGGCTCATCGACAATCCGCCCGGCCGTTCAAATAGACTCAGTTTCGCCACCACCTTCACTGCTTCCTCGCGCGAAGCCACACCCGCCCACAGAGGATAGAGCGAAGAGATGTATGCGTAGTCCGACGATTTGTGCTTTTCGAAATCGTAATCCGCAAACACGCCCTGTTGCGGCTTCCACAGATAGCGATGAATCGCCGCGTTGCGCATTTGCGCCCGTTTGCCCCAGCGCGACGCCTCCGTCCCATTTCCCAGTAGCAGTGCGATATGTTCCAAGTCGCGCTCATAGCGGTAGAGCAGGCTGTTCAGGCACACCGGCGCATAGTGATGCGTCGATCCATCGAACGGCCCGAAGCGAAAGCTCGGATCGAATCCCGACTCGCGCATGGCACGATCGCCCAGGTAGAAATCCTTGCTCAGCCTGTATCCATCGGCATACGCGCGCATGCACACCACGCTCGCCTTCACATCGCAACTCGTCAGTTTCAGCCGCGCAGCCTCTGTCTCATTGGGGCTCTCTGCACCCTTCACCAGGTAAGGCGCGCCTGCTTCTTCAGCGCTCACCGCCTTGGGATGTGCCTCAAGCCAGCGAATCACATCCGAGTAGTAAGTGCTGTCGTCCGCCATCTCCGGCACCGGCCCCGTGCCGTAATCGAAATAGCGCGCCAGCCCCGTAACGCCCGCCTTGTGTTCCGGCCGCGTCCACGTCGAGTAGTCCTTTTCCGCCAGCGTGTACGCGTGCTCCAGCCATGCACGCGCCTCGGTGCGGCCTGCCGGTGTTGCGGCAAAGCTTGCGGGATTCTCATACACCGCACGAATCATCGAGGTGAGAAACGGCGGCTGCGACCGCGTCAGATAGTAGGTGCGATTTGCATTCAGCACCACGCCGTAATGCTCGATCTCGAAGAGGAAGTTGTCCACCATCCCCTTCGCCAGGGCTTCGTGATGATCGGCCTCGAGTCCCAGCAGGATGAAGTAGCTGTCCCATCCATACATCTCGTTGAAGCGCCCGCCCGGCACCACGTAGGGATTGGGTAGATAAAGCAGCCCCGCCGCAGGCAACTCCTCCGGCCGAACATCGCCCAGCTTCTCGATGCGCCTCGGCAGCGACACCACCTTCACGTTGCACTTTTCGCTCAGCGCCGAAACCTCGGGCGGCGCCGGCACCTCTGCCGGCATGTAGAGAATCGGATTCGCCGTCACCTTGATGTCCACCAGCGAGTGGCAGTCTGTCATCGACCGCGTCAATGTGGTCCATGCATCGTGAATGTAGGCAAGCGTCGCTGCCGCGTCCGGGGCCTTGTTGGCCGCGACAGCCCCTGAGTCCTGCGGCGTCTCCTGCGCCCATGCGCATGAAATCCCGATTGCGGCGAATGCAAGCAACAACAAGCGAAGCAGTTTCATACGAGCTCCGATTCTCTATTCGTGAATGCCTTGGAGTTTACCCCACCCGCGTACAGAGAGAGAATCAGCCACCACCTCAAAAATCTGTGTCACCCAGAGCGACGCACGCCTGGGGCCCCGTCGCGCAGTCATGCGCGATGGGGTAGCGTCGCGAAGGATCTGCTTTTGTTCCTCACGATGCGCTTCCCGCCCACGAACCCCACTCACAACAACATTCAGGAACATTCCTCAAACCCGCGGTGTCTACATCAGCACAGTGGCTCCGATGGGGATGAACGGAGGGCCTTAAAACCGCACGCCGCGCCAACCCGCGCGTTCGAGGCGGCTGAGGCCGCCTGCGCTCAAAAGGCTCTCCGCCTCCCACGGCGCGGCTGAAATCACCCTTGGGAGGCAGGCCATGTTTGAAGACTCGACATTCGAATCCACCGGAAGAATCAAAACCCGCAGCCGCCGCTGGATGTTCGCTGCGCTCGTCCTTAATGGTTCCATCCTTGTTGCGCTGGTCCTCATTCCTCTCATCTACCCTGACGCGCTGCCGAGCCACTTCATCGCTCCGCTGCTCGTAGCGCCGGCCGCGCCGCAACCTGAAACACCGCCGCCTGTGCACGTTCGCCCCGCTTCGTCGCACGACTTTTCAGAACTCGACAACGGCCGCATCACGGCGCCGCCGACCATCCCGCCACACATCAAGTACACCGACGGACCCGAGCCCGGCTTCGACCACAACATCGCGGCGGAGATAGGGAGCAACGGCCCCGGTGGCAACGGAGAGAGTCCGTTCGGCCCGCGGCAGCCCGTCACAGTTGTCCATCCCCCTGCCCCGGCGAGCCTGCGCCTGCCCTCGAGGCTGGTTGAAAGCACAATCATCTACAAAACCATTCCGCAATATCCGGCCATCGCCAAAGCGGCGCGTCAAGAGGGGATCGTAGTCTTGCAGGCTGTGATCTCGAAGTCCGGCACCATCGAGCATCTTCAGGTCGTCAGTGGACCGCCGACGCTGCAGCAGGCCGCACTCGATGCCGTTAAGACCTGGCGCTATCGCCCCTACCTGCTCAACGATCAGCCCATCGAAGTGGAAACGACGGTGAGCGTGATCTTCAAACTCGAGCGCTGAATCGATGCGTTCGTCCGCCGCCCCTCCGTCATGCATGCGCATCCAATACCAGATGCGCATGCACCGCCCGGTCACACTGCATTGGCGCAACTGCAGGCTCATCGGCGAAAATCAGTCTTGCCATGCGAATCGTTTCCCGTCGTGATTTCGTGATGTCTGCCTCCGCCGCCGCTCTTGCCGCCGCTGCAACAAAAAGCTTCTCTGCACCGCACATGCGACGCGTCTTCGTTGCCTCCGGGACGCCCACCGGAATCCTCTCTTTCGATTGGAATCCCTTCAGGGGCGAACTCGCCGCCGCCGGCGTTGCCGCTAACGTCTCCACCGTCGACTGGATCTGCTTCTCTCCCGATCGCAAATTTCTTTTCGCCGCCTGCGAAGTCGACAGCTTCAACGGCAAGCCCACCGGCGAACTCGCCAGCTTTCGCGTTGTGGGCGGCAAACTCGAGCAGATTTCGGGGCAGAATTCAGCCAGCAAGGGCACATGCCACTGCGCCATCGACCACACCGGCAGCGTTCTCATTGCGGCCGACTACGGCGGTGGCAGCGTCGCCAGCTTCAAAGTCACCGACGGCAAGCTCAGTCCACTGGTGTGGAGCGAGCACTACACCGTGCACGGTCCCAATCCCGATCGACAGGAGGCCGCGCACGCGCATTTCGCGTCGTTCTCGCCGGACAATCGCTTCGCCTACGTCAACGATCTCGGCGGCGACATGATCCACATCTATACGTTTAGTCCCGAGACCGCCACACTCAAGAATGCGGGTGCATACAAGTCGGAACCCGGTGCAGGCCCGCGCACGCTTCACTTCCATCCCAACGGCACAACGGCCTACTCGATGAACGAGATGACCTCGTCGGTCGATGTTTTGAAGTGGAACCAGGCAGATGGCAGCCTCACGCGCGTCGACACCGTGCACCTTCTTCCGCCGAATGCGCCGCTACCGGATCCGAAGGATGCGCCCCAGGGAAACACGGGATGCGACACTGTCATCGCGAAAGACGGACGTTTTGCCTACTTCGCGAATAGGGGAACTGATTTTCTCTATAGCTTCAAGGCCGATCGGGCGACGGGTGCGCTCTCGCCGATGGAGCGCACGGGAACAGGTGGAAAAACCCCGCGCAACTTCACGCTCGATCCCAGTGAGCGCTGGATGCTTGTCGCCGATCAGAACTCAAGCAATCTTGCCGTCTTCGCGCGCGACCCGGCCACCGGCAAGCTTGCCAATGAGGGCAAAACCGTAGCCTGCCCCACCCCCATGTGCATCCTGTTTACCTGAAGATTCGCGCGCCCGGCACCGAATCACTGATGTCACCCGCTCTGTCATTCCGCCGCACTTTCCTCCTAGCTCTGTCATTCCGACCGACCAACGGGAGTGGAGGAACCTGCAGTTGCTTTTTCTGCCGCACTGCCATCACTGTGATCGTGCTGCAATCATGTTTCCCGGCGGCCGCACCGAGGCACCGACGACTGACTAGAAAATTCCGCCTTTGTATTTAGGGTTCGAAGCACGATGCGATTGGAGCGAGGTGCTGAAACTAAGCGCCGATCAAAGCCGGCCGCCGCATCGCCGCAACCGTCAGTGATTCATCCTCGGCCTCTGCCGCCTCAGCCGGCACATGCGCCAGCTCCCATGCAGAGCGATCCTTCATCAACCGGGCTACCAGCGCGGTATGCATCGCGTGTCCTGCGCGCTCGGCCACGACTAGACCTTCGATCCGCCGTCCCGCGAGGGCCAGATCGCCGATCAGGTCCAGCACCTTGTGCCGCACATATTCATCGCTGAAGCGGAGCGGTCCATTCTCCGGCCCATTCGGGCCGAGCACAATGGCATTCTCCGAACTGGCACCGCGAATCAATCCCATATCGCGCAGTTTCTTCTCATCTGCCTTGTAGCCGAATGTCCGTGCCGGTGCGATGAATGTGCCATAGGTCTCCGCGGCCAGATCGATGCTCGTCTCCTGCCGTCCTATTGGGGAGGGGAAGTCGATTCGATACTGGATGCGATACCCCGAACCCGGATACACGCCGATAAACTTGTCTCCCTCGCGTACTTCGAGCGGCCGCAGCACCTTGATCGACTCGCGCTTTCTGCGCTGCGTCTTGATGCCCGCCTCGCGGAACGCTTCGACATATGGCATCGCACTTCCGTCCAGAATTGGCAGCTCCAGGTTGTCGATCTCCACAATCACGTTGTCGACGCCCATGCCGATCAACGCGCTCAGAAGGTGCTCGGTTGTCGAAATCAGCACGCCCTGCCGCATCAAGCTCGTCGCGTAGCTCACCTTCGCCACGTTGCGGCCTGTTGCGGGAATTTCAAAATTGTCGAGGTCGGTTCGCCGGAAGACGATGCCCGAACCGGCCGGCGCAGACAGCAGGCGCATGGTCACAGGGGCGCCAGAGTGCAACCCCACTCCTGTGAATTCCAAGGGCCCTGCAATTGTCTGTTCCAGGTGCGCAGTCTGTCCCAAATTTATGACTCCGAAGCAATAAGAATTCCACGTACGGGGGTCGCAACCGTAAGATTAGACGCTAAATAGAAAAACGCAGTGTGGCAATTCTGCAACACTGCGCGCAATTCACGGCAACATTCGCACCGGCCGGAATACAAACTATTGCCAATCAAGCTGATAGCTTGGAGACGCCAGGGTAACTAACATGACATCAGAGGCCGGCGGGATGCCACTGAAGTCAACACCCGGTGTGAAAAGGGCGATCCTTCTTCGCCGGAGATTCGCCCCCTTCTAAGCGCTGGCTCCGGTCCTTCCAGCCCTCGCAACCCTATTTAGCACTCAAAAAATCTTCCACCACCTTCACGTACTTATCCGGCTCTTCATACGAGGGCAGGTGCCCGCTTTTGGCGAAGACCTCCAGCTTCGCACCGGGTATGGCTTTGTACATTCTCCAGGCATTGAGCGGAGCGACATTCATGTCATGGCGGCCAGTAATCACCAGCACGGGGAGATTGAATTTCGGCAACTGCGCTGTCATGTCGATCTTCGCGGCGGACTGACTTACTGCCGCACCCACGCTGGGAACATAGCCGAGGTCTCCGATGTGCGCGAGGTAGGCGTGCAGTAAGTCTTCGCTATAAAAAATCATGCGGAAGTGATTTAGCAACTGTTTCTGAGCGGCTTCGTCGGTGTCCCCTGACTGCTTCTGGATTGCGGCGTCTTCTTCTTCGATGTCAGGAAAAACCTGCGGAAGTAAGTGCACCATATCCTTGAAAGCTGGCGGAGGAGAATCGCTCAGAATCAATTTGTGCACGCGCTCAGGATGCGTCGACGCATAGGCCATGGCGAGAAATCCGCCATACGAGTCGCCGACAAGGTCAACCTTCTCGAAGCCAAAATGCGTCCGCACTGCCTCCAGGTCGCCGACCTGTGCATCCATGGTCTGCGAGGCGCCCGGCTGCAGGTGCTTCGAGGCCCCCGTTCCGCGCTGATCGTAGAAGACGACTTGACGCCTTTCGGCGAGCTTCTCCCAGACATTGTTCTGGATCATGTATTTGTGCGAGAGCCCGGGACCTCCGTTCACAGCGATTACGGGAGTTTCGCCCGTGGGTTGGCCGTAAACTTCATAGCCCAGATCGACGTCGGGAGAGTGAATCACGCCGGTGACGGGAGCACCTGTCTGTGCTACTGATCCGAGGGCGAAAAACGAGACCACACTGATTAGGAGACTAGGAAGGAGCCTTCTTTGCATGGGAATCAAAACTCCTTTGAGACGCGCTTCAGATCGTTGCATCGTTCCACGACGATCCGTCAGTTGGCTTCCATCGCCGCAAGGACCGCGTCGGCAAACTGTGTCGTGCCGCAAGAGCCACCGACATCGCGGGTCAAGCTCTTGCGCTCCGTATAAACAGCTTCGAGAGCCTTCTGCACCTTGTTGGCGGCCGTCTCCTCATCCAGGTGGTGGAGCATCAGCACCGCCGATTGCATCAGTGCCGTCGGATTGGCGAGGTCCTTGCCGGCTATGTCGGGCGCTGACCCATGCACAGCTTCAAAGATCGCGCATTCATGGCCGAGGTTAGCCCCGGGCACAAGCCCCAGGCCGCCGACGAACGCCGCGCAGAGGTCGCTGACGATATCGCCGTAGAGATTCTCGAGTAGCAGCGTGTCGTACTGGTAAGGATTCATCACCAGCTGCATGCAGGTGTTGTCGATGATGTGCTCGCCGTAAAAAATCTCAGGAAATCCCTCGGAGACCTTGCGCGCGCAGCGCAGAAACAGCCCATCCGACATCTTCATGATGTTGGCCTTGTGGATGGAGTGAATCTTCTTGCGCCCATGTTTGCGCGCGTATTCAAACGCAAACTTCGCGATGCGCGTCGAGCCTTTTTCCGTGATCACCTTGATGCTCTCGACCACGCCGGGAACGACCTCGTGCTCGAGCCCGACATATTCGCCCTCGGTATTTTCACGCACAATGATGAGGTCCACGCCCGGCCACTTCGACTCAAGCCCAGGCAGGTTCTTGATTGGCCGGAAGTTGACGAACAGGTCAAACTGCTTGCGCAGCGTCACGTTGATGCTCTTGAACCCGCCGCCGATCGGCGTCGTCACTGGCCCCTTCAAGGCCACCCTGTTGCGCGTAATCGAGTCGCTAAGATCGGCAGGAATGTACTCGCCAAAGATCTCAAAGGCCTCGGCTCCAGCGGCAAAGCGCTCCCACTCCCACTTGATTCCGGTTGCCTCGAGGATGCGCACGACGGCCTGCGTGACCTCAGGCCCAATGCCGTCTCCGGGAATCAACGTAACTTTGTGTGTTTTCGTTTCAGACATGATTAGCTTCCAGTCCTCTGGATCATAGCTTCTAGCTTATCCTGCACTCCGCATCTCAATCGAATCGATCTGTATCAGGCAGTTGAAGACTAAAGATCGGAGCTAAAGCGTGTTTCATAAATCGACTTCGTGTCGGCCCGACCTCAGTCGTGCCCGAAAGAATACGTGGCCTTGTGTCAGGCCCGACATCGGTCGTGCCGAAAAGAATCGAAACGATTAGGGGTTTTAACCCCTGAGGAATTTCAACCAGGACGCCTGCGACATTTGTGAAATCAGCTCTGAGACTACGAACTGGATTCCTACTTCTTGCTCTTCCCAGTCCGATGACTCTCCAGCAGGTCTTCCAGCTCTTCCTTGAACTCGCGCACGTCCTTGAAATCCCGATACACCGAAGCAAAGCGGATGTAAGCGACGGTGTCGAGGCCCTTGAGGTGCTGCATGATCAACTCGCCGATCTCGCTGGTAGTGCGCTCCCGCTCCGGCGCATCCATCAGATAGCTCTCCGTCGCGTCGACTACCTTTTCCAGCTGAGTCGAGGAGACGGGCCGTTTCTCGCACGCGCGCAGCAGGCCGCTCAGAATCTTCTGCCGGTCGAAGCGTTCGCGACGGCCGTCTTTCTTCACCACCATGTAGGGAATCTCGTCGATGCGCTCGTACGTGGTAAAACGTCGAACGCACTTCTCGCACTCGCGCCGGCGCCGAATCGAGTCGGCCTCTTTGCTCTCTCGCGAATCGACGACTCGATCTTGCAGAAATCCGCAGTAGGGGCACTTCATTCTGAGTCGATTCTACGGTATGCGAGAACAAGTTTCCGAAGCAGCGAATTCGTCAGCTCAGAAATGCAGCGATCGCATCGACCACGGTTTGCTGTTCGTCTTCGCGCAACTCGGGGAAGATCGGCAGCGCGAGAACCTCGCGCGCGGCGCGCTCCGATTCGGGAAAGTCTCCTTGGCGGTAACCGAGGCCCTTGAGCGCCGCCTGCATGTGCAGCGGCACCGGATAGTAAATCTCCGAACCGATCCTGCGTGCCGCCAGAAACTCGCGCAATGCATCGCGGCGCGCCGTCCGAATCACGAACTGATGCCACACGTGGTGTGCGCCGGGAACTTCCTGCGGCAGGATAATGCCCTGTGCCGGTCGGGTTCCTGCCTCGGTGACGCCTGCCGCGTGAAACAGAGCACGATAGCGCTCTGCAATGGTCCGCCGCGCTTCGTTCCATCCCGCAATGTACTTCAGCTTCACCCGCAGCACCGCGCCCTGGAAGCCATCCAGCCGCGTATTCCAGCCCAGTTCGTCGTGGTAATAGCGGCGGCGCATGCCGTGCTGGCGCAGCGTGCGGGCCAGTTCAGCCACGTCGTCGGAGTTGGTCGTCACCATCCCAGCGTCGCCGGCTGCACTCAAGTTCTTGGTGGGATAAAAGCTGAATGCGGCGGCATCCCCCAACCCGCCCGCCTTCGTGCCTTTCCACTCGGCTCCCCACGCCTGGGCGGCGTCCTCGATTAGCTTCAGCCCATATTTCTGATTCAGGCGCGAGAATCCGTCCCAGTCCGCGCACTGGCCGTAGAGGTGCACCGGCAGCACTGCGCGCACCGGCACCGCCTGCGGATCCTTCAGAACCGCCTCCACCGCCGTCGGCTCCAGGTTGAAGGTCACGGGATCGATGTCGGCCAGCAACGGCTTCGCGCCCGTCCGCAGAATTGCGCTTACCGAAGCGAAGAAACTGAAGGGGGTTGTTATAACCGCATCGCCCTCACCGATGCCCGCCGCAGCCATCGCCAGCCAGAGGGCGTCTGTCCCGGAAGAGCAGCCGATAGCGTGCTTTACGCCCAAATGCTCAGCTGCGGCATTTTCGAAAAGTGCAACCTGCTCGCCTAGAATGAATTGCTGCGTCTCTAGGACATGCCGGAGCGCCTCGAGCAATTCCTGCTGCAGCGGCTCGTACTGGCGCTTAAGGTCCAGCATCGGCACTTGGATTGCGGCGGAATCAGGGGCTTTTGGCACGAAAACATGGTAGCAGCCAGCCCGAATCCACGGTTATACGAGGGCGTTCCGCCGGAGTTGCGGCAGTGTAAATTCGGGCCAGGAGAGTTGAAAAGGTTTGTAAACCGCTATATTGTTGTCACATTGCGGGATTTGGCGGCTCCGGGGCTTCCGGCGCCGTCCTCGCTGATTTGTCTTATCACACGGACGCAGCACGTTGGCATCCAACCATTCTAAGAATAGAAGCAGGAGATCGGCATATGGAGAACAAGCCGGCACAGAACATTCAGGACACTTTCCTGAATACAGTTCGCAAAGACAAGACCCCCATAACGATTTATCTGGTCAGCGGCGTCAAGCTGACGGGAAAGATCCGCTCCTTCGACAAGTACTCTGTTCTGCTGGAGAACAACAGTCAGGAGCAGCTCATCTTTAAACACGCCATTTCCACCGTGGTGAGCAACCGGAGCGTGATGCACGCGGAGCATCGCCCTGCTTTGGCAGGGATGGGACCGGCCGCCGTGCCTGCGCCTGCGCCTCCAGCGACCACCGCGGAACAGAGATAAGACAGGGAGCGCCCTCAATTGGCAGTTGACGGCGGTGCCAGAGGCCGGCATCAGGGCCGAGTTGCTTCGACGACCTATACGGGCCGTTGGAGCGACACGCCGGAGCGTGCGGTTCTGGTTGGCGTGGAATTCTCGACTCGCCTGCGCGTTACGCGCGCTGGTCTTGACGGAGCACGCCGCGCGGCGTCGCGCCCTGCCGGCGACGACTCAACCGAAGCGGAGAACTCTCCCGCACCGGTCGTGGACGGCCCCGGCCTCGATGCCGATGAATCCCTCGCAGAGTTTCGCGAACTGGTGCGCAGTGCCGGCGGCGAGGTCGCTGCCGAACTCATGCAGCGCCGCGCCCGGCCCGATCCAGCCACGCTGATTGGTGCGGGCAAAGTCGAGGAGATTGCCGGCGTCGCCGCATCCACCAATGCCGACCTCGTCCTTTTCGATCACGACCTGAGCCCGACACAATTGCGCAACCTTGAGGCTGCGCTTCCGTGTCGTGTCCTCGATCGCACCCAGCTTATCCTCGACATCTTCGCCCGTCACGCGCGAACCCGCGAGGGGCAACTGCAAGTCGAGCTCGCGCAGCTCCAGTACATGCTGCCCCGCCTCGCCGGCCGCGGCAAAGCCATGTCGCAACTCGGCGGCGGCATCGGCACACGCGGACCCGGTGAAACGCAGCTCGAAACCGATCGCCGCAAGATTCAGCGGCGCATCGACCAGGTCAAGCTCGATCTCGATGCCGTCAAGCGCGTGCGCCGCCAGCAGCGCCAGCGCCGCGAGGCTGTGCCGGTGCCGACGGTCGCGCTGGTGGGCTACACCAACGCCGGCAAAAGCACTCTCTTCAATCGCCTCACAGGTGCACATGTGCTGCAGTCGGCACGCATGTTTGCCACGCTCGATCCCAAGTTGCGCGGGATCGAATTGCCCAGCCGCCGTCGCGTGCTGCTGTCTGACACAGTCGGCTTCATCCGCAATCTTCCGCACACGCTGGTTACCAGCTTTCGTGCCACGCTCGAAGAAGTGGAACAAGCCGAGATTCTGCTCCATGTCCGCGACGCCGCGTCAACCTATGGTGAAGAGCAGAAGGCGCAGGTCGAAAAGGTGCTCGGCGAACTCGAGGCGCTCTCGAAGCCGCGCATCGAAGTCCTCAACAAGATCGATCTCCTCGATGCACACGAGAGCGAAGGCCTCGCAGCGCGTAAACAGCCGCGGCATCAGCTGCACCAGGAGGTACTGGTCTCCGCGCAAACAGGAGAAGGCGTCGACGCGCTGCTGGCAGCGATAGACAAGGCCCTCTTCTCCGATCCGGTGATCGAAACGGAGCTGCGCGTGCCGCAGAGCGACGGCGCCGCGCTGGCTGCGATCGAGGGCGGAATGGTGATACATACGCGAGCCTACGAGGATAACGTGGTGCGCCTTACGGTCAGCGGGCCGGCATCGCTTGTGGGACGGTTGCGGAAGTATCGTACGCGCGCCGAAGACCCTCCCGGAGACAAGCCGGACGCGGGGAGGCACCTTGCAAGCGCCCGAAAGTGAGCAGAACAAATCGATCGTCACGCTGGCGAGCCGCGAGGTCTATCGCAACCAGTGGCTGCGCTTGCGCGAAGACAAAATCCTGCGCTCCAACGGCAAAGAAGGCATCTACAGCGTGGTCGACAAGGACGACTGCGCTATCATCCTACCCATCCAGGATGGCCACATATGGCTCGTCGAGCAGTTTCGTTACACCATACAGCAGCGCGCGCTTGAGCTGCCGCAGGGCGGCTGGGAGATGGAGATCGATGACCCTGAAGCCCTGGCGCGCGGTGAGTTGAAGGAAGAGACCGGCCTCCATGCTGCGGAGATGAACTACCTCGGCTTCCTCTGGGTCGCCTACGGATTCTCTAACCAGAAACAGCACGTGTTTCTGGCAACCGGCCTTACCATGCAGGAGCGCGACCCCGACGACGAGGAGCACGATCTCGTCATCCACACGCGCTCGCTTGAAGTATTCGAGCAGATGATCGTCGACGGAGCCATCCGAGACGCCTCAACCCTCGCTGCCTGGGGTCTCTACCTAACTTGGAAGGCACGCAACGGGTAAGTGCCCTGGTTAGCCCCACGCAGACTAAGCCGCGGTGGATTTGTTTGCCTCTCAGCCAACTTATAGCATCCTAGTCCGGCTCTATCCTTCTGGGTCTGACATGCGTTTCCCCTGGCCCGACAGACTCAGTCTTTCCGAAGAAGATCGTCAAAAAAGGAGCGTGCGATGGGATGGTTTTTCGCCTTCTTCTTCCTGTCCGGCTTTTGCAGCATCCTCTATGAACTGGTTTGGCTGCGGCTGACGATGGCGCAGTTTGGGGTGACGACCGCCCTCACTTCCATCGTGCTTTCGATGTTCATGACGGGACTTGGCCTGGGTTCGTGGGGAGCAGGAGTCCTGACGCGACGTTACGGCCAGCGGGTTGGATTCCCTTCGCTTCGCCTTTATGCACTTGCAGAGTTTCTGATCGGATGCTCTTCGCTGGCTGTGCCGGCTGAGTTGGCCTGGGGTCACCGGCTGCTGCAGTCCATGACAGCGCAGAATGCATACTCGTCGGGTTCTTACTATCTTGCCTCCGGACTACTGGTGGCGATCATCCTGCTGCCATGGTGTACGTGCATGGGGGCGACGTTTCCGCTGGCCATGGCGGCGATTCGCAGCCGTCAGCGGCTGGAATCGAAGCGGTCGTTCAGTTTCCTGTACCTGGCAAACGTGATTGGAGCCGTGGCTGGAGCGATTGCGCCTCTATTTCTTATCGAGCTGTACGGGTTTAGCGGCACGATGCGCGTTGGCACCGTCTGCAATGTCATCATCGCCGTGTCTGCGTTCGCCTTGACGCTTGGCGGGCGCGCGTCTGCACGGTCATCGGCTCCTGTGTTGACCCCGGGGGAGCGACGCGCCGTGACTGCGCAGCCCAAAGTCTTGCTGGTCCTGCTCTTCATGACGGGACTTGTAACGATGGGCATGGAGGTTATCTGGATCAGGCTGTTCACCCCGTATGCGGGCCCGGTGGTGTACTCGTTTGCGTTCATTCTGATTTCGTATTTGGCGGCCACGTTTGTCGGATCGTTCGTATACCGGCGATTTAACACGGGCGGCGAAGTCGATCCTTATCTCTCGTGGGTGTTGCTGGCGTTTTTGGGGTTGTTGTCGCTGCTTACCTCCGATCCTCGCTTCCCGCTGAACACGCCGCTGCGCGTTCTGCTGGGGGTGGGGCCGTTTGCGGGTTGGATCGGCTATCTCACGCCGATGCTGGTGGACCGCTGGGCGGCTGGGGATCCTGATCGTGCGGGCCGCGCTTATGCAGTCAACGTGCTGGGCTGCATCCTCGGTCCGCTGCTTTCGGGGTTTGTCCTGCTGCCCCTGGTGGGCGAGCGCGCGGCGATGCTGCTGTTTGTGGTGCCGTGGATGGGAATGGCGTTTCTTCCTTCGCGCAGACAGGAGGCGCTCCCGGGCACGCGGATGGGCACGCGCATTGCCGCCTATGCCAGTGTGGTTGCGGCGCTGGCGCTGTTTTTCACAACGAAGAATTTCGAGACGCTCTTTCCGGATCGCGAAGTTCTGCGTGACAGCACAGCGACAGTGATCGCGACTGGAAATGGGATGCACAAGCGATTGCTCACCAACGGCATCGGGATCACGCAATTGACGCCAATTACGAAGATGATGGCGCACCTGACGCTGGCGTCGCTGCCGCAACCTCCGCGCAACGCTCTCGTAATCTGCTTTGGCATGGGGACGACGTACAAATCGGTGATGTCGTGGGGAATTCCCGCGACCGTGGTCGAACTGATTCCGAGCGTGCCGCGGCTGTTCACCTTCTATCATCCGGATGGTGCAACGTTGCTGGCATCGCCGCTTTCGCACCTTGTGATTGACGATGGTCGCCGTTACATGGAGCGGATGCCTGAGAAATATGACGCGATCATCATCGATCCGCCGCCGCCTGTGCGGGCTGCGGGATCGAGCCTGCTGTACTCGAAGGAGTTTTACGCGGTGGCGAAGGAACGGCTGCAGCCGGGTGGGATTCTGGCTCAATGGTTGCCATTTGGCGATGAGGCGGTGCAGTCATCGGTGGCCCGGGCTCTCGAACAGTCGTTCACCTACGTTCGAGTCTTCAGGCCGGTAGAGGAAAACGGCTGGCACTTTCTGGCCAGCATGCAGCCCATTACCGAACGCAGCGCGGACGACCTTGTGAGGCGCATGCCGGCCGAAGCCGTCAGCGACATGATGGCATGGGGACCGGCGGCGACCCCCACGGAACAATTCGATCGCATGATGCGGACCGACCTCACCACGCAGAAGCTGATCAACCGTTCTCCCGACACACCTCCGTTGCAGGATGATCGCCCGGTGAATGAGTACGACATGCTGCGGCATTGGACCCACTACGTGCACTCGGGCATGCGCAACTGGAAGCCGGACCAGTACGGTGCCGGCTCAAACCCGCCGCCCGCCGGGGAATCGGCACAGAAGGGAAACGAATAACTGGGCCGTGCTTGCTGGTTAGGCGAAAGCTTATCCTGCGACGGCGTTCATGAGCGCTTCGACCCTGGTGTCGAGTTCACGGGCAACCTTCAATGCATCCGGCTGGTCGTAGCTGCCGAGATAGCTTGCCATTGTGTCGTAGGAGAGATGCACTCCATCTTCACGTTCGTCGATGAGGAGCGTGACGGGAGCGTAGGAGCCGGCGTCGTGGACATGCTTTGCCATGGCCATCATGATGAGCGGATTGCCCATGACGAGGCGGACGATCCTCGGTGTGGCGACGGGGGCGGCGGGGCTTTGCGCCTTGCGCAGGAACTGACCGTGATCGAAGCGCAAGAACTCCATCAGGCCTGAGGGACCAATGGCGTGCTGGACGACCGCTTCCATTTCGGGATACGTGGAAGTAGCAGCGATCTCTTTCCAGAATGCACGCATATCGGGATGGCCGATGGCGGCATCGATGGCTGCGATGACGTCTTCAAATCTGCGAGAAGTAACGACGACACGGCGCTCGACTGTGACGCTCAGGTTCGACATATGCGTTCGATGTCGAGCCGATTCGAAGAGGCGCAGGAAGTTTTGAATGGGCCGATGCTTTCCCAGGTCTGAAAATCCAGACCTGGGGCACCCGGCATGAGATCCCGATTCTACGGCCGGTCAGCGACGGCGATGTACGGCGACGGATACACGGGACCGATGTAGTCGGCGCGGGGACGGATGAGGCGGTTGTCGTCGAGCTGTTCGATGACGTGCGCGGCCCAGCCGGCCATGCGGCTGATGGCAAAGATTGGCGTATAGAGATCGATGTCGATACCCAGCGTCGCGTAGGTTGAGGCCGAGTAGAAGTCAACGTTGGCGTTGAGCTTCTTGTCCTTGTTGATGTAAAGCTCGATGGCGCGGGACATTTCGAACCACTTGGGGTGGCCGGAGTCATTGCCGAGTTGCTCTGACATGCGGCGCAGGTGGGTGGCGCGCGGGTCCTCGGTTTTGTAAACGCGGTGGCCGAAACCGGAGATCTTCTGGCGGGCGGCAAGCATGTTTTTCACGTAGTCGACCGGATCGGCGCCGGCCTTGTCGATGGTGTAGAGCAGCCGCATCACGGCTTCGTTGGCGCCGCCATGCAGTGGGCCTTTCAGGGCGCCGATCGCTCCTGTCACGGCAGAGTGAATGTCAGAAAGCGTGGCGGCGATGACGCGGGCTGCAAAGGTGGAGGCGTTCAGTTCGTGGTCGGCATGAAGGATGAGGGCGATGTCGAGGGTGTGGATCGCTGTGTCGGATGGCTTGACGCCATTAAGCATCCAGAGGAAGTTGCCGGCGTGCGAGAGGGAGCGGTCGGGAGGAACGACTTCGAGGCCCTTGCGAATCCTGTCGTAGATCGCGACGATCATAGCGATCTGGGCGGTGAGGTTGTAGGCCTTGCGGACATTGGCGTCGTGCGAATTGTCTTTTTCGTCGGCGTCGTAGAAGCTGAGTGCCGACACGGTAGTTCGCAGCGCTTCCATGGGGGTGGCGGAGACGGGAAATGTGCGGAGCAGGTCGACGATGCGCTGGTCGAGGGAGCGGGCGAGGGCGAGTTGCGATGAAAATTCGCGCAGTTCAAGTTCGCTAGGCAGGCGGCCGTTCCACAGCAGGTAGGTGGTCTCTTCAAAGCAGGAGCGCTCGGCGAGTTCGTGGATGTCGATGCCGCGGTAGGCCAGCACGCCCGCTTCGCCGTCGATAAAACAAATGCCGGAGTTGGCGGCAACAATTCCTTCAAGACCCTTACCAGCGACAGCAGTGGACATAGCCTTTAAGACTCCCCTCTCTGGGCGGTTGTGCTTTCGATGCGCTTCTGGTGTTCGTGCGGGCTCTAAACCGGGCCCGGCAAAAAGTGCGGTACTGCCCTTTATAAATGAGGGATTCGAGGGTTGTCACGGATGAGCCCCAGCTTCGTGCCGCATCGCGTTATGATGGCGCTGGTTTGAATACGATGGAATTTGCAGTGAGGCCGGTCGAGGTGAGGGAGATTCTGCCCTGGCGCGAGCTTTACCGGCAGGAGATGAATTGCCAGATCATTCACGATTCACTGCATGGGCGTGAAGGCTGGACGCAGCCTTACCTGATTGAATCGGACGGTGACGCCGCCGGATATGGCTCGATTGCGGTCGGTGGCCCCTGGGCGGGCTCGCGCACCCTCTTTGAGTTCTACGTGGTAGCGAAACAGCGATCGCGGTTCTTTGAAGCATTTGATGCGCTGAGAGCCGCAAGCCTTGCGGACGCGATCGAAACGCAGACCAATGATGTGATGCTGACGGCGATGCTGCACACGTGGGCGCATGACGTGGCGAGCGAGAAGATCATTTTTGAAGACAGGCTGACCACGGCCTACCGGGCGCCCGGTGCTGTCTTGCGCAAGCGGGAGCCCGATGGCGACTGGATGCTGCTGGAGGTGGGTGGCGAGGTGGCGGCAACGGGCGGCGTTTTGCACCACTACAACCGGCCCTATGGGGATATCTGGATGGAGGTGGCCGAAGCGTTCCGGGGGCGCGGGTTCGGGACCTACCTGGTGCAGGAGTTAAAGCGGATCTGCCGCGAGGGCGGGAATGTGCCATGCGCGCGATGCAATACTGACAACGTTGCGTCCCGCCGGACGCTGCAGAAGGCGGGATTTGTGCCGTGCGCCCACCTGCTGTATGGGGAATTGTGAGACGAGCGGATAGACAGCCTTCGGAGAAAAGCCGGATTAGGGTACGCTTTCCTGGAAGCATCCCTCAGCGGCTAAAGCCGAGCAGACTTGATTGGCTCTATCGGCACGACTGAAGTCGTGCCCTTTCACAAGGGTATCTCCGTCTATCGGCACGCGACCCAGAGGGTTCCCCGAGTCGTGCCCTGTCACAACAGTGTCTCCGATTGAGTGTTCCGCGGACTGAGGCGGCGTTCTGCACTGTGGACTCACGGGAGGCGGAAGCCTGCGTGTTGCAGCTATTTCCCCATTCCCGGCTGGATTCTTCTATAGTCTGTTTAGTCCCCCGTTAAACCTGCTGACCGTGCTTTTGGATGCGGGTGTGGGGAGATTCGAGCGTTTCCATCAGGGTTGCACCTGTTCGGCGAACCCAGTCCTGCATACATGGGGCTGGAGCCAATGGATCGTGAGCGGATTCCAGGAGAACCGCTCCAGAGGAGAAGGGAAGCATGAGCGACGAGAGAAACACGGAGACCGCGCCTGCCTACAGCGGTGCATTGTTGGGCGCAATTGCGGTGGCCGTACTGGCCGCACTGGGCGGGCTGATATGGACCTATACGCTGAGCAGTCGCATCGCCCGGCAGGAGACGGCATTGTCTGAGGCGAACCAGCAGAGCGCCAAGCTCGACGCGCAGTTACGCGAAACCAATGCGCGGCTGCGGGTGGCGACCGACGAACTGGGCAAGAGCGTGGGAATGACCCAGAAGCAGATGGATGAACGCGCGCAGGACATCCTTCGCCGCGAGCAGGCCGACAGCAAGCGTCTGGAGACCGCGCAGAAACAAACAGCGCAGCAGGTGACCGCGGTACAAAGCGACGTTTCGAGCGTAAAGACCGATGTAGGCGGCGTGAAGACCGATCTGACGAAGACGCAAGGAGATCTGGCGACAGCGGTGAGCCAGCTGACGTCGATGAAGGGTGACCTCGATAACCATTCGAGCCTGATTGCGCGCAACGGGAGCGAGTTGGAAGTGCTAAAGCACAAGGGCGACCGGAACTACTACGAGTTCACACTGACCAAGGGGCAGAAAAAGCCTGTGGGGACGGTGAGCCTGGAGTTGAAGAAAGCCGACCAGAAGAAGAGCCGCTTTACGCTGGTTGTACTTGCCGACGACCGGAGCTATGAAAAGAAGGACCGGAACGTGGACGAGCCGCTGCAGTTTTACAGCGGGAAAGACCCGGGGCTGTACGAGATCGTGGTCAACACTATCGGTTCAAAGAACACCGTATCCGGATACCTGTCGACGCCGAAGGGCGCGCCCGCTCCGCCTAGTGTTCAGTAATGGAGCCTTTGGGAGCCAGGGTCAGGGATGGCATGTACTGGAAGTTGAAGGAATAGTCCAGGTTCTTACGAGCCTCCCAGTCGGTCTTGGGCATGCGGAATGAGCAGGCAAATGTGCCTTCTTTGGTCTCGCCCGGTTCAATTGTAAGATCGGGCGAGATGGGAGTCGCATGCCACTGCGCGAGCTGCGGATAAGCCTTGAAGATGCGCTCATAGTCGGTAGGACTGGCGGCGTAGCTGGAGTGGACGCCGTCGGCTAGCGTGGCGTTAGCCATGATCCGATGTAGAAAGATTGGCTGCTTGCTCTGGTTGTGCAGCCGCACGTGCGTAAACAGCAGCACCTGGTCGATCTCCTCCTTGGGAATCTCTGCGCCATTGGCGTCGAAGCCCGAGCTTTCAGTGTGCATCGGGTGCGCCCAGACATCGATGATCTCACCCACCGAAGCAGGCGGCTTCTGGCCCATGTAGATGTAGAGGGCTATGGCAATTGAGACCAGCACGGTGGCGACGACCGTGGCGACGACGACGTGGCTGGTGCCTCGCGTGTAGGCCTCGCCGGGTGCCTGATCCTTCGAATCTTGCTGCAGCAAACTCATAGCGACCTCATCTTAGCCCCTCCCGATCACAACAATCCAGTGCGGTGAATCTGAAATCTCAAGCAGGCATGGAGAGAGCTTAAAAGCAGATTCTTCACTCACCACCCCCGAACTGAATGACGTTCGGGGCCCCCGTTCCCTCAGAATGACACAGCCAATTTGATGGTGCGGATTGCAGAGATCAGGAACGCGCGCGCAACGAGGCCAAAAACTCCGCGGGCGGCAGGGTGTTGAGGATGTCCGATGGGGTGAGCCAGGCGCGGCGGAGCTGGCGAATGCCGTACTTCCATTCGCCGACGACGCGGGTTACGTGGGCATCGGTGTTGATGACGATCTTGCAGCCGGTCTCCTTGGCGAGGCGCAGGTCGCGATCGCTGAGGTCGAGGCGTTCTGGATTGGCGTTGTGTTCGACCGCGACGCCAAGTTCGGCGCAGCGGCGAAGGACGGCGCCGGTGTCCAGTTGGTAAGGCTCCCGCCGCAAGATTTGACGGCCGGTGGGATGGCCGAGGATGCGCGTGTTGGGGTTCTCGACGGCGCGCAGGATTCGTGCAGTCATTTCGTCGCGCGACTGCTCGAGGCGCGTGTGAACGCTGGCGATCACGACGTCCATCTGGGCGAGAACTTCGTCGTCGAGGTCGAGGGCGCCGTCTGCGAGGATGTCGACCTCGATTCCTGTGAAGATCCGGATGCGGCCCTCCATCTGCTTGTCGACTTCGCGGATGTTCGCGATGTGTTCGATGGCGCCTTTCTCGTCGAGGCCTTGGATCATGGCGAGGTTTTTGGAGTGGTCGGTGATGGCGATGTACTCGAGCCCTCGCTCGATCGCGGCTTGGGCCATCTCGGCGATGGAGTTGCGGCCGTCGCTGGCGGTGGTGTGCATGTGCACGTCGCCCTTGATGTCGGAGGCCTCGATGAGGCGCGGCAAGGCGTGTTTTGCAGCAGCTTCGATCTCGCCCAGGTTTTCGCGCATCTCGGGAGGCATCCAGTCCATCTGCAGCGCGGCGTAAATCTCTTCCTCGGTTGCTGCGGCGACTGTGGATTCATCGTCGAGGCGGGCGAGTGCCCATTCGCTCAGGGTGTAGCCCATTTTCAGTGCGCGCTGGCGGAGGGAGACGTTGTGGGCCTTGGAGCCGGTAAAGTACTGCAGCGCCGCGCCGTAGCTCTGGGAGGGAAGCAGGCGAACATCAACCTGGAGGCCGGTGGAGATGTGGAAGCTGACCTTGTTTTCGCCCTTGGCGATGATGTCCTTGATACCGGGATAAGCGGCGACATATTCGACGGCAGCTTCAGTGTGTTGCGGAGCGCAGGCGGCGCCGGTGACGAGCAGATCGAGGTCGCCGGCGGTTTCGCGGCCGCGGCGCAGTGAGCCAGCGGGAGTAACGCGTTCGATGCCGTTGAAGGCCAGCAGGTAAGCGGTGAGACGATCGGCGGCATCTTCAGCTTCGTCGATGCGGAAGCGGCCAGCGGAGCGGCGATAGTCTTCGATTCCCTTGCGAATCTTTTCGATTTGCTTTTCGCCCATGCGGGGGAGGCCCTTGAGGCGTCCGGCGTCGATGGCTTCGGCGAGTTGATCAATGCTGCCGATGCGGCCTGCATCCCAGAGCAGGGCGACGGTCTTCGGACCCATGCTGGGAAGTTTGAGTAACTCGAGCAGGCCGGCGCCGTATTTGGCCAGGAGTTCATCGCGCAGGGGCAGGGAGCCGGTTGAGACGATGGCCTGGATATTTGCGGCCATGCTCTTGCCGATGCCCGCAATGGCGAGCAACTGTGCCGTATCGGACGAAGCGGCCACCAAGTCGACAGTCGTCTGCGCAATGGCGTCGGCAGCGTTGCGATAGCTGCGCACACGGAAGCTGTCGGCGCCGCTGATCTCCATCAGATCGGCCGTCTCGTTGAGCAGGCCGGCCATGGTGACGTTGTCCATGGAAGCGATCTCCGGGAAGAGCGAGCTGGATTTGGCCGGCAGGCCAGGGGTCTGGCTGTCCGACTTCACTGGCCTTGTTCAAGTTTCCATCGACCGCCGCGGAAGTGTCCAGCAAAGTTGTTGTTTCGTGGGGAATGGACACGGATGTAAGGGAGATTGTGCAGGCAGGCGTTCGATGGCGATTGAATCGGCCGTTGAGTGGTCACGCGAGGCGATGACAGTGCCTGGGATACGCGCGGCACACAAATCCCAAGGCCGCGGGCCTCGGTCATGAGGCCCTGGCGCAAACTGAGTCAAACGGAGATCCAACGATAGTGAGAAGTGATGAAGCTAAAGCGAATGCGCAGACGAGAACGTCCGGTTAGTAAAGTTGATCGATCAGGAGCCTGGATCGGAGCAATGTTTTCCTGTGCCGCCCAAAAGACGGCAAGGGAACGCTACAGAGTATCCGGTCTACTAGGCTGCGTTGTGGGTGGCTGCTGTATCTCTCAACCGGATAACTGCATCCGCCTGAGGGCCTTTCTGCCCTTGAACGATGTCGAACTCGACGTCATCGCCCTCTTTCAGAGTCTTGTAACCATCCAACTGGATTGCCGAGTAGTGAACGAAAACATCCGGCCCGTCATCACGTCCGATGAATCCGTAGCCCTTGGCGTTATTGAACCACTTCACCTTGCCTTTGTACTGAGCCACAGGGATTTGCCTTTCTTGCCACTTGATGGGGTTGATGAGCGAAAGGTTTGGGGAATCGCCCACCTGTGGCTTATGACGCATATTCGCTGACAAAGGTTTATTGAATTTGGCCAAAGAGACCCACAAAATGGGACAGGCCGGACGAAATCGCGCCGGCCTGCATGGAAGACATTGAATCGATTGAACGAATGTGCTTATGGAATCTTTACTACTTTCGTTTCTTTGCGACGCGACGAGCGTAGAGCAGAACGCTGCATAAGGTTTTGCCGTCCTTGATGGCGCCCTTTTCGATCATCTCGACAATCTCAGAAAGCTTGACGAGGCGGAATTCGATATCCTCGTCGTCTTCCGGATGGGCGTCGCCGGCCATCAGGCCTTCGGCAAGAAACACCTTCATGGATTCACCGAGAAATCCGGGACTTCCGTAGTACTCGAGGAGGGGTTTCCACTTTTTGGCGCGGTAGCCGGTTTCCTCTTCGAGTTCACGCTGGGCGCCGATCAGGGGGTCTTCGTTGGGTTCCAGCTTGCCGGCGGGCAGTTCCCACAGGTACTGCTTTGCGGCGTGACGATACTGGTGCTCCATGACAATCCACGGATCCTTCTTGCTTTTCGACTTATCGACGGCCAGGATGACGACGCTGCCGTTGTGGCGGATCACGTCGCGCTCACTGGGTTTGCCGCCCGGCTCGAGGAGCTTGTCGTGCAGGACACGAAAGAGCGGGCCCTGGTAGACGACTTTGGAACTGATGAGGGTTTCTGTCTCCGCAGCGACGGCCTTTGCGGCTTTCTTGTCTGGCTTGGGTGTCTTGTTTTTTTTGAGCTTGACCGGCTTGGCCGGCTTTGTCTTTTTGGGCATGCGGGGATGAAATCTCCTTCTTACAGTCTAAAGAAGTATATGCAATGGGGTGTCATGCAGTAGTGCATCGTATGAGGGTGGCGTGGCATCCTTAAGTCAACCGAATTTCTGCCCGAGCCCGAAAAGCCGGGATCAGCCAAGTGGAATCCCCGGAAGGTACGCGTTGCCGAGCTCAGACTGTTATCCCATCGACGTGGTTCCTGGACTGAGCCGGCTGGTGCTGGGCTTCTGTGCCGGTGATCCGGGAGTGCGGCGTTTCTATCCGTCATTGCCGCGCGATACGGGATGGCAGAAGCGATGTCCGCGGCCAGGTCATTGGAATGAAATGGTTGCGGTGCTGGCCGGACAAAATGCTTCGGCCGAAGCGGCTCCAGCACTCGAAGCACTCAGAGCCGGGGCAGGAACCATTCTGACGGGGCAACAGGTTGGCCTGCTGGGTGGTCCCCTTTACACTCCCCTCAAAGCTGCCACCGCCGTTGCGCGGGCGCGACAGGCTACAGCGGCCTGCGAGCCGCATGTGGCTATTTTCTGGTTGGCGACGGAAGACCATGATTTCGCCGAGATCAATCACGTCACCTTTCCCTCCCGCAAAGAATCGAAGAAACTGCTGTACCCGAAGACTCCGGCGAACCCTGTGCGGGTGGGCGGCGTCGTTCTGGATGAGACGATCGAGCCGCTGATGGAGCAGGCCTGGGAACTGCTGGGCGCTTCCGACGCGACGGATGCGTTGGCGGCTGCTTACAGGCCGGGGCGAACATTCGGAGAGGCATTTGGAGTGTTTTATCGAAAGGCGTTTGCAGCGCAGGGACTGCTGGTGCTGGATGCGGCTGGGCGCGAGGTGCACCGGCTGGGTGAGCCCGTGCTGCGGGCGGCGATCGAACGCGCCGATGAAATGCATGCTGCGCTTTTGGAGCGAAACAAGGCGCTGGAGGCGGCGGGATATCACGCGCAGGTCGCGGTGGCGCCACAATCGAGCTTGCTGTTTTTGATCGATGAGCGAAACGGCTCGCGCATGGCGCTGAAGCGTATGCAGCCGAGTGCGGCTGAGCCAAATGGAGTTTGGCAGGCGGGGCGCGAGACGTTCACGACGGCGGATCTGGTGGGCGTTCTGGCCGCTGAGCCGGAACGAATCTCACCCGGAGCGCTGCTGCGGCCCGTGTTACAGGATTTTCTGCTGGGGACATCGCTGGTGGTGGGCGGACCGGCGGAGATTGCCTACTTTGCGCAATCGGCGGTGTTGTATGAGCGCATTTTGGGGCGCGTCACGGCCGCCGAGCCAAGGCTTTCGGCGACATTGATTGAGCCAGGGATCGGGGAACTGCTGCGCAAGCACGAGCTGGGTCTGGAGCGGGTTTTCAAGGAGTCGGCAGACTCGCTGGCGCAACTGCTGGCGGCGCGGGCCATGCCGCTGGAAGGCAAGCGCAAGCTGGCTGCGGCGGGAACAGCGCTGGATGCGGAACTCAGTCCGTTGCTCGAGTACATGAAAGCGATGGACGCGGGGCTGGGCCGGTCGGCGGATACGTCGGCAAGCAAGATGCGCTACCAGATGAATCGGCTGCGGAGGCTGGCGGCGAACTTCGAGATGCAGCGCGAGGGCTCACTGCGGCGGCATGCGGAGGCGATCGAGCGGGCACTGAATCCGGGCGGCGTGTTGCAGGAGCGCGTGCATGGAGCGGCGTTTTATTTTGCGCGCTACGGATTTGAGCTGGCGGAGACGCTTACCGAGCTGGCTGGAGATCCTTGTCCCGGGCACAAGGCTGTGTGGCTCTAGACGCCAGCGAGCGATCAGACGCCAGGAGTGCCGTCGAGATTCACTATCGCGCAAGATCGATTCCGGGTGGATTATTTGGCGTGGGTTGGACTCGTATCCCAAAACGCGAGCTCAATCGTTGCCGACGGAGGATTTTCGGGCACAGGCGTGGGATCGGGGCGCGGCGGGCCAGTCAAGCCCCAGCCGGCATGGCCGAGATAGGTGTCCGCGAACAACTGAAACGTCCTGCCGCAGGCCTTGCACTCGAAATTGTGTTCGGCTGTGTTGGCGGGCCAGTTCGGCTTGAAAAGGTCGTTCAGTGGACAGGTGCCGTCGGTCAGAATGAGGATGCCGTCGTTCACGAGTCCCATGAGCCGGCGGGCGAGTTCGAGATATTCGCGAGGCTTGTCGAAGCTGAGGCTCTCCATGAGCCCGTCGCACTGGGTGCATGCCGCCATTGTTTGAGTGTGCCACCTTCCCCGATGGTCCGGAGCCATGCCGATGGTGCATCGGTAATGCTGGCCTAAAGACACGGTACCGTGATTTGAAGACAATCCCGGCAATGCTCCGGCTGAAACTCGGCGGAGACTGCTGATGGGCTAGCCGGATGTCGGGGAACGGGAGGCAGGCCTGCGAGTGGGATAGCAAGTTTGTATAATCCTCGCGAAACTCGTGGGGTTGGAATATGAAGCACCTGCTGGCGGTAAGTGTCGGTATCTTGCTGGGATGCACGGTGGGGTTCGCGCAGAAAGAGCCCTGTGCCCTTCCGGGAGAAAACAGCTCGTTTCTGGGAATCCGGACCTTTCGTCTCTGGCCGGGCGAGGTGCCGCAAGCCAAGGGGACCAGGTGCGAAGATACGCCGACCCTGACCATTTTCGATCCGCAGCCTGGGCATGAAAACGGATCGGCAGTGGTGATTCTGCCGGGCGGGTCCTATCAGCACCTTGCGGGTAATCTGGAAGGCCGCCAGGTGGCTGACTGGTTTACCGCGCGGGGATTTCGAGCCTTCATTTTGAGTTATCGGTTGAGCTCAAACGGATACTTGCTGCCGGTGCCGCTGCTCGATGCCCGGCGCGCCGTGCAGACAGTGCGGGCTCGGGCCAGCGACTATCACATCATCCCCAACCGGATTGTGATGATCGGGTTCTCAGCGGGCGGACACCTCGCGGCATTGGCGGCGACACAGCCGGTAGATGGAAAACCGGATGCGACCGATCCGATTGAGCGGGAGTCGAGCCGGCCGGATTTCCTGGTCCTCGGATATCCGTGGATTGGAGCGATCTCCAGCGACACCTCGCACTTGAGCTATTGCAAGCTGTTCAACGTCATGGATCAGTGCGAGACACTCCGCACCTCCTACTCCCCCGACCTGTTCGTTACTGCGAAAACCCCGCCGACGTTCTGGTACCACACGGCCGACGATCAGACGGTTCCGATTGAGCAGGGGCTCCGGTTCTATCAAGCCCTGATCAAGGCAGGTGTTCCGGCAGAAGCGCACGTCTTCGCGCATGGCCCGCATGGGTCGGGACTGGGCAAAGGCGATGGGTCGATGGATCAGTGGCCCGGCCTGCTTGAAACGTGGATAAGGGCGCAGGGGTTGCTGACGCGGGACGGGCTGAGTGCGGAGCCGAAGCCGGTCCAGGCGAAGTGAACGGCGTTATTTCAGGATGAAGAATTCAGACATATCGGGAGCGGCTGTCGCTGCGCCGGGCGGGTTGGTGAGGCCGAGGACTTCCATCACCGTGCGCAGCATGCTTTCGTGCTGGTAGACGGTGGCGGAGGTTTGGACGTAGCCGGATTTCACGATTGGACCCCAGAACGCGGGCACGACGTGACCGCCTCCGTGAGTGGTGTCGGTGGTCGCAGCTTCGTCGAAGTCGACAATGAGCAGGCCATCGCCGCCGGTTTGAAAGGCGGGATTCGCGGCCAGTGGGCTGAGGACGTTCGACTGCAGCCAGGCATCCGCGGCCAGGGGTGTGCCATTGTGCGCGTCATCGTTCAAATCCGGAACGATAAAGGAAAAGTCAGGCAGGGTCTTGTTCGCGGCGTCTGTGAGGAATTGAGAGAAGGGCTGGATCACCTGATTCGCGACCTGCGCGCTTCCGGCCACATCGGACAGCATGGCGAAGGGATTGTGGCGAATGACGTAAAGGCCCGTGTTGCCTCCGAGATAGCCCTGCGTGATGCCTTCGGCGTACACCTTGAATGTGACCTTCGAAGAGAGCATGCGGCGCGCGATGTTGTCGACGGTCCAGATGGTGACTGAACTATCGTCGCTGGTAAGCGTCTGACCCGTGGTCAGCATGAAGTAGTTGGGAATGGACGGGTGCGCGTCGGCGTAGTAGTTCGTGGCCTGACCGCCCTGTTTGAGCAGCATATTGAAGTGGGGCCATGCCGTGGTATTGGCGGCAACCGTGGAATAGCTCTGGTTTTCCTCCATCACCATCACAACGTGGTGGCTGGTAGGCATCTGCGGCATTGGGGGAGGAGGGGGCGTCGGGGTCGGTGCCGGTGCCGTCGTGCTCGCGGTCTTAGAACTGCCGCCGCAAGCGGAAAATGCAAGCGATACCAGCGCACAGGAAGTGATCAGGAGGCGAATCACTGTCGCTCTTTTCTTCGTACCGCGGTAACGCATAGGGGTGGAGGGCTCTCTCTCCCTGATTGAGAATGGCGGGAAGGAAAGGTGGTTGCATGGCGCAACCTGAAGATATCGTCATGTTGAGAGGAGGTCGCGAAAAATGATTGCGACTTCTCGGCTTGGTTGAACGTCGCTTTAAAATCCGCGTATCCAAAATCCGCGAATCAATGCCGCATCCGTTTTCCCCGATGGCTGCTGGCTGGTTGTTCAATTCTTTCTGGAGGAATTTCCGCTCATGACATCAGTGCGTCGCTTCGCATGGAGCGGGGTTGCGGCTGCAGCCTCGCTGTGTCTCTCATGTCTTACACCATTTCAATCCAGCCTCTACGCGCAGGAGCGGCCTACCGACCAGCAGCAGGCGCGGCAACAAAATCGACCGCCCGGGGGGGACGATCAAAAAGATGCTCCCTCCAAAGACGCTCCCAAGGAAACGCCGATTCCGCCGGAGAAGAGCTCGGTGACGCATCATGAACTGAGTCTGGGCGGCAAGTCGCTGAAGTACACGGCGACCGCGGGTACACTGCTGATCCGCGATGAAGAAGACAAGCCATACGGCAGTATGTTCTACGTGGCCTACACGCTCGACGGCGCGGATCCCGGGACAAGGCCGGTGAGTTTCCTCTATAACGGGGGTCCCGGCTCGGCAACCCTCTGGTTGCATATGGGTTCGTTCTCGCCGGTGCGGATTGAAACGGATAGCCCCAAGGCTACGGCGGGACCCCCTTTCAAGCTGGTTCCGAACCAAGACTCGTTGCTCGACAAGTCGGATCTTGTGTTTATCGATGCGCCCCTGACGGGCTATTCGCGCGCGGTGGGTAAGGGAACTGCGAAAGACTTTTTTGGCGTAGACCAGGATCTGAAAGCGTTCGACCGGTTCATCTCCCGATATATCTCGGTGAACCAGCGGTGGAATTCGCCGAAGTTCTTGATTGGCGAGTCGTATGGAACGACGCGGTCGGCGGGTTTGTCGGACCTGCTGGCGGAGGATGGAATTCAGCTGAACGGAATCGTGCTGATCTCGTCGATTCTGAATTATGGAGTTCGTTCGCCGGGATACGACACCCAGTACATCATCAACCTGCCGAGCTATGCCGCGGCGGCGTGGTATTTCAACAAGGTGCAGAACAAGACGCCGGATATCGCCGCATGGGTACAGCAGGCGCGGGAGTTTGCTTCAGGTGCCTATGCGCAGGCATTGTTCCAAGGCGACAAACTGTCCGGCGAGCAACTGGATTCCGTCGCGAAAGAGATGAATCGGCTGACCGGGCTCAGCGTGGACTACATCAAGGAAGCGAATCTGCGCGTTTCGCCCACGCGTTTCCGGAAAGAAGTGTTGCGCAGCGACCGGAAGACCCTTGGCCGGTATGACATGCGGTTTGAAGGCGAGGACGTTGATGCGGCCGGCGAGAATCCGAGCTACGACGCTTCGGACAGCGGGATTTCGGGCGCGTTTGTGGCCGCGATTCACGATTACATGTCACGCGAGTTGAAGTTTGAGAGTACGGATATGTATAGACCCACCGCATACAACATGACGGGTGGTCAGTGGGACTTCCATCACCGGCCACCGGGCGGCGGTGGGCCGGGCGGCCCCGGGAATCAGCAGGTGCAGCCGTATGTGGCGGGCGATCTGGCCTCTGCGATGCGGAAGAATCCGCACTTGAGGGTTTTTTCTGCGAATGGGTACTTCGATCTGGCGACACCGTTTTTCGGAACGGAATTTGACCTGGAACATATGAACCTGGAGCCGGAACTGCGCGGGAACGTGCAGTTCGGGTATTACCCGTCCGGACACATGATCTACCTGAACACGGAAGCGCTGCACAAGTTGAAGGAAGATCTCGCGGCGTTTATCGATAAGGCGTCAAAGTAGCTGGAAAAAAGAACGGGGACCGCAGAATGAAAATCTGCGGTCCCCGTGCGTCTGGGGGAGAGAAACCGACTCACTTTCGGCCCGGTCGGCGAACTTAGGGTTGCGGTTGCGGTGTTCCACCTTCAGGAGGTGGGCCGCCGGGGCCGCCTCGCCGCATCCGTTGCTGCTGCATGGCGTCGAATTTCTGCTTCTGATCGTCGTTCAGGGTTGCCTTGATGCTGTTGTTGGAGCCTTCCATGATGGTGCGCATCTGGGCGCGGCGGTCTTCCTGCGAAAGCGACTCATTCTGCATGAGAGCCTGCATCTTCTGCTGGCGATCGAGAAGCAGGGGCTTGATCTTTTCCTGCTGATCGGATGTCAGGTTGAGTTCGCGGGTCATGCGCTCAAGCTGACGGCTTGGGTCCATCCGCATGCCACGGCCGCGGCCATCGGGAGGGGGGCCGGCCTGATTCTGGTCGGGGGGTGGGGGAGGGGTATCTTGAGCGAGCGCTGCGCCGGTTAAGCCAAAGGCGAGTATGCCGATGATTGTGAGGGAGAGGAGACTACGTTGCATATTGGGTGAATCCTCCGATTCTTTGCCCGGGAAACCAGCCGCAAATGGCTGTGCCACGGACGGGGTTCCTCGATCGTTCCCAGGCCAAAGGTTGCGCCCAGGATGCCGTACAGGAGGGTAGACGGGGAACCTCGGCAATCGGATGAGGCCTTGGGCAGAAATCGTCGGAAAATTGAGGGGAGGAAGGCCAAAAACCGCCCTGAAACTAAGAGGCGGGCCAACCGATCTCGGGAGTGGAAGGATTCCCGAAACCGGCTGCCCGCTGGACCCTGAACCGGGTCTAGGTGGTATGTTTAGTTTAGGCCTGTTGTACCGGAAAGCAAGTTCTTTTTTGGTCTAAATTCCCAATTCGTGACAGCAGTCACACAACCCTCCCGCATAGCGCTCCGCAGCGTTGACTTGGGGGTTTGCCCCTGATACAAAAAGGTGTTCCAAAGCTTTTTGCCGATGGTGTTGCGTAACTAAAAATCTGGAAGGTTGTCGCTCCCTCGTGGTCGCGTCAACTCCGCGATAACCGGTTGTGAGACTCCATCAGAAAAGGCGAAACCCGCGACGGAAAACCCTGTCTGCCTGAGTTAACCGAATACAAGCATGGAAGAGATCTTTCAACAAATCGGTGCGCTGCTACTTGGCGCCACACCCACAATACTGCTCTTTGTGGCTTTGGTTCTGGCTTACCAGTTTCTGGTGCAAGGCCCATTGAGCCGGGCACTTGCAGAGCGTCGCGCCCGCACCGAGGGCGCCATTGAAAACGCGCACAAGGCAATCAGCCAGGCTGAAGCCAGGGCAGCCGAGTATGCCGAGAAGCTTCGCCAGGCACGTGCGGAGATCTTCAAGATGCGCGAGGCGAGGGACAAGCAGCGGAGCGCCGAGCGTGAAGCCGCGCTTGATGCAGCGCGGAAGGCCGCCGGATCCACGGTGAGTCAGGCACAGGCTGAGATGGATGTCGAGGCGGAGAACGCCAGGCAGGCAATCCAGGGATCGGCGGGGGAACTGGCAAATCAGGTGGTTCGAGCAGTGCTGCCGCTGGCCGCCGGGAGTTCCCGTTGAGACAAGTTTTGAGAAATTCGCATTCATCCATTCGGATTTATGGGCTTGTGCTGCTGCTGGGGTTGATGGCATTCGCGCCGACGCTCACGCCTGTTCGTGCCTATGCGGCGCAGGTTTCAGAGGTCCCGGAACAGCCCAAGGTTCAATCTACCCAGCAAGAGGCGCAGAATCCGCCCCAGACACAAGCGGCGAAAACCGAGGAAAAGGAAAACGATCTTTATCGGCATTCCGCCGTGATTCAGTATCTTGCGCGCATGTTGCATTTGGGAGTGGAGACAACAGCGCGGCTGTTTGAGCTCTTCAATGTACTGGTCGTGGTGCTGGGAATCGGCATTCCGCTCGGCCGGTTTTTGCCGAAGCTTTTGCGCAAGCGGTCAGAAAAGATCCGTGGAGACCTGGAAACCGCGCGCAAGACAACCGAGGATGCCAATACACGTTTGAGCGCTGTCGAGGCCAAGCTCGCGAGCCTGGACCAGGAGATTGCGAAATTCCGCGCAGAAGTGGAGCAGCAGATCGCGTTGGACGAACAGCGCGGCAAGACGGCCCTCGAAGAAGAGAGCGCACGGATTGTTGACTCGGCCGCGCAGGAGATCGGCATGGCGGCAGCGCAGGCCAAGCGCTCATTGCGCCACTTTGCGGCGGACCTTGCTATTGATCAGGCAGTCAAGAAGCTGGTGCTGACGCCGGAGACGGACCGGGCGCTGATCGCCGAGTTTGTCAACGAGACCGGCCGCGACATAATGCACGGCGGAGGGAAAAACTGATGGCCGCCGCATTTGCTTCACGGTATGCACGCGCGTTTGCCGACGTGGTGTCGTCGGCCAAGCTGGACGCGACCGCGCTGGACCTGCAGTTCAACGATTTTCTTGGCAGCTGGGATGGCAGTGCGGATCTGCGCGAGGTTTTCCTGAATCCGGCGATTCCAGCGGTGCAGAAGATTGCGATCCTCGACAAGCTGAATGCCCGGATGGGCCTGCAGAAGGAGATGCGCAACCTGCTGGCGGTGCTGATCCAAAACGATCGTATCGGCGATGTGCACGAAGTGGCCACAGCATGGCGTGCGGAGATGCAGGCGCGGCTCGGCATTCGCCAGGCGGAGATTGTGACAGCGCGTGAGTTGAATCCGCAGGAGCGCTCGGAGCTGCTGGTGGGGGTTGGCAAACTTGCCGGGGCGCTTATTGAACCGACGTTCAAGCTGGATGAGTCGATCATCGGCGGGACCGTGGTGCGTATCGGATCGACGGTGTACGACGGATCGGTACGCGGGCGGCTGGAGAGATTGAAGGAAGCGTTGATTGCGGGCTAAGCCCGCAGTTGTCAGTGATCAGTTTTCAGTTGTCAGTTTTTGGTGATTGGTTTTGGTTGTCACAAGTAGATAAACGAACGGAACTCAGGAATCAGTTTTTAGTGGTCAGTAAGAAAGGTCTTCAGCTTTCGATACCGCATCCGGCGATCGGTAACTGAGATCTGTGAGCTGAAAACTGAGAACTGCAAGGAACTTCCAAATGGCTCAAATCAAGGCAGACGAGATTACGCAGATACTTCGCGAGCAGATCGCGAACTACGATTCGAAGGTGCAGGTCGACGAGGTCGGCACTATCACCTCGCTGGGTGACGGCATTGCACGCATCCATGGACTTGACAAGGTGATGGCGGGCGAACTGCTTGCCTTCCCGCACGGCATTGCCGGCCTGGCTCTCTCGCTGGAAGAGGATCAAGTGGGCTCTGTGGTCCTCGGCGATTACACCGAGTTGCGCGAAGGCGATGAGGTCAAGCGTACGGGGAAGATTCTGAGCGTGCCTGTAGGCGATGCGATGATCGGGCGCGTGGTCAACGCGCTCGGTGCCCCGATTGACGACAAGGGGCCGATCGCTTCCACGCAGACCAATCCGGTGGAACGCCTGGCGCCGGGCATCATCGACCGTCAGGGAGTGCGCGAGCCTATGGCCACCGGACTCAAGGCTATCGACGCCATGATTCCTATCGGCCGCGGCCAGCGCGAACTGATCATCGGCGACCGCCAGACCGGCAAAACTGCCGTCCTGCTCGACACCATCATCAACAACGCCAAGAACGACCTGATCTGCATTTACTGCGCCATCGGCCAGAAGCGCTCTTCGATCGCACAGGTTGTGCAGACACTGACCGAGGCCGGCGCAATGGGGCACACAATCATCGTGGCCGCGTCCGCTTCAGAGCCTGCGCCGATGCTCTATCTCGCACCATACGCAGCTACCGCTCTCGGCGAATACTTCCGCGACAACGGCAAGCATGCGCTGGTGATGTACGACGATCTTTCGAAGCATGCGATGGCGTATCGCGAAATTTCGCTGCTGCTGCGCCGTCCGCCGGGCCGCGAGGCATATCCAGGCGACGTGTTCTATCTCCACTCGCGTTTGCTGGAGCGCTCGTCGAAGCTGAGCAAAGAGAAGGGCGGCGGTTCGCTGACGGCACTGCCCGTGATTGAGACACAGGCCGGCGACGTTTCGGCCTATATTCCAACCAACGTGATTTCGATTACGGATGGGCAGATATTTTTGGAAACCGATCTGTTCAACTCCGGCGTGCGTCCAGCCGTGAACGTGGGACTTTCGGTTTCACGCGTAGGATTCTCGGCGGCGATCAAAGCGGTCAAGCAGGTTGGGTCGACACTGAAACTGGATCTGGCGCAGTATCGTGAACTGGCGGCGTTCGCGCAGTTCGGGTCGGACCTCGATCCGCTGACGCTGAAGCAGCTGAATCGCGGCCAGCGGCTGACGGAGTTGTTGAAGCAGCCGCAGTTCCAGCCGCTGACCTGGCAGCAAATGGTGGTGATTCTGTTCTCGGGAACGCAAGGATACCTGGACGACATCGCCGTTACCGACATTCGTGCATTTGAAGACGGCATCTATAAATACTTCGATAGCGCGCAGACGGCGCTGATGGAAGAGCTGACCAATAAGAAGCAACTGGACGATGATGTTCGCAACAGGCTGCATGCGGCCCTCAAAGAGTACAAGGCGAATTTTGTGGCAGAGATGCAGACGGCAAAAGCGTGAAAACGAGTGGACAGTGAACAGTGCACAGTGGTCAGTAAGACCGATCACATCATCCACTGATCACTGTTCACTGACCGCTGTTCACTGAGAAGACCAATGGCAAACGTACTGGATCTACGGCGGCGCATACGCAGCGTGAAAAACACGCGGCAGATCACCAAGGCCATGAAGATGGTTTCGGCGGCAAAACTGCGCCGTGCGCAGGAGCGGGCGCTGGCGGCGCGGCCTTACGCGAAGATGATCACGAGCGTGTTGGAATCGCTGTCGCGGCGCGTGGATATTTTTGACGAACAGACCGGCAACCTGCGGCACCCGCTGTTTGCCGTTCGGCCGGAGAAGCGCGTGCTGATCGTGGTGATCAGCGGCGACAAGGGATTTGCCGGCGCATTCAACGCGAATATCACCAAGACGGCGCTCCAGTTCATCGGCGGCAATCCGGACCGCGAAATCGACGTCGAGGCGATCGGCCGCAAGGGCCGCGATCTGATGCGGCGGAGATTTCCCATTGCCGAGTATCGCGAAGAGACCGATGAAAACGGCGTGAAGCGCGAGGTGCGCAACGATCGCCGGGGCAAGGTCGAAATTACGGGCGACCATCCGGGGATGTTGCTGAAGCTTGAAGCGGACCGCGTGTTTGAACTGGCCCAGAACATCATTTCGCGCTACGTGCACGAGGAGATTGATGCCGCCTACATCGTCTACAACGAATTCAAGTCGGTGATTGCGCAACGCCTTGTGGTGGAGCGGCTGCTGCCCATTCTTAAGATTGGCGTTCGGCAGATTGAAGGAGCCGTGGAGCCGACCGCCGAGGAGCGGGAGCGCGCGGCACATGCTGCGTTGAGCGCGGGCATCGCGCTCGAAGAGGCGGATACCGAAGAGGCCGACGAAGAGGCAAAGAAGTTCGGAACAGCCAACGTCGACTACATCTATGAGCAGCCGCCCAACGAACTGTTTGACGGGCTGCTGCGGCAATACATTTCAGCGATGCTGTTTCACGCGATGGCCGAGTCGGTTGCGGCGGAGCATGCGGCGCGCATGACGGCAATGGATTCGGCGACCAACAATGCATCGGACATGATCGACGCGTACACGCTGCAGATGAACCGCGCGCGGCAGGCGGCGATCACAAAGGAAATCATCGAGATCGTTTCGGGAGCGGCAGCTGTGTAAGTTTTCCGAGTTGTTCGTATCCCAGGTCTGAAAAGCGAGACCTGGCGCACCCAACTTCGAGTCCCATCCAAGTTTGGAATTGAGAAGGCAAAGAGAATGGCAGAGAACATTGGCAAGGTAATTCAGATTTCCGGTCCTGCGGTGGACGTGCAGTTTGAAGAAGCGACGATGCCGCCGATATACCAGGCGCTGCGCGTGACCAGCGACGGCTTCAACGTGCCCACACCGATTTCGGTCATCCTTGAAGTCCAGCAACACCTGGGCGAGGGACGCGTGCGAACGGTGGCAATGGAAGGCACCGAAGGCATGGTCCGCGGCATGAAAGCCATCGATCTTGGCGGTCCCATCAGCATGCCGGTGGGCAAGGAGACGCTGGGACGCGTTCTCAACGTGATCGGCGAGCCGGTGGACGAACTGGGCCCGATCGGCGCAAAAACGCGCATGCCGATTCACCGGCCGGCGCCGCTGTTTGACGAGCAGTCGACGCACGAGGAGATGTTCGAGACCGGCATCAAGGTTATCGATTTGATCCAGCCATTCTTGAAGGGCGGCAAGATCGGCCTGTTTGGCGGCGCGGGCGTAGGCAAAACCGTCGTCATCATGGAACTGATCAACAACGTGGCCAAGAACCACGGCGGTTTCTCGGTGTTTGCCGGGGTGGGCGAGCGTACGCGCGAGGGCAACGATCTGTGGACGGAAATGACGGAGTCGGGCGTTATCAAGCCGGGCAACTGGCAGGAGTCGAAGTGCGCTCTGGTGTACGGCCAGATGACCGAGCCGCCCGGAGCGCGCCTGCGCGTGGCCTTGAGTGCACTGACGGTTGCCGAATACTTCCGCGACGTGGAAGGGTCCGACACGCTGCTGTTTATCGACAATATTTTCCGGTTTACGCAGGCAGGTTCCGAGGTTTCCACACTGCTCGGACGTATGCCTTCAGCGGTGGGATACCAGCCGAATCTCGCGACCGAAATGGGCGAATTGCAGGAGCGTATTACGTCGACGAGCAAGGGCTCGGTGACGTCGGTGCAGGCGGTGTACGTGCCCGCGGATGACTTGACCGATCCGGCGCCGGCAACGACGTTTGCTCACCTCGACGCGACCACGGTATTGAGCCGTCCGTTATCTGAGCTTGGTATTTACCCTGCGGTCGATCCGTTGGCTTCGACCTCGCGTATTTTGTCGGCGCGCATTGTGGGCGACGAGCATTACAACGTGGCGCAGGGCGTGAAGAAGATTCTGCAGCGCTACAAGGATCTGCAGGACATCATTGCGATTCTGGGGATCGACGAGCTCTCGGAAGAGGACAAGCTCACGGTGGCGCGCGCGCGCAAGGTGCAGAAGTTCCTGTCGCAGCCGTTCCACGTGGCCGAGCAGTTTACCGGCATTCCGGGCGCGTATGTGAAGATCGCGGACACGGTGCGCAGCTTCAAGGAAATCATCGAAGGCAAGTACGACGATATCCCGGAGCAGGCCTTCTACATGAAGGGCGCGATTGAAGAAGTGCTGGAGACGGCAGAGAAGCTGAAGGCAACGGCGTAAAGAGCAGTGGTCAGTGTTCAGTGAACAGTGGTCAGCAAGTCCTGAACACTGGCGGGTTCTTCAACTGATCACTGACTACTGATCACTGTTCACTGCGACCAAAGGGAGCCCAATGGCTGACCAATCCAATTCGCTGCGGGTCCGGCTGGTATCGCCGGAGCGCATTCTGTTTGATACGACGGCGGACGCGGTGGAACTGCCGGCAAAGAACGGCTACATGGAAGTGCTGTACGGGCACGCTCCACTACTGGCCGAACTGGGCGCAGGAGACGTGCGGCTGCATGGCGGCGCAGAGGGCGGCGAGCAGATTTACAACGTGTCGTGGGGGTTCGTCGAAGTGCTGCCCGATCGCGTGACGATCCTGGCGAACGACGCATTGAAGCCCGAGGAGATCGATGTGCCGCGTGCCGAGGAGCAACTGGAGCGTGGCCATAAGGAATGGAACGAGGCTGGCGACAGTGAAGAGAAATATGCCGAAGCGCTCCACGTGATTGCCGAGGCCGAGGCTAAGCTGGCTACGGCGCAGGAGAAGCATTAAGGATTCCGACCCGCGAAGCGGTAAATGACGAAGGCCCTGCTCCAGGGAGCAGGGCCTTCGTGCGTCTGCGGTATCCTGCAGGAACGTGAATCCGATCAGGGCTGGTTCGGATCGACCGGAGTCGCGTCGCCGACGATGCGCGAGGTCACATGCGTCTCTTCGAAGTCGCGATTCTGAGCGTCGAGGATGACTTGGCGATGGAAGAAGTAGAGCACGTGGATCTTGAATTCGGTGGAGAAGTTGACGGGAAACCAGACGCCGTTGGTCTGCGGGGCGTAGCGGATGGTGAAGCCAAGCCCGGGCACGTCGGTTCCGAGAAGCGTGCGAACGGCAAATGGAATCTTTCGTGCCATTGCTGTCGTGACCAGAACGGGCTGATGGGCGGTGGTATCGATGAAGGCATCGCCGCTCCATCCAAAGTCGTTCTTTTCTTTCGGGCGAAACGCGATGTGATAAACGTCGCGGCCATTCAGGCGTTCGCGGCCGACCATGCGAAACGTGTAGTTGAGCTGATCCTTTGAGGTGAGGGGGAAGAGGTGCGCGTCGACGCCGTCCTTTGATTTGTCGTGGATGAGATTCCAGCGCATGTTTTCGACGAGATCGCGATCGAGGGTTTCGTTGCTGTTGGGATCGAAGACGGGATCTTTATCTTTATCCTTGTCCTTCTTCTTGTCTTTCTTTTTCTCGGATTGATCCTTGTCAGTGTCCTTGCCGGCGTCTTTGGGTTTGTCTTCATCGCGGGGCAACAGTTTGTCGTACGAGACCAACTTGTGGTTCTTCAGGAATCGGCCATCGACGCTGAGCAACTGCTCGTCCGTTCCCTCGGTTGACGGGGTGAAGCGGTAGTCGGTGATCTCTTCGCACATCACGGTGCTGCCGCGGCGCGAGGTCATCTTTGCGTGTTGCACGTAGACGTAGTGTGCGCGTTCAGCCTCGGCGGTGTCCTGGTTAATCGCGACGCGATTCATCACCGACTCGGCAGACGGCAGGTGCTGGGTTGCGGAAGTCTTGGTTTGAGCTGTGCAGATGCATGAGGAGAGCAAAATGGCTGGGATCAGCCGAGTTCGAAGGCAGATCATTGCGCGCATCACCTCCGGATATTGTCAGGGTTTTTGTTGAGGTTCGTTTGTTGCCGACCCACTGCATGCAGAGACACGGGAATTCCGGAAAGGTTGCCGAAAGCTTCACGGATATTATTGTGCGGGATGAGTATGGGCTTTGCGAAGCTCGGTCCGGGTACGGAAAGAGGTATTCCCGATGGTGAATCGCACGATCATGGCGCTTTGGACGGGAGCGCTTCTTACAGTGCCAAGCATAGTATCCGCACAGAGTCTGCCGCCAACGCATGTCGACGACTTCAGAGGCGAGCCTCGCGTCGTGGTTATCAGCGACATCGGCAATGAGCCGGATGACCAGATGTCGTTTGTGCGATTCCTGCTGTACTCGAACGAATTCGACATCGAAGCTATGATCGCCACGACGTCGACCTGGCAGAAGACGAAGACGCATGCGGAGACGATGCATCAGTTGATCGAGGCGTACTCACAGGTGCGGCCGAATCTGCTGCTGCACGCGACGGGGTGGCCGGAGGCAAGTGACCTGGATGCGCGGGTGTTCACGGGGCAGGGCGCGTACGGCATGGCGGCGGTCGGGGCGGGCAAGTCCTCAGAGGGCTCGAAGGCGATTGTGCGGGCGGTGGAGCGCGAGGATGCGCGTCCGTTGTGGATCTGCATCTGGGGAGGTGCGGGTACGCTGGCGCAGGCGCTTCTTGACCTCTCGGCCTCGCATACTGCCGATGAAACTACGAAGTTGATTGCGCGGCTGCGGGTGTACTCGATCAGCGACCAGGACGATGCAGGGCCCGTGATTCGGCGGACGTATCCGAAGTTGTTCTACATTGTTTCGCCTTCGACGCCGACGAGCGGGGAATATGCGTCGGCGACTTGGACGGGAATCAGCGGGGACCGGTACTACCTCAACGGCGAGGGCGCGGACTTCACGACAGTGACGAACGAATGGCTCGATGGGAATATTCGCAGCAAGGGGTCGCTGGGGAAGAAATATCCGAAGTTCATGTTCATCATGGAGGGGGATACGCCGTCGTTTCTGGGGCTGATTGACAACGGGCTGAACGCCTACCGGAGGCCGGACTGGGGCGGATGGGGAGGACGGTATGTATTTCGCCAGCCGTATGGAGAGACGCATCCGATCTGGACCCAGGGCGGGGATGAGTTTGCGCGGGTCGATTCGCGGGATACAGTGACCGGCGTGGACGGAAAGGAACACGTAAGCGACCAGGCGACAATCTGGCGCTGGCGCGAGGCATTCCAGAATGATTTTGCCGCACGCATGACGTGGACGGTGGCGGATTTTGCGCATGCGAATCACAATCCGGTTGCCGTGGTGAATGGGCAGGGTGGGACAGCTCCGCTGGTGATGGATGTGAACGTAGGCGAGACGATTAAGCTCGATGCGGGACAGAGTAGCGATCCCGACGGGCAGCGGCTTCATTTTCACTGGTTCCATTATGGCGAGGCGGGACTTGCGGACGGCAACCTAGCTGCGCTGACGTTGTTGGGAGGCGATGGTCCAAGTGTGACGGTGAGGGCAGATGCGGCGTGCAGGCCGCTGTGGCTGCCGCTGATTCCGTGCAAGGGCGATGGCGCGGCGCACGTGATTCTGGCGGTGACGGATGAGGGTTCGCCGCGGCTCACGTCGTATCGGCGTGTGATTGTGCATGTGCATGCTGCGGCAGTGAATCAGTAGGCAAGCGAGGCGCTAGCTTTTCTTGAGAACAAGCGGCAGCGAGCCTCCGCCCTGGTTGAATGTGCCCTCAATCGTGTCTTTGGCGGCGTTGATCTGGCCTTCGAACGAGGCGCCAAAGGCTTTCATGTCAATTGTGATCTTGCCGCCGGAGCGGGTAACCGAGGTGGTCGGCATCCAAACAGGGGCCTGATCGGGGCTCTGCATGGTCGCGGTCAAGCCGGTTTCCGTGTTGACGATTTTGAAAAGGATGCGCAACGTTCCTTTCGGTGTATCGAGGGAGCCCTGCCAGGTGCCGTCGATATCTGAGGGTGCCGCCAGTTTGGGAGCCGCAGCAGCGGCTTGCGGCTGGGCTCGTTTGAAGCTGAGTTCCAAGGGCTGGCCTTGAGACCAGGTGCCGTTGATCTCAGACGCGTCCTTGGTGACCGTGCCATCGTAGGTGCCTTTAACGGCCTGCACGTCCAGATTGAGTTTGCCTTCTTTGAGAGTGACGGTATTGATGGGAATGCCATTCGCGCCCTGATCGACACTGTCGAGAGTTGCGGTGAGGCTTCCGTCTTTGGCGGCGGTAATGTGCAGCACAAGCCGGAGTTCGGCGGGGCCTGCCTTAAGGGTGCCGGCCCAATCGCCGGCGATGGATTGCTGGGTGACTGTGGGCGACGCTGCCTGGGCGGCTGAATGCTTGAAGACCACGTTGGCGGTCGGTTGAGCCTCGGGCTCGACCTGCGTAAATGTGCCGGTCATCTCGGTCCCGTCTGCATTGAGCTTGCCGACAAGACTGCCGCTGACCTTCATGGGCTGCCCGTTTGCCTGGACCGTGTCGTCGACGTCTGCAGCGACATCGGAGCCCTTGATGGTAGTGGTTTTGGCCTTGATGCCGTAAACGCCCTCGTCGAGGTTGTCGAAGGTGGAAGTGAAGGTTCCGTCAGGGGCGGCGGTGAGGTGCCAAACCAGGTGGAAGGTGGTGCCATTCGCGTCGAGGGTGCCTTGCCAGTCTCCGGCGAGGCGAGCTTGCGCAAATGCAGATGGGGTCAGAGCGAAGGCGGAGATGGCGGCCAGTGAGGCTGTTGCGAGGAACGGGATTTTCATTCGACTCCTTAGAGCGGATGGCTTGGAATCCGCGTCAATACGAGGAACATGGTTAACCTGGCGGGGACTGCGTGCTGGTAAAGATACGAGGGATCGGAACGGGAAGTTCAATGAATTGAGAGGACTCAGGAGGCTATCGGGGACTGCGGGGGGAATTCGGGCTTCGCCTTTCCCGATTGAGGCGAAGAGCCTACAATTCTGATTGTTATGGGCAAAGAGAAGGCAGATACATTTCAGGTTGCATGTCCCGATTGCGGGGCAATGATCGTGGTGGATGCAGCTACCGGACTGGTGGTGAGCCACACCTCGGCGCCGCGCAAACGCATGTTTGAGGATCTCGAAACCGCAGCCAAGGCCATGCGCGAGCAGGATGAACGAAAGGAATCGATCTTTCGTCAGTCGGTTGACGCGGAAAAGAACAAGGAAGACCTCTTCGACAAGAAGTTTGCCGAGGCGCTGCGCAAGGCGAAGGATGCTCCAGCAGGCAAGCCTCTTCGCGATTTCGACCTGGATTGAGATGGCCTCGGGAAAGCGCGGCGGGAGGCATGAAGGCCGCGGTTGAATTCTCTTGCTGCCACAATGCACGGGAATGCATCTGAACAAAGAAGGAGACCCCATGAGCGTTGCGACTTTTCCGGGCCGGGAGAACCGGTCCCCGAGGATCACCGAGATGCAGAAAACAGACTCCTTCGATTGGGTAAAGTTTGCCGCTTGTGGGACGCTGATTACCGGTGGACTGCTGCTGCTGACCGGGCAGAAACGGGCGGGATTGGTGATGGCTGCGTCGGGCACGGCGCTGGCCCTGCTGGATCACGAAGAAACCCTGCGCCACTGGTGGGACGCCATGCCGGAGTATGTGGATCGCGCGCAATACATGCTTGAGCAGGTGCAGGACGTGGTTGAAGACATCACCGAAAAAGGTGAGTCGATACGGCGGGTTTTGTCGCGGCGTTCGCCGACGACTCCGGCGTAGCCAGCTCTAAATTCCCAACTGGCGGCGGCCGGCTTCGCTGATGCGGTGCGGCGTCCACTTGGGCTCCCACACCAGATTCACATCCACTTTGCTGATGTCGGGAATGGTGGCGAGCCGGTTGTGTACCTGCTCAAATATCAGGCCCGATGCCGGGCAGGACTGCGTGGTGAGCGTCATGGTGACCTTCACCCACTGGCGCGGCCACGCGGGCGTTGATTCCGGATCAGGGCCGGTTTCGATCGAGTAGATGAGGCCGAGGTCGACGAGGTTCAGCTTCACCTCGGGATCGAAGCAGTCGCGGAGAGCGGTTTGAATGTCCAGTCCCGATAGCATGAAAGTTCGACCTAATTTTGCTTTTTGCTGAGAGCAATGATCTCGTTAGCGCTTGAGTGGTTCGAGGAAAGAGGTCGGTATCCAGCCGGAACGCAGCCCCACACTCCCGCTCATCGCCTCGAAGGGCCGGTCACACAAGACCAGGTTCCTTCCTGACGATTCACGTTTACGAGTGTTCCAACCCGGAAGTGCACGGGCTTATTGGAAATGGAAGGCGTTTCAAAAAATGAGAGATCCACCTCGGGAGGTGGATCCTTGATGGAGCGCAAATTCTCGAATTTGTCGAATCTACAGGAACTCTTAGGCGGTTCCATCTGATGTGCATTGGTCGGGCTCGGCTGCGTCATTCCTACGCCAATTCCAACAACCCAAAAAAGCAATGAGCAAAGGGTCCGCATGTCTTCCTCGCTTGAGTCCCGCTAGTTCTTGCGCTCGACCAGATAGCGGGCAACGGACTTGAGCCCGTCGGCCGGTGAACCGTAAGGCTCGAGAGCCGCGAAGGCTTCGTCGATCAGCATCGCGGCGTCGCGGCGGCTCTGCTCGATGCCATACACTGCGGGCCATGTGGCTTTCTCGGTTGCGAGGTCTTTGCCCGCCGTCTTTCCCAAGTGTGCTGAGTCCACGGTCATGTCGAGCACGTCGTCGACGATCTGAAACGCTAGTCCTGCTTTGCGGCCGAAGATGTCGAGGCGAACCACGTCGTCCGCAGTGGCGCCCGCGTAGACGCCACCTGAGACAACGCTGACGCGGATGAGTGCACCGGTCTTCGCGCGGTGAATAGCCTCAACAAGTTCGGGCGTCGGTTTCTGATGTTCGCTCTCGATGTCGAGCACCTGGCCGCCGATCATGCCGTCAACGGTGCCAACGGCGTTGGCGATCAGGCCGATAATCTTCACCGTTGCTGCGGGCGGCGAATCGAGGCCTGCGAGAATCTCGAAGGCGCGGGTTTGCAGCGCGTCTCCGGCAAGAATGGCGATGGCTTCGCCGAAGGCCACGTGGCAAGTAGGCTTGCCGCGGCGCAGGTCGTCGTTGTCGAGCGCGGGCAGGTCGTCGTGAATGAGCGAATAGGTGTGCAGCATCTCGATGGCAGCACCGAGGCGTTCGATGCCGGGAGGAACAGAACCGGCGATGGTGACGGCCGCCTGCATGGCGAGCACCGGCCGCAGACGCTTGCCCCCGGCGAAGACCGAATGGCGCATGGCGCCATGGATCGACGCAGGAACAGTGTCGACCGTGGGGATCAGCGCTTCGAGCGCGCGGTCGGTAAGCTCTGCGCCTTCTTGTATGAGCGATTTCACGTCAGCAGGCATTCCTCCTTCATGATACCCGAGGTTCCGATTTGCTTCGGAGAGCGCCATTCAGTTTTCGCTCGATTAAACAGAGGACTATGAGGTAGCCGAACGACATCAGGCTCACCAGGCGACCCATCACAACGTCGCCGGTTGTAATCCAATCCACATCCAGTTGCACGGCGCCCTGCGGAACCGGGACAGCCATCAATCCATCGTCGCGATGGGGAAGATGCGAATACGCCGCATTGGCGCCGAAGGTCACGTCGCGGCCATTGACGTTCACCTTCCAGGCGGCGTAGTCGCGCAGATGCAGTATGAGATAGCCGGCGTGCGGAGTCTCGGCGTCCAGTCGCATGTGCTCCGGCCAAAGCCGGCCATAGTGTCGCAGCCATGAGTAACTTGCATCGCAATGGCCATTCGTCGGGTCCCACTGCGGCGTGTTGCCGTCGTCTGATTTCGCGAGCACGACGTCCGCGGTCTTGCTGAGGCATGCATCGGGAAGACCGACGGCCATCAGGCTGTCGTCCGCGCCCGGTGGAGCGTATTCATCGGTGCCCTGGAAACCCCGCCCGCCGCGATAGGCAGAGAGCATTCCCTTGACGGAGTCTTCGCTGTCGCAATCCTGATGGAAGATGAACAGCGTGACGAACATGATGGAAAGGAAGAGCACGGAGGACACGCCGACGGCAACGAATCGCGACCAGCGCCTGGTGGTCCAGATGGCCGCGGCGAAGAAGATGCCGAGCGGCGCTTCGATCACGACAAGCCAGCGCCAGGGAAACTGGAGAAAGCGCAGCTTGGGCAGGAAATTCCAAAGTGGAAGCGAGATGGGGAATTGCAGCAGCAGCACGGCAGCGGGGATAAGGGCCAGCGGAACCCACCAGGTGCGTTGGCGAAGCAATCCGCGGCGCCACGCGATGAATACACACAGGAACGCGAGGCCGATCATGAGGACAGCAATCGCAGAGACTCGCCAAAGTTCGACATCATGCAGTTCGAGATTGGGGTCGGCATGCCGGCCAAAGAGAAAACTGTTTTCAATGGCGACGCCGGGGTCGTCTATCGCCTGGCTGATTTGTACCCAGTGCTGCTCGGTGGCGGCGGGGAGAAGATAAATTGCAGAGAGACCAAGGCCGAGAGCGACAGCGATTGCAGAGCGAACGACAGGAGCCCACGAACGCCGAAGCAAGGCGATGGTGAGGGCCACGGCGGCGAGCAGGTAGCAAGCCATCACGCCGAGAGGCGCGTTCGAGAGCCACGCACCGGCAATGACAAGGGCGAGTAGTGTGGCCGATCCGTCAAAGGCACGACGCCAGACGGAGCCCTGCGGATTGCGATCCCGGAAGATGAGTAGCAGAAGCAACGGTATCCAGAACCCGCCAGCCAACTCGCCGAATGCTGATCGCTCGTAGGTGGTGAACATGGAGTAACCGGAGAACAGTGCGGCGCATCCGGCGAGGGTTGCGGGTCCGTCATCAAGCGCCTGGCGCGCCAGCATGCGGGTTGCAAGACCCGTGGCGGCGAGAAACGTGAAGGTGATCGCAAGCTCAACGCCCTTCCACGGAAGAATGAAGCTGAAGGCGGCGCCGAGCATCCATGTGAGCGGCGGATAGAAGACAAAACGCGGTTCACCGGCACCGTAGTTGGGGCTGGGCGCCCAATGAGGATAGAACAGACCGTGGCGCCAACTTGCCGCCGCATCGAGCCACGAGGCGAGATGGAAATCGTAGTCGTGGCCGCAGGAAGTTTTGCGGATCAGGTCGGGGGATGTGGCGATGAATGCGGCGAGGCAGATGATGGCGGGGCCCAGGAAGCGGAGATATCGATTAAAATCCCCAGGTCTCAAACGCGAGACCTGGGGCACCCGGTTCTTAGCGTCCGGAGCGTCTGGTCCCGGTTCCCATATCTCTGAGTCGTCGTCGTTCATGGGAGGAGGCGCAGGGTGTGATGGGTGTTGGCGGCGACGGCGGCCGGAGTGAAAGGCAACGCGAAGGTGCTGCCGTTGTAATAGTCATTCCACTGGTCGCGGAAGTAGGGGCTGTAGGGGTTGCCGCTTTCGCCAAGGACGATGTCTTCGGTTGAGCCGTCGATGTTGCTCCAGTCCATCGTGAATCGCTGTGATGGACCGAAAGAGCGGCCCACCTGCTTTACGGTCGTTGTGTCTCCGCTGAGCGGCAACAGGCCGGTGCCGGCAATGCGGCTGACGTAGGGCAGAAAGTTGGACAAGGGATGTTCGATGTCCACGACGTGCCATGAGCCGTAGTTCCACTTGCTAACGTCGGTCGGGGCTTTCGCATCGAGCATGGCGCGATGGACGGCGTCGGTGAGGAATGCGTCCCAGTCCTTGTAGCGCGTCGGAAGCCAGTCCGGGACCGCATGCATCACGATCTCTTCAACCGCGAAGTTGGACTCGGACCACTCGTAGTTCTCGGCGTCGCCGGTGCCGAGTTTGGGTTCGAGCATCATGGTGCGAATGGCATAGCGGGTCTGGGTTACAAGCGAGGCTGCGGCGGAATCCACGCTGAGCCGGCCATCCCAGCTGCGCATCAGGTCGGCGGCCTTGCGAAGCTGGTCGTTTGCATTGGGGGTGTGATCGATGGCATATGCGAGGCGATGGCCCATCTCCTGGTCCATCTCACTGTAGATATCCGTCTGGGTGGCGAGCATGTCAGTGGGCTTCAGTTGATCGCGGCCCTGCAACAGTTTGTAGATCCGTTCCGCGCGATAGGGATCGGCCCACTCGTTGGTCAGCGGGTATTTGGATTTGTCGCTGGTTACGCGGGAATTGGCGGTGGCGAGAAATCCTGAGGGGGGATCGAAGGCGTTGGGCAGATCGTCGAAGGGGATGTAGCCCTCCCACTCATGAGAGAGTTTGCTTGCCGGCGCGATGGGTACGTTTGCAATTCCCGGCAATCGCAAGGGAATTCGGCCGACTGCGTGGTAGCCGATGTGGCCTTGGTCGTCGGAGTAAACGACGTTCTGCGTGGGCCAGCACCACTGCGATAACGCGGACGAGAATTCAGTCCAGTTCGATGCGGTGTTCATTGCGTAGAGGGGGATCGCGTTCAGCGTCGCGTCGTATAGCGTCCACTTGAGCGCGATGGCGCGGTCATCCTTGGTAAACAGGGGATCGAGCAAGGGGCCGTGGTCACTCATGCGCACGTCGTAGGTCACGTCTTTGCGGCCGCGCACGTGGATTGTCTCGCGATCGAGGCCAAGAGGTTTCCAACTTCCATCTGCAACCCTGAAGTTGCCTTTTCCGTCGAGCGTTTCGAGGTAGAGGTCCTGCACATCGCCGTAAAGCGCGGTGAATCCCCAGGCAATATGCTCGTTGTGTCCGGCGATAACGAACAGCATCCCAGGCAGCGTGACCCCGGCGGCGTGAAAGCCGGGTGCACGCAGATCGGCCATGTACCAGATGTTCGGCTCGGTCAGGCTGAGGTGCATATCATTTGAGAGTAGGGGTTTTCCGCTCGCTGTGTGCGTGCCGGCGATGACCCAGTTGTTGGAGCCGGGGGTGCAGCCGTCGCAGGCGCGTTGACCGAAGGTGCTGGTAAAGCTAGAAACGATGAAGTCCGTGCTTTCCCACCCATGCGCGAGAATACCGCGCATGGATAGGGCACCCGGCAGATCGGTGCCGGGGAGAGCCCGAATTTCGCTGCGTTCATTGTCCTCGTCGTCTGGGGTGGTGGACGGCGTGGGATGCGGTTTGCTCATGTCAAGCAGTTCGCCGGTGGGAGGATGGTCGCGCCAGGAGCCGACGGGGTACAGATCGGACTCGAGCTTCGGATTGTGTAGCTTTGCCGCAATGCGCTCGCGCGAGAGCTTCGTGTACCAATGCGTGTCGAGCATGTCCACCATCATCATGCCGATGCTGATGGAGTCGGCGCCCGTCCAGGGCTGCGGCTTGTAGTGCAGAAACCGAAATTCGGGCGGAAGTGAATTCTGGTGTTGCGTCATGTAAAGGTTCACACCGCGCGCATAGGCTTCGTAGCGGGCGCGCTCTTCGGCAGGCAGGTTGGCATAGATGCGATGCGCCGTGTTGCGAAACTCGTACATGCGCTGCGCCTTGTCGTGACGGAGGAGGGACGGGCCCATGACTTCGGCAAGCTCGCCGTTGGCATTGCGGCGATAGACATCCATCTGCCACAGGCGATCCTGTGCCGTCACGTAGCCCTGCGCAACGAACATATCTTCTTGAGTGGCGGCGTCAATGTGGGGAACGCCGTGCTTATCGCGGCGGACAGTGACGGGAGCGGAGAGCGCAGGCGCGCCCTGCGAGGCGAGTTGGATGTCGCCGTCGAGGATGGGAAGCGCGGATTTTGCGGCGGAACGCAGCCAGAGGATGCCGACGACGCTGAGTACTGCGAGAATCGTCACCAGCCAGAAGGCAGTGAACAGCAAAACCCGGGGCCAGCGGCGCTTGCGCGGAGGCGGCGCCGTTGGCACATAAATGCCGGTATGTGGATTGGCTGCGTGGGATTCCGACATGCGTCATCAACAGGATAACGCCATGACGTTCGGTTCGCGGGATGCGATGAACCTTCAGATATGCGTCTGGAGGTTCAGCGCGAAATCCCCGGGAAATGCAGCAGGTGCGGACGCGCGCGAGCCGAACCATTAAATCGAAGGCCGATTCCGTACTGCGGATAGGCCGGCCCTGAAGGCGCAAATTGCCGACGCGGAATGAACGCAAGCGGGGCGCCGATGAGGCCGACAATGGCTGCGCCAATGAATCCGTCTTGTGTCGCTTTTCCTGCATCGGTATTTTGCGAGGCGATGAGTCCGACAACAATGCCGCCGGCGATCATGCTGGAGATCCATGCGGGGTGGTAGTTGCGCTCGGGGCGCCTGGCCTGGTTCAGCGTCGGGTGAGGCAGGTCCAGATCCACACCCAGTACGTCGGCGTGATTGAAGCGGAAGCCCACGCCGACGGGATTACCGGGCGGGCTGCAAAACAGGTAAGCCTCGGTCACTCCGGCGAAGAGGCAGTGGACGGCAGGCCCATTGGTGTTGTCGACAACGATCGGTTGGCCATTGAGCAGACTCTGCAAGCGGTCCCATGCTGGGTCGGGCAGGGGTGCAGGTGCGGGGCTGTCGGGCAATGCCTGTCCTGCAGCGCATGAGACGAGGCCAAAAGCGAGTAGAAAAATCGTAAGGTCCTTCATGACCTGCGATGTTAGGGAATGGCGGGATGGGACAGTCGGGTGAAGAGGACAGAATCGAAAGTGTGCTAATGGATCGCGGAAAGGACAGCATCTTCGCGGGCCCGCAGGTCGGCAATCGAGGGATCGCCGAGGAGGCGGAAGACGATCGGGAAGCATCCTGAAGGCAGATCGTGTTCGAGTACGGCGTCGCAGACAACGGCAGCAGCGGCTTCGAGACCGCGCTTCCATCCCGGCTTGGTCGCGTCGCGGACGAGCAGGCACTCGGGAGCAAGACCTGCAGCAACAAGCATGGTTTGCCCGATGCGCTGGAAATCGACCCAGCGGGAGGCTATCCCGACCAGATCGGTTGAGTGGGCAGGCATATAGCGCTGCAAGTAAGACTGCAATTCCGTCGTTACGGGATGAACCTGGAGGGTGGTGAGCTCATTGCCAGCCGGCAGCAGCTTGCGAACGGAGGCGGCCTTGCTGGGCAGCACGGCGGCGATGGAGCCCTCAAGCAGGCTCGGCTTGCTGCAATCTTCGGGGCCGCAGCCGATGACGGGAAGAGACAAAGCCCGTTCCATCTCGGTTACCACGATGCGGCGTAACTCAGGGTCGGGCTCGATGACAAGCCAGCGTGCGGGCGGTTCCAGGGCGAGCCAGCGGCGGAGACGCGCTTTGAGCAGAGCGTCGGAGGCGCCGAGTTTCCGGGCTTTGGCGGCCAGGTAGCTAATCATCTGGTCGACGGCCATTTCAGGGCTGAGGGACGCCTCGGGGCGCGTGGTGCGCACGAAAACGCCGCTGCCGTGACGCGTTTCGACCCAGCCTTCGGTCTCGAGCTGGCGGTAAGCGGCGCTGGCGGTGTTGGCATGGATGCCGAAACGGCGGGATAGATCGCGCGTGCTTGGCAGGCGCTGACCCGGTGCAAGCTCGCGGCTGAGGATGCCTAGCACCACCTGGGTGATCAGCTGCTCGCGAAGGGAAACGTCGCCGGTGCGATTAAGCCAGAGCCGCATGCATTCTCTTTCAGCTTGCCAACTGCTCGGTTGCCGCGGGCGAGCGGAGCTCGGCGGGCTTCGGGCGGCGATAGATTACCAGCAGCCATGCCAGCAGCAGCAGGACGATGGGGATGACCAGCAGGCTGCCCTCAGGCCCGTCTGTCCCTCCGCTCCACAGCGGATTGCCGGCAGGCGAAGTGCTGAGCAGGTGTCCGGGAGCGACAAAGCCGCTGTCGGCCGTGCCGTAGAAATAAGTCTCGGCCCAGTCCCAGGCTGCATGGCACCCGATCGCCCACCATGCCGATCCGGTAACCCAGATGCTGACGCAGAAGACGAAACCGATAAATGCCGCGGCGAATATGCCAATCCAGTTCTCACCGTTGTTGCCGGTGTGACCAGCTCCAAAGAGCGTTGAAGTGAGCCACGCCGCATTCCAGAAGCCGGCGCAGGTTGCTCCTCTCAGATGCAGCAGCAGGCAGGGTGCCACGCCGAGAAGTGCGATGGCATAGACACCCCATGCCCCGTTTCCTTTCTGGCCTACGATCAACAGGGCGCAGAGACAGGCAATGCAGCCGGAGGCCCACCAGAAGTTGACTCCGCGCGTGAACGTGTACTGGAGGTAGCAACGCATCGTGCCTTCTTCAAAGCAGCCAACAAGGAGGAACACCGCACCCCAGAGTGCACCGTACTTCAGGATCTCCGATCCAGTGAGTGCAACCGGTCCAAAGCGCAACCAGTGACCCCAGGCCAGAGAGCCGACAAGCGCGGAGAGAGCCGCGAATCCGACGACAAACCCGCCGAAGAAGTGCGCGACACGCCTTGTGCCCCGCAGGTTGTAATCAAGAATTTTGCGCCGCTCAATGAGCGCCATGATGGCCACCGCAGAGAGCAGTGCGAGCACCTGAAATAACTCCGAGAAGAGCTGCTGTCGCGGATTGAAGCTGTTGCCCCTGGCGGTCAGATGAAGTTTCAGAAAGAGAAACCCAAAACCATTCGCCAGAAGAAAAAACAGTGCGAAGAAGATGAGGACGGACCAGCCGGCACGCAGGCCCTGGGGCCCTGCGAAGATCCATTTGAGGCCGCGATAGGGCTTTCGGGGGTCTTCCCCGGGAAAGCCCAGACACATCGAGTCGGAGACGCTGGTTGAGGGTGGCTCGAGCGCCGGCGGGGTTGGCTCGGTTTCAGGATCCATGGATGCTCCTCGCAATTGTGATGGCCGATGCAGCAGTGAGTGTGCGAAAGAATTCTACTGGAGTTTGCGCTCGCATGGGCAGCCGAAGGGGTGTAGGCCAATTCATTGCCATCGCATCTTTGCGAGCCCGCCTTGACACAATCGGCCTCTCGCATGATGCTTAATCTTCCGGCTTTAGCGGATTCTGGCTCAAGGAGTTGTGGCGGTTGCGGGTTAAAGTCTTCTATCACGACAAGTGCTTCGACGGAGCCTGCTCCGCATCGCTGTTCACGCGGTTTCATCGCGAGTGCATCTGCAAAGACGCGGCGTACGACTACCACGGGCTGGTGCATCGGGCCGGCGCGCTATTCGACGAGAGCGAGTTTACGGGCGACGAGAATGCGATTGTCGATTTCAAGTATTCGGCTTCGCCTCGGATCACATGGTGGTTCGATCATCATCTTTCGGCGTTCTTGACGCCGGCGGACCACGAGAATTTTCTCGCTTGCCAGAAGGATCCGGTTTGCGGTTCGCGGAAGTTCTTCGATCCGAACTACACGTCATGTACGAGCTTCCTGGCGCACATTGGATCGACAAGGTTCGGATTCAACACGGAACCTGTCGCGGATATGATTCATTGGGCCAACATCGTGGATGGAGCTCTCTACGAGAGCCCCGAGGCCGCAGTGGAGATGGCGGCTCCGGCGATGAAGCTGACGCTGATTATTGAGTCGACTCAGGACCCGGAGTTTATTCCCAAGCTGATTCCGCTGTTGACGGAGATGCCGCTGAGCGAGGTGCTGGCGCAGCCGTTTGTGGCTTCGCTGCTGCCGCCGCTGCTGGAGCGGCATAGGGAAGGAATCGAACTGATCCGCAGCCGCAGCGAAGAGGTCGACGGAACGATTTTTTTCGATATTACGGATCGGCCGGTCGAGGGCTACAACAAGTTCATCCCCTACTATCTGCATCCCAAGGCGACGTATTCGATCGGTCTTTCGAAATCGAGCTTCAGGACGAAGGTGTCGGTGGGCTCGAATCCGTGGACGAAGGCAGACCCGGCGAAGATGGTGAACCTGGCCCAGGTGTGCGAACGCTACGGCGGCGGTGGTCATGCGCGTGTGGGCGCAATCAGCTTCCCGCCCGACCAGGCTGATAAAGCGCGCCAGGCCGCAGCGGAGATCGTGGCCGAGCTAAGGGCGAAAGACCCGATGAAGTAGAGCCTTCGTTCAAATCACCGAAGCAGACGCAGATTCGTCAGGCAATTTTAGAGGCCGCGCCGAGCTTTTTCTCCCCGCTCGAAGCACGTTCGTCTTGCTGATCGTCCTTTTCAGAAACTTCCTGCTTTGCAGATCCATCGCCCGTTCCATTGATCTTCGCCTCACCGGTCCATGGCGCGGGAGTGGCGCTGTCTGCGTCGTTCTTCGTCTTCGCGTTGAGTTCCTGACTTTGAATGAGCGCTTGTCCTGCGCCCGTCTGACGCTTCTCATCTTCCCGGAGGTTCTCCTCTTTTTGCCTTTCAGAGGCGAAGAGGCTCTCCAGCCTGTTATGGGCGGCACGCCACCTGACGCTACTGGCTTTTCCAGCCTGCGCCAAATAAGGCGCGAATTGGTCGTCTGTAAGCACCCCGTTGTCTTTCAGAAATTGCAAAAGAGCGGCGTACTCCGTCTCAAGGATTTTGAGAGATGAACCCAACTCGTTGAGTAGTTCCTGCGCCAGATCAACGTTCATAAGCGCCTCTGCAGATTTGGATGCCGATTGAGGACCATCTGCCACATCCTTGACGGTTTTCGTGCTCGTTTCCGAGTTTCCGCGACTCCCTATAAGTTCTTGGGAACCCGACCCTCCGGGAACATATACAGCCGACCTGACCATCGCTCCGACATGGTGGCCGCGACGACCTCGAAAAAACCCGGATCACGTTTTATCCATCCAATATTTCGAAGTCGCCTTTTTCGGCGCTCGAACGAACGGGCCTTAAACATGGAGCATTACGTCGTGTGGAACTAGGGGATTTGGGAGAAAGGATTCCTTGCCATGGAGCAAGAGGCCCCTCAACCGGAGTACCAAGAGGCATTCGTGGATGTGGCCGGCACACGAGTGCACTATCTCCAGGCGGGAACCGGCAAGCCAGTTGTGCTCATCCATGGACTGGTTGGTTCCAGTGAAAACTGGCGGAACAACATCGTCGCCCTCGCCGGCAATGCCAGTGTTTACGCGATCGATCTTGTGAACATGGGTAAGTCAGAACGAGTATGTGGCTTGGATGCCGGGCTTTCAGCCACCGCCAACCGCATTGTCGCGATCATGGACGCGCTCAATCTGGCCGAGGCCGACATCGTTGCCCATTCGCATGGGGGAGCGGTGGCATTGATGCTTGCGGCGCTGCATCCAACGCGTGTACGCAAGCTCATTCTGTTCGCGCCTGCGAATCCATACAGCCGCTCAAGCGATGTTATGGTGCGCGTCTACAGCACGCGCTGGGGCGGGCTACTCGCGTGGATGCTGCCCTATCTTCCCGCACGCATTCAGCGCGTCGCGCTGGGATCGATGTATGGAGGTCCCGACCGCGTGCTCGATCGATGTTTGCAGGAGATTGTCGTTAGCCTGCGGAACCCTGCCACCTTGCGCCACGTCCTCTGCATTATTCGCTGCTGGTGTGCCGAGATGGTCAAGCTGGAGGGTGCTATCCGGCGACTGAAGCGGTTCCCGATCCTGCTGGTGTGGGGCGATTGCGATTGTACTGTCAGTCTCAGCTCGGCCATACAACTGAGGCGCAAACTGCGCGCTTCGAAACTCATCGTGCTTCCGGGTTGCGGTCATGGTGTCTTCGAAGAGAACCCCGACGAGTCGAATCGCATCATGCTGGAATGGCTGGGCCGAGACTCGTTGCCCACACGGCGTCGCAGCACCGCTCAACGAGCCCCCTCTGTCGCAATAAGAGTCAGCCGGACTACCGCCACGCGGCGTCTATCGCCTGGAACCTGAATCAGGATCTACTGGTGAGGGTTGTGAAGGCTCTTCCAGCCATGCCGCGCCAAACTGCCAGAGCCTGGTGGATGCATTACAAGCTGAGTTCACTCGCTCGTCTCTTCATCGCTTCCAAACAAAACGCGATGTGCGCGTCGAGATCGACACCGAGTTCGGCGGCGCCTTGAATCACATCTTCGCGGTTGACGCCGCGGGCGAATGCTTTGTCCTTCATTTTTTTGCGCACGCTGGAAACCTCGACATCGGCGATGGCCTTGGTCGGCTTGACCAGTGCACACGCGGTGAGAAATCCAGCCAGTTCGTCGCACGCGAACAAAGACTTGTCTAAATGCGTGACGCGGGGAACGCCGGAGTATTGCGCGTGTCCCAGGATCGCGGTGCGGAGTTCAGCCGGCCAACCCCGGCGCTCCAGTTCGCGCACACCGACGAAAGGATGCTCCTCGGGGGTGGGGTGGCGCTCGTAGTCGAAGTCGTGGAGCAGGCCCGTGGTGGTGTAGAGCTCGACGAACCGCGCACGCTCGTCACCGGTGAGGCCGAGGCGACCGGCTTCTGCTTCACCGCAAGCGGTCACGCAGATCTCCACGGCCAGTGCGTGCTTGCGGAGGCTTTCACTTTGGGTCCACTCCGTGAGTAACTGCCAGGCCTGTTCGCGCCCGTATTTCTTCTCGCTGTTTTCGGTCAAAGTCATCTCAGAATTCTACGTGTTGCACACCTTGGTTCGCGTTTCTTCGGGTTGCTTCGGGTTTCATGCTGGAATCTTCGGGTTGACCCTAAGTTTCTACTTGACAATTATGGTTCACTCGATCGAAAGTAGCACTTATCGCGGTGCAACTTAACGCGGGAGTACCTTGCTCTGGCACTCCGCAACTTAAACGATGGCTACCACTCTTATCAGCGTGGAGACACGCGAAGTCGTGCGGTGCGATTTCTGCAGTTTGGTGCAATACAGAACCACCAACTCAATGTGCAGAAAATGTCGCAGGCCCCTTGATATCGAGGAGCCGGCCCCGTTAACCCCACAGCTAGTCTCAATGCCCACAGTGGCTGCTTCTGCCGAAGCTGGATTGCAGGTTGCGTCACAGGTACGCGAGATTCGCAGAGCGCGCCATCTGAGCCAGCGTCAGCTCGCCAGCCGGATGCAGGTGCCCCGCACCTACATCTCGAAGATCGAGAACGGCAAGGCGATTCCGACGCTGGGTTCGCTGGAGCGGCTGGCTAATGCTCTCGAGGTGGACATGCGCCAGCTGGTGCGTGATTCGCGCAGCCGTCGCGACGAAGAGGTTTCGGCGATTCTGTCGGACTCGTTCCTGGCCGAGGTTGCGTCAATGCTGCCCTATCTCGACTCGCTGCACCGGACGCTGCTGTATGGGTCAGTGCGCGATATGGCTGCGGGGCGGCGGCGCACGGCTTAGGCCGTTAGCCAGCATCTCCTTTCGTTTCCTCGTTCGTAGGGCGGGCGACCGGTGGCCTTGTGCCGGTCGTCCGGCCGTTTCGTTGGAAAGATTACAATCGCTTCATCTGCGGGCGGGTTGAGGGCTTGCGGCGCGTGATTGTGCTAGGCTCGAAGGTGTCGCCAGAATTCCCCGGCCATCGGGGTTTTTCCTTTGTCGACGTTGATTTGGACCCGTTCAGCGCGTCGGGTTTGTGAGCCGGCGCCAGCCAAGTCTTGCGAACGCGGAACGGTCACCGTCCGGGAAGCGTAATAGATACCGTCGAGGCAATTTCCTTGCATCCAACTGGCATGCTGCGGATCGGTGAGCTTACCTCAGAGGAGCGCGCGATCTATAACACGCTCAAGCCTGAGCGTCTGCCCGAGCACGTTGCCATCATCATGGATGGGAATGGCCGCTGGGCCGGTCACCGATCGCTCAAGCGCTTTCTGGGGCACCAGCAGGGCGCGAAGAGTGTGCAACTGGTGACCGAAACAGCTTCGCGCATCGGTTTACCGTGGCTGACGCTCTATGCTTTTTCTCTCGAGAACAATCTGCGACGTCCGCGTGCCGAAGTCAATTTCTTGATGCGGCTGCTGAAGAGTTATCTCGAGAGCAACGTGCAGCGCATGATGGACAATAATGTGCGCATCCGCTACATCGGACGCGTGCACGAATTGCCCCGCGAAGTGCAGGACAAGATGCAGTGGGCGCAGGAGACCACGACGCGTAACACCGGTACGACTCTAACGCTGGCGCTGAACTATGGCGCGCGATCTGAGCTCGTGGATGCGTGCCGCGCGCTAGCCCGTGAGATGCAGCAGAAGCAAATGACTTCTGAACGCATCACTGAAGAAGATCTTCACCGCCATCTCTACACCGCGCAAATGCCCGACCCCGATCTCCTGATCCGGACATCCGGCGAAATGCGGATTTCGAACTTCCTCCTGTGGCAGATCGCGTATACCGAGATCTTCGTGACCGAGCGGTTGTGGCCGGATTTCCGCGGCATCCACCTGCTTGAAGCGATTGCGGCTTTCCAGCAACGCGAGCGCCGCTATGGCGGGCTGAGCGAGAACGTCGGCGAAGTGGAAGAAGACCCCGAGCAGATCAGGATCGTAGCTAGCTGATCGCCGGATTCACACGCGAGAATCTTCCTCGAGCACGTATCCTTCGATGGAATGATTCACACGCTCGCAGTGTCGGGATATCGCTCTCTGCGCAACCTGGTGTTGCCGCTTGGCCAGCTCAACCTGGTGACGGGAGCAAACGGCACAGGTAAGTCGAGCTTGTATCGTTCTCTTCGCTTACTGGGTGATGCGGCTTTGAACACGGTGGTGGCATCACTCGCCCGCGAGGGTGGATTGCCCTCGACGCTGTGGGCTGGCCCGGAGACGATTGCCCGCAGCGTCCGCAAAAGTGAGTTTCCCGTTGAAGGCACGCCGCGACAAAAGACTGTAAGCTTGAGGCTCGGGTTTGCAGGCGATCCCTACAGCTACTGCATCGATCTTGGTTATCCTCCGCCGGCGCAGGCCGCATTCCCGCTGGACCCGGCTATCAAACGCGAATGCATTTGGCACGGCGGAATCTACCGCAGGGCTTCAGTTTTGGTGGATCGCAACAACCGTCTCGTCCAACTGGCGCCGGGAAAGACCGGCAAACACGAAGAGCCAGTGATCCTGACCAAAGAACTGAACTCAACTGACAGCATGCTGGCCACGATTGCCGATCCGCAACGGGCCCCGGAAATGCTGGCAATGCGCGAGTCGATTCGAGGGTGGCGTTTCTACGAGGGGTTTCGAACCGACTCTACCTCGCCCGTCCGGACTCCGCAGGTGGGCACCTTCACGCCGGTTTTGAACAACGATGGCACAGATCTGCCGGCGGCGCTCGAAACGATTCGCCTGTTTGGCAATCGTGAAGCGCTCAATCGCACGGTGGAGGACGCTTTTCCCGGAAGTCATGTTGAGGTGGATGAGCAAGCGGGACGTTTTGAAGTGCGGTTGCGACAGCATGGGCTCTTGCGAACCCTTGCGGCTGCGGAGCTTTCTGACGGAACACTGCGCTATCTGTTGTGGACTGCGGCATTGCTGACGCCACGGCCACCGGAGTTGATGGTTCTGAATGAACCTGAAACCAGCCTGCACCCGGATCTGCTTCCGGCATTGGCGCGTTTGATCGTCCATGCGGCTGAGACGACGCAACTTGTGGTCGTGTCGCATTCGCAGATTCTCATCCAGGCTCTCGAGCAAAATCCAAAATGCGCCCGATTGCACCTTGAAAAGTCGTTTGGCGAGACGGTTCTCGAGGGCAGAACCCTGTTCAACGCGCCGAAGTGGGAGTGGCCGGTCCGCTAACGACAGCCCGATGTCTCTTGGCCGACCCCGGCGGTGTATTCTCAACCCTGGAATGAAACGAGTTCTGACCGCCCTCATCCTGGCACCCCTGGTGCTGGTCCTGGTGTTCCTCGGCCCCATGTGGCTGATTACGCTGGTGGTTGCCGGTGTAGCTATGCTGGCAGCCTGGGAATTCCTGGCGCTGACGGAGCATCGCGGCGCCAAACCTCCGCGGATCGCCGTATTGGTGGCGATTGCTGCGCTTTTTGGGGGAAATTATGCGGTGTATGTGGGCAGTTTTCAATGGCCTGATGGGACACTGACGCTGTTTGGGATGCTTTCGATCGGTCTTCTAATCTACTGCACATTTGGCTCGCCGGTTGATCGTGCATTGGCAGATGCTACTGCGTCCGTTTTCGCGCTGTTTTACCTCGGTCTGACCTTGATTCCGCTCCCTATGTTGCGGGAAGCCACCAATGGTCCGTCGTTGCTGGCGTTTCTGTTTCTCACGGTGTGGGCCGGCGACACGGTGGCGATGTATGCCGGGCGAATGTTTGGAAAGAGGAAGATGGCGCCAAGTCTCAGCCCCAACAAAACCTGGGTCGGGGCGATCGGATCGGTGATGGGAGCGGTTGCGGTCACTGGAGTCCTGCTCGAACTGAGTTCTTACCTGGCGCAATGGAACTCGGTAAAGCTGTCGTTTGCCGATGCGCCAGTGTGGTATTGGCTGGTTCTGGCGGTGGTAGTGAACGTGGCGGCGCAGGTCGGCGATCTGGCTGAATCCGCATTGAAGCGCTCGGCTGGCGTGAAGGACTCGGGAACGCTCTTGCCGGGACATGGAGGCATCCTCGATCGCATCGATGCCCTTCTGCTGGCTGCGCCAGTGCTGTGGTACGCTCAGATTATCCGCCTGCGATTCTAGGCTTGCGCAATACTCTCGTTTGTTATTGTTGTAAATGGACTTAGCGTAACGTTGAAACGGCTTGCCATTCTCGGTTCCACCGGCTCAATCGGCCAAAGCACCCTATCCATTGTTGAGCAGTTTCCCGACCGGTACCAGGTAGCAACGCTGGCGGCTGGGCGCAATGTCGACGAAGCGTTCGCGCAGGCCGTTCGGTGGCGACCCATGATGGTTTCGCTGGCAACGGAAGAGCTTGCGTGTGAATTGAATGCTCGGCTGAAACAGGCTGGCGTGACCGGAATCGACGTGGTTCATGGAGCGCTGGGGACGGTGGCCTGCTCCACGCACCCGGAAGCGGACTTTGTGGTCTCTGCCATCGTGGGTGTGGCGGGACTTGAGGCAACGCACGCGGCAATTCTTGCCGGCAAGCCTGTGGGACTGGCAAACAAAGAATGCATGGTTGCCGCCGGGGAGATCTTGACGGCTGCGGCGCGTGAACGCAATGTGCCGATTCTGCCGATCGACAGCGAGCACAACGCGGTGCACCAGTGCATGCGTGTGGGCTCGCATGCCGAGGTAAAAGCAATCTGGCTGACCGCCTCGGGTGGGCCGTTCAGAAAAACGCCATTGGCCGACTTTGCCGGGATCACGCCGGAGCAGGCGTTGAAACACCCAACCTGGGTGATGGGTCGCCGGATCACCATTGATTCGGCCACGATGCTCAATAAAGGGCTGGAGATTATCGAGGCATGCCGGCTGTTTGACGTGCAGCCAGACAAGGTTCGGGTCACAGTGCACCCTCAGTCGACGGTGCATTCCCTGGTGGAGTATGTAGATGGTTCGATCCTGGCGCAGATCTCGGTGACGGACATGAGGTTGCCGATTCTGTATGCGCTTGCTTTCCCTGAGAGGCCGGTCTCGACCTTGACCTTTGATCTGTCTGCGCTGCGGCATCTGGAGTTTGAGGAGCCGGATTTTGAGCGCTTTCCCTGCTTGCGCCTTGCCTATGAAGCGGCGGCGAGGGGCGGGGCCCATTGCATCGCACTGAATGCGGCTGATGAGGTGGCAGTGGAAGCCTTTCTGGAGCGCAAAATTCCGTTTACCGGCATTCCGGGTACAATTGAAAAGGTACTTGCGTCCACGCCGGAGTCGCACCCCGCAACCATCGCGGAGGTGCTCGCATCGGACCGGGAAGCGCGTCTAAAAGCTCGTGCGCTGGTTGCCTGAGTCCGCCGATTCGCCTGTGTCGCGACGAGCCCGTGAGAGGTCTGAATTATCTCGTTTATGCACGATTTCTTTATTTCTGCGGTAGCTTTCATCGTTCTTGTCGGCGTCATGGTGGTGGTGCACGAATTTGGCCACTTCCTGGTCGCCAAGCTCTGTGGAGTTCGCGTAGAAGCTTTCTCGGTCGGGTTTGGCCCGCGGCTGTTTGGCATCAAGTATGGTGACACCGACTACAAGGTGTGCCTGTTGCCGCTGGGCGGATTCGTGAAGATGACCGGTGAGAATCCCGGCGAAGTAGTGACACTCCCCGCACCGTCGGGGAATTACAAGGTTCAGAAGACACTTGGGTACGAAGAAGAGTCGCAGAGTTCGGAAGAATCTCTATCTTACGATCCAGGGTCATTCATGGCTCATCCGCGCTGGCAGCGGATGCTCATTGGAGTGGCAGGACCGTTTTTCAATTTTCTGCTGGCCTTTGGGCTGATGTGTGTCTACTTCAACTTCATCAATGAAGTGCCGGATATCCGTACCACGAAACTGGAGTGGGTGACTCCCGGTTCAGCGGCAGATCAGGCTGGCCTGAAGCCTGGCGACGCCATTGCTGCATTCGACAACGTGGCGCATCCCGACTATCAGAAATTTCACGACCTTGTCGGGGACGACGCAAACAAGACCGTCCCTGTCACCGTCGATCGCAATGGCGCCACTTTCCGCACGTCCATTCATCTGCCGGGAAGAATCGACGCATTGCACGACGACCTGAGCAAGGCGGGGATCTTCGTGCAATACACGCAGAGTCCGATTCAAATCGATCAGGTAAGTCCCGGCTCACCGGCGCAACAGGTGGGATTGGTTTCGGGCGACAAGATTGTCGCCGTTGATGGCCATGAATTCCATACCGTATTGCCGCTGGTGGACTACATGCAGACGGGAAAAGGGAAGCCAATCACCCTGACGATCGAGCGCAGGGATGTGACGCTGGCGCCGATCGTGGTTCACCCCTACACGCAGGACGGTGGATGGAGGCTTGGATTTCTTCCCGCCGGGCCGGAAAACGTACCGGTGCGCGCCGAACCGATGGATTTTGCGAGCGCAATCGGGGAATCGCGCGACTTCTGTGCGGAGAACTCGCTGCTGATCGTGAACGTACTGAAGAAACTGCTGACGCACCAGGTCTCAGTGAAGCAGCTTTCCGGCCCGGTCGGCATCGCAGTCGCTGCCGGGCAGGCTGTGAAGGAGCCCTATTGGTCGGCAAAGTTCGGCCTGGCAGCGAGCATCAGCCTGAACCTTGGGATCCTTAACTTGCTTCCGTTCCCGATTCTGGATGGCGGCCTGATTCTGCTGCTCATGATCGAGAGCATTATGCGGCGCGACATCAGCATGATAGTGAAGGAGCGCATCTACCAGGCTGCGTTTGTGGTGCTGGTGGCTTTCTTTGCGTTCATCATGTTTAACGACGTCAGCAAGCTGCAGATTTTCTCGCACCTCAAGCCGTAAAACAGTTGTCAGTTTTCAGTGATCAGTTTTCAGTCCTGATGCAGAGAGATACTGAGGACTGATAACTGTGAACTGAAGACTTGGAGGCTTGCCCGATGCCAGTGATTACCCACCAGGTGCGCGTGCGTTACGCAGAGACGGATCAGATGGGCATCGTCTACTACGCCAACTACCTTGTCTGGTTTGAGCTGGGGCGCGTAGAACTGCTGCGCTCGCTCGGACTGGCGTACAGCCAACTGGAAAAAGAGCACGAATGCATTCTGCCCGTGGTTGAGGCTACGTGCAGGTATCGATCTCCGGCGAAATACGATGATGAGATTCTGATAGAGACGCGTCCTGCCATGCTGCGGGGATCGGTGCTGAAGTTTGCCTATCGCATTCTGCGCAAGAATTCTGACGGTACAGAGCCTGGGCTACTGGCGGAAGGCGAGACGGTGCACGTAGTGTGCGACGACCAGCTGAAGCGGAAGGCGCTCCCGGAGCACTACGCGGCGGCGCTGCGAGAGTTGCTGCCCGAACGTCACAGCCACACGAAGTAAGAGCCAGTAGCCTGGGGCATGAGCGTCGGGAAGGATCCGGTTCTGTTCTCGATACAAAACCCAGTTTTATCTCTAACGCTTACGATGGCTGTTTTTGTGAGCGTGAATTGCAATCGGCGCAGGTGGTCATCAGGTTTTCGGCGCTGTCGTCGCCGCCATCGGCGGGTGATTTCAGGTAATCCGTGGTTGCGGTGAACCGGGTGAGTTGCTTTTGGCATCTGCGGCAGGTGTATCTGTCGCGCTCGAAAACCTGCATACGCTTTTCGTGCGGGCCCTTGTTGGACAAGGGGAACAATGCCGTCTCTTCGGCGAGGCGCTCGGCGCGAAATTTGCGGCATGCCTCGATCTCGTCGGGGATAAGGACGCGATAGAGGGTTCCCTGGCGATTGGGTTCGCCCATCTTCTGGATTGCGCCAATCTCTTCGAGTGCGTGAAGCGTGTCCTGCACCTTGCTGATCGAGATGTTGTTTTCGGCGGCATTGGTGTAGGACGATTTGACCACAGCACGGCGCAGGCTGCTGCGGCTGACGCGAATCTGCGGGTTACCATCCTTCGCGATGGAATGGCGAAAGAGGAACCAGTAGAAGGCCGCGTCGTAGGCAGTAAGAATGGGTTGGAGGTCGTCGACGATTTCGCCGATGATGTCGGGCAATTCGAGGGCCGAGAAGCCCGCGTCGCCCTGGGGAGAGGATGCGTTCTCCATTTCCAGCTCAGCCAGAAGCTGGCGTATCTTTTCGATGCGCGGATTCATTGGAGAGCATTCTACCTCTCTCAGCTGCGAACCGACCCTCGCGATTGCCTACATGCCAGGGTGCGATAGCTGGTTGGCGTGGGGAACCAATTGCATGTAGACCGACTGGGGCAGATTGGTCTGCCAGTGATTGGTGGCGCGGGCGAAGAGAACCACGCCGAAGAAGATATATGCAAGAACTGCGCAGAAAGCCAGGGGAGTGACTACACGCCGGCGCCAGCGTTCGCGAGAGGTATGGGCGCGGCGCGGCGGAAGCGCGAATTGCAGCGCCTCCTGCGTGGAACAGGCCGCTACACACTCCAGGCAACCGGTGCATTCAACGGTGCGAATCTGAATCAACGTGTCGACCTGGATTCCGGCGGGACATGCCTTGGCGCACTTGCCGCAGTCGATGCAGGCTTCCTGATCGCGCCGGATTTTTACAGGGCTCAACAAGGAAGCCAATCCCATGATCGCGCCGTAAGGGCAGAGATAGCGGCACCAGAAGTTCTGTACCAGCGCAGAGAGCAATATCAGCAGGCCGACGACAGTGACGGCTGTGAGGCCGATGTCGCGGAAGAAATTCAGCATTTTGACATCGGCGACGAGACCATACGGTGTCGCCATGAAGTCTTCGAGCGCCGCAGCCGACATGACACCGATGACTGCGACGAAGAGGAAGAGCAACACGTACTTCAAACCGCGCAATGAAATGTCGAACCAACGCGGGAGACGCAAATTACGGCCGAAGATGCGGCGGCCAAGCCTCCACAGGAATTCAGAGAACGTGCCGACTGGGCAGAGCCAGGAGCAGAATGCCTTTTTGAGAAAGAGACTCATCAGCATGAAGCCGATGAAGAGGAACATGGCGGCAGGATGGATCTGTGGAACATGGCCGGTCATCAGTAGGTATTTCGTGTTCATCAGGCCGGCAATGGGAAGCCAGCCTTCAACTCCGGCTGGCCGCGAAACTAGCAAGCCGGTTCCACCGTGTTCAAAGTAGCGCGTCCAAAGGTAGAACTGGAGGCCGAGCCAGCCATTCAAGATCAGGAACACGCCCTGAACTATGTGACGCGCGCGCTGGGAATGATCTGGTGCAGTGCGGCGGATAAAGGCTTTCTTAGGTTTCGGAAATTGCAGCGGTTGAATGGGTTGTGTGGCCATAATCTATTTCTCTTAAGCACACCTTACCTGCACCCCGCGAGACGGGCAGCGACTTAGGTCACAGGAGGCGGACTGCAGTTTATGCAGATCATTGTGCAATGACGACTGGTGCGCGCCAGAAAGCGGCTTTTCCGGTCGAGGGATCAAGAACGGTGACCTGGCACTCGTATTGTCCTGGCTTGAGATTTGCGGCGCTTACGTCGAAGTTGAGTGGCGTTATGCCAAGACGCGTTGCAGCATTGGGAGCAACCGCGATGGGCTGTGTCCTCAGCGCTTCAGCGCCATTGTTGTAAAGCGTCACGAAAGCCATCAAAGGTTGCGGGCTTGGCGGGGCGGCATTTGGTGCACTGCTCGACGGAGCAGCGGCGGGTGATTTGTAAGCCTGCAGATATACGTAGATATCGCGATTCTGGCTGAAAACGCGGGTTACGCTGGGCACAAGTTTCTTGCCATTCTGCACCAGGGGATTCACGGCGTCGTCCTTGGCGCGATCCTTGGCTTTTGCGGCATCGTAGATCGCATCTTTCAACTCGACGCGCTGGCTGCTCAAGACCACTGAACTGATGGGAACGCGTTTATCTTCCTTGTTTAGATTTGGGATTACGAATGTCGTCTGGTAGGTTCCGATCCGGCCCGTCTCGTCGTCGCGCGCGAGGAACTTGATCATGTATTTGCCGGGCAGGAGCGTGAATCCTGTGTCGTATTCGATGGGGCGATGCGCGAGTTCGGCGGCCGTTGCGTCGGAGAGCTTGATGTTCACGAAGTCGCGGACGTTCGACACCGTGGTGCCGCCGACCATGTCCTTGATTTCGCCGACGAAGTCGATCAGCGTGTGCTCGGCGCCTCCGCGCTTGGCCAATGCTAGTTCGCGACCAGGAATTTTGACGATGATGGGCACAAAGTATTCGGCGCGATTGAGCTGAAAGTGGTCGATCTCCATGGCGATGGAGAGTTCGGTCACGGGATCCTCGAGCATCAGGGCATCTTCGAGCTGGCGCTCCTTATCGACGGCAGTGAATTTGCTGAATTCCTTGTCGGCGTAGTAACCCTGGCGATAATCCAGCTTGGCTTCGAGATTCTGATTGAGCGCAATCTTCACGCGACGAAAGCGGCCGTTCTTGGCAGGATTCGTCGTGTAGTAGCCGATGATGTAGTAGTCGGAGATGGCATCCTGCGCGTTGACAATTCCGCTGTCGAGGTCGTTGGTATCGAGCAGCGCTTTTCCACCGGTGTCGGCGGCCAGGGAATAGAGCGTGTCCTGTGAGTACTGGAAACTGGCAGTCAGGGCGTTGGCTGCGGCGCCGGTGTAGATGCCGGAATTTCCCTGTGAGCCTTGCGTTGCATCGCCGAGCGGCGCCTGTGCAACGAGACCGCGGGCATCGATTGGCCAGAATGTTACACCGGATCTGATCGCGGCATCGACGGTGGCATGCATCTGCGCCTGGTTGTCGATGCCGTTAAGCCGCATACCGCCGGCAAAGTAAATCAGCGACTTCTTCTCGTTGAGCTGGCCGAGCATCTTGGCAGCAGTCTGCAAAGCGGAGAGCTGCCGATCGGTGTTAAAGATGTTGAACTCGCTGTCGTCCTGGCCGAAGGCCGCGCCAGTATCGGAGGCGCTTGCATCGTCGACATCTTCGGCTGAATCCTGGCCCTCGCCGACGATCATGGTCTCAAGAATGCTGAGCAACCGATCGCGATCCTGGGTAAAGTCCTGCAGAATGTCAACTGAGCCGGTGTTGTAGCGCATGATGGCAACGAAGTCGGCGGAGGTCATCTGCGTGCGGATGAATTGTTCGGCCGCCTGAAGAGAGCGCAACTGGTCCGCAGGCCGCATGGCCGACATGTCGAAATAGAGAGCCAGCAGGCGGCGATTCTTGTAGCGTTCGTTATCCGTGGTTTCGGGCGCAATTTTCTCGTGCGCCAGTCGCTTGTATATTTTCAGGTTCTCGTCGCTGCGATTCGATGGGGGTAGTGGCTTCGCAGTTTCAGACAGGTCCTGGTGCTCGCAGAACTTGATGGTCTGGGGGATGTTGTCCTCGGTCACAATGAAATCCTTCGCAGTGAGGCCACGAACAGGATTGCCCTGCTTGTCTTTCACGACGACTGCTTCGACAACGAGCTGCACCTTGACCGACATGGTGAAGTTGTCCTGTCCGTCGGCAGAACGATTCTGGCCAATCTGCTGCGCGGTCGATGAGGCGACAAAGATGGGAGCGAGAAGCAACGCGGCAAGTTTGCGCATCGTCAGAACCTCACCCGCATGGTGGCTTGCAGACTGCGCATCGGATTGACTGCCTGTGGCAGGCCGAATTGCGCGCTTTCCAGCGTGGTAACCCAGCTGCCGAAAACAGCGTGATTCATCAGGTTCGTTGCATCGATGCGCGCGTCAAGGTAAAAGTGTTTGCTGGGGCGAAATGTGCGTTGCATGGCTCCGTCGAGGCTGAACTGGCTTGGTCCGGTGATGGAGTTTCTACCAGCTGAACCCCACGCGCCGGCGGCAGGTGCGGCAAAGGCCGCCGAGTTGATGTGGGCGCCATTCTGTCCGGCGTATATCGGGGCGCCCGTGAGACTCGGCCGCAGCGGACCGATCCAGCCGGTTCCCGGCACAGCTACAGGAATTACAGGCGTTTCAGGCATGCCCGTACCGACATTCAATTGCGTCAGCAGGGTCCACTCTTTCAGAGCCCGACCACGCCAACCGCCGAACAACGTTCCGCCCTCGAGGCCCTGGCCCGTGGTGTATTGCGCTTGCAGACTAAGGAGATGGCGCTGATCGAAGGAGGACAAGGCTCGCTCGGCTTTCAGGTCGAGCCAGTCCTGCGCGATCTGCGCGCTTGCGGAGGATGAGGCAGAGGAGCCGGCTGAGAAGTCAGTTTGCAAAGCACTGGACTGATGACCCTGGCCGCCGAGCATTGCGTCATCGTCAATCGATTTCGAATAGGTATAGAGGAGGGTTGCGGCAAATCCGGCGCGCAACCTGCGGCGCAACTGAAGCTGGCCGGACTGCCGTGTCGAATTTCCGCCGGAAGTTTCGTAGACGAATCCGGCGGGGCAACCAGGGCAGGGATCGACGCCACCGAGCGGATAGCTATTGGGCAGGAACTCCTGAACGCCATGCGTACCTTTTACGCCGAGGTAGGTTGCTGTCATTTGCAGCGCCCATGGCATGTCGCGCTGAATGGAGACCTGCCAGGTTTGCGCGTAGCCGACGCGGAAGTTGGGATCGATGGCGAAGGTATCGGATGTAGTGGTGTCACATTGCGTGAAGCCGTTGGCGAGAGTGAGCGGGCAGGACGGCGAGTTCTGTTCTCTCACGCTCTTTGAAAGCGGCGCCTGCTGTGCGAGCTGAAGCATAGGCGAAACATAGACCGAGGTATCGTGATAGATGCCGTATCCTCCGCGAACGACGATGGTGGAAGCGGGGATCGGCCGCCACGAAACGCCGATACGCGGCTCAATGCCGAGCCGATCGGATCGTACAAGCGAATCAGGATATTTCTGACCGGTAACGGTTCCCACGGGATTCGAGGCCAGGACCGGCGCCGCTTGCGTAAAGCCTTGAGTCACGTCGAGATTCACAAGGCGATCCTTCAGCTCTGTCATCGGCGCGCCATACTCCCAGCGCGCGCCTGCATTGATCGTGAGAATAGGCAGCACGCGCCAGTCGTCGGTGGCGTACGCGTCGTAGACGGTCTGCCGGAAATATTTGTCGGCGTTGCCAAACGCTATCGAGCTGGCATCTGGAACGCTAGTGAGGAAGTCGGCAAAATCGGATCCGGTTGCCGCACCGGTGAATGTGAAACTACCGCGCGGGTCCTGCTGGAAGTAGTCGTTGAACTCCTGCTTGCGCAGATCGCCGCCAACGGTGATGTTGTGGTGGCCGCGAAAGAAGTTGATGGAAGCCGAGTAGCCGTCAGTTCGATTGCGATTGAAAGCGCTTTGCGCGTCGGAGAGAGCGGCGATTCCGCTGGAGAAGGTCAGTGCCGGTGGACCCCAATTCGCGGCGTCCTGATCGTTGCCAGAGATGCCGGCTGCTGCGGAGATGTTCTGTTTGTTGTCAAATTCAGGCCGTACCAGCATGCGCAAGCGGCTGAAGTGGTAGCCGAGGTTGAGGAAAATATGCTGGTTCAGCCGGTGCGACCAATCGGCGTTGGTATTGAGTCCGAATGTGTCGGTAGTGTCGACAAAGTTGAAGAGGTTGACACCATCGGCGCGGATGCTTTGAAAATTGAAGTTGCCCCAAAGGCTATCTCTTCGACCCAGCGTCCTATCGAGTCGCGATTGCAGATTGTCCTCGTGGCTGCTGTTGAGCACGGGAATCTGGAAATTGTATGACGGATTGCCTGAGACGTTGGGCAGAGGATAAAGCTGCAACAGGGCCGCTGCCTCGGGACTCACAGTGAACGTAGTGCCATCGACAGTGCCCAGACGTTCGTCAAGCGTGGGAACCAGTGCTGAATCGGTTTGTGCGGTGTGATTGCGCGTCCACTGGTAGCCGACAAAGAAGTTTGGACCGCGTGGAAGGAGGCGCGGAATTCTAATTGGGCCGCCAATTGTAAATCCTGCGGTGATGCGGTCGTAGGCCGGCTTCGGTGTTGAAAATCCGCTGAGCGAATACTGTCGCGCATCAAGCACAGAATTATCGAGGATCAGACCGAAGCCGCCATTGTAGAGGCTCTTGGTATTGAAGCGGCGATTGCCAAAGGCCTGGTTCAGCGAGAACTGCGAGGTGGCTGCATTGTTGACGCTGCCGTTGACCAGGAATCCGTCGGAGCTTTGCTGGTTTGCATCGTCCGGCGGTTTCGGCATCTCTGCCGGTGGCTGCGGCGCTGCTCCGTTCTCCGGCTTCTTTTCCGTCGCGGCCTGCAAAGCGGGTTTCGATGCGGATGGCTGTGGCGGAAGCGCTTTGGCGAGGGCCTGCAACTGATCTGTGGGGAGCAACTTCAGTTCCCACTTAGCGGCCGGCATTTTCGGCGCAATCGTCACATCGGCGTCGGCAGTCTCAAAGCAAAGCATCCTGACTTCAATCTTCCATTGCCCATCGGAAAGATCGTCGAAGTGGAAGACTCCGCCTTCATCGGACGTGATGCTGATGGTTTTGTCGCCCTGTGTCGCGGTGATGGTAGCGCCGGGAACGGGCAGACCCCCGAATGTGATCTGGCCGAAGTATTTGGAAGCACGGGCAAACGACGAGGTGCAAAGGCACAGCAGCACAGGGATCAACAATTTCGTGAACCAGCGCCACTGCGTCATTCGTGCACTCCAGTAATTGATCAATTTGGAGAAGGCCGTTCGATATGGTCAATGATCAAGACGTCTACCGGCCTTTTCTGCATTTCCAGCTTCAAACCTAACTGTTCTTTCATCGCTGTGAAGAGGGATGGGCCCGACGACTCCGCATGGGCTTGGTCATCGGGCGTCCATGTAAGCGAGTAGTCATAGGTCCCTCCGAGCCCGCTCTCGTCGCGCACCATGCAGTTCAGCTGATTCTCAAGTTCTTCAACCAACTGCCACATGTATGTGGAGTGCGACTGCATATTTCCGGGCTCCAGCGGGGCGAACATGTGCGGACCCTGACTTGTCGAAACGAGCTTAGCCAGCTTTAAGCGCGGACCGCCCTTCGCAATGGAAAGCACATAGACAGCAGAGGTTCTAGACTCACGGTGATAGCGAAGATTGAAACGCTCGACGATCAGAGCCTGCAGCGCCAGTCGCTGCTGGTCCACCGGGAGTTTCTTCCACTGTGCGACCTCGGCTTCATCGACTTTGGCTTGGATGTCATAGCGCTCAGACTTTACCCATCCGGGCTCTCCAATCAGGCGGTCGTCGCCATATTCATGCAAACCCAGGAATGCTGTGTGCAAAATTGCATGCAAAGGGAAGCCCTTGATGTATAGGCCGTCAGGCGTGAACCAAAAGCTGCGAACGAGATCGCTTGACCGATCGGGTCGGACAGATGAGACTTCGAACTGCATTTGCCGCGGGTTTCTTTCGGCTTGTAGGGAGGCGTGCGTGGGAGGTGCGCATGGGGGCGCGAGGCACAAGGCCGAGAGGCCTGCCGCAGCAAGCCATGGTCGCGCGCAAAAGCTGAGCATCCCTCTCAACCCTGAGACCCCCACGTTGCTCTTCTGACTTGCTCGTTGACCTCGACGGACCCCTAGTTGGTTAGACACCTGCGACTTCGATGTTGTTCCCGGTCAATTCTGTGAAGGTAGATCGATGTGATCGATCACGATCACGTCCACCATGCCCTTCGAGGCTTCGAGTTTCAATCCGAGCTGTTCTTCGAGGGCCGTAAGCAATGTTGGTCCTCCGGCGTCGGGTGAGATGTCGCCCTTGCCTGGCCCGGCATCGCCACCCATCGGCGTGCCTACATCATCCGGAGTCCACTGCAGAGTGAAGTCGTAGTTTCCGGTCAGGTCGGTCTTGTTCACCACGGTGCGGCCCAACTGCTGTGCGAGGATATGGGCCAGCATTTCCGTGGTGGTTCCCGTCGACTCGAGGTGTCCCCGGCCGTTCATCATCAGGCTATGTCGGCCCATGCGGGGCTTGTCCTTTGCAGCGCCATCTTCCGGCTTCGGCGCACCGTCTGCTTTAGGAGGATCGTCCGGTGCCGACGCTTTCATCTTCAGCCCACCCTTCGCGACAACCAGCGCGTACATCGGCAACTCGCGGGTTTCGTGGTGATACTTCAGGTTGAATCGATCCTCAAGTAAAGGCAACATCATCGCCCTTCGCTGATCGAACTTCATGTCTTTCAGTTTGGGCGCGTCTTCCGCGTCGACCTTTGCCTCAATGTCGAAGCGGTTTTTCACCCAGCCTGGCTCTCCGAGGATGCGGTCATCTTCCACTCCGAAAGCTTCGCCAAGCAACATCTTCATGGGGACACCATTGATGGAGATGCCATCGGGTGTAAACCTCAACATGCTGTTATCGGAGGGCGCGGCGGGCTTGACGGTCGACACCTCAAACTTCGGCAAGTCGGGCTTAATACTGCTTGTGGAGGGGGAGGGGCTGGTTACCGACTTCTCCATGGTGGCATTGGGAGAGGGGGTAGATTGGCCACGCAGCTGACCGAGGGATGAAAGCCACAACGCCGCGATCAGCAAAGAAATCGGCAGATGCTTCAGGTGTCGTCTCACGCGTTCGCTCATGGTAGATACCTCGGATGAGAATGGGTGTCCAATTGCGACACCGGATCGTGATTCTGGGGTAAGGGGGAGACCAATTGTAAGACGAAGGAAGCCCCTTTTTCGTTTGCAGAAGCTGGACCGCCAACCTTGGAATCTTTCAGCCCTAGTTGGCAGTCGGCTTCTCTGCATGATCGATCACGATTACATCGTCGGGAACCTTTGCAGGTCCCATCTTCAGCCCAAGTTGTTCCTGAATCGCGGTGTAGAGACCCGGAGCAGCATTCGCCTCATCTGTGGGAGGCTGTATGGTCACACCGGCTCCTCGAAACTGGCCAAACTGGGATTCGTCCGGGGTCCATTTCAATTCGAAATCGTATCTGTCTGGGAGTCCGGTTTGATCCACCACTGGCCTGTCCGTGACGCTGGACTGCATCCATGTCGCAAAATCCGCCATGGTCTGGTTTCTTACGACCAAGTCACCAAGTTGCCGGAAGAAAAAAGCTGGCGTGTCGTTCGGACCGGCTGTGCTCTTTCTCATCTTTGGTTCTCCACTCGCGACGCTGACGACGTAAACTGCAAGCTCCTTCTTATCGTGATGAAAGGTCAGCATGAAGCGTTCCGCCAGCAGCTTCTGGACCATTCCGGCCATCTGTTTTTGGCTAGGTCGTCCCGGGGTGTCGGGCTTCGCCTCGATGTCATAGAGATCGGTGCCGAACCAATCTGGCGCGCCCAAAATCTGCTTGGAATGGAGACCATATGCGAATGCAATCAGATCATTCAGATTGGTGTTCACGGTTCTGAAACGATCCGCCCCGAAGCCAAAGCCTTTGCCGGGTCTATTGGGGACACTCGGCTTGATTGTCGCCACTTCAAAAGTGGGATTGGCATCCGCGGCCATCTGCGGGACCGGTGGAGGTGGAGTTGGAATGGTCCATTCGGTTTCCGGGGTCGCACGGGTCAGCACGAGAGGAAGTGGACTTGGCCCCTGGCTCCAGCTGCCATCAATGGTCTTGCCGTCGGCGCTTAGATTCCCCTGAAACGTGCCACCGATCAGCTTTAGCGACATTTTGACGTTCTGGCCCGTCAACGTGACCGAATCCAAAGTGAGTGGCTGACCACCTTGATCGATGCTGTAGAAGGCACCCTTGTACCCTCCTTTGTCGTCCTTGGTGACTTTGACAACGACTCGCAAATCCCGGCCGGCATGCAAAGTGCCCTGCCATGTATCCACGATATCGCGCGGCGAAGCTGGAGCGGCCTGGGCTGCGACGGGCGGGGCCTGAGCGGTCGTGGGCGAGGCCTGGGCTTGCACGACGTCAAAGTGGCCGCCACATGTGGCCAGGGCAAGAAGAAGGGACACGAAGGAACTGGAGGCAATCAGAATCATTTTGCGAACTCGAGGCACGACAGGGTGGTCATCGTTGTGGAATTTCCTTTGTTTGGGCTGGTTCGCAAAGGAGAAGTCACGTTCCAGCGAATTTTCCGGACGTGCTGAGGATACACGCGATAGATGCAAATCCACGCGAATTCTCGACGACTGTCCGTTATCGAACAGCAATGGCGTCTGATTGCAATTGCGATTTGAAATATCGATTGTGCCGCTTGTCATCAAAGAACGACGGAGATTGCAAATCCGTCGTAGCCCTTCATGCCAACGGTCTGAAGCACAGTCGTGCTGAGTCGAGGCTCGACCGCAATCAACTCCGTAAAGCGGCGGACGCCCTGGATATTGGGGTCCGGGCTTGCAGGGTCGATTACTTCGCCGTCGCGCACCACGTTGTCGGCGATGATGAGTGTGCCGGGATGCGAGAGTTCGATGGACCATCGCAGATATTCCGGATAGCCGGATTTATCGGCGTCGATGAAGATGAAGTCGAAGGGCGCGGCGCGTTCGTTTACAAGAGCTGCGAGAGTGTCGGCGGCTCGACCGATGCGGAGTTCGACACGGTCGGCAAGACCGGCTGCTTCGAGATTTTTCTTCGCGACTGCAGCGTGATGTGATTCGAGTTCGAGAGTGACGACGAGTCCATCATCCGGAAGTGCGCGAGCGAGCCAGAGTGTGCTGTATCCGCCGAGCGTACCGATCTCGAGAACGCGGCGCGTGCGAGTCGCGCGGACAAGCAATTCCAGGAACTTGCCTTGCAGCGCTGTTACGTCAATCGAAGGCAGATTTGCTTTTCGATTTTCCTCGAGCGCGGAGTCGAATCCCTCGCCGGGAGCAATCAACGCATCGGAGAAATATTGGTCGACCTGTTTCCAGATTTTCTTTGCTTTTTTGGGCAAGGCTCAGCCTCCGGGGATTGAGTGACCTCTACGTTGGAATTTTACCGGAGACGCTGAGTCCTACTTATCGCGCGCAACCACAAAATCGGGGACCCAAAGCAGTGCGCGTTTGAAGTCAGAGTCAGGCTGGGAAGCGAGTGCCAGGCGCGATTGCACCGCGTAGCGATCGGCGGCGGCCATGGCGTATTCGACAGAGCCATTCCGCCGCAAAATCTCGCGGATCTGCTCCCTGCTCACGTATTCAAAGCTGCGATCATCAAGCACACGCTGAATCGTCTGGCGTTCGCGCGCAGTGCCATGATCGTACGCGTGAATGACGGCGAGCGTGGTTTTGCCTTCGCGCAAATCACTGGCGACAGGCTTGCCAAGGACTTCTTCAGTCGCGGTGAGATCGAGCACGTCGTCGACAATCTGAAAGGACAGGCCAACGGCTCGCCCATACGCTGCAAGCTTTTCTTCCTGTGCTTCGGTAGCACCGGCGAGCACGGCGCCTAGCCGCATGGAGGTCGAGAAGAGGCATGCGGTTTTACGGAAGATGAGGTCATAGTACTCGGCTTCAGAAACAGCTTTGCCAAGTTTCTGGATCTGCAGCAATTCGCCTTCGACCATCTGCTGCGTCAGACCGATGAGCAGTTCGAGTACGCGCAGATTCTTTTCTTCGAGTGCGACCTTGAAGGCTTGCATGTAGAGCCAGTCGCCGGCGAGGACGCATTTTTCGTTGCCCCAGGTTGTATTGGGAGACGGACGGCCACGACGGGTTGATGCGCCGTCAATAATGTCGTCGTGGACGAGAGTCGCGGTGTGCACCATTTCCACGACTGCGCCGAGACGGATTGCGCTGGGGCCGGTGTAGTCAAGCAGATGTGCCGCGAGCAATAGCAATGAGGGGCGAATGCGCTTGCCGCCACCTTCACGAAGGTACTCGGCAATCTCGGTGATAGTGCTGACGCTGGAGGCCGCATCGCGCCCCAACTCCTGCTCGATCGCTACGAGGTCTTCTCGCAGCAGTTCGAAAACCTCTTTCGCCGTTGCTATTGCCAGGGTGCTCAATGGTCTCCGAGTCTCGCAGGATCAGTTCGTGCGATAGTTCGTGAAAGTCAGTTCCACGCCGAGATCTTTGCCCCGTAGTGCGGCAATAATTGCCTGAAGGTCGTCTCGGTCTTTGCCCGATATTCTCACAGAATCGCCTTGAATGCTCGCCTGCACTTTCCTTTTCGAGTCCTTGACGATTCGCACAATCTCTTTGGCTTTTTCAGTGGGAATGCCCTGCTGGAGGCTGATCTTCTGGCGTACGCTCTGGCCAGCCGCCTGCTCGACCTTGTCATAGGTGAGATTCTTGAGAGACACCCCACGTTTCACAAGCTTTTGCCCGAGGATTTCCTTTACGGCCTCAAGCTTGTACTCGTTTGACGAGGCCATTTGGATCGCATCGTTGCCTTCAAGATTGATTTCGGAATGGGTGTCTTTCAGATCGAAGCGCTGACGGATCTCTTTCATCGCCTGGTCGATGGCGTTGCGCACTTCCTGGATGTCGACTTTGCTGACGATATCGAATGAATTGTCCTGGGCCATGATTCCGTTCCTCAAATGCCTGGGTTGCTTTTGGTTCCGCTCTGCACTGGCGGTGCAACAATATCAGTTTCCCACGTCAGACCGTCAGGTTGAACAATCGGGCGAAGTTTTTGGTCGTTGCAAGAGAGATTTCTTCACTGGTGAGGTGGTGCAATTCTGCGAGTGTCTGTGCGGTCTGGGTGACAAAGGCCGGCTCGTTGCGCTTGCCCCTCAGCGCGGCGGGAGCCAGCCAGGGTGCATCGGTCTCAACAAGGACTCCGTAAATCGGTACGCGGGCTGCGACGTCCCGCAGGGGCTGTGCCTTGGGGTAGGTTAGATTTCCGGCAAGAGAGATCAAAAAGCCGAGATCGAGAGAGCGACGCGCCTGTTCCCAACCTCCGCCGAAACAGTGCATTACGCCGCCGAGGCCGGTTGAAGCCCAGTGTTCGTCGAGGACTTCGAAGAGGTCGTCCCAAGCGTCCGTCACGCCGTCCTTTGGGCGGCAATGAATGAGAATGGGCCGTTTGCGCGGGGCAGCAATTTTAAGCTGAGCGATAAGCCCTTCGCGTTGAACGGGATGAGCCGCGCCTTCGTGGTAGTAATCGAGACCGATTTCGCCGCACGCGATGACTTCTGGTTCGGCGAGCAAACTGTCAAGTTTGGCTAAAGCGGCATCGTCGGCTTCGGCAGCATTGTGTGGATAGATTCCTGCGCTGGCGTAGAGGCGCGGCATGCCAGCCTTGCCGTTGAATTCGCGGCAAATTTCAAGAGCCTGATGCATTTCTGAAGGGTTTTCGCCGATGCCAATGGACAGCACCGCGCCTACGCCGGCCTCTGCCGCACGTTGCAGCATCTGCTCGCGGTCGTCGTCGTAGCGGGAGCTATCGAGATGCGCATGGGAATCGATCAGCAAGCAAAGGCCTCCAGCGAGTTCAGGCGGCTTGTTCCAAGCGCCCGTACTCCATATCTTTGATTCAATTCTCTACTTTAGCCGCGCGCCGAGAGGTACATCTTCGAGAAAGCCGGCCAGCACGGGCGAACCGTCTGGCGGCAACGAAGCTGCGAGCAGCATGCCGTTTGACTCGAGGCCGCGCATCTTTCGCGGCGCGAGATTGGCGACGATCACGATCTTGCGGCCGATCAGCTTTTCGGGGTCGTAGAACTGCGCGATTCCGGCGAGGATCTGACGCTTTTCGTAGCCGAGGTCCACCTCGAGACGCAGAAGCTTGTCAGCCTTGGGAATTCTCTCTGCCACCAGGATTTGCGCGACCCGCAGCTCCACTTTCGCAAAGTCGTCAATCGTGATGTGCGCCGGAAGCGTCGGCGCCGTCGGAGGGTCCTGGTTGGCTTCCTTCGAATCGAGCGGCTTGTTGGCTGGAGCTTCCGCAGGCGTCGAAGCGAGGCGGCTGCTGGCGAGTTCGGCCGGCACGGAATGAACGTGTGCCGTGTCAACCGGCTTGTCGGGATTGCTGGGTGCGGTGGTGACCGGCGTCGTCGCGGTTCCGGCTGGACCGTCTTCAGTGCTTGCAGGCGACTGTACGGAGGTCGCTGCCGGAGCGCGCTTCAAGGTCGCGCCCGATGGCGGCGCGCTCGGATCGGGATTTACTCCGAGAGCGGACATGGGAGCCTGAGGCGCTGACTGTTCTGCGCTCTTTTTGCCGCTCGCGGCTTCTACGGCGTCTTTGTTGTTTTCGTCTTCAAGATTCTGCATACGGGTGATCGCATCCTTTTCAGCGCGCGGAAAGAGTGGCGAGGGTTCTCCCAATCGGGTGCCGGGCTTCAATCCGCCCCACGCGAGGTCGGTGAGAAACGCCTGTTTCGCAGCGTCGGCAAGATTGCCATGGCCAAGCTGCTGCCACACCTTGGATGCCGCGTCGGGCAGGATGGGATAGACAAGTGCGGTAATTACCCGGATGGCCTCGGCTGCCGTGGCTAGCACGCGAGCCTGCAGAGCGGCGTGATCGGAATCCGAGCGATCGGCAGGTTTTTTCCATGGGGCATTGGCAGTGAGATAACCGTCGGTCTCCGCGACGAGACTCCAGAGCGATTTCAACGCCTCAGAGAAATTCAACTCGTCGAACGATGGTCCGAACTCGGCGATTGTGCGTTTCGCATTTTCTTGAAGAGCGATTTCGGCCTGCATCGCGGCGCCAGCTTCCGGCACAACTCCGCCGAAGTATTTGTGCACCATGTTGACGACGCGGCTGACCAGGTTGCCGTAGCCGTTGGCGAGGTCGCCATTGTAGCGCTGGACCAGTGCATCGAAACTGAAGTTGCCGTCCTGGCCGAATGGGATCTCGCGGAGCAGGAAGTAACGCAGCGCATCCGCGCCGAGCACTTCGCGTACGGTGTCGGCACGCACGATGTTGCCGCGCGACTTCGACATCTTGCCCTGGTCGAAGAGCAGCCAGCCATTTGCCTTGACGGAGCGCGGTGTTGGAATACCTGCGGCCATCAGAAATGCCGGCCAGTAGACACAGTGGAAGCGGCTGATCTCCTTGCCGATCAGGTGAATGTCGGCGGGCCAGAATTTTTGGAAGCGGGCTTGATCCGCCGGATCGTCTGATCCGTAGCCAAGCGCGGTGATGTAGTTGGCCAGTGCATCGAGCCACACATAGACCACGTGGGATTCGTCGCCCGGGACCGGGATGCCCCAGGTAAAACTATTGCGGCTGATGGAGAGGTCCTTGAGTCCGCTGCGAACGAACGAGATGACTTCGCGGCGGGTGGACTCGGGCTGCATGAAGCCTGGATTTTCTTCGTAGAAATCGAGGAGTCTGCGTTCAAAAGCCGAGAGCTTGAAGAAGTAGTTTTCTTCACTGACAGTTTCGGTGATGCGACCGCAGTCAGGGCACGGCGCACCTGGAGGAACATCGACCCATGCCTCGTCGGAGACGCAGTATTGGCCTGTGTACGAGCCCTTGTAAATGAATCCGCGATCCCGCAGAGTGGCGAAGAGCTTTTGCACGCCGCGCTTGTGGCGGGGCTCGGTGGTTCGAATGAAGTCGTCGTACGTGAGTCCGAGCCGGTCCCAGAGGGCGCGGAATTCAGCGGCGATTTTGTCGGCGAAATCCTGAGGTGTGAGACCGGCCAGCTTGGCGGAGCGCTCGATCTTCTGCCCGTGCTCGTCGGTCCCTGTCAGAAACCAGGTATCGATACCCAGAGCCCGCTTCCGGCGAGCGACCGCGTCGCACACGATAGTCGAATACGCGTGGCCCAGGTGCGGACGCGCATTGACGTAATAGATGGGCGTCGTGAGGTAGAAACGGGATGAACTGGGGTCGGGCTTGGCCATCGGGTCTGTGGGCTTTTTCTGGTTCAAGGGTGAGAATGTTCCAGAAGCAGCATCTTCTTCATCTTACGGCATGCAGACTGCCCAGATTTTCATTTCCCGGCATCGAGATCCGTTGAATCGCCTGTGACGTGGTCGGTGATCTGGAACCGTAGAAAGTCATGGACGGAGGCACGTGCCACGGGTTCATCGGTTGCAATGCTGACACGCCCTCCCCGGTCGACAGCATGGTATTCGAAGCGGATTTTTTCTTTCAGCAACTGCATGGTCGTCACGCCGGGCGGAATTACGTCGTGCACAAGCATCGGCGCTGAATAGTCTCCTTCGCCAAAGGCTTTGGTGATGTGCGCGAGGTGCATCCGAATGGCTTCGATGTTGGCTGAATCCTTCGGGTCGTTCGCCGTGACCTCGATGGATCCGCCGCTCTCGGTGAGTCTAAAGTGATGCGTTGTCTTGTCATGCGGAAAGCCCATCTCGTGGTCGCCATGGCCTTCCACCATCGCATGATGAGCTTCCGAGCTGGTATGCGAGGTGTGCATCGGACAAGGCTGATCTTCAGACATAGGTGCCTGCGCCCTCAACAGAGAGGTCGCCGCAACCACGAATACCAGAATGAATACGCTCATCCCCTTGTTCATCTTCGTTTTTTCCTCCTTAGTGGTTCTCGACTCACGGTTGCCGGGGCCGGTGCACCATTCAGCGAACGCAGAAGAAATGCCTTCTCTCCGGATTGACTCTGGGAGATTCGGGCGCGCCCCTCGCTCACCATCGATTCCATATACCTCTGTGTCTGCTGCAACTCGGCGATGCGCTCTTGAAGTACGTGGAGCTTTTTCTCAAGCATCCCGAGAACGCGCCTGCATGGGGCTCCGCCACGATCCCGGATGCGAAGGATCTCAGCGAGTTCGGGCAGTGTAAATCCGAGTTGCAGGGCATGGCGCACGGTCTCTACGCGTTCAAGGCTTTCCGGCGGATATAGGCGATAGCCTGAGGTGGTCCGCGGCGCCCTGGGAAGAACGCCGAGCCTTTCGTAGTGCCGCAAGGAATCCGTACTGATCCCGACCGCCCGCGCTAACTCCCCCGAACGGAATGCCCTTGGCTTCTCAGACATGGGAGAAGTATGAACCCTGGAGCTAGTTCCAGGGTCAAGCGATTTCTTGCTTCAATTTCCAAATCCGCATGCAATCTAGCCGGAATTGCGGATGCGAACCGGTGTCTTTTGTCGCGTTACTGACGTTCTTGAACCGGGCATTTGCAAGGTCAACGTCTGGTAGAATCAGCCTTGCTAATCAAGGATTTCCGAGGCATTCACCCGTGTATCAGGAATTGAAGAACCGGCTTGAGTCACATCTGCGCGATGTGCTCAAGGCCAAGTACGAACTGACGGTCGAGAACATTCCGCTGGAGACGCCGCCGGATCTTCGCTTCGGTGAGCTGGCGACACCCATTGCATTTGAGCTTGCACGCAAGCTGCGCAAGGCGCCCAAGGTCATTGCACAGGAGATTGTGGCGGAACTGGGCGCGCCGCGCGGCTTTGCCTCCTTCGAAATTGCGGGCGCCGGATATATCAACGCACATCTCGATCGGGTGGTCGCGGTGCGCATGATGACGAGCGGTGAAGACTCCGGGCCGGCCAAATCCGAAATTCACGCGCTCGTCGAGCACACCAGCATTAATCCCAACAAGGCGGCTCACATCGGCCACCTGCGCAACGCGATTCTTGGGGACACGTTTGTGCGCCTGCTGCGTGCGGCAGGGCGCCAGGTCGCGGTGCAGAACTATATCGACAACACGGGCGTGCAGGTTGCGGATGTGGTGGTTGGCTTCCTGCACCTCGAGAAGAAATCGCTCGCGGAAGTGCGCGGACTCATTGACAATCTGGAACTGCACTTCAAGCGCGTCGACTTCTACTGCTGGGATCTCTACGCGCGGACTTCGCAGTGGTACACGAGCGGCACGGCCGAAGAGAACGAAGAGCGGAAGAAGCTGAGATACGCGACGCTTCACGAGATCGAGGAGGGCGGCAACGAGACGGCCGATGTTGCCGATCTGATCTCGACGGCGGTGTTGAAGCGGCATTTAGAGACGATGCTACGGCTTGGCATCGAATACGACTTTCTGCCACGTGAGAGCGAGATTCTGCACCTGAACTTCTGGGCGCTTGCTTTCGAGCAATTGAAGCAGAAGGGCGTGCTCTATTTCGAGAACGAGGGCAAGAACAAGGGCTGCTGGGTGATGTCGCGGACGGGCGTGCCTGCCAAAGAACAGGAAGACGGCTCGAACGGCATCGACGAAGACGCAAAAGTGATTGTTCGTTCCAATGGAACGGTGACGTACGTCGGCAAGGACATTGCCTATCATCTCTGGAAGTTCAGACTTCTTGGTCGCGATTTCGGGTATCGCAAGTTCTTCACGTATCCAGACCATGAGTGCTGGATCTCGGCGGTGAAGGGCGAGGAAGCGCATCCGCACTTCGGCGACGCGCAGGCGATTTACAACGTCATCGATTCGCGCCAGTCCGATCCGCAGGCGAATGTGATTCAGGCGCTCCGCGGCATGGGATACAACGAGCAGGCGGATCATTACACGCATTTCGGCTACGAGATGGTCGCGTTGACACCACGCTGCGCTGCGGAGCTTGGCTATGAGCTGGCAGAGGAAGACCGAGCGCGTTCGTACATCGAAGTCAGCGGGCGCAAGGGATTCGGCGTGAAGGCCGATGACCTGATCGATAAGCTGATTGCAGCGACACGCTTTGAAGTCGATACGCGCCAGACCTCACGCGATGAGCAGGAGCGCCAGCTGATCGCGGAGCAGATTGCGATCGGCGCATTGCGCTACTTCATGCTGAAGTTCACGCGCAATTCCGTGATTGCTTTCGATTTCAAAGATGCGCTGAGTTTTGAAGGTGAAACCGGGCCATACATTCAATACGCGGTGGTGCGGGCGCGCAATATTTTCCGCAAGGGATCGACTACGCCGGAGGCGGTCCTGCGCGAATTTGCAGGTTCCGATCCGGGCGCTTTTCTGATCGGCGAAGGCAGCGAGGACATCTGGTCGCTCTGGCTGCGGGCTGGGCGGCGCTCCGCGGTGCTGGAGCAATGCATTGCCACCTCGGAGCCCGCGTACCTTGCCAAGCATGCATTCCAGCTGGCACAGGAATTCAACAACTTCTACCACAAACATCACGTGCTCACGGAATTGGACCCCGAGCGCCGCACGTTCCTGCTTGCCACGGCGGCAGTCACGATGCAGGAACTGATCACCGTCCTCGGTTGGCTTGGCATCGAAAGTCCCGAAGCCATGTAACGCTCCTACGACTTGTGTAGCCTGCGTCACAGGCAGGCGCCTTCGGGCAGCGGGAGTATATTGCTCGACGGTCAGGAACTGGAGTCAGGCTATGGATACCACCGCTCTGCATACACATATGCTGCTTCCTATTGAAGAGATTGCCCGGAAACTCTCGCTTTTGCCGACAGAATACGAGCCTATCGGCGCACATGGCGCGAAGCTCAACTTGAATCTGCTGGAGAACCCCGCGTTTCCGGTTCGCGGCAAGCTGATTATTGTTACGGCCACAACACCGACGACTTCAGGCGAAGGCAAGACGGTCGTATCGATCGGGCTCGCGCAGGGGCTCGAGCGGATCGGGTGCAAATCGATCCTGACCTCGCGCGAGCCGTCGCTGGGACCGGTCTTCGGATTGAAGGGCGGCGCGGCCGGCGGCGGACTGTCGCAGGTGGAACCGAGCCAGAAGATCAACCTGCATTTCCATGGCGACTTTCACGCCATCACTTCTGCGCACAATCTGCTGGCGGCGATGATCGATTCGCATCTCTTTTTCGGAAACGCGCTCGATCTTGATCCTGCGCAGATTACGTGGCCGCGCGCGATGGACATGAACGATCGCGCGCTGCGCCGGATTGAAGTGAGCCTTGGCGCGAAGGGAGACGGCGCCAATCGTGAAACCGGCTTCGTGATTACCGCTGCTTCCGAGATCATGGCCATCATGGCGCTGGCCTTGAGCCGCGCGGATCTGCGGCACCGTCTCGAATCCATCGTGGTCGGGCAGTCGCGCACGGGGCGTCCAGTGACGGCCGCCGATCTGGGCGCAACGGGCGCCATGCTGGCGCTGCTGGACGATGCGATCAAGCCGAACCTGGTGCAGACCACCGAGGGAACACCGGCGCTGGTGCACACCGGGCCGTTCGGGAACATCGCGCATGGGACTTCGAGCATCCTGGCGCACAAGATGGGCGTGCGGCTGGCCGATTACGTCGTGAACGAATGCGGCTTCGCTGCTGACCTTGGCGCGGAGAAATACTTCGACATCGTTATGCGCGCTTCGGGAATTCAGCCGGCGGCCGCGGTGCTGGTTGTAACCGCGCAGAGCCTGCGCGCGCAGGGCGAAGGCAAGCTGGAATCAGGTTTTGGCAATCTCGCGCATCACGTCAAAACCCTGCGAGGATACGGCGTGCCGATTGTTGTCGCCATCAATCGCTTCCCGGCAGATCGAGCAGAGGACCTGGAGACGATTGCGACGGAGTGCTCACTGCAGGGCGTTCCCTGCGCGCTGGTTGAGGCTTTCACCAAAGGCGGCGAGGGCGCGGTCGAACTTGCGCACAAGATTGTTTCGGCGATCGAGACCAATCCAATGCCGGAGATTCAGCCGGTTTACGCGCTTGAAGATTCGCTCGACGTGAAGATTCTGAAGGTGGCCATCCAGGTATACGGCGCGGATGGAGTTGTCTTCAGCGAGAGGGCACGCGCGAAGCTTGAGCGCTTTGCTTCGTGGGGATTCGCACGTCTTCCAGTCTGCATCGCCAAGACGCAGTACTCGCTGACGGACGATCCCAAGCGGATGGGTGCACCGACTGGGTGGGCATTGAACATCAACGACGTTTCGCTGTCGGCGGGCGCGGGGTTTGTGGTAGCGGTTTCGGGCAACATGATGCTGATGCCGGGACTGCCGAGCCATCCGCGTGCGATGTCGGTCGATGTGGATGACGATGGGAATATTGTTGGCGTTTAGGGCAGGTCCGAGATAGGATCGAACGGTTTTTGCCGGCCCCCCCCTATTATCCCGTCTCTCTGGTTAAGTTTCTTGTTTTCAGCATATGGCGACGGGGGTACCGTCCAAAGTATTCTGCCGATTCGAATTAGCTGTAGAGGTTCGTTCGCAAAGGACTTACGGGGCGGTTCACAGTCTCACAGTTTCACAGGCCCAAAACGCTATCCCCGGGTGCGCCAAGCAATAACTTGTTGTGAGACTGGTAGTTAGCTCGTTATTGCGGGGGGCTTTCTGGCTCATTTTGGTCGATTTTGGCACGTTTTGGCGCGTTATCTCGTGCTTATCAAGGCTTGGAAACCTGTGAAATTGTGAGAGCGCGATGATTGGAAAAGTAGTGAGGATCGCCTGCATGGTTTCAGCCTACGCCGATCGGCGAAATAACCTGCAAAAGCTGAGGAACTTTTTAGCGTTTGTTTTGAGTGAGTTAGAAGGAGATTGGCGGCTGAGGGCCTTGACGGATTTTGGGGTGAACCGCGCGTGTGATGCAGATGGGGTGGTTTCCCGTGTCCGAAAAGCGGGTCGGCACGTCGCTCAAGCGGAATCGGTGAACTCGGCGGGGGGAGGTCGTGGGATCCCACGTCCCAAAAGCGGGACATGGGGCACCCGGCTCAAGCGGAATCGGTGAACTCGGCGGGGTGGAGGTCGTGGGATCCCACGTCCCAAAAGCGGGACATGGGCACCCGGTCTTGATTCGGAATCGATGGTCGTAATGCTATCCCCGGTCCCCAAAAGCAAGGGACCGGGGGCACCCGCATGAATGGGGCATCCAGGCTTTTGTTGTCACAGGCCACGGGCGTGTATACTTCGTCCTCTCCCACGGATCATTATGTTTTGCATTCATTGCGGCGCGCCAAATCCCGAGAATGCTTCCTTCTGCAGTGCTTGCGGAAAGGCCATCGGCGCGTCTGCGAATCAGGCTACGGCGGCGGTGGCTGCTTTGCCGATTCTCAGTAGTGCAGAGAAATCATACGGGAATGCTGCAGGACAATTCGCGACTGGACAGGGCGCGACGGGACAGGTCGCAACAGGTCAGGGTGCAACAGGACAGGGTGCGCCTCAAATATCGCTTCCGGCGCTGCCGGCGCAGCCAGCGCAAACAGCGCAACCAGCGCAACCAGCGCAACCGCCACAGCTGCAGCCATCGCCACAGGCACAGTATCCACCTGCGATCGCGGGAAAAGGCAAACCGGTTCTGTGGGTTCTGGGCGGCTTTGGCGCCTGTCTTTTGATCGTGATCGCGGTGGCCATGGGCTCTCGACTGAATCAAAACTCTTCCGGATCGGAAGCTGCCCGCGAGAACGTGGCCCCAGACGCTGCCCCTGCGGCTGCTCCCGCCGCGTACACTGCTCCAGCGCCGGCGCCCGCAGCGGACACAGCGACTGCGCCTTCAGCGGACACAACACCTGCGCCCGCAGCAGACACGCCCGTGAGTACTCCCGTTCAACCGGCTCCGCAGCCTGCTCCCGCTGCGCCGCAGAACCCGATCGTCGGCGATTGGAAGGCCACTACTTTTATCGGCAGCACGATTGGTCTCCACCTGGGCGCTGACGGCCGGTATGTCTTGAATCCCGGCTCCGATGAAGGAGTTTATTCGTATAGCAGTGGCGACGGAACACTTCGACTGCAATCGAATTCCTTCTTCTCAGAAGGAATCATGGTCTGGAGTTGCCAGGTGTCGGGCGATTCGTTGAGCTGCATCGATCCCAAGGGCGGTGGACACGTTTATAACCGCGTCCGGTAGTGGCGTGCAGGGGACATAGGTTAAGACGCACCACAGTCATACATGTTGCGCCACCCAAGATGATGAGAATAGGAGAGGCGATCTGCGTTTCCCACCCAAGCAGAGCTTGGATGGGGCACCCTCGGTCGTGCTTATCTGAATTTTCGCGGCAGGCTCTTGTGTTTCCCACCCAAGCAGAGCTTGGATGGGGCACCCTCGGTCGTGGTTATCTGAATTTTTGCGGCTGGCTCTTGCGTTTCCCACCCAAGCAGAGCTTGGATGGGGCACCCTCGGTCGTGCTTATCTGAATTTTCGCGGCTGGCTCTTGCGTTTCCCACCCAAGCAGAGCTTGGATGGGGCACCCTCGGTCGTGCTTATCTGAATTTTCGCGGCTGGCTCTTGTGTTTCCCACCCAAGCAGAGCTTGGATGGGGCCCTCGGTCGTGCTTATCTGAATTTTCAGGGCTGGCTATTGCGTTTCCCACCTGGGGCACCCTCGGTCGTGGTTATCTGAATTTTTGCGGCTGGCTTGGGAACAAAAAGACAACAACGGTCTTGACTGCTCGCTGTTGCTGTGTATACTCAGTATATCGACATGCACAGTGACATTGTCATTTCACAGTCTGATGGCCGGCCGATGTACCTGCAGATCATGGAGCAGGTGAAGCAAAGGGTGGCGGTGGGGGAATGGTCTCCGGGGGAGGAGATTCCGTCCATTCGCCAGCTCGCGATGGCATTGCGGGTGAGTGTGATCACGATCAAGCGCGCCTACCTTGAACTGGAGCGCGAGGGCGTGATCGTGACGCAGCACGGGAAGGGGTCGATGATTGCCCCCAATCCAGACCTGAGTGCACGGCTCTATGACGAGGAGTTTTCGGAGCATCTGGAGAAGGTAGCGCAGCTTGGCGAATTGCTTGGCCTGAGCAGCGAAGAGATTGCCCGCCGCACCAAGGACGCTTTAAACCGGCTGAACGAGGCGCGGCTCACGAAGGAGAATGTATGAACGATCTTGCGGTCCAATTCGATGGCGTAAGCAAGAGATATACGCACTTTTCTCTGGAGAATATCCATCTTGAACTGTCCACCGGCAGCATCATGGGTTTCATCGGGGCGAATGGCGCAGGGAAGTCCACAACCATCCGCATCTTGATGGGGCTGGTTCACCAGGATGCAGGGACGGTGCGCGTGCTGGGCCACGCGATGCCGGCGGAGCAGGCGGCAGCGAAGCTCGACATCGGATTTGTCTCAGAAGACATGCGGCTTTACGGCGCGGCGACGCTTGCGTGGCACATGGACTTTCTGCGGCCGATGTATCCGCGGTGGGACCAGGCATACGCCGAGCGACTGACGCAGCGCTTCGACCTGAAGCCGCAGCAGAAGATCAAGGGGTTATCGCATGGGCAGCGGGTGAAGGCGGCGCTGCTGCTGGCGCTGGCGCGGCGTCCGCGGCTGCTGGTGCTGGACGAGCCAACCACCGGGCTCGATCCGGTTGCGCGCGTGGAGGTGCTTGGTGAATTGATGGCTGCTCTGGCCGATGAGGAGCGCACGATCCTGTTTTCGTCGCACAACACGCTGGATGTAGAGCAGATTTCGGACCAGATTACTTTCATCGACCGGGGCCGGATTATCGATTCCGACGACAAAGAGGTGTTTCTCGACCGATGGCGTCGGCTGCGACTGGTGTTGCCTGCAGACGGCGTGGTTCCGCGCTTGCCCGGCGTTGTGGAGGTGGGTGGAAGCAGCCGACTCCCGGTGCTGACCACCAATCAGTTCGAGCCGGCCATGGTTTCGATCTGCAACGACCTGGGCGCGACCGTGCAGGCAGTTGACACGATGACCCTGGAAGAGATTTTTGTTGCCAATGTGCACAGCAGAAGGGAGCGGCTTACGGCATGAACTACTCAATGGTCAAGAATCTGATTTTGAAGGACTGGTATTTTCAGCGGCAGGGAATTCTGCTCTCGCTGGCCGGTGGCGCAGTGTCACTTGGGATCGTTGCCTTCGGCGGCAAACCTGGTTTTACCCTGGGTCTTATTTTGCTCGTCACCATCATGGCCATGATCAGCGCAATGACGGTGATGGCCAACGTGATTGGAGAGCGGGAGAATCAGACGCTTGCGTTTGTGATGAGCCTGCCCATCTCCTATCTTGAGTACACCACTTCAAAGATTCTGGGCAATCTGCTGATCTTCGTTCCTTTCTGGCTGACGATGCTGGCAGGCAGCGTGGCCTTGATTGTGGCCGCGCCGGTTATCCACGGCTTTTTTGCATTCGCCATCATCATGGCTGTTGAGATCCTCGTCAGCACATGCCTGATGATTGCCGTTGCGCTGGTCTCGGAGTCCAAAGGCTGGGCGATTTCCGCCATGGTGGTGGGCAACGTGGCTCTCAATATTGTTGGATATCTGGTGGCTCACATTCCGGGCATTCGCGATGGAATGTTTGGCACCGTTATCCAGTGGAGGCCGGCGGCGACAATTTCGCTGATCGTTGAGTTTGCTTTGATTGCCCTGATGCTTGGGGGAGCCTTCTACTTTCAATCGAGGAAGAAGGACTTTATTTGAGACGGAGAGACCTGCTCACGGAATTTGTCCATCGGGTGTTGCGTTTTTCGATTCGAGGGATTTGAAATGCAACTGCAGGTTCCTCCACTTCGGTCGGAATGACAGGCTCTGTGGCGCGTCTCGTAGCTGCGGACCCATTCTCTACTCGTAGTTGCGGACCCATTCTCTACTCGTAGCTACGGACCCATTCGAGGATGGAGCGGACGGCAACGCCGCTTGGGCCTTTCGCGATGAAGGGCTTTTTGTCTTCGATCCAGGCCAGGCCGGCGATGTCGAGGTGGATCCACGGGGTGTCTTCGGCGAAGGCGTGGAGGAACTCGGCGGCGGTGATGGCGCCACCCCAGCGGCCGCCGGTGTTTTTGATATCGCCAATGTCGCTGCGGATCTGGTCGTAGTACTCATCGCCGAGCGGCATGCGCCAGAACTTTTCGCCGGATGTGGCGAGGCCTGCCTGGAACTTCTCGATCGTGGCATCGTCGTTGGAGAAGGCACCGGCGTTGATCATTCCCAGTGCGACTACACAGGCACCGGTAAGCGTGGCGGCGTCGATGAGGTGGGTTGCGCCGAGGCTTCGCGCATAGGTCAGGCCATCCGCCAACACGAGGCGGCCTTCGGCGTCGGTATTGATGATCTCGATGGTTTTTCCGGACATGGCGGTCTGGATATCGCCGGGCTTCTGGGCTTTGCCGTCGGGCATGTTCTCGGCTGAGCACACGATGCCGATGACGCGGACACGAGGCTTGAGCAGTGCGATGGCGCGCATGGCTCCGACCATGGCTGCGCCGCCGGCCATGTCGTACTTCATCTTTTCCATGTTGTCGGCAGGCTTGATGGAGATGCCGCCGGTGTCGAAGGTGATGCCTTTGCCGACGAGGCCGAGGACGGGGCCCTCGGTCACGCCCTCCGGTTCGTACTTGAGGACGATGAGGGCGGGTGGTTCTTCGGAGCCCTGGGAGACGCTCCAGAATGCGCCCATCTTGAGTTCGTGGAGCTTTTCAGTCGAGTAGACCTCCGACTTCAGCCCGACCTCGGCAGCCATCTTCGCGGCACGTTGACCGAAGACGGTGGGGGTGAGTTTGTTGCCGGGCTCGTTGACGAGGGAGCGGGCAAAGTTCTGGCTGTCGCCGATGATGACGCCGGCGTTGAAAGCCGCTTTGACCGCGGCTTGGTCGGCATTGGGCGGGGCGGCCACGGTGAAGGAGTGCACGCTGACGTCTTTGCGCTCGCTGCGGTAGGTGTCTGGGTCGAAGTCGCCGACGATGGCGCCTTCGGCGGCGGCTCGGCACATTGCATGGAGCGGGCCTACGGAGTCGTTCTCGGGCAGGGCGAAGGCCAGTTCGCGGATGGCGCGGGGCTTGGTGTAGCGGACGGCGGTTCCGGCGGCGTTGCGGACGGCGTGGACAGTGGCTTTGCCTTTTTTGCCGAGGCCGACGATGAGGAGGCGTTTGGCTTTGAGTCCGGCGGGGGCGTGGAGGAGCAGGGTTTCGTTGGCGGCGGCCTTGAATTCGCCGGTGGAGAGCACGGCTGCGGCGGCGGCGCGGACGGCTTCATCACTGGTGAGCAGGACTGGCTCGGGCTTAACGTCGGGGCCTTTGGCGGTCTGGGTGTCGATGGCGGTGACGGCGAGGAGTTCGGTTTCGATCTGGGCGAGGGGAGAGAAGGAGAGTTCAGTCTTCATACAAGGCCATTATTTCATTGTGGGGAGGACGTGAAATTCGGCATAGGTTTTCGAGCAGTCGCGGCCGGTTTCCACAGATGCTTCTATGTCAGGCGCAAACTTGCCAGAGTTGAGTGGGCGACAATTCGCCCACGATCAGAAAGAGGCCATCAGATCAATCGCTTCGCCTGAGCTTCCTCCGGATTCGTTATCGGCCCATTTTGTGTTTGCTGGCGTTGATGGCGGATCTTGCTTCGCGGTCGGCTTCGCGGCGGCGCTCGGTTTCGCGCTTGTCCCAGTCCTGTTTGCCTTTGGCGACGGCCAGCTCGCACTTGACCCGGCCATTCTTGAAGTAGAGGCGGGTGGGAATGAGCGTATGTCCCTTGATCTGCGTCTTTGCCATGAGCCGCCGGACCTCCTCTTTGTGCATCAGGAGCTTTCGTGTGCGGGTCTCGTCGTGGTTCGATATATTGCCGTGTGAATAAGGTCCTATATGAAGATTCAGCAGGAAGGCTTCACCGTCCTTGATGAGGCCGTAGGAGTCCTTGAGGTTCGCTTTTCCTTCCCGGATCGACTTGACTTCGGTTCCACGGAGGGCGACGCCGGCCTCGAACTTTTCGAGCAGAAAGTAGTTGTGGCTGGCGACCCGGTTATGGGCGGCATCGCGTTCCCCGGAGGCCACAGGATCGCGAGGCTTGGCCTTTTTCTCCGGCCCGGGGGTGTCACGGGGTACGATAGTGTGGCTGGTTTGGCGCGGCATGGGGGAAAGTCCCTTAAACTTTCATCGTAGCATCGCAACGCTAACCCCCATATTGCAGTGGGGCTTTGCTAGAATGAGGCATCGTTTTGGTAGGAAGCACCAATATCGGAAAATTTGTAATTGCTGGCGTCGAGAGGGCCATGGTCTGCCCACCTCCGTTTGATCCGGAAGGCCAGTCCTCAGCGATGCCCGGGAGTCCGATGAAAAGCCGCGTTCAATCTCCGGCACCCTCCGTCCCCACCCTTTCGAATCCTCGTTTCCGGATTCTCGTAGTCGGAATTCTCGCCCTTCTCACTGTGGGTTCGACACGTGTCTTTGCGCAGTCTGCGAACAGTTATTTCAAGCAGGGGCAAGGTGCCGAGTCGCGCGACGATTTCGATACGGCGTTTCAGGACTACCAAAAGGCGTTTTCGATGTCGCCGAAGAATGAGACTTTTCGAGCGGCCTTCTACCGCGTCCGGTTTAGCGACGCCGCGATGCACGTGACCAAGGGGCGCAACCTGCTGGCTGCCGGCAATGAAGAGGGCGCTCTCTCGGAACTGTTGCGTGCCGCAGAGATCGATCCCAGCAACGAGGCGGCGCAGCAGGAGATTTCGAAAATCCGTAACCGGCATGGGCAAGAGCCTGCTGTGGAGAGCGGTTCGCCGATGAGCGCGCAAACAGGGGAGGAGATCAGCTCCATCGAGTCTCCGGCCCAGTTGAAGCCCATGTCGAATGAGCCTCTCTCGATGCAGATGACGCAAGATTCGAAGCTTGTGTACCAGGCCATTGGCAAGGCTGCCGGTATCAACGTGCTGTTCGATCCCGACTACATCTCCAAGCGCATCCAGGTCGAGCTGAACAACGTTTCATTGCTCGATGCACTGCGCATCGTGGGCACGCTGTCGGGAACGTTCTGGCATCCGATCACGCAGAACACAATATTTGTTGCGCAGAACTCACGGTCGAAGCGCGCAGAACTCGACGAACAGGCAGTGCAGACCTTTTACCTGTCGAATGCATGGCAGCAGAACGATCTGAATGACGTTCAAACCGCGCTGCGCAACGTGATGCCGAATGCGAAGGTTTTTGGGGTCGCCAGCCAGAACGCGATCGTGATGAAGGCTACGCCGGACGAACTGCTGCTTGCCCAGAAGCTCGTGAACGATCTGGACAAGGCGCGTCCTGAGGTTGTGGTCGATATCGCGATCCTTGAAGTGAGCAAGAATTGGGAGCGCAATCTCGGCATTACCTGGCCGTCCAGCGCGGGGGTTCAGTTGCAGCCGCCGACAAGCACCAGCACCACAACTACTTGTCCAACGGGCGACACAACTTGTACGCCGACCACGTCGGGCAACAACCCGACGCTGTTTAACCTGGCCCACCTGAATTCCAACGACTTTGCAGTTACAGTTGGCGCGGCCACGGCGAACGCCCTGCTGACTGACAACAATACCAAGATCCTGCAGAATCCACGGATTCGTGCCGCCGACCAGCAAAAGGCCACTCTCAAGATCGGATCGCGCATCCCGATTGCGACCGGTTCCTATCAGACCGGTGCGGCGACTGCGCTGGTCAGCTCGCTGGTAAACACGCAGTTCCAGTACCAGGACGTAGGCGTCAACATCGAGGTCACGCCAACCGTGCACTTTGATCGCGATGTCACCCTCAAGGTCAAGATTGAAGTGCTTGCGCAGAGTGGTTCGGTAACGATCAGCGGCGTAACGGAGCCAATTCTGAGCCAGCGCGTCGCCGAGCAGACCATCCGTTTGCGCGAGGGAGAAGCCAACATTCTGGGTGGCATTCAGGAGCAGCAGATTCAGGACAACTGGAGCGGAATTCCGGGGCTAAGCTCCATCCCGATTCTGCGTTATCTCTTCGGTTCGAGGGACAAGATCAGGCAGGATGACGAGATTGTCTTCCTGGTGGTCCCGCATGTTGTGCGAACGCAGAACCTTACTCCGGACAACCTGCGGACAATCGATACTGGTCCAGGAACCCAGGCGGTCGAGTTGCGCCATATTTCCGCTGGAGAAACGGGTGTCTCTCAGCCCTCTGTGGCGCCGCCACCATCGGAAAACCACCCTGCTCCGGGCGCGTTGCCTGGGCCGAGTGCAGAGGCAGCAGCACCGGCGGCTCTTGCACAGATGCGGGCAGCCGCGAACGCCGGAGGTGCGGCAGCGGATGCAAACCGAGCCGCGGCAGAAGCCAGTCCACCACCGGGATCGCCCGGTTCCGCGGCCCCAGCCGGGAAAGTCAATCTTATGTTGAATTCGCCGGGAACGGTGGTCAACGGCACAACGTTCCAGATTCCGGTGGTATTGACCGGCGGAGCGGATGTTTCGTCTGTTCCCCTGCAGGTTCAATATGATCCATCGAAGATGACGCTGGTCAACGTGGGGGATGGGGATCTGCTGAATCGTGATGGACAGATTGTGTCGATGGCGCACCGCGACGATGGTGGAAACCTGACTGTGAACGTTTCGCGTCCACCGGGGGCACCTGGTGTGAGCGGAGCCGGCGTGGTCTGCGTCTTAACGTTTCAGGCGACCGCCAAAGGGGAGAGCGGCATCAGCATTACGCGCGCAGGCGCCATGAACAGCGCCGGCAAGGCGTTGCAGGCACAAACCTCACAAACCACGATCGTTGTGCAGTAGGAGTAGCGGAATGACAGTTCGGCGGCCAATCCGAAGGAATTCGGAGCGCGGCCTGACGCTGGTTGAGTTGATCGTGACTGTGGCGATTTTGTCAATCCTGGCGTCGGCAGCAATCCCCATTGCGCGCTTCAAGGTCAAACGGGACAGGGAGCGCGAACTGCGGCGAGAGCTGTGGGAGATGCGCGATGCCATCGACCACTACAAAGATGCTGCGGACAAGGGCGCCATCCAGACCAAGGTCGATAGCCAGAATTATCCGCCCGACCTGGAGACGCTGGTTAATGGTGTCGATATCCAGGGCAAGAAGGTAAAGTTCCTTCGCCGCATTCCTGTTGATCCGATGTCGGGCAAGGCCGAGTGGGGGTTGCACTCGATGCAGGATGATCCGAAGTCGGATTCCTATGGCGGCCAAAGTGTCTTCGATGTGTACTCGAAATCGAGTGGCACAGCACTTGACGGTACTAAGTATTCCGATTGGTAGGGTTATCGCGCTTTGGGGAAAACAGGGGTTTGGGCGGTTGCTCTCGAGGTAACGTGTCCCGCTCTGATAAGCCAAGAACGAATGTCAAAGGATGTAGGAGAATAGAGGTACAGATGCGCAGCAAAGGAAAACGGGAAGCAGGCTTCACGCTGATGGAGTTGATGATCGTGATGATGATCATCGGCATCTTGACGACGCTTGCCATTCCGAGTTTCAAAGCTGCGATCAAATCTGCGCAGGAAGCCGTGCTCAAGGAAGACTTGCGCGTTATGCGTTCTGCAATCGACTCCTACACCATGGACAAACAGAAAGCGCCTCAATCGCTTGACGACCTGGTGCAGGAGGGGTACCTCAAGGCCATCCCCGAAGATCCAATGACCAAGGCGCGCGATACCTGGAACACGGATATCAGTGATTCTCTGCACACGCTGGATCAGACTGATCCAGGCATCGATGATGTGCATTCCGGGTCGCAGGAAACAGGATCAGACGGGCAGCCATACTCTGCGTGGTAGTCGCGAAGGGAACAGAATGGCTCGTAGAACGATAGGGATGCTCGTGCTTGGGTGTGTGGTCGCGCTGAGTGGCGGGCTGCATGCTGCCGAATCTACCAAGACCATCATCATCAAGGTATTCGACGGTAAGACGGGGCGCGCTGTGATGCCGACTGGCTACCAGGTGCGCGTCGATCACGAGACAATGTTGCACCCGGATTGGGTGAAGCAGAATGAGGACGGCACCGCGGAGATGACGATTCCCGCCGACACGCACGAGTTGGCGCTTCACCTCGCATATAACAACTCCATGGATATTTACGTCAACTGCGACAAGGAAAAGAATGCGTTCGGCGACGTATGGTATCTCGTTCCACAGATCATGTCGAAGGGGTTTGTCACCGAAAACGGATGTGCGAAGGCCAAGGTAAGTGGAAAATTCAAAACCACCGCACTGCCCGGTGAACTCATCCTGTTTGTACGCGAGAAGAACATGATAGAACGCGTCAAGGACTGACGCGCCAAGGTTGCGCCGACGCCACGTCGTGTGGAGAATCTCCGATTCGTGTCTGACCCTGCACCCTCAAAGACAGACTCGCTGCAGCTTGAGGCTTTCTGCCTCTATCGCGCGCTTATGCGCGACACAGCGAGTGCGAGCGCCAGCGATCAGGGTGCAGAGCCGAATTTGGGCGGCAGGCTTCTATATGTGGGCGAACTGGACGCGCACAGTCGTGCCATGGTGATCGCCGGCAACGTTGCGGGTTGTGCAACGCTTGCAGCCGCGGAAGATCCGATAGCGCAGAAGGTGGCGATGCGCGATGGTGTCGTTGATTTCGTGGTTACGTCGCTGGACGAAGCTCTGCGCATTCTGAAAAACGAGATACGCAAGCGGCATGCTGTGGCGGTGAGCGTTACTGCCGAACCCGATGAAGTGGAGCACGAGATGTTGGAGCGCGGGGTGCTTCCCGACCTGCTTTTTGCGGGCTTGAGCGATGAACCGCGGAGGGTATGTCACTTCGGCCCAGGAGAGACGGACGTTCATCCTGATAAGCCGGATGCGAGCGTTGCCTGGATTAATTGGCAGGTGGAGCATGCTCCTGCGCAGTGGATGCAGCGGCTTGATTCGATTGCCATCGCGTGTCTTCTGGAGGACGGGCCGGCATCCCGGTGGATCCGCCTTGGTCCGCGGTACTTCGGGCGTACAGCGCAGGCGCGAAGAGCGCTTTACTGCGATGCACTCGCTGCGAGCGAGATCGTGCGACGTTTTCGAGAAGCCGTTGGGAGTGGTGCGATTGGAACGAAGGTTTCCGTTGGCCTTTGTATTCGCGACGCGGTGGAGAATTTAGAGTTCGTTCCTCCGGTCGGGCCCTAAGCCCGAAAAGCAGATTCTTCGCTCACCACCCCAAACCGAAGTACGTTTGGGGCCCCTTTCATTCAGAATGACACCTCATCTTGGGAGGAGGTTCACTCAGAATGACGCCTCACATCTAAAGAATCTAAGAACTATGGCGCTAGCGAGGTTCGACAGCGCTCTACGCTTCGATGCGGTTCCAGAGTTCCTTAATGCCCGCGCCGGTCTTGGCTGAGACGGGAAGAACTTCACCGAGGTCGAAAGCATTCTTGATAGCCAGAAGGTTTCGTGTGCGTGCGTTGCCGCTGAGCCGATCAATCTTGGTTGCGACCACCAGAAACTCGCGGCCAGCATGGCGGAGCCAGTCGAAGAGCTTTCCGTCGTTTGGCTGCGGAGGAATGTTGGAGTCTACGAGACAGACGCACAGTTTGAGAGTCTCGCGCTCGGCGAGATACGGATCGATAAACTTCGGCCATTCGGCTGAAATGGATTTTGAGATCTTGGCGTAGCCGTAGCCGGGAAGGTCTGCGAAAACGAGTTTGCTCTGCTGCCGCGGGTCAAGCAGAGCAAAGAAGTTGATAGCGCGGGTGCGACCGGGTGTTTGCGAGACTTTCGCGGCCTTCTCGCCCACCAGCGCATTCAACAGGCTCGATTTACCGACGTTCGAACGTCCGAGGAATGCGATCTCCGGCACAGTTGAGACCGAAGGGAACTGTGCAGCATCCATAGCAGAGAGGAGAAATTGTGTGGTGTAGCGCATTGAGGGCATGTCGATCTCATCCGCAGAGGTCTCGGGAGTGCAGCCTCGCATTTTCTTGAGGATACAGGACCAAGACCGAGGCGCCGTGCAGAGTGCGCCTGGCTGTGGGCCCGACGCGCCCGTGCGAAAAGTAATGTCTTGTGACGAATGACCACAGAAAGACAATACGCTCTGCGTGAAACCTGCCCTATACTGCATTCACTTCTCATCAATTTATTTGGAGTCAACGTGCATACACTCGTTGCCATTTGTCTGTTGGCCGCGACTGCCAACGGTCCGGTCGTCCATGCCATCAACCTCGAAGAGCCGCCTGTCACGCAACCGGCGCTGGTAAAGATTCCCAAGGGCCCCAACAGCCTCACTCTCTACAACGTGAAAGGCGAGAGGGTCGCGGAGTGCGAGAAGAAGGGCGATGCATTTTCGAACTGCAAGGTGGAACCGGGGTTCACGTTCGACGATGTGATGAATGCCTGGGTGCATGCTTTCGAGGACATCCAGGGCAAGTAAGGGCGCGCAAACAAGAGGCCGGGGCTAAAGCCCGTTGATTCGATGGCCGCTTTTCGTGGGGCTGAAGCCCCATGCTCCCCTCCGGACTACGAAGACTGGAGCTTCTCGGCAGACTGTGGAAGCGTGCCTTGAGACGTAACAGAATGGGCGTTGGAAGCTCTGCCGATTGTTATTGACGGGAGACCTGGCCGCCGCCTGCGACATCCTGTGGCGGCACGGCGGTGAGGACTTCCGTGGCTTCAGGCATGGGGGTTGGCAGCGGGCTTTCAAGCGCGAGGGCCAGCACTTCGTCCATGGTGTCGACAAAGTGGAGCTTCATGGAGTTCTTGATGTTGTCGGGTAACTCGGCAACATCTTTCTCGTTGGCCTTGGGCAGGATGGTTTCGAAGATTCCTGCGCGCAGGGCCGCCAGCAGTTTTTCTTTCAAGCCACCGATAGGCAGAACCTTGCCGCGCAGCGTGATTTCGCCGGTCATGGCAATGTCGCGCCGGACTGGGATCTTGGCGAGCGCACTTGCAAGGGCCGTTGCCATGGTGATGCCTGCGGAGGGGCCGTCCTTGGGTATGGCGCCCTCGGGAACGTGCAGGTGCAGGTCAACATTGCGATAGAACTCGCGGCTGAGCCCCAGGGCCTGCGCGCGTCCGCGAATATAGGCGAGAGCGGCTTGAGCCGACTCCTGCATGACGTCGCCGAGCTGGCCGGTGATGGTGAGCTTGCCCTTGCCATCGAGGACCGTGACTTCGGTGGTGAGGATGCTGCCGCCGACTTCAGTCCACGCAAGGCCGGTCACGAGGCCCACTTCGCTCTTCTCGTGCACTTCGGAATCGCGGTAGCGCGCCACGCCAAGGAAGTCGCTGATGGATGCGCTGGTGATCTCTTCCTTGTGTTTCGCACCCTTCTTCACAACGCGCCGGGCTACCTTGCGACACACGTTGCCGATTTCGCGTTCAAGGTTGCGGACGCCGGCTTCGCGTGTGTAGTTGCGGATGATCTCGAGGATGGCATCGTCGCTGAAGACGACATTCTTGTCGTTCAAGCCGGTCTGCTCGCGCTGCTTCCTGACCAGGTATTGTTTGGCGATTTCGAGTTTCTCCTGCTCGGTGTAACCCTGCAGACGCAGAACTTCCATGCGGTCCTGAAGGGCAGCGGGGACTGTGTGCAGCACATTGGCAGTGGCGACAAAGAGGACCTGCGAGAGATCGTAGTCCACGTCGAGGTAGTGATCCTGGAAGGTTGTATTCTGCTCAGGATCGAGAACTTCAAGAAGCGCCGATGCCGGATCGCCGCGGAAGTCGGACGCCATCTTGTCGACTTCGTCGAGCAGGAAGACGGGGTTCTTGGTGCCGGCGCGCTTCATGTGCTGGATGATCTGGCCGGGCAGAGCGCCGATGTAGGTGCGGCGATGGCCGCGGATTTCGGCCTCATCGCGGACGCCGCCGAGAGACAGACGAACGAACTTTCGTCCGGTGGCCTTGGCGATGGACATGCCGAGCGAGGTTTTGCCGACGCCCGGAGGGCCAACGAAGCAGAGGATCGAGCCTTTGGGATTCTTGACGAGTTGGCGAACCGCGAGAAATTCGAGGATGCGCTCCTTGATCTTCTCGAGACCGTAGTGGTCCTCGTTCAGCACCTTTTCGGCGAAGTCGATTGAGCGTGTTTCTTTGGATTTTTTCTTCCACGGTACTGCGAGCAGCCAGTCGATGTAATTGCGGCTCACGGTGGACTCGGCCGACATGGGCGGCATTGCCTCGAGCTTCTTTAGTTCCTGTATCGCTTTCTCGAGTGTTTCCTTTGGCATGCCGGCGGCTTCGATTTTCTTGCGGAGCTCGTCGAACTCGCTCTTCTCGCCGCGCCCGAGCTCCTTCTGGATGGCCTTGATTTTTTCGTTGAGGTAGTACTCTTTCTGCGCGCGCTCCATCTGCCGCTTGACGCGCGACTGGATGTTGCGGTCGAGATCGAGTTTTTCGATTTCAATGTCGAGCACGTCGGCGATGCGCGCGAGGCGAGTAGCGGGATCGAAGATGCCGAGGAGTTCCTGTTTTTCCTCGATGCCCATTTGCAGGTTGGCGGCGATGGTATCAGAGAGCTTCGCGGGCTCGTCCATCCGCACGGTTGCAATGATGGTCTCGTAATTCAGAGATTGCTGCAGTTTGACGTACTGCTCAAATAGCGACGTTACGCGCTGCATCAATTGTTCGACGGCCGGCGTCATTTCAAAATCGGTTTTGCCGGTGCGCACGGTGGCGACGAAGAAGCCATCCTTGTCGTTGACCTCGGTCGATTTTGCGCGCTCGACGCCCTCGACCAGCACCTTGATGTTGCCGTCGGGCATTTTAACGCTCTGGACGATATTGCAGATGGAGCCGACCTGATAGATCTCCTTGGCCTTTGGCTCGTCGATGGAGGCGTCGTGCTGCGTGGCGAGAAATATTTTGCGATCGCCATTGAGCGCTTCTTCAAGTGCGCGGACGCTCGAGAGGCGGCCGACGACGAAAGGCGTCATCATATAGGGGAAGATCACCATGTCCCGGATGGGCATCATGGGAAGTTTGCGCGGCTCGCTCTTGTCTTTTGAAGAAGTCATAAAAGCACCATGGGTGTTAGACGCGGGGCGATGTCATGGGACTCAGGTATCCAGCGCGCCTTGTTGGGATTGTACAGCGGTTTGGGCAGACGGAGGGGGGCACGAATGCCTGAAGACTCAAAGGTCACATCTCCGAGTGAAGTGACCTTTGAGTATACGAAAGTCAGTTGCGTGTGAGGAAAGTGTCGAGGTCGCCGATGATATCAGTTTGCAGCCGGAATCCTTGTTGCGTCATCAACGACCACAACTGCAACGTGATCCATTCGGCTTTCAATTTTCAGGCCGAGTTGATCTTCAAGGGCTCTCTTCCACGCTGTAAAGATGTCAGTCCCCAGCTCGGGCGGCAGCTCTACGCTGAAGTCGTAGATGCCTTGCAGTCCCGTCTTGTCGAGGACCGGGATCGCAGGACCACCGGCTTTCACAGGAACTCCGGGGTTCTCCGGCGCGGGAATTGTGAATTGAATAGCCAGAAGATCGGCGAACTGGCGCATGCCACCGCGGAAGCGAAGTCCAGGGCCCGACGAGGAAGCGCTTGCATCCTGGACTGGTTTGATTTTCGGGCCATTTTTGACGATTTCCAATTCGTACACGCGCATCAATTTGCTTTCGCTGTGTTGTTTCAACCCGAAGCGGTCGACCAGAAGCGCGCGCAGCATTGGCTGCATCTGTTCTCTGGTCGCGCCCTCGAAAGCGCGTGCGGCAATGTCGTATTCATTGTGGTCGAGCCACGGCGGCCCGCTGACCTGATTGAGCTGGCAGTTCCATGCTTCCGCGATGAGACGCTTGAGCGTGACGTTCTTTCCGTTGAAGCCGGCGGGTGAGTAGGTTATCTGGTTGTTGTAGTCGGGGCCGACTTCGTGCTGGCTGGGCCGGACGGAGGCAGCTTCAAACGACGATGCCGGTGGCGGGGACTGCGCAAATGCGACGGCGCCGAGGAAGACGAGAAGAATTGTGGGTCGCCGGAAAAGCATGCGATTCACCATCTCGATCGTTTGATGCAAATGCACAGTCATACGAACACGGCGTCAGATCGGCTCGCGGAAAAAAAGCAACCCCTCCAATGGGAGGGGCTGCGGGAAGGAACAAATTGCGGATTGCTTAGCCGGCCTTTTCGAGCAGGCAAAGCGATAGATCGCGGCGCTCGACCATGTCTTTGGTGATTTCGAGGTCACGCACCTTCTTGTTGCTGGGCAGGTGATACATCAGATCGAGCATAAGCTCTTCGAGAATCATGCGCAGGCCGCGCGCGCCCACCTTGCGGGCCAGAGCTTCGCGGGCGATGGCGCCGATGGCGTCCTGCGTGAAGTGGAGGCGAACATTCTCATATTCGAGCAGGCGCTGATACTGCTTGACGATGGCGTTGCGCGGCTTGGTGAGGATCTCGACGAGAGCAGCTTCATCGAGTTCATCGAGGATGCCCATTACGGGGAGACGGCCGACGAATTCCGGAATCAATCCATACTTGATGAGGTCCTGTGGTTCGGTCTTGCGCAGCAACTCGGTGTCGCGATGCGAACGTGTTGTTGCCGCATCCGCCTCGGCATCCGCGGCTTTGAAGCCGAGAGCCTTCTTGCCGATGCGCCGACCGACTACGCGCTCGAGGCCGACGAAGGCGCCGCCGCAAATGAACAGGATGTTGGTGGTGTCAACCGCGGTGAACTCCTGATGCGGATGCTTGCGTCCGCCTTGCGGCGGCACATTGGCAACGGTGCCTTCGAGGATCTTGAGGAGTGCCTGCTGCACGCCTTCGCCGGAGACATCGCGGGTGATGGAGGGGTTCTCGTCTTTGCGGCCGATCTTATCGATCTCGTCGATATAGATGATGCCTTGCTGCGCGCGGGTGACGTCGCCGTCGGCGGCTTGGAGGAGCTTGAGGATGATGTTCTCGACATCTTCGCCGACGTAGCCGGCTTCAGTGAGTGTGGTGGCGTCAACAATGGCGAAGGGAACATCGAGCATCTTGGCCAGGGTGTGCGCCAGAAGCGTCTTGCCGGAGCCCGTGGGTCCGATGAGAAGGATGTTCGATTTTGCGAGTTCGACTTCGTTGTTGCGCATGCGGTTCATCTGCACGCGCTTGTAGTGGTTGTAGACGGCGACAGCAAGCTTTTTCTTGGTCTGGTCCTGGCCGATGACGTAGTCGTCGAGGAAGCCTTTGACCTCCTGCGGCTTGGGCAAGTGTCCGGCAGCATTGGCGGGATGCGTGGAATCTCCGCGATCGTCCTCAAGGATGGAGTTACAAACAGCGACGCACTCATCACAGATGTATGCCCGTGGATAGTCGCTGGGCGACGAGATCAACTTCGCTACAGCGTCCTGCGATTTGTGGCAGAACGAGCACCGCAGCGCTTCTTCAGGTCCCGTGCGCGTTTTCATTTTTCTGCTCCCTTTGGACTGGCCTTTTCAAAAGTGCTTGCAGTGTGCGGCCGCTATGTGCGCGGCCGATCGATGATTTCGTCAATGATGCCGTAATCTTTCGCCTGCGCCGAGTTCATGATGAAGTCGCGTTCCACGTCGCGTTCAATACGGTCGAGCGGCTGACCGGTGTGCTTCGCCATCAGGATATTGGTGATCTCGCGGATGCGGAGGATTTCGCGTGCATGAATATCGATATCCGTCGCCTGGCCGCTCAGCCCACCCATCGATGGCTGATGGATGAGGATGCGCGCGTTTGGCAGCGCAAACCGCTTGCCCTTTGTTCCGGCGAGCAACAGGAATGCTCCCATGCTGGCCGCCTGACCAATGCAGTATGTCACGACATTGTTGCGTATGAACTGCATTGTGTCATAGATTGCCAACCCGGCGGTAATGGAGCCTCCGGGAGAGTTGATGTAGAGCTGGACGTCCTTCTCCGGATCTTCGCCCGAGAGAAACAGCATTTGAGCAACGATGAGATTGGCTACCTGATCATCGATCGGCGTGCCGAGGAAAATGATGTTATCGCGAAGCAGACGGGAATATATGTCGTAGGCGCGCTCGCCGCGACTCGTCTGCTCAACCACCATGGGAACCAGTGCCATTCGAGTTTTATCCCTCGCGGGGTTATTGCCCCGTCCTATTTGATGGCCGTGGGGCCGGGGAGGTGCAAGTCCCGGTCAGCACAGCAGTTTCGCCAACTCAACGACTACGCGGGCAATCTTTCATACAGCAGACTTGCGGTTTTTTCGCGTTTCAATTGTTCCCGGATTCTAGCTAGCCCGCCGTCGTCCGTCAAACGCTGGCGGAGGGTCTCGTACGGTTCGCGGGACTGGATTGCTGCCAATTGTAATTCCCGGTCCAGCTCTTCGTCGGTGACCGTAATCCCTTCTTTTTCAGCGATCCGGTCCATCAGGATGTGAGCTTTGACCTCGGCGACGGCGGAGTCGCGCTGGGCGCCGCGCAGGCGGCTGAAATCGAGCTTGCGCATCTGTTCAGGGTTCATGCCCTGGGCGGCGAGGGCCCGGAGGCCACGCTCGAGGCGGGCATCAATCTGGTCCTGCACCAGGCTTTCCGGAACAGGGAACTGATACTTATTGACCAACTCGGCGAACAGGCGGTCCTTGGTTTCGGCTTCAACGCTGCGACGCTTGCGGCTGGCCATGTGCTCGCGGATACGGGACTGCAAATCGTCCAAACTTTCGTAATTTCCGACTTCCCTGGCGAACTCGTCGCTCAATTCGGGAAGTGTCCGCTTTTTGATGGCTTTAACGGCAACGTCGTAGGCGACGGTCTTGCCCTGGAGCTTGGTTTCAGGATAGTCGGCCGGGTAGATGACTTCGGCTTTCAGTTCCTGTCCGGCTTTTGCGCCGCGCAGAACCTGGGTGAACGCCTCAACCGTATCCTTGCCGCCGACCTCGACCAGCGAGTCTTCGCCGGTGATAGGAGCCGCTTCGGCGTCCTCGGTCATCAGGCCGGTGTAGGAGATCTCGGCCCAATCGCCGTCGACGATGGAGCGATCTTCTTCAACGGGCTCAACGACGGCGCGGGACTCGCGGAGCTGGGTCATTTCGTGCGCGTATTCTTCGTCGGTCACTTCGACGGAGGGCTTCTCGACGACAACCTGCTCGTAGCCTTCGATGGAGAAGTCAGGCAGGTATTCAAAGACAGCCCTTACGTGGAGCGGCTGTCCTTCGTCCACCGTCAGTTCCGTTACCTGCGGCTGGCCGACGGGGCGGATGCCGAGTTCGCGGACACCTTTGCTGAAGCGGTCAGGGAGCAGGCCGTCGATGACGTCTTTGCGGATCTCGGTGGCAAAGCGGCGGCGAACTACGGCCTCGGGCACCTTACCGGGGCGGAAGCCGGGAAGCTTGGCGTATTTCTGATAGTTCCGAACAACATTGCGGAAGGCCTTGGAGACTTCGTCCGCGGGGACATCCAGCACAAGCTCGCGGGTGCAATCCGGATTGAGTACCGGGCCGTGTTGATGTTCGTGGTTATGGTCGTGTTCGTGATCGTGGCCTTCGTGGCCGTGTGCGTCTTCGGGTGTACCCGATGCGGGATTCGTTTCGAGTGTGTCAGCGGTGCTCAACGTTGTACCTTCCGGGCGCGACAGGCGCCAAATCTTGCTGCTACAGCGGGCTGCCGCCAGACGGCAACAGCGTCGTGTGGCGGGGATACTGCCTCAATATCATGGTAAGAGGGTTTGCGGGGGCGGTCAAACGGGCCAAGCCGGAAGGGTTGCCTGGCGGACCGGAGAAGACACGTTACTGCTCGGACACCTCTGGTTTGCGCACATACGGAAGGAAGCGGGGGTGGGCAGCGCCGCACTCGGAGTAGTGCATACGGGCCTGGTTGAGGCTCAACTCGCCGTTTACGGTGTTCCGGACGTCGGAGGCGTCGGCATCCTCCTGGCCATCATCCTCCCACCAGCACACCGGACATAAGGCCAACGTGCTTGGCGCCTCAAGAGTCCTGTACCCGCAGCAAGGGCATCGAAAACGAATCGGTGCCATCCCCATGCCAGGATTGACGGGTTTCGGCGCGTGGGCGTTTACATGCGCGGTTCGGCTTGAAAGTCTGCGGATTCGTCAGCAGGAATCTGCCGGTCCCAAAGATATCAGGAAGCAAAAATCAGGCCAGCGGCGGATTGGCCCTGGCCTGATCTTCTCTTCCGCGCCTTGACGCGTCGCAGCTATTCCTTGCTGCTGACCAGGTTGAACATCGCACCTTGCGGATCCTGGCACTGGATAATCCATCCCCCTCCCGGCACCTGCATCGGTCCGTTGAGGATTTTGCCGCCCCCTGCTTCAACGCGGGATTTGGCTGCGTTGATCGAGTCCACGTTGAAGTAGAAGCCCCAGCACGACACCGGCATGTGAGGAGCCTTGGCCATCATGCCGCCGTCGCCCATCTGCTTGTGGTCACCCTCGTCAAAGAGGCGATAGAGGCCCATGGGGCCCATATCCATATCGGTAAGCTTGGTCCATCCGAACATTCTGCTGTAGAAATCGAACCCGGCTTCGATGTCGGTTGTGTAGAGTTCGTGCCAGCCGATGGTTCCGGGAGTGGGCGGCTCAGGACGTTGCGGTGACGGCATGGCGGGGTCAGGGGTAAAGACGACAAAGGCCGCTCCCTGCGGATCTGACATGACGGCGAAACGAAGCATGCCGGGAACGTCGGTTGCCGGCCTCCACAACTTTCCGCCCGCTTCCACGATCTTTTGAATATGCGCATCCACGTCATCGACGGAGATGTAGCCGATCCACGAGGTGTGGCCCTCCATCTTCAACATGCCGGCGAGACCGACACTGCCAATGTTGAAAGTCGTGTATTCCATGCCGCCGGTGCTGGGCATTTCCTGGGTGGTCCATCCGACAACCTCTGAGTAAAACTTTCCCGCGGCCTTGGTATCGCTCGTCATGAGTTCGTACCAGCCAAATTTTCCTTTGGGGGTAAACATTCCGGGGATCTCCTTGTTGCCGGGTGCAAGAGGCTTCGGCGCCCAGTCAACTTGTCGTTGATATCAATCCAACTCGCGCCGTGTCAACCAACGCTCGGTGAATTCTGAGTCAGAATCCGGATTTGAATTCACAGAGCGGAAACAGGCAGATGCTGCGCAAATGCGGAATGTAGAATCAAGGCCGCAGGAGGAATCCGATCAAGATGATATTCGTGCAGAGTTCTCGTCGTTCCCATTTGTTCATCACAACGTGCATGGTGGTGTTGTTCAGCGGCTCCCATTTTTCTGTGGCGGCTCAAGAAACGCAACCGCTGAAAGTTGCGATCGTGGGCCTCGAGCACGGCCATGTGGAGGGCTTCCTGTCGCAGCTTCCGAAGCACACGGCTGTGCAACTGGTGGGAATCGCCGACGCAAACACCGAATTGTGGCAGAAGTACGGCAAAAAGTATTCGCTGCCGGACACGCTGTTTTACAAGAGCGAAGCGAACATGATCGAGAAGACTCGACCGCAGGCGGTGCTGGTGTACACCTCGATCGGCGAGCATCGTCATGCTATCGAGATTGCTGCGCCGTACGGTGTGTCGGTGATGGTCGAAAAGCCGTTGACCATTTCACTTGAGGACGCGCTGGCGATTCGGAAAGCGGCGCGGGACCACAAGATCCAGGTGCTGGTGAATTACGAGACCACGTGGTACACGAGCAACAGGGCGGCGTACGAAGAAGTTCGCGAGGGGCGCATCGGCGAGATTCGGCGGGTGGTCGTGCACGACGGGCACCAGGGGCCAAAGGAAATCAATGTGCCGCCGGAGTTTCTGAACTGGCTCACAGATCCTGAGCAGAACGGTGCGGGCGCGCTCTACGACTTTGGCTGCTATGGCGTGGACCTGATGACGTGGATGATGCACGGCGAAACGCCGCTGACGGTGACGGCGGTGGTGAATCACGACAAGCCGCATCTCTATCCAAAGGTCGATGATGACTCCACGATTACGCTGCAGTATCCGCGCGCGCAGGCCGTGATTATGGGATCGTGGAACTGGCCGTTTGGGCGCAAGGACATGGAGGTCTACGGAGCCACGGGCTACGCCATCACGGTTGCGGCCGACCAGATTCGAATTCGGCATGAGCACGACGCAGAGGAGCACACGACGACTGCGCCGGCGTTGCCTGCACGGGAGCGCGATTCGCTTTCGTATCTTTCGGCAGTGTTGCGCGGCGAGATTGTGCCGAAGGGAGATCTGACGGCTCTCGATACCAACGTGATCGTGATGCAGATTCTGGATGCGGCGCGTGAGTCGGCGCGGACGGGACGCACGGTGAAGTTGAACAAGCTGGGAGATTGAAATCTGGCGTCGGACGGGCTTTCCCGGTTAGGGTTGCGCTTCACCGGTGCTGAGGTTTGATGCGTGAATGTGCACGATCTTCCATGCATCTCCATACCGTTTGAACACAATTGTGCGTCGATCAATCTCAGCCTTGTTGAAGATATGGAACGTGGCGAGCGCAACATCCGGGGAGAGCATTGTGATCTGCAGATTCTCAGGGTGCAACTGCATATAAGGCGCAGCATTGCGGCCCGACGTTTTCCGTATCCGGTCAAAAACGCCTTGCCATGCCTGGTCGAACTGTTCGCGAGTATCTACGCGTTTCGTATTGGGCGCCGCAGGATGGAACATCGTTGCGTCCGGTGCGAAGCAAGCTCGGAAGGTCGGCCAATCCAGATTGTCGAACGCCTGCACGAAGCCCCTAAGCGCAGCGTGCACCTGAGTCTCCGGTGAATCTCCTTTTGTATCCGCAGCTCGCCCGCAGACTGCAATGATCAGGATTCCCAAAAACCCAACGCGCGCTATGCTTGCCAATTTCATGCGAGTTCCTCCGGGGAATGTAGAATTTCGGCGTTTTCGGAGACAACGGCTATTTCGGCATATGTTCGATGGATACGCAACCGTGTGGTTGCGGGATGCGCTCTATTCGCCGAGGTGGCGGCGGAGATCTTCGGGGTGGCTGGAGTGGGCGTAGGCTGTGTCGCGGGAGATGCGCTGGTTGCGCACGAGTTCAGCCATGGACTGTTCGATGGTCTGCATGCCTTCGGAGCGGCCGGTTTCAATGTTGGCTCTGAGTTGGTGGTCGTCTCCACGGCGAATCAGATTGCGAATTGCACTGGTGGCCATGAGAATCTCGACGGCGGGATACCGATCGATTCCGTTGATTGCGGGTAACAACCGCTGATGAATGACGGCCAGCAGGGCGAGTGAGAGCTGACGTCGCATCTGGGATTGAAAGCCAGAGGGGAAGATATCGAGGATGCGTGAGACGGTCTGGGCGGCGTCGTTGGTGTGCAGCGAAGTGAGGACGAGGTGGCCGGTTTCAGCGGCGGTTAGAGCGGCGGCCATTGTCTCGGCGTCGCGCATCTCGCCGATGAGGATGACATCGGGATCCTGGCGCAGGACGGCGCGGACTGCCTGGGCAAATCCGGGGGTGTCTGATCCTACTTCGATCTGTTCCACGAGTGAGAGCTGATTCGGCTGCTGAAATTCGATCGGGTCTTCGATGGTGATGATGTGATCGTGGCGGGTGCTGTTGATGGCGTTGATCAAGGCCGCCATGGTGGAGGTTTTGCCGCAGCCGGTGGCACCGGTGAGGAGGATGAGTCCCTGGCGGCGCTCGGCGAGGACGGAGAGCGACTGCGGGAGGTGGAGCGACTCGAGGGTTGGGATCTGGCTGGGAAGGAGACGGATTGAGGCGGCGATGGTTCCACGCTGGAAATGGACGTTGGCGCGAAATCTTCCGGCGGATCCACGTTCGAAGCAGAAATCCAGACACTTTTGGCGATTCAGCTCTTCGAGCCGGGACGGCGTGAGCAGGGGCGTTAGCAGGACCCAGATGTCGTCGACCGAGAGTTCGCCGCCCGCCAGTGATTTAAGTGCACCGTTCACACGGAGGGTCGGAGACGACCCGTTGACCAGGATGATGTCTGATGCGTTCAGTGCAAGGGCTTCTGACAAAAGATGGTCGATGAGCTCTATGGTTTCCGCGGGGGAATCGGTTGAGGTGTATGGGAGACCGGCGGCCGGTGATGATGAATCTTTGTGCATACGGGGTAATGAAGCTCTCTGGGGGACGAGAGTTGCTTGTAGGACGCGCGCGCCGGAGGTTTCGCTCCATGGGGCGGAGATAAGAGGCAAAGCGTTCGAAGATTTGAAAAGCCCGGGTCTTGGTGAGCCCCAGGCCGTTCAAGGTTAGTGAAAACTGTTATGGGACGAAGAGCTTGAGGCGCACGTGCCACTTGGTGTTCTGGCCGGGTTTCAGGGTGACCATGCCGGTGTCCATGGAGCCCCAGACCTTGCTGAAGGGGTCGGCGAAATTGTACTGATCCTCGACGGCGACGAAGTTCTTGTCAGGGGGCGCGTAGGCCTGGATGGTTTTGATTTCAGGCGAGAGGCCTTCGATCCTGACGCCGTATTTGGCTGCGGGATCGGAGATGTTCACCTGGACGACGCCGTTCTTCCAGTCGAGTTGGCTCCAGTTGTCGTCGTAGAAATTCTTGTAGAGCGGCGCGCCGGCGCGGAGGTCATATTGCCCGGCGACGGGTACGAGCTTGCCGGTGGGAAAGACGTTGTCGTAGCTGTCGACGGTGGCCTGCATGGAACCTGGAATCTGCAAGCGAGCCTGGGTGCGGTCGCCGGAGGGAAAGTTGAAGTAGGGGTGCCAGCCGATAGCGATGGGTTCGGCTTCAGTGCCGACATTCTTCGCCACGACGACGGCGTCTACCGCGTCGGCGGTGAGGCTGATGGTGAATACCAGGTCGGTTTTCGAGAGCCAGTGACCGCCAAAGTCGCCGGCATGGATGACGCCTGTGACTTCTTTTCCGCCGGGGATGGTTTTCTCAGAAACGTCGTCGGTATGGGCTTTCAGGATGAGGCCGTGCATGGCATGGCGCTCGGCGCCGGCGAGCTTGCCAATATTGTTGGCGGGAAGGGTGATGGTTTTTCCCTGCCACTCGGTGGTCAGGGTCTTGCCGTCAGCGGAGAGTTTTCCGCGGATGCGGTTGGGATAGGGAACGAGGAAGGCCGATCCGAGGCGGTATCCATAGTCGCCATTGGCGTTATCGGTTTCGTCGAGCATCTTTTTGGCGCCTGCGACGTCAGGAGACGCGAGAACGTCGACGTTCCCGCGGCCGGGAAAGTTGGCGGTGATCTGGAGCAACTCCATGCCGCGGCCGGGCATGACGGTGATGCTGGTGAACTCGGGCTTCGTGGTGCTGGCTGCCTTGCGGGTAAGGGTGACGATTTTTTGTCCGCCAATTTCGGTCGAGGACTGGGCTTGGGCACTCATCATTCCCCAGCTTGCCACAGCGACCGGGAGAACGAAGAAAAGAACAGAGGTTCGAAGAGAAGGCTTCATTGCGATCCATCCCTGAAGGTGCGTTTGGATTTCCGGATTTGTGCTTTGCGGTCCGGCAATTCGCGGCACGTGAAAGCGTATTCCGAAAGCGGCCTCATTCTACGACATGGCGCCTTGGGCGGGAGGGAAATGGAGGGCCTGTGCGACGGAGTTTTGAACCCGGAAAGGACGGTTGCAGAGAGGGGATTGGCCATCCGTAACCGGGATGCCAAATGAGTTTTAGCGGGCGCGGACTCCGGATGATAAGTGGAAGTGATTCAACACAAACGCGATGGTCCCCGGAAAGTAACTATCGCTGCGCGAATTGGTCATGTTGCGTCGCGATGGAATAAGGGTACAATTCGACCCAATCACTGCCTTCTCCATTGCGCCAAGAGCAGGTGCCGTCTGCCCTGGCGAGTGCTCCGGTCTCGCCACTCACGTATCACTTCTTCGGGGGAATACCCCGAGAAAGGTCCACGGTCAGGAAAATGCTCCCCCTGCATAGGATTGCTCTTCGTTGCTTTGCCCTGGTATGTCTCTCCGTAGCTTTGCCCCATGCGCAGCCCAGCGCGCTCGCGCAGACCATCGCGCCAAAACGGTTGATCCTCGAGAAAATCAACGAGAGTCAATTGGTGAAGCTGGAAGGCAACACGCCACCAGCGGCAATCGCACAGAACGACCGCGGCCGTGTGAGTCCCAATTTGCCCATGGCGGACCTGATCCTGGTTTTGCGTCGCAGCCCTGAGCAGCAGGCCGCGTTTGATGCTTTTGTGGAGAGCCAGTACGACGCGACATCTCCGAATTTCCATCACTGGCTTGCGCCGGAGGAGGTTGGCGAGAAATTCGGCACAGCGCCGGCGGATATTGCGACTGTGTCCTCGTGGTTATCGAGCCATGGCCTATCGGTCGAGGAAGTTTCGAAGGACCGCATGACGATCCGCTTCAGCGGGAGCGCGGCGCAAGTGGAGGAGACGTTCCACACAGAGGTTCACAACCTTGTGGTGAAGGGTGAGCCGCACATTTCAAACATGAGCAATCCGCAGATCCCCATGGCGCTGGAGGCGGTGGTACTGGGACCGAAGGCGCTGCACAACTTTATTCCGCGTCCGCTGCACCGGACGGGAAGCGCCGTCGCGCTGAACCGGGAAACGGGTAAGTGGAAACGGGTTCCAGCGGGGAATGCGACAACCGCGAGCCCCACGGCCGGAATGGGTTTTGGCTGCGGAACAAATTGCGAGGTTGAGGATGTAGCACCGTACGATTTCGCGGCTATCTATAATGTGCTTCCGCTGTGGAATAGCTCAATCGACGGCACGGGGCAGACCATTGCGATTGCCGGAAGAAGCGACGTAAGAGCAGCGGACGTGGCTACATTTCGCAGCGCTTTTGGGCTGCCCGTACTGAAGACGGGGCAATTCAAGGTGACTAACAACGGTACGGATCCAGGGTTCTGCACGACACTCTCGGGGGTTTGCACGCTTGACGACCAGGTTGAGAATGCGCTGGATGTGGAGTGGTCGGGCGCGGTTGCAAAGGGCGCAACGGTAGACCTGGTGGTGACGCAGCAGACAAACACGAATGACGCGATCTTCCAGTCGGCGCAGTACGTCATCAACAACAATACCGCCACAATTCTCAATGTGAGTTACGGTCAATGCGAATTGTTTCTGGGGACAAGCGGAAATACCGCGTACAACAACCTGTGGCAAAGCGCATCGACGGCAGGGATTGCCGTGTTTGTGGCTTCGGGCGATTCCGGCTCTCCTTCGTGCGACCAGGGTGGCGACGCTTCGGGCACTCCTTACGGAGCGAAGTTTGGCTTGAGTGTAAGCGGCATTGCGTCAACCCAGTACAACACAGCGGTTGGCGGGACCGATTTGAACTGGGGTTCGAGCGCGGCGCCCTATTGGAACAGCACAAATAGTGGCACCAACGGCTCGTCGGCGAAGGGCTATATTCCCGAAGTTCCGTGGAACGATACCTGCACCAATCCGATCATTGTCGCGATTCTCAATGGCAACCTCGGCCAGAGTCTTTCAGCGAACCAGCTGTGCGATGACATCGCGACCAAGGCGGTCACCTCGACCAACGAGCAGGCCCTGCTTGACCTCGTGGATGTCGTCGGCGGCAGCGGCGGCCAAAGCAATTGCACCGTCAACAGCACTACATCGACGACCGCGCTCCCAGATCCGACTAGTTGCTCGGGCGGATATGCGAAACCAAGCTGGCAGACCGGGGTGACCGGCATTCCAGCGGACGCCAAACGCGACATTCCGGACGTTTCATTCTTCGCTGGGAACGGATTTCTGGGAACTGCCTACTTGATTTGTGTTTCCGACACCGGAACATGTGTCGCTTCGGCGACGTCGACCACTGAGCCCGGCGGGGAAGAGGTTGGTGGAACCTCAGTTGCTTCTCCGGCGATGGCTGGAGTGATGGCGCTGATCAATCAGAAAGCCGGAACGCCGCAGGGCAATCCAAATACGCAGCTTTATAAGCTTGCGGGCCAACAAACCTATGCAAGCTGCTCCGCCGAAACGGTCACCACGTCGTCGAGCAGTTGCTTCTTCAACGACATCGACACGGGAACAATTGCGATGCCGTGCCTTGCCAACTCATTGAACTGCACCTTGGCTGCAACTGGAAACGCCTATGGTGAGCTGAGTGGTTTTGCCGGGGGAACGGGTTATGACGAGGCAACCGGACTGGGTTCGCTGAATGTGGCCAACGTGGCGAACGCGTGGGTTTCGCCGACGGGCACGGCAACGGCGACAGTGGCTGTGGTGGCTACGCCGAGCACCATCAACGTGAACCAGACTACGAGCGTGACCGTGACGGTGAGCGGCGCAAGCGGAACACCGACCGGGCAAGTGTATCTGACAGGCGGTGGATATACATCCGGAAGTAGCACGCTGGCCAGCGGCGCTTTTACCTTTACGATTCCGGTCAACAGTTTGAGTGGCGGAGCCGATACTTTGACTGCGCACTATACCGGCGACTCAACGTATGCGCAGGCGACCGGCACAGTCAGCGTAACCGTGAACAAACTTACGCCGACCGTGGCGGTGGTTGCGAATCCGACTACCGTGAATGCCACGGTAAACAGCGTGAATGTTTCTGTTACGGTTACCGGCGCAGGACTGACACCGACGGGGACCGCGCAGCTGAGCGGCGGGGGATATACGTCGCCAGCCTGTACGCTTGCGGCCGGCGCCTGTACGATTACCGTGCCTTCGAATAAGCTGAGCAACGGTTCCGACACCCTTACTGTTACCTATAGCGGCGACACGAGCTATGTGACTGCGAGTGGCACGGCGACGGTGACGGTGACCGTCTTTACGCCGACGGTGACGGTGACTCCCTCTGCGAGCACCCTAGCGAAGGCATCCACCTTGACAGTGCAGGTAGCTGTAGCGGGAACCAGCGGTACACCTACTGGCTCAGTGCAACTTAGCGGCGGCGGATTTACCTCGCCGGTGACCACACTCGTCGGGGGCAGCGCAACGATTACGATTCCCGGCGGAAACCTGAGCGCGGGAACCGACACGTTGACCGCGAATTACTCCGGCAACACGACTTACCTGTCTACGACTGGAACGGCTAGCGTAACGGTTACGGTTCCAACTCCAACGGTGACGGTGACAGCGGCGGCTGGGGGCATCAACTCGGGTCAGAGCCTGAATGTGACGGCAGCGGTCGCGGGAACCAGCGGAACACCAACCGGCACGGTGACATTGTCGGGAGGGGGCTATGCTTCCTCAGCGCAGACGCTTGCATCAGGCAGCGTTACGATCGCCATTCCTGCGAACAGCCTTAGCGCGGGAACAGACACCTTGACCGTTAGCTACAGCGGAGACAACAACTTCGCAACGGCAACGGGAACGGCAAGCGTTACGGTGACGCAGTCCACTTATACGCCTGCTGCGTCAACGCCGGCGAACGTCAACCGCGGCACTCCGGCGACCTCGACGGTCACCTGGACGACTAGCAACAACTACTCTGCCAATGTGGCGCTGAGCACTTGCACGCTCAATTCGGGGAGTCCGACGAACTCGGCTGCGGACGCTCCGAAATGCACGGCGAATACGACAGCGTTTGGATCGAGTGGAAGCGCGACTGTAACCGTAAGCACCACGGCGGCGACTACAGCAGCGCTCAATAGGCCGGCGTTTCCGGGCATGGCTGTGACCGGATCGGGCGCGATTCTTGCGCTGGTGGTGTTCTTCGGAATTCCGGCACGTCGGCGTGGCTGGCAAGTGATGCTCGGGATGTTTCTGCTGCTGATGACCCTTGGCAGCCTCGCAGCTTGCGGTGGCGGCGGCGGCAAGAGCAACGGCGGCGGAGGTGGTGGAACCAGCGATCCTGGAACGGCTTCAGGCAAGTATGTGTTCACCGTAAATGCAACAGGCACCGATCCAGCCAAGACAACGGCGACAACAACCTTCACTGTAACCGTGAACTAGTTTCATCATTTGCTCGGCAAGCTGGCCCTCCCTGCGGGGAGGGCCAATTTGTCTTCAAGGCATTTGCAGCCCGGCATGATTGGATTACAACGCGACTTCGACCAGGGGTTTACGCTGCGCAGCGGATAGAATCGGAAAAGGCGCAACGCCATTTCTGCCTTAGTTCGCACAGGAAAGTGGACGTGAGCAATCGATGAAATCCTTGTTGCTGGAAGAGTATGGGAAGTTTGCCATTGCAGACCTGCCAAGGCCGGAGCCCGGCGAGCAGGAAGTGCTGGTGCGCGTGGCGGCTTGCGGCATCTGCGGCAGCGATGTGCATGGGTACGACGGATCGTCGGGACGACGCATCCCTCCGCTGGTGATGGGCCATGAAGCGGCGGGAGTGATCTTTTCAGTTGGCACTGGTGTCACGGCGTACAAGCCGGGCGATCGGGTGACATTTGATTCGACGGTCTATTGCGGGCAGTGTGTGTACTGCCGTCGCGGCGAAATGAATCTCTGCGACCGACGCCAGGTGATCGGCGTTTCGTGCGGCGAGTATCGCCGAAACGGAGCGTTCGCGGAATTCATCGCGGTGCCCGAGCGCATCCTGTATCGTTTGCCGAGCAAGATGTCGTTTCCCGAGGCGGCGATGCTTGAGGCTACTTCGGTGGCGATCCATGCAGTAAAAGTGAGCGGGGTGAAGAAGGGCGATACAACGCTGGTGGTTGGCGCCGGGATGATCGGCCTGCTGACCATGCAGGCATTGCGCGCGGCGGGTGTGGCGCGGGTGATGATTGCGGACATTGATGAGACGCGCCTTACGCTGGGCGAACTGCTGGGCGCCGACGAAGCACTGCGCGGGACCGGCGAAGAGATTGCCAAAGCTGTGCTGGAGCGGACGGGCGGTGTGGGTGCGGACGCGGTGTTTGACGCAGTGGGCCGCGCCAAGACGGTTGCGGAATCGATTGACAGTGTACGCAAAGGCGGCACGGTGACGCTGATCGGGAACATCGAGCCGGAGGTCAGTTTGCCGCTGCAGAAGGTAGTTTCGCGGCAGATCCGGATCCAGGGAACGGCAGCTTCGGCGGGCGAATATCCGCAAGCGATCGAACTGATCTCGAGTGGTCGGATCCAGGTGCGGGCGTTGATCACGGCGGTTGCGCCGCTGGAAGAGGGCCCTAGCTGGTTTGAGCGCCTGCATGCGCAGGAGCCGAACCTGATGAAGGTGGTCTTGTCTCCGAATGAGGAAGCACGCTGAAGACAGCGTGAAGCGAGGCTGCACTGTGACTGATTCGCTTTTCGATCTAACGGGCCAGGTTGCGATTGTGACGGGGACAAGTCGCGGCCTGGGACAGTACTTTGCACGGGCGCTGGCGAAGGCCGGCGCAGACCTGGTGCTGACGAGCCGGAACCTCGATTCACTCAGAGACTTTGAAGCGGAGATGCGAGGCCTGGGGAGGCGCACGATCGCGCTTGAGCTTGATGTGCGCGAACCTGCCAGCATCGAACGCATGGTGAGCGAGGCTACGGCAGCGTTCGGGCAGATTCATATTCTGGTGAACAATGCGGGATGCAACGTGCGCAAACCGGCGCTTGATATTACGTGGGACGACTGGAACCTGGTCCTCGATACGAATTTGCGGGGAAGCTTTTTTGTTGCACAGGCAGTGGCGCGCGGCATGATCGAACACGGTTACGGGCGCATCATCAATATCGGGTCGGTGACCAGCGTCTTCGGCTTTGCGGGACTGGCGCCTTACTGCGCGAGCCGCGGCGGGATTCGGCAACTGACCATGAGCCTTGCGGACGACTGGGGCGGGCACGGCGTTACGGTGAACTGCCTGGCTCCCGGCTGGTTCAGGACAGAGCAGAACAAGGTGCTCTACGAGGATTCGGAGTGGGTGGAATATCTGACGGACCGGATTCCGGTGAAGCGTGCGGGGCTTCCGCATGACCTGGATGGAGCGGTCGTGTTCCTGGCGTCTGAGGCGAGCCGCTACATCACGGGGCAGACGCTGCTGGTGGATGGAGGCATCTCGACCGGCGCAACGCGGGCGACGGTCGCGCATAAATAAGCCACGGAGAACCGCGATGACTGCTCATCACGAGTAGAAACCCGCTCGCAACAAAAAGGCATTACGAAACGATTGTTGGCGCATCCAAGATGCCACAGGGCCCGGGGGTACGGGGGCCTTGTTGACAACTAAATCCTGACGGTGCTTCAATTACGCCGTTGCACAATCGATTGCGCAATGTGCGCAAGACAGTTCAACTTCCCCGATTGCGACAAAAGAGACAATTTGCCGGCAAGTCGGCAACCCGTTGAGGAGACCCCGATGCAGACGACTCATTTTGTGAGGTCGAACCGATCTGGCTATGGCGACGCCATGCCCGAATATCAAAAGCCTGTCTGGTGGATCGCGTTGATGGTGCTGATCGTTCTTACCGTGACACCTGCCCACGCGCAGTTTGGCGCGAGTCTTGGCGGCACGGTGTTGGATCCGAGTGGAGCGGCGGTTCCGAATGCAACGGTCACTCTGATCAATACAGGCACTCAGCAGACGCAAACGAAAACAACTAACGACACCGGGTTTTTCATATTCAGTGCGCTGCCGCCGGGAAACTACTCACTCGACGTGAAAGTGCAGGGATTCAAAGAGAAGAAGACCGACAGTATCGCGGTGGTGGCGGAAACGCCTCGTAACCTCAACGTCAGCCTGGAGACAGGCGGGGCGTCAGAAAGCGTGACCATTTCGGCGAGCACACAGCCTGAATTGCAAACGGCGGACGCCAGCATCGGCTCGACAATCACAAGCGAAGAGGTGGAAAAGCTGCCGATATTCGGCGGCGATCCCTATGAACTTCTCCGCACCGCGCCGGGGATTACCGGAGATGCAGCGCGCGCCGGGAATGGGAATGCCGTGTTTCTGCCCAATGGAGCTGGACCGGGCGGATCGAATAGCGGTGTGTTTCAGACAGAGAACGGCGTGCAAATTGTGGCCGATGGCCAGCGCCAGGCAGACAACAATTTCATGATAGACGGCGTGAGCGTGAACTCGCTGACCCATGGCGGCAATGCGGTGGTCACACCGAACGAAGAAGCCGTAGGGCAGATGACGGTGATTTCCACCTCCTATGATGCCGTGGATGGACGCAACAGCGGCGCGCAGATCAAAGTGGTGACCAAGAGCGGCTCAAACGCCCTGCACGGCGGCGCATTCTTTCTCTACGATGACCCGGGGTTGAATGCGTACAACAAATTCGCCGGACCAGCGGCAGGAAAACCGGTTCGCGACAATAACGCGCAGCGGACATGGGCGGGATCGCTCGGTGGTCCGATCATTCGAAACAAACTGTTCTTCTTCGCTTCGTATTCGGGCTTCAGCGTGCACCAGAACGCGATCACGAACGAGTGGGTGGAGACGCCGGAGTTTCGTTCGACCTATCCGGGGGAGCGGCCGGGTGGTATCAGTGCCGGAATCTTTGCCCTGCCGGGCATGGCTCCACGCGTGGTTGGGGTGAATCCGTCGCTTACGGATTGCTCTGCGTATGCGAACCAGGGAGGGTTTCCGCCGGTTGGTGGTGTAATGCAAACAGCGACCTCGGGTCCTTACTGCAATGTGGTCGGCGACGGAATCGACATCGGCTCTCCAACTGCGGGCGGCGCATCGCAGCTGGGTGTTTATCCGCGCCTGAATTATCCGGATAATCCGACATCAAACGCGGTAACTGGTGGTGGTCTGGATGGCGTGCCCGATCTTTACAATGCGGCGATCAGCAATCCGAGCCATAGTCGCGGCAACCAGTTCAATGCGCGCGGCGATTGGAATTTGAGTTCGAGGGACCTGCTTGCGGGCGTGGTGTACTTTACCAAGCTCGATAACTTTGGCCCCAGCGGTACGAATGGCTCGCGTCCGCTGGACGACGTGCCGTTCAAGCCGTTGAATTCGGCTGCTTCGGCGATCTTCATCCATACCTTCTCGCCTACATGGCTCAACGAACTTCGCGCGAACGGCACGCGGTTTGCAGAGAACGGAATCAGCGACGCAGGGAACGCAGTCAATTTCGGGCTTCCCTACATCAATGTGCAGAGTTTGCCGGGCGGCATCAATCCTCAATATGGCGTCAACTGGTCGCAAACCAGCCCGGCCGTATTTGCTGAAAACACATACGAGATACGTGACCTGGTAACGCATACGTGGGGAGCACACACGCTGAGATTGGGCGCTGAGGTGCGATTCGAGCAGGACAATGACAATCTCTCTGGAGAGGATCGTCCAATCTATGCCATGCAAGGACCCTGGTCGATGCTCAATGATGCGCCAATTTTCGAGCAGATCACGGCGAATCCGAACACCGGCGGCATCGCGGAGACGCAGAGGTATTTCCGCGATCAGGACATCGCGATCTATGCACAGCACGACTGGAAGCTGACGCCGTACTTCACGCTGAATACAGGCTTGCGGTGGGAGGATTTCACCCCGCTCCACAACAAGAATTTTAAAATCAACTATCCGGTGCTGGGGCCTCCGGGTCTGGAACTCGCGAACATGGCGCTGGTACCGCATGACAACCTATGGGCTTCGCATAACAACAACTGGGGGCCGAAGCTCGGGTTTGCGTGGCAACCGGGTGGCGATCCGAAGCTCGTCGTGCGCGGCGGCTTTGCGGTCGCTTACAACCACCTCGACATCGCACTTTTCAATCCGGCAGGGGAGGATGGTCCGAACGTAGCGCTGTATAACCTGTGCTGCGGCACTAACCCCCTGGATTTCGGTACGCCGTTCGCAGCCGGGTCGATTTTGTACGGGGTTGGCTCAAGCAATTCGCCAAACAGCTTCCCGACGAATGCTGCTCTGGCGACCGGAGTGAATTCCAACGGTTTCCCGAATCCGCTGGGGGGAGGCACTCCGAGCGTGGAAGTGTATGGCGCGCCGGCCGCCACGCGGCCGCCGATGAGCTATCTGTATTCGTTCGAAAGCGAGTACCAGATGCCGTGGAACTTTACGGCGACGCTGGGCTATGCCGGCAGCGAAGGGCACCATTACGCGCGGCTGGTGAACCAGAACTTCCTTTATAGCAATGCGAACTCGCCGGTATTTGCTGCGTACTTTGCGCAGACCGATTCGAACCAGAACTACAACGCGATGAATGCGCAGCTAAGGCATTCTGCGGGTCACGGCGTGTCGTTCAGCATGGTTTATACATGGTCAAAAGCACTTGACCAGGTATCGAATGGCGATCTCGCTGACGCTTCCGCGAACCAGACCAACCCGGTCGATAACAGGTCGGAGTGGGGGCCATCGGACTTCGACGCGCGTAATCGCATCACGACCACCGCCCTTTGGGATGTGCCGAAGATTCATACCAGCAACGGCTTGACGGACACGCTGTTGAACGGGTGGCAGGTGAATGGCATCTACACGTGGCATGGCGGTTTTCCCTACACGCCGGTTACATTCAACCTCGCAACATCGGCGTTGGTGCCGGGTTCCGGTGTGGTCAGCCCCACGCGTCCGCTGGCTTATAGCGGTGGAGTCGTTCAAGGCTGCTCGAACGATCTGTACATGAACGGAACTGATTTCCCAAATCGCGGTGGGGATGGAACGGCCGGAGGAACGAACTACTTCAATACAACTCCGCCGACGAACTCGCACAAATACGTTCCTGGCATCAGGCGCAACAGCTTCCGGGGGCCCTGCTACAAGGACCTGGATATGAGCTTTGCCAAGCAGTTCGCTCACGACTTCGGCGAGCATCACACGCTGCTGCGGTTGCAGATGAACGTATTCAACGTTCTGAACCTGCTGCAGCTTCAACCGATCACGAACGGAAATTCGAATCCCGGCGCCAATATCAACAATCAGTTTTTCGGTTATGCGCAAGGAGCCGATTCGGGCCGCGTGATCGAGTTAAACGGCCGAATACAATTCTGATGTTTGTTGTTCAATTGCACTGGGCGGACTACGTGTCCGCCCAGTATTTTTTGATGAGGAGATTCAGCTGGCCGCTTCGTCCTTTCCCGTAGCGGGTGACTGTTCTTCAGCGCCTTGAGCGGCAGCTTCAGAGTGCAGCGCCGTGTGTCCCGTGGATTTTCGCACGACGAGCTTGGGATAGACGGTGATTGCTTCGGGTTGTGGATGCGGGATCTCGTTACGGATAAGCGAGAGCAAAGTGCTGGCCGCTACCTGGCCCATGCTGCGGAGGGGCTGATGGATAGTGGTCAATGGCGGATGGTGCATCGATGCAGCCTTGATGTCGTCAAAGCCTAGAACGGAGATATCTTTGGGGACGCGCAGGCCAGCTTCGCGCAATGCGGAGATGGCGCCGATGGCAGTGACGTCGTTGAAAGCGAAGATTGCGGTGAACGGATGATTCGTTTGCAGAAGCTGCCGGGTCATTTCCTGTCCGGGATCAGGGCCGGGCTCGGGGCTTTGCAGCTGGACCACCAGGCGGTCGTCGATTTCAATTTGGAGATCGCGTGCGGCCTGGACGATAGCCTGCCAGCGCAGGACGGTGTCAGAACTGAATGCCTGGCCTTTGATGAAGGCGATCAGCTTATGGCCAAGAGACTTCAAGTGCGCAAGTGCGAGGTGCGCGGCCTGGTCATGGTCGAGCTCGATATTGATGACCCCATCGCGGCGATCGTGGCCGGAGATTGAAACAACCGGCACCGGCAGATCCTCGCTCATGGAAGAGTCGACGGCGATGATGCCTTCTACGGATCGCGCGAGCATCATGCGCGGATAGCCTTCGAGCAGATCGTCCCGGTGGCGGTGGCTGGCGACGAAGTAAAAGTAGCCGTCCTTGAGTAACTCGTCTTCGATGCCGCTGATGACGGTGGTGGAGTAGCCTTCGCTGATTTCGGGGACGATGACGCCGATGGTGTAGGTGCGCTTCTGGCGCAGGCCCCGCGCCATGGTGTTGGCTACGTAGCCATTGAGGGCGGCAGCATGGAGAACGCGCTGCTGGGTTTCTTCGGCGATGCGGTGCGCTGTCGCTTCTCCGTTGATGATGCGGGAGACTGTGGACTGCGAGAGCTCGAGCATGGCAGCGAGCTCTTTCAGCGTGATCGGCTTGATGGGTACTTTGGCCAAGTCATCCTGCTTCCGGAATTGTCTTATACGCAATCATGCGGTTGCGTGGAATCCGGCGCGCTGCATTGCAGTGGTCGCTTCGGGGTTGCGCATGAATGTATCCCAAACCAGGCCCGTTCGGAGGTTCTCTGCCATCAGGACCGAGATGCCCTGATCGATGCCGAGAACGTCGGTGTCATACCAGTTCGCGGAGGGATGAAAGGCGTCGACAAACCCGTAGCGTCCCCACGCCTGTTTGCCCCACTTGTCTCGCATGGCGCGTTGTACGGCAATGCAGTCGACGGGCACAAAGGCCAGCGAGCCCGCTGAAGCGTTGGGAACCACGGTTCCATCCAGCGGCCCCTGCGGCGGCGGCCCTCCCCAGGCCGTGTAGCCGCCCTGGTAGTCGGACGCGGATACCCCCCAGTAGTCTTCGTTGTACCACTTGGGATAGGAGAGGCAGAACGCCTTGTGCGCGCGGGTTGCGATGACGGAATTCTCAAAATAATTGGTGTACGCGTCGCGCTTATTACGGAAATCGAACCATGCGTGCGAGTACTGGTGCGTGAAGATGGGATCGTTGCCGCTGATGAAGTTGAAATCCTTGTAATGAACGACGGGACGGGTCCAGCTCTTCCAATACTCGCCGCCGACGGGATGCGTTGGCGAACCGATGGCCAGCAGATAGATCATCATGAGTTCGCAGAAATGTTCCCAGCGAGCATCGAGGAAACCGGCATCGGAGTGCCATCCCATGGAGAATGTCTTCCCGCCGTTGAGCATCCATGGCCAGTCCACGCGTTCGTAAATCTGGCTGGCGAGTGATTTGATCTTTGGATCGTTGAAGTGCGCGCGCGCGGTGAGGACGCCGCAGAGCAGTAGGGATGTGTCGATGGAGGAAAGCTCTACGCCTTTGACGGGTTCGCCAGTCTCGATGTCGCTGAAGTGATAGTAAAAGCCATGGACTTCGGGGAATTTGTTCAGGTGCCAATCGAGTGTGGTTCGAACGCGTTCGACGATCTGCGCATGCGGCAGGTAGCCGCGCTTGTCGGCGATGCACAGCGCGGTCAGGCCAAAGCCGGTAGCGGCAATGCTGGCCATGCGGCGCGGGTCGCGGCTGCCATTGAGGTCATTGCGAGCGCGATCGAGTACCTGGCCGGTCTTGTCGCTGCCCTGCTCCCAGAAAAAGAGACAGCCCTGTCGTTCGAGATCGTCGAGGAAGGCTTGATCGCCGCTTTTCGGCTGCCACGAACCTGCGCCGAGGAGTTTGGAAGGCAGGAGCGCGCTTCCGCCAGCAGCGGCAAGTGATTGCAAGACCTTGCGGCGTGTTATGGATGTCAACGGCGCACCGTGATTCAAGATAATCCTCCTGCTTTGCTCAGACGGATCCGCGACGAGGCGGGTCGTGAACGCTCGGCAAACTCAGTAGCCTAATCCTTGACTTGAAATGTTCGAGCCCAGTATTCGAATCCGACAGGCCAATTGGGGTCAAAGGCAACGGGCGCTCAACCTGGGTGCGCAATCGATTGCGCACCCGCCAATTTCTATCATTTGCAGAATTGCACCGTCAACATCTTTCGAACGGCGTGCTCTGCTTCAGCACTTACTGGCCATGAGAAACGCGCACTGTCGAGCTGAGCAAATTGCACGGGGTCCAGTCATTTCCGCCTGCTGTTGAGGGTATTCAGCTTGGTCTTTAGCTGTTCCAGTTTTTGTCCGGCTTCGCTTAGCTTACCCTGCGCAGTGAGGCGCTGATAGTCATCGAAATCTTTGGCGGCGCCTTGGATGAGCGCGTTGAGATCGTCAGGCTTTCCCGACAAGTTTGCTGCCGCAGGAGCCGCCGGGGACGACTGTGCGTTTGCATTTGATTCCGAGGCAAGGCTCGAGACTTCTCCGCCGAAGAGGGAACGGAGGGCGGCTTCGAAGGTCGAACCGTAGGCGAGACGATCCTGCAAGGCAAGCACGACGAGGCGCAACTCGGGCATGGGACTGCGCTCGGCCTGGAGGTAGATGGGCTCGGCGTAGATGAGAGCCTTGCCGCACGGAATGACGAGCAAGGTGCCGCGGCGTACACGCGACCCCTGCTGGTTCCACAAGCTGAGCTGCCCGGAAAGTTGTGCGTTCTGATCGATTCGCGCTTCTATCTGGAGCGGGCCGTCGACGAGGCGCGTCTTGGGGAAGTCGTAGACGACGGAGGTGCCGTAATGCACGCCATCGCTGCGGCCTGCGATCCAGCCAATCAGGTTGTTGCGATTCGAAGGCGTGAACGGCAGGATCTCGATGAACTCGGTCGAGGACTCGTCGGGGAGCTTCATCAGAACGAAGTTCGGATCCATCGGCTGCGTAGCCTGGTCGCCGGATGACGTCATGCCGACCTCGGAGGCGACGGTCCACAAATCTTCGCGGTTATAAAAGACGACCGGATCCGTCATGTGATAGAGACCGTAGGCAGCGGCCTGCAGGCGCAGGAGCAACTCGGGGTAGCGCACATGCCGGCGAAGGTCGGTGGGCATGTGGGATGCATCTTTGAAAAGCTGCGGGAAGATGTTGCGGTAGGTCGCAATGATCGGATCGCTGGGATCGAAGACGTAGAAAGTTGTGGCTCCGTTGTAGGCGTCGATCACCACCTTCACGCTGTTCCGCATGTAATTGATCTGGTCGTTGCCGAGTCCGAAATGCGTGGAGTAGGGGTAGCTGTCAGAGGTCGTAAATGCATCGAGCATCCACGAGAGCCTGCCGTCATCGCCGACCACGATGTACGGATCGGAATCATAAGTGAGGAACGGAGCAAGCGTCCTTACGCGCTCCAGGACATTCCGCCGCATCAGCAGCCGGCTCTGCGCGTCGATGTCGTCGCTGAAGGGGAGTTTCGTGAGGTCATCGCGATCGAACGCGATCAGGAGACGGCGCAGGAACGATCCCAACTCGATGCCGCCCGTGCCTTCATAGGACGTCATGCTGTTGGTTTCGCCCTGGGGGTAGTCGAACTCCTTCTGGCGCGTATTGACATAGACATCCGTGTTGGTGAGCTCGCCGAAGTAGATCTCTGGACGTTTGACCTGGATCGACGGGACAGTGCTTTGGATGGGCATATTGCTCAACATCAACGTCGGCAGGCCCTCCGACGTGAACCCGTTGACGGGATTCATAGTGATTCCGTAGCCGTGGGTGTAGATGAGTTTCTCGTTGATCCAATTGCGGCTGCTCTCGGGGAGCTTCTCGATATTCAACTCGCGAGCCGCCAACATCACCTGGCGTTCTTCGCCGTTGATCTCGTATCGGTCAATGTCGATGTCGGGGAAGTCGTAGTAGGTGCGGATTTCCTGGATCTGGCGCAGGGTATCCTGCAGAGCGTGCCAGTCCCAGAGACGGATGTTCTTGAGAGTGGCTTGATTGTTTTGGGCATCGGCGGCTTCAACGGTGATGTCGGCGGGGAACTCATGTTGCGCGACTTGATCGAGATTGAATGCCTGGCGGGTGAACTGAATGTTGTGGCCGATGAACGGCTGCTCGCGAACCAGTTCGTTAGGCTTGACGATAAAGCTGCTCATATACCAGGTACTGATCTGCAGAACAAGAAAACAAGCTACAGCCGGCACGGGGGATATGAGGAGGCGGCTTACGCGCGGGCGAACAAAAATGTTTGTTGCGGCGATGCCGGCTCCCAGGAGGAGCGCGGCGCAGACGACCAGCAATCCTCCGAGGAGCAGATGATCGTCGGTGTAGGTTACGCCGCTGAATACGGTGTGATCGGCGAGGATCGTGTCGAAACGGCCCAGCCAGGTTCGCATCGCAACGACGATGAGGAGAAATGAAACAGAGGCGGAGAGAGCGCGCCAGGGATGCGGAGAAGATCCGTAGGCGCCCTCCCGGAAGAGCTGCGAACTGCCCGTGAACATGATAAAGAGCCCGGCGATCGCGCAACCGAGGATGGCAATCATCAGGAGCCATCCGAAGACAAAGTGGAGCGCCGGCAACGTAAAGAAATAGAAACCGAGGCTTTTTCCAAAGATGGGATCGCGTGGTCCGTTTGTGGCGGCTCCGGCAAACCAGAAGAGAACAAACCGCGTCCACTCGCTCATGAAACTTGCGCCGGCCAGCAGCGCAAAAAACGCAGAAGCAATCAGAGAGCCGATCCGCAGGACGAGATCGACGGGAAGCTCGAATGTGCGGCCGCCGAGAACGATGGTTCCGGCGCTGTGCAGTTCGTCGCGGCATGCACGTCTAAGGGCCGAGAACCATGCAAACAGAATGAGAAACGTCAGCACCGTCGGAATTGTGAATGCGATCCACTTGAAATCGAGTGTTTTCCAGAAGACCTCGGAGTAGCCGAGGGAGGAAAACCAGAGCGAGTCGACATAGTAGGAGATCGAAGTGCGGGCACTGAAAAGGATGACAAGGAAAGCCAGGATAATCCAAAGAAAGGCACGGCGGGGCTTGATTGGCGGCTCTTCTCGAATGGGGTATACGACGCGTTCGTGGATCACTCTCACCAGCTTTCGCCGGCAGATTATTCTTCAATATCCGGCAAGCGCAATTGTAAGGCCAAAGGGGCGAGCAGGTTGTGAGGCGACAGAGTGCCTGCAACCAGCGCTGATTCGCGCTGGATTCATTTTTGAGGGCCAGGCCGATCTGCATGCAGAAGCAGGGCCGGGGGCGAAATTGGTGGAATTTCATCAACTGAAGAATTTACTCACAATTCCCGGTGGTATGCTTGGGACTTCCCGCCTGGGGCAGTCCCCGGGACTCTCGAAACTACTCAACCACATAAGGAGAAGGTCATGGGCATACTTGAAGAAGCTGCTGGAGCATTTGCCGCCGTTGAGGGCGTGAAGAAACTCGATCCCAATGCTGGAATCATTACCGAGGGAGTCGCCGCCATAGCAGGCTTCGAAGGCACAGAAGCCATTACCAACTTCATTGAAAAGAAGGAAGAAGAGCACAAGGACCAACAGGGATAGTGATGTTCCCGAAGGGGCCTGCGTCCTTCCGAAATTGATTTCGTCTTCCTGCTGTTCCTCGTACCCAAACGGGGGATGGCGGGAGGAGCGCCCAAGCGCCAAGAGGCTCTCGCTGGGGTCGCGGATCCCTCCTGTCAGAGTCACATTGAATTCATTTTGCAATTTATCTGGTTGCCGCCAATTGATCGTCGGGAGTTTGACTCCTGACCGCAGTCAAGCGTCCCGCGCGCAGATCTCGCCGCTTCATCAATAGGAAAAATACCGGCACGAGGATCAGGACGTGAATGGTCGACGTGATCATTCCGCCGAGAATCGGCGCAGCGATGGGCTTCATCACATCTGAGCCAATACCCGATTCCCAGAGAATGGGCGCCAGGCTCAGCACTACCGCGGTGACGGTCATGAGCTTGGGGCGCAGACGTTGGACGGCGCCGTCGATCGTGGCTTTTTCGAGGTCGTCTTCGGTGATGGGGCCGCCGGTCTTGAGGCGATGCTCCAGGGCTTCGTGAAGATACACCACCATCACGACGCCCGTTTCCACGGCGATTCCGAAGAGCGCGATGTAGCCGACCCAGACCGCAACGCTGAAGTTGTAGCCCAGGGCCCACTGCAGCAACAAGCCGCCAGACATCGCGTAGAGCGTGGGAAAAATCAGGATCGCCGCTTCCGCTACTGATTTGAAAACGAGATAAAGCAGCAGAAAGATCACGACGAAGACAACCGGAAGGATAATCAAGAGTCGCTGTCGGGCTCGGACTTCAAATTCGTATTCGCCGGCCCAGTGCCACGTGTAACCCGGAGGCAGTGCGATGTTCTTTTCAAGCAGATGCGTGGCACGATCGACGTAGCCGCCATAGTCGTTGGTCTTGAGGTTCAAATAAACGTATCCGGTCAATGCGCCGTCTTCGTCACGGATCATTGCCGGTCCGCGCGAAAACGAAATGCGCGCGACCTCGCTGATCGGAATTTGCTGGCCGGTTGGGGTAGGGATGAGAGCTTTGCCAATTGCCAGCGGGCTATCGCGAAAATCGTGCTGATAGCGCACAGCAATGGGAATACGCTGACGGCCTTCAACATTTTCGGCGATGTCGGCTCCGCCGATTTCGGAATTGATGACGCGCTGAACGTCTGCGACGGTCAGACCATAACGCGCTGCCACAGGACGATTTACTTCAACGTTAAGATAAAAACCCTGCGACACGCGCTCTGCAAATACAGCGCTGGTGTCGGACATGCTTGCCAGTGCCTGCTGCATCTGAGCGCCGATATCCTGGATGCGTGCGAGATCGGGGCCCTGGATCTTGATGCCGACAGACGTCTTGATGCCGGTGAGCTCCATGTCGAGGCGATTTTGCACGGGCATGGTCCAGGTGTTGGTGAGCCCGGGAAATTGCAGTTTCTCGTCCATGTCATGAATCAGTTTTTCGTACGTCATGCCGGGACGCCACTGTTCGCGCGGCTTCAGCATGATGGTGGTGTCGTACATATCGAGCGGGGCATTATCGGTGGCGCTGTCAGATCGGCCAACGGTACCGAAGACGGTTTCAACTTCAGGGAAAGTCTTGATGATCCGATCCTGCTGTTGCATGAGCGTGACAGCCTGCGTGACGGAGATTCCCGGTAGTGCGCTGGGCATGTATAGCGATGAGCCCTCGTAGAGCGCGGGCATGAACTGGGTGCCAAGACGAAAGTAGAGCGGAATGGTCGCCGCGAGGAAAGCGAGATTCAGGACCACCACCAGCTTCCAGTGCCTCAGGCACCAGCGCAGGACGGGCAGATAGATGGCCTGCGTTATGCGTGCGGCGGGATTTTGCGATTCGGGGCGAAGCTTTCCGCGAAGACAGAGAGGCATGAGCGCGGGGACAAGCGTGATGGAGAGAAGGGAAGAGAAGACGAGGGCCAGAGTTTTTGTCCAGGCGAGAGGGCGGAACATGCGGCCCTCCTGCGCTTCGAGGAGAAAGACGGGCAGGAATGACACAACGATGATGACGAGGGAATAGAAGAGAGCGGGGCCGACTTGTTGCGCTGCGCCGACGAGGATGCGATGGCGCTCTTCGCCACTTGGCGTTTCGGTGCGTTCGGCGAGATGACGATATCCGTTTTCGACCATGACGATGGCTGCATCGATTAGCACACCGATTGCCAGCGCAAGGCCGCCGAGCGACATGATGTTCGAACTGACGTGCAGGTAGTACATGGGAATGAACGCCGCGACAACGGCGATGGGCAACGTGAGAATGGGCACCAGCGCGGAGCGAAAGTGAAAGAGGAATGCGATGCTGACGAAGCTGACGATGACGGCCTCGAGGATCAGGTCCCGCTTGAGCGTGTGAATCGATTCGTTGATGAGCCATGAACGGTCGTAGCCGGTATCGATTTCGACGCCGGGAGGCAGTGACGGTGCAAGCTCGCGAAAACGCTGCTTCACTGCCTGGATGACGTCGAGCGCATTCATGCCGTCCCGCATCACCACGATGCCGCCTACGGTTTCGCCCTGTCCCTGCCAGTCGGCTGCGCCGCGCCGTTCACCGGGCCCAAACGATACCGTGCCCAGATCGCGGACCAGGACTGGCGTGCCGTTTTTGGTTGCGACAGCCACGTTTTCGAGATCGGAGAGAGTGCGCACGTAGCCCATTCCGCGGATCATGTATTCGGCGCCGCCCATCTCAAGAACATCGCCGCCCACTTCGTTGGTGCTCTGGCGGACTTTGTCGATCACCATGGATGCGGGAATGCCATAAGAGAAGAGTTTTTTGGGATCCAGATTCACCTGGTACTGGCGTACGAATCCACCGATGCTCGCTACTTCTGCGACACCCGGAACGGTTTGAAGCTGATAGCGAAGGTACCAGTCCTGTAGCGCACGCAGATCTGCGAGGCTGCGCGTATGGGTGCGATCGACGAGCGCGTACTCGTACACCCAGCCGGCCCCGGTTGCATCGGGACCGATGGCCGGATGCACATCCGCGGGCAATTTCCCGGCAATCTGCTGGAGATACTCCGTTACACGCGAACGCGCCCAGTAGAGATCAGTGCCATCCTGAAAGACTACGAAAACGTAAGAGTCGCCGAACATCGTCTGTGCGCGTACGTTGCGCACGCGGGGCGCAGAGAGCAATGCGGTGACGATGGGGTACGTCACCTGATCTTCGATTACGCTAGGTGGTTCTCCCGCCCACTGGGTGTGGATGATGACCTGGACATCGCTGATGTCGGGTAGCGCGTCGAGCGGCACGTGCGACATGCACCAGGTACCGGCGACCGCGAGCAGAATTGCAGCCGCGATGACAAGGAACGGATTGCGCGCGCACCAGGAGATGGTTCGGGCGATCATTACATGCCTCCCGTCGCGCTCACGCTGAACTGCTTTGTCGCAATCGTGCTGCCGCCGCGCTGAACCGAGATGGTCACCTGCCAGGTTCCACCTACGTCAAGGTGTATCGGCGATTCATAGTTCCCGTTACCTTTTTCGGTGAGAGATGCAGAGGCATGTTGCGCGGCCATTCCCATGGCGGGCATTGCGGGCATGAAGAAGGACACAGTTGCCTGTACTCCGTTGACGGGCTTGCCGTCAGGGCTGGTCAACCGCACGCGCACGGTATTCGTTCCCTTTCGCGGGGGATTAGGTTCGGTGATGAAGTCAATCTGCAACTGTGCGGTTGCCTGTTGTGGACCGGGCCCCGCTTGTTGTGGTGCCGGAGCGAAGCTGCCGATTGCGCTCTGCAACTGGGCCTCGGAATCAATGAGAAAATTGGCGGAACTGACGATGCGATCGCCTGCTTTGAGTCCTTTGAGCACCACAATGGAATCGCCAAGCGTGGGGCCGGTTCCAATCTCGCGCGGTTCCAACGAACCCTGGCCGCGATCGATGAACGCGATCTGGCGCGAGCCGGCCTGCAGAACACCGGAAGCGGGGATGACGAGTTGGCGGCCCAGTGGAGCGGCGATATCGACATTGACGTACATGCCGGGCTTTAATGCAACCCCAGGGTTGCTCATCACGAGGCGCACGCGCACGGTGCGCGTGGTGAGATCGACATCAGGAAGGATTTGATCAATGCGGCCGTTGAATTTGCGTCCGGGATACGCGTCCACCGAAACTTGGGCGCGGTCGCCCGGCTTGAGACGGCCGATGTCTGTTTGAGGAACGTTGGCGTAAACCCACACGGTGGAAAGATCGGCGATGGTGTAGAGCTTTGTCTCGGGTTGTATATATGCGTTGGGCAGCGCGTTGCGCTCGGTGATGTAGCCGGAGGCCGGCGATTCGATTGTGATTTCGCGATTCGCGGTTCCGCTCGAGTCAAGCTGCGCGATTTCTGCTTCGGGTATATCGAAGCGGCGCAGACGTTCGGTGGCGGCCTGCAAAAGCCAGTTGCCTTCATCGGCCGGCATGCCATGCATATGCTCGGAGACGGCTTTCTGGTTCTTCTTCGCCAGCAGGTACTCCTGCTCGGTGCTGACGAGATCGGGACTGTAGATGGTGAAAAGCTTCTCTCCCTTGCGTACGTATTGATACGTCGCATTCGCAAAGACATTGCGAATCCAACCTGGAAAGCGGGTCTGCACATACGAGATCCGCTGCTCATCAATCGCAACGCTGCCCGGAGCCTGCAGTTCGTCGCTTACTTCTTTCATTTCCACGACCGCCGTGGTGACGCCGATCTCCTGCATGCGCTGCGGAGAGATTTGAATCGGCGTGAGCGCGGGCTCTTCCGGGTTTGTGGCTTGAGGCTTGCCGCCGCCGTCGTTCTGCGCAGGTGTTTCGGGACCGCGGGCCACGACCGGGCCAGCGTCGGTCTGCGAGGTTGCCGGCGTCCAGTGACGCCAAAGTACGTATGCAAGAGCGGAGGCAAGACATAAGCACAGCAACGCACTCACAGCAAACGCGCTCTTTAAGGATTTTTCAGTCATTTCGAACCTCCCGCGCAGTCAGCGGCGCGCCCACGGCCATCTCAAGGTCGGCCATCTTCATGTTGAAATCAGCGAGAGCATCAACGGATGCGAGGTCGACATCCACCACGGTCATCTGGCTGTCGAGCAGATCGAGGAACGAGGTCTGGTCGTTCTCATAAGCCACGACTGCGGCGTGCAGCGTCTGATCTGCCTGCGGTTTCAGCGAGTCCTGGTAGACACGCGCCAGGCGCTGTGCGGCGCGTGCCTCGGCAAGGGATTCTTCAATCTGACCAAGGGCCTCGGCTTTGATGGCCGTGACTTCAGCGTCTTTTTCGGAAGTAGATGCGGCGGCTTCTTTGACTTCAGCCTCATGTTTGTTGCGGTTGAGCCAAGGCAGGGTCATTGAGCCCTCAACCATGTAGTTGTTGCGCGGGCTCTGTCCAGAGGGCATGAGCATGTAACCGGCGGAGACGCTGAAATCAGGCACCATCGCCTTTTTGGCCAGGTCTTGTTCCTTGCGGCTCTTGGCTTCGGCAGCCAAGGCCTCAGCCAGGTCAGGGCGCGCTTGCATTGCGACGGATAGAAGTGCCTCGAGCGTTGGCAGCGGAGCGTTGACGGCATAGTCGCCTTGAACTTCGATTGGAGTCGCGGGTTGCCGGCCCATCAATGTATTGAGGTGGGCTCGGGCCACTTCTCCATCGCGATCAAACCTAATCATGTGTTCGGCCAGACGCGTGAGGGCGAGCTGCGCCTTGAGGATTTCGACCTGCGGGATCTTGCCTACGCTGTACTTGATGCGCGCGGCTTCAATTGCCTGCTGCGCGATCCCCACATGTTGATCGTGGATGCGAATTTCATCCTGCGCATGAAGCATCTCGAAGAACGCTTTGCGCGCATTCACGCGCACATGCAGGCGCGCCTGCTCCAGTTCGTCCTTTGCCAAATCAACATCGGATTGCGCAATGGTCGTTCGCAATCCGCGCTTGCCACGGCCGGGAAAGGACTGCCCGAGCATGAACATGTTCTGCGCGCTGTTGTAGTCATAAGGGTGCGACAGGGGCACCTGCCATCCGCGATACATGGCTTGCGGATCGTCAAGCGCGCCTGCCAATGGTACGTGCGTCTCGGCGGCTGCGACCTTTCGGGCTGCAAGGGCGATCTCGGGATTCTCAGCGAGCGCGATGCGCTCCACTTCGTCCAGCGTGATCGCGGACCCGGGTGTGGTGGCGGCGTGTGTGTTGCCGATCAGCGTGCTCAATTCGCTAAGCGCGGTTGCACCGACTGGGGTCTGTGCATTGCAGAAAGGCAACGCCAGCGCAAGGCTGAACGCACCTATCCCCAGATTTCGAAGAATTCGAGTCTTCATCTCTCCCTCAAAGGCCGGACGAATTCCGGCCAGTTCATTCGCACCCGGCACGTCGCGCCGGGCACACGAATCCTGATTGCATGCGGAAGGAGAGTTCTTAGATTCTGAGGATGGAGGAGCGACCCGAAGCGGGTTCGCCGGGCGGCGTCTTGGCCGAAGGAGTAAGAGCTGCGCCGTTCACTGGAGCGGGCACGAGAATGGCAGCAACGACGATTTGAGACGACAGGCCGTTACTTTCCGGTTGCGATGCCAGCGCGGGAGGGAGGCTTGTGTCGGTCGAGCGCATCTTGCAGCAGGTGTCAGCCATCGCGATGGACGACCCGCAATCCTGCATCATCTGCCGGCAGCACGCTGAGTGGCGCGCGGTCGCGAGACAGGCCAGAGTGGGGAGAGCCGCCGAAAGCAGCATGATCGCCAGCAATAACCAACTGCTTTTCCTATCCACATGCACAGTGTAAACCTGCCCTTGCTATGAATATGGTGTCTGCATGGGCCAATTGACGGTGATTTGAATCACACAGGTCGAATGGGGGAAATTCGGGGGTGAAGCGCCAAGACCATTAAATCTAAGAATAGAGACAGGTTAGAGTCGGTCTGCTGTCACGATCAGGGTGGGATTTTTAAGTGGATGGCTGGATCTCAAGATTGAAACAGGGCGGGAAAGTTCCGGACTGCGAAAATGGCACAAAAAAACGGCGGAAGTTTGGTAGAAACCCTTCCGCCGTTCTCCTATTTCGTTACCACATCGAAACCGTAAGGTTGTCGACGTAGGCGGTGACACTCCCACTGCCAATCCCGTCAATCTGGAACTGGGTGTTGACGACCGGGGCCCATCCAAGATCGGCTGCAACGAACGCTTGCGTGTTCAACGTGGTCTGAACACCATCGAGCCAGACGGAATGATAGGTGACGGTACCGGTGCTGCTGCGGTAGAAGCTTGCCTGAACGTGGTGCCACTTATTGATCGACCAACTGCGCGGATTGCAATGGGTGCCGCTCTTGCTGACCCAGGCTGGCTTGGGACTTCCCGCAGACCCCTTGTTGACGTTGTAAGCCCATTCCCCCGAGTAGCCGTCGCACTGGAATCCAATCAGCGCCGTCTGGCCATTGGGCATTACCTGATTCACGTCGAACTCCAGGTTGCCAATCTTGCTTGAAGAACTCGTGAGATATACCCATGCATCGTAGAACAGGTTCTTGGCGTCGACATTGTCAGAGAATGATTTCGAAAACCGTACGTCCCCGTTGTTTGAGAACGAAGCGGAGTATTTTCGTGTGCTTCCATATAGTGCCGGGGAACTGACGATCGCCGTTGAGCCGCTTGATGAACCGGGCCCTCCCGAATCATGTACAGCTTGCCAGCCGCTTAATGCCTGAATATGGCTGACGATGTCGGCAGTCGAAGGGATAATCGACTCACCGCTGGTGCTGCCCGCTTTGATGGTGATGGAGATGGATGTAACGCAGGAGGCTCCGTTCTGACCCCACGCTTTCACATGCAGGGTGTGCCCGCCGGTAGAAGATGAAATCGATGTATCAATGGATTGACCCTTAATGACGGTAGTATCCGAGCTGCTGTCGAACGAATAGCCCATGGTAACGACACTGGATGATGAGCATGTGGATGCCGAGGCGTTCAACGTAAAAGGCGACGTGACATCGGTGTTATTCGAAGGATTGTTGACTGTTACTCCGGCGATGGCGGGCAAAGTCGTAGTGAGGGCAAGTGCGGAGGCGAGGGTGAAGCGCCGAGCAAGGTTCATCGATTATCCTTTGCGGTTGCGTGCTTCTAGGCGGCCCCAGAATGCTCGTTCAACTGGGAAGCCGAAAGTTTTTCGTTGTATGTGGGTATGTCTGAGTTGCAAGCGCAAAGCGTCGACTTCGAACTACTCAGCAACCTCTGATCGCGGCATGACGGCGCGCAATGTGCTTGCAACTGCGTGCCGAGCCGATTCCGGCCTAATCTGAGATCCTTCAGTGAAATACTTACAGCTACATCGACGTCAAACGTTCACTGACGTGTCGATTTCACTTGGATATTGATGGCCCCAGGCAACCTTTTGAAATATGTCTCTAGGAATACTTTCATAAACATTCGCATCCGACAACGAGGATTCCGCATTTTTTTGTGCAGAAATTGAATGTTTTGTGCATTCTGGAAGGAATTACCCGCATGGTGCAAAAAGTTCCCAGCGATCGCGTAAAAATTAGCTACCAGTGGGTAAGTCATGGGGCATAGGCAGGATCTGACGCGCTGCATGGGATTCGCTTCGCTTTGTAGAAACCGCCAGAGGACTCGGTTGCGCCAACGTTTTCGCTACTTCAAAGAACGTCGGCAGGCCTCTGTCATCTGGCGGTTCTGTGTTGCGCAGTACTCACCATCTGTACATGGTGAAGTTATCGAGATAGAGCGTTGCAGAGCCGTCTGTGCGTGTCGGACCATCGATCTGGAAGTTGGCGATGAGAACTCCGGCGGCCCATCCGAGTCTGAAATCGGAATTCACAGTTTTGTTGATCTGCGTTTCAACGCCGTCAAGCCACACCGAGTGGTAAGTGACATTGCCGACGTTGTCGCGAGAGTAGCTGATCTGGACATGGTGCCACTTATTCGCTGTCCAATTTTGAGGGTTGCAGGGAGCGCTTGAGCGAATCCATTTCACCGCCGGCTGGCTTGGGGTTCCGGCGTTCGAACTGTACTCCCAGGTATTTGAGGCGCCGGCACACTGGAACGCAAAGATGACGGTATCTCCGTTGGGGATGACCTGGTTGTTGTCCATCTCGAGGTTCATGATCTTGCTGCCTTCTTCGATATAGACCTCAGCATCATAGACGAAGTTCATTGGCGCTGCATCTTTCGCGTAGGTGAGGGAGTAGAGTTCTCCGCCGCCATTGGTGAAACTGGTGTCGAACCTCTGCGCCAGTCCGCTCAGCGAAGGATCTGCAACTTCTGTCATCACACCCGTCGATGTGCCCGGTGTGGCTGGATCGTGTTTGACTCTCCAATTTGGCATTAACTGCACGCCGGCTACTTTGATCGCGTTTGAAGGGATCGACGGTCCTTTCGAAGTGACGATCCCGTAGTCCGCTCGCGCGATGCCGCTGGTTGCATAACCCGAAGCTACAGCCAATGCTTGCACCGTCATTGAATTCCCCACGAGGATGGGGCCACCGTAAACAGGCGATGATGCAGATGGGCCGGAACCGTCGAGGGTGTAGTGGATCGTCGAGCCCGCCGTTTGATCTGACAGCGATACATATTGCTTTGTTGTGTATTGCCCCGGCGCGAGCGAGAACCCGGGCGTTGCCGCAGCGGGCATTGACCCCACTTTGATGCTGAGGAGGACTTGATCCGCGGCGTTCTGGCCCCAGCACTTCACATGCAACGTGTGTGTACCCGAGCTTGCGGAGACTGAGGCGGTGAAGGAAGTAGGCTCGATGGTTGCGGTTCCGCTATCGATCGAGTAGCCCATGGAGACGGTCGGTACTGAAGCGCATGTCTTTGAGCTTGCGACCAGGGTGAACGGCGAGTTCAACGTCGCGCCGTTTGCAGGACTGGCCACGGAGATATTGGTAGTTGCGGCAACGATTGTAATGTTATAAAGCACCTGGGCGTTAACTTGCTTGCCCCAGCATTTCACGTGGAGAACGTGTGGCCCGGGGCTGGCAACGACGGTGGCACTGAATGATGTGGATTGAATGATTGCCGTGTTGTGATCGATCGAGTAGCCCATCGAGACAGCGGGGACTCCGCCGCATGTGCTGGTGCTTGCCACCAACTTGAAGGGTGAAGTTAACACTGCACCGTTGGAAGGCGTAACGACTGTAATGGCTGACACCGGGATAGTTGACACGGCGAGAGCGAGCATTGCAAAAAGGCGAGTCTTCATGGACATTCCTCAAATCAGGATGGCGAGTACTCGTAGAGGCATCCCCGATTGCGGATTGCTTCACGATTCGAAAGGCATCGAGAAAGCGACTCTTATGGTTCAACGAAACGAGTGAACATAAGGTCACGGTATGACTCAAGCCTCTCCAGTACTCGGTTTGCAGCACATCGCGGAACCTGCGAGTGAGAAAAACGAATCGGTGTGGGCGCCAAATGGCTGCGCCCGATGGATCGCAGAGTTTGAGGAATAGCCGTCGGTGAGAACACTCCCACCTTGGAAGGCCGGACAATTGCGCACTTGAGGTCGGCATCTGTCCCAGGCTGGATCGTGGTCCAGATGGATTGCTCGTTCTACGGATGCTCGCCGATCGTTTTTTAACTCTGAGCCACATTGAGTGCGCCCTACCCAGCGTCGACGTGCATGTCGTTGGGTAACCCATACAGAGCTCGAGACGCCTTAACATCACGATGTGCCGTGCAGGGTTGAATTAAGTGAATTATTTGAATGTCAGTATAGGAGGGGAATAGTTGTGAATCGGTGACCTAAATCACACACCGCATTACTTAGGTTTTGCCGACTATTGCGGTCGGATAACTTCTTAATTTGCAACAACCCAAAGGTCCCATAAATGAACGAGGACCCTGGCAACGCTGACTCATTTTGCGGAATCCCATGAGCCGACGTTACCAAGGTCCAATAAATTCCCGATCGTACGGTACGCTTTCGCTTTTCTACTGCACGGTGACGGAGACATTCATGGTTGATTGCATAGAGCCGCTCGTGCCCGTAACGGTGATGGTATAGGCCCCTGTCGTGGTGGCGCCGCCGCCCTGAGTTGTGACTATAGATTTACTGACACCGCATCCGCTGGCCACAGCAGCGAGTGTGGCCAACAACAGCAATCCAAACATCGTTTGCAACTTGCGGCGACGGAAGGGGATCCAGAAGAGCAGGATGGCCACCAGCGTTCCTTCGCCTAACTTGACGATTGGGCGCATGGGCCGATGAAGCGCCGCGGTGGAGGCGGACGTAGTGTTGATGGTGAGCTTGGAAGTCACCGGTTGGATGCCCGAGATGGCAGCTGGCTGGGAGACGGAGCAGGTGGGTTGAGCGACAGCTCCCGCTGGACTGCTGCTGATTCCGCAAGCGAGAGTCACGCTACCGGTAAATCCTCCGGATGGGGTGATTGTGATAGTTGAAGACGCTGAACCACCTGCCACGATGGCCGGAATCGAGTCCCCAGTCAAGCTGAACGATGACGGAGCTGTCGTCCCTTGAATCACATAGGCCGCGCTGACGGTATTGCTGCTGCCGACTGTCGGACTGATCGCAATGCTGTTGATGGTTTCGGACGAAGCAACCGCAATGGGGCCTGAATACTTGTTCGACTGACCCGTGGGAGTCGAGCCATCCGTGGTGTAGTAAATCGTGGCGTCAGATGTTGCACTGCCGAGTGCAACGTTCTGTGTTCCACCGTAGGTACCCGCCGGCGGCGCAAATGTTGGCGGCACGGATTGCGTGCTGTACGTCCAGCTAAGAATCTTCTGACTTGCTGATAGTCCGCCGGTGCCTCCCGTGAAGCCGACATAGGCTGTGTTGCCGCCCACAACCTGAGGGACGTTGATTGCTTGCGACATTGTAAAGGTATCGTTGGTTACAAGGTCGTGAAGGTTCAAGGTAAGAGTAGTTCCGTCATAGGTTATTGTCGCCTGAATCGAGTCGCCGCTGCCTAATTGGATGCCGCTCGGACTTATATCCACCGTGGGAAGCACGGGCGGTTCGCCGTCGGTGTACACACCCGTAGAATCGCTTCCTTCGTTGTTATAGTTATAGAAGTTGAACTTGACGGCGACACTGTTCAGAATATCCTGATAGCCGAGGCCGGCGGAGTTTCCACCGAGGGCCGTCGGTCCCATGTTCTGGATTGTGAAGGTGAAGCCGTTTCCTTGCGCATTCGACAACTGAAACTCGAAATTAGTTGTAAAGGCCTGTATGTTGATTGGAGCGTTCCAGAAGACGCTTCCCGCCTGCGCCACTCCTCCATTGGTTAATTGCAGGCGAGTGTCATTGTCGGCAACAGCGCTGCCGTTCAGGGTCAGGCCTGCAGTCGAAGAGAAGCCGTTCCCGAAGTTAATCGAGTTTCCGCCGTTCTGGATCACATACGCAGCGGTCCCAATATTGCTGTTCTGCAAAGTTGGATCAATGGCGACTGCTTTGATTATCTCGGAAACCGAAATCTGGATCGGGGCCGTATACAGAGTCGAAGAGGAGGACGGTGCGCTGCCGTCGGTGGTGTAGTAAATCTTTGCGCTTGTATCCGCATCCGTAAGGGCTACTGTTTGCGCGGCGAGATAGGTTCCGGCAGCCGGCGCGAAGGTGATCGGCGGTGTCTGATTCGTGAAAGTAAAGGTCGCGCTGGTTATGCCGCTCTGGATATATCCCGGAGCGCTCGCAATAGCCTGGAGGGTTGTGTCGGTGCTGATCGCGATTGGCGCCGTGTACTGTGCCGATGTTGGTGTCGGCGTTGTTCCGTCGACGGTGTAGAAGATCGTCGACGATGGAGTGGAACTGGAAATCTGGACGCTCTGGCTCGTCGAGAAGGTTCCGCCATTGGGATTGATGACGGGTGCCGCAGCACTCGCCTCGCCGTTGAAGAGCCCGTAGATGTCTACCTCTCCGTGTGCAGCTACGTACACCTTGCCGTTCGTAACCACGGTGATGGAGAACTTGTTGGCGGGACCGGCAGCGTCGCGTGCTGCATTTGTGTCGCTCTCGTAAAGCGTCTCGGTCAGGTCGTTCGCGTCCCATGCGTAGAGCACGGCTGGTCCATTGGTGTTGAACTGGTCAGCCCGCACTGCCCAGGCGATGCCATTCTGCGTGCCGTTGGAAGAGATTGAGAATGATGGGTCGGGGAAGGCGGACGTGATAGTCGACTTGCTGTCGGGCGAACCGTCCATCACCCCCTGGTCGATTCTGAACATCATGGGAACGTTGTTTTCGGCCCACAGATAGACTTGCCCGTTCCAGTATGCCGGCGTGCTCCAAAATCCCACTCCCTGAGGAATTACGTCAGAAATGTCCTGAAGGGCATTGGTGTTCGACGTGGCCCCGGCATCATAGCCACCAAGGTTGTCGGCGTTCAGAACCAGGATCCGTCCTTCTTTGCCGGCCTGGATCAAGATATGCGGATTCGGTCCTGACTCATTCACTATCAGCGCGCCGCCGGCCCCCTGGTCCCAATCGTGAGCGTTCAGGGCTTGATAGTTAAACGAGGTAAATGCGTCGGTTGCAGTGAGGCCCCCATTGGCAAGACTGAAGTTGACGACACTTTCGCCTAACTCAGTGTTTGCGCTGAATGGAGGATAAGTAGAAAGAGTACCGTTACCGGTAGCAACGAACATTCGTCCGCCGGGGGTGCTTGTATCAATGGGCATGCCTGCGCCTGATGCCCAGATTCCGGCACCAGATCCGTTCGGAGAGAGACACAGCGCCGCGCTTTGTGCCAGCGTGGTTGCATTGTATGCAAACAACCATCCATGCCACGGTCCGTTGTCACCATGGGCGCCGTAGCCGAAGTATACATAGCCGTTGTAGTAATTCAGGGCCGTGCGCTGGTTCTCCCAAAGAGCGCTGAATGCGAGTTGTCCGCCCGCACTTCCGTTGCCTGTGCCTGCGACGCTTGCAGTGATATTCGCGGGGCTGTTCGGTTGCTCGGCCCCGGTAATGATATTGATCGCATGGAGACGCGAGAAATACGCGCCATTTTCTTTGGTATTTGCGACGACGTACATCGTGGTTGTTGAAGGATTGATTGTCGGTGTGCCCGTGATACCAACGGTTGGCGCAACGTCGGGCGATCCGGTATCTGCCCAGGGTACGGCCGTGGCTCCGGCTCCCGCCCCATGGGCGGCGGTAAGCAGGCTAACTTGCCAGATAGGATCCGCATTGGCTCCGCCGTTTGAATCAGCGTCAAAGGCGTAGATCGAGTCATTCTCCGTCGCAACAAAGAGCACGTTATGGATAAGGCCATCGCTCATCTTCAGCGCTGGAACATAAAGCGGCTGTGCATACACCGTGCTATCCACCGGGAGCGAGAACAACTTGCCGAACGATTGCGTGTTCACGTTCGCCTGGGTAAGCGCCGTTTCCTGTGTGTTCCCGCCGGCGTGCGTCAGATCATAGCGCCAGGTCAGAACGGGAACGGGTGTCGGTGTTTGGGCTATGAGGCCAGTCAGCGGCGTGCATATGAGGGCGATCGCCAGCATTCGAGCGAACCGCACCGAATGCCTGGAAAGATACATTGAACAGAGGGAACTCGCAAGAGCAACAGGAGTCAGGCAGACCCGTTGAACCATACAGACGCACCTTCACCGAAGATAGACTGAACACAAGTCCGCCAGGAAAATGAAAGGCGGACAACAGCAATCCCGCGGAATGCGGGGGCTTGAACTGCCACTGCAATGAGATGACTTAGTGATCGAATCTCGCGTATTGAACGCGGGAACACCGCACTAATACTCTTCGTCGCTGGACTTCCCTGGTTTGCCAACTGATGAAAATACCGTGAGAGAGCAAAGTGGAGTTTTCTCGAAAGGTCCCGCTCCCCTACTAAAAGGGAGCTAGTTGTAAGATGGTTGTCTGCACGCGGCGGTTGCTTTTGGCGCCGTATCGACTTTTGAACCTGTCTTCCGGCAGAATATCCGGTATGCAATCTGCCGGATCGATCAGAAGGTCTACTCGTGTATGCGGTTTGGCAATAACTTGCCTATTCGTCGATTGGGGCTGGTATTTGCTGCTGCTGTGGATCGCTCTTGCGACAGTTGTGAGCGCTCAAAGCGCACCGGAGATTCCGCTGGGCGTTGCCTGGCAGGTCAAGGGACTGTGGCGTGTTGATGGCCAGGCAAGCCCAGTTCAGACGGGTGATGCAGTCAAGCCGGGGTCCCTTCTTTGGCCGATTACGGGATCTCCTGCGCATTCAATTACGATTCTTCTTCCTGACGGTCAACGCATACTGTACGAGTGCTTCCAGGCAGAAGATTGCGGTCGAGGTTTTCGCGTGCCGTCACTTTATCGCAGACCCGATCCGAAGGCAGTAAGCATGATGTGGCGCATTCATGCGGCCCTGGCGGGAACAAGCCGGGAGCCGGAGTCCGCACTCCGCCAAGAGTCCTCGCTTCCGCGCGACGAAGCCGTAGCGATGCTCGATGCGCAGGCTCGGGTCGAAGTCACCGGTCTGGTCGCGGCTCTCCCCGATGGCCAATACACCTACACGGCTCACGCGCTCGGCCATGGCGATGCGCTTCCGATTCGTAAAACGTTCGACAAGAAAGGGGCTTCCGTCATCCTTGACATTCAGTCGCCGGGATTGTACGACGTGATCATTGCTGATCGTCTCAATACGCCCCGTGTTGATCTCCTGATTGCCGGAGTGAAGCAGCCGCAGGGCGCGATCATACGAGATTCGTTCCGCGATGCGAAAGCACGGATGGAGGATTGGAATGGTGACTATCAGGGATGGCCCATGCATGACTTTCAGAGAGCCTATCTGGAGGCTTTGGTGCTGGACATCAACCCTCAAATCCCTCACACTCTCTCCGTCTCTCCGAGCAGTCAGAAGACTCGTTCTGGAGAAGTGGCAGAACCTGTTTTCACGCCTAAGCCCGGACTGTTTCAAGGTGACACCGCAGTGACTTTGCGGTGCGATACGCCCGGCGCAACGATCCACTTCACGGTCGACGGATCGCAGCCGCTCACGTTCTCACCGGTATACACCGCGCCAATCATGGTGAAGGGAACGGCATTGACCATCAAAGCGTTCGCTACTGCGGAGGGCAAGAATCAAAGCTCCGTAGTTACCGGGATATTCAGGATCGCAGACTAGCCGGGCCCGCCATCGGGCAACCACGACCCCTATCCTGTCATCAAAAGACTTGCATCATGTGTGTGTGATGTTGGCTCGGTGATCGGAGGGAACCGAGTTCACGCGTTCGCGATGTTTTCACAAAAAACTGCATAGCGCATGAGGAGCCTTGGACCGTATGCCTTGGGCTTCAGCGTTGGAGTGTGCGCGCCGGGGGAACGACTTTTTGGATAACCGTATGACAAGGGCCCTGACGATCCGTGTATTCATAAGCCTCCTCTTTTTGGGGATATTCGGCTGCGCCTCCGTACATCAGAACAATCCGCCTCAGGCCGCAACAGTAAATATTGCTGCATCCTCTTCCTCAATCACCGCCGGAAGTTCAACAACGTTGACCGTCAGCGCGACAAATGCACTAAGCGTTCAGATCACGGGTTCTGACGGGAGTTCCTACAACCTATCAGCAACTGGCGGAACGCAGACTGTGAGCCCTGCGGCCACTACGACTTATACCGCGGTTGCGACCGGATCCACGGGGAATGTAACCGCCACAGTTACAGTGACGGTAAGTGCCGCATCGAACCCTCCCCCAACGGTCAGTATCACCGCAAGTTCCACTTCGATCTCTGCCGGAAGCTCTTCAATTCTGACAGTAAGTGCCACCAACGCAACCGCGGTTGTCATCACCGGATCGGATGGGAGCACTTATACATTGCAGGTGACCGGAGGTACCCAGGCCGTAAGTCCGGGATCCACGACGACCTACACGGCAACTGCAACCGGTGCTGGAGGAAAAGTAGCAGCGTCTGTGACCGTCACCGTGACGCCAAACCCCGCTCCAACCGTGCAAATCAGCGCGAATCCGAGCGCCATCACGTCAGGGAATTCCTCCACGCTTACTGTTACCGCGGTGAATGCGACGCAAGTCACGATCTCGGGGAGCGACGGGACTTCGTACACTCTTGTGGCCAGTGGGGGGACGCAGACGGTGAGCCCGTCTGCAACAACTACATACACCGCCAATGCCACTGGAGCAGGTGGAACCGCAACAGCCGCGGCGACCGTGACAGTTTCTGCAAATCCGGCGCCGACCGTGACCATCACGGCAGACCCGACAACTGTCGTTGCCGGCAATTCGTCCACACTGACGGTGACCGCAACGAATTCAACCGCGGTAGCGATCAGCGGTTCTGATGGAAGTTCGTATACGCTTTCGTCCTCGGGCGGAAAACAAGCGGTGACACCTTCGACCACGACGACATATACAGCGACTGCGACCGGAACCGCGGGTAATGCGAGTGCGGCCACGACGGTTACAGTAACGCCTGAGGGCAGTGTTCAATCGATCGATCATGTCATCTTCATGCTCCAGGAAAACCATTCGTTCGATAACTATTTTGGGATGCTGAACCCTTACCGCGTAGCCAATCACTGGAATGTGGGGGATGACGGGGTTACCTATCAAGTTGATGGAATTGATGACAAGCTGACGACGATCAGCAATCTTGACGATGAAGGCACGGCATTTCCGCTTTTCAAGTTCACGAGTACCTGTGTTGACGACGAATCGTCTGACTGGCTGTCAAGTTATGGCGACGTAAACCGGTATAACTTCCTTGCGACGCGTCCCATTCAGATGAGCGGCTTTGTTCACGACGGTGAAGGGTTTGCAAAGAGCTGCTCCTTGCCCGGAGCGACCTGTTCCGGGAGCTTTACGGACCTGACTGGCCAACGAGCCATGGGTTACTATGACCAGGATTTCCTGAACTACTACTACTACATGGCTTCGCAATTCGCGATATCAGATCGCTGGTTCTCGCCGATTGCGAGCAAGAGTGTCCCCAACAGGTTGGCTACATTCACGGGCGGCACAACACAAGGGCTTGTGAAGGATCCTGGCGGAAACGATCACCTTGATCAACTCGACATCAATAACATATTTCAGGAGCTTGACCAGGCGAACGTTACCTGGAAGATCTACTACACGGTAACCGAGGGTCTCTGTCTCGATGAAGATGACTGCCTCGCAACGGGCAGCAGCGCATACCCTGCCATTCACTTCTCCAACCTGACTTACTCGTTCCGCTATATCTATGAGAATCCGACGGGCGCTGTTTGCAAAGCTCCCACACAGCCATCGAGCGTGGTTGGCGACTCGTCCAATTCTTTCTGCATCGACCCAACACATATTGCTCCGATATCGACCTACTTTACCGATTTGACCAACGGCACGCTTGCCAGTTTTGTTTTCATCGAGGCGGGCTATGGCCACAATGATGAGCATCCAGGTTCAGGGCAGTCGATTCTGAATGGGCAGGCACAGGTGTCGAATATCGTGAATTCACTGATGGCGAGCAGTGAATGGAAAGACTCGGTCTTCTTCCTGAGTTACGACGAGGGTGGGGGCCCTTACGATCACGTTCCACCGGTGCCGGGGCACTCAAACGATTTCACAGATGCATCGCTGGGAACGATTCCGGATATCGCACAGATAGCCGTCAACGCAGATAGCTACTTCCCATGCGTACCTGCGGGCGGGGTGCCCACTCTCCATTGCGATCTTGGAACCACTGACCCCGGGGCCAACCCGGCGGACGCGGCGGCTCTACAGGGATTCAGTGCGCAGCTCGGCTTCCGCGTGCCAAATATAGTGATTTCGCCGTTCACGCGACGGCACTATGTCTCCCACATTCCCATGGATCACACGGCCGTAATCAAATTCGTGGAGAATCGGTTCATCGGGAGCTCTGCACAACTAACTCCGCATGATGGCGCGCAGCCCAACCTGCTCGACTTTTTCGACTTCACCAACGATCCATGGGCTACGCCGCCGTCACCGCCCGCTCCGGTCAGTGTCCAATCGTTGGGGCACGATCCGTGCACGCCGGCTAGTATCGGTCCCTGAATCGGTATGCAGACGATCGCGTCCTCGATGCTTTGCAATCGATGATTGAGTTTACAAAATCTGCACGTCGCGCGAGCCGATCTGTTCCAGGATCGGAGTTCCACGCTGGGCCGGAGCACTCGTGAGACCGTGCACTTGAGCACCATCCACATCGTCGAAGATGACCGCAGGGCGTGCTTCTCCGGCGGTCGCAGTGAAGACAAGATCATTCAGGTGCAGGTTCCGAACGTGGCGAACGTACAGCCCGGATGCAGGCAGCATGCCGAACATGCGCGCTTCGGGATACGCGCTCTCTTTTTCGGGTACCGAGCGGCTAATCGATTCCGGGCGTGCGGGAAGCACGTTCTGGACCTGAATGTGGGAGAGTGTTACGTCCTGGACACTCATACCCGGCAGGCCGGTGATTGAACTTGCCAGCAGCGCCTCAGTCGCCTGAACATTTTCGATGCTCACATTCCGGATGCCGTGTTGCGGATTATCGCGCGCATGCTTGCGGTTTTCCAGACGGATAAAAATCGCCGTGCGCGTCCGCTCCATCCGGATTCCTGTGACTTCAACTCCGTCGATCCAACCGCCATCCACCACCTCGAGCGCGATGCCGGAGATGACTCGCTCTCTGAACGGAACTGGGCCATTGCGGACAATGGAATTCGAGAACTTGATGTTTTCAAATCCGCCCTCGGACGAGGTGCCGAGCTTGAATCCGTTGCAACATGTCGTGAGCGTGCAGTTGGTGACTTCGATGTTCTTGAGAAGGCGCGGTTCAGGCCCGAACGGGTTTTCACTTTTCAGGCAGATGGCGTCGTCGCCTGTATCCACCACGCAATCGGTGATCAGTACGTTCTGACATCCGGTGATATCCATTCCGTCGGTGTTGGGGCCAACGGTCGGATTCTTGATGCTCACTCCGCGAATTTCGACGTTGTCGGAGTTCACGGTTCTCAGGGTCCATCCCGGGGCGTTCTCAATGTGCACGCCCTTGATTTTCAATCGTTGGCAGTTAATGAACTCGAGCATGGGGCTCGGACGCCCGCTTTTTTTGGGCGCTAACGAATGCGAGGCAACATCGGCCCATTCTTCATCGGGCGGCAAAGGCGCACGGCCGGAGGGCTCCCAGAAGCTCGGTCCCTGCCCGTCGATTCTTCCGGGGCCGGTCAGGGTCACGTCGTCAGCATCCTGCGCGAAGATCAAGTGTCGAGGGTTGTTGTGAGACGATCCGCTCTCGGCGTTATAGTCATTGATCGACGTGCTTCCAAGAAGCGTTGAGCCTGTTTGCAGGTTCAGAGTCACGCGGGCCTTCAGTTCGATTCTGCCAGTGAGAAAGGTACCTTCCGGAACGTTTACCGTTCCGCCGCCGGCGCGGAAGACGTCATCGATCGCGCGTTGGATGGCCCGCGTGTTCAGCGTTCTGCCATCGGGCTTAGCTCCGAATTCCAGAATGCTCTTTGACGCCTGAGCAAACTGTGAAAACCCATTTCCGGTAGCGGCGACGCCCAAAGCGAACGGCACGGTGGAGAGAAAATCTCTTCTCAGCATGGGAACCCCGCCGGGTTAGATTCTGTAAAACGTTCCTCGGGATGTACGTTGCAAACGGGTTTTCGATCTGCGTGGCTCATGGACATCAAGGAAGGATTCATTCGCCTGGGCAAGCACCGCAAGTGCGAACAAGTCGCAACACGCCGACGAGTTCGGCGGCTAAACGGCGAGTGTCTTGTGTGATAGCCGGTGCAATGCGCCGTTCGCCGCAACCTTGATATACTTCCTCATGTTTGCGAAACGTTGCATGGCGCGCAGAGGTGCTTCGTGAAATTCACGGATTCCGAGTCAAAGCTTGCGGATTCTGTATGCAAATCGGATAGCATGGCGCCACGCAGATTGCGACTATTCGATTTCGATGGGCGGGAGTAGTTCAGTGGTAGAACGTCAGCTTCCCAAGCTGAATGTCGCCGGTTCGATCCCGGTCTCCCGCTCCATATAATCAATAAGATAACGAAAGGTTGGCCTCGGAATTTGGTCCAGATTTAGTCCACTTTTCTATTTGTCTAGGAAACAGTTTCTCCCATTGCCAAATCGCTCACTATTGATATGTGCCTGACGGGCGCGCTGGCGAAGCTGACTTTCCATAGCGGATATCGGTGCGCTCATCGCCTTGGCGCAGAAGTTTCATTTGCACCTCTTTCACCTTCCTTGCGTCGTCGGTCGCGACCTGTGCGATAAGCACAATAAGCGTGACGGAATGCGTGGAAGCTGGTGCATTTCGGAATCCCATAGGGTATCTCCTTCCTGAATGTCCACCGCATATGTGAGCATCTGCACTAGCAGGGTGCGCAGGTGGCTTAGTTCAGAAGGTGCTGGTGCACCTTTTCAAACAGCTTGTGATTGTCGCGATAATCTACTCGAATCCCAATCAGAACGGGGCCGGTTATCTCAAATGCCTTCTTCAGCGTTGGCCCAATCTGATCAGGCGTCTCGACCATGAAGCCGACTGCTCCAAAGGCTTCGGCGTACTTCACAACATCGACGGGCCCAAAATCCACTCCTGACGTACGTTCGTATTTGGGCTGTTCCTGGACTGCCACCATATCGTAGGTGCCGTCAATCCAAACCATATGAACGAGGTTGAGCTTCAACCTAACTGCGGTTTCGAGTTCCATCGCGGAAAACAGAAACCCTCCGTCGCCTGACATGGAGAGCGTCTTTTCGTTTGGCCTTACCAGGCACGATGCGATGCCCCAGGGAAGTGCGACGCCCAGCGTCTGCTGACCATTGCTGATCAGAATCTGCCGTGCTCGGAAGCTGAAAAGAAAATGCGCGATCCAGAGATGGAATGAGCCCATATCCAGGCACAAGGTGACGTCATGTGCGAGCCACTTCTGAAGTTCCGCGATGATCCTGAGGGGATGGATCGGATTCTCGGTATATCGATCTGCGTTTTCAATCCTCAGAACCCTCTTCGAGGCAAGCGTCGAGAGGAAGCGCTCGACGTCCGGTGCAAGGACAAGAGGGTTGACGAGGTCCGTTAGGCCGGCCACACTGGCTGCAATGTCTCCAAGAACTTCGATAGCCGGGGAGTAGAAATTATCGACATCCGCCCGCGTTGAATCGATATGGATGATACGCGCGGATCGAGGATGATTCCATATGGACGGGTCGTACTCAACCGGATCATACCCAACTGTGATAATCACGTCAGCCGTCGCCAGGAGTTCATCTCCGGGAGTATTGTCCAGCTGTCCGATACGCCCGGCAAAGTTCTTGAAGAGATCTGCAGAAACCGTTCCTGCAGCCTGGAAGGTGCCGACAACTGGCAGCCCAGTCTTACGAAGGAATGCCCGAACGGCGTCCGCGTTCTCTGGCCTGCTGGATAGTAGCCCCAGAAAGAGGACAGGCCGTTGCGCAGCGTTGATGATCTTCGCGGAATCTGCCAGCGACTCGCGGCTGGCAGGCCCGAATTTGGGACTCGCGGAAACATCGAGGGCATCGCATTTTGCCTCTCCCTCCATGATGTCTTTCGGTAAGTTCACATATGCTGCCCCTGGACGATCTGACTCCGCTGCCCGGAAAGCGTTCGCCATGACCTCGCCAATTGATTCCGGGGACCCTACCTCGGCGCAAAACTTTGTCACAGGCTTCATGACCGAGACGGCCTGCAGGGTCTGGTGAATCTGCTTCAGGCTCTGGGAGGTGGCCACGGATCCACCCAGGGCCACCATCGGATCACCCTCGCTGTTTGCGGTGGCAAGCCCCGTGGTGAGGTTGCTGACTCCGGGGCCCGACGTTGCGATTGCCACTCCGGCCCGGCCTGTCAGTCGTCCGATACCTCCGGCAATGAATGCCGCGTTTTGTTCGTGGCGGCACACAACCGTCTTGATCGAAGAAGACTTTAGAGTATCGAAGACTTTGTCTATCTTCGCGCCGGGAATGCCGAATACGTGCGTGACTCCGTGCCGTTCCAGAGATTCGACAACAACCTGTGCACCTGTCTTGGAAGTATTTGAACTCACAGTTTCCTCTCGAGGTTCGAATGGGGTTATCGCTCGTGATTCCGTTCCGCGCTCGTCAAATCGTCACTGGGATCGCGACTGAGGTCTGCTTGTAGAAATTCCGCGGTCTCAGGCAGAGAGACATGCATCTCGTGCATTGCACATCCATCGATCGTCACGTTAACCGCTCTGCACTCCAGCACATGGCCGCCTCTTTTTCGATCCGTGGACAAGAAATGGAAGTGGTATCCGGGGACGCTAAACGAACCAGCAAACCCCGGTGACCAAAGGCCGACGAGGGTGCCTTCCTGATCTTTGAAAGTGAATTCCTCTTGCACTGACGAAGCGGCCTTGAGACCAGTCCCGTGAGGGACAGCTTTCATGGCTCGCGTCTTCACGAAGGAAAACTTGCCTTCGACACGAAAGGCGAAGAACACGTTCTCTGACGAGCGAAGTGCATCGCATACCGCGACGAGCTCGGAGAAGGTATTAAATTGCTGCGATGTCTTGGCGAACTCGGTGCTGAACCGAGTCACGACTGCATAGGGGACAAGGCGGTCTCCGTCGACCGACGTGACCACGCCATCGGACGAGACCCTGTAACACACACCTTCCAGAACGACCATTTCTCCATCGAGGTCGATAAATGTACCGAGGCCGAAGTCACCATGGCGCAGCAGCCGCGAGACTCGAACCGCACCCTGATAAAGCCCTTCGACAAGCGCCGCCGATGTCGACACTTGAAATAACGTGTGAAGTGGCTTGCCAAGACATTGCGACAAGGCTGTCGACACGACGTGATCGCAGCTTGTCCTGTCTGACTGCATTCGCTCCAGGAGAGCGTCATAGAGCGAGTCAGGCAGATTGAATTCGATTCTCTTCACGAAGCGCTCCGTATCGTTAGGACCCTCTCTATTTCGCTCAGTAATTCATCAGTCTTGACTTTGGCTCTTTCCTCAGATCGCGGAAGAACTGTTCTCTTCGTTGTTTGTCTCATCGCTACCTTGTCTATTAATGGAAGGCGGTCTTGGGTCCCGTGGACTCGAGCATCGATGAAAGATGAGACAGCGCTCTAGTGAACGCTGTCTCCTATCATCAGTGAGTCAGGTCCTTCAATGTCTTGAGATCGTCCACGATATAGGCCATTGAGGCACGAATGCCAATACCGCAACGAACGGGGGCGAGATCCGAGATCTCTTCTCCATCTACAACCGGCAACGTGAGCAGTCCGTCGCCGATCCACGCCTGCTCGATCTTGATATCGTGCGGAACGTTTTCGACGAGTTCATGAACTGCGGGCTTGTCTTGTTTGCCTGCTGCCAGCCGCGGTGTATGCAGCAGATTGACGATCGGCCGTTGCTTCAGAGCTACACGGTCAGTGATCGGCGCTTTCAGCGTAACCAGGGCTTGAGCCAGACGGCGGCCACTCGCGGTCAGCGAGGCGGCAAATTTCGATCCTGGAGCCAATGAGGGACCAGCCTTACCGGTCGCAGCAAAATAGCGGGTCTGAAAGACCTGGCCAAGGCGTTTGGGGTAACCTTGCGTCCATCCGCGAGCGATGGCAGCGTCGTTGTCGACAAAGATGTATGGGCAATACGCTACAGGCTTGCCTTCAAAGAGGGCATCGACAAGAAGAAAGAACTCACGATACTGGTAGCGTGCCGGATCCAGATATTCCTCGTTGGCTCCGGTGAACTGCCAGTCATAGAAGAGAGCATTGCCGTGTCCTTTGGCCGCAGGATCAGGATCCAGTCCTGGAGGGAGTACGGCAGCAACCGCGGCCGGATCGGACCAGAACTCAATGTTGAGAAAATCGGCTGAGTAATACCAGGGCGGGGGCGGGTTGAGCGTCGACTTTCCTTTCGGCGTAAGCGGATAGTTGAAACCTGTGAGCACCGATATTCTCCTTTGTACCGGGATTCATTTCAGGGATTGGTCACGATCGCTGTGAGATTCACTGAGATAGAGGGAGCAACTTCTCATATACGCCGACAGAGGCGTACTGCCGTGACCTCTCATGTCGACGGAATTCCATTGACCCCGGAATCGTAACAATCAGATCGATCATCGAAAATTACATATTCCTGTTAGTCCGGCCGAATCAAATCTAGTTTCGCGCTACCAGCTTCATGTAATTTGCGGCTCTGAGGCCGATGATTAAGATCACGACAAGCTTGGCAGGCGTGGTATGAAATCGTTGTTCTTCGTGAGCGGAAGAACCTTCTATCATTTCTGCGACCGACACAATAGGAGTCATACAAATGCCCCTCTACACGGCGATTACTCAAGAGGGTACTGTCTCTGTTGAGACCAAGGCTAAAATTGCGGAAGAGATCACCCGAATCCACACAACTGTGATGAAGGTGCCGAGGAACTTTGTCCGCGTGGTCTTTCTCTCCTATCCGAAGGGGTCTGGCTTTACCGGTGGAGAGGAAGCTCCTACCGCCGCGCTCAATTGTGTTCTGCGAAGCGGGCATACCCCGGAAGAAAAGATGGACATGTTGCAGCAGCTCTGGACGATGTTTCAGGGACTGACCGGGATTGCCACCGATCAATTTGTCCTCTCACTCCAGGAAATTCCATCAAGCAACGCTATGGAGATGGGTCAGATCATGCAAGCGGTCGGACACGAATAGATGTTGCTCAAACTGATGGCTGTAAATTGAAATAAACGATGAAAGCACTGAGAATTGGATTCCAGCCGGTTCAGGTCATGCGATGAATTGATGTTCGAAATCAATTTGCAGGTTAGATCGCAATACAGAATCCTAGCTGGAAGCCCGCCTTTTAGAACCTCCAACACATCAAACCTCTGCATGTCTCGTCAATCTTACGCGAGGAAGCGCAGCACAAAGCAAGATTGCGCGCTACGCAACGCTGAGGTTTTCTGATCATAGATTCTCAACATATGAATAGGGACTCAATAGACCCGGGAGCTCACGGTCAAGCTGGCAGGTTCAACTTTTTCAAAAGCGCGATCTATCGCGGGTCACTGTGTAAGGTCTTCAGTAGGGCACAACTTTTATAAAAACCAAACCATCCTCAAGTGGCAATCCGCGATCGCCGCAATTATCTTATCGAGGAGAGTCTCGAGATAAACTCCATCTCCAACTCGCCTTCATAAGTTTCGGCGCCGACCTTCAATGCTTCCCTCACGCGCGCTTGCGTCACTTCGTTAGCGACACTCAGATCGGACTCATGAGCTTCCACCAGAAGCCCCTCTGCCATCGAAGCAAATGCTCCGAAATCTACAGCCGCTTTGACGTGAGCAATGGTATGCGCAGGAAAGGAGGCGATGCGTTGGGCAAGGTTCTCGACAAAGGACGTCAGTTCGTGCGCAGGCAAAGCTCGATTGATATAGCCGTAACGTTCTGCCAGTTCTGCTGCGAAATCATTGCAACCCAGGAGCACCTCCAAGGCGCGTCCACGGCCGATCAGTCGCGGCAACCTCTGCGTGGAGCCCCCACCCGGAACTAGCCCAACCGCCACCTCAGGTTGGCTGAAGATCGCTTTGCCAAGGGCAGCAAAACACATGTCCATGGCCAGCGCGATCTCGCTCCCTCCGCCCCGGGCGCGTCCCTCTACTTTGGCAATGGTCACCTTGGGCATGTTTCTGAACCGTTCGCCGATCGACTGCGTAAGACGAAAGCTGCGTGTACGAGACACAGTTTTGGAAGCGGCTCCCACCCGGCCCAAACCAGAGTGGGCTATAAAGAAATCGGGAAGCGCGCTCTGCAAGACCACAACACGGATGCTCTCGTCGTTCTCGAGTTCTCGGCCGAGTTTGTCGAATTCCTGCGACAGATCTTCATCAAGAAGATTTATTGGTGGGTGATCAATGCTGACGAATGCGACTCCAGAATCAAATTCGAACCGGAAGCATTTGTAATCAGAATATGGCAAGTCTTGCTCCTCTTCGGTGAACGTTCCAGTGAGGCCATTTCGGCGAGGCCGGCAGTCTGCAATTGGCGATGTACTGCAATCGCAGTTCGGCACGTGCGCTTTTTCAGTCTTCCTGCACGGGGTTGGTGAGGACACCGAGCCCCTCGATCTCCACTTCGAAGATATCGCCGGGCTGCATGTAGACGGGTGGCTTACGCGCCGCTCCGACACCACCAGGTGTGCCGGTGATGATCACATCGCCTCGCTCCAGACTCATCGCGACACTGATCATTGCAATCAGCTCCGGGACATTGAAGATGAGCTGGTCTGTGCGTGCATCCTGCATTACGCGGCCATTTAAACGGCCCTCGATGCGCAATCCGCTGGCCCCGGGCGGCACGGCATCGGGCGTCACCAGCCATGGGCCGAACGATCCAGTGCCATCGAAATTCTTGCCGATCGTCCATTGCGGTGTGCGGAGCTGAAAATCACGCACGGTCGCATCGTTGAACAGGGAGTAGCCCGCCACGTGACCGAGAGCCTGTTCCTGGGAGATGCGGCGCCCCGGCTTGCCGATCACCACGGCCAGCTCGGCTTCGTAGTCGAGCGCAATTGATTCGCGGGGTCGCCGGATCGGCTCTTGATGAGAGATCAGACTCGTCGCGAAACGAGCGAAGATTTCGGGATAGGCCGGCTTCTTCAGCCCGCTTTCTTCCAGGTGATCATCGTAGTTGAGACCGACGCACAGAATCTTCGGCGGAACGGGCACCGGCGGCAGCAGATGGACAGAGTTGAGGTCGATTGTCGGCGATTGCCCGAGGCTTCTGCCGATGCGCAACAGGTCTGCGCCTTGTGCGATCAACTCGGGGAGTGTGCCCGGAAAGTCGCGATCTCGCTGCGTGAGGCCATGCCAACCTGAGCCTTCATCTGCGGCAATTCCGGAGACTCCGCCTGTTTCAAAATGAATGATGCGCATAAGGGTGCTCCTTTAATTCGCCTCCGGACGACTTAGTTCCTCGAGCAGGAAGACAAACGATTCATACGGTTGGCCGGTCGCGTGTCGAAGGCCCATCTCACAGGTTCTGTTCGCCGAAACGTAGGCGTCGCAGGGCCGATCGATCAGCACCAATTGAACCTCCCGCGTTGCTGAAACGACCAACTCGGGATGCAATAACCCTCGGTCGCCGGCAGTCCCGCAACAGGTTGTGCCGATGGGGACCTCCACTTCATCGGCCAGGCGGCCCGCAATCTGTTTGAGCGTGCCGACCAGCTTGAGATCCGTTATCGAGCACGTCGGATGCACAGCGACGCGCTGCAGCTTGCGCGAGATATGAAGATTCGGCAGAAGATCACGACACCACGCGATCGAGTCGATGATGTTGAGGCTCTCGTAGTGCTCTTTTTGCAGCCCTTCCAACTGTGTCACGATGTCCTCTTTAAGGCCAAGGGTGCAGGATGCGGCGTCGACGACGATAGGAAGAGTTCCTCCATCGCTCCAGCGCCACAGCGCATCGGCAACGGCATGTGCCATGTACTTATGCCCCTGGTGGTAGCCTTTCGATCTCCACGGCGTCGAGCAGCAAAGACCAGCAACATCCGGTGGAATCCACAGCGGCTTACCGGCGCGTCTGGACAAGGTGACAAAGGTCTCCGCAAGTGAGGGAGCGGCAGGCCCGGCGGGATCGCGACCGAACATGCGGTTGATGCACGCGCAGAAGTACACTGCCGCGGCGCCGCTCCTGTCGGTTTTAGGCAAACCGGAAGCGGCACGTGGCATTGGCCCGGGCACGGCGGGCATGAGGTCCGGGCTGATAACACTTCGCACGGCAGCGGTAAGAGCAGTGAGTGGCTTGACTCCAAACACGGAGGAAAGCGCGTGCGCTCCCCATAGGCTCACGCGCGCTAATGGTTCGACCGCTTTCCAGTGCTTCGCGAGGCTTAGCGCTACTGCTTCCGCACCGGGGCTGTTCTCGCGCCCGCGGAACTGTTTGATCAACGTACCGGTGTTGATCCCTATCGGACAGGGAATGGAGCACATGCCGTCGCCCGCGCAGGTCTCGATCCCGTCGTACTGATACTCCCGTTGGAGTTGCGCAAGCATCGCGGAATCATTCTTCTGGCGCACCATCTCCCGACGCACCACGATCCGTTGACGTGGGGTCATGGTGACATTGCGGCTCGGACAGACAGGTTCACAGAACCCGCACTCGATGCATTGTGAGGAACCCGTAACCCCCTCGATCTGAGGAAAGGATTTCAGATTCTCAAGGTGGAGCTTGGGATTACGCGTCAGAATCACGTTCGGCGCCAGAATTCCGTGAGGATCGGCGAGCTGCTTTATGCGCCACATCATGGCGGTAGCTTTCTCACCCCATTCTGATGCGACGAACGGCGCCATGTTCAGGCCAGTTCCGTGCTCGGCCTTCAGAGAGCCTTCATGCTTCCCGACCACAAGATCTACAAGCTCCGTCATGAAAGCCGAGTATCGGGACAGTCCGTCGGCCTCCCCGAGGTTTGCGACGAGAGTGAAATGAAGGTTCCCGTGAGCTGCGTGTCCCGCGACACCGGGAATGAATCCGTGCTTGGAAAGTAGGTCCTGCACGTCTCGCGCACCTTCTGCCAAACGCTCCGGCAGAAAACAGACGTCCTCCGTGATGAGCGTCGAGCCCTCAGCGCGATTCTTGCCGACCAAACCCAGAAGTCCCTCCCGGACGTGCCAGGCGAGTTCGATGGCCTCGCTGATGCTCGTGAAGTCCACAGGCTTGATGAGCCTGGCCGTACTTACGAGCTCGAGGACTTGGCGTTGCGTTGCTGCGAGAGAGTCTGAGTTCTCGGCGCCAATCTCAACGAGCAGAGCAGCCGCCTTGGGGTCGAGGGTTTTCCAGTAGGCGGGCGTTTCCTCAAACGCCTGACCGGCCGCAGTGAGCGCCGGAGCGACCATCAGCTCGACGGCGGAGGCGCCGAGGCCGACCAGGCCAGGAACAAGGGCAATCGCTTCATCGATCGTGGGAACTGGAATCCATGCCACGCTCGTCACGCAGGGCGATGGAATCGTCTCTAGTACAGCTTCAGCGATGAACGCGAGTGTACCCTCCGAGCCGACAAGTAGGCGTCGAAAAATCTCGAGCGGCGTTTCACCGTCGAGAAGAGCACAAAGCCGCAATCCATGCGTGTTCCTGATTGCGTACTTGCGACGCATGCGGTCCGTCAACACTTGATCTGCCAAAAGCTCCTTGCGAAGCTCGAGCAGTCCTTCCGCAAGCTGCGGCTCTGCTTGCAGAAACGCTTTTTCGGCATCGGGTCTCGACGTGTCAACTACAGCGCCGGATGGCGTTACGAACGTGAGCGCGGAGACGGTATGGTAGGCATCTTTCTGCACGGTGCACCGCATGCCACCAGCGTTGTTCGCGATCACGCCTCCGATCGTGCAAGCTGCGGAGCTAGCGGGATCCGGTCCCAGCCGGCGACCGTGCCGCTCAAGCAGCGAGTTGATGTGGCCGAGGATCATCCCGGGGCGTACCCGCACTCGCCGGCCGTCATCCTCCACTTTGCCGCCATTCCAGTGACGGCGCACATCGATCAAAATATCGTCGGATAGCGATTGACCGTTGAGGCTCGTACCCGCCGCCCGAAACGTCGCGTGTCGCCCGCTCTCGCGGCAATAGCGAAAGAGCTTGACGATGTCATCGGCCGTGCGAGGCAGCACGACAACCTGAGGGACGAGCCGATACGGGCTCGCATCGGAGGCATATCGTACGAGATCTATTGCTCTGTGAAAGACGTTTTCTTTTCCCATGAGGGCGATGAGATCGGCCTTCAGGTCACCTGGTGTCCCGTCGACCAGAGAGGCGGGGACTGCATCGCTCATTGGTGGTCCGTCGAACCGCCCTATGCGCGCTGGGTTCGCGGAGAGTAGCTTTCTGAACATGAAATAACCTCATATTCTTCAATGCTTCAGTACCAGCTTGTCCGGATAGTAGACACGGTGCGCAAACGGCGGCAATTACATGAATCTGGTATCCCACTCTTCGCATGACATCAACACGGTGCTTGGTGGATGCTTACGATTGATTCTTGATACGCTCCAAGTCGCCAAGGCACTCGTCGGTCTTTCGTACTGCGAAACCGGGATGCGATTGTTCCCCTGGGTTATCGCTAGATAGGATCGCGTATGAACAGTTAGGCCTGCCAGTTCTATCTATCTCCTCCTGAGATGCGCTTCATGGGTAGGCCATGCCGGAGCTTTTGAAAATAGCAAATTTCGACAAGCGTGGGCCACAACTCGAGCGTTGATTTGATTACACCAATTGCATCGTCGACGATCCGTACCAGATTGTGTTGGAAAAAGTCTGACTCGAATCCATAGAAGGCTTTTTCTAGATTTGCGGAGAACATGCGCAGTGAGTCTGCACGTCCCTGGGTCTTGGCTGCCTCAGCGGCTTGTAGAGCCCTCTGGTGTAGGTTCGTGATCTTACCCAGGATCATTTCCGCATCTTGCGCAGTAACTTCGCCAGAATAATCGAACGTGATTCCGAGTTCGTCGCGACACGAAATTGAAGAATTGATCTTCTTCTTGAGAAGATTTGCGATTTCCTCGTTAAGGATTTCAGATGCCGGCGGATTTCGCATGTAGTTGCTCTTGGTGTGGTGTTGCGCGGCATCGACATGGGCAGAGACCATGCCTCGCTGCTGAATCCAGAGACGATAGATGTAATCCTCGAACCGCAAACGGGTGGGAAAGAATGGAGGAAGACCGAAAGTATTGTCGTAACCTGCGACGCCGCAATCCATCCTCCAGTTGCAATTTGTAATGGCGGGACGGAAGTTCACAAGGATGTATATGTCGTTCAAGTCCTCCGGGCTCGTCTGGTTCTCGTCTTGCAGAAACATCTCAACGAAGTCAATTGCATCGATATCGTTCGTCCCGGAGCGGAACGTCTGAGCGACCTTGACGATTGCGTCCTGCTGAATCGGGCCAGGTTCCAAAAAGATCGTGTTCTCGGAGGAGAATCCTTTGCTGGAATTCGTTTCAAGTTCCATCGCCGAGTCAATGAGATTCTCGCCACGCTCATAGTTGTCAGGGACCTCGGCAGCCGGCTTACCGAGAACGTCGAGGAAGGCGGACATAATGTCGAATGATTTTCGGACGTAGCCGTTCTGTCCGAGTTTGTGCAGACGCCCTCGGCTGATCTCATGATCTTCGAGCGACTCCGGGCTCTCCTCCATCAGCGAATAGGGGCGCATATCATCATCGGCGCTGACCAGGAGGCCGCCCAGGGAGTACATAAGAGAGAAGTTTCGATTACCTCCGTAGCTTGGCCGAAATATGTTCTTAACGAGTGGCTCCAGTCTCTTGTTGCGCAGCCGGGAGTTGACGTATGAGATGAATTCCTCCTTTTCCCGTGGTCCGACGTAGAACAGTTCCGATCGAGTTCTGGTCTGTTTGAAATCGGGCAGATATTTGTCCACATTTGCTTGTGTGGAATCGTCAAAGACGATCATCTGGACGGAGTGTCCATTCCTCCAGAAGTGTTCGTCATAGTCGCGAATTGCGGCTCCGACGTCACGCAAGCGATGCGTGGGTATTGCAAAATACGGCTCTGGGTCTGTCATATGACCTGTCTCTCCTGAGCGAATGCCTTTGCTTCGGAGCTTTCGTTACGATTGAGGTGGGAAGTGGCTCCTACGGACCATGTGCGACATCGTGCGAATTCGACCTCGACGAGGGCGGGGTTGAGAAGGAATCTGGGCAGGGTCGCTTTCAAAATGTTCCGAACGCCCCCGAAGTTTCTGCTCGGCTGGTTCCGGTGTTCGGAGATATTCCTGAACGGAAACAAAGGTGCGCTGGAAGAAGGCGTCATCTACCACATAAGACTCGCCGCCTTCTCCGCAAATAACCCATTCCCCGCGTTTTACATTGATAATGCCAAGGTCGGTGGCGATCGTCTTCGTCTCAGTACACTGCACAGCGTCCACGATCATTGGTCTCGAAGTGCGATAAATGCCCATAATGATTTCGGCCCACTTTTATGGCCAACCGTTATCTATTTGACCGTGCCGTCCATAAAATATGTCGAGGGGATTTGTAAGGGAATCATTGGACTCTTCGGTGAAATAGGGCCGCCATCCGAATGCTTCATCTTCATCGTTCCGTCCACGAAACGCATAGGAAGGGAATAGTAAGCCTCGGATCTATCTATCAGTTGAGGGACTTTTGGGTGCGATATCGTTCTAATCTCTTGTCCGCGAAAAGCGGCAATTGCGGAACTACCTGGTGAGGTTATTACCGCCACTCGTTTGCGTGCAAAGTTGCTGTCTGTGGGTTCACGAGCGGCTTTCGAACGTGAGCGGTTCGTGCTGGAAATTATTTGGCATTCGTGGGAAGTGGCCTGAGATGCTTGAGTCTTGTCAGTGCGAGCGCCGCATAAAATCCATTTGGATCCAGTGCGACAGAGTCTTCAAGGTACTGCCTAGCGCGGTCGAAATCTCTCAGGTTGATGTACACCATTCCCCGCATATAAACCGTGCCCGATCTCCTCTCGGGATTCGTCTCAGTGAAGCGCTCTGCGTAGTTGATCTGCTTTAAAGCAGCCTCGGCATCTCCGAGTCCCAGATGAGTGAGGGCTGCTTCGAAATATATGAGCCAAGATCCGGGCAAAAGATGCGCCGCACGATCGAGTGGCTCCTGAGCCTCTTTAAGGCGATTTTGAGCGATGAGTGACATTCCGAGTCCGAGGTATGCTGAACCCAATTCAGAATCAGCCTGGATCGCCTCTTGAAAGTCTTCAACAGCATTCTCAAAATGTTGCGTCTCTAAGTGAATTGCCCCTTGAATGTTGAGAGCCAGTGCACAACGTGGGGAGATATCAAGCGCGTGTGTGATCTCCTTTTGCGCTTGGTCAATGCGCCCCGCGATGAGCTGGTTGCGTGCGCGTTGCGCTGCCTGAAGCGCTTTGCCAGGTGTGAGCAGCTGATTGGCCGATACCGTATTCTGGCTCGACAAATCTCGGGCCAACAAACGTGAGGAGCTGCCTTGAGCGAACAGCTCCGTGACAAGTGTTGCTAACGACGCGATCAAGATCGCAATCAACACACGCTTAAATGGAAGCCCCTGGTTAACGCAGTGTTCGTGATTCCTCATCGAATGGGTTGTCTTCATACAAACCTTCTTGACGGTCTCGGTGAATCCGTCTCGTTCTTCCCACCAGCCGATGTGGGAGCTTCCGATGTGATGTAGTCTCAGCCGAAAGCCTGAGGATATCCGAGAAAGGCCGCGGGAACAGCCGTTGACTAAGATGCTACGGAAGATCTGACAAACGGTCTATTACATGTTTGTATGAGGTTATTGCAATGTGTAACTACAGTCGGAGATGGTGTTCGCAGTTACTCTCGTGGAAAAGATCGATGCCACCATTTGCGATGGAAGCTCTCTGATCTAATTTCAGTTCGCGCCTACATAAACATGTGCTTGGCGACGGCTACCAGCTTTGATCTTATTGATAGTGCACATGTCACAGATATGTGGATGTGGAAGTTAAGACGCATAACGAACTCACATTGCTCACCCGGTAACCGTGAAGACGCCGATCCGGATGCAGCGTGGGACGAGAGGGAGCACCAACTCATGAAAGCCGACTCACTCGACCGATATGTCGCAGAGGACTATTCGAGAACAATGAATACTTCTCGTGGCATCGGACCAAACGGCCAGGTCAAGGGCACAGTTCTCGTGGTTGAGGACGAGCAATCGATGGGACTCTCGTTGCAAATCATTCTTTCCAGCGTACGCGTGGCGGTCGTTAAAGCAACGCGGAGTGAAGACGCAGTGTCTATACTCCGAAATGCACACTTTGATGCTGCCCTTCTCAATATCAATGAACCTGGAATGTGCGGAACCGACATCTGCCGCAGATTGCGCAGAGACTCACCGCGTCTTCCAATTCTCATGCTCGGCGACTCGAACGATGAGGACCAAGTGCTCAAAGCGTTTGAAGCGAGGGCGGACGACTACATTGCGAAGCCGTTTCGCCACCTCGAGCTTATCGCTCGCCTTGACGCAGCGATCCGCCGCGGAAGATTGTCCAACGGTTATGGAGCGGTGCTCACTGTGGGAGACATCAGTCTGGACGTGTCACGACATCTGGCAAAGAAGAAGAGCCATCCGATTCATCTGACACCGACGGAATTTAAACTACTTCACTTTCTAATGGCGAACCTGGGAAAGGCGATCCCTCATGCGAAGCTCTTGATTCACGTGTGGGGACCGGAATATGGCAGTGAACTCGAGTATCTCCGGACGTTCGTTAGGAACCTGCGAAAGAAGATAGAGGACGACCCTGCGAAGCCGAGATATCTTCTCACAGAACCGCACTTCGGGTATCGGCTGAACGAGTCAGCGTAGTAGTGCAGTTCTCCCGCCCCGGGCATGTCCCACGTGCGTTCGCGAATCGCTATTTCTGCATATCCTCGAGGGCGTGAACCCAGGCGTTCATCACGTCATCGAACGTCATACCAGGCTCCATCCTGCAATTGGCGAAGACGTCGTCTTTCCTCTCACACTGCGCAACCCGTTCGCCCTGGGCGTTATACAGTGTGAGGCTGTGCGGCCTTTTCGGAGGCTGCACAAGTGCCGGATGCGTCGCAGGCGGATGAGTGATCTTAGGGGGATGGAACGCGGAACCATTAGCCGTGACGGCCAAAAGACAGATAGTAAAAAAGGTGTGCACCTGCGTACTCCAAGTGTTTGCGGGTCAAGATTAGCCGGTCGCGCTTCTTATGCGAGAAAGAGTACCAGCACCAGTACGGGGATCACCGTCCACGTCAAATCGATTTCTGTATTCCGATAGGCCTGCGCCGGCCGGGACAATGAATCGGTTTTAGGTGTGCGAAGTCTGAAGGGTGCGAACGCCAGTAACCCACCCACGACCAGAAAGATCCCGCCTGTAATCCAGATTAGAAAGAGGGACGGGTTGGCGACGTAGTGAACTGGGTTAAATCCGGGAGCGAGAGCGCTCGGCATTGGTAGCGCCTCGCCCGCTAAGGCGACTGGAGCCAGACATAGCCAAGCTGCTATGGCGCCGAAGAAATTGGAAAAACCATATCTCATGGTCTGCATCTCCTGATGATCTCTTTTGCTTGGGGGCGACAATGCATCCGTTCCGCCACTTCGCGGATCGACAATGATGCTTTCGCCGAGGTGATAGTAGCAATGGCGCCGCGCATCCAAAATTACATGTTTCTTGTAGCGAGGTCCCGGAGTAACTCGGAATGCGGAAAGAGATGAATCCGCTGCCTCACAATAGACACCGGTTGAATGCGAAGAAGAGTGACCAGGCATGGTTGCCGTTGGTGACCAGGCACTACAAGGAACATGTAATTTATTCGGCTCTCTCACGTTGCTACTATCACTCAGTCGAAGAGCAGGTCACCCAGGAGCCTACGTAATGAGGTCTGTATCCGCAGTTAAGGAAGACACTCAAGTCCCAGATCGCCTATCCGAAACTATCGTCGAGAAACTAGACAATCCCGCCACGTCCGCAGGGTTTGATTTTCATGAAGGGGTGAATCAAGTCTTGGCAGACGTTGGAATGTCAGCTGCGGACTGTGGCGGGCAACTAACTTTCTATGGCCAGGATCCGATTGTTCCCAGCCGGATCCGGTTTGCAACGATGGCAGGCATAGGCCTCGCCGCCAAAACCATTGCGGCCGCTGCGGTATGGAGAGACCGAACTGGAGAGGGCCAGGATATTCATGTCGACGTTCGCAGAGCCTTTCGACGCTTCGGCGGCTTCTTCGAAGGGATTTGGGAGACCGTAAACGGGCGCTCTCCCGCGATGGGTTTCTTCGACAAAAATCCCTTCTTTGAATTTCCACTCTTCCGTGAAACACGCGATGGCCGGCATGTCGTGACTCTGAACTTCTACCCTAAGCTGCATCAACGTGCACTCAACTTCTTCCGATGCAGTGACAGCCTCGAGTCGCTCCAGAATTCGATTCTGCAGTGGCGTGCAGATGACCTGGAGGCGGCTGCTGCCGAAGAGGGACTAGTCCTTGCCAAAGTCCGTACGTTTGAAGAGTTGCGCGAAGAGTTGCAGTACACCGAAGTGCTCGCAAAGATGCCGCTAATATCCATCGAGAAAATCGGTGAAAGTGAGCCGATTCCTTTTAAGCCAGATGCCAGAGCTCCACTCGACGGAATCCGTGCCCTCGGAATGGGTCATGTAATTGCCGGCGCTGCAATTGGGCGAGACCTGGCCTTCTATGGTGCCGACGTCCTGAATGTCTGGAGGCCCAACGACACCGAGGTAGAGGCCTTTTTCTGGGACGTTCAGGTTGGCATGCGCTCGACCATTCTGGACTCCTTTAAGGAAGATCGCGTCAAGTTCGATGCGCTACTCAAGGATGCCGACATCTTCTTCGCAAACAAGCGCCCGGGATATTTGAAATCGCACGGACTGGATGCGGAAGAGTTAGGTGCAAGAAAGCCAGGACTGATTCACGCTACCGTCGTTCTTCACGGAGAAAGAGGGCCGTGGTCGAATCGGCCCGGCTTTGATGAGATTGGTGCAACGGTATCGGGTCTCTTTGCTCTCGAAGGGTCGCTCACCAGTCCGAAGCAGCCCCCTATTGTACCCATCTGCGACAACGTTGTGGGTTGGCTCGGCACTGTGGGCGTTCTGGCAGCGCTGCGCAGGCGAGCGGTGGAGGGAGGAAGCTACAAGGTCGTTGTCTCCCTCACACGCACTGTGCTCTGGCAACTCGCGCTCGGCATCTTCGACAGGGCCTACGCTCAGTCGACGGCCGGGTCTTCTGAAGAGCACAGAAATGTCGCCCCGGATCTGTTCACCGCAGAGACGCCTCTCGGCACTTATCAGGGCCTCGACGAGCAGGTATACCTGTCCAAGTCTCCCGGGTCCTATCGGACTGTGATGGTTCCGCGAGGATCGAACAAACCTGAGTGGCTTTGATTCCACGTTGAAGAAGAGAGGACAACATGAGCTCCGGAAAACTCTACATTCTCCAGTACCGACCTGGCGGCGAAATCATCGAGATGGATCCCGATGGTGGCAATCGCCGCACCCTGCTTGGAAACCTGCTCGACAACGTGGACGGAATCGTTATCGACAAGTTGACGAAGACGTTGTACTGGACGAACATGGGACCGGCCATCGGTCCACATGAAGGCGAATTCTTCCAGGCTGACGGATCGATCGAGTGCATCGGGCTCAGCGGTGCCAATCGTCGTATGTTGGTCGGTCATGGTCTCACAGTGACGCCCAAGCAGGCAGCCGCCGACTTCGGCGCTGGATTGTTGTATTGGTGCGATCGCGAGGGCATGCGTGTCATGCGCTCGAACCTCGACGGTTCGAATGTGACTGTTCTCGTTCGCAACGGTGTGTTTCCTGGGGATTCGCACGACGTGATGCGCCACTGCGTCGGCATTGCCGTTGATCCGGTCAACCGCTACATCTATTGGACACAAAAGGGTCCACCGGATGGTGGAAAGGGGCGCATCTTCCGAGCCGGCCTTGAGATTCCGGCGGATCAGCAGCCCGAGAATCGCACGGATATCGAACTGCTGATCGATCACTTGCCTGAACCGATCGATCTCGAAATCGACACCAAGAACAACGTTCTCTACTGGACTGACCGAGGCAACCTCGATGGCGGCAACTCGCTGAACCGAGCCCGTATTGGTACCAGGCAACTGGAAAACCATGAGGTACTCGCGACTGGAATGCAGGAAGGTATTGGGCTTGCAATCGATCACGCCAATCAGCGTGCATTTACTACAGAACTCGGAGGAGAAGTGCGCGTAGCCCCGCTCGAAGCCAAAGCGCAATTCACCACCATCGCAAAGTTGGGTGTCTTAACAGGAATTGCCTACGTTGCCTGAGCGGCGAGGCTCGTCTCTCTGGTCTTCTTAACCGCGACCTTCAAGCCGTGATGGAATCCGGATGAAATGCGCGTATTCAACATCCAATCGAGGAGAATATGAAGAATGATCTCAATGTGAAAACAGTCGGTATCGTGGGATGTGGGCTGATCGGAATGAGTTGGGCAGCTTACTATCTCGCGAAAGGATTTGCAGTGCACGCAACCGATCCCGTGGCCGGCGCCGAGGGGAAGTTGCGCGCGTATATCGATAACGCATGGACGCTGCTGGAGGCGATGGGTCTGGAGGAAGGCGCCGATAAAAACAACCTGAGGTTTTCCACGGATCTGAAGGAGTCTCTGAGAGGCGTCGACTTTGTCCAGGAAAACGGCCCAGAGCGGCTAGATCTCAAGCTCAAGCTCTTCAAAGAAATTTCTGACGCTATTGGCCCCAACGTCATCATTGCGAGCAGTTCTTCGGGCATTCCTGTTTCGAATTTCCAAACAGAAGCGACCAACCCGGCGCGTATCGTGCTCGGACATCCTTTCAACCCACCACACGTCGTCCCTCTGGTCGAAGTCGTCGGAGGCAAGCTGACATCGGCTGAGAACGTTACACGCGCTGTCCAATTCTATGCACAGATCGGCAAGAAGCCGATTCGCATGAAGAAGGAAATGAAAGGTCATATTGCGAACCGGATTCAGGCCGCGGTGTTCCGTGAGGTGCTGTATTTGCTGGATCAAGATGCGGCTAGCCTGACCGACATCGATATCGCTATGGCGCACGGTCCAGGGCTGCGATGGGCGATCCTCGGGCAGTTCATGAACGCAAACCTGGGCGGTGGAGACGCAGGAATCAAACATCTTTTGGAGCATCTCGGCCCAGCGATGGAAGGTTGGTGGGCGGATCTCGGTCGCATCGAGCACATAACTCCGCAGATGGCTGAGAAGGCCGAAGCTGGAATCAACGAGATTCTCAAAATGCACCCAGCCAGCGATATTGCAGCTGCGCGGGACAACGTCTTGTTACAGACCCTCAAGGCAAAGGCTGCAGACAAAAGGCTGCCGTACTAAGTGCGTGAGCTGAAGCACCGCCATCGCAGCTCGAACCTGGGTTGCGATGGGGGTGCCGATCTGCTGTCGACTCTCCAAAATGCCGAATCACGCGGCACCCACGGGAGGGTTTGTTTCCGCGGGAACCGCTGGCAGGGAGAAGTGGAACGTCGCTCCCCGCCCGCGGTCGCCGTCGGTCCAAATCCGGCCGCCTTGCAATTCGACGATCGACTTACTGATTGCCAGGCCCATGCCGCTGCCTTGGGGCTTCGTCGTAAAGAATGCGTCAAATATCTCGTCGGCCTTGCCCAATGGCAGCCCGGGGCCTGTGTCATTCACAGAGATCTCGACTTGGCCGTCCTCAGGCAACTGCGACTTGACCGTGAGCACTCCGCCAGTCTCCTTCATCGCCTCGATGCCATTCAGCATCAGGTTCATCAATACCTGCTGAAGTTGCACCCGGTCCGCCGTGATTTTGGGAAGATCGGCGGCAAGGTCTGTACGGATAGAAACAGCATGCTCGTTGGCTTCGCCCCGCAGCAGCAGGACCATTTCGCCGACGACCTCATTTATCGCGACCAACTCCCGCTTGGGAGGGGCCTTCTTGTAAAGCGATCGAAGACGGTTGATGATTTCCGTGGCAAAGGTGCCCGCTTCGATGATGCTTTCTGTCCCTTTGCGAACTTGCGTCAGATCGGGCGGGTCGCGCTGAAGCCATCGCAAAGACGCCTTGGCATTATTGGTTGTCGCGGTGATGGGCTGTGCGAGTTCGTGCGAGATAGAGGCGACCAGTTCTCCCATCGTGCTGACCCGATTCATGTGCGCAAGTTCTGCCTGCAGCTCTTCCGCTCGCTTGCGATCCTGAATGTCGGTCGCCACGCCATACCATTTCACGACCTTGCCTCGCTTGTCCCGCAGCGGCACGGCGCGGCTCAAAAACCACCGATACTCCCCGTCGGTCCGTCGGATGCGCATCTCCTCCTCGAACGGCTCGCCACTGGCAAAGCTCGCGTCCATTCTTCGCTCAATTCGATCCAGATCGTCGGGATGAACTGCAACTTTCCTGACTCCCTCCGCTTCCATCTGCGACAAGCCGGTGTACTCAACCCAGCGTCGATTCAAAAATTGAAGGGCCCCACGGGGTCCAGAGATCCACGACATCGCCGGAATGGTCTCAACGGCTTCGCGAAGTTTTTGTTCCTCCCGGCGCAATTGTTGCACTCGGAGTAGATACAGCCCCGAAAGGACTGTCAGAAACGCACCTACGCACAACAATCGGAACCAGTAAGTTTGATAGTAGGCCGGGGCGACGCTAAACGCGATCACAGATTCTGGCCCGTTCCATAATCCCTCACTGTTACTGGCAACCAACCGAAATCGATAGGAACCAGGCCCAAGGTTCGTGTAAACGGCTTCTCGCGCTGCAACTGGCTGGCTCCAGCTACGGTCGAAATTTTCAAGAAAATATCGAAAGCGAATCCGCCCGGGAGCTGCGAGGCTGAGCCCCGTGTACTCAAATGTGATTCGTCTTGGGGATGGAGGAATTCGAACGGTGCCAGCGAGGTCTACGGAGTTATCATCGGCGCTGATCGCCTCGATGTGAGGCAGCGCGGGAACTGAATTGTCATTTATCTGGGATGGATCAACAACCGACAAGCCGCTCCTGAGTGAAAACCAGATCCTGCCCGCTGAATCAGAGACCACTGACCGGCTCCGGTTTAATCCATCAGTGCTATCGAGACCATCGGCCTGGTCGTACTCGTGAACATCGACTGCCTTCACAACACCGCTTAGCAGTTTGCCGCGCGGAACGCGCAAAACATGATCTGAGGTCGCGATCCAAAACCTTCCGCTTTTGTCCTCCGCCATTCCGACTATTTGTTGGCGCAAAACGTCGGGCGATTCATGAGGAACTTGAAATCGGTTGGAGACGAAAAAGGCAAGACCAGCAGAAGTTCCACTCCAGAGGGTTCCAGATGAATCCTCGAAAAGGCAGTTCACCTCTGACGAAGGCAAACCCTCTACCGTTGTATAGGTTCTCCATTGGCCGTTTGAAAAGGAACTCAGGCCGTCAGGTGTGGCAAACCACATTGCACCATCGCGGGTTTCAAGGACGGACGAGACGGAATTCGAAGCGAGACCATCGGTCGTCGTGTAGGTGGTGAAGTGCCCATCTTTGAATTTGCTGACGCCGCCATTTAGCGTGCCGGCCCACACTGAGCCATCGCCGCTCTCATAGACAGCATATGTACTGTTTTGTGCCAGTCCGTTTGCCTCTGTATAACTCTGGCTCGCTATCTTACCGTTGCGAAATCGTAGACGGGTCAGTCCCCCACGTTGACGTCCGACCCACACCACATCTGCCCGTCCACTGATGGAATAGACGACCTCATTTGATGGAATCGACGTAACGGGCTGAACGTGGCCACTCTGGAGAACGTACAGCCCACCTTGAGTAGGAGCCAACCAGGTGCGGCCCTCCGGGTCGACATATACAGGGCCGTTGTGTTCGAAACGACGATCGCTAACAGATGAATAAGTTACGAACGCACTGTCTCGAATGCGGCCCAGCCCTCGCCCTCCTCCAATCCAGAGAGTCCCTTCGCGGTCCTCGAACAGAACGTTAATCCCGCCGTCTCCGCGAAGCTCATTTTCTTCGGAGAACGAAATGCCTTTCGCGTTGATGCGCAGCAACCCGCGCGTCGTACCCACCCAGATATTCGAGTCATGATCGCGCAAGATGCTCAAAACCTGGACATTACCGAGGAACGACGGCAATTCGAACCGACGAAAGCCTGTGCCGTTCCCGTGATACAACCCTTTGTCGGTGCCGACCCACAACTCTTCACCGATCGGCAGCAGAGAATTGATCTTTCGGTCGGGCAACCCTGCGTTCACGTTGGTAGCTCGCCCGCCCGTAAGAAAGAAGAGGCCATCGCCGAGTGTCCCCAGCCAAACCTTGCCATCGGCTGTTTCGGCCATGGAGATTGCTGGCGGTGAAGTGGGGCCCAATTTATGAACGTCGTCTGCGGTGAAGCGGAAAGTGCCCTGCCCGATGCCCGAAACCAGTACTCCGCCATGGTTATCAATTGACAGGGCGGTGATCGCGGGTAAGTCGTATGGGACACTCTCAAACTTGCGATTCTTTTGACGTATGAGAAAGGCTCCCTGTGGACGGACCCACAGTTTTCCGCCGGCATCCGTAAGCAGTTGCACTATTGGAACGTTTGAAGCGGTGGCGATGGGAGCAAGAGAGACAGGTCTGAAATTAAATCCGTCGAAACGTATCAGACCTCTGTCAGTTCCAACCCAGAGGTATCCATCTGCCGTCTGCGCGATGCCATTGACAGCGCCGCCGGGAAATCCGGTTTCTGCCGTCCATTGTTCGCGGACGTACTGCGAAGGCAGACGGTTGGGATCGAGTGCAGGTGCATCGGTGACAAGGCCCGCTAGCACGATCCCAATAAGAGTCCATCGAGTTTGCTTCAACCGGCAAATCACGGGAGGTACTCGAATTTGTCGATTATGACTTCATTTTCGTTTTGCAGGGGTATTGGGCCTTGAAGAAATACATACAAAGCGATGCGTACTGATTCTCCCCCGGGCGAAGGCACACCGGAGGTGAACACATGCTGGTTAATGACACGGCCGCCGCCTGAACTGCCCGATCCTGTTACCGTCGAAAACGTGACTTTCCCCGGTTCCCAGCGGAAGGAGTGTGTGCAGGCACCCGGCGGCGCCCGAAAGGCAACAGAGTTAGCTGGAACGTAGTAGGGTTGGACGACATAATTCACGTTGGTATTCTCGAGGTGTCCCCAACGACCAAGCTCAACGTCCAACTCGCGCCGGGCGCTCTCTGCGCCAACGCCGTCCCAGGCGATCAGGGTTAGAAGAGCAGAAGGTTCGAGATGAGAGACATCGCGCAGCTGGAACCTATAGGTTCCGTATCCCAGGCTGCGCGTGAGCTTCACCTCCGCCGCGGCCCACTTTCCCGTGCTTCCCGAAATGCGAAGATGCAGTGCACCTCCTTCGTCCGTCCAAACGTCCGCAGGGTCGAAAAAGTTTCTTGATCCAGCGTGAAAAATCGGCCCAGCACTCGTTGTCCACTCGTAACCGCTAAAATTCAGTATCTTCGGCGTCGGGAGTACCGGCGCTGGACCTTCCCCGTTAACGACTGCCAGCGCCACCACGCCGTTGCCGACGACCGGCAACGATTCAGTTTGTTCAGGCGGATTGTAGGTTGGATCAACCAACAGAGCGGCATATTGTAATCCCAGGTGGACTGAAGCTTTCCACCGGCCGTCAGCTTCGATATTGGTAAACGGCTGAGCTGATTGCCGGCACACGCCCCATCGTCCATCTGTCTTTGCGTACAACACGATTCGCTGTCCGGGTCGAGGCCCTGTGACACGACCATCAATTATGTCTGTCTTGTAGTCACTCTCGGTTATGTCTGTCTTGTAGGGACCCTCTTGATAGGCGGCGGCAACCTTGCTGAAAGCAACTGTAGGAGCAGAAGTTCTTGTCGAAGAGTGGCATCCGGTGAGCACAAAGTACACCAGCAGGACTGATAGCGCTGCGGTATGTGCGGCTATGTGCGGGCGCGACATCATCGATCTCCCTTACGATCCAAGGTAAGGCGGCGAGGGCTGCTGCGCAACGCAGAAAACCATCGGCAGCGATCGCCGCAAGAAAACTGGGACCAACAGTCGCCGTTGCATCTAACCCCACGATAGATGGCCGGTGCGCAAGGGGAGCGGCACCCGGCAGAGTGCTTGATGCTAAATCGTACCGCACTGTACGCGAGTGGCCCTCGTCTTTTACCGTTTTTGTACTACTGGGAATATGTAATAGCGATCTGTTTTTTCGCCCCAGTAGAATACGCGCTGGCCAGATTCGGCCGAGTCGCTCTTCGTCCTCCGCAACAGTCGCCGCCCTGAAACAACTTCCCGAGTCCAGCGCTCTACAAGCGCAGAATCCGGAACGGTTGCGCAACGACGTGAATCCGGAATCGGCGCCTTTGAGAAAGGGGCGCGCTGTAAATCACGCTACTTGCTAGTTGCGATTAATAGAGCAAACACGACAGGGAGATACGCTATAGATGCAAGGAGCAATTGTCTTGCGTGTCGATTCGACTTTTGCAAAGCGAGGACAGATCCGCGATAGAGAAAGACAGCTCCCGCGAGGAGAGTTCCCAAGGCGTAGATTGCATCAGTGTGTCCGGAAAATGCAGGGAACAGGCTTAACGGGATAAGAACAAGCAGCGGCAGGACGGTCATCCAATTGATGAATGAACTATGCCTACCTGACATTGGCAATACGTGATAACCGGCTCGCTGGTAGTCGTCGCGGTACATCCATGCAATTGCCATGAAGTGAGGGAATTGCCAGAAAAACAGAATGCCGAAGAGTAGCCACGCGTCGGAGTTCAAATGCCCCGACGCGGCTGTCCAGCCGATCAATGGAGGCATTGCGCCGGGGATCGCCCCAATCACTGTGCAAGCCGGCGACTTTCGTTTGAGGGGAGTGTAAATCAAAAGATACGAAGAGAGGGTGAACAGTGCAAGTACACTGGCAAGTAAATTCACCCTAAGCGCCAGGAAGAGACTCCCTAGCGAGGCAAAGACGATCCCGAGCGCAAGGCCGCTGGAGGCCCTTAGACGGCCTGCAGCGAGCGGACGGCGTGCGGTGCGCCGCATCTGTGCGTCGAAGCGCCGTTCGATGTACTGATTCAGTGCTCCGGTGCCGCTTGCTACAAGAAATGTCCCGAGGAGCGTGCGTGCCAAAAGGTCGAAGGGAAAATGGCCCGGTCGATGTGCATGGCCCAAATAGAATCCGGTAAAGGTCGTCAGAGCGATCAGGAAATTGACTTCCGGTTTGGTGAGCGTCCAGCAGTCCAAGATTTTGGAGTGAAGGCACGTAGCATACGCGAGTGCTTTGCCCGCGAATTGCGGACTTGCCGTCAGACCGGGGTCTCTGTCATCGTGAGTGAATTCCACCTCGGCCTGTGTTTCTAACATGAGTGCTCCCTTGCTTTGTCTTGATCGTCACTTTCCGAACGGCGTCGATAACGGCGGGACCAGGATGAGCCGCATTTCCCTGGTAATTGGGGCTGAGCATCCTATCTTCGCGCGAATGTCACAGCTCCTCCTGATCGGCCGTTTCTAGAGTCGAAAGTCGGCCGCGATTGCGATTGCGTTATTGACCTTGATGTTGATGCCCGGCTCCAGAGTGGCTCCCAAGTGGCCCGTGCCAACATCGAAAGTCCACCGGGAGTCGGGATACCGCGAAACTCTCACGGCATAGATAAGGTCCGTCGGAAGATGAGCACCCGGGATGTATTTGATGTAACGAGGCTCCTGGTTAACTTCCAGGGCCGGTGCAACCACGATTTTTCCCTTGATGGGTATTGGAAAAGCGAGACCGCCAAAGGCCCGTGCTTCCCAGTCAACGGTGTTGCCGCCGTAGCCGTATTTCTGGGCGTTCGTGCCGCGGACACCGCCAGTGCCTACAAATGCGAATTTCTTTCCGAAGGTGAACAACTCAGTTGCCACACCGTAGATGTCCCCGTTTGTTGCGTTCTTGTGTTCAACAAACTGGACAACGAAGGGATCATTTGTTCGGAGCACGCCGCCGATTGAAACCGCAGGTACGTATTTGAACTTGTGTGCACCTGCGGGAATGATCTTTGCCTTGGCGTTGAAGATGTTCATGCCTTCAAAGTTGAAAAGAGGGCTGATTGCTGGATCGCCTCCATCGGTGTGATTGCTGCGGGTGTAGCCGAATTCCAACCAACTACCGAAGCCCTCTTCAACCCCCACGTTTATGTAGTCCCCGGCGACCGGTCCAGCATCAACGGCATGAAAGCTGATAGTCGGAGCGCCGAATTTATGATGAGGTGCCGGTACCACGTCGGCCTCTGGCTGGAGGAAAATGCCTGACTGGCCGTCCATGTTGAGTGCTTGGCCAAATACCGTGTTTTGGACGCACGGCGCCAGAAGCACCAGTGCGAAGAGTGCGATCCTTCCGGCGTCGTTCGTGAACATCCTTTTGAACATCGTTAGCGCCTTTATTGAGTTGAAGCTAGTCCGCGTCGGGAACCAGCGGCCGAAGTTGATGCGCGACGCGAATGGCAATTACGGTGGGCCCGTCGGCGCTTAGGGCAGTTCTGAAAGCCGCCTTGATTTCCTCTGTCGTGTTAGCGGCCACTCCGGTACAACCAAAAGCGTTGGCGGTTGCGACGATATCGAGTCCGGGCAGATCAAGCGCGGGCACATTGGGAGTCTTTTCAAGCACCGCAAACTCTTTGAGAATGGCGTACTCGTCATTGCACGGGACAATGTAGATGAGCTTGAGTTTTTGCCGAGCGGCTGTATACAGGCTCTGCACGGAATACTGAAGAGATCCATCTCCGATCGCAGCGATGACCGGGCGCCCAGTTCCCAGCTTCTTCTGGGCAATCGCAACGCCGACCGCCGCCGGTTCTCCCCATCCGAGTCCGCCACTCGCAAAGGTGTAGTACGTACCGGGCTCGTTGATTGGCCAGTATTGGGCGAGATCCGCAAAATTAGAAGCTGTCTCGTTGACGAGGATGGCATTCGCGGGCCGCAACTCGCTCAATGCGGCGAATGCCTCAAGCGCCGTCAAAGGACTATTCGGGGGCGATGGAAGTTTTCGTTCGATGTGTGGTGCCGTGGGAGCGGGCCGCGACTTCACCTCCGGGATCGCATCATTCAATGCCTCCAGGGCCAGCTTTGCGTCTGCTAACAGGCTGTCTCCGACGATAGCGGCGGCCGCATCGTAGGGGTCACTGGTGATCTGCAAGAGTTCGGCACCTTCGGGAAGGTAGTCTCCTGCAACATAGGGGTAGTACCGGAAGACCTGGGCTCCAACCACGATGATGAGGTCATGGCCGCGAAGCTTTTTGCTAAGCGGCCCAATCGCGATCGGCGCCATGCCTCGAAACTGCGGATGAGTCTGAGGGAAGGACGCTTTCTCAGAGAGCGGCGTCATATACACCGGAGCTCTCAAGCGCTCAGCAAGCTTGATGCCGGCATCCCAACCGCCTGCGCGCTCAATCTCAGGTCCATAGAGCAACACAGGGTTCTTACTTTTCCGAATCCTTTCGGCGAACTGAGCGAGCCGATCAGGGTCAGGCGAGTACCGCGAGCTGGCAGTTCGAACGACCGCGTCTCCGAGAGCCGGCTGATCCCAGTCATCCAACGGAATTGACACGTATACCGGGCCTGCGGGAGGCTGCAGAGCAACCGTATAGGCCCTCATGATTGCACCGGGGACGTCTTGTGCCCTTGCCGGTTGATATGCCCACTTAACCCAGGGCCGCGGCAGGGTCGTCTCCTCGCGGTTCGTAAGAAGTGGATCGCAAAGGATCATCTCACGCGTCTGCTGGCCAGCAGTGATGATGAGAGGCGTCTTATTCAGATAAGCCGTCATGATGTTGCCCATGCCGTGCCCAGTTCCCGCTGAAGTATGGAGATTCAGCAGCGCCGGCTTTCCAGTAGCTTGAGCAAATCCGTCCGCCATAGCCACGGCGGTCGCTTCCTGCAGAGCGAGTACATATTCGAAGTCCGGCGGGAAGTTTTTAAGAAACGGCTGCTCCGTCGAGCCGGGGTTCCCAAAGATCGTCGTCAGCCCAAGCTTCCTCAAGAGGTTGTAGGTTGCGTCGTAGACGGTCAGCGCTTTCTTGGTTTCATTCACGAGTTACTCCAAGGGTTATGTAGGTTGAAGCAATGGTCGTACCTTCGCCATTTCATCTCATCGAGGAGCTTAAGCCGCAGCTAATTGAACAAGGATCAGCATTTTGCTCAAGAGCTCTTCGAGCGGTAGACGGGAGTTTGCTGACCTGGTCCAATCTGCGGTGCTACCGCTGGAGGGCGTCACAAACTGAATGCAGATAGTGTCAGAGCAGCAATTGATCCGTGCAACTCTCCTGGATACACTACGAGCCATCTCTCTGGCGTCCATCGAGCGGGTTGTAGAACTCCGTCCTCACCGAGCAAACATCTGGGCAGCCTCGCGGCCATTCGTACTCGCGCGGCCCGATGAAGAGCTTGATCCCTGTTTCCTCTATATCGATCCTCACTTCGACTTCCGGATTCAAATCGAGGATCGGAAGAACGTTATCGTCGATTGCGTAGTGTTCGCCAGTAGTGCCATACATGGCCTTGAACCTCCATGGCTTCGTTCGTTCGACTGAGACGCGATTGGCAATCAGACACATTGCTTTCCCCGGTCAGAATGGAACCTCTTACCTCAGTACAAAGCGATGCTACCGCTGGAGCAGGCACTAGAAAATTACATGTTCCTGTTACTGGCGGATCTCGCCGTGCGCATCCTACATTTCTGCGTCGAATGGTGAATGCAGCAATGAGAACGTCTCTCCGTAACACGGCGCGATGAGCGTGGCTCGGGCGTGGATCTAATTGGAAGATGTAATTGGAATCGCGTGCGTCGGTCTTTACGATTTCTAACGGAGATGCTTTTTCCCGACGAGGATTCATGAGCATAGCCACCGATAGATTTCCAAAAACGCCTGAAGCTCAAGTCACGAGGAAGGTGAATATGAAGGGTCAGGTTGCGCAAGTCACGCGGGCTATCTCGCAATCGAAAGAGGAAAGCCCCTTCATGCAATCGAAGTATCCACCCTCGACAGTGACTTTGCAGAAAATCCATCGGTCGGCAAAATTCATTCCAGTCCTGGTCTTTATTCCTGCACGTGTCGATGGGGATCAGGTTTCTCTTCACAGATTGTTGGGAGAGGAATCGTTGGCCCATATCGATGACGGATGGCTGACTGAGGTCCTGGAAAAAGGAGATGGAACTCCTCAAGGGCAAATTGACGAAGACACCATTGCGTTTGGCGATGTGACCGTCGATTTTTTGAGGATGGAGGCTTTTCGCAAGAAAGAGCCTGTCGTACTTACAACGCTTCAGTTCAAAACGCTGAGATATCTAATTCGACACGCACGACGTGTGATTTCGCGAGATGAACTGCTTGACAAGGTGTGGGGATATGAACACTACCCCACCACTCGAAGCGTCGACAACGTCATTGTGAAGCTGCGACAAAAGCTCGAGTCCAATCCCTCACGGCCAGCGCACTTTTGCACGATATATGGAACGGGATACAAGTTCTTGCCATAGGACCGATCAGCCGAGACGTGATCAGGTTCTTGAAGCGGGGTGCCTGAGTGGATGGCGCGCTCTTAAAGAGATGTCCTCCAGGAGCAAGGGCAGGCGTGGTTGTCCCGATTGGCTTAACAGGAACATGTAATTCTCTGGACACAGAATCAGCGGTAGCATCGGCCTGTGTTCAATGGCAGGGTCACATCTCTGCAAAAAATCGAGAGTGAAATGGTGCAGCCATGAAGGCATACGGACAAATGCGATGAAGATCTGTTGGTTCGGCAAGCAGGTAAGCGAGAGATGCGAATGTGCCTGCAAGGAAGAGTTTGCCAGCGTATTCGCGTCGGAACGAGGAGCTTTGCAAAAGCTTGCCTTATTGCTCACTGCGAACTCGGAAGTCGCAAAGCGATGCTTGATTCGTGCCTTTCAGGAATGCATTGAAAGTAGTTCGGTTTCCAAACAATGGGTACTCAGCTGGACACGTCGCATGGTTATTCGCAACGCCATCAGCCTCGTCATGGGCCCCGGACGTGAATCATTCGCCAACGCGAACCGTTATGCAGACGACCAGTTAATCGCATTCTCGCCAGATGACTCGCTAAACGCAAATGCGGAGTCCGAATCGATTCTCGACCTTCCTGAGTTTGATCGGTTTGTTTTCGTTATTTGTGTTCTGGAACGCTATTCGATGCATGATTGCGCATTGCTGCTAGGCAGGACGCCTCGTGACATAAACGAAGCGCGACAGCGGGTTGGCAATCAAGTAGGACAAATCGATGGACTCAACAATATTTCACAACGTTTCGCGATCGGTTAGCCCGGCGTGTCCGAAGCGGAGGAACAAATGAGTACCACTTCCTGCAATCCGAATGAGGCATATATCGAGGCGGTTATACCCTTCAAACAGACTCCCGCCAACGCAGAATCGAATGCCGGAAGTTTCCCCAACTCACAGCCGGTGTCAGGAGCGATCATGCACCATGGCAACTACGTTTGTGGTCACTCTGAAGCCTCAGACGATGATTTGATTACCGCCGCACAACGCGGAGATCAGCGGGCATTTGTGACACTGTGTGAGCGGCATTCCACTGTAACGAAGAAAAAGATATTCAGTATCGTTCGGAATCAAGAGGACACTGAAGACGCACTCCAGGACACGCTGTTGCGAGCCTATACGCACTTGACATCCTTTCGCCGATCCTGCAAATTCTCAAGCTGGCTCACAACGATCGGAGTGAATTCGGCGTTGATGATTTTGCGGAAACGAAGGACTCGCAGAGAAGTGTATGCGAGTACGATCAGTCCGGATACGGAGAGATTGGAACTCCCGGAGCCCGTAGACCGATCACCAGGACCTGAAGGGACTTATCTCAGACAGCAAGCCATTCTTGTTGTGAGACGAGAAGTTAAGAAGCTGAAACCGAACCTGCGCTCGGTTGTCAACCACTATTACGGGTCTGAATGTTCGTTGGAAGAAGCGGCAAAGGCGCAACAGATTTCTTTGGGCGCTGCCAAGTCTCGTCTTCTGCGGGGTCGAGCGAGGTTGCGTTCTTCGCTGGCGAGGTATGGAATTGCGCAAGCCGACAATTGAGTTCGATCGGCCAATCTTTCGATTGCCAAGGGTTGGATTCAGTAAAGGCCAAACTGAGGTTTACATTTGGGTGCTGCGCTCGTCTCGTACGCCACAAGGATGTTCCGTGGCTATTCCATATTTATGTAATGCTGCCGCCGAGGTAAACGCGTCCTGAGGTTGGATTTACCGGTATAATCCCTAACGTAAAGAACCTCGCAAGGCATGTCCAGAGTGCACCGTTCCCGCTGGGCCGCAGATCGTCAGGTGGTTGTTCCAAAGGAGGTATTTATGGAACCGGCGAATGATCTCGTCTATATCGTGGACGATGAGGCTAGCGTAGGAGAGGCCTTGTCTACGCTGCTCCGGGCTAACGGCAAGCGCGTGCAGCTCTTTACATCTGGACAGGACTTTCTTGATTTTGCACGCCGAGACTCTTGCGCTTGTCTCATTCTCGATCTCAAGATGCCCGGATTGGGCGGCTTGGAACTCCAGAAGTTGATTGCGGAAAAGACTTCTATACCTGTGATCTTTCTCACCGGGCGAGGTGACATCCCATCAACCGTGAGAGCGATGAAGGGAGGAGCAGTTGATTTTCTGACCAAGCCGGTTGATGAAGAGGCGCTCCTCGCTTGTGTTGAGCGGGCCTTGCGACAAGATCGCGCGAACCGCCAAGAGGCTGTGGAGCGTGCCAGGTTAGTTGCCCGATATGAATCGTTGACACCGCGGGAACGAGAGGTCCTTCCACTTTTGGCGAGAGGTTTGCTGAACAAGCAGGCAGCCTTCGAGTTGGGGATCACTGAATACACCGTCCAAATCCATCGCGGGCACATTATGCGAAAGATGGAAGCCGATTCGTTTGCAACATTAGTCAAACTTGCTGGCAAGCTCAAGCTCGAGACGACTAGCGCATCTAGTGGGAACACGTAAGACAGTGTCTTTGCAAAATTCGGTAGAGTCAATGTGGAAGACTCGGGGGCTCCGATGAACGTTGAAGGCCATACGATCGCAGTTATAGATGACGATCTCAGAGTTCTCGAATCGCTTGTCAATCTGTTGAAGTCGTTTGGATACTGCACGGAAAGCTACAATTCCGCAGAAGAATTTCTGGAATCCGGTACCCTTTCCCGAACCTGTTGCATAGTCACGGACGTCGAGATGCGGCAAATGAGCGGTCTCGGCCTTTTGCAATATTTGAAGAGCAGCAACTGTGCTGTGCCCATAATCATCATTACGGGGAAACCATCGGCACGGTCAGAGGCGTTTTATCTGGAGAAAGGGGCTGTTGGCTTCTTCAGAAAGCCAGTTGACGGAGATGCCCTGGTCGAGCTGATTGGTTCAGTGTGTGTCTAGCTGGATTGGCGACCGACTCTGCGATTCAAACAAATGAACCCGATATAGTTGGCACCTGGCCTTCAACGGTGGGTTAAAGAACACGGTTGCGACCCGGACCTGCGATATCTCATGATGATCTCTTGAGGAAGGTCGATGTTCACTACTCGCCGAAACGCGATTGCCGGACTCGGTTCAATCCTCATTGACTGCTGTACAGCTTGCCAGCGTGGCAAGCCGGAACCCGTGACCATTCTGTTCATGGATCCCGGGACTCGGTGGTTGCAACAACAGCATTTGGCTGAAACAGTTCTGCGGCAGTTCGAGAGTGAGACGGGGACCAGGGTAAAGCACCTTCCCGCACCGGAAACTTCTCAGGAACAATTGATGTTGATCCAGGAGCTCCTTGCGGAAAAGGACACACCAGATGTGTTCGGAATAGACGTCATTTGGTCTGGAATTCTGGATGAGGCTCTTCTTGATTTGAAGCCCTTTTTCAGTTTGGAGCTCTCTGCCGAGGAGCCCGATCTGGTTTCACCCTATACGGTAAAGGGCAGAGTCCTTGCTATTCCCTATCACCCTCATGTCAATGTGCTTTATTACCGAACTGACTTGCTGGCAAAGTACGGGTATCACATCCCGCCTCAAACCTGGTCAGAGTTAGAGAAAATGGCTTTCCACATTCAAGAAGGTGAGCGCGCAGCTGGTGAAAAGAACTTTTGGGGATTTGTCTGGCCAGGGGCAGCAGATGAGGGTCTGACTTGTTTGGCCTTGGAATGGCAAGCGTCGGAAGGAGGCGGAAGGATTATCGAATCTAACCGAACGGTCAGCGTTAACAACGAGAACGCGATACGCGCATGGCAACGTGCCGCGCACTGGATCGGTTGGATATCGCCTCCAAGCGTTACTGCGTACGAAGACGTGGACTCCGTCAATTATTTCGAGAACTCATGCAAAGCAGCATTCTCGCTCGGCTGGACTTCTGACTATTTCCTCACCATCCCGGCGAAATCATCGATATACGGGAAAATGGGTGTGACCAGCGTTCCGTCAGGGAAGATCGGCGTAGGAACGTTTGGCGGGTTTGGTCTCGGAATATCGGGAAAGACAAAGCACCAACGAGAAGCTGTTGCGCTAGTGAAATTTCTCTCACACAAGGAGGCGGAGCTGGAGGCCGCCAACACAAGTGCTCAGTTGCCCACAGGGACTGCGCTCTACCGCGTACCAACCATCCTCAAGGCATACTCGCGATCGATGCCGGCCACTCAGCCTCCAGGTGACGGCATCGTGAGCCGTCCTTCAACGCTTTTAGGTAGAAATTACGAGGACGTCTCGCGGGCCTATGCCAAAGCAGTGCATTCCGTACTGACTGGAAAGAATAGCGCTCCCAAAGCTGCGGCTGCGTTGGAGACAGAACTCGAGCACATCACCGGTTTCCCCAAAGGTCCGCCTGAACCAATCGAAATCGACGTATCGCGCGTAAAATAGCTCCCAGATCGTAGCTGTTGCATGCGGCTCTGTTACCTGAGATGTGAAATATGGACGGACTTTCTGATAAGGCTCAGCCATGGACGACGTAAGCAGGCCTGTAGATGGCGCATCGCCATCGGTCAAAGCAGCGTGGATGATCGCGCTGATTTCGCGCGTTGACATCAAGACCCGTTTAACGCTCTGTTTTGTCCTGATCATCGCGTTGATGTCGGTGGGCACGGGCATCCTGTTTTGGCAGTCGCGCGTGATGCGCGCGCAGGCAAACCGTCTGAAACAAATGGACGAGCAGTTCATGGAAGTTCAGCGCGTCCATGCGCTTGTACTGTCGTTCCGCGACCAATCAGAACAATTAGTCAAGGCTCGGAATCTTGCACGTCTGCAGCAAGAAGCGCCTGTCCTGCGCAACCAACTGAACAATAGCCTAAGACAGACCCAAGCCGTGTTCCGAGGAATCGAACCAAACAATACTCTCGATCCCACTGTCTTACCCACGCTCGAGACAATTCAAGGTTTACTGCCTTCGCAAATCGATTCGCTTACTACCCTCGCCTCAGTGGCAGACTGGGATGCTCTGAGTCAGCGGAGAGAACAGCCGGTCGAAACTCTGGAGACCCTGAGCGCTGAACTCGTGGATACTGCCAGTCGTGATTTACAAGGGATGCGATCAGAGTCCACTCGAAAACTTGAGTTGGCTCAGAATCGAGCAGTACTCATAACGGCCGGCGCAAGTGGCCTAACGATAGTGGTTGCGGCTCTTTTGGGATTCGTTGTCACTCAGAGCATCACTCGCCCCCTTCGATCCATGGTTAATGGAGCCTCCGCTCTTGCGAGTGGCGAATTTGGTCACCATCTACCTGTGCAAGGCCGAGATGAACTCGCTCATCTCTCCCAAGTTTTCAACCAGACCGCTGTTAAGCTTCAGAATCTCTATGAGAACCTCCGGCAAAGTGAACAAGAGCTCCGCAATGTCGTCAATTATCTAGCCGAAGCGCAACGTCTCGGCCATATTGGCAGTTGGGTCTTCGAGCCTGCTGGGGCCTTTGTGTACTGGTCTCATGAACTTTTTTGCATCTACGGCCTTGATCCGGAAAGCGGCGCACCCACCCTTGACGAGTATCTTGCACGTGTTCATCCACTTGATCGTGAGTTCATGGCATCATTAATCAAGCGAATGATCGCGGAGGCTTCAGGATGTGATGTCACCAAACGCATTGTGCGACCTAACGGCGAAGTCAGGCATATTCGTTGCGTCGGTGCCCCCGTTGTAGAAGACGGGATTCTGAAAAGAATCGTAGGCAACGCCATTGACGTCACAGAGCACGAGCTTCTCACTCAGGAGCTCCGCCGTCGCGAAGCCTATTTGGCGGAAGCCCAAAGACTCAGTCACACAGGTAGCTTCGGATGGAATCCTCATACGGGAGAGATTGTCTGGTCAGACGAAACCTATCGCATCTTCGAGTACGATCGCGCCGAGAAACCGACATTGGATATGCTAGTTCGGCGTCTTCATCCTGAAGATCGTGCCTTCTTTCAACAGGTCATCGATCGTGCATCTCAGACAGCCGCTGACTTCGAACATGAGTATCGCTTACTGCTTGTTGATGGGCGAGTCAAGCACGTCCACGCAATAGCTCGCGCTATACCGGATGCATCCGGCAATCGCGAATTTATCGGAGCGGTCACCGACATCACCGAGCGCAAGACGGCGGAAGAGAAGATCCTCTGCAACGAGAGAGAGCTTCGGACCCTCATTGATATAATGCCCGCCTACCTGGAGACCTCGTTGCCTGATGGAACGGTCGATTTTCTGAGCCAAAGCTGGTTGGACTATTCCGGCCAGACCAGGGAAGAAGTAATGGGGTGGGGCTGGGCAGGTACGATTCATCCCGACGACGTGGATCGAGCATTGGCAAACTGGCAGGCCGGAGTGGCTTCAGGAGAAACTGTTGAGCAGGAGCTACGTTGCCGTCGCGCCGACGGAGTCTACCACTGGTTCTTGAACCGTAGCCTCCCTCTTCGTGATGATGAAGGGAAGATCGTCAAATGGTATGGGATTCTCTTCGACGTGAATGCATTGAAGGAGACTGAAAGCGCTCTTCAGATGCGAGAGCATGAACTTCTTGGAATTATCGAGACGATCCCCTCAATGCTTTGGTCAACGTCGCCGACCGGAGAGCTAACTCATATCTCTCAAAGATTGCTTGAATATTATGGGGCTCCCTTCGAAGAAGTGGTTAATCGCTGGTGGGAGAGATTTCTTCATCCGGATGATCGAGAGGAAACTGCGAAGGCAGTTGCCCGGGCATTTGGCTCTGGAGAGTTGTACAACGTAATACACCGCTTGCGACGCGCAGATGGAGAGTACCGATGGCATCACTCGATGGGCGAACCATTGCGTGATCCCCACGGCGAGATCATTCAGTGGTATGGCCTCGCGACCGACATCGATGAGCGGAAACGAGCAGAAGACCATCTTCGTGAAACGCGTATCAAGCTCGCTAAAGCTTCGCGGTTGGCGACCGTCGCTGAACTTGCAGCTTCGATCGCTCACGAACTGAACCAACCACTCATGTCGATGCTTGCAAACGCGCAGGCGGCGAAGAGATGGTTGAATGCCGATCCGTCGAATGCGACGGAGGTGAATTTGTCGATTGGACGGATCATACGAGATGCCCGTGCGGCTGACGAGACAATGCGACATATTCGAGCACTCTTCAAGCAGGAGTCCTTCGTCAAGAAAGATGTGAAGATTCCGGACCTACTCAATGAAGTTGTCCGAATTGTGCAGGAGGATCCGAAAAAGTGCGTCGTACCCGTCGAGTGCCACTTCGACGAGTCTCTCCCTGCGATCCCTGTAGACCAGATTCAGATGCAGCAAGTCTTCATTAATCTGATCGTGAATGCTATCGAGGCCTTGGAGGAGCAACAAGTGGCCCCGCTGGTCGAACTCCGTGCGGTGACAGACTCAAACGGGATGTTAATCCAAGTGATCGATAACGGGACGGGAGTCGATGATCCGGACCGAATCTTTGACGCTTTTATGACGACAAAAGAGAAAGGCATGGGAATAGGCTTGGCCGTGTCACGCTCCACCGTTGAAGCCCATGGGGGGCGTCTTTGGGTTGAGAACAATGAAGCTGGTGGTGCAACCTTCAACGTGGCTTTACCGCTGTCCAATGCGAGCCCCACGACGGCGCAGATCCAGGAATATGCATGAACTAGACCTGCTTGCGATATGAAGCATTTCATTACTAGTTCACACCAATTCGTCTATTCCATAAATATGTAACTCAACCAAACGGTGCGCTAACATTCCCTGGTCTAATCTGGTGATATGGCGCGTTTCCGGCCGAAGTCTCCGGAAGAATCTGGCGGACGTCGCGCCACCACTGCAAAGTAGGCTTCTGGGACTCTGCAGGAACGCTAACCAATCCACTATGTGACGCCGTTATTGATCCTGCCGATTTTAAATGAATGAATCGGAACCCAAATCCGATGTAGTGACGCCTGTTGGCAACCGAACCGTCGACGGAACACGACCAGGTTACTGCCGCATCGTGGATAGCGTTCCGGGTTGCATTTTAGTGGCCGACGCCGAAGGACAGATTGTCTACGCAAATAAGTTCGCATTGGCAACTCTGGGACGTTCTCTGGAAGATCTTTTAGGGGCCGGATGGCTGAAGAGCCTGGATTGCAGCCCCATCAATGAGGCCGAGAAAACGTGGCGGCGATGCGTACAAGAACGGGAACCCCTCAATGCGATCTGGCGGTTCCGTCAACGTAATGATACATACAGATGGCAACACCTCAAGGCGGAACTGACCACCGACAGTGACTCCACGGCAGTCACATGGTACATCCTTGCTGTTGATGTCGACCAACTGTGCAAAGCTCAAGAAGCTCTCGCGCTCGATACGACCGCCCAAAAGAACGCAGAGCTGGCGCTGCTGCAATCTGAGCAGGAGATGCAGAGCGTGATGGATACGGTTCCCTCAATGGTGTGGTCGATGGCGCCTGATGGCAGCGTGACGTTCATCAATAGGAAGGTACGCGACTATACCGGAATGTCTCTTGATCAGATACGAAGGTCGGGGCCGCTCGAAATGATACATCCTGAAGAGCGAGAAACTGCAGGCAACGAATGTCAGAAGGCTTTGGCTAATGGCAGTCACTGCGAGGCTGAACATCGACTTCGAAGAGCAGATGGCCTGTATAGATGGCATCTGGTCCGTGCAGAGCCAATGAGAAACGAGAATGGTCAAATCGTCCAGTGGTTTGCAGTTTTTATAGACATTGACGACCAAAAACGCGCAGAGGAAAGGCTTCGCGAACTTCGCGCCAACGTGTCAGACACATCGAGAAACTCGATGGGCGCAGAGATTGCTGCATCCATTGCACACGAGATCAATCAACCACTGACCTCCGTTCTCGTAAACGCGCAGGCATGTGCGCGTTGGCTTAAAGTCGTTCCTCCAAAGGTTGAGCAAGCGGTCGCTTCAGTCGACCGCATTGTGAGAGATGCACGCGCTGTCAACGCGGTAATGCACAATGTCCGATTGCTATTCAAAAGGCAACCAGCCGTCAAAGCGCAATGCAATATGGTTGACCTCATCCAAGACGCTGTCAGCCTCATCAGGGAAAACGTAAACCGCCGATTTACTCCAATTGAATACGATTGCGAGGAACCAGTCCTCATGGTGCTCGCGGATCGTTATCAGATCCAACAGGTCATCATCAATCTTGTTGGAAATGCAATTGAAGCGATGCAAGGCAGTAGTCGATTACCTTCATTGCACATCCGTATCCTACGAAGGGCTGATGGTCAGGTGCTCACTGAAGTTATCGACAATGGATGTGGATTGCCAGTCCAGAATGTCGACAATATGTTCGACGCTTTCGTCACGACCAAAAAGAATGGAATGGGCATCGGGCTCTCCATCTCACGTTCGATCGTAGAGGCTCACGGCGGACAACTGTGGGCGGAGAACAATCCGGACTATGGAGCGAAATTCAGTCTGCTACTTAGTGTTCCAGAGACTGCACCTAGCCAACAACCAATACCTTAATACCGTATTCCATTAAGGCGCGGAAAGATTAAGTCGAAGCTTGCAGCTAATGCGAAGCGGGTCCGACCTGCGGACTAATTGGAATATGTAATTTCTTTCGTGCCTCAGTCTTGGATAGGATGACCTCGTGCCCTGAAGATGGGTTCGTCGGATTGAGACGAATTTGTAGGTTTTCATCAGTCCCTGGGCTGCGGCAGACTTTACGGTTTTACGCGGGGCGTCTCTCGACATCGCTGAGATGTGTTCTTAAAAAGGGAAGGACCGGTGTCTTCAGAGATGCTATCCATCGCATGGCCACGGACCCAACTCCAAATGCCGAAGAGAGGCTCCCCTTACACCGCGAATCTCGACGGTAAGACGCAGAAGGTCCAGTTCGCTGTTCAGGGGAACCTGACCCACACGGCGTACACGGACTGAGCCGAATGCAGTCACCTTGTTTCGCACAACAGTTCCGGTTGACACAACCGAAAGAGAAGGCACTGGAGGATCCGATGTCAGACACACAGACTCAAAAAGCAAAAAAACCGATTGTAATCCCGAAGCCAAACAGCGATTTCTACCAGACCTTTCAGATGCTGTCTGAGACGGAGCAAGCAACGGTCACGAAAGTCCGTGAATTTATGAAGGCATCGGTTGAGCCCATCATCAATGGCTTTTGGGAGAAGGACTCATTCCCGTTTGACGTTTTACCCGGCTTCCGGGATCTCCAGGTTATGGGATTGGGATACGAGGGGTATGGCTGTGCCGGTGGCAGCAATCTTCTGGCCTGCTACGTTGCGATGGAGATCGCCAAGGTCGACTGCTCCTTCGCAACCTTCTTCGGTGTGCATAGCGGCCTTGCGATGGGATCGATCTTCCTTTGCGGGTCGGAGGAGCAAAAGAAAAAGTGGTTGCCCCCGATGGCGCGTCTCGAAAAGATCGGCTCTTTCGGTCTCACTGAGCCTCTGGTGGGCTCTGGCGCCTCCCGTGGTCTCTTGACGAGCGCACGGCGGGAGGGCGACACATGGATTCTGAACGGCCAGAAGAAGTGGATCGGCAACTCGACGTGGGGTGATGTCACCATTATCTGGGCGCGAGATGTGGCTGATGGCCAGGTGAAGGGCTTCATCGTCGAAAACAAGACCACCCCCGGCTTCAAGGTTGAGAAGATCCAGCACAAGATGGCGCTGCGGGTTGTACAGAACGGACTGATCACCCTCGAAGACTGCAAGGTGCCGGAAGAGAACCGCCTGCAGAATGACACTTCCTTCCGTGACACTGCCCGCGTACTTCGCATGACCCGAGGCTTCGTCGCGTGGGAAGCTGTCGGATGCCAGATGGGCGCCTACGAAAATGCATTGCTGTACGCACAGCAGCGCGAACAGTTCGGCAAGCCGATCGCTTCGTTCCAACTCGTTCAGGACCTGCTTGTAAAGATGGTCGGCAACATCACCGCCTGCCAGTGCATGGTCATGCGGCTTTCCCAGTTGCAAGACCAGGGCAAGCTAGCAGACGAACATGCTTCGCTCGCCAAGGCGTTCTGCACCGTCAAGATGCGCGAAACGGTGGGGTTTGCAAGAGAGCTTCTCGGAGCGAACGGAATCCTTCTTGACTATAACGTAGGCCGTTTTGTTGCCGACTCCGAGGCGATCTACTCCTACGAGGGAACGCGTGAGATGAATACCCTCATCGTTGGCCGCGCCGTCTCGGGTTTCAGCGCGTTCATTTAATCAGACCCGCGTCTGTCACTACCGAGTTAGAGGCATAGATGATTTATACCCATTCCGTTGGCCGCGCCTTGCAATACTTCCCGCAGCACACAGCTCTGCTGCGGGACGGCCGGGCAGTAACCTTTCTGGAGCTGGACGTCAGAGTGAGGAAGATCGCTTCGGCGCTTCGGCGTCGCGGTTTGCAAAGTGGAGACCGGCTTGCTTTTCTAATGCCAAACGAGACCGACTACATCGAAATGGTGTATGCATGCAGCCTGCTGGGAGTCATCGCAGTTCCCATCAACACCCGTTACGCGGGCGTCGAGATCGATCGACTGCTGGAGGACTCGCAACCACGTGGCCTCATCCGGCATTCGATGTATCCCGCTCCGACGGTGCAACCCGATTGGGAGCACGTGATCGATCTCGAGCCCGTCGACGAGATTGAGGAGCAGCCCCACACAGAAGAGTTTTACGATCCAGATGCGATTCTCGTGCTCCTGTATACAAGCGGAACGACAGGACAACCAAAAGGGGCTGCGCTTACACACTCGAACGTCTTCTCAAACATTCATGATCTCAACTACTGGCTGGCGTACCGGGAGAGGGCCGTCTTTCTTCACGCATCGCCAATGTTCCATATCGCCGATTTTCCGGCATTGTTCGCGGCCCCTGTCTTCGGCGCCGCACAGATGGCCTTGCGGCGCTTTGACCCCGCATCGTTCTGCGCTTCCGTTCAGGCAAACGGAGTAACGCACACCGTTCTCGTCCCCTCCATGATCAACACGCTTTGCCAATTTGAAGAACTTCATAACTACAACCTGGAATCTCTCGATGTGCTGGCCTATGGGGGCTCGCCAATCGCTCCGGTACTCATAAAGGACATACGCAGGCTCCTGCCGAAGGTAAAGTTGCTGCAAGTCTACGGGTTGAGCGAGACCGGTTTTCTGACAGGGTTAACGGATGCTGAACACACCAATGACAGAATTCAGTCGTGTGGACGCGCTTGCCCCGGTATAGACCTGAGAGTCGTTCATCCAAATGGAGGACCAGCGCCTGCCGGCGAATTGGGCAACCTGGTAGCACGGGGCCCGGGCATCATGGTGGGCTACTGGCACGACATCGACGAAGACTCTCCGAAGGCAGAGTCTTCAGTCGACGAAACCACGAAAGCATTCAATGGCGGGTTCTTTCAAACGGGAGACATCGGCTTTCAGGACAAAGACGGCTACTTCTTCATTGTCGATCGAGCAAAAGAGATGATCGTCAGCGGCGGGGAGAATGTCTACTCCGGCGAAGTTGAAGCCGCCATTTATGAGATCCCCGAAGTGAAAGAGGCCGCGGTATTCGGCATCCCGGATGAGAAATGGGGAGAGTTGGTGGCTGCAGCCGTTGTTTTACGACCAGGAACCAAGTTGTCTGCAGACGAACTCGAGCAGTACTGCCGGACGCGGATCGCCTCATACAAGGTCCCTCGCCATATCGAGTTCATGACAGAGGAACTCCCCAAGTCCGGGTCGGGCAAGATTCTGAAGCGAGTTTTACGGGAGAAGTACTGGGCCGGGCAACCGAGGCGTGTGTGATGCGCCGGCCGCCAGAAGAGGGTTGAAGTACGAAGCAGATCCGGAAGATTGTGACGAGCTTCGCTCTTCAAAGATGACGAACAAATGGAGATGTTGGAGATCCTATGAGCGAAAACAATATTTTTTCTGGTTTGAAAATTGTAGACCTTGCGAGTTTTATCGCGGGTCCCGCAGCAGCAACAATCCTGTCCGACTTTGGCGCGGATGTGATCAAGGTCGAGCCGCCCGACGGAGAGCCGTGGAGAAACGGGCATAAGATCCCTCCTCAGCCGCATTCAGATGAGCCTTATCCGTTTGAATTGGCCAATCGAAACAAACGTGGCGTTGCGCTCAATCTAAAAGCTGCGAGCGCGCAGCAGGTTCTCGAGCGGTTAGCCAAATGGGCCGACGTGTTCATCGTCAACACTCCCCATGCCGCGCGCCAAAAATTGAAGCTCGAATATGACGATGTCGCGAAGTGGAATCCGCGTCTGATCTATGCGGATCTCACCGGATTCGGCGAGAAAGGACCGGACGCCGCTCTTCCGGGGTTCGATCTCACAGCCTTCTGGGCGCGAAGCGGTTTGTTATTTATGACGCGCGATGCTGGAGAGCCGCCGACGTGGCCCGTGGCCGGTAGCGGCGACAATGCGACTGCGGTCGCCATTTATGGTGCAATCGTGACCGCTCTTTATCGTCGCGAACGCACCGGCAAAGGATCCTACGTCACGACTTCGCTGCTCGCGGCAGGTGTCTGGTCGGCCAGCGTATCTATCCAGGCCGCTCTTTGCGGTGCGAGTTTCTATGGGCTGCACGATCGAGCACATCCCGCAAATGCAGGTTTGAACACGTATCGTTCTTCCGACGGCACTTGGTTCGTTGTGGTAGCTACTCCGGACAAGATACCTGCGGTTCTAAAGGCACTAGGTCGTGAGGATATCCTGACGGATCCGCGATTCTCGGATCCCGCTAAGCTGGCGCAGAACCGGCCGCAACTGACCGCAATGCTCGATGAGATCTTTGGTTCGCAGCCAATGTCGCATTGGTATGAGGTCTTCAATGGCGTTCACGTCCCGTTCGGCGCCGTGCGTGAGCCGCAGGAAGTCATTAATGATCCGCAACTGCGAGCGAATGACATCGTCGTTCCGTTCGAAGGAGCCGGCGCGAAGTTGACCTCAACCATCAGCAGTCCGATTCAAGTGCACGGTGTCACGAAAGTGCCCGCCAGGCGCGCGCCGGGAATCGGCGAGCACAACGATGAAGTGTTGAAGGAACTTGGATTCACAAGTGATGAGATCGCAGGCCTGCGTGCCAGCGGAGCAGCGCCGAAGGCGGCGCATGCTGAGGTGCCAACGCATGCTCCAGGGAAACCTGCGCAGGAGAGAGGAGAACTTGTATGAGCGCTGCAGAAGAAGCCACCAGCTTAGAAAACATCATGTATCAAGTCAAAGGATCGATCGCTTACATCACCATGAATAGACCCAAGGTGATGAACGCGCTCAACCGGAAGACCGTTGAAGAACTCAGCACCGCGTTTCATGCGGCGAAGGAGGATGTCACAGTCAAAGGCATCATCCTGACCGGAGTTGGAGAGAAGGCGTTCATTGCTGGCGCGGATATCGCTGAGCTTTCGACAATCGACGGTGAGAAGGCAGGTGAGTTCTCCGAGAAAGGCCAGGAGACGCTCTCGTTCATCGAGACACTCGGCAAGCCTGTGATCGCAGCGGTGAATGGCTTTGCCCTCGGAGGCGGTTGTGAGACGGCGATGGCGTGCACTATTCGCATTGCCGCGGAAAACGCGAAGTTCGGTCAGCCTGAAGTGAAGCTCGGGGTCATTCCCGGATACGGCGGCACGCAAAGACTACCGCGCCTCGTTGGCAAAGGCCGGGCTCTGCAACTGATTCTTACAGGTGACCTGATCGATGCCCACGAGGCCTATCGCATCGGGTTGGTGAATGAGGTTGTTCCTGCAGCGGACCTGTTATCGCGGTGTGAGGCCATTCTCAAGCAGATCGATGCAAATGCCCCGATCGCGATTGGTTACTCCATTGATGCGGTGAACAAGGGTATTGACACAGACCTTACTTCAGGACTGAAGCTCGAGGCGAAGTACTTTGGCCTTGCTGCCGGGACCGAGGACAAGAAGGAGGGCACTTCTGCCTTCGTCCAAAAGCGCGCTCCTCAGTTCCAAGGTAAGTGATTGCGTGGTGAACGCTGAAGCGAGAACCTCGCCGAGTCAATGTATCTATTCAAGCTCTACTACAGGAACATGTAATTGTTTCACTGGTGCACGGCTGCTAGTCTCGCGATGTAGTCACTGTTCGCAATTCCCCGATCACGACAAAAGCAGATGGAATCATGGCACCCAACACTTCAATAGTGGCGTTTGGACGAAACTCCAAACATCTTGTCGAACTCGAAGACGAGGAACTGCGGGACACGCAATTAGGCGAATGCTGCGAAGCATCGTACCGACACTCGCGGCCCCCTTCCAAGGTCAGTGGCGGAGCGCATGGCGCACAGACGGTACAGCGGACAGAAGTACAACAAGCACCAAGCAGGATTGAGGAACGGAACAGGGAAAGCGTTTTGCGATTCAGAGATGAATGGGTGAGGAATCGTGCGCGCGATATTCGGCAAGGGAGAAATTTCTCCTTCAATACCTGCTCAGAAGACACGGCTTCGATCACAGCGCTGAATGAGTTTTACAGGTGGCGTGTTTTCGAGGGATTTATGCCAGAAGATAGCGATGAGAACAAATTGGAAATCGTCATGATGAAGGGTTCACGCGATTTCGGAAGGTTCCCCAAAGATGTGGCCGCGGTTGAGAAGCTTCATATGTGCAGAAGCGTTTGCCGTGAAAATGGCCGACGAGTCTTTCTGAAGACTTGCCGCCTCCGCGCAAAGTCCCGAGGCTGACTGGAGCGAAGTATGACAAAAAAAATTCCCCTGGTTGTGATCGTCGGAGGTGGATTTGGCGGCCTTGCTGCGGCCAAGGCGCTTCGACGTGCTCCTGTCAACGTACTTTTGATTGACAGGTCAAATCATCATGTGTTTCAGCCCCTCCTATACCAGGTAGCGACATCGGTTCTAGCACCGGGTCAGATTGCATCCCCGCTCCGTGGTCTCTTGGCAGACCAGGAGAATACTTCAGTGATGCTAGGCAATGTGACCGGGATCGATTCGGCCACGCGGCACATAATCGTCGACGCCGGTGATCGGGAAGGACTACGGGTAGCGTATGACTATCTGGTGCTCGCGACAGGGGCCAGTCATAGTTACTTTGGACATAATGAGTTCGCTCACTTCGCCCCGGGATTGAAAAGTCTTGCGGATGCTGAATCCTTACGCAATCACATACTCACGGCATTTGAGGAGGCAGAGACTGAGGAGAATCCCGAGCGCCGGAAGGCATTGATGACATTTGTCATGGTGGGCGCGGGACCGACTGGCGTAGAGATGGCAAGCGCAATCGCTGTCATGGTCCGGACGACGTTACGGAAGAACTTCCGTCGGATCGATCCAAAGTCCGCAGATATCATTCTGGTGGACATGGCGAAACGCCCCCTTGGAACGTTCGCGGAAAGTCTCTCGGAAGCAGCAAGACTTCGTTTATTGGAATTGGGTGTTGACGTGCGCCTGGAGAAAGCAGTTCAAATGATCGATGCAGAGGGCGCAGTCGTAGGCGATGAGCGAATTCCAAGCAAGACGGTGATATGGACGGCAGGAGTTGCCCCATCGCCGGCCGGAAAATGGCTTGGTTGCGATGTAGATCGTGCAGGTCGCGTCCGCATCAGGCAGGATCTCACGGTCCAGAATCATCCTGAGATATTTGTAATTGGCGACACCGCGTCCCTTGATCAGGACGGGCGGCCACTCCCTGGAGTCGCGCAGGTTGCCATGCAGCAAGGACGTTACGTCGGAAAATCAGTCTTTCGGCAGATGACTGGGAAATCACCACTTCCCCCTTTTCGCTACTTCGACAAGGGCAACCTTGCCGTAGTCGGCAAGAATTTTGCCGTGTTACAGAGCGGGCGTGTCAGGATGAGTGGTTTCCTTGCCTGGCTCGTGTGGGCTTTGATCCACATGCAGTTTCTGGCGGAGAGCAGTTTGCGGTTTAGCGTCTTCTTCCAGTGGATCTGGACGTACCTCAGTGCGCAGCGCGGTGACCGGTTAATCATTGAACAGCGTGAGAATACCTAACGTGAGATTCCCATTGGCAATCGGCGTTCGGACGCCTCAGTTTGACTTCATTCCAGCGAACCTGATTTGCATTTTTGTGAACGCATTCAGCATCCGATCATCTCGGAGCGAGGGTTTATTGTGAATCGAAGGATCATCACATCGTGGCAGCTACAAGAGAGAAAATATGAATCGTAATCCCAAACTGTCCAAGCAGACACCGGTGACTTCCTTTCAGGTTGGGCATGGATTAGCATGCCTGATTCTCCTCCTCTCGTTATGCGCGGGCTCGACAGGTCAGGCTCAAAGCGGAACACAAAGTCCGGTCCCAGGGGCGGCCATCCATGTCACGCATGTCCTGGGGTTTGAAGGTGTGCGGCATAACGCCACCGGCCAATTAAGAATTAAGGGTGACGCGGTGCAATTTCAGCGCGATGGAAGTCTGACTGCCCAGGTGAAATTAAGCTCCATTGAGGACCTCTTTGTGGAGGATGAAGACAAGGAGGTAGGCGGCACGGCAATGATGCTAGGCAAAACTGCAGCTCCGTTTGGTGGAGGGCGGGTAGTGAGCCTTTTTGCACATAAGAAATATGACGTCCTAACAGTTGAATACCGTGATAACAATGGTGGTTTTCATGGTGCCATATTCCAACTCGACAAGGGACAGGGACAAACCTTCAAGAAGGATCTCGTAGCTAACGGCACTCACATCTCGTCTCCGGACGACCAAGCCACCACGCAAAGCGCTCCCGAGGTCAAGCAAAGAGGAGGTGCCCAGCCATGGAGTGTGCAGGTCGACAGAGTGGACCGCGGCGACGTCGGCCTTCAGCCATCCTTTGGAGCCGCCATCTATGAGAATCTCCTGGAAGAGCTAACCAAAACCAAGCAGTTTACACAGTCGTTCCGTGGCGGGGATCGCAACGCGAATGATGTTTCCAGCATCCTCACCCTGAAGACAACGGTGCAAAAATATACGCCCGGAAGCGAGACTCGACGGGCTGTCACAACCGTAAATGGGGCGACCAAATTGAACGTGCACGTTCAGTTGGTTACACGAGAGGGCCATGTTGTGCTGGATAAATCCGTCGATGGCAATGTCCGGTTTTTCGGGGACAACTTGCGTGCTACCCATAACTTGGCGCATAACATCGCGGAGACATTGAAACGGTCAACTCTGCCGGAGCGGGCCGAGCCGGTCTCCGATCGGGAAACCGGTCAATCCAAATAGAACGATTGTGAGATCCCGAGCCATCTCAACTGAATCAAATCAGAGAAGCAAAGGGAACGAGGCAAGGAGAAATCATCGTGAAATTGAATCTACATTGCGGATTGGTCATTGCTCTGTGGCTGGGAGCGTCAATTGCGTGGGCCGATTCTTTGGAGCTGAAGAATGGCAGCCTGATTAAGGGCAAGTTCATGGGTGGCACAGAGAGTGAGATCAGCTTCCAGGTCGGCTCCACGGTGCAGAAGTACAACCTCGCTGACATCGTCTCGCTCAAGTTTGATTCCGAAAGGGCAGCGAGTGACCAACCTGAGCCATCGACAAGTTCGCTTCCCAGCGAGCCGCAGCCGTCTGAGGATGCCGGCACGAAGACACCGGCGTATGTCACCATCCCGGCAGGAACGCGTATCACCGTGCGAACCATCGATGCAATCGATTCCACGCAGAATCAGGTGGGCGATCGATTCCAGGCCTCCCTCGAAGAACCGCTGCGCGTGGACGGCAACGAGATCGTCTCCAGGGATGCCGGCGTTTATGGTCGGCTGGCGGAGTCGAAAGAGTCCGGAACATTCACCGGTAGATCGCAGCTACGGCTGGAACTAACGGCGTTCGTGGTAAACGGGCAGACCGTGCCGATCGTGACGGGAGAATATGAACTGACCGGCAAGTCGCGCGGGGCAAGCACTGCGAGGAGAACGGTGGGCGGAGCAGCGGTGGGATCGATCATCGGGGCCCTCGCGGGCGGAGGCAAAGGAGCCGCAATCGGTGCGGGTGTCGGCGCGGGCGCGGGCGCCGGGTCAGAAACAATCACCAAGGGAGACCAAGTAAAAGTGCCGTCCGAGACGCTGATCGAGTTCACCCTGCAGCAAGATGTATCGATACCGACGAGCCGGAATTAGTTCTTTGGCAGAGTAACGATACGCAGCGCTGGTTCAGCGAATCGAAAACGAGCTGACACGGTTCGTCGGTGCGCTGCCTGATTCCCTTTAGTGTCAACCAGGGTTGGGGAGTACACTGGCTACCAATCGGGAGGCTATGAACAGTCGGTTTTGTTCCATTGAGTGTTCCCGAGTGTTGTCAACAACGGTTGATTTCGCTTCGCAGAGGAGCTCTTCATGTTGCCGCGCGCAAGGACGGTCAAGGCATGGAGGCACGCATTCCTCCTAGCCACATTTCTGGTGCTGGCGGGTTGTGCCCGGTCGCCAAACGCATCAGCGCCAAGCATCGCGATCACAAGAATTCCATCCGCCGACGGAAACAAGTACGACACAGTTGCTCCCATTGAGGGCACCGCGGCCGGCGTCCGCCCGGACCAGCAGATCGTGGTCTATACCAGAAGCGAGGAGTTGTGGTGGGTGCAGCCCGTCTCGGACCACCCTTTCACGCAAATCCAGAACGGTTCACGTTGGCAGAACCAGGTCCATCTCGGTACTGAGTACGCCGCGTTGCTCGTCGAGCCCGGTTATCACCCGCCGGAGACGGTGGAATCGTTGCCGTCAAAAGGAGATGGTGTCGACGCAATCACGGTCGTACTGGACAAGAGTGCACCGGCAAGTTCGACACAACCGAGGCTGCTGCATTTCAGCGGTTATGACTGGTCCGTACGGACAGCAGCAAGTAATCGCGCCGGCACAAGGAATTCATTTGATCCGGCGAACGCGTGGACGGACGAACGCGGCGCATTGCATTTGCGCATCGCCAGGAGCAAGAATAAGTGGACGTGTGCGGAGGTTAAGCTCATCCGCAGCCTGGGATACGGAACCTACAAGTTCGTCGTGCGCGATATCTCGCAATTGGAGCCCTCCGCCGTTCTAACGCTGCTGACGTGGGATGGGACCGGCGGTGAACCAAATCACCGTGAGCTTGACGTCGAAATCAGCCGCTGGGGCTACCAAGAGAACGAGAACGCACATTATGTCGTTCAGCCTTACTTCATTCCCGCAAATATGGTTCGATTTCGAGTTCCGAGCGGCGCGCTCACGCACTCTTTCCAGTGGAAGCCCGGTCGTGTGACTTTCTCAACTGCGGCCGGATCGCCGGCGCGCGTGATCCAACTACATACTTTCACCTCGGGAGTGCCATCTGCGGGTGGGGACGCGGTCCGTATGAATCTGTATGTCTTCAATAAAGGCGAGGTCCCCCTAAAAAATGAAATGGAAGTCGTGATTGAAAAATTCGAGTTCTTCCCGTAATGCGCGCATATCGCTTGGTCACGTTGGCGGTGATGGCATGCCTCCTCAGCGATGCACATGCGCTAGACCCACATCGCAAATTCTCTCAGTATGTCCGGGAGAAATGGAGCGCTGCGAATGGTCTGCCGGGCGGCGCGGTTCATGCTATCGCACAAAGCCCGGATGGCTATCTTTGGATCAGCACTGACAAAGGCCTCGTACGTTTTGACGGGTTCACCTTCCTGCCCGTGCCACCGAAGTCACTTCTGCCTCAAAACGATCCGATTCTTGGATTAATTACTGACTCCGAGGGCGATTTGTGGGTGCGCATGCAAACCGCAGGAATTCTTCGTTATAACCGTGGGAAGTTTGAGAGTCTTGCATCCGGACCCAATGCCACCGTGACTCAGGTGACGGCGATTGCACGGGAAAATGCCGCCGGAATATTGCTGTCGGACCTGGTCAGCGGGACCCTCCGACTGCGAAGGGGAAAGCTGGATCGGGTGGCTCCAGCACACATCCTGCCGGGAGCGGCCCCGGCGCTGTCGATTGCGGAAACTGCAAGTGGCAAAATCTGGTTGGGAACACTGGGGGCCGGCCTCCTTTATCTGGAAAACGGACGCGCCATTCGGGTTACCCAAGGACTCACGGAGAAGAAAATCAACTGCCTGCTGCCGGTTGGTGACCGTGACTTATGGGTGGGCACCGATCACGGACTGTTTCGATCGAGTGGTGCGGGATTTCGGCGTGTTGAATTACGGCCTTCGCTCTATGACCAGCCCGTGCTGACTATGCTTCGCGATCGCGATTCGAACATCTGGGTAGGTACTACGCAGGGTCTTTTGCGAATCAATGCGAGTGGTACTTCCTTTGCTGAGAAAGAGGGCATGCAGAGAGCCGGTGCTGTGAACGCGCTGTTTGAGGATCGCGAAGGAAATCTGTGGATTGGGAGTGCCATGGGACTAGAGCGCATCCGAGACAGCGCATTCATAACGTATTCCACGGATGAAGGACTCTCCTCGAATTCTAACGGCCCCGTCTATGTTGACGGGGAAGGTAGTGTATGGTTTGCTCCCGAAAAAGGCGGACTGTACTGGATTAAAGATGGCAGCGTTCAGCCTGTTGAGCCGGAGCTGTTCGAGAAAGATGTGATCTACTCCATTGTCGGTCGCGATCACGAAATCTGGATCGGGCGCCGACAAGGAGGTTTGACCCGTCTGACGTACCGTGGTGGAACCATCACAACAGAAACCTATGGCCGGGCAAATGGGCTGGAGCAAAACAGTGTGTACGCCACATACCTTGGTCGTGACGGAACGGTTTGGGCGGGTACCCTGAGCGGCGGCATCAGCAGACTAAAAGACGGAAAATTCACTACCTACACAACCACAGACGGACTGGCCTCGAACACGATCTCATCAGTCCTCGAAGGTCATGATGGAACGATCTGGTTTGGGACTCCAAACGGCCTGAGCGCATTCTCAAATGGGAAATGGAGGACCTATTCGCTCCAGGATGGACTGCCATCCGACAACGTAAATTGTCTCTTTGAAGATTCGGCCGGTGCATTGTGGATTGGGACCTCAGCGGGACTTGCGTACTTCCAAATGGGCCGGATGCACGCTCTTCAGGAAGTCCCGGAGTCATTGCACGAACAAATAGTCGGAATGGCGGAGGACAAAAGCGGAAGGTTTTGGATCGCGACCTCAAATCATGTTTTGCGCGTTCCGCGTGACAAACTGCAAAGCGGTGTTGTGACGGCAGCCGATGTTCGCGAGTATGGGCAGGCCGATGGTCTCGAGAGCACTGAAGGAGTGAAGCGGAGCCGTTCTGTAGTCTCAGACTCAGCGGGCAGGATCTGGTTTTCACTCAGTAGCGGCTTGTCGGTTGTTAATCCATCCCAGATCCCTGATAATTCAGTTCCTGCGCTGCCTCGCATCGAGGCGATCACCGCCGATAACAACACCGCAAACCTCGACGCCCCCATTCGAATTCCTTCATCTCCCAGGCGAATCACATTTGAGTACACGGGGCTGAGCCTCGCAATGCCCGGGCGGATTCGATTTCGATATTTCCTTGAAGGTTTCGACACTACATGGAGCCAGCCGGTTGCAGCGCGAGAAGCCGTTTATACGAACCTTGGGCCCGGCCCCTATCGATTCCGGCTTATCGCCGCCAACAGCGAGGGGCTGTGGAACGGGCCAGAAACTGCGATCGCTTTGAATGTCGCCCCGGCCTACTATCAAACATACTGGTTCCGATTGTCGTGCATCGCCGTCTTTATTGTGCTGCTCTGGGCCGTTTATCAAACGCGTGTTCACCAGTTGCAGGAACAAGAAAAGAAATTCCGCGAGGCAGTAGAATCCATGCCGGCCTTAGCTTTCGTTGTAGATCCCAAAGGCAATCGTACTTTTATGAACAGGGGCTGGCTCGAATACACAGGATTGAGCCCCGAAGAAGCGTCGGTGTCAGGGTGGGAGAAGACAATTCACTCTGATGATCTCAACCGTATTATCGAGCGGATGCGTGCATCGGCGACGACTGGCCAACCGCTGGATTATGAAGCACGGCTGCGCCGCGGATCGGATGGAGTCTATCGCTGGTTCCTGATACGCGCCGTGCCTTTGCGGGACAGGCGCGGGAAGATTGTGAAATGGTGTGGCGCGGCAACGGACATTGAAGACCGCAAACGTGCCGAACAGCTCCAGGCCGATCTCACCCATATTAGCCGGGTCAACGCGATGGGAGAACTGGTTGCATCGATCTCGCACGAACTCGCACAGCCCATCATGGCCTCAACCGTTAATGCCAAGGCGTCTTTGCGGTGGCTTCAGCGCGACCCGCCCGAACTGACGAGAGTTCGCGAAGGAACAGAAAAAATCGTTGAAGCGGGTACCCTTGCGTCGAATATTATCGACCGTCTGCGATCGTTGTATAAGAAAGCCCCTCCCAAACAGGAGCTAGTTGCGATAAATGAGGTCGTCGGCGAAATGGCCGGGATGATGAGAGCTGAGGCCAGAGGGCATGGAGTATCGATCCGCACCAATCTGAAAGACGATCTTCCCGTGACCGTGGCAGATCGTGTGCAACTGCAGCAGGTGCTCATGAACCTGATGCTGAATGGCATCGAGGCGATGAAGGACACGGGTGGCGTGCTTACAGTGAGGTCGCAATTGGGTGAGGACGGCCAGATCCAAATTTCTATTCATGACACAGGGCCCGGGCTTCCCATGGGCAAGGCTGACCAGATATTCGACGCATTCTTTACAACGAAGCCGGAAGGCAGCGGCATGGGCTTGGCAATCAGCAAGTCGATCGTCGAATCTCAAGGCGGCCGGATTTGGGCCAACGGCGACTGCGGGCGTGGCGCGACGTTCCACTTCACCTTGCCGGCGGCTTCCCCGGACACAAAGCCTCCCGAGGATGCAACGTAATTCGGCATTCGGCCAGAGTGGGTAGCCTCATCGCCTCGATGCGGTCTACTTCTTTTCCGCGACCAGGATGCAGACGCCGGACCAACGGTCATGCCCTACCCCTGGTGGGGGAGTTTCGCTTAAAGGGATCACGCCTACGTTTGTTGCGGCGAACGGATACCGTGCTTCGAGGTAGTTCCGAACAATTTGTGCACGGGCATAGGACGAGGCCAGCGCATCAGCAGGTGTCCCTGCATCTGCATACCCCTCGATGACTACGGGGTGCGCAAAGACCGAGTCACCGGAAGACACAACGGCAGCGTCGATCGCATGCTTGCCACGATCGCTTAGTTCCACTTCGCCATGCGGCCCTTGCTGAAAAAGGGCGTCAGCTTCTAGCCATATACGGGGGCTACGGTTGTGCGCCAGGAGCTTGCTGTGACGATATTCCTCCGGGGATAGGCTGGACAGAGTGTAGTACCCGCGGCGGTTGAAAAAGCCCTTCAAGAAGAAATTGTGTTTGAGAGCCTCGGTGTCTTCGGCCATGTTACCTGTTGCGACGTTGACATTGCTCAGGGATTGACTAATGTTCTGTCCCGCCGTAACTCCGTATGGGTCCGGACCCAAAGCCTGTGTCAGGCTTTGATGAACCTGCGTAATCGTCTCGTTGGCTTGAGTGGAAGCAGAATGAATCTGCGTCATTGTGTCGTCGAGCTTCCGAGGGAGCTGACGTTGCTGAACGTCCGCCACGATGCTGTTTACCCCGGCTGACGCTTGCTTCAAGTTCGAGGTTGTCGCTTGCACGGTCGATACGGTCTCGCGGATCTGATCTGCCACCTTTTCGTCGCGGAGGAGCATCCCGGCTGGTCCGCGCCCCTCTTTGAGTCCCACAAGCAGATCATTCGCATTGCCTATTGCGACATTTGCACCATCGAGGGCGACGTTGAGCTTACCTCCGACCTGCTTCAGGGTTGCGTCTGCATCATTCATGATCCCGAGGCCATTCGTGAGCAGATCGGACATGTTTACGGGAGGCTTGCTTTGGAGAACGGAATCAGCCTGCGCGATCGCAGCACTCGGTGATCCTGTGTGAATAGTCAGAAAAGTATTGCCAACAACACCTTCTGTATCGACCGTCACGACAGAGTCGGTTCGAACCAGGCCGTGGAACCGGTCGTCGACTTTCATCTGTACGCGAAAACGTCCATTCGGTGAATCAGGCACGTCGATCCTGGCCACTTGGCCTGCATCCATACCGGCAACTTGTACCTTCGAGCCCTTGGTGACGCCATCGAGATTGGCGAACTCGGTATACAGCAGCAAGTGATGCGAAAAAGCCTCGTGGCGGCTTCCAACGAGGAAGATACCGAGAGCAAACAACGCTGTCCCTGTGATGATGAAAATCCCTACAGCAAGATACCGTCTTGGCATAGCTTCACTCCGTGATGAGTCTGCGAGCGACGTCGCTTTCGCTCTGGCTTACCTCTTCAACCGATCCAAACGCCACGAGATTTCCCTTGTCGAGTACGGCTACGCGGTCGGCAGTTCTTCGTGCTCCGTGCACATCGTGCGTCACAATGATGAGGGCAGTCCCATGCTCAAGCTTTTGGCGCGTTAGAAGTTCATCGATTTCCGCGGCTGTAATGCGATCCAGCCCGCTGCTCGGTTCATCAGCCAGAAGAATCTTCGGTTCGAGCACCAGGGCTCTGGCGAGACCGGCCCTTTTTCTCATACCCCCTGAGAGCGCCGACGGATATTTGGCGCCATCGGCTCCCAGGCTCACATCAGTGAGAACTCGTTGTACAACTTCGTCGATCTCATCCTTGGATTTCTTCGTCAGGCGGCTGAGAGGCAGCGCCAGATTCTCGTAGAGCGTGAGGGAATCGAAGAGGGCGGCGTCCTGAAAAAGATACCCAAGCTTTCTCCGAACGAGAGACAGTCTGTGCTCCCCCATGCCGACGACATTGTCCTGATCAACCCAGACTTCTCCGGAGTCAGGACGCATGAGAGCCATAATCAGCTTGAGGGTGACACTCTTGCCTGTACCACTGCGACCGAGCAGGCATAGAGCCTGGCCTTGGCCGATTTGGAAAGATACGTCATTCAGCACACGTTTTGCTCCGAACGACTTCATCACCCGCTTGAATTCCACTGCGATGTTCTGGTTTGCGGTCATATGGCAGTGTCCGGGAAGAGAAAGAAGATGCACTTGATCAACAGCACGTCCGCAACAATGATCAGCAGAGACGAAACAACAACACTGTTAGTGGCAGCCTCGCCGACACCCTGTGCCCCCTTATCCGTCGTATAGCCAAAATAGGAAGAGACAGATCCGATAATGAAACCAAATACAGCAGTTTTGAGGGTGGGAGCAATAAAGTTGGACCACTGGAGATAATCAAAAGCGCGGTTGAGGTAGAGAGCTGGCGCAATGTGAGAGGAAAGCACCTCTGACAAAAACCCTCCAAGGAGCCCAGCGAAATCCATGAAGAGTGTCAAGAAGGGGAGTGCAATCACGCAGGCCAGGACGCGAGGAACCACCAGGAACTTGAATGAGTCAATCGACAATGATTCGATAGCGTCGATCTGCTCGGAGGCCCTCATATTCGCAAGGACCGCTCCGATTCCTGAGCCGACTCGGCCCGCAAGTAAGAGCCCCGCCACCAGAGGACCAATCTCGACGAAAAATGAGACTGCCTGGACGGCAGGTATCATTGCCGTGGCGCCAAACGTCACGAGAGTGCTCCTGGTATGGAGTGTCATGACAGCTCCCAAAGCGAAGCCCGAAACGATTATGAGGGCAAGCGATCTGTTTCCCACTTCTGCGAGTTGACGAGAAAACTGGGCGAACTCGAACGGAGGCTTCAGCGAATCACGGAGGACCTGCAGACTGAAGAGCCCCACTTTCCCGACAAACTCGATCAATCTACTGAGCCATCGCACGCGCTCTCTCCAGTCCTGTCTTCTCATCAATGAGTCGACCGTTCGTTAAGAATCGAGCCGTTAAGTAGATGGCTGGTGCGAGAAATACCACAGAGCCGAACACCCACATGAACGCTCCTGCCGCGATCTGGTCCTTCAATGCATCGAGCCCGAAGGGCCGGTGGACAAGTGCATAGCTCGGATAGAGCAAGCGGCCCGAAAAACACAGAAATGCCGACAAGCCCGTGTTTACGAGATCGGACGTCAACAGGTAGGGAATGATCATCCAGGAGTTGAACCGGCGTTGTGACGGCCATGGCTGCACAGTTGGCCACCAAAACAAGATACTCGTCATGAAAAAGCAGAAGTGTTCAAGTTCATGCCAGCCTTCCGAGGCCAGCGCGAATTCGTAGGCTCTTGGAATATGCCAACCCACATAGGTCAGGTTCATCGCAAGCCATGCGAATGGAAGTCGCGAAAATAGTTCCTGAGCGCGATGCACAACGGAGGATCGAAAGAGGGGACCACCGATCCTACGAACAATCGAGCGTGGTAGTCCACGCAGCATGGGAACGGACGGGCAGCCCAACACGATGAGCGGAGGTGCTACAGACATCAGCACAAAGTGTTGAGCCATGTGCATGAACAGCAGAGTCTCGCTGTAAGTATCGAGCGGAGAAGAGACGGCCACAAAAATGGCAACCAGTCCCGCGAGGAACGACAGAAGCCGCCACGCAGGGAGCGTCTCGGGGCGAGTGCGCCTAAGAGCTAGCCATCCTCTTACATAAATAAAGCCCACTGCCACGAGGGCGCTCGTAACTGCGGGAGGGATGTCCCAATCGCTAACGAGACTCAGCCAAGATGTCTGCAACTAACCTCCCTTATGGATTGAGAGCGGGTTCTGTCATGACTGCCTGATGCGATGCATCGACGGCGGCGGGTTGATTAATCGGGTGCAGCGTCTCGAGGAACTGGACGAGTGCGGTGGTTTCGGGGGGACTCAGATTCTTGCCGTACGCCGGCATGTTGCCGCCGCCCTGAAGAACCTGGCGGATCAGTTGATCCTCCGTGAGGCGCGTTGCGACGAGATCCAGAGCGGGGCCACGCAGTCCGCCCACGCCTGCAATCGAATGACAGTTGCGGCATTGCTTCGATTGAAAAACGATGGCCCCTTGCCGCTGCAGTGGGCTTGCATCATGGGTATAGCGGGTGGGAACCGGTGGTCCGCCGCTCCATGCACTCATCTTCGGGCTCCACGGCGTGAAGGTGCCAAGATGCGTGCACACACCCCACGTAACGGCAATCGTGGTCAACATGAGGATCGCGATGGGACGCTTGTGCCAGCTCTTCTCACCTTCGCCCGCATAAAACGGAAGGGCCACGAGTCCCGCGATTCCAAGTACAGGAGCGATCAGCAGAAACGGTGTCTCGAGGCTTGGAGGAAGATAGGACAAGACGGTATAAAGCCACAGGAAGAAGAAATCAGGTTTAGGCGCTGTCTGAATGATCGTTGGATCCGGCTGGCCGCCAGGTCCGTAGGGGCCGAATACAGCCGCGCAAACGGCAACAGCCGCAAGGATTGCCGCAGAAAAGAATGCGTCCTTCCACACGGCACCCGGCACGAATGGCCGGCCGTCCTTCTTCGTGAGGTCGTGGTATTCCGTTAGGTACGTGGAGCGGCGAACGATACGGCCTGGCATCGGCCATTCGTTGATGCCGAGCTTGACTACCATCCAGACATGAAGGCAGGCAAATGCCAACAGCATTCCCGGAATAACGAAGACGTGGAATGCGAAAAACCTCGACAGCGTGGCGCCAGCGATGATCGGACCGCCTAACATCATGTGGACAGCAGTACTGCCAATGAACGGCACTCGACTCGCAATCGACGCTCCGATGCCGAGGCCCCAATATGCGTCCTGATCAAAACGCAGCACCTGACCCGTGAACGCCATCCCGAGTGTCATGAGCAGTAGGAAGACACCCAGAATCCAGGTCAGCTCTCTCGGGAACTTGTATGCGCCGAAGAGGAAGACCTGGGCCATGTGGATCAACACGACCGCAACCATGAAGTTCGATCCCCAGCCGTGCATTGCGCGCAAGAACCAACCCAGGGTTAGCTGGTGATTCAAAATATTGAGACTGTTCCACGCCTGGCCGGCGGAGGGAACATACACCAATGCAAGCAGAATCCCCGTCACAATCTGCAGCATCAGCAAGACAAAGGCGGCACTCCCGAAGACATACCACCAACTGGCGGTCTTATTCGGGACAGGGTGAAGCGCCATCTCCTTGATGGGTTGTCCAAGTTGGAGCCGGCTGTCGAACCATGTGTAGAGAGCCTTTAACCGCTGCATGGCGAACCTCCGCGGGCGTTCTCGATTTGAACGAGTTTGGCGGTGTTCGACAGGGTGGGCATCTGACCTGCATTGATCTGAAGTCTTCCACTAACGATCTTGGCGTCGTATGTGAACAGTCCACGTTCGGGCGGGCCCGAAGCACGGCTACCGTCCGCATAGTAGGCCCCGCCGTGACAAGGACACATGAACAACTGCGACTGAGGGAACCAGCGAACCGGACATCCCAGATGTGCACAGTTGATTGCAAACACCTGAAACTCCTTTTCGGAGATCCGGCGTACCCAGCACGCGACGCGATCTGTTTCGCCATCCCAGGAACGGCTCACCGGATTCGTGTACTTCGCCAGACGAGTCTCCCCGACAGGAAACGTTTCAACTGAGCCTAGTGACACCCAGGACTTGTATGCGTCGTCAGGTTTCACGGGGGAGAGCAGGTACTTGAGTATTGGCACCAATAAAGCGCCGCCGACGACAGCGTTAAAGAGCGCACCGATTTTGAGTAACAGCCACCGCCGCGACACCGTCAAAGGGTCTACCGGCGTGAGCTCTTCTTCGGCTTGTTCGACAGGCAGTTCCAATTCATTCACAAATCACCTCTGGATCCTGGTCTCGGGGTACGGCTGGCCCGGAGTGTCACTTCGCAGCGAATGCAGATATGCGACGATGTCGCTTACGTCCTGATCCGTCAAAGGCTGGCCAGGTTGGACCTGATTCCAATCTGGCTGTCCAAGATCAGGTCGCCCTGCAATGACGATGGTCCGCAAGCTCTGGTCACTCATCAGAGCAAGGTAGCTGGTGTCGGTGATCCTCTGTTGCCCTTGTTGATGGCAGGAGGAACACTTCACCTGGAAGATTTGGTGGCCCTGCTCAACGGCGCCGATGGTGCTGGACGAATAGGTCGGCATGTCATGTACTTTATGGTCCGCGTGAGCCCACCGCGAACGCATGCCGTTAACGAGTGTGGCCACCTGTTGTGGCGTGAGAAATCCGCCTGCCGATTCGCCGAAGGCCGGCATCTGGGTTCCGGGCATTCCGGATGTGATCCAGTGCCTCAGCGATTCATCATCCACGAGTGCCTGATAGTCAGGATTAGCCAGATCGAGCGCAGGCCCTCCGGAACCGTTTTCGCCATGGCAGGCTGAGCAATTCTGCTTGTAGAGACGATCGAACGACACCACGTCCTCGGGCCGCATGAGCTCTTCCTGGTCATTTGGTGGCCCGATTCTCCGATGGCATCCCACGCTGCTAATGACCAAGGTGAGGGAGATGAACGACAAGAGTGCATTGCGCCTTCTATTCATCACTCATCCTCTTTTGGCGACCTGAACTCTTTAGCTTCGATTCCCATGCGAAGAATGAAGGGCAGAGTCTGATGCGTTCGGATCTTGCCGGACTTCGTCACAACGATGCCTGCGACGATGCCGAAAAGAATCTCGGAGAGGGTGAACCAACCCCATGCGATTCTCGCGTTAAACGCGGGATTTACAAATCCGAGAACTGAATGAACGAAGCCGGTCCATAGGAGCGGCGCCACGATTCCGCCTAGAATGATTGGTTGCCGCGGCCACATCGGCAGCATTGCTCCGTAAAGCAGGCCGATCAGCGTACAAATTGCCGAATGGATGACCGTTGCTGTGATCAACCCGTTCCAGTGAAAGGCCGCGATGTCCGCAGTGGTGGCGTTTGTCCAGTGTGCAACGCCCGCGCCTCCAAGCAGATTTACTGCATACCAAATGCTGTGTTGGGTTAAATAGCCGTATAGGAGAGCAGGGAAGATCATGACGATTCCGCCTGCGATGCCGCCACGGAGCCCGGAGGTGACGGGATAACTCTCGACAGGAAGGAACGCTCTGTGAACTTCGCTGATCTGGATGTGCGCTACCTGGGTTCTCGCGCTCGATGGCACAAATTCTCTTGCCGTGACCGGGACCATTTCATGGTTCTCATCGGGAAGGACCTGGCGTGCCCATCCCCCTATGCCGCAGCAGACAAGAACAAAGCCCGCAAAGCCAACTCCCGCACTTGTTACCAGGCTCGCAAAACAGAGCGTAACCCCGAAGGCAAGAAGGATCGGCCACGCCGTGCTGGCCGGCATCTCGATAGGCTCTCTTGGGCTCTGTTCCGGATTCCGAATATTCATCGCGATTCACCGCCCGATTAGGTACACGACTGTAAAGACCACGATCCAAACCGCATCTACGAAGTGCCAATAAAGAGCAATTACGCCAAAGCGTTCACTCTGCCGCGAATCGACCCACCCGAACAGGGAGAAGACGAATGTCGTAGTTAGAAGAAACAGCCCGACTACAACATGAGTCGCGTGGAGCCCGACGAGAGAGTAGAACGTGGTTCCAAAGAGATTCGTGCTGATGGTCAAACCGTCCTGATAGATCAGCTTCTTCCATTCAAGAGCTGTACTCGTCAGAAAGACTGCAGCAAGGGAGATCGTCGCAGCGAGCCATAGAGTAAAGCTCGTCATGCGGTCCCTTTCTATCGCTTTCTCTGCCTGCATAATCGTAAGACTGCTCGAAAGGAGGCAGATCGTACCGAGAATCGGGACCTCTAATACCTGCTGAGGTGTGGGTCCGGTCAGGCTCTTGCCCATGTAGAAGACATAGGCGACGACAAAGATGGTGAAGATTGCACTTTCCCCAGTAATCAACGCCGACATTCCCACTCGGCGTTTGCTGGGAAGATTCCACTCGATTGCACGTCCTGGATGATTGATCGGTACAGAACTCATGACTCATACTCCCAATCCGGATCGTCGGGGTGCTTCGCGTCCCACAGCGGGCGACGGCTATGCACTTCCGGCAACTCCTCAAAGTTGTAGACAGGAGGTGGAGAAGACGTTGCCCATTCCAGAGTCCAGGCGTCCCAGGGATCGTCGCCTGCGACTTCGCCCCGCCAATAAGAAACGATGAGGTTGTACGCGAAGATCAGGACCGCGATGCCCTGAATCAGCCCTCCGACCGAGACGACCAGATTAAGAAAGTTCCATCCGCGATCAGGTTGATAGGTGTAGATAGACCGCGGCATCCCCAGCAGTCCAAGAAAATGCATCGTGTCAAATGTGATATGGAAGCCGATGACAAACAGCCAGAAATGCCACTTCCCGAGCCGCTCGTTCATTAAGTGCCCGGTGGCCTTGGGATACCAATAATAGAGACCCGCGAAAATGCAGAACACAATAGCGCCAACAAGTACGTAGTGAAAGTGAGCGATAACGAAGTACGAATTATGAAGTTGCCAATCCCACGGAGATACCGAGAGCATGATGCCGGTAAGCCCGGCAATGAGGAACTGGAACAGGAATCCAATGCAGAACAGCATCGGAGTTGTGAAGCGTATTCGCCCACCCCACAGAGTAGCGATCCAGTTGAAGATCTTGATCCCGGTTGGGACGCCGACGAGCATCGTCGATAACGTGAAGAAGGCGTTTGAAACCGAGGTCATGCCGACGGTGAACATGTGGTGCGCCCAAACGCTGAGACTGACGAACATGATTGCCACGGAAGCTGCAACCATAGCTGGATAGCCAAAGATGGCTTTGCGGCAAAAAACCGGGATAATCTCGTTCGCGATTGCGAAGGCCGGCATAACGAGCACGTAAACCTCGGGATGACCGAATATCCAGAAGAAATGGATCCAGATCAGAGAGGAACCACCGGCTTGCGTATCAAAAAAATGGCCACCCAGATAGCGGTCTATAAGCAGCATGAACTGCGCTGCTGTGAGAGGAGTGATCGTAACGAGTGTCAGCATGCTCACGATGAGAAGCAGCCATGTGAACAAAGGCATTCTCATAAGCGTCATCCCCTTGCAGCGCATCGAGATGACTGTCGCGATGATGTTGATCGCGGTGCCAAGGGTGCCAAAGCCACTGACGATAAGAGCAAGAGCCCAATAGTCGGTAGCATGGCCAGGAGAAAACGACCGCGCAGTGAGGGGCGCATATGCAAACCAGCCCACATCGGGGGCGTTTCCCACGCCGTAGAGTCCAGCCCCGCCGAGAAAGCTGTAGTAGAGGAGTAAGCCGCCAAAGGCGGTCAGCCAAAAGCTGAAGGCATTCAACCTCGGAAATGCCATGTCACGAGCGCCAATCTGAAGCGGAACTATGTAGTTGGCGAATCCAAACAGGAAGGGCATTCCGACCAGAAACACCATCGTGGTGCCATGCATCGTGAAGAACCGATTAAAGACCTGTGCGCTCAGGACGTGATTGTGGGGATAGGCGAGCTGAAGGCGGATCAAAAGGGCCTCGGCGCCCGCGATGAGCAGGAAAAAGGTCGAGTACAGAATGTACAGAATGCCCAGGCGTTTGTGGTCCACAGTCACTACCCATCCGTGAAGCCTTTCGAGGAACGTGCCGAGCTCCGATGCGGAAGCACTCGGCTCGATCGTAGTGCTGACCGGAAGTGTGTAATCGCTCATATCAAAACCCTGTGATCACTTGAGTGTTTCGAGATAAGCAGTTACCTCGTCCAGTTGCTTATCGCTCAGTTGCATTGCGGGCATAAGGGCACCGTTCTTGAATGTGTCCGGCGATTTGATCCATTGGCGAAGATTCGTTGGCGTGTTGTTCATCGCGCCAGAGGCCAGTGTCGTTCTGCTCATGAGGTGAGTGAGATCAGGACCGAACCTTCCGGTTGCCGACGTTCCAGAGATCGTGTGACAGTTCATGCAGGCCTGCGCCTCAAAATCTCTTCTGCCTGCTGCCACCGCAGGATCTTGTAACGCCGGTTGCTGTTGATTTTTGATCCATGCGGCAAACTGTCCTGGAGTGTCGACGTATACGCGCAGCAACATCAACGCGTGCTGTGAACCGCAGAACTGTGCGCACTGACCGAGGTACAACCCCGGCGTCTGAGGATCCATCCACATGCTGTTCACATGGTTTGCGATCAGATCGGTCTTGCCAGCCAGCCGCGGAACCCAGAAGCTGTGGTTGACGTCTGCTGAGGTCAGCTTGAGAAAAGCCGCCTCCTGCGCTCCTGCGGAACTGACCGGGATATGAAGTTCGTTCGCAGTGATAACTCCGTACTTCGGATACCGGAACTCCCACCAGAACTGATGCCCGATTACTGTAACGTCAAGGGCTGTCTTGGGCTTTGGTGCGTCCTGGATGGCGAAAATAATTCTGGCAGTTGTTAGAAACAGAACAACCACAATCAGAACAGGAATTACTGTCCACGCCAATTCGATTTGAGTGCTGCCGTAGATCTGGGCTGGCTCGCCCGCCGGGTCGGTCTTACGTGCTCGAAATCGAAACAGGACAACCGCGAGCAATCCGCCTACAACCAGAAATATCCCACCAGTAATTGCAACCACAAAGATCGAGAGATCGAATATCTGATGCGCAGGTGTGGATGCAGGAGCAAGTGTGGTTGGGATACTGTTTTGTGCCAGCAACGTTGTTGTCCGAAGAAGGCATGCGGTGGCGCTGCCGAAACAAATCAGACGTTGAGTAGGCACCATCTGCATCTTTCGAACTCCCTCCACCGCGCAAGTTTGGCGTTTATTCGATCTGATCGCCAGAGTGGGACCGCTGACTGTCGTGTACTTTGGTGCGTCAGACAACGTGATAGTAGCAACTGAATGAGCGGGTCGAAATTACATGTTCCTACTAGGAAGGAGTTGGCGCGAATCCAGGAGGCCGATGGGAGCAGAAGGGCAAGGAATGGAAAACACAACAGTACGCGCAGTGGGAGGAATGACAGTAAGTCGCGAGTTTCAGTTGAGTCGTCCCCGTGAGGACTATTTGCTTTTCCAACTCCCTCGCTCGTAAACCTCGCGAAGTTCCGATCGGCACTTAAGCGCGAAATCGTTCAGAGGGTCCGCATGTTGCTCCAGAGCCACTAATTTGATTTGGTCGATTGTCATGTTCTTCTCGCCGTATGTTGCGACCAGCTTTTTTACAAACACCTCGGCGGCTTCGAGTACGCTGCGAGATGCGAAGAGCCTGATTCGATTCACCAGCGCGTACATCGCCACAATCTCGTCGATGTTTTCCAGGCTTTGTGAAAGTGCTTTTGCGTAACAGCCCGTTCCCTGGCGTATGAATTCCGAATAGAGTTCCTCGCGTTGAGCGATTTCGCGATTGGTTAGCTCTCGCTGTGCGACGCTTCGCTGGAGCACGAAATTGCTAAGAACGGGAGTTGAAGCGCCAATGACAGAGCCGCTGAGCGCGGCCAAAACGCTAGTCAGGGTACTATCCATCGAATCCTACCTACCTTCGTGCCACGAGCAACGCTGCCCGTGAGATCCCGCCTATTGCGGCAATTGGCCGATAGCTCTTTTCAGATCAGCCTCCGCCAACGAGAGGCCGCAATTTGCCTCCAATAAGGATGCAGTAGCACCTGCCAGGTCCGCTTGAGTCTGACTTCGGACAGAACTGAGCGCAGCATTCTGCTCAAACTGCCGATCCGCCAGCCGGGCTGCCTCCGTTCGGACCGTTACAACTTGTCCGGCAACTTCGACCATCTGCCTGAGCTCATCAATTCTGTCGTAGATGGCTTGCACCTGCACTTCGATCTCCGACTGCAGCTTGTCCACGGCTACTTCCGCAGAGTGAGCCTCGGTCCGCGCTTCGCGAACGTTAGCTTCGCGGCGCCCACCGTCGAAGAGGTCGTAGTTCAGTGAGAAGCCAAACGTCCCGAAATTATGAACGAGAAATGGCACGCCACTTTGATAGCTGTAGCGTGAGAGTGCGGTTACATCGGGGATGTATGCGTCCTTGGCTGCCGCTAGCCCAGCTTGCGCCTTTGCGAGAGTCCGCCGGGCTACTTTGAGATCTTGGTTCTGGTCGAGTGCGATCCGGACTGCGTCAGCTCGAGATGGAATGTTGAGCGCTGCCGCAGCAACTCCGGGATCGAGATCAATCGGGGTATTCACCGGGAGCCCAAGAGTATCTGCGAGCTGACGCCGCAAGTCATTTCCTTGCAACCGCAAGGTCAAGCTCTCCTGCTGCGCTTGCAGGATGCTGGCTTTACTCTGGAGCGCCGATACTTCCAGTGCATTTCCGCGCGCCACATCGCTGCGACTTTCCTCATCCTTGACCTGAGCGGCGGCTAACTGATCCTGAGATGCCTCAAGCTTCTGCTCATTAATCAAGATGTTGTAATAGAGCTGGCGGACTTGCAGCGCAATCGCATCTTGAGTTTGATCAAGCTGTGTTTTCGCAACGAGAACATCCTCCTTTGCCGCAATATTCGCCTTGTGGATGCGGAACAGCTGCGTAAGAGGCTGCTCCAACCCCACTCCCCCTGTATACCCAGTAGCAGAGCCTTGATCTATAACGAGCGATCTAGATGGTACCGGCCCGGTTGAGGGATAACTCCCGAATGCGCCAGCAGGTATCTGGATGCCAGCGAGCTCTGTTATGTGAAGTGTGCTGCCACTCGCCTTGATTTGTGGCAAATAGTTGGAGCGCGCTTCGTCTTTCTTGCTCTCCATCTGCTCGACAGAGAGCGAGCGAAGACGAATAGAATGATTCTGCCTTAGCGCAAGATCGATTGCCTGCTCGAGTGTTAGTCGCATTGGAGTCGGAGATGATTGTTGTGCCACCACCCGGGTGCCGAACAGCGAGCCCAACAGAGAAAGAGGCAAGAACAACCAGGCTGCTGAACGCAGCCCCCGCGGCCTGATGGAGGCTGGCGTCGTAACTTGCCTCCCTTTATGGAGCGTGCTTCTCATTTAGCCTCCACGGGAACGGCAATGACTTGTCGATACCGGGTTGGCAGACATGAAAGCAACCAGGACGACACATGCAGGCCGGCAACTCCAAGCAACTGGTGCGTTGCCAGAGTCGGGTGAGCCTCAGGCGCCTTGACGTCAGGACTTGTCATTGCTCGCCGTCCGATCTGGCCTCAGCCTTCACCGTATGAACGATGACAACTGCCGAGAATCCAGGCCGAAGCCGTTCCAGATAGGGCTGCCCTCGGAGTAGCACAATCTTGACCGGGACTCGCTGCACCACCTTCGTAAAGTTGCCCGTCGCATTATCCGGCGGTAGAAGCGCAAACTGGGAACCACTTGCGGGAGATAGCTGGTTGACTTTGCCGTGAAACACTCGATTCGGAAATGTATCAATCCGAACGTCTGCCGAGTCGCCAACTCGCATGTTGGTCAGTTGGGTCTCTTTGAAATTAGCTTGCACCCAAACCTCACTTTGTACGAGATCGATTGTCTGCGTCCCCGGAGAGACTAACTGACCGGCGAGGACATGACGCTCTCCAACGGTTCCATCCGTTGGTGCCAAGATTCGCGTATAAGCCAGGTTGACCTCCGCGACCACGATGGCAGCTTTCTTGGCCGCTATGTCAGCTTTGTAAACATCGTCTTTCGTGTTGAGAGCTTCTCGCTGGCGCTTGGCGGCCTCAAGTTGACTCTCGCTGGTAGCAAGAGCCCCCTCGGCGCGCGCGAGGTCCGCTTTGCGCGCATCAAGCTGGCCGCCGAGCTGTCCTTCCTGAGCTGTGGCCGCTTCAAGCTGTTGGTGCGTTGCGGCTTTCGCATCGAACAAGGCTTGCTGGCGGCGCAACTCAGTCAAGGCTCTGTCGAGTTCAGGCGAAACCGCAGCAATGCCGGCCTTTGCCGCATTTCTCGCAGCCTGTGCCTGAATAACTCCGGCCTTTGCGGCGTCAATCTGAGCATCCTGTATTTTCTTGGCTGCCTGATTGTCTTCAAGAGCAGCTTCGGATCCGGCTAACGCCGCTTGGGCCTGCTTCAAAGTAGCCCGGTAGTCCTCGTCGTCGAGTTCGATGAGCGCCTGGCCTACCTTGACACTTTGATAATCACCGACGTTGACCCTTCTAACGGTGCCGGAAATCCGTGTGCTCAAAGGTGTCATATCGGCCTTCAGGTAGGCATCGTCTGTCTTCTGGTCAGGACGACTCCCCTCCCAACCGGTCCAGTGCCCAGCGATACCGAAGAGAAGACCCGCGGCAGCAAACAAGATGATCAACGGAATGATCCACGATTTTTTACTCATGCCTCAGAGCCTCCGGCCTCGTTTAGATTCATTTTTCTTAGCCTTGCTCATTCGTGTCACCACTCAGTGCACTCCGAGTACGCTGCAAGTAGCGTCCTGAGCGAGGTCATAGAGAGAGTTCCAAAGACGGGACAGGTAGAAGTCGTGTTGATGCAACCCAACGACGAGCAAATCTGCTCTTTGCTCTTTCAAAAAGTTGAGAATTGCACGCACCTCTTTGCCAACTACGATCGAGCCGTATGTATGAACGCCTAGTTCTCGCGCCGTGTTGGCCGCCTTCTCGTGCATTTCGCTGTGAAATTTCTGTCGCTCCTCCATCATTGCGGCGGACGCGCCTGGATCCACGACGACAGAAAACGAAGTGTAAGCGGGAAGATCTCCCAGGATTAAAATCGTAGCTAGTTCTGCGTCATATGAACGAGCGAGATCAATCGCCGTGCGTAAAGCGCGCTGCGATTCAGGGAGATCATTCAAGGCGACGACAATCTTGGAGAACATGAGAGCAACTCGGCTCTATCGTAAGGAGCACCTCGTCGGATCGCCATTACATGTTTCTGGTAGTACCGGAACTACATGCCATCGTGAGCAGGATGTTGCTGGAGTGTCCTTGCAGCTCGCGTACAAGGAATATGTAATTTATCAATCTGGGATGGGTTGCTACCATCGCGTTGTTCACCTGCCGGGGTGCGTTCCATTCCGGTTCGGGCGGACACGACGACGCATACCGCGGGACGCGGTGGTGGTCGGTAGGAATGCGAACAGCTAAAGGAGATTACTTTGCCATATCGCAGCGTAAATCCAGCCACTGAAGAAGTTCTCAAAACCTTCACTGAGCACACTGATCAAGAAATGATGGACGCCTTGGCCAAAGCGGATAATGCGTTCGTGTCCTGGGCAGCACGCCCGATCCAGGAGCGCGCGAAGATCATCGCCCGCGCCGCTCAGCTTCTTCTCGAACAGAAGAGCGAACTGGCCAAACTAGCCACCCTCGAGATGGGAAAGCGCATTGCGGAAAGTCGCGGCGAAGTCGAACTTAGCGCCGCCATCCTCCAGTATTTCGCAGACAACGCAGCGACGTTTCTCGCACCTAAGCCAATCAAATCTGCCATGGGAGACGCGCATCTCGAATTCTCTCCATTCGGCGTCCTGTTGAGCATTCAGCCATGGAACTACCCCTATTACCAGTTGTCGCGGTTTGTCGGTCCGCACTTAATGTCCGGCAACGTGATGCTGTTGAAGCATGCGCCGGGCGTGCCTCAGTGTGCAGTCGCCTTTGAACGGATTCTGAAGGAAGCCGGCCTTCCGGAAGGAGTCTACACCAATCTCTTTCTGAGCAACGATCAGGCTGGAACCTTGATAGATGATCCTCGTGTCAAAGGGATTGCGCTCACCGGTTCGGAGCGTGCAGGAGAGGCCTTGGCGTCGAGGGCTGGCAAGAACCTCAAGAAGTCCACCATGGAGTTGGGTGGAAGCGATGCATTCGTTGTCCTCGACGACGCCGACCTCGACCATACCGTGGCTATGGCCATCCTCGGACGGTTCGGAAACAACGGACAAACATGCATCGGGGCAAAGCGATTCATCGTTGTCGAATCGATACTTGACAAGTTCCTTCCGCGCTTCATAGCTGCCGCAAAAAAGTTGAAACTCGGAAACCCGCTCGACGAAAGCGTAACGCTCGGGCCGCTCTCGTCTGACAGTGCGTTGCAGCTGATTCTGCGGCAGATCAATGACGCAACGAGGCATGGAGCAAAGGTTTTGCTCGGCGGAAATCGGTCGGGAACGGTGGGAGCATTCCTGGAGCCCACCTTCCTCACTGGTCTCACGCCTGACAATCCCGCATACAAACAGGAATTCTTTGGTCCAGTTGCACTCATCTTTCCGGCGAGGGACGAAGAAGAAGCGATCGCAATTGCAAACGATTCGCCGTTTGGCCTCGGTGGGTCAGTCTACTCCTCTGATATAGAGAGGGCCAAACGCGTTGCCAGTCGTATCGAGACAGGGATGGTCTTCATCAACTATCCGGATGTGAGCTGGCCTGATCTTCCGTTCGGCGGAATCAAGAGGTCTGGATACGGCAAGGAACTCTCCAACCTGGGGTTTGAGGAGTTTGTAAACAAGAAGCTCGTGCTCGTTCCCAATATTCCGGCGGAAGCTCACTAGCCACCGCCTACAGCATAGAAGGTCGCTAGATGCAGAAGCCCATTCTTGTGGTCACGTCCCATTTCATCAAGCCGGTCGAAGCGCGAATCGAAAGCGAATACGAAGTTAGGCGAAAGACCGACGGGACATTATTTACGCGCAACGAGCTCCTTGCAGCAGCAGAGGGCGCCGATGCGATTCTCATCACGCCATTTGACAGACTCGATGTAGAATTTTTCAGTCGAGTGTCCCCGTCCGTCAAAGTGATTTCGACCAATTCTGTGGGCTTCGATCACATCGATATGCACGCGGCAGCCGAACGCAACATCGCGATTGGATACACGCCTGCGGAAGTGACGGATGCGACGGCGGATATCGTGATGCTCTTGCTTCTCGGAGCGAGTCGGCGAGCATTCGAAGCACAGGAGTTGGTCAGAAACGGCGAGTGGACGATCCCAAGCGCCCAGGCGCTTCTTGGCTGGCAGGTGACAGGCAAGAACCTCGGGATTCTCGGGATGGGGCGTATCGGGCAAGCGGTAGCGGAGCGTGCAAGAGGTTTTGGAATGAAGATCCATTACTCCAACCCTCAGCAGTTGCCGGCAGACAGGGCTGGAGACGCGGTATTTCATGCAGACCCCCTTGAGCTTGTGAAGGTGAGCCAGTTCCTTAGTCTGAATGCCCCTGAAACGCCGACAACCCACCACTTCCTCAACGCCAGGACGATCGCTCTCCTTCCCGAGCACGCCATCATCGTGAACACGGCACGCGGTGGTCTGGTAAAGGACGATGACTTGATCGATGCTCTCAAGAGCGGTTGGGTCGCCGCAGCCGGTCTTGACGTTTACGAAGGAGAACCAAAGCTCAATCCAGGTTACGTGGAACTCAAGAATACGTTCCTGCTACCACACATCGGAACGGCAACAATTGAGAGCCGCACCAACATGGGTATGGTCGCACTCGACAACATTGATGCCGTCTTGAATGGAACGGCAGCGCCTTCGCTTGCCAAAGCGTAGCGTCAGGTGGAATTCTCACGCGTTAATGCAGAGACGGTACTTGAAAAGGAGAAGAGATGAAAACACTTAGAGTTGCAGGGATTCCAGCGCTATTGGTTCTCTGCGTAGGAATGGCGCTTGGCCAGGATGTTGCTCACGATGTGGACAAGGGAGCAACCAAGACTGGAAACGTAGTGAAGCACGTAGGAAAGAAGGTAGAACACGCATCGAAATCTGGCGTCAAGGATGCGGGCCACGGGACCAAGGTAGTTGCCAAAGACTCTGCGAAGGGTGTGAAGAAGGCCACGAAAAAGACTGGAGAAGGGATCAAGGACGCAGCCAGCAAGTGAGTGCTTTCGAAATCAACCTGGATCCTGGCCAATTCAGTACGACTGTCCCGAATTTCATCAAGAGCAGAGCTAGGTTACAAGAAACCCGGGAGCTCACAAAACACAAGCTCCCGGACCTCTTTGGACACCATTCACTCAGTGATCGTTCTGGCCACATCCATCTTCGTATTCAAGTTCCTGCACCTGGCAGCGATTGTGCTCGTGCCAGGTTTCCTCGCAAACATTCAACACTACCGGCCGCTGGAGACCGGACCTGTAGCCTCGCTTGGGCTGTGGCGCAGAGAGACTATGCCTCGGCAGGTCCTGCTCAGCAGCGCGAGTATCTTCTCAGGACACAAATGCCCGAAATCGATTGGCATCATTGATGAATGCCCGGGCCATTGCTCGACAGGGTCGCAATGGCAAGGTTGGGTATATCGGGCGCCGTTACTCTCTTGATGATAAATACGGTTTTATCATCGATACGGTCGAGCTCGCCCGTCTGTATTAAGTGCTCGTCATTCCGAAGTGCGTAATCCAGAATTGCGTTGCAAATATCCCTGGCCGGCCTCTCCTTGCATTCCCTGAAGATCTGTTCGATCTCCTGCCTATCCTGTTCATCGTCACCGTCATAGACTCCATCTGTATAGAGGAAGATAAGGTCGCCAATATTCATGAGAGTGATTTCATCCAAGTCAGACGCAGTTATCTGCTTTGGCCGAAGCATGATCGATACATACCTGCTCCGGTCAGGATGATCTTCGGGAATCTCTAATCCTAGCGAAGGGAATTGCACCATGCGATCCCATCCAATATCCATGAATTTCCCTAATTCCGCAGAGAACACAAGTGGCGGTGGATGGCCGAAGTTTACGAAGCGAAAGAGGCCGTCAGGTCGAATCTCGCCGTAAACCATGGTCGCGATCTCTCGAGTGTTGTTCTCCGTGTCGAAGCCCAATGCGTTTCTCGCAGTGACGGACTGTGCGAGTCTGAGGTTCAGTATCTCGAAGACATCCGCCGTCGTCCTCCCGTTGGAGTCTAGTTCGCAAAGCATTGCTGTATGGAAAGTGTCATGTACGGTGGAAGCGATCTTGGCCGCAATGCTTCCATGTCCCTGAGCATCTACCAGCAGCACTCCGGCGGTGGTATAGAGTTCATGCAGGTTCTCAGCAATTCTCGATTGTTCTGAACTCTTGGCCATCCTGTATTGGGCGGCCGTAATCGAGTCGTAATCCGGCCTTGATTTCAGCCACTGCAAATGGGCATCGACAACATTTATGGCTGTTAAGCCATCTGGAAGCGGCTCGAGATATTGTCTGGCCAATTTGTTAGCGCGCCCGATACGAGCATCGATGTTATAGCGCTGCTGAAAGTTGATGTACTCAAAGAGGTCCCCGTCCGCATTTGCCGCAGGAATCGAGTTGCCGAACATTTCGATCCCGGCCAATTGCGGAATCACCCCCTCCACTGGCTTTAATCTCTTACGGAGGTACTCATCAATAGTTGTCGAGATGGTCACACGACCTCAATGGTACGAAAACGTGAAGACTACTTGTCCACATCACAGAGTGTGTCGTTCTGAGGACATCGGGATATTAGCAAAAGACAGGCGACAAAAAAAACTACATATTCCTGTTAGCGTGCGTTCAGAGTGCGACTCGAGGCGCTTCTCGAGCAGAAAAGTGGCTCCGTTCGAGACATCGGTTCCTACCGCTCTACAGGATTCGCATTACATTTTCTGCATGACGCGATGCGCACTTGAAACAGATCGAGTCACGTTGCGGAGGAAGGCGCCCGAAGACACATTAGTTAGCAGGAAGATGTAATGTTCTCGATCCCAATGCAGTCGTAGGATGACCATGCATCGAAACCTGATCTCCGAGCTGAGCAGCATCCACTTTCCGACCGCGGCCACGTTTCAAGCAAAGAGCGCGAGCTCCCGGACGTCAAACGTTCGCATGGTGTGGCATGGGATCTGCACCCGACTACCTCATGCAATGGGCTTGTTACTCACTGGGTCTTGACTAAGAGGAACGGGTTCGCGTCACTCGAACTCGAAGTGTGCTCAAGTAGCAGAAATGTTGGAGTGCGTATGAACCAGTTCATTGAGCTTCTGGAAAGACACGGCTACTGGGTATTGTTCGCATCCGTGGCCGGTCGCCAGGCTTGTTTGCCTGTACCGGCGAACTTGTTGTTGCTCGCCGCGGGTGCACTTGCTGGCCAGGGGAGGCTAAATCCTGTGGCGATTCTCGCGTGCTCAGTGGCGGCGTTTATTCTGACGGATCTTGCCTGGTATGAAGCCGGGCGACGGTGGGGAACAAAAACATTGCATTTCTTTTGCCGTGCCTCCCAAGATCCCCACTCATGCGTCGAGACACTGGTGAAAAACTTCTCAAACCGGGCTCCGAAGTCGCTTCTCATTTCGAAGTTCGTCTTTGGGCTCGATGCCGTTGCCTCTCCGTTATCGGGCATCTGCGGCATAAGCTGGAGTCAGTTCGTGATCTTTGACGGGCTCGGAGCATTGGCTTGGTCATCCGCATACATGATTGCAGGCTACGAGCTGCACAATCAGCTTGATCGAATCGCTGCCGATTCTCGGAGGACTGGAGAGATCTTGGGGTTTGCAGCAATAGCTGCACTTGGATGTGTCCTTGTCCTTAGGCTATTTCGCTGGTATCGCTTCCTTTACGAATTCAGGCTCGCACAGATCTCTCCTGAGGAACTCAATGACAAGCTAAAGATAGGCGATCAAATACTCCTACTGGATTTGCAAGGCAGGGACAAACCGACCAGCGAGGCACTGGCGATTCCAGGGTCCATTCGAATGGATCCACGCCGACTCGAGTGGTACATCAAGCGATACCGAGGCGTAGATCTGAGGACCGATAGAGAGGTGATCCTCTATGGTGCGTCTTCCAAAGACTCAACTAGTGCCCGGGTTGCCCTGGCGCTGCGTCGCAGGGGATTTGAAAAAGTTCGGCCGCTATCCGGGGGCTTTGGGGCGTGGCTCAGTCGAGGCTATCCGGCCATCCGCAACCCACCTATGTTGTCGGACACAGAACATGAAGTGTTCGCGCTACGGGAGGTTCTTCGACATTCACGGATGCATGTAGCCCGGCTGCTTAACAGGAGTGTCGCCGATATTGACCGGGTATTGAAACGCGTAAAGGAGCGCATTCAAAACTCGCATGATGCCGACTTGCCATTGCTTAAGAAGAGTGACATAGAAAAACCGCTAAAGATCGCGCAGGATCTGCATGGAACGCCGCCGTAGGGCCAAGCAAGTGCGCCTGATTGAGAGTCACGGCCCTTCCGCCGGATTGGCCAGGACACTGTTATTGGATCAGTTGTATCCCAATGATGAAGTTCGAATACGTATTTCCAGGGGAGGCAACGGAGGCTTCGGAACTGGCAATAGTCCGCCTGGTGCACACATTCATCGAAAGCTGGGTGTCTTGTATTGACTCGCCGCCGGTGTTCAGACCACCTGATGCACGTCTTGATGTGCACTCGTTGAGTAAGATCAAAAACAAATCCATGACGCGCTAGGCCCTCGTCGCGAGACCGGCATGAGACAGTGGCAAAGCCACGGTGAAGACTGCACCGCCAGTTTGGTTATTCTCCGCCCAAAGGCGGCCCCCATGGGCTTCAACGATGGAGCGTGACACGGCCAAGCCTATACCCATGCCTTTCTCCTTTGTCGTCATAAAGGCGTCAAAGATTTGCTCCAGATCATGGACTCCCGGCCCGTTATCGATCACTTGGACCAGCATCCTGTCTGAATCTGTAACAGCCGCTCGGAGCGTTACCAGCGGGGCCACCTGTTGTCCTTCCAAGGCCTCGATGGCATTCACGATCAGATTAATGAAGACTTGCTGAACCTGAATTTGATCGACAGGAACCGGAGGGAGACACTCGTCGAAGTGGCACTCGACGGGTACGGCGCGCTTTTTCGGGTCCTCTTGCACAATTCGGACAACTTCATTGAGTATGTCCGGAATCCTGACATCTTGCTTGACGAAGGACTCCTGCTTGAAGAGTGCTCGAATATGTTGCATTGTCTCGTCAGCCGCGCGGGCATCTCGTATAGTCCGTTCAATCGACGAATCTACCTCCGTCACATTCGACGGAGCTGCCTTCAACCACCTCTTCGCCGCCTGCGCGTTTGCAAGTATCGACATGAGTGGCTGGTTCAGTTCGTGAGCGATCGAGCCCGCAAGTTCAGCGACGGTCGCCAACCGCGAAGCTTTCGCGAGCTTGTCACGCGTGTCGCGAAGGTGGTCTTCCGCCCGTTTCCGATCATCGATGTCCATTGAGAGGCCATACCACTGTATGATCTTGCCCTGGGGATCACGCAAAGGTTCGCCCATCGATTGATACCATCGGTACTCTCCATCTGCGCGTCGCAAGCGGTGTATTGCTCTATATGACTCCCCGGTGCTGATTGCCCGGGCGAATGCCTTCACGGTCTCCTCTCGATCATCAAGATGAATGAAGCTCTCCCACCCGCGACTAATTATTTCTTCGAAGCGAACTCCAAAATAATCAAGGAATCTTTGAGAGAGATGGGTTGTTTCCCCAGCCGGCGACACTGACCAGAGCATTGAGGGAATGGTTTCGATGATGCCAAGAAGTTCATGCTCTCGCATCTGAAGAGCACTTTGAGTCCTCTTCAAAACGTCGATATCGAAGAGAAATCCGTACCATTTAACGATCTTCCCTTCGTCATCTCGAAGAGGGAGGCTACGGTTCAAGAACCAGTGGTAGACTCCGTCGGCACCACGGCAACGTAGCTCCTGCTCAACAGGTTCTGCTGAGGCCAATCCTGCCTGCCGGTTTGCCAACACTCGATCGATGTCGTCGGGATGGATCACACTCGCCCAGCCTCCTCCCAGCGCCTCTTCTGTCGTCTGACCGGAATAGTCCAACCAACTCTGGCTCAGAAAACCCAATTTTCCGTCTGGCGAAGAGATTCCTACGATTGCGGGCATTACATCAATGAGGGTCCGAAGCTCTCTCTCGCTCCTCCGGAGTGTTTCCTCTGCTCGCTTCCGATCATCGATGTCCACCGAGAGGCCGTACCATTGAATGATCTTGCCGTCGGAATCGCGCAAAGGTTCGCCCATCGTGTGATGCCACCGGTACACTCCATCTGCGCGTCGCCAGCGGTTTATTACGTTGAATAATCCTCCGGTTTCGAGCGCACAGGCGAATGCCTTCCCAGTCTCCTCTTGATCATCGGGATGAATGATTCTCATCCACCCCCAATTAAGGAACTCCTCGAAGGGAACCCCAAAATAATCAAGGAATCTTTTAGATAGATGACTGGGTTCTCCGTTCGGCCACAATGACCAAAGATTTGAGGGAATTGTTTCGATAATGCTAAGGAGTTCATGTTCTCGCATCTGAAGAGCACTTTCGGTCTTCTTCAATGCGTCGATATCGAAAAGAATCCCGTACCACTTAACGATTTTCCCTTCATCATTGCGGAGAGGGAGATTGCGATCCAGGAACCAGCGATAGGTTCCATCCGCCCGCCGGCAACGAAACTCCATCTCAACAGGTTCTCCTGAGTCCAATCCCGCCCGCCAGTTTGCCGACACTCTGTCAGCGTCGTCAGGATGGAGCGCACCCGCCCAGCCCCATCCCATTGCCTCTTCTCTCGTCTGGCCGGAGTACTCCAACCAGCTCTGGCTCAGAAAATCAGCTGTCCCATCGGGCAAGCAGGTCCCCACGTAGGCGGGCATTACATCAATGAGGGTCCGAAGCTCTCTCTCGTTGTAGAGGATCTTCTCTTCCGCCGTCTTGCGCTCGGTGATGTCGGTAACCGCACCGATAAACTCGCGATTGCCAGATTCATCCCTTAAAACGTGAGCTATCGCGTGGACGTACTTGACTCGCCCGTCAGGCAGTAGCAAGCGATACTCATGCTCGAAGCCACGGGCTGTCTGGGATGCGCGATCGACGACCTGTTGAAAGAGGGCCCGATCTTGTGGATGAAGACGCTCCGTCAGCATATTCAAGGTCGGCTTCGCGCCACAATCAAACTCGAAGATGCGATAGGTTTCGTCTGACCAGACAATCTCTCCCGTGTCGGGACCCCACCCAAAGCTGCCGGTGTGACTGAGTCTTTGGGCTTCGGCCAGGTAGGCTTCGCTCCTCTGCAACTCCTGAGTGCTCTCCAGGAGTTGTTCCTCGGCTCTTTTCTGGCCATCAATGTCGACACTTGATCCGTGCCACTTGATAATTTCTCCACGATCCCCTCGCATCGCGAGTTTGTGGTGCAGCATCCAGCGATATTCCCCGTCAGCCCGTCGCACTCGCGCCGTGCCCTCAAAGCCCTCTCCTGTCGAGATCGACTCCCGCCATCTCTGTACAAAAGCTTCGACATCTTCCGGATGAATAAAGGAAGTCCATTGCCATCCCAACACCTTCTCGAGCGGCTGCCCTATGAAGTTGAGCCACGCCGGATTGAAGAAATCAAGGTAGCCATCCGGTCGGGCGGTGTGGATCAGCGCGGGCGACGAGTCGACAATCTGGCGAAAAAATAGCCCCTGATCGTCGACCGGGATTGGGTCGTCTTTCGCCATGGTGGACATGGTAAACCGTCCAGACAGCTCTTCCTAGTATTCTCCGGACCCCAAAATGTCAAGGGCAGAAAAGCCACCGCGACTTCGAGGTGAGCCGCAAAAGAGCGCGGCCTCAAGCTGCGATGCCGCGGTGATCCATATCTCCAACAATCCGAGTGAGATTACGGCATCGCAGAGCCTAGGGGCAAACTCAACTAGACACACACTGAACCGGATCAATTCGACTAGAGCATCTCCGTCCAGAATCATTAGTGCCGAATTCATTCCGATTGTCGTGCCAGGTTGAGAATTTGCGGACCCGGGCGAAAGCAGTTCCCGTGGCTCTTTGGACCTCAATCATTCGCTGAGAATCTATCCACTGAAAGGTCAGCGTTGCGAAGCGCGCAATTCTGCCTCGTGCTTCGTTTCCTCGCGGTAAATCTGGGCCAGGGTACAGAGCGCAGTCAGAACGGCCGAGGCACCGAGCAGGAGGGCCAGAGAGTGCTTCAACAATTGAACGCCGACAAATGCCCCGGAAAACATCATCAACACTGAGCCGACGCGCCGGCGCCACCGGGGATTGTTGCCTGGCGTGAGTGAAAAGTCGAAGGCCAGTGCCGCAACCGTAAGCGTAAGTACAGTTGTCGTCAGTTCTGGCACTGCGAGCCGCCTGACCGTACCGTTGCGCATCCCCATTCCCAGTGCAGTCAAAGCGATCATCACGTAGAGTGCCGCGGAGATCTGTCCTCGCCGCGCTTCGAAGTACCACGAGACCGTCATTGCGCCTAATAGAAACAATGTCTCGATCCCAAGCGCAGCAGCAAGCCATATATTGCGCCGTTGTCTCCCGAGCAAAGAGTCGAGCTTTCCGGCAAGGAACCCGCCCAGAAGCGCGAAACCAAGCGCGCTGGAAGATCGCCCGATCGATAAGCCTGACACTCCGCCAAATGCAAAGCCCAGAAAGACGATATTGCCAGTCATGTTGGCGGTGAATACATGGCCCATTGCTATCCAGCTCCCGGCATCGACCAAGCCGGTCACGAACGTCAGGCAATAGAGAGACCCATACAGGACGCGTTCGCTATTTGTGAGGGAATCCATCAAGGTCCTGTTTTCAAAACTTATAGCCGGTCCAAAACGCCCAGTAGTTCAGATTGCGGCCGGGTTGTGTCTCCCTTAGGAAACGGCCTGCATAGAAGATGCCGTAGTCTCCCTGGAACCACAGGTGACGGTTCGCCTGCCATCGGATTTCAGTGCCAGGTCTGTTTCCAACAAATCGGGCGCGACTACCGTCCGAAGCTCTGATGAGAAATCCGGGTACGGCATAGACGCCGTCGTCCAGGCTCTGTCTCCATTGGAAGATCCAGTCAAAAGACAGAGAGACATTGCCGGGAGCAGACGCTTCTACGTGAGGATGTACGTCAATGAAGTTGATTGGTCCTGGACCTGTTGTCGCCAGAACGCCGAAGTAGTTGCCTTTGGGGTAAAGCGGATTGAAAGTGCCGAGCGCGTTCTTCGCTGGATGATCTCCGCTCGAGATGTCCGCTTTTAGGCTGAATCGCGGCTTCAACGGAATTGTCGGAATCCTATAGCCCGTCTCCGTTGCGACGGTCCAGGCGCGGATGTCTGCCGCGCCGAAGCTGCCAAACTGCCAAAGTGCTTCATCGTCGAAATCCCAGCCCGGGCGTTCGCTGGCGACAGGCCTCGATACTCTCACGCCTAGTGAGTGGCGGAGTTCATGTGCCGTTCCCCTCTCATAAGCGCCCTCTTTCCGATCCTGGCCCAGGTAGTAAAGATCCAGCTGCATTTTGTCAGGAATGTGACCGGTTGCATATGCGCCCCAGAAGCCTACGGCGTGATCTGGAGCGTTGTCGAAGAAGCCTGCTTTATCTTCGTCGGGCCTCATCGCAAACCCATCCACTTGCCAGGCATGGGTCTTGGTACGTACCAGGAACCCGTCGAAGCTGAGCCTCACGTTGGGGCCTTCGCGTACATCCATAAGCCGACCCGAGCCGTACTCCAGTTCCTGTCTGCCAGCTCTCACATGCACCGATCCCCACGAAGTCGCAGCGCCACCCTCCAGAAACCCTGACTGAAAGTCCAGCCGCTTCTCGTCGATCGGACGCGGCCCACCAGTACGATAAGAACTAATGCCGCTCTTCAGTTCAAGGAAGGTCCTGACATGGGGTCCGTAATGAACGTCGGCATAGGCCATGTATCTCTCATTCAGATATCCGTTCATGATGGGCGACTGGCCCCAGTTGTCGTTCCCGATCTGCTCCCACGTCTCGCGTGCTTCGCCGCCGAACGTTACGAACCAATTCCGGTCCGTCTTCCGGAGCGGAATGTACTTGATTGGATCCCAGAAGTCGCAGCGCAGTTTCTTATCGCGTAGAACGCTCCAATCTTCGTCCGATCGAAGTAGCTTGTAGCCACAATCAGGGGCAGATGCCGGCACATTCTGCTGCCCTCGCAGCGCAATGAGCGCTGGCCCGACCAACAGAATGATGGCTGTAGCACAAAGAGACTTGGTCAAAACAACTTCTCACTTAGCTCGGGATAAACCGGAAACCTGCTCTTCCGCCTTGATAGCGGTGTCCCAGCGCTTGCCGGAAAGGCATGCCGCCGCAGCGTGAGCCACATTTGTGTTCCTGGTGTGAACCCAACCACCAACCTGCTCTCCTATCACCATTCCGAGCAGTCCCAGCAGGGCAATGATGGGTGGTGCTGGGCTTTTCACTTTAATAACTCCATACAGCAGGCCAACAAATGCTCCGACCGCAAATGATATGAGCAGACCTTTCATTGAACTCTTCCTCCATTTTTGGGAACTGCGGCTCCCGAGATGCATGAGGTCAGAACGCGAAACAGTCGCATCCCAGGCCCCAGATTGCTTCACCTAACTTGTGCCGGCCCGGCACGTGCGAGTGTCCTTCGCAGCGATGAATAAGCGACCCGGCGGTGGCCGCCTCTACCTGGTGATAGCCTCCGTAGTGCGCGGTTGGAGCCCAGTCCAGCGCTGCCGGCAGCGGCGGCGGAGCAAGTGACTGAAAGTCGTGGCTCGCGTGAACAATTTCTCCTCCCACTACTGTCAGTTGCGACTCGAGGTATTTGATCTCCTCGGCCGGGATCTTGAAGAAGTCGTTGGTCAGCACGGCGAAGTCGGCCATCTGGCCTTCGGAGAGTCCGCCCTTCGCGCCATCTTCGGTAGAAAACCAACTGCTGCCTTGCGTGTAAAGCCGCAGCGCCTCCTCTCGCGTCAGCCGATTGTTCTCCGGGTAGAGTTCCAGTCCTCCAACAGTCTTTCCCGTTACGAGCCAGTAGAGGGACACGAATGGATTAAAGCTGGCGACGCGGGTCGCATCGGTTCCGGCACCCACGGGGCATCCCAGGTCCAGCATTCGCCGCACTGGCGGCGTCTTGCGCGCTGCATCCGCACCGTAGCGGTTCACAAAATACTCGCCCTGGTATGCCATGCGATGTTGCACCGCAATGCCACCGCCCAGCGCAACCACTCGCTCTATATTTCGATCGCTGATTGTTTCCGCGTGATCGAAGAACCAGTGGAGTCCCTTGAACGGAATATCGCGGTTTACCTTTTCAAAAACATTGAGAAAGCGTTCTATCGATTCGTTATAGGTCGCGTGGAGGCGAAAAGGCCAGCGAGCTGCAGCGAGATGACGAATCACTGCATCGAGTTCGCCTTCCAACACTCCGCCCAGGTCTGGTCTCGGCTCCAGAAAGTCTTCGAAGTCCGCGGCCGAGAACACAAGCATTTCGCCGGCTCCATTGAGACGGAGAGTGCTGTCTCCCTGGTGGAGTATTGTGCTGCCAGTCCATCGTTTGAAGTCCTCGAGTTCATGCTTGGGGCGTTGTGTGAAAAGGTTATAGGCAACCCTCACAGTCATTTGGTTACGGTCATGCAGTTCGGTGATCACGCCATAGTCGTCGGGATAATTTTGAAATCCTCCTCCTGCATCAATTGCGCTGGTCACGCCAAGGCGGTTCATCTCACGCATGAAGTGCCGTGTCGAGACAAGCTGATCCTCAAACGACAGCAGCGGCCCCTTTGCGAGCGTGGAGTAGAGTATTCCCGCGTTTGGCCGCGCGATCAGCATGCCAGTCGGATTCCCTTGCTTGTCGCGTTGTATCTCTCCGCCCGGAGGATTGGGGCTGTCCTTCGTATATCCCACGGCACGTAAAGCAGCCGCGTTTAGGAACGCGCGATCATAAAGGTGCAAGACAAAGACCGGCGTCTCGGGCGCCACCGCATTGATTTCGTCAAGTGTCGGCATACGACGCTCAGCAAACTGAAATTCGTTCCATCCGCCTACCACCCGCACCCACTGCGGGGCAGGAGTGCGCGCCGCCTGCTCTTTGAGCATGCGCAGCGCATCGGCCAAAGAGGGTACTCCGTCCCAACGAAGTTCCAGGTTGTAGTGGAGCCCGCCCCGAATGATGTGAAGGTGCGAGTCGTTCAACCCGGGAATGACCGTTTGGCCGCGCAAGTCAATGGTCTCTGTGTCGGGTTTCTTCAAACGAAGAATTTCGGAGTTTCGTCCCACCGAAGAGATCTTCCCGTTCTCAACGGCCATGGCCTCGGCGAAATAAGGCTTTGAATTGGTCGCAATCTTACCGTTATGAAAGATTCTGAGATTTCTCATTAATGCCTCCGCTAGCCTGCCGTTTCGCCGGCGCTATGCTTGAACTCCCTAGCCAATTGTGCGGTCCTGCTATCACGCCGCAAATCCGCCGTCAATCAGCAGTGAAGCGCCGGTAATATATCCCGCCTCGGGACCGGCCAGGTATGCTGCCATTGCGGCGACCTCATCCGCGTGGCCATAGCGCTTTACAGCCATAAACCCAAGCATGGTGTCCGCAAACGGGCCGCTGGCCGGATTCGCCTCGGTATCTACTGGTCCCGGCAGAATGTTATTCACTGTGATCTTTCGACCACCCAGATCGCGCGCAAGTCCCTTCGTGAAGCTGGCAACCGCTCCCTTGGTCAGCGCGTAAACTGACGCCCCCGGGACGGGCACTGTTTCGCAATTCACCGCACCAATTGTGATGATTCTTCCCCCATCCGGCATATGCCGCACTGACTCCTGGGTTGCTGTGAAGACACTTCGCACATTCACCGAAAGCACCTTCTCGAAGTCGTTGACCGGAAAGTCTGTAATCGGCCCGAAGGCGAGCAACCCCGCGTTGTTCACCAGGATGTCGATCTTGCCAAACTCCTGTGCCACTTGCTGCACAGCCGCGCGCACTGCGACCTGATCCGCAGCATCCGCCTTGATCGCGACAGCCCTGCGGCCTCCGTTAAGATTCTCGTCGACGACCTGCTGTGCACGTTGCTGCGAAGAACTGTAGGTGATGGCGACGTCCGCTCCTTCTTTCGCCAGCCGCTTTGCAATAGCCGCGCCAATGCCACGAGAACCACCCGTAACCAGTGCCGACTTCCCACTGAGTGCAGCCATCTTCGTCTCCTCCTGGCCGTTCCCTGTAATTTCCGGAGCAATCGTTACGCAATATCCAATTTGGCTCCGCGGCCATCGAATGAGATGTTGGTCTCGTCGAGTGTTGAGGGCCGCCCGATCAACCGGCCCCGTCCTTGAGTGCCCTAGCCGTGAACCAGTTCCGCTGGAACTTCCCAGCCTGGATGAACCGTGGGCGGGGCGCCGTGGACCATCGTGTAGGCGTACTCGACGCCCATGCCGTAGCCGCCGGCATGGTGCTTCACGACATCCATCACTGCGTCATACGTATCTCTCTTTGCCCAGTCGCGCTGCCACTCGAGCATCACCTGAATCCACGTAACCGGCTTCGCTCCGGCCTGCTCGACGCGTCTCATCGCCGTCTGATGCGACTTTTCATCCAGGTCGCCGCAGAGGTCCTCGACGACATAGACTTCATAGCCATCGTGGATCGCCTGAATCCCGGGGAATGCGACGCAGACTTCCGTCCAAAGACCAGCGAGCACAATCTTCTTGCGCCCCGTCTTCTTCACCGCAGCCACGAATTTCTCGTCGTCCCACGAGTTCATGCTGCTGCGCTCAATCGGCTTTTGATCGGGATAAATTGCCTGCAATTGAGGCCAAAGGTTTCCGCTGAACGACTTCGTTTCGACCGTGCTCAGGATCAGGGGAACATCGAAGATCTTTGCGGCCTTCGCGAAGCCGACAACGTTGTTGATGAGCGACTGTCTGTCGATGCTGGTGACGCCAAACAGCATTTGCGGCTGATGGTCAATGAGGGTGATGACACAGTTATCTGGCGTCAGCAGCCCCTTTTCGCTTCTTGGTTCCAGTTTCATGTATCCTCCGGTTCTTTTGCGTATTACTGAGAGTGGCTCGCCGGCTTTTGCGTCAGCTGAGTCCAAACCCGAGTGGTAGTTGCGCCAAATCGAGTCAAGAGTCCCTTACTCAATAAGTGACCCGTTAAGTCAGGTTCTGACGTTCACATCAAAGGAATGCCGATCGATACTGTGCATTTGGATCGACGACCTGCCGTCAACGAATGCGATAGTAGCAAGAGGAAAACAGCATTGAAATTACATGTTTCTGGTAATTACATCTGGACGCGAGTTTGGAAGAATGTTCTAGGTCATAGCTTGGGAATATGTCTGCCCCAAAGAGGGTGAAGTGCTGTCGCTCTCGCTTTGGATTGTTGGTAGAACGCCGCGGGCACTATCTTTGATTCCGGAAGCCGGACCACAGAATTGTGAGGAGGGTACTACCTTATGCGAGCACTTCATTCTGCGTTTCGTCTTGGCACGGTGGCGATTTTGACCTTCGGCGTTTCAGGCAGTCTGGCGGAGACGCGCTCTGTGAAAGCGGCGCCCACTGTCGCTGTCGGTCCGCAGTACGATACAACGCACGTCTATGTCGCGCCAGAAAATGTTGACGCCTTCGTGAAAGCCTTTCTTGGTACGTTTGGAGGCACCACCACAAAGCAAGTCGTGGTCACCGTCACTCCGACTCCGAGCAGTACAAGCTCCCAGCTTCTGCAGACTCCCGTAGGCACAGTGTCGCTGTTTGGATTCAAGACTCCCGTTCCGTATCCCTTCGGTGCTGAAAGGACTGGCTATCTTGTCACCGACCTCGATAGGGCTATCGTTTCCGCAAAGTCTGCGGGTGCGGATGTCCTGGTGGCGCTGTTTCCTGATCCGATTGGAAGCGATGCAGTCATTCAGTGGCCAGGCGGAATCGACATGCAGCTTTACTGGCACACAACTAAACCTTCATACGTGGCATTTCAGACGATTCCCGAGAACCGCGTCTATGTTTCGTCCGTTCGTGTCAACGACTTCCTTCGAGGTTTCCTGACCTTCTCTCATGGCAAGATCGTTTCTGATGATCCTCACGCGCCCGGGATTGAGATTGGCCGACCAGGTGACGCATTCCGGCGCGTCCGCGTCGAATCTCTTTTCGGCAAGCTCACTGTTTTTGTTACGGATGGTCATCTCCCGTACCCTTATGGACGGGAGCTAACTGGCTACGAGGTTTCGAGTCTTTCCGATACGCTCGCGAAGGCTGCGTCGCTGGGCGTCAGCATTCTTGTTCAGCCATATTCATCGAGTGGGCGGACTGCTGCAATCGTCGAATTCCCCGGCGGATACGTTGCAGAGATTCACGAGATAAATAGGTAGTGTTCGCTGTTCAAGAGACTGGCGAATCAGGTCGTTTCCCGTGAAATGGGCCAGTTCACCATGGTTTCTGACGTCTTTACGCAGGACGAAGCCGACCCCGAGTTGCGCTTCGAGGCGACTTGAAGTTGGCTGCATCACTGCCCGCGATCCACAACGGGATGTGCATTTGCAAAGCGCCGACTTCTTCGATGTAGCCGACTATCCCGTGGAATGCCGTCCATGTGAGTGAAGAGTCGCATTTCCGAACCGGTATCATGGAATGTCAATTCCCTGATACCAGGGTGATAATTCCCTGTTTGGCAGTTTCACTTTAGATCTGATGGAAGCCCCCGAATATCGGATTCCACGGCTACTGCCGACCGTGTCCTCGTTCGAAAAGAACGACCAGCACACTTGACCGCTCACCACATATCAATTTTCGGATAGGCGGCGACTCGACAGGAATCGATGATTTGTTGAACATTTCAAAAAAGGCAACTATCTTGATGCCGGATCCCGAGTCCGGACTTGATCAGGCTAGCAAATCGTGGATTACGTTGCCTGCGAGATCTGTCAGACGATAGTCGCGTCCGCTGTAGTGATAGGTGAGCTTGGTGTGATCGATGCCAAGTTGATAGAGAATTGTTGCGTGGATGTCGTGAACGTGCACAGGATTCTGGATCGCCTTCCAGCCAAAATCATCGGTCGCGCCGTACGAAAAGCCCTGCTTGAACCCACCGCCTGCAAGCCACATTGTGAATCCATGCGGATTGTGGTCTCGACCATTGTGTGTCTGACCGCCCATGAAAGCGCTGCCGACCTCGACCACTGGAGTGCGCCCAAATTCAGAGCCCGCCACGATGATGGTTTCATCAAGAAGCCCTCGCGCCTTCAGGTCCTTGATTAGCGCTGCGAAGGGTTGGTCGGAGTCGCGACCTGTCTTGCGGTGCATTTCAATGTCGAAGTGGTGATCCCACGGATCGCCTTTGGCGTAATAGATCTGGACCATGCGCACACCGCGTTCGATCAGGCGGGCCGCAGTGAGGCAGCCGCGTGCAGTACTGCCTTCGCCGTACATCTTGATGGTCGCCTCGGATTCCTTGCGCACATCGAACACATCGGGCGCTTCGGTCTGCATGCGAAAGGCCGTCTCCATCGCGCCAATGGTCGCCTCAAGCTGGGGATCATGCGCACTCCCCGGAGTGGATCTCATTTGCAACTGATCGAGCTGCTTTACGAGATCGATTTCCTTCTGTTGTTGCTTCAGATCGAATCGGTCGTTGTGAATGTTGGAAATCAGCTTGAGTGGATCGAATTCCGATTTATCGATCACGTCGGCGACGTAAGTTCCCTGGTGCACGGGAGAGAGAAACGCCGAAGACCACAGCGGAGGACCAACTGTCGTCGGCACGTCGGGGCACAACACCACGAAGCCGGGCAAATTCTTGTTCGTGGTTCCTAATCCGTAAGTAAGCCATGATCCCATCGATGGGCGACCGGCGAAATTGGCGCCGGTGTTCATCATGAGCAGCGCAGGCTCGTGATTCGGAATCTCGGTATATACCGAACGAACGAAGCACATGTCGTCGACGCATTCGGCAAGATGAGGAAAAATCTCACTCACTTCCATTCCACTCTGTCCGTATTTCTTGAAGCTGAATGGCGACTTCATCAGGTTGCCGGTCTTGCGTTCGTGCTGCAGATCGCCGCCTGGCATCGGCTGACCGTGATACTTCTCAAGCGCCGGCTTAGGATCGAAGCTGTCGACTTGCGATAAGCCCCCGTTCATGAAAAGGAAGATGACGTGCTTCGCCTTAGGCTGGTCGGTAATCATCCATCCGGGATGATCGAGCGAACTCTCGGCGCGCGCCAATGATTGTCCGACAAGGCTCGCGAGGCTCAGATAGCCAAAGCCACAACCCATGGTTCTGAGCGCGTCGCGTCGCGTGATCGCGTTTGCCGCAGGCTTGTGTCGCATGTCTTACTCCTTCATGCCGGTAATTAGTCTGATCAATTCACAAATTGAAACTCATTCGAGCTGAAAAGCGCCCGCGCATATTCACTCCAGCCTGTCACGGGTTTTCCTCCGACGGTGTAGCCGGGCTTCTCGGGCGTGGTGCTCAGAAATTTGAGACCGGCTTGCACCTCGTCTGCCGAGGGCTTTCGCTGGAACAAATATTGATAGGCCTTGGCGATCCGGGCTTCCTCAGTCGACTCGCTATGTACGCGTTCAGCCAGAACTCCGGCCTGCTTATACACAAATGGATTGTTCATGAAGTGCAGTTGCTGAAGTGGCACATTACTTGAAAAGCGCTGCTCGGACGTGAAGCTCGGATTCGGAAAATCGAAGACCATCAGATAGTTGTTCAGTCGATAGCGACTCACTTTGCAGAAGACGGTGCGACGCACGTTCTCCGGTGAGAAGTCGGTCGACGGGCCCGATGTCTGCTTTAAATCGAGGTCACTGGCTGCAAACAGCATGCTGTCGCGCAGTTCTTCGGCGTCGAGTCGCTGGCGATTGAAATGTGAATAGAGCCGGTTGGCCGCGTCCTTCTCATGAGCTTCTGGCGACTCCTCAATACTGGTCTGGTAAACGGCAGAAAGCATAATCTGGCGCTGCAGCCATTTGACGGATTGCTTGTGATCAACGAATTCTTTCCCCAGAAACTCCAGAAGATCCGGATTTGACGGCTTGTCACCCATGATGCCGAAGTTGTCCGGCGTGTTCACAATTCCTGTGCCGAAATGCCACTTCCAGATGCGATTCACGATGACGCGCGCGGTGATCGGGTGTTGCGCGATGTCATTGGCCAACTCCAGTCGTCCGCTTCCATTGGAGTAAGAGGGTTTTCCGGGAGGGCTCAGAACAGCGAGGAATCCGCGCGGCGCGACTTCTCCCAAGGCATGCGGATTGCCGCGAACATTCAGCTTCACATCCGCAATCTGCGGCTTATCCGACATGCCGTGAACGTAGGGGTACTCGGTTTCCTTCAGGTCTTTCTCGAGGGCTGCGATTTGTTTTTGCTGAGTCTCGATGTAAGTCTGCCACTGTGGCCCAAGCCGTCGCGTGAGGCTCCAGCCGGTGAAAAACATCACGCCGGGGATGAACTTCTCCTCCATATCCCCTGATTGCGTGACGAAGAGATCGAGATAAAGCTTGCCTTCGAATGTCGGCAGCGCTTTCAATTCAAGCTCGCAACCCGGACAAAACTGATCGAAGGTTTCAAACTCACTTGGTTTCGCGTCGAGCAAGCGGTGTTTTGGAACTCCGTTTTTGGCACGGACAATATCGTTCTCTTCTTCGATCTTCGCGTTCTCGTGGTCTAGGCGGACGGCGAGCTTCTGGAATGCATCGCCAAGCACCCTTGCCTGATCTTCGGTGCTGTCGGGCGAAGCCGTCATCGCTTTCCAATCGTCGAGGAACGGATAGGGATGATCCTTGGAAAGGTAGTCAACCCACCGCTGCAACACTTCAGGATCAAGATGCTTGCCTGCCGAGACTTCGTCGACGGTCTTCTTTGGCTTTCCCGCAACATTCCAGGCAGCAGTCATGTAGTCGGAAGTTTGAATCGAGAGCGCCTCGCCCAGCTGTTTGCCGACTGCTTCTGTGTAGTCTCTCAAGTCCGCTCGCAATTTCGCAGCCTCAAGATTCTTCTTGTCCCAGGCATCTGCGGCAACCCTTGAAACTACGGGATACTCGGTGTAGGTTGAGTTGGCAAAGATGCTTACGACCTTGTAGTAATCCTTCTGCGGGATCGGATCGTACTTGTGGTTGTGGCATCTTGCACACGCGACAGTGAGCCCCATCAAGCCGCGTGTAACCGCGTCGACGCGTTCATTGCGTTCGTCGGCGCGGCCTTGAATCGGTTCAGCCTGGTCCCACACCCACGGGCCCGCTCCGAGATATGTGGTGGCGGTCAGGTTGTCCTGGTGTTCGTTCTGATCCTTGAACGGAAGCTTGTCGCCGGCAAGCTGCATGGTCACGAAGCGATCATAGGGAAGGTCGGTATTGAAGGCCTTGATGACCCAATCCCGGTAGCGAAATGCGCCCGAAAACGGCATGTATCCGCGTTGCTTTGGATCGAGGCCACGCACATCATCTTCCGCATAGCGGGCCACGTCGAGCCAATGCCGGCCCCACCGCTCTCCATAGCGGGGAGAAGCGAGAAGACGATCGACCACCTTTTCCCATGCGTTCGCTGACTTGTCACGGAGAAACGCGTCGACCTCCTCCTGGGTTGGCGGCAGGCCTGTTAGATCATAGGTAGCTCTCCGGATCAGCGTGCGGCGATCCGTTTGCGGAGCAGGTGTAAGCCCGGCCGAATGCACGCCGGCAAGAATGAAGCGATCGATTGCGGTGCGAGGCCAGTGCGCCAATCGCGGGTCAGCGATCTGCGGCGGAGTTACGATCCTGAGCGGCTGAAATGACCAGAACGCGCGCTGCTTATCGGTGATTGCGCCGGTCCTTGCGGTGATCGACGTAATCAGAGCAGCAGAAGTCGACGGCCACGGAGCACCCTTTTGCACCCATGCTTCCAGAATGGCCACTTCGTCTTCGCGGAGTTTGCCGCCCTTGGGCATCTTGAGCGTGCCCGTCTGTCTGACAGCTTGAATCAGGAGGCTTTTGTCCGGATTTCCTTGGACGATCAACGGGCCGCGGCCGCCGCCTTGATCGAATCCACCCTTGGAATCAAGCCGCAATCCCCCTGAGGACTGGTCCGTGTGGCATTCGTAGCAACTGTTGGCAAAAATCGGGCGGACCTTGTTTTCAAAGAAATCCGCGTCGACTTCAACAGAAGCATTTTTCGAAGCCGGCGAACCTCCCATCGGCGCAGAGGCCTTCGGTGAAGAATCAGACGAAGCCGTTGCGGACTTTGCATCCATTTGTGGAGCAGGATCTGCACCCATCGCACCTGCCTTGACCCACGCCTCTAGATCCGCGACTTCAGTTTCTTTCAATGCGTACTTTGGGGGCATCTTCAGATCGCCGGCCCGCCGAATTGCCTGAATCAGCATGCTGGCTTCTGGATCTCCCGGGACAATGACCGGACCGTCCTGTCCGCCTTTGCGAATCAATGCGTAGGCATCAAGTTGCAGGCCGCCCTTCGCCGTTTCGTCGTGACACTTCAGGCAGTTGTTTTGCAGGATCGGCACGACACGCTTCGTATAAAACTCACTTGTGCCGGGCTCGTCGGATGCTGACACATTGATCCCGGCTATCAGGGCTGCGCCAGCCACAACCATGCACGTGCTTCCGACTGCCAGAAGATGTCTCATAACAGGTGATGTACGGGGCCGGGAAATGCTTCGTCTCGATAGATCCACGAAGATTTGTACCCAAGAAGTTTGCCACGTTTGCGCGAATTGGGGAACTCTAATCTTTGCCTACGGATACCGGGAGATTCTCAGCAGTGAATCGATCTCCACGGGGAAGGCCGGGTGGCCCTGGTTTGTAGCTCCAAGAGGCCTTTGAATGGAAAAAGGTAGGTCGTCGAGCGGCTCGGATGGGACAATGCGAACATCGATCCGGAAAACTCGGGGGAGTCTTCATGTATCGCCGCCTCATTTCGCCACTCTTAATGATTGTTCTTGCTTGCGCACAGCGGGCACTTCCCGACGAGCAAGCTACAAAGCAGACGGTCTACGATTTTTCGCTGATCGACGTGAATGGCAAGACCGTCCCGCTCTCCACCTACAAGGGCAAGGTATTGCTCATTGTTAATCTTGCGAGCCAATCCACCTATCGCGATCAGATTGCGGCTCTGAACGATCTGGAGAAGAGCTATGCTGCCGAGGGTCTTGTTGTCCTCGGGATTCCATCATCGGACTTTGGTGGGAAAGAATTAAAGGATGCTGCGGCATTGCGCGGGTACTACAACAACACCGCTCATGTTTCATTTCCGCTCTTCACTCCCGCGAAGCTTCACGGCGTTGACGCGATTCCCCTTTACATCTTTCTGTGCGATCCGAAAGCAAGCGTACCCGGAGGAGAACTGCACTGGAACTTCACCAAGTTCATCATCGACAGGGAAGGAAAACCACTTGCTCGCTACGAGGTCAGCGAAGATCCAGCCGATCTGAGTTTCCGCGTCACCATTGAGCTCGCTCTTGCCGGCAAGCTGAAGAAACAGGTTGCAAAGGAGAAAGATCAGTCTGCCGACGAGGAAAATGAAACAAATTAGCTTTGGAGATTGATAGAGACTCACTAGTTAGAGCGTTCGAAGCAAAGACCCTGAATGGCAGTTGAAGTTGGCTTCTCGGAAGAGATCAGCGGCAGCCCGCGCCAAGTGCAGATGTCGCTGCGCTTCAATTTCTAAAATTGTCACTCTGAACGCGGGCGATGGTGCAAGACGATTGCCCTTCTTTTTTGCCACGCAAGGCCGCTGGCGTCCCGCGTTGGCATGCCGATCTGTGTGACCCCAACCGAGCTGCGGAATGCGCACGTATGCCGGCTGGTCCATGATGAACGTAATCATGCGAATCACTCCAGCTCCCAGGCACAGTGCAGCCCGTACACCTGCTCAGCGGAGAGGTTGGGTGTGGACTCGCCGAACAATGCGAATGTGACCGAGCCGACCAATCCATGGTCGATTTCCGGCTCTGTCTTGCTGTGGCGCGGCGGATACTCATAACGAAATACCCACAGTTTTCGGCGATCGCTGGTGGGAAGCCAGAAGAGCTCACGCGCGTCGACCTGACGAATGTCGTGCGGCGGACTCCCCATTTCATTGGGATGCGCAAGCCACTGGCACATCTCGGCGATAGCCTTGAAGTCGTCCGATTTCGATTTCAGTGGAATCCGATCCTTGGCGCCGAGCTCGGTTAAATAGTGCATCGCGGCGGATGCCTCCTGCGGACAATGCATTTCGCTTCAAGCGTCTCGAAGCCGCGCTCCACGCCGCGCGCGGCGGCTGCCCATGCCGCTTCCAACTGAACGCCGCGATCGGGATATTGGTCTTCAAGCGCTTACACCTTCTCACGCGCGGTCGGCGAAAGGAACGGGATACTTGCTGCGGGCCGCCGGCGCATTCTCCACTACGTGCGAGTAGACGGCACCAGAGAGAATCTGCGCCCACTCTTCGGTGCCAAATTCCTCGCTAATCCGGCGGCGTAGATCGGGATCGGCATCGATCAGCTTCGCTCCCGGCATTTACACGCCGTGCGGCTCCGCCGCCGGACGTTCGGTGGGAAACCAGAGGTAACCATGAGTTCGCGGTTGCGTTTCGGCTCCCGCACAAAGCTGTCGCGACGCGAATCGTCTGTCCAGTCATACGCTGCCCTGCCGATGCCGTAAGGTCCCGAGGGCTTGGGCAGGCGAGAAACTTTGGCGGCATGCGCAAGGCTTCCGGCGAGCCACAATGCATTGAGCAACAGAAGAGCGATGCCCCCCCGCAGAACACCTTAAGCACTACGCGATCCCGCTAAGGCCCATGCTCGGTTGTATCTCTGCCGCTCCCGGCACTGCGCAGGCCCCACCCGGTACGGGCGACTCGGGATATTACGGCGGAAACATGGATTTCAACGAAATAAGGGAAGGCGCGACCGTCTATCTTCGTGTGGCAAACCCCGGCGCACTGCTCTATTTCGGCGACGCACATGCAGCGCAAGGTGACGGCGAGCTTAATGGCAATGCCCTCGAAACATCCATGGACGTGGAACTGACTGTTGACGTCGTCCCCAACAAGCGCATCGGAGACCCTCGCGTGGAGACGGTCACCGATATCATCACCATGGGGCTTGACGGTTCGCTCGATGACGCTTTCAAAGAAGCCACAAGCGATATGGCTTCATGGCTCGAAGAGGACTACAAGCTTACGCCTTCAGAGATTGCGCAGGTGCTCGGAACTGCCGCTGAATACCATGTCAGTGAAGTTGCTGACAGGAATGCCGGCATGGTGTTGAAGATCAGCAAAGCCCGTCTCGCCACGATCGTGAAATAGGAGATGTTACTGTGGCGAAATGCGGCGGTGGCATCAGGTTCTGGATTTATGCCAAATCGCTGAGTATGAAATCCGGCCGCGGCAAGCCTGGAAACGCGCATTGTCAATAGTTGAGGTTGGAGCGCTTGGAGACCTCTGGACACTTGCCTTCTCGAGACTTGGGCTGTCAGCTACGCAGAACTGGCGTCTTCGGAAAGAAGCCATGCTTGAGTTCTCAGATCCGCTATTACATCTGAGAATTGAGCATTCTTAGAAATAAAATGTGGCGTCCTTAAATCATTGAGGGACGACAGGACGGCTTCAGCGTGCAAATCAATTTGAATCCTAACAAGTAAGTGGGTGACTCGATTGCGTGGATAAACCGGTCAGCAACGCAGTGGCGATGTCGAACTGCCGGTGGAAAGTGATATAAATCATCTTAGTTTCCCTGCATGAAGTGATATTGAGATAGGTGATGCCACAAAAATCTGGATATGAATCCCTCGTTCGCCCTTTCAATCGTCGTCGCTTTCTGAAGACTGCCGGATCTGCTGCCATTCTTCCCGCAGTTCTTCGCCGCGCCGGAGCTCAGACTCCGCCAACAGCGCCCAATAACCGCATCAACCTCGGCGTGATCGGGATGGGGTGGCAAGGGCCCGGCAACACCGAAGCCTTCCTGACCTTGTCGGACTGCCAGGTAGTCGCCGCGTGCGATATCGATGCCAATCATCTGCAGGCTGCCGTCAAGAAGGTCAATGACGCATATGGAAACGAGGACTGCAAGGGCTATCACGATTATCGCGAGCTGCTGGCTCGTGACGATATCGATGCCGTTATGATCGCCGTCCCCGACCACTGGCATGAGATCGTCGCCACCGAGGCCGCTCGGCACAAGAAAGACATTTACGGCGAAAAGCCGCTGGCTCACACCATTGCCGAACAGCAATCCATCGTACGCGCCGTCCAGAAGAATCAGATCATTTGGCAGATGGGCTCGTGGCAGCGTTCCGTTCCCATGTTTCACAAAGCCGCAGAAATCGTTCGAAACGGGCTGATTGGCGACGTGACCCATGTCGAAGTCGGCTTGCCTGGCGGCAACGCAGACTTCGACGAAGTGGGGAAGAAGGCGCTGGCAAACCTGGCCTCCGAAGGGCAAAACGTGGCCAGCCTGGAGCAGATCGTGTCAGGCACGCCTGCCTGGAATATGCTCGTCACCGATCCTCCCAAGGAACTGGACTACGAGATGTGGATTGGCCCGTCGAAGATGGAGCCGTACATCAGGGCTCGTTCCCACAAATCCTGGCGCTGGAACTACAACACGGGCGGTGGCGAACTTCTGGATTGGATCGGTCACCATTGCGATATTGCCCACTGGGGCCTCGATTTCGATCGCACCGGACCGTTGGAGGTCGAAGGCAGTGGTGAACTCCCACCTGCCCACGCGGTCTGGAACACCGCGCCGAAATATCGGTTCGAACTGAAATACCCGCGCGGCGTCACAATGACTATTGCCGGCGGCTATCCCGAGATCAAGACGGGCGTGAAGTGGATTGGCACCGAGGGCTGGGTATGGGTCGATCGCGAGGGATTTGACGCCTCGAATCCGGCGTGGAAGCCGGGCAAATACCTGCCGCGGGAATTGCGCAAGGTCAAGCTATACACCTCATCCGATCATCAGCAGAACTTCCTCGATTGCATCAAAACGCGTCAGGTGACCGTGACGCCCGTGGAAGTCGGACACAACTCGGCGATTCCCGGACACCTTTGCCTTATCTCGATGCTCACCGGAAGGAAGATCCGGTGGGATGCGAAGGAAGAGAAGATCATCGGCGATCCGGGAGCGAGCAAACTGATGACGCGCGAATATCGCGGGCCTTGGAAGATGAGCTAGAAGCTCGATGTTCTTTCCCGGCCTTCATCGAGTCGAGTACCGGTTCTCGGCGTGACTTCGAGTTCCCGAAGTTTGGCCGAATCACCGGCCGACGATAGAATGGTCGATTCAGGTGGAGGGACAATGCGATCAGTAACGCGCAGAAACTTTATCGGCGGGGCAGCCGCAGTTGCAGCCGTCTCAGCTACGAAGTTCTCGTTTGGAATGCCGTTGGGTCTTATGCCGGGCATCCAGCTGTACAGCGTGCGGCAGCAGATGGCACAGGACTTCGAAGGAACTCTGGCGGCGGTGCGCGAGGCTGGGTACGTTGAGGTGGAGTCCGCTTCGCTGCCGAAGAAACCCGCGCCAGAGATCCGCAAGGCGCTCGACCAGGCAGGGCTGAAGTGTGTCAGCTCACACCGTTCGTTTCTCGACGTCACCAAAGACCTGGACGCCACAACAGAATTTGAGAAGACCATCGGCGTGAGTTATATCATCTGTCCCGGGCCGGGACGCAAGAGCCCTCCTGACTCCAGCAAAAAGGCTGGGCCACTCACAATAGATGACTGGAAGTACAACGCCGAAGAATTCAACAAAACCGGTGACAAGCTGAAAGCGGCCGGCATCACCTTTGGCTACCACAACCACTGGGTGGAGTTTAAGCCGGTCGATGGCAAGGTGCCCTACGAGGAACTGCTCACCCTCTGCGAGCCCGACAAGATGAGCTTCGAAATGGATCTCGGTTGGGTAAAGGTCGCAGGGCAGGATCCTGTCGCCCTGATGAAGAAGTACCCCAGCCGCTTCTCCATGCTCCATGTAAAAGACTTCCACCTTCCGCCAAATATCTCGATCGAGACGCATGACGATGCGAAGGTGACTGAGCTGGGTCGCGGATCGATCGACTACCGGCCGATTTTTGCGCAGGCTGCAGAAAACCAGAAGATTACGCACGCATTCGTCGAGCAGGAGGAATTCGATATGCCCTGGAAGGAATCGTTGAAGGTGGATGCGGAGTACATGAAGAATCTTACGATTTAGCGCACCTTCTTGCTTGAGGATACATGGCTGCCACAACTGAAATAAAAGTGCTTCCTGTCCAGAAAGTCGCTTGGGACTTTACCTTCGCGTTCATGGCTCTGCGACTATGGCTGGGTGTCCGTGCCCTGTTTGTCGGCATTCAAAAATATGCCGCGTATAAAGCGGTTGCAACGCCGCTCATCGATCCTTCTACCGGCCAGCCGGATGCAAGCGGCGTGATGGTCAACGTGAGCGTGAAGTCCTACGCACTGGCCAATTACGCGGGTATCCCTGTCGGGCTCAGAGACAAGTTCGCGCATGATCCGATGTTTCCGAAATTCGCGTTGACGCTGTTCGATCGCATGCTCGGACCAGCATTCATTCTGACTGGAGTCATGCTCATCGTCGGACTGGGTACGCGCGTCTCATTGCTCATACAGGGATTGCTCTTCGTCGCCCTGACCGTCGGGCTGGTTTTGATTGATGCGAACGATGGCGTGGCTTACCTTGGCATTCACATCGGCCTGGTGGCGGCCGCATTTATGCTGGTCCAGCACAACAGGTTTGCGGTCATGAAAAAATGGTAGACAAGTTGAATCGTCGTGAGTTTATCAGCACTACAGCGGTGGCGGGCGCCGCCATGCTGTTGGAGGCCTGCAAGTCCGATTCCGGTGAACAGAAGGCCGTCATCAAGAAGTCGTCGCTGAATACCATCAATGTCGCTCTCATTGGTTATGGCGAGGAAGGGCAGGTCCTCCTCGAGTCGTTCCTTAACATCGAAGGTGTCCGGCTCGTCGCCCTCTGTGACATCTGGGAGTACCACCGCGGCGAAGGCGAACGCTACCTGCAGAAGTTAGGAAACGAAGTTCGTGTTTACGAAAATTACGAGGACCTGCTCGCCAAAGAGAAAGACCTGCAAGCGGTTCTCATCGCCACGCCGGATTTCTGCCATGCACCGATGACCAATACCTGCCTCAAGGCGGGTCTGCATGTGTACTGCGAAAAGATGATGAGCAACACGATTGAAGGTGCGCGCTCCATGGTGCAAACCATGCGCGAAACTGGAAAGCTGTTGCAAATCGGTCATCAACGCCGCAGCAACCCGCGGTATGTATTCGCGCTGAACAAACTGCTTCACGATGCCCAGTTTTGCGGAAGGCTCACTGCCGTGCAGGGACAATGGAATCGTGCCGTCAAAGAGGACTTCGGATGGCCGAAGAAATATGAAATGCCGGCGACCATGCTCACAAAGTATGGCTACAAAGACATGCACCAGTTCCGCAACTGGCGCTGGTACAAAGGCCTCGGCGGCGGTCCCTTATCGGATCTCGGAGCGCACCAGATTGACATCTTTAATTGGTGGCTTGGTACGACGCCCAAGTCCGTAGTTGCCAGCGGCGGCCTCGACTACTTTAAAAATCACGACTGGTACGACAACGCCATGGTCATTTACGAATATCCTCTGGCCCAGGGTGTCGCACGCGCTTTCTACCAGGTGCAGACAACGACCAGCGCCGGCGGCGGCTACTTTGAAACGTTCATGGGGGATGACGGCACCATCAAAATGTCAGAGGATCCGTCGCTCTGTGCCATCTATCGTGAAGCTCGCGCCGATGCGGTCTCATGGGATGACCTGGCACAGAAGGGCTATGTGCGTGCAATTCCGATACCCGTGGACGCCACAAAAGTAGACGTGCGGGAAACCGCGCAACTCGCACAATACGAGATCCCTGTGTTCTTCAATAAACCCCCGCATCAATCGCATCTCGAGAATTTCTTCAACACAATTCGGGGAACGGCGAAGTTGAATTGCCCTGGCGATGAGGCTTTCACGAGTGAATACGTCATTCATAAAGCCAACGAAGCGGTGGGTGTCGAGAAGAAGCTTTTGATCACCAGCGAAGAAGTGAAGGCCTGAGATTATGAAAACAAAACTCTCCCGTAGTTGCGCTTTTGTCATCGCATTCGTAGTTGTTGCCAGTGCTGCTCTGGCGCAGGACAAAGTCCCGCTGAAGACACAACTGCCTCGCCCTCTGTTCGTCGGCACACCCGTTCCGCTCAATGTGCCCAACCTTGAGCCGCCGATGAAGGGAAAGCGCCCGGACTTTATGGTTCCCGCGGGCACTCTCAATCTCGCCAAGGGGAAGAAAGTTACATCCAGCGACAACAATCCTGTGGTCGGAACGCTGGACCTGGTCACCGATGGTGACAAGGCCGGCGACGAAGGCTCGTGGGTCGAACTCGGGCCGGGCAAGCAATGGGTGCAGATTGACCTGGCGAAGAACGCCAACATCTATGCTGTGCTTCTCTGGCACTTCCACTCCCAGGCGCGCGTCTACCGCGATGTCGTGGTTCAAGTTTCCAATGACCCTATGTTCAAGTCTGGTGTTACCACCATCTTCAACAATGACTTCAAAGGCGAACTTGGAGCCGGCAGTGGTAAGGACTTGAATTACGTCGAAACCTACCAGGGTAAGTTGATCGATGCCAAGGGCGCGAATGGGCGTTATGTGCGTCTCTACAGCAACGGGAACACGACTAACAAATTGAACGACTACATTGAGGTTGAAGTGTGGGGCAAGCCTGCTTGAACTTAGTCGCTCCGGCAGCGCACTGATGGAGAGCGCAGTTACTCCTTCGCGTTGGGCTCGGTGGATGGCTTTCTTCATCGTCGCGCTTATCGGCCTGGCGATTCGCCTCCCGCAACTGGACGCGCGGCCCATGCATACGGACGAAGCCGTCAATGCCTACATCGTCGGACAATTGCTTGCCAAAGAGCCTTTCATCTACGATCCGCAGGACCGCCATGGTCCCGCGCTGGCGGCCCTTGCTCTGCCGATAGTCAGGATGCAGGGAGCGAAGTCATTCTCTGACTTGACGGAATCAGAGTTGCGGGTCGTGCCGGTCGTGGCTGGGACCATCACCATTTTGCTTTTTGGCGCTGCCGTCGAAATGTTCGGCTTCATCCCCAGCCTGCTCGCAGCGATTCTGTTTGCCGTCGCTCCGTTGCCTATTTACTACGACAGGTACTTCATACATGAATCGCTGTTCTGCGCGGCGACGTTCGGACTGATCCTGTCTGGTTGGCGCGCCGCGACAACGCGCTCTGCCCGCCAGGCAGCGCTTGCAGGCGCATGTGCTGCTCTCATGCTGGCTTGCAAGGAGACTGCGCTCCTTCACTTTCTCGCTCTTGGAGCCGCTGCAATTGTGTTCAAGTTCAGGAACGCGCACGGATCAGGTCAAATGCGATGGGGCCAGCGAAAGACAATACTTGTCGCAGCTATCTCTTTTCTGGTGCTCAGCACCACCTTATTCACTTGGTTTGGCAGAAACTGGAACGCCCTGCCCGCGTTATTACATGCGGCGCCCGATCTCTTTGCACGCGCGGCTGGTCAAGGTCACGAGAAACCCTTCTGGTATTTCGGCTGGCTTCTCACGCGGGGCTGGTCCGGAAGATTGCTAGTCGCATTCGCCTGCCTCGGGCTCTTCATCATTGTCAGAAGACGTGTCGCTTCACCTTATCAATGGCTCGCCTACTACGGTTCGCTGATCACCATTATCTACAGCTTGATTCCGTACAAGACACCATGGCTGGCGCTCAATCTGTGGCTTCCGCTGACGTTATGCGCGGCAATGGCGGTCGAGTCACTCTGGCGGTGGAGCATAGCGAGATTCCGTCAACGCGCAACGGTTCCAGCATTCTGCATTCTCGTAGCATTGACAGGGGCCCTGATCGCTCACGACACGCGCCAGCGCGTTTTTCTCCATCCCGTGGACGAGAGCAATCCCTATGCATATGCCCACACTTCGGAAGACATTCTCGGACTTCCTGGAGAGATCGCGGATTTGGCTCGCCGGAATGGAATCGCCACGCCACGCATCACGGTGATTGCTTCCGATCCCTGGCCTCTTCCGTGGTACTTGCGACACTTTTCCGTAGTTGGTTTCTGGCAGCCGGGCCAGCAGCCGAAAGATGCGGATTTCTATATCACTTCCACCGAGGCTGCGGACCAATACGCCGATCAACTCAAGAATTTTCGTGCGGAGTTCTTCGGGGTCCGTCAGGGTGTGCTCATCCTGTTGTGGTCGCCCGCGCCAAAATGATTCCTATGCGTGAAATCCATCAATTCAACCATGCTGCCATGGCAACCCATTTTCAGGTGCGCATCAACTGCGACGAGAGAACGTACGGCGCGCAGGCTGCGCAGGCCGGATTTGATCTGGTCGATTTATTGGAAGCGCGCCTGAGCCGCTTTCGAAGCAACAGCGATATTACCCGCATCGGAGATCTGGCGCCTGGCGAGAAGATGCGCTTGAGCGAGCCGGCTTTTGCCTGCCTGCAAATCGCGGAGCGGATGGAGCGGGCGACACACGGCGCGTTTTGCGCAACTCCCGCTGCCCTGAAAAGTCAGGTCTCTCTTCCGAAGTGGGATTTAGCGCAGGATGAGCAGTCAATTCTCTGCTTGAGCGGCCAACTCCAATTCGATCTAGGCGCTATTGGCAAGGGCTTCGCACTCGACCGCGTGGCAGAATTGCTGAACCGGTGGGATTGCCCCTCATTTTTGTTGAACGCCGGTGGCAGCAGCGTCCTTGCGGGAGACCCGCCTCCCGAAACGCCAGGATGGTCCTGCGGCTTTGGTGAAGATAACGCGTCGCAAAGGGTTCTCCTCACGCACGCTTCCTTGAGCGGTTCAGGGCTGGCGGTGCAGGGACCTCACATTCTTGATCCCCGAAACGGACGCACAGCATCGCGGCAAACGCGTGCGTGGGCTCTCGCCGATACTGCTGCAGAATCTGATGCGCTTTCTACCGCCTGCATGGTTCTCAGCGAGCCGGAACTCGAAGAGGTACTCGCCCAGAACGATTCCTGGCTGGCTTTTCTCGAAACAGACGACGGATACCGCCCGCTTGGAAGGCGCGTACTCCCGGTTCAATCGTAGCGTCTCGTGACCGACGATTCGTAGATTCTGGAGGGCGGGCGTGGGTTCAACAAATGGCGGGCAAGATGCCAATCAGCGCGCAGGAATTCAACAGAAACCCTCAACTTTGCAAAGATCAATTCACTCATCGAGCTCGTTCTTCAGGGAAATATCGGAGGTCGTGGGCTGCAGGTTGGACCAAGGTCGGACCAAGTGAGGGAGCATCAGTGCGAAAGGCCCATAAATAGTGGCTCTGCAAAAACCTTGGTCCAGATTTGGTCCAGATTTTTCTGTACCTTCGCAGGTTGCTGGTTCTATCGGTTCGTGAAATTCAAAGAAGGCAGGGTAAGCTCTTGAAAGTATGAAACCTATCCCGCTTTCCAAGCTGAATGTCGCCGGTTCGATCCGGTCTCCCACTCCATATAATCAATAAGATACGATCGATCTTCGCTTCTTCTTTACGGAAATCTTTTCCCATTCATCGGGCGGAGGCTGTTCGATTTACCCGGATGCCGTCCGAATGAAGCTCTTGGGCGATCTGTCGATGCTTCTCTCTTGATTTCTGACGTTGCTCACTCGACATCCGTCCAGCAATTCTTGAGCAGGCGCCGAAAATACGGCGGCATCGTCTTATGGTCTGGAGAGAGTGCGATTAGCGAGGATCTGCGTCGCGTCCCCCGCGATTCGTCCCTGAAAACAGTGAGATGAGGGTTGTGCGGATGCAAGAAATCACATTTAACCAGATTCCTGACAATACACGACTACGTAGGTTCTTGCGTTTCGCGTACAGATAATAAGATTTCCGCCTTCTTCGCTTCGGCGCTCTCCGCTGGCTCTTTGTCACAAACGAACAGCGCTCGTCCCCGAGAGATGGAAGACCATCACCCAACCCCAACCGTTCGTCACTTTGCTGCCTAGTCAATTGAACTTGGCTCCGTGCATGCATTACTGCTCTGTAGCAATTCAAAGCAGCCGTTGATGCATGCGGAGACAACCAACTGCCAGCACGCACTTCCCAGCGAACAGCAAAGATTGAGTGCCAGCTTCACGTCCGTGAGATTTATGTGCGCTCTACCGAAACTTGACATTCAGTCAGCAATCACCATCAAAGGAGACCACACACGATGCGACGCCACTTAATGAAGCTCGCGCTGTTAATGCTTGCCGCTTCACTCACCGTCGAGGTAATGGCGCAGGACAGTTCCTCAATGACCGGTGTGGTTACTGACTCAACCGGAGCCCTGATCACGGGCGTGGTTGTTACCCTTTCAAATCCTTCCATGGGAGTGACGTTTACGCAGAAGACAGACAGCCGGGGATCCTATCGCTTTGTAAGCGTGCCAGCAAATCCGGGTTACAAAGCAACATTCAGCCATGATGGATTCTCCATATCGCAGGTGTCGGACATCATGCTCGCTGTCGGAGTCACGCGAACCCAGAATGCCACCTTGGTGCCGGGCAATGTCGAAACGGTGGAGGTGTCGGCCGGAACAACTGAGGTGACGTTGGACACCTCGGACGCGTCGATCGGGAACAATATGGCCGTCGATCAGCTCAATCAATTGCCAATCTATGATCGCACCGCGGGAATCGCGACGTTGTTCACCCAGCAACCCGGTGTGGACTCGTTTCAGGGAGCGGTGACGGGCGCCCGAATCGATCAGACTGCGGTGACGCTCGACGGTATGGATGTGAATGATTTTGCCACCGGCCAGACATTCTTAATCGTCGCCAATGCGCCCGTCGATTCCGTGGAACAGTTCAGCGGTACGGTTGCCGGTTTGGTTCCTTCGATCGGGACTGGAAGTGGTGGGCAGTTTCAATTGGTGACGAGGGGCGGAAGCAACGCATTTCACGGCAACCTCAACGAATATCACCGCGACACGACCACCGAAGCGAACGATTGGTTCGATAACCTCAATGGGCTTCCAAGGTCTCCGCTGATCCGGAATCAATTCGGCGGCAGTATCGGTGGTCCGATCAAGCGCAACAAGATGTTCTTCTTTTTTGACTTCGCAGATTCGCGGATCATTCAGTCGTCTGCGGCCGAACCCATTGTTCCGCTCGATGCCTTTCGCAACGGAACCCTGAACTATATCAACAATGGAACCGGATGCGGCGACGCGAGCCGCCTGAACACGCAGCCGAGTTGCATCAACACCCTCAGCCCCGGACAACTTGCAGGATTGGATCCGGCGGGCACCGGCTTTAATTCCGACGTCATGTCCTACATCGACCAGCGATATCCCAAAGCCAACGACCTCACACAGGGCGATGGCGTCAACACTGGCGGCTATCGGTTCAAGGTGCCCACTCCTGATCTCCAAACCACCTATGTCGGCCGAATTGACTATAACCTGACTCCAACGCAGAGACTGTTTGGCCGTTTCACGATTACACGCAGAGACGCAATATCCGGTCTCCCGGAGTTTCCCTCCGATCCAGTTACCCACCCATTCACGGATAGAAGCTACGGCTACGTCGTGAGCCATGTTTGGACAATCGGACGAAACAAGGTAAACCAGTTCTACTACGGCGACACGGTCAGCAAATACAATTTCCCCGACCTTTACAATCCGACAGGAGCCAACCAGTATAGCTTCAGCGGATTCAATGGTCCGTTCACAAACTTCGACGGCCAGAAGCGCCGGATTCCAGTGCCCGTCGTCCGGGACGACTTCAACTGGCAACGAGGTACGCATAGCTTCACATTCGGCGGTACCTTCAAATTCGTCAAAACGAATTCAAACCTCGTCAGCAATTTCAATTTCGTCGCTGCCGGGCTGCAGGGCTCCGCGCTGAATGGCGGCCTGGATCCTTCGGTTCGTCCGTCGGATATCGCGACCGGCGGAGACAACAACGCCAACAGCGTTGCAATCAATGACTATGACACACTGTTTGCCTCGGCTCTTGGTGTGATTGGCGATATCGCCACCAATTACACCTACAACAACAAAGGACAGGCGCAACCGGCTGGTGCTGGCGGACCAAGGGCATACCGCTTTTTTGAGACAGAAGCCTATGCAGGCGACACCTGGAAGCTGACTCGCAACCTGACTCTCTCTTATGGCTTGCGCTATCAGCTCTATTCGGTGCCCTACGAAGTGCATGGAGACGAGTCGGTTTCCAGCCCCATCGAACTCAACACCTATATCAAGGACCGCCTCGCTCAGAGCACTTCCGGCGATACAAGCAATACTGGGCTTCCAATTTACAGTTACGTTCTTGGCGGAAAGGCCAACCACGGACCGAACCTTTATGGAATGTCTTACAAGGACTTTGCACCTCGTCTTGCTTTCGCGTACAGTCCCTTCAATTCCAGAAAGACGGTGGTCAACGGCGGAGCCGGCATTGTCTATGATCGAACGGTGATTAACGCGATCAACTTCCTGCAGGACCAGATTTCCTATCTATTCTTTAACCAGCAGGTGAATCAATTCGGCGCCAGCTCTGCGCGGGATTCCCTTGCCAGCGATCCCCGCCTTGGAAGCAATCTCGCTTATGCGGCAAGCCTCAATCCTCCTCCAGCACCGATCACGGCCCCATACACGCCTTACGTTGACAACATGGGAACTCCTTTTGGATTGGCCGCCGGTCAGACAAGCTTCGTCATCAGCCCGAAATTGAAAGATCCTTACTCAATCACCCTGAATGCAGGCATCCAGCAGGAGCTTCCAGGCAACCTGATCCTGAAGGCAAACTATGTTGGCAGGCTCGGGCGACGCCTCATCGCAGATGCAGATGCATCGCAGGTGATCGACGTTCCCGATTACACGGGAAATTCCACCCAGACCATGGGCGGCGCTTTCGCGGGACTGACAACGCAATTGCGGGCAGGTACTCCACTAACGCCGCAGCCCTGGTTTGAAGATGTTCTCGCGCCTGGAACTGGTGAGTCGATCGGACTCGGGAACAATACCAACCTGGTAGTGGCCATGATAGGCCAGTTGGGCAATCGGGGAGACATCACCGACAGCCTTGCCACGATAGCCGACTACAGCTATTTCCTCGGCTTTACCGGATTCCTTCCCACAAATATCGGGATACCTTCTCAGTTCGGCACGAATGCTTATCTCACAAACATGGGTTCGTCCAACTACCACGGCTTCCTCCTCACTTTGGACAAGAATCTGTCTGGTGGGTTGCGTGGAGAGATTAACTACACGTGGTCCCACTCGATTGATAACGCGTCAGAGAGCGCAAACGCCAACGCACTGTTCAGTAACACGGGATTTGTCTGCGATATTCTCAGGCCGCGTGCCTGCCGGGCTAGCTCCGACTTTGACGTCAGGCAGGAAATTACCTCACACCTTATCTATGATCTGCCCTTCGGACATGGTCGGACGTTCCTGGGAACGTCGCCGAGATGGGTCGATGAGGCAATCGGTGGATGGAGTTTCTCGGCTTTGCCGAGTTATCGTACGGGATTGACGGTGACTCCCTATTCAGACGCATTTCTCGCTTCATTTGACAATAAAGATCCTGCGATCTTCACAGGCAAGAAGTCTGACCTGAAAGTAAAAGTCAACACCGATCACACCACCAACACGGTTTATGGATTTGCGGGAGGAGCCTCAGGGGCGGCCAAAGTATTGTCAGAATTCAGAGGGCCAATCGGAATTGAATATGGGCAAAGAAACCTGGTACGCGGACCTGGAGCCTTCTTCCTTGATGCTGGAATTGCCAAGACATTTCCACTTGTTCGCGAGAAACTCGACCTGGAATTCCGTGCGGATGCCTTTAATCTCTTCAACCATCCGAATTTTGGACCACCAGCGCTGAGCATCGTAACCAACGCTTCCAACTTTGGTCAGATCACATCCAGCAACGCCAACCCGGCATCGTCGGCCGTAGCAGCAGACGACGCTCGGGTCGCGCAGTTTTCTCTTCGCCTGCAGTTCTGATCGAATCGTAGTCGTGTGGACTTCCCCTTTTAGCTGTGGATCGGGCTTTGCGCCTGGCCCGATCCACCACGACTGGTGTAATTGCAATCGGAGACGACTGGCTTGGATGGAAAGCATGATGAATTGGAATCATCATGTCGCCTTGGACCTCGGATGCAGCGTTCGCTCCTATTCCGGAATCGCTGGCAGAGCAGGGTCATCGTTGCAACTCTGGCGTGGGTGATTCGCGACTGACCGCATTCTTATCGGCCCGAAGATCACGCAGTCGCAAATATCTCACCGATGCGCGAGTGATAGCTGCGACTCATCGCAACCTTCTGGCCATTCTTGAGCTGAACAATAAAATCTCCGCGCGCCTCGGTGCGGACCTCTTTCACATATTGAAGATTTACGATTGCCGATCGGTGAACGCGCAAGAAAAGGGACGGATCGAGCCGCTTTTCCATCGACGTCATCGTCTCGCGCAGAAGATGTGTTTCTGCTCCAGCACAGATGCGCACATAGTTCTCCTCGGCGCCGATCCATCGAATTTCAGAAACGGGTAGGAATAGAATGCGACCGCGCGATTTGAAGACAATCCGGGAAGCAAAGGAATCCGCGCCGTTGTCGTGGCCCTGGTCACGATCCGCTGATTTTTGCTTGACTTGGAGTTGGCAACGGGCTCGGTCAACCGCCGAGCGCAGGCGCTCCGCCGTGAAAGGTTTAAGAAGATAGTCCACGGCATGGAGGTCAAACGCCTGCAATGCGTACCGATCATAAGCAGTCGTAAAGATAATCTGAGGCATTGCAATATCCACTGAGTCCGCCAGTGCATAGGCCAGGTCAATGCCGTTCATGCCCGGCATCTGGACGTCAAGGAAAAGCAATTGCGGAGCAGCAGCGCGCGCCAGTTCCATGACCTCCGATGCCGTAGAGCCCTCGCCTGCAATTTCAATGTCCGGCTCTTCGCTCAGGAACTGGCGCAGCTTTCGCCGCGCCAGGACTTCATCATCGGCAATCAGCGTCTGAATGACCATAACCGTAGCCTCTTCGTTCAGCCGTGGGATTTCTGTTCACCAGTTGCGCCAGGGGGAGTAGACCGTCTTCGCCTTGCTAGTCGCACGATGAGTGCCAGTCTCGAGTATCGTGCCGTCATTGTGGAATCAATAGTTTGGGATCGCAGCCGACGATCGAATGACGGGCGGACTGTTCGCTTCCGATGTCAATCGTTCGAATACGGACACTCGATTTGCCAATCCCAGCGGCCCGTAGCCTTACGCGATTCAGCCGGGTCTTCTCATCCGGAAAGGTTGACTACTCGGTGCGAAGCGCTTCCGTCGGGTCTAACTTGGAAGCGCGTCGCGTGGAATGCCTGCTGCTGCCACGGTCATCCCGATCAGTCCCACCATGGTCGAGGCAATCGCAATCGGATCGATCGCGCTCGTCTTGAAGAGCAGGCTATTGACGGTGCGGGCACCGCGGAAATGCGAGGATCAGGCCCCTGCAATTCCAATGGCGGCAAATCTGAATGCTCGGCTGATCGTCAGAAAGCAAGCACATGTGTTGAGCACTTCTCAATTTGTGACCAATTGCCGCGCGACGATGACGAATGGGTGTGAGACTGAGCTGTGATGGCGTGTAGCGACGACAGTGCCTCACCCGCAGCTCCGATTCTCCTGATAACGTGCTTCCATGCGCGGAGTCTATCCGCCATCAGAATTGCTCCCAGTCCGGCGCAGAGCGCAAATTCGAGCAATTCAGGCGGGTGAAAACATTATGAGACACATTCTCTCGAGTCGTCGCCAAATCGTTTTCCTGCTCACCCAGTTCGTAGTTGGATCCTTCATTCTTTGCCCTTCCCTCGGAGCCAGGTCGATGGAACCTGACATTCCGAAGATTCAAACTGAGGCGGAGCGAGGCTTAATCCAGGAACAGATTGAGCTTGCTGCAGCCTACTTCGTCGGTCACGGGGTGAATCAAGACGAAAAGCTCGCAGCGTACTGGTATGAAAAGGCTGCGAATTCCGGCGACCCCGCTGCGGAAAATCAGATCGGGTACTTTTATGAAGTTGGCATTGGTGTGCCCAAGGACCTCGCGCGCGCCGCACGTTGGTATGAGCGCGCTGCCGCCAGCGGATTCAGCAAGGCAAAAGTGAATCTTGGCGTCGTGTATCTTTTTGGACTAGGAGTGCGAAAAGACGAAATTCTTGCCGCACAGCTATTCAAAGAAGCTGTCAAAAAAGGCAATGGGCTGGGAGCCTGCTACCTGGGAGACATGTACTATCTCGGCGACGGCGTTCAAATTGACAAAGCCGAGGCTGAACATTGGTACGAGACTGGTGTGAAACTGCACGATTCGCATGCCAAATTTCGTCTGGGATTAATGCTCTCGACTGACCAATCCCACGCAAATGACTTCAAGAGAGCGGCAACTCTGCTGCGGGAATCCGCGGATGCAGGACTGATTCCTGCAAAGCATCAACTCGGGCTTTTGTTAGCGCAACACCCTCAACTGGCAAACTCACCGGACGAGGCAATTTCCGTCCTCAATGAAGCATCTCTGGCAGGCTCATGGAAATCCTCAGTGGTGCTTGGTGTGCTCGCGCGCGAGGGCAAGGGAATGCCCATCAACAGGGAAGAAGCCTACTTTCATTTCCGTGTTGCAGCTCTTCAGGGAGGAGAAACAGCCAACCGCATGGTTGCTAATGACCTGAACACCCTTACTGCAGTTTTGGGAGCAGAAAAAGTGAAAGAGGTCGATCAGGAAGCCTCAGCGTGGTATCGGAACCATCATCTCTCTTTGGATCTCGTCTTTAAGGCTGGAGAAAGCTGGAAAGACTTTCCGGGGTATGCACTCCAGTCTCCCGAGAGCAACGCTCACGCCGGCCGGCTCCTCGCCAACCCTCAGACCCAGGGACAGTCTTGAGAATCCCGCATCCCAGCCAGTGAAAGCCGAGGTACCCAAACAGCCATCATGCGGGGGAACGAAAGCCGGCAAGATCCACTTTTCATGAATCCGGTAATCTTCATAGGCACGGCGGTGTGCCTTGGCTTTCTGTTTGCGTTGCAGGAGTGGGTGTTTTCCAGGCGCATGGGCTCTCACTGGGGAGCCATCATTTTCTTTGAGGTATGGGGACTTCATTTCTTCTTGTGGGGAACAATTTGCTGGCTGTTGTGGCGCCTTTTCAGGGATTCGGTTCAAAAGGCAAGCGTCGCAATGATGCTTCTCTTCTTTCTTCCCCTCAGCGTCGTCGTTAGCGTGGTTGAGGAAATGCTTTTTGTTTTGTCATTTCCGGGCATTCCGATCAACTATTCGCACTTGACCTATTGGCACCGCCTCACGCTTTTTCTTGATGAGGAACTCGTCTATAACATGGTCATTTTCTGGTGCGCATTCTTCTTGTTTCGTGGAATGGGTTACTACGAAAGATATCGCGAAAATGAGCGCACCGCGGCGCAGCTGGAGATTCAGTTGGCCAACGCCCAGATATCCGCTCTTCGTATGCAGTTGAATCCCCATTTTCTGTTCAACACAATGAACAGCATCTCCAGCCTCATGCGAGTGGATGTCGATGCCGCGGATGCGATGTTGGAACAACTCAGTAGTCTTTTGCGTATCACGCTTGAGCGCGGGGATGCACAGCTGATCACCCTGCGGGACGAAATCGATTTCATTGAGACCTATATGGCTATGCAGGAACGTCGATATGCGGGGCGGGTGGAACAGGTGCTCAAAATCGATCCTGGATTGTATGACGCATTGGTTCCTTCCATGATCTTGCAGCCAATCGTGGAGAATGCGTACATTCATGGCCTTTCAAAAATCACGAAGGGTGGGCTGAGAGTCGACGTCGAGCGTGATGGTGAGAGAAGCCAGATCAGCGTGATCAATAGTGGTATCGGACTGGGGAAGGACAAGATGCCGAGTTCAGACGGCTTCGCAGTTGGATTGTCGAACATCCAAAATCGACTGAAACTTCACTACGGAGACAAAGCTTCATTCTCGATCACCGAACTCGATTTCACGCGCGTTCAGGTCATGGTTCGCCTCCCAATCGAGCTCTCACGTTATCCCTGAGGTAGGTTGCGCAATGATCCATGCAGTCGTGGCAGACGACGAAGTGCTGGCGCGCCAGAAGATGCACCAGCTTCTTCGAGAAGAACAGGACATCGAAATAGTCGGCGAGTGCGCCTCGGCCGCTGAGGTCATTCAGCTCGTAGGTATAACGAGGCCTGAACTCCTGTTTCTCGATATTTGCATGCCCGATATGGACGGATTCGACGTGATTGGTGCCTTATCTGCCCGTCAACCCAGTCCATTGCCGCACATCGTCTTCACGACAGCGGCCGATCAATACGCAGTACGCGCCTTTGAGATTCATGCAGTGGATTATCTCCTCAAGCCGTTCACGCAGGAGAGGCTGCGGTCGGCAGTGCAGCGAGTGCGGCAGCGAATTCACTCCAGCGTCGCGATATCCGCTGAGCTTACTTCCGAGTCGACGCGAGAACCGTATGCCTCTCGCATTGTCTTTAAATCGCGAGGCCGCATTCTCTTTCTGTCCGTCGCTGACATCCGCTGGATTGCCGCGGAAGAGAATTACGTCCGCATTTGTACAGTCGGGGAATCTCACTTGTTACGGGAAACAATGGCCAGCCTGGAGTCCAGACTGAATCCCCAGATATTTCTGCGCGTACACCGCTCTGCGATTGTCAATCTGCAGTATGTACGAGAGGTAAAAAACGATGCGGATGGCGACGCCACCGTAATCTTGACCAACGGCGAGAAGATCGCCATGAGCCGAAGCTACCGGTCGAGCGTTCAACGTCTTCTTCATCGGTAGCAATTCCACTTTTTTGAATTAATCTGAAGTTTATCTCCTCGATTTCCAGAAAAACTCTGGCGTCTGACTTAGCGTGGCTGCGATTCGTCCTCTTTCTGATGCAGTCCATCCCAACTTATGTAAAGACGTAAGCATCGGACGGATTGTTCTTAACTCTGGAAGTTGAGTGCGCCAGCTAGCTCCGCGTGACCTTCGCAAGTCTACATCCTGTCCCTGTTATCGACCACGCCGAGCTCCTGACGGGTGCAACCGTCACATAAGTCCGTCCCATCAACGCATTGGATGGAGACATGCACACCTCTGTAACAGGTGGTCTCTCATCATGAGTACATACGTCTTGCAGCAGCAGATAAAACCACTGAGAATTCCCGCTGGCGGTGGTCGAATTCCTGCGGGCGGGTGGCAACTCGCCGTCTCGTCAATCGCGAATGCAGATCGCAGCCGCATTCTTCAAGCCTTGACAGTCCCGGAATATATGGAAGCATGGCTGTGTTTGCCAGGCGACACGATGCCTTCGGTATCTGCTTCGCGCACCGCGAACGGCTATCGAATCCAGCGATATGGCCCCCACGGAGAGGTTGACATTTCCGGTTCCTACCAGACGTTTCGACGGACCAAGCTAATTTTTACCTGGCAAAGCAATGCCCGTGAAGGCGGGCCTGAGAGCCTGGTGCTCATTCGCCTTTATGGTGAATTCGCTCGGACTCGATTGTGCCTTCGTCACATTGGCCTCGCATCTGCGGAGGAGCGCGCCTGGCATCTTGAAATGTGGCAACGGTCGTTGGACAGGTTGAGCGCCTTATTCGGACAGGATCGGTAAGCGGAAATGAGCCAGTGACGCGCTGGAATGAGGAGCGTTTGATCGTCTCGATCTTTCGCTCATTCTGCAACCCGTTTCTTTTTATTCGAGCGCGTAAAGATTGCCGTCGGTACTGCCTACGTACACAACCGTCCCGGATACTACGGGAGACGAGAGGATCATGCCAACACTATGTAGCTTCGTTGTGCCAGAGAGAATGTCGTCATAAAAGCTGGAGCGCATAGCCACCCGGTAGTCGGGGTTCCCGTCGGCCTTTGAAAATGTCGCGAGGTTCTGGCGCGAGCCTTCCGTCTCGAACACCCAAACCGGCTTCCTCGAGGCGAGATCGATGGCGACCAGTTTGCCGTCCTGCCCGCCGAGGTACAGCAGGCCGCCGGCGATACTGGGTGAACTAAAGATCGCCCATTTGAACGCCAGAACATCGATGGGTGCGCCACTCTGCGCGTCGAGCACATGCAGCAGAGCTGAATCCGAAGTAGCGAAGTACACCTTTCCCGCTTGTACCACCGGCGATGCAACGACCCATGATCCCTTGTTTGAAAAGGTCCATCGTGTTTTACCGGTTTCGGCATCCAGCGCATAGAAGTTCGAATCCCGGCAACCAAAGTAGACAACGCCGTCAGCTACTGTGGCCGAAGACTGTATGCCAACCTGGTTATGAATGTCGTGATCTTCTCCGGTCTTGAAGCGCCAGATCTCCTTGCCTGTCGCCGCATCGAGCGAATAGAAGTAGCTATCCCAGCTCCCCACGAAAAGTTTTCCGTCGACAATGGCGGGCGAAGCGTGAACTACATCCCCGGTCTGGAATTTCCACTTGAGCACGCCCGTAGCTGCATCCAGCGCATAAATATTCCCATCGCCGCTCCCAAAATAAACACTGCCGCCCCAGATGGCGGGGGAGGAAAGATATACGTCGAAGGGGTCCGGCATGGTTTCGCCCACCGGCATCGAGCCGTGCAGATGGGTCGCCGCAAAGCGCCGCTCGCCTGCGTTCTTGAACTTCCAGCGGACCTTTCCATCTGCCGCTTCAAGAGCGTAGAAATTCCCGTCGTAGCTATTGAAATACACCAGGCCGCTGGCCACGGCGGGCGATGAAGGAATGCGGGACCCGCTAGTGAAGCTCCATTTCTTTGTGCCGGTCGCCTGATCGACCGCGTAGAAATTGCCGTCATTACTGCCGAAGAAAACGGTTCCGTCGACGATGGCTGGGGATGAGACGACTTCCCCCTGAGTGCGAAAAGTCCACTTCGCACCTTTAAGCCTGGGCACTCCGGTCGCCGCATAGATGCCTGAGTGAGTAAGATCGCCCCGGAACATCGGAGTGTCCTGGCAGAGAGCGACCGTGGATGCAAGGTGAACAAGAAGGAGAACGCGAAGGATCCTTTGCACGTGCAAGTTGGGTTTCATAGGTTGAGCCCCAGTGTAGAGGCGATCTTGCAGGTGCGCGAGGCAATTGGGACAACCTGAAGACATTCAGTGACCAGCAGCGCCCGGGGCGCGAAGCGGACTGCCAGCGGAGGCAGCCGGTACTCTTGGCCCGGTAGTGCCCCACGCTCTCAACCCTCAAGTTGCTCCATCGATGCCTTGGCGTGCTTAGCGGGTCTCTTCCACTTTCACAACAAAATAAGTAACCGATTCACCGTCGGCCACCAGCGTCTGATGGGGCATGCCGGCGGGGATGTGCACGACGTCGCCGGCCTTCAGTTCCTGCCGTGTGCCGCCTTCGACGGACTTGCCGCGGATTTCGCCGGGGCCTGTTGTCTTCTCATCAACAAGACTGCCACCCGTCACGACCGTCGCATGGCCGTCAAGGATGAAGAAGACGTCCGCGAAATTCTGATGCAGCTCGCCGCCCCCGCTGTGTTGGCGATAGGCCAGCATCGTGTAGTGGTGCGGATATTTCTCGAGCGTCTCGCTGGCGGAGCCGTCGCCCTTCGCAGCGAGTTCCTTGAGGTGCTTCGCCCGTTCCAGTAATTCTGGCGTGGACCAGTGATCGGATTTCATCGTTTGTGCGTAAACCCCCATTCCACCCAGCATAAGTGCGGAAAGCAAGAACCTGCTCACTGCTTTTTGCATCGTATGTCTCCTCGTGCGGCCCGGCACACACAAATCTATCCGACGGAGATGGATCCGTCGATAGAATCGTTCCTCTGAGCGGGACACGACCATCGTTCACGATTTCAACCCGGCCAACTGCCTGGCGCGCATGAATACATCCAGGAACATCGGCCGGGTCAGCTTACCGGTGTTCGTGTTCTGTAGGGAAGGGTGATAGCTGGCGATGACGGTCAATCCGCTGGGCAGCGTGTACTCGGCTCCATGTGAGAATGTGTAATCACCGCGAACAAGTTTTGCGCCGTTGCGCTGTTCGTAAGCAAGGAGCCCATCGAATGCGATTCGGCCCAGGCAGACTACGATACGCAGATTCTTGAGCAGCGCCATCTCGTCATCCATCCATGAGGAACAACTGCGCAATTCGTCCGGCGTTGGTTTGTTGCCTGGCGGAGCGCAGCGGACAACCGACGTGATCCAAAGGTTCGTGAGCTTCATACCATCGTCGCGCGAACTTGCCTGCGGGAGGGAGGCAAAGCCGGCTTCGTGGAGGATCGGATAGAGGAAATCTCCCGATCCATCTCCCGTGAAGGGCCGGCCAGTGCGGTTGGAGCCGTGCGCGCCGGGTGCAAGTCCGAGGGCAAGCACCCGCGCCTTGGGATCGCCGAATGAAGGGACCGGACGCCCCCAGTACTCCCAATCCGCATAAGCGCGCCGCCGCACACGCGCCACTTCAGCACAATGTGTTCGAAGGCGCGAACAGCGTTCGCAGGCTACGACTCGGGCATTCAAAGCGTCAAGTGAAAGTGGGGCAGCAAGCATGGCAGACTCTAGGTTATAACGTTGAGCAGCCGGAGTTCGCGCGCGCTTTGACCTGCCGCTTAGGCTTGAATCTTCACCGCGGCCCACCCATCAGATAACATGTGTCTGACTTCTTTCGGATGCGCTTGAGGTCGAACCTCGGAGGATGCGCTGCCGAAGATCACCACGGAGACTTTAACCGGAGACTTACAAATGAAATCAGCAAAAATTCTAGTGCTAGCCGGCGATTTCGTTGAGGACTACGAAATCATGGTCCCATTTCAGGCCCTGCAGATGGTGGGCCACAAGGTGGATGCGGTGTGTCCGGGCAAGAAGAAGGGCGAACAAGTGCGCACGGCGATCCACGATTTCGAGGGTGATCAGACCTATACGGAGAAACGCGGTCACAACTTCACATTGAATGCCACTTTCGATGAAGTAAATCCTGCATCCTATGACGCGCTGGTGGTTCCCGGTGGGCGTGCACCAGAGTACTTGCGGCTCAATCCCAAGGTGCTCGAACTGGTGCGGCACTTCGACAAGGAAGGCAAGCCGATCGCCGCGCTCTGCCATGGCCCGCAAGTGCTCGCGGCTGCGGGTGTGCTGAAGGGCCGCAAAGTCAATTGCTATCCGGCATGCGCGCCGGAAGTGACCCTGGCCGGTGGGATGTTTGTTTCGCTCGATTTTGCCGACGCCACGGTGGACGGCAAACTGGTTACGGGGCCGGCGTGGACGGCGCATCCAGCATGGTTGGCCAAATTTCTCGATGTTCTGGAAGCTCACCTGAAGGAAGAGGCCGCCTGAGTTCGTTCAGGTACGGCTCAGCACCGGATGCACTGCGCGCACCTGCCGCAATGGCAAGGCAGAGCCGTTGTTCAGCGTCTGCTGAATCTCCGCAATGATTGAGAGTGCGATGGCGGCCGGTGTTTCGGCGCCGAGATCGAGGCCGGTCGGTGCGTGCATCAGTGCGAGCCATTGCTCCACGTGTTCAGCTGGATTTGAAAACCCAAGCAGACGAGCAGACTCGGCGAGAACTTCGAGGGTTCTGCGCTGCGGACCAAGTACGCCAAGATAGGCGGGAACGAAATCGCCCGAAAATAGTGCCGCGAGGATGTGGGAATCTTGTTCGAAGCTGTGGGTCAACAGGACAACTGCGTCTGTTACCTTCAAGTCGGCAAGGAACGAAGATCCGGGTTCGGGCAACGCAGCATTCATTGCGAGTACGTTGTCCGCGCCGGGAAATCGCTCGTTGGTGGCGAGGTGGCTGCGTCCATCCGCGACGACTGCAAACCAACCGAGTTGGCGCGCGAGACGCAGCAGCGGCTTCCCATCGTCGCCCGCGCCAAAGATCCACAAGCCCGGCCGCGCGGCGCGATAGTCGACCCAAATCCGTGTCTCGCTTCCGTCAATCGCCATGCGCTGGTCGATCGACTGCATGCGTTCGAGTGCGAGGAGAGCAAGATTACCGAGGATCGCCTCTCTCGTTTCTGCGTTGATTGGTTCGTTGTGGCCGATTTGTGTGGTCGGTCGGGCGAACGCTCGATTTGCGATCCCGGCGCCATCGAGAACCGTTGCGATTGCCAGCGGCACGCGCGCATGGAAGGCTGCCTCAAGCGCCATTAGCAGCGGGGCAGCGGTCACCCGGCGCTCCAGCAGGACATAAACAACGCCCCCGCAGCCGGACCCGTATGGCATATCGCCATCATCTTCCGCCGTCGAATAGCGCTCCACCACCGGCCCCAGTTCGGTCAGCCACCAAGCACGTTTCGCAATCTCGGCCTCCAGGCATCCGCCGCTCACCGTACCTGCGCGCCGGCCGTCCGGTGCAATCAACATGCGCGCACCTGGCTTGCGGTAACTCGGTCCGTCCACATCCACAACTGTGGCGAGGACGTAGTCTGACCCGGCGGATTCCAACGCGTGCCAGATCGGCAGAATGTTTTCGAGGTCGGTCATGAACTCCTAATCTCGCTCACGCTTCCAGCAATTTCGATTCAAGCAGATTCTCGATGCGCACTGGAAGTTCGCGCACCCGCACCCCAGTGGCATGATACACCGCTGCCGTAATTGCGGCCGCTACTCCGGCAAGTCCGATCTCGCCTACGCCGCGCGCGCCATATTCGCCCATTGCAGGATCGGGATAATCGAGGAACGTCACATCAATCTGCGGTGTGTCGGCGCAAGTCGCCATCAGATAGTCTGCCATGTTGCCATTGATCGGTTGACCGGTGCGCTGATCGTGATGCGTCTCCTCCAGGAGCCCCATTCCCACGCCCATCACCACTGCGCCCTCGATCTGGTTTGCGGCGGCGCTTGGATTGATGATCCGTCCGGCGTCAATCACGGTGACGACGCGGCTCGCGCGCAAGCGTGCAATCTCGGGCTCCCACTCCACTTCGACAAATTGCGCGCCATAGGAATGCAACGAGACTCCCTTGGCCTTCGGATTCTCCCAGGTTGGTACCGTCTTGCCTTCCGCACTCAAACCATTGAGGCGGGCAAGACGCAGGATGTCGGCGAATTCGGGGTCGCCGGCCGCCCGATCCTTCTTGCGAATGCGGCCATCTGCAAAGACCAGATCCTCCAGCATTGCGCCCTTGAGTGGCGAGCCTTCCGTGCTGGTGGCAAGTGCCGTCATCTTTTTCATTGCCTCGGTCGAAGCTGCGGCAATCGCATTCAGCACGGATCCCGTTACCATCGAGCCGCCAGACATGGGCCCTTCCGGCAAAGCGCTGTCGCCGATCACCACATCGATGCGATCGAGTGGAATGCCGGTCTTTTCGTGCACGACCTGCGCGAATATCGTGTAGGTGCCGGTGCCGATATCCTGCGTGCCGGACCGAACGGAGACGCGTCCATTCGCGTGCAATTCCACGTGTGCCGTGCACGGCAGCGACAGCGCTACCCAACTCGCGCCGCCGAGTCCCCATCCCAGGATCTTTCCGTCGCGCCGCATCGAGCCGATTTCCGGCGTGCGGCGCTCCCAGCCGAATTTCTTTGCGCCCACTTCAAAGCATTCGCGAAAATGTCGCGATGAGAAGGGCATCTTCTTATCTTCGTCAGTTTGGGCGTCGTTCAGAATTCGAAGCCTTAGCGGGTCCATCTTCAATTCATCTGCCAGCTCGTTCATCGCCGACTCGAGCGCGTACAAGCCCGGAACAGCTCCCGGTCCTCTCATATACATCGGTGCGCCAAGGTTGCGATGCACCAGGCCGCTTGTCACTCCGAGGTTCGCCACACTGTAGAGATACGGCGTGGCCTCGCCGCAGCCCTCGTCATAATCGTCGAGTATGGACGTGACGTTGAGGTAGTCCTGTTTGAGAGCAAGCAGTTTGCCGTCTTTCGAAGCGCCGAGACGAATACGTTGTTCGGTGCGTGGCCGGTAGCCGACGCTTGAAAACATCATGCTTCGCGTGACGCTTAGTTTGATTGGACGGCCGAGCCGGCGCGCGGCGACGGCCGTCATCGCGCAGTGTGGCCAGGGAAAAAGTTTGCCGCCGAATCCGGATCCGAGGAAGCGCGTCACCACGCGCACATTCTCCACCGGGATGCCGAGCGTCTGGGCCATCACTACACGATGATTCACGACGCCCTGCGATGTCTCATACATGGTGAGGTGGTCGCCCTGCCAAACAGCGACCGATGCGTGCAATTCGATTGGATTGTGCGTCTCGATCGGCGTGACGTAGGTCTGGTCGACCTTTACGGGCGCATCCTTGAATGCGCTATCGAAGTCGCCGCGCGTGCTCCCTTTCTTGCGCTCGCCCTTGTAATCATCCAGGCTTGTCCGCAACTGCGTCGGTTCCGCATCGTATTCGGCGTGAACGGCCGCAGCCGCTGCTCTCGCCTGCTCGAGAGTTTCCGCGACAACCACAGCGATGTATTGGCCCCAGTGACGGACCACATCATCTTCAAAGGCGGAGCGTACTTCGCTGTTGGTTGCGTTGTCGTCGCCAGGGGCGGTCCGGTACAACGGCCCGATGTTGCCGTGATGGAGCACGAGGAGCACGCCCGGCATTTTTTCAGCCGCGGACGTATCGAGAGCGCGGATGCGGCCGCTCGCGATGGTAGCCACCACCGGTACAGCGTGCGCCATGCCTTCGAAGTGAAAGTCGGCGGCATATTGCGCGGTGCCCGTGGTCTTCAGCGGCCCATCAACGCGTGGTGTCGGTCTTCCAATAATCGAAGCGGAGGTCGTGCTCATGGTTTGCTTCCCTTCGTGCTCACAGATTCTAGTCGTGCTTCTGCTCGAACGTCATGCTTCGCGAATATTTGATTTCAAAAGATCCTCAATGCGAATCGGCAATTCGCGAACACGTACCCCTGTCGCGTGGTAGACTGCGGCCGTAATTGCGGGGGCAACGCCGGCCATGCCGATCTCGCCGATACCGCGCGCGCCGTACTCATTCACGATGTAGTCGGGATAATCGAGGAAGGTGACATCCTGCACCGGCAAATCTGCGCAGGTCGGTACGAGGTAGTCGGCGAAATTGTTGTTGATGGGCTGTCCTGAACGGTGATCGAAGATGGTGTCTTCGAATAGCGCCATGCCCACGCCCATCACGGTTGCGCCCAGCATCTGGTTTGTGCCCGCTCCTTTGTTGATGATCCGGCCGCAATCGAAAATTGAAAATGTCTTGCTCACGCGCAGGCGAGCGATCTCCGGCTCCCACTCAACTTCGGCAAAATGCGCGCCGTAGGAGTGCAGCGAGTATTGCTTTGCCTTGGGATCGTCAAATGACGGAGCGGTGCGGCCCGTTGCGCTCAGCCCCGCAAGATTGGCGAGATTGAGCACTTGTTCAAACGGAATTCCGTTTGCAGTGAGGTTCGCACCCGAATGCATTGCGATGCCAACAACCTGAGGTTGCTGCTTCGCATGCACGAGGCCGTTTGTCATAGAGAGGGCGGATGGGTCCATGCCATGGAACGGCGATTGGGGTATGGTTGCGGCGATGTGAAGAAGGCGCGTTATCGCCTCAGAAACCGCGCTGGTGGCCGCCGGCAGCACGGCGCTGGTCGCCATCGACCCGCCGGACGTCGGCCCATCCGGCAGCGAGCTGTCGCCGAGAAAGACGTCGATACGATCGAGCGGCACTCCCGTCTTCGCGTGAATCACCTGGGCGAAAACGGTGTACGTCCCGGTGCCGATATCCTGCGTGGCGCAGCGAACACACACGCGTCCGTTGGGGCACAATTCCACTGAGGCTGTGCAGGGAATGCGCGCCGCGGACCATGATGCTCCTGCCAGGCCCCAGCCAATCACCTTTCCGTCGCGCCGCATGGAACCGATTTCGGGCGTGCGATGTTTCCACCCGATTTTCTCGGCGCCGGTGGTGTAGCACTCCTTCAGGTGTCGCGACGAGAAGGGCAGATTCCTTCCTTCATCGCGCTCGGCATCGTTCTTCAAGCGGAGTTCCAGCGGATCCATCTTGAGCTTAATGGCAAGCTCATCCATGGCGGATTCAAGCGCGAAAAGTCCCGGTACTGCGCCCGGCCCGCGCATGGGAGCCGGCGCGCCCACATTCCTCTGCACCATTGCTGCCGTAACCACCAGGTTCGGACAGCTATAGAGAAAAGGTGTCTGCTCGCCGCAGCGCTCCATGAATTCGTCGAGCTGCGATGTCTCCGACAGAAAATCGTGCCGGATCGCTGTCAGCTTTCCATCCTGCGTCGCGCCTAGGCGGATGTGCTGTTGCGTCCGCGGGCGATGTCCGACGTTGGAGAACATCATGCGGCGATCGACGCTGACTTTGACAGGCAACTTCAACTGGCGTGCAGCGGCTCCGGCCAGAGCTGCTTGCGGCCATGCGGAGAGTTTGCCGCCGAAGCCGGAGCCGACGAAGCGCGAAATCACGCGGAGGTTCTCACGAGGAACGCCGAGCGACTCTGACATCACAACGCGCGAACTGACCACGGCCTGCGTGCTCTCATAGAGCGTCAGGTTGTCTCCCTCCCACACCGCAACCGTGCCGTGCATCTCCATCGGGTTGTGGACTTCAATCGGCGTGGAATATGTTTCGTCGATGGTGACCGGTGCGGTGGAAAGCGCCTTATCGGGATCGCCGCGTTTCCAGCTGCTCTTCGGCTCGCCGGTAAAGCTGGCACCAAGATCGGTTTGCACGTTCGGTTGTTCCACGTCGTATTGCACGCGGATAGCCTGCGACGCAGCGGTAGCCTGCTCCAGCGTCTCAGCAATCACCGCAGCAATGTACTGGCCCCAGTAGCTGACGGTGTCGTCGGCAAACAGGGGACGCGACTCTGCCATGCTCGCATCCTCGTCATGCGAGATGGTGCGGTAGACGCCCTCCAGATTGCCGTGGTGCAGGACGAGAAGCACCCCCGGCATCTTTTCCGCCGCGGATGTATCGAGGCTGCGAATCGTTCCCTTGCCGATGGTGGCTTGTACCAGCACCGCGTGTACGAGACCCGGAATGTTGTGATCACAGGCGTAGCGCGCGGTTCCGGTTGTCTTTAAAGGGCCGTCAATGCGAGGCACGACCGCGCCAATGATACTTGCGTGAGGAAGTGTGTCCGTCGCCATAAAGTCTCCGTCAAATGCAACTACGCGGTTGCGGTTTTAAGCGAGCGCACCAGGCAACGCCTGGCCAATTCCACCTTGAATGCATTGTCCTTCTGCGGCTTTGCCTTGGCCAGCGCGGCTTCTGCCGCAGCCTTGAAGGTCGCGGCGTTCGCCGGCTTGCCCATCAGGGCTGATTCCGCTTCATGCGAGCGCCACGGCTTGGTGCCCACTCCACCCATGGCCACGCGAATATAGCGAATGTGGCCACCTTCGACACGGGCGACGACGGCGGCCGACGCGAGCGCGAATTCATAGCTGGCGCGGTCACGCAGTTTCAGGTAAGTCGACTTGGCGCCTTCGACCGGCTTGGGCAGATCGACATAGGTGATGAGTTCGCCAGGTTCGAGCGCGTTTTCGATATGCGGTGTATCGCCGGGAAGCTTGTGGAAGTCTGCGAAGGCAATGGTTCGCTTGCCCTTCGGACCTTCGACATGAATGATCGCTTCCAAGGCCGCCATGGCCACGCACATGTCGGAGGGATGAGTCGCGATGCAGTGTTCACTGGTGCCGAGAACGGCATGCGTGCGATTGAACCCTTCCAGCGCTGCGCATCCTGTGCCGGGCGTGCGTTTGTTGCATCCATAGCCCCCGGGAGTGCCGGCGCCCGGCTCGCGAAAGTATGCGCAGCGCGTACGTTGCAGCAGGTTGCCGCCTGTTGTTGCCATGTTGCGCAACTGTGGCGATGCGCCGGAAAGGAGCGCCTCGGACAGCACGGCGTAGGACTTCTGCACATCCGCGTTCCACGCGAGATCGGAGTTGCGCACCATGGCGCCGATGCGCAGGCCACCGGTTGGCAAAGTCTCAATCTTGTCCAAAGGTAAGAGATTAATGTCGACGAGCGTCTTCGGAGTCTCGACGCTGAGCTTCATCAAGTCGACCAGTGTCGTGCCGCCGGCGATGAACTTTCCCTGGCTGGCGCTTGCGAGAGCCTTGTCGATGCTTGGAGCTTTGACGTAGCTAAAGGTTTCCATGATGTCTCTTCTCCTTCAGGCGAAGGGTGTCTAGGCGCGCGAGCGCACTTGCTTCACCGCAGTCAGGATATTGGTGTAAGCGCCGCAGCGGCAGATATTCCCCGACATGGCTTGCTTGACTTCGTCGTCCGACTGGCCGATGGGTTCCTTGAGCAACGCGACAGCGCTCATGATCTGGCCGCTGGTGCAGTAGCCGCACTGGTATCCGTCATGTTCCACGAAGGCCGCCTGCATGGGATGCAGATTGCCAGGCTGGCCGAGGCCTTCGATGGTGGTGATCTCATCGCCTTCATGCATCAGGGCGAAGGAAAGGCAGCTGTTGACGCGGCGGCCGTTGACATGAACCGTGCAGGCGCCGCACTGCCCGTGATCGCAACCCTTCTTGGTGCCGGTAAGGTGGATGCGCTCGCGGAGAGTGTCGAGCAGAGTGGCGCGCGGGTCGAGATTGCGCAGCGGGTAGTCTTTGCCGTTGATCCGCAACGTGACGTTGCCCGTGCCGGCGGTTTCAGGTTGATCCTGGTTTGAAGGCTCCATGGCTGGAGCGGCAGCGGCCAGAGGAGCGGCACCGGCGAGAACGCCGGCAGCTCCCAGGCCGGAAAGAAAGGAGCGCCGGCTAAACCCGCGTTTGCTCGAATTCTCCGTAAGAGCTTCGAGATCAACAGACTGCTGGTCGGGCGCGAGGCCTTCTTTCGTCTTCTGGGGAGAGCGTGGGAGCAAGTGCTTCAGGTGCGGATCGAGAGTGTCTGCCACAGGTCGACCTCCTTGGGACAGGACGGTGTTCGAATTGACGTCAGCGTGTCCGGCGTATGAGAGCAGAGGGAACAGCCCCAACCGGGGACGCCGTGCCGCTATCGTATCCAAATCCCCTTACGAGTGGGAAATGGACTTTTGAGCTCACGCAAATCGGGCGGATTTGCCACCCGATCAAGCTGGGATCCACGTCCGATCAACAGATTCGATGCAGAGCTCCGCTAGAGGCGTTTACCCGGATTTGGCCGGCGGCGGGACGACGGCCAAATCAGCTTGCCGTCGCCAGCTCGTTTTCGAGTTCCTGCCCGGCAGGCTGAGGGCCGCCGATGCGGGTTCGTTCTTCGATCTTCTTGTAGTTGGTGATCTTGTGGGTCAGCAGAGCGTGCGCCTGCTGCAGCGCGCCGATCTTCGCGGCGATTGCGGACTGGTGATCCTCAAGCAGTTTGCGCCGTTCGAGTGAAGTGGCGTCGCCCTTCTCGCGGAGCTCAGCATAGCGCTGCATCTCGCGAATGGACATATTGGTGGCCCGCATGCAGTGGAGGAAGTTAAGCCACGCCTCGTCGGCTTCAGAATAGCGGCGGTGACCGTTGCGCGCGCGCCCGACCGGTTGGATCAGGCCGACGCGCTCATAGTAGCGCAGAGTGTGCGCGGTCATTCCGCACCTCTCTGCCATGCTTCGGATGGTATAGCCAGCGTCTCTCACAATTTCAACCTACAACTTGGTGCGCGCTCAAAGTCAATAGAGCGGCGGAGGCTTTCCTATCGTTCCTGGCCGTGTGTCGGCAGTTACTCCGTTGAAGAATTCGATCCCGTTTTCCAATCGCAAGTTTCTAAACCAGATATCAAGGGCCGAGCTGGAACACCTTGATTTTGGACTTAACAATTCTTAAAGAATTTGGACGGTGATTCTCACCTCGAGGTTTCAAAAAAACGAGCGACTTTCTTTTGATTGCGTCCCGACATCGAACGCTTTCGGCTTGGGGCCGAAGAAGGGGTCACTGCCTTTTGGCAGTTTGATCCCGTATGATCAACGTCAAATATGGCGATTGATAGTGAAAGCTACGAACGAATGCTGGCGGTGGCTTTGAAAGAAGCGCACTATGGACGCCTGGAAGGCGGCATCCCGATTGGCGCAGCGCTCTTTACCCGGTCGGGCGAGTTGGTGAGCCGGGGGCACAACCGGCGGGTGCAGCAGGGAGACCCCAGCATGCATGGGGAGACCGATGCGTTCCGACGTGCGGGCCGGCAGCGCAGCTACCGCAACCTGGTGATGGTGACGACGCTCGCGCCCTGCTGGTACTGCAGCGGGCTCGTGCGGCAGTTCCGGATCGGCACGGTGGTTGTGGGCGAGAGCCGCACCTTTGCCGGTGGTCTCGACTGGCTGCGCGACAACGGTGTTGAAGTGATCGACCTCGATAATCGCGAATGCCGCGAACTGCTCGAGGGCTACATCGCGGAACACCCGGAAATCTGGAATGAAGACATCGGCGAAGAGTAGCTCGCCTGCAACACTGCTGGAGGAACCCATGGATCGCCGTAAGTTTGTCGCCGCTTCGCTTGTCACTTCCGCAGCCGCGCTTGTGCAGAATGCCAAGGCGCAAGCCAGTCCAGGGCGCCTTCGCGAGTTCTACCAACTCCGTCGCTACACATTGCAAACGGGCCCGCAAGTGGCGATGACCGAGAAGTACATCAGCGAAGCGCTGATTCCCGCGATGGCCAAGCGGGGAGGTCCCGTCGGCGCTTTCCGGCTGGACATCGGTCCGGAGACACCCAGCTTTTACGTCCTCATTCCCGTTCATGATCCCGCGATGGCTGGAACTCTCGAGTTCGAACTCGCGCAGGATGCCGACTACGTGAAAACCGCCGAGCCCTTCTGGAGCGCCTCTGCCGCATCGCCCGCATTTCTGCGGATGGATTCGTCGCTGCTCGTCGCCTTCGAGGGCTGGCCGCGTATCACGCCGCCTGCGAAGGGCAAGCGCATCTTTCAGCTCCGTACCTACGAGAGCCCCAGCTATCGGGATCACATTCTGAAAGTGCAGATGTTTCACTCGGGCGAGTTCGAGATATTCAAGGCTGCGGGGTTTCAACCGGTCTTTTTTGGCGACACGCTGATCGGGCAGCGCATGCCCAGCCTCACGTACATGCTCGGTTTTGCCGATTCTGCCGACCTGGACGCGAAGTGGAATGTCTTCCGCAACGATCCTGCGTGGAAGAAGCTATCCGCCGATCCGCGATTTGCCTTTGAAGCGATTGTCAGCAACATCACCAACCTGGTGCTCAGCCCACTTGCCGCCTCGCAGATCTGAATCGCCGAAAAGGATCGCTCGAGTTGCAATCTCCGCGAATCTGTCAATAGCCGATCGCCCACGATGCGAGGTAACTCACAGATTCTGAAGAGCAGAAAAACTCTGACGGGTTTGCAGGTAATTTCCATCGCCCGGCGCACAATAACAGTAGAAGTGCAGGAACTCGAATGATCTCCGTTCAGTTTTGACTGCTCGAAGTCAAGATCGCCAGGCGTGCGTCAGACACACCGCCCGAAAGGGGTACCCCCCACCCCCTCCCCCTTCTTATTCTTCTTTTGTTCGCTTTGTTCAAATAACTTTAATCGAATCAATATCTGGATAGGGTGCGTATTGCACCATATAGAGTGAAATGCACTGCGGATGGTGCATCTACAGATTGCATACCACTCAAATTCAGGACTGAGATCTGCAGGCACCAATTTGGGCAGCAAGGGCGAGAAGGCCTTCGTCGCTTTCGCGGGCAGCGGCCAGCTGCATTCCGCCGATGGAGCAGGGAATGGTGACGACAGGCACGCCGGCGAGACTAAATGGTGTGGTGTAGCGGAGAATGCGGCTTCGCACCTCGCCATTGTCGGCGCCGATGCTGATGCGGGCTACGGGTGAGGCGGGCATCAGGAGCAGTTCGTGTTCGTGGAGCAATTCGTCGATGCGGGCGCGGAATTCGGCGTGGCGTTTGCGCAGGACGACGATCTCGGCGTCGGTGATGCGTGCGCCCCACTCGAGGCGTTCGCGAATGGCTGGCGGCATCCGGTCAAAGTGACCAGCGTGGAGGCGCGCCGCTTCCGATGCCTGGATGGAGGCGTAGATTTCGTAGGAATCGGCCCACCAGCCGACATTGATGGTAGTGCCTTTGAGTCCGAGCGCGCGGAGATCGCGCTCGACTCTGCGAAGGCCGTCGATGATCGCAGGCTCTGTGTCATGCAGGAACGCGTCATGCACGACGGCGAAAGTTGTGAATTTCTGCGGGATGCTGGATTTGCCGGGGACAAAGATATCGGCGAGCAGGGAAGCGTCTTCGAGATGGCGAAAGAGCCAGCCCATCGTATCGAACGACTGTGCAAGATGCGCGCCTCCTCGCCAGTCGCCGCGGCCGAGCGAGGCGCGGTAGCCGGCAAGACCGCAAAGTGCCGCAGGACCGCGCACGGAGCCGCCAGTGTCAGTGCCGATGGCTGCAAGCGCGGAGCCCTCGAGCACGCTGGCCGCCGCGCCGCTGGAGGATCCGCCGGTGAGCGCACCGGGATTGCCGGGCTGCTCGCAGTCGCCGAATTCGGGATTCTCGCCGGTGATGCCGTAGGCAAGGGGATGTAGGTGAGTCTTGCCGGTGATCACGGCACCAGCTTTGCGGAGCTGCTCAACGAGCCAGGAATCGTGCAGGGCGATGCCATTGAAATCGCGATAGAAGTGGACTCCGCAACTGGTGGGAGCGCCGGCAAGGTCGAAGCAATCTTTAACGGAGACGGGTACGCCCCAGAGGTTGCTGCGCCCATCGCCGAATTGGCCGCCGGCTGATCGTGGAATCGCGGCGGCGCGCGCAGCCTCTTCCAGTGTCCAATCGGGATCGCGCCACAGGTAGGTATTCTTGCCGGCGTTTCGATTGGCGCGTTGCATCGCTTCCCTGGCAAGATTTGCAGGCGTCACGCTTCCCGAGGCAAGCGCTTCGCGTGTGCTGCGAATCGTCCTGGAAGAGGAGTCCATTCCAGCATTCTAGGCCTGTGAGTTGAAGCGCATTCCAAGTCCGTCAGACTGCCACGGTTTCAGACGCGGCCATCTCAAACGTGAGGTTCACTGATCGCGCGTCAACCGGCCGTGTTCGATGGCGCACTCCCCGAGGGATAGTCAGCAATTGGCCAGGATGAAGCTCAACCGCTCCGTCTTCAAATTCGATCGCGAGACGCCCCTCAAGGAACAGGAATGTTTCGTCGGAGTTGGGATGAAAATGCCAGTGATACGGCTCTGTCATCGTGGCAATCCTGACAACATGATCATTGGTATGAGCGACGGGATGATTATCGTAACCAAGGTTAGTTGAAGACTCAGCGCTTAGAGTGATGACGTCAGGAATGTGACTAGGCATTCTTAATCCTCGCATTCACACTTTAGCCTCGCGAATCAGCGGACTACCAGATGCGGAGGAAGTGTTCTCATGCATTCCGAGCCATGGCGAGGTCGACGATCTCTCCGATCATCTGCGTGTAGGATAGGCCGGATTTTCTCGCGGCCATGGCGAACTCCTGTCCACTGGAGAGCCAGGGGTTTGGATTCGCTTCAATGACATAAACTTCCCCCTTGCTGGATACGCGCATGTCGATGCGACCATAGTCGCGCAGCTTGACGGCGCGATAGGCCTTGATCGCGGTCTCGGTGAGTTTGGTTACGGTTTCTTCAGCGAGATCCTCGGCGATGATCGATTTCGTGAGCTTGTAGGCTTCGGTGTCTTTCTCGAATTTCACGTCCTGGCTGGCGATTTTGGGCATGCCTTTGGGAAGCTTGGAAAGGTCAAGTTCCACCAGCGGAAGCGCACGCGCGCTCTCGTAACTACCGAGGATGGAGGCGTAGATTTCGCGTCCTTCGATGTACTCCTCGATCAATGCGGGAGAATCGAACTCGGTCTGAATATAGTTCACGCGCTCCATCAACTCCTTCACGCTGGTGACGACGGCGGCGGCATCGATGCCGATGGAGCCATCTTCAGAGGTGGGCTTCACGATGAGCGGGAACGAGATGTCGTGGGCATGGTCGATGTTGCCGCGATAGGCAGTCGCGAAGTATGGCGACTGGATGCCGTGAAAGGCGAACATTTTCTTGGCGATGGATTTGTCCTGTGCAAGGATGTGCGCGTGCGGCCCGGCGCCGGTGTATGGGATATCGAGCAGATCGAGGAATGCCGTGACGTGCATCTCCCGGGTGTCATCGCCGGCATAGGATTCCGTGAGATTGAAGATGAGATCAGCGCCGCATTTGGCGAGCCCGAGCAGCGATTGGGGGCGACCGTCGAGAACGTAGTACGACGGCTCATGACCGAGCTTCTCGAGAGCTTCGAAGATCTCTTCGCGGTCGTGCTTCACCGGCTTCTTCTTGCGTTTCTTCTGTCCCTTGCGCTTGCGCGCAGGAACTTCTTCCTCGACTTCAGCGGGCTGTTCTTCCCACAGATCGTACAGTACCGTGACTTTCAAATTCGCCATGCGTCCTCCAGGCGGTAGGCCGGCAACTGCCGGCCCACCTCAGGGGTGAATGAACTTCCCACGTGCCAGGTAGTTCATTGCGAGTGCAGTTGTGTAAACCGTGAATTCCGTGAGGTGCTCGGACTCGCGCCGGACGTCGACGCGCAGGCCCAGTTCCTCAACACGGCTGCAGATAGATTCAACGAGTCGCTTGACGATCGGCCGTTGTACGCCGCTCCAATAGGCGACCTTGTCGATAATGGGCTTGCGGTGCTGATTCAGCATCTCGACGGCGGGTCGCACGCCATTCCGTCGCTTGAGGGAGATATTGAAGATGTCCTGGAGGTCGGCATCCAGGGCAAGTTCCTGTACCGGGATCTCCTCCGGCAGGCTGAGACGATAGAACTCGCCGACGGTCGACTCCATCTCATCGACAGTGATATCGGTGTGGCCGCGACGCCGGATGGGCTCGACGGCACCGACTTTGTGCGCGATGCGATCGACGAATTGCAACTTGGCAACCGCGTCCCAGCCGTTGTAGCGCTTTCGCCATTGCGAGCGGGGCGTGAGCCAGACGGCAAATGTTTCTGCAAAATCTTCGTCCGGATGCTTTTGCGCGTACCACCCAGCCATGTGGCGGACAAACTTCCGCGAGAAAGGGATGGGACGGTAGTTGTCGCGATAGGCGCGGCGAAAGGGACCGAAAAGATTGCGCCACTCCGCCGACTTGTAGAGTTGGTAGGCGTAATTGAATGCGTGTCCGGCCTCATGACGCATGTACATCATGATTTCGCGAGCGTCTTCCAGGTCGTTCATATCGCGCTCAAGCATTGCCAGGTCGGGGTTGGCGAGGTAGAACGGAATGCCGATGACGGGTTCGCCGGAAGGACATCCCCATTCATCGGTGAGGTAGCACTGCGGACGGAACTTGTGGATGCCCTTGGCTTCCAGTTCGCGATAGAGCTGCTGCACAAATCGTTCGAGCGGCGAACCCTCGAGTTTGAGCCCGAGTTCGCGAATGGGCTTGGCGAGTATCTCCTGGAATTCCGTACGGGTTTTCTCGAAATCGCGCACTGGGCTACTCAGAGTTCTACACCACGGAGCGGGATTTAGAGCAATTTCGGAATACACGTAGACTCTTCTAGAGCAACCGAGGGGCTTTTTCCTGCCGAAAGAGCCAGCTCGCTCCGCAACGCGTGGCCGGATTGGCGTCGGCTGAGGGTTCCGGGCCTGTTTTTTGATGGACAGGAGTTGATGTGTCAAGGCTAGGATTGTGCGGGCTGCAGGCACACTTTCACGGCGGCGCGCAATTGGCAGTGTTCGGAAATTCGCAACCTTAGCAATGCAGAGGTTCCACCGATGATGACACGCTCGGCGAAGTTGCTGCTGCTGGCAGGGATCGCGTTCTACTACACGCTGGTGGTGTTCAACAACCTCACTGATTTCAATTCAAACTACGAGTTCATCCGGCATGTACTATCGATGGATTCGACCTTCCCGGGAAACCACGCGATGTGGCGGGCAATGCCGTGGCCCGTGATGCATCTTGTTTTCTACTGGATGATCATCGTCTGGGAAATCGCGACGGGGATGCTTGCGTGGTGGGGGCTCATTTGTCTCGTACGAGCGTTCCGAGGATCGGCGATTGCTTTCAACGCTGGGAAACGCGCGGCGGTCGTTGCGTTAACGATGTCGCTGCTGATGTGGCTTGTGGCTTTTCTGGATGTGGGCGGGGAGTGGTTCCTGATGTGGCAGTCGCGCACCTGGAACGGCCAGGAAGAAGCGTTCCGCATGTTCGTGATTGTGGGGTTCGTGATGCTCTTGCTTCTGCAGCCGGACACCGATACACAGGCATAGTGTTTCAGCTGCCGCCGACCGCGGCCTTCTTTCGGCCTGCCGCAAACCCTGCGCGTTCGATTGGAGTCAAGGAAGACGGGTAGACTGATGCGGATACCGGTGGTCGCCATCATTGTCGCCGCGGGTGCGAGCAGCCGGCTCGGGCAGCCGAAGCAACTGTTGCCGGTTGACGGAGAGCCGCTGTTGCAGCGGGCTGTTCGATGTGCATTGGAGGCTGGTGCCGGGCCGGTGTTGGTGGTACTGGGCGCGTATCGCGAACGGATAGAGAAGGCAGTTGAACTTGGCGCTACGACGGTAGTTGCAAATGCAGAATGGGAAGAGGGCATGGCTTCGTCGATTCGCGCGGGCGTTAGGGCAGTGGACGAGGGAGCCGGAGTTGCGGGTGTACTGCTGATGACGTGCGATCAGCCGCGGATTACGGCGAAGCATTTGCTGCAGATGCTCGAGGAATTCGATGCGCACGAAGGGACAATGCCGATTGCGTCGACTTATGGGGGCGTTCGGGGAACTCCGGCAATATTCCCGCGGGCCATGTTTGCGGATCTGCTGGCGCTTCGCGGCGACAGGGGAGCCCGCGGTCTGCTGGCGAAAACGTCGCTACCTATCGTGGAGATTCCGCTCGAAGGCGGCGAGGTCGACATCGACCGGCCGGAGGACCTGGCGGAGCTGAATTAGAATCAGCGCTCGATCGTGGCCTCGATGTAGCCGTGCGGCTCGTCGATGGGGACGAAGATGTGGTTGGGATTGTCCTGCCCGAAGGGGCTGAGGTCCGCAAGCAGATGATGGAGGTTGGGCATCGTGAGGTGGATGCGCGCGATCTCCGGCGCTGCAGCTAGCGCGGCATTGCCCATATCGAAAAGCGTGTGCTGGACGCTCATGCTGTGGTGCCCGGCGAATTCCCTGAGCAGGGCTGCAAGGATCCGGGCGCGGACTTTAGCGAAGTTTTGCGTGGCAGAGAGGTATTCCCAGCGAATGGTGGCGCGCGTGCCGAGGATGCGGTCTGTCGCGGGCTTGAGCGTAGTGAGGCGGTCTTTAATATAGCCGGTGAAGGCGGAGTTGGTGGTCTTGAGAATCGTCAACCCGTCCACGCCGGATGTAATGACCCAGCTGCCGCCGCGTTCACGCTCGGCGCGCACCGTCTGTAACTCCGGACCACCCAGCTGGAAGGTACTCGCATCGGGCTCGCCGTCGACCTTCAGGTGTTTCCAGTTTTTTTCTTCGATCTCGATGCTTGCCTTGGAAACCTGGTGATTATTGTTGAGCAGGTAATCGCCTAGTTCCATTGCGAATTCTTCAATGGTGGCGGCGCTAGAACCACGTGCGATGGAGTAGACCGTGTTCTTCATCGTGTCGGTGGGGAGAATCTTGCTGTTGTCGGCTTCAGTGAAGCTCGATTCAAAGTCGCCATGCAAGAGCACGCAGACGGTCCACTCGTTGAAGTCGTGTTGATCAGCCGATCGCGTGATGCGCGACAGGCGCACGCGAGATTTTCCATAGCGATTCTCACCCAGTCGGACCATCGATCAGCTTCCTCGGTAAGTGGTGTAACTGTTGTCGCTCAGGAGGAGCGGAAGATGATAATGCGAAGCGCCGTCGCATTCGAATGCAATGACAATCTCTGGATAGATGGTGCTTCGGCCGAGCGCCTTCAGATAAACGCCGGTATTGAACGTAAGCCTGTAGCGTCCGGGCGCAGCATTGGCTTTCAAGTTACCGCAGCGCCCATCAGTGTCGGTTTTGCTGGTCGATATCATGATCCATTGGGCATCTTCTTGGCGCACACCCTCGCTTGACCAACCTGCCCCGCCCAACATCCTGTCCAATTGCACCAAAACACCCGCGGCGGGTTTTCCAAGAACGGTATCGAGGACGTGCGTCGTGATCTTCATGACACCAACCACTTTCCGAGACGAATCTGCATGATCTGCCGCTGCTCTTCGGCGGCTTCTCTCAATTCTGCCACGCGCGTGTTGCCGAGACGTCGTTGAAGAATGGCGAGCATCTCTTCGGCGCTCTTACCGGTGGCGCAAACGATGTAGGTGAAGCGAAATCGCTGTTCATAGAGTGCGTTGTCTTCGGCGAGCTGGCGGAGAGCGCTTTGGGTTGCGGTGGTGGTTCCGGACTGCTCCTGTTGTGACCAGGATGAAGATTGCTCGGACGCGGACGGCGCTTTGCGTTCGCCGATGCGGGGATGGCAGGCGAATGCTTCGAGCCAATCGGATTCACCCATCGCTGCCCAAACCCGGTCGGCTGCTTCGCTCAGCGTGGCGATGGTGGTGATGGGGCGGAGGGCGACCATTTGACCAGCCCAGCGTTGCGCGCCGCAGCAGGCGAGCATTGCCTGGTTGGCTTCGGAAGTGTCAGCGGCGTTCCAGGCTTCGAGCACGGGATTCATTTGGCGGCGGACTCCGAAAGAAGGGCTCGCAGGAATTCTTCGAGGAGATTTGCGCCCACACTTTTGCGATATTGCGCGTTGGAACGGATGTCGTCGATGGGCTGCGCTTCAGCAAGCAGAGCATTGCGGGCGGTCTCGATGAGGCTGGGGTTGAGCCTATGTCCGAGCAGGGCGGCTTCTGTTTTGCCGAGACGGGCAGGGAAGGGCGCGAGACTCGCGGCCGCAACGCGAATCCGTTCGATTGCGCCGTCTTTCAACAGGGCGGTTGCGCCGAGCGCGACTTTGGAGATGGCCATGGCGCGCCGCGTGCCCACTTTGCGCAGATATTGGCGGTGATTCGCGAAGCGTCGCGGCAGATGGACGGCGTAAAGAAGCTCATCGGCGGTCATAGCGTTCTGCTTGTAGCCAGTGTGGAATTCGCGATAGGGTATGCAGCGCTTGCCTCGGACAGAGATGAGTTCGATTTCCGCGTCGTAGACGAGGAGCGCAGGTGAAGAGTCGGCGGCGGGCGAACCGTTTACGAGATTGCCGCCGAGCGTTGCGCGAGTTTGGTTGGCGATGGAACCAATCCAGCTTGCGGCTTTGTCGAGGAGAGGAAAGTCGGCCGCGACGATCGGATTGGATCGGAGATCGCTGAAGGTGGTTCCGGCACCGATGATGAGTTTGTCAGGACTCGTGTCGAAGAAGCGAAGTTCTTCGACGCCCCAGAGGCTGACAAGTTTGCTTGCGGTGAGGCGGCCTGCGGCGAAGGCGACCATCAACTCGGTGCCGCCTGCGATAGGCGTCCACTGGCCGGGCGCGCCGGCGAGCAGATCGAGCACGGCCGGCAGCGATCCGGGTGCAACAAGTTCGTGCTCAGCGGCGTTACCTCGCATGCGTCTCCTGCGTAGTGCTTCTGGCTGCGGAAAGCACGGACTCGAAGATGCGCATGAAGCCGGTGCAGCGACAGAGATTGCCGGCGAGTCCTTCGCGGATCTCGGCCATCGTGGGATGCGGATTGTACGCGAGCAGATGTTTGGCGGCCATCAGCATACCTGGCGTGCAGATGCCGCACTGGGCTCCGCCGCACTGAAGGAAGGCCTGCTGCAAGGGATGTAGGATACCGTCGCGCGCGAGCCCTTCCACAGTTTCGATGTTTGTGCTTGCGGCCTGGAGCACGGGGACGAGGCAGCTGTTGACGAGATCGCCATTCATGCGAACGGAACACGAGCCGCATTCGCCTTCGCCACATCCCTCCTTGGTGCCAGTGAGGTGCAGGTCTTCGCGCAGCACGTCGAGCAGGCGCTTCATGGGTTGGACAGTGACGGTGAGATTCGCGCCGTTGACGTTCAGCTGGATTGGCGTGGCCGCGCTCATACGGATGCGGGCTCCTCGACCTTTGGTGCGATGCTCAATTTCGCGAACAGATCTTCGGGCAGAAGCGGGATGGAATTAAAACTGACGCCGATGGCGTCCCGAATGGCATTGAGGATCGCAGGTGCGGGACCGTCGTGGGGCAATTCGCCGATACCCTTGGCGCCGAATCCGCCATGCCCGAAGGGAAGTTCTTCCCAGAAGACGTGGATCGGGGGCACGTCTTCAGCAGTGGGCATGATGTAGTTAGTCATCTGGTTGTTGGCCATGCGGCCATTCTGCAGGACGACCTTTTCGTAGAGCGCGTAGCCGATGCCTTGCGCGATGCCACCCTCGATCTGGCCGGTGGCAAGTATGGGATGAATGACGCGGCCTGCTTCCTGCGCGGACCAGAACTCTTCGACCTCTGCGGAATACGTGACGGTATCGACGGCAACCTGCGCAATCTGGACGGACCATCCATAAGCGGGATAGGCTTCGCCGCGATACTTCTGATCGTCCCAGAAAATGTCGGGCGGCGCTTCGTAGCGGCAGAGGGAAACGACTTCGCCGGCTTTCTTGCGGAGTTGCTCGCAAGCGGCGAAGAACTGTTGGCGCGAAAACTGTTCCGGCAGGCTGGCTTGTTCGCGAAGCATGGAAAGCAACTGCTGCGATGCGCGCTCGATGAGGCGGCCGATGACCATGGCGGTGCGCGAGGCAACCGTCGGCCCGCTGTTGGGGACAATGCCGGTATCGGGCGGAGCCATGATGACGTCATCGTATTCGACGCCGAGGATTTCAGCGGCAACTTGCGTGAGCACCGTGTTGGTGCCCTGACCGAATTCGGTGCTGGAAACGAGCACGCGCACTTTGCCTTCTGCGGTAACGTCGATGCCGGCGAGCGAGTTGAGATAGCGTTCGCCGGAGCCAGTGAAGCCGGAACCGTGATAGAAGGCGGCGATGCCCATGCCGCGCTTGATTGCGCTGCCAGAGTTTTCTTTTGCGAATTCTGCGCGCTTGTTGTAGTAGTTGCTCTCGACGAGTGCGCGACCGAGGAGTTTGTCTAGGATGATGGGTTCGCGCATCAGCTGTTCGGTTGCGGTGGTTTCGCCCTCGTGAATGAAGTTTCTCCGTCGCAGCTCAATCGGATCGATGTTGATAGAGGCGGCGATCTCATCCATGTGACGCTCGACAGCGAACACCGTCTGGGGCGCGCCGAACCCGCGAAATGCGCCATAGGGGACGGTGTTGGTGGCCCAGGCATGCGAGCGAATGCGGACGTTGGGACAGACGTACGGGCCGGGCGAATGGAGTGTCGCGCGCGAGAGCACGGTGGAGGAAAGCGTGGAGTACGCGCCGCCGTCCGTCGCGATGTCGATATCCATGGCGAGGAGTTTGCCGTTGGCGTCGAGCGCGGTGCGATGGCGGACGCGCGAGGGATGCCGTTTGGTGGTTGCCGCAAGATCTTCGACGCGGTCGTAGACCATCTTGACCGGATGTCCGCACTTCATCGCGAGCAACGCCGCGTGCGAAGCGATGACGGATGGATAGTCTTCCTTGCCGCCGAAGGCTCCGCCTGTTTCAGTCTGGATGACGCGGACTTTTTCAGGTGGGAGATTGAAGACGGCAAGCAGCGATTTGTGCGCGTAGAAAGGGCATTGCAGCGATCCCCACACTGTGACGCCGGTTTCCACGCTGTACTCAGCGATGACGCCGTTGTTTTCGATGTAGAGGTGTTCCTGGGCACCGGTGCGGTATTCGCCTCCAACGATGTGCGTCGCGTGAGACCAGACTGAATCAACGTCGCCCTTTTCGAGTTGGAAGCTTTTGAAGCAGTTGTCGGCACCCCAGATAACCGTTTGCTGATTTTCACTTTCTTCGATGCTGAAGACAGGCGGCAACAAATCGTATTCGACATGCACGGCGTCGACTGCTTCGCGCACTTTGTGTTTGTCGGGGTGGGCGATCAGCAGGATGGCTTCTTCGCAGTGATTGACCTGGCCGTCGGCGAGGCACGGCTGATCGGCAACGATCATCTGGATGTGGTTTTCGCCGGGAATGTCGGCAGCAGTGACGACGCCGAATTCGCTCCAGTCGATCTTGCGATCAAAACCGATAGAGCGGATGAAGCCGCGCGGAACCGCACTGCGCACGGTGGCACCGTGCCACATGCCTTCGCGTTGTATATCGTCGATGTACCGGGCGGTGCCCCGCAGCTTATCCACACCTTCCTTGCGAGGGACGGAGGTGCCGACGATGCGGTTTTTCGCAGGCGTGCTCATAGTTGGGAAGTGCGAAGCGCCGTACGGGTTGACGCATAGCATACAACGGCACGAGAAACTTTGAAAGCCTGCGCGCTACGACGCGAGAGTTGCGAGCGTCCGTGCAAGCACGTGGACGCCGCTGCCAATCCACTCGGGCGATGCGTATTCGTCAGGACGATGACTGACGCCGCCGCGGCAGGGAATGAAGAGCATGGCGACGGGGGCGATTCGCGAAACAAAGAGCGAGTCGTGATAGGCGCGGCTCACCATGCGCTTGAAACTCTTGCCGGCTGCCTTTGCGGACTGCTCCATCGCGTCGAGGATAGCGGGGTCGCCGGTCGCCGGTGGATCGGCGTTGACCATCTCCGTTGCAATGGAAACGCCACGGCGCTCGGCCACTTCCCTGCATGTGTCTTTCAGCTTGTCGATCACGGCATCGCGCCGCGCGTCGTCGATGTCGCGAATGTCGGTTTCGAGGCGCACGCGGGAGGGAATACTGTTGACGGCGCCCGGAAAGACTTCGCATACGCCGACAGTTCCCACCGTATCGATGGCGCCGGTCAACTTTGCTGCAGCTTCAAGCGCGAGGATCACCTCGGCAGCCGCGGCGAGTGCGTCTTTCCGGCCGGGCATCAGTTTGCCGCCGGCATGTCCGCCTTCGCCTTCGATGACGATGCGCATGCTTGCGGGCGCGGCGATGTGGGTGACGAGGCCGACGTCGATCCCTTCCAGTTCGAGGATGGGGCCTTGCTCGATGTGGAGTTCGATGAACTGGTGAAAGCGGCCGGACGGGAGAACGACGGATGCGAGAGTCCCGGTGAATCCGGCCTGACTTCGCAATTCATCGAGGCCTTGGTCTTCCCTGTCGCGGAGTGCGAAAGCCTGTGCGGGACTGAGCGCGCCGGCCATCATGCGGCTGCCGAGGCAGCCGATGCCGAAGCGGGTCGGTTCCTCAGCGGTGAATATGACGAGTTCGATAGAGCGGCGCGGCTTGAAACCAAGCTGCTGCAAAACGCGGATGGCTTCGAGGCCGCCGAGGACGCCAACGCATCCGTCGTAGAGGCCAGCGTTGGGAATAGCGTCGATGTGCGATCCGGTGCCGATGGGGGCCAGGTCAGGGTCGGTTCCACTCCAGCGCGCGAAGGTGTTGCCTATGGCGTCCTCGTGCACGCTCAGTCCGGCTTCGCGGCAGAGGCCTTTGACATAGGCGCGGGCGCGAAGATCGGCTTCGCTAAAGACAATGCGGGTGACGACGGGCCGTTCGGCCGCGGAGATTTGCGCGAGAGCATTGAGTTCAGCGATTAGGCGGTCGATAGAGAGAGCGGGGCGGGGGTCCATGTTCATGCTCCCAGCGGGTGCCTGCGCCAGTCCTTGTAGATGAGATATTTTGCGGGCTTCTTGCCGATGGCGCCGAACCATTGCGGGCAGAAGGGCGCCATCCAGATGAAGTCGCCGGCCTCGACGGGGTACCAGGAATCGCCGAGGCGGTAGATGCCACCGCCTTCGAGCATCAGAAGCCCGTGCTCCATCACGTGAACTTCGACCATGCTGAGCCCAGCGCCAGGATCGTAGCTCATGGTATTTACGGCGAAATCGTAAGCATCGGAGTCAGGCATGAGCGAGCGTACGCGAAGGGACGAATCGCCCATCAACGGAACTTCCGCGATGGTCGATTCATTGCCGATGACGGCCTCGGGTGCAAGGCCACCTGGGATCGGCTCGTGAATCTTTTCAATCAGCGCGGCCCTTGCGGCGCTCATGGCAGTAACGGAGTAATCGGCGCCCGCAGGGAGATAGGCAAATCCGCCGGGTCCCAGCAGATGCCGGTTTGGGCCGCTCATCAAATCCAGTTCGCCCGCGAGCACATAGATGAAACGCTGTCCCGGCGCGGACCCGAGGGTGCCTCCGGCGGAAAATTCGGCGGTCAACTGGGAGAAGTTTGCACCCAGTTGTGGACCGGCGTGCACGATGAATTCGACTCCCGTTGCGCCGGGCAATGGAATGCGGACGAAAGTATCTGGAGTCTGCAGCAGGTGGTCGTGCTTGAGGCTGCTTCGGGTTGCTCCCAGGTGATGCAAGGTTGACCTCGCTTGCGTTGCGTTTTCCGATTCTAACGAATGTCTGCTGCGAGCCGTTGCAGGAATTTCTCAGCTACGCGAAGTGCGGCTTCGACATCCTCTTCGCGAACGGCTTCGTCGGGATGATGACTGAGGCCGCTGGGGCTGCGGAGAAAGAGCATGGCCGTGGGCATACATCCGGCCATGATCATGGCGTCGTGGCCGGCACCGCTTGGCATTGCTTTGGCGGAGAAGCCTGCTGCTTCGATTGCGTCCGACATGAAAGCGGTGAGGCGCTCGTCCATCGGTACCGACGGCTCGTCCATCTTTTTAGTCCATTCGAGTTTGAGGTCGCGACGTTGAGCAATCGCCCCGGCCTCTCGCAGCAACTCGTCGACTGCAGTTTCGCGGGTCGTGTCATGGACGTGGCGAATGTCGAGACTGAATTCGGCGGATCCGGCGATGACGTTGCCCGCGTTGGGGTGAGCTTCCAGCTTGCCGACGGTGGCGACCAGGCCTTCCGTCTTGAGTGCGTGGGCTTCGACTCTGGTGATCCATTCGGCGGCTGCAGCGAGGGCATCATGGCGCAGGTGCATCGGCGTAGTGCCGGCGTGGTTGGCGTGGCCGATGAACTTGAGGTCGAGGCGGGTCTGGCCGACGATGCTGCTGACGGCTGCGACTTTCAGATCCTCGGCCTCGAGCACAGGTCCCTGCTCGATGTGAATTTCGACGAAGCCGATGGCGTGTTGATCGGCAACAGCACCTTGGAGATTCTCGCGAGCGAGGCCGAAGTTCACGATGGCCTGACGGATCGAAATTCCTGCTGCGTCCTTATGACCAAGAATGGACGTATCGAATCGGCCGGCAACGGCGCGGCTGCCGATGAACGGAAAGCCGAACCGGACGCCCTCTTCTTCAGAGAAGGCGATGACTTCGAGAGCGAGGGGAAGACGGAGAGCCTTTGCTGACGCGACCAGTTCAATGGCGAGAACGACGCCGAGGACGCCGTCGAAGGCGCCTGCGTCAGGAACGGTATCGATATGCGAACCAAGAATCAGGCGTTTGTCCGACGTTGAGTCAATTGGCTTCCAGAGTCCGCGGAGGTTGCCGACGGCATCGAAGCGTACTTCCATACCGAGGCTTTCCATGTGGGCGCGAAGGTGCTGGTGAACCTGGTGAACCGGCGGAGTGAGAAAGCGTCGGGTGGTACGGCCGGGTTCCTCGGTCATGGTTGCAATGAGCCTGCATTCGTCAATGGCTCGCCTCGCGCGGTCGCTCACAGCCGCACCAGCTCTCTGCCGCGCGGGTTGCCGCTGCATTGACCTGAGTGGAAGACGCGTTCGCCGCGCAGCCATGTCTCCTGCACCCGCCCGCGCAGCTTTGCACCGAGATAGGGCGAGATCTTGTGCCGGAAGTGAAGGTCGTCTTGGCTTACGGTCCACGTTACGTGGGGGTCGAAGACGACGATGTCTGCGTCGGCGCCAACGGATAGTGTTCCCTTTTGGCCAAGGATTCCGGCGAGACGTGCTGGTCTTGCCGACATCCACTTGCCGGCTCTTGCGGCGGCATCGTCGGTGCTTAATCCGCGTTGACGCATCGCGGTCCACAATACGGGTAGCGCCAGGCCGAGGCTCGCAATTCCACCCCAGGCTAGGTCCCAGCGACCTTCGGCGCGACGCTTCATCGCAGGCGGACAGGGCGAATGGTCGGTGGCAACCAAATCGATGAGGCCGGATTCAAGGGCTTCCCACAGTTGTTCGCGATTGGCCGCGCCCCAAATCGGCGGCGCACATTTGAACTCGGTGGCGCCATCCGGAATTTCCTCCGCGGCAAACACGAGATAGTGCACGCAGGTTTCCACAGTGATGGGCACTCCGTGGCTGCGCGCTTCGGCAAGCATGGGCAAAGCCCTGGCGCTGGAGAGATGCACGATGTGTATCGGCGTCCGATACTCCTGCGCCAGCTGGATCAAAAGCTTGATGGCATAGACCTCGGCAAGATCGGGCCGCGAGGCGAGCCAGGTCGAATATTTCTGCCAATTCGCTTGGGCCAGGTTGAGCATGGCCGCTGCGGCTTCGACCGGGAACGCAACTTCGGCGTGAACCAGCAACGGCAATTGCGTTCCGCGTAGTCGATCGAGTGCGAGACGAAGGTCGCTCTCATCCACCCAGGCGAAGCCGTCGATGCCGGAGTGGATCATGAAGCATTTGAATCCGGGAACGCCGGCCTGGGCGAGGGCGGGCAGTTCCGCAGTATTGCCGCGCACGACGCCACCCCAGGCAGCCCAGTCGACCCAGGCGTTCCCGCGAGCAGCAGTTCGCTTGGCCTCGAGCGCTGCGACGTTGATGGTTTCGGGCACGCAGTTCAAGGGCATGTCGACGAGGGTGGTGACTCCGCCTGCGGCTGCTGCGCGGGTGGCGGAATTGAAGCCTTCCCAGTCGCGGCCGGGATCGTTGATGTGGACATGCGAGTCGACGAGGCCGGGGAGAAGAACTAGGTCGTCAAAATCGTGGTATTGCCCGGCGCCGCCGGCATCGTCCCAGGCACGGATTGCGGTGATCTTCTCGCCGTCCACGATGAGCGTGGCGGGTGTCAGGCCGTCGGCCGTTAGAACGCGAGTTGACCGTAAAGCGTGTTTCATATCTACGAGAATGTCTGATTATCCGATGATGGAGCCCGGCACCAGGCCGGGATCCATGAGCTTTGCAGGGTAAGTATGCCAAGTATGAAACACGCTCTAAAGCCTGTGCCATACTGTGTTTACTTTACCTTCGCAGATGCCGAAGGCAACACAGAATGAATCGTCAGCCAAACCTTGAATTTCTGCGCCGCGCTATTGCGCTGGCCGCGGAGAACGTGACCTCAGGCCGCGGAGGACCGTTTGCGGCTTTGATTGCCCGCGACGGGAAAGTGATCGCCGAAGGCGTGAACATGGTGACGGCGACGAACGACCCTACGGCGCATGGTGAGGTGACGGCAATTCGTGCGGCGTGCAAGGCTCTGGGTATGTTTTCGCTGGCCGGATGTGAGCTTTACACGAGTTGCGAGCCGTGCCCCATGTGCCTGGCCGCATCGCACTGGGCGCGCCTGGATGCGGTTTTTTACGGGGCGTCGGCTGAAGACGCGGCGAAGGCGGGTTTCGACGACGCCTATCTGTATGAGGAGTTTCGCAAGGATCCAGCGGAGCGGTCATTGCCGGCAGTGCAGTTGCTGCGTGACGAGGCCTGGGCCAGTTTTGCGGCCTGGATGGCTTCGCCCAACAAGATCGAATACTAGCCCATTTTCAACCTGGTCGGGGTCGAGGCAAGGATGTATCGCTTCTCAGGAAAGCCTGGGTCGAAGTGCTTTGGATCCAACCCGGAACTCTTGCCCAAGCCGCTTCCATGCGATAACGTCTAATACTCATAACGTTTTCACCGGGAGCCGCTGCCGAATGCCGCGCGTCGTTCGATGTTCCATCATCCAGGCCTCCAATGCCGTCGCTGCCACTGAGCCGCTTGCGACGCAGAAAAAGGCGATGATTGACAAACACCTGGAGCTGATTCGCAAGGCGGCCAGCGAAGGGGCCCAAATCGTCTGTCTGCAGGAGATCTTCAACGGGCCCTATTTCTGCGCTGAACAGTCAACAAAGTGGTACGAGACCACTGAACCTGTTCCGGATGGCCCGACCGTCAAACTGATGCAACAGCTGGCGAAGGAACTGCACATTGCCATGGTGGTTCCGGTTTACGAGGTGGAGCAGGAAGGGATCTTCTACAACACGGCCGCTGTGCTGCAGAGTGATGGGACCTATCTCGGCAAATATCGCAAGACGCACATTCCGCATGTCGCGCCGGGGTTCTGGGAGAAGTTCTATTTCCGGCCGGGGAACCTGGGATATCCGGTATTCGACCTGGGTTTTGCCAAGATCGGCGTCTATATCTGCTACGACCGGCATTTCCCAGAAGGTGCCCGTTGCCTCGGGTTGAACGGGGCGGAGATCGTCTTTAACCCATCGGCAACGGTGGCAGGGTTGAGCGAGTATCTCTGGAAACTGGAGCAGCCTGCGCACGCAGCCGCCAACGGCTATTTCATCGCGGCCATCAATCGCGTGGGTACCGAGGCGCCCTGGAACATCGGTGAGTTTTATGGTTCGAGCTACTTTGCCAATCCGCGGGGCCAGATTGTGGCCCAGGCATCGCGCGACAAGGACGAGGTACTGACTGCCGATCTCGATCTTGAACAAATTGCGGAAGTTCGTCGAACCTGGCAGTTTTTTCGCGACCGCCGGCCTGACATGTATGGTCCGCTGGTTGCCTCCTAACAAGAGTCTGATAGCGAAAACCCTCGTCAATCCATAGAAGGACGGCAGAGAATAGCCAAAGAAGGATTGCAGAGAGTAAGAGAGCTTCTCCGAGGTCTTCATGAGTACCGCGATACTTCCCGACGATTTACTGCTCCGCGAGCGATTCAGCGACATCAAGCCGCCGCTCGAGCCGCAGGCTGCCGTGATTGAAGCCAATCGTTGCCTGAATTGTTTTGACGCGCCGTGTACAGGCGCATGTCCCACGCATATTGACGTTCCCGGCTTTATCAAGCGCATCAGTACAGGAAACCTTCGCGGCTCGGCGCTGCGGATTCTGGATGCGAATATTCTTGGCGCCAGCTGTGCGAAGGCCTGCCCCGTGGAGGTGCTGTGCGAGGGCGCCTGCGTGATGCATCGCTACAACCACGCACCTATTCAGATTGCGCGTTTGCAGCGTCACGCGATGGATTCCTTTGAGGCTACGGGCGAAGAACTGTTGACGGCTCCGCGCGGATCGCGCAATGTGCAGGTGGCCTGCATCGGCGGCGGTCCGGCGTCGCTGGCCTGTGCAGCCGAGCTTTGCCGCCACGGTGCATGGGCCACCATTCTTGAGCGCCAGGATCTGCTGGGCGGGCTCAATACTTATGGTGTCGCGGAATACAAGCTTCGCGCGGCCGACAGCCTGCGTGAAGCCGAGATGATTCGCCGCATGGGCGTCGAGTTCCGGACCGGGACACCCATTGAGTCCGCGGACGCGCTGGAAGAGCTGGAGTCGGAGTTCGACTTTATCTTTGTCGGCGTCGGCCTCGGTGCGATGCAGCGCATGAATATCCCAGGCGAGGAACAGAAGGGCGTGCTGAACGCCCTCGAGTTTATTGCGTCGTATAAGACCGGGCGTCTTCGCGAACTAAGCGGAACGGTGGTTGTGGTTGGAGCGGGAAATACGGCAATTGATGCTGCCAATGCCGCGCGACGGCTGGGTGCGGAGACGGTATACCTGCTGTATCGGCGGGGCGGGCGCGACATGTCGGCATTCGACTTTGAGTACGAGCACGCCAAGCAGGAGGGCGTGCAGTTCCTGTGGCGGCGGCAGCCATTTGCGATCCGGGCGAACGAGCGCGGCAGGCTGTTGCTGGATACGGTGCAGGTAAGCGAAGTGGACAAGGCATTGCTGCCGATTCCGGAATCGCACTACACCATTGAATGCGACTACGTTATTCCGGCGATCGGGCAGTCTCCGTTTGCGCAGCTGGTTCAGGAACTGCGCCGCATTGAATTGCGTGGCGGAACGATCGTGACCGATCCGGAGACGGGACAGACCGGCAATTCGCGCTACTTTGCCGGCGGCGACTGTGCCAACGGAGGCAGGGAAGTGGTAGATGCAGTTGCCGATGGAAAGCGCGCAGCGCGAGCCATCCTGAAGATCGCGGAGGCGGCTTATGCCTGATATTCGCGTTCGCGGGTTTGCCGGCAAAATCGACGCGCCCAATCCTTTCTGGCTGGCTTCGGCGCCGCCCACCAACTGCGGCGAGCAGGTCATGCGCGCGTTCGATGCGGGATGGGGCGGTGCGGTGTGGAAGACGATCGGCGAGCCCGTGACGAATGTCTGCTCGCGCTATTCGTCAACGGACTGGCAGGGCATGCGCATGATGGGCCTCAACAACATCGAACTCATCAGCGATCGCACGGTTGAAGAGAACCTGCGTGAGATGGCGCAAGTGAAGAGGAGCTATCCGTATCACGCGATTATTGCGTCGCTGATGGTCGAATCAAAGCGCGAGGCATGGCATGAGATTGTGCAGCGCGCAGAAGACGCCGGAGCCGACGGCCTCGAACTGAACTTCGGCTGCCCGCACGGCATGAGCGAACGCGGCATGGGGTCGGCCGTGGGACAAGTTCCCGAGTACACCGAGATGATTACCGCGTGGGTGAAGGAGAAGGCGCGTACGCCCGTGCTGGTAAAGCTGACGCCGAACATCAGCGATATTCGGACGATTGCGCGCGCGGCGAAGCGCGGTGGTGCCGACGGGCTGTCGGCGATCAACACGCTCAATTCGATTACAGGGATCGATCTCGACACCTTTGTGCCACGGCCGAATGTGGACGGCAAGAGCTCGCATGGCGGGTATTGCGGTCCAGCGGTGAAGCCGATCGCGCTGAACATGGTGCAGCAGATCATGGCTGACCCTGAAGCTGCGCTGCCGATTTCCGGAATTGGGGGCATTGGGACGTGGAAGGACGCGGTGGAGTTCATACTGCTGGGCTGCGGTACGGTCCAGGTGTGTACTGCCGTGATGCATTACGGCTATCGCGTAGTGGAGGACATGGCCGAGGGACTCGAGAACTGGATGCGCACCAAGGGCTTCGCAACCCTCGACGATTTCCGCGGTCTCTCCGTGCCCAAGGTGACCGAGTGGAAGCACCTGAATCTGAATTACAAGATTGTTGCGCATATCAACGAGCAGACGTGCATTGGCTGCGACCTGTGCCACATTGCCTGCTGGGATGGTGCGCACCAGTGCATCCATCTCGATCGCGTCGAGGGCGCAGTCGATGGTCCGGCAGAGATGCATGTGACGCCACCGGCTATCGAGGAACGCACGCGGACTTCGATTGCGACGACGCCGGTGACGCGCAAGGAGCGGGCCGCGGCGACGGCAAACCATGGGCCGTTTCCGACTCCGCTCGCGAAGATTCCCCGCGTGGACGAGACCGAATGTGTGGGCTGCAATCTCTGTGCTCTGGTGTGCCCGGTGGACGACTGCATCACCATGGTGCGCGTGGATAACGGGGTTCCGGGGGAGACATGGGATCAACGCACGCATGGCGCGGAGTGCGCCGTGGAACCGCAGCGGTCATGACTTGGTGCCGTCACCACCCAGGTCAATAAGCCTTGTCATTCCGACCGAGCGTAGCGAGCGGAGGAACCTGCAGTTGCATTCTCTTGTATCGGCGCACGGCTTTAGGTGATAGATCATGTCCACCGTTCTGATTCAAAATGGAACCATCGTTAATGCGGACTCAACGATAAAAGCCGACCTGTTGATCGACGGCGCAGTCATCAAGGAAGTGCGCGCGAGGATTCCGGCGAGCGCTGCGGAAACAGTTGTCGATGCCTCGGGATTGCTGGTGCTGCCGGGCGGCATCGACGCGCACACACATCTCGACATGCCCTTTGGCGGGACAAAGTCCGCGGATGATTTCGAGACCGGCACGCGGGCGGCGGCCATTGGCGGTACGACCACGATTGTGGACTTTGCCATCCAGGCGCGTGGGACGAAGATGCGCACGGCACTCGATACGTGGTGGAAGAAGGCCGAGGGCAAGGCCTGCATCGACTACGGGCTGCACATGATCGTGACCGATCTCGGTGACGCAGGCCTCGAAGACATGGACGACATGGTGCGCGAGGGCGTGGCCAGCTTCAAGCTCTTCATGGCGTATCCCAACGTCCTGATGGTCGACGACGCGACAATATTCAAAGCTATGCGCCAGACGGCGAAGAATGGCGCGCTGATCTGCATGCATGCGGAGAACGGGTCCGTAATTGATGTCATCGTGCAGAAGGCGCTGGCGGAAGGAAAGACCGCTCCGATCTATCACGCGCTGACGCGGCCAACCGTTGCCGAGGCGGAGGCGGTACATCGCGCAATTGCGATGGCGGAGATGGCCGGCGTTCCTGTCTACATCGTGCACCTGTCGAGCGAGGACGCATTAAATCAAGTGAGGGAAGCGCGCGATCGGGGGCTGCCGGCGTTTGCGGAGACCTGCCCGCAGTATCTGCTGCTCTCGATCGAAGACAACATGCAGGACAAGGGCTGGGAGGGCGCGAAGTATGTGTTCACGCCGCCGCTCCGCGAGAAACGCAATCAGCCAAAGTTGTGGGAAGGCCTTCGCAAAGACAACCTCCAGGTCGTTTCGACTGACCACTGCCCGTTTTGTTTTGAGGACCAGAAGGCGCTCGGCAAAGATGACTTCACCAAGATCCCCAACGGCGGCCCGGGGATAGAGAACCGGCTGCAATTGCTCCATCACCACGGCGTGGGACAGGGGAATTTGTCTCTGAATCGGTTTGTCGAACTCGTCTCCACCGCTCCGGCGCGGATTTTCGGGATGTATCCGAAGAAGGGCGTGCTGGCAGCCGGCAGTGACGCGGATCTCGTGCTGTGGGATCCTGGAGCGCATCACACCATCTCCGCCGCAACGCATCACATGCGGGTGGACTACTCGATGTTTGAGGGATTCAAGGTACGCGGCAATGCGCGGGACGTTTATTCGCGTGGGGAACTGATCGTCTCGGGCGGCAAATTCGTCGGCACTCCCGGCCGTGGGCAATATCTGCGCCGTGAGGCTCGCGGCGGGGCGTGGAAATGAAATGGTGTATTTGACTGCTGTTGCTGAGAGACAAAATGTTCAAGCGAAGATGGTTTGTTTTCGGTCGAATAAGCTCTGACGGGGGATTCACCGTATCCTACGGCCATAGGACCGTCAACTACGCTGATGAACGCGGCATATTTCAGATCGGGTACGAGGATGATCGTTTGTTTCCCGCTTCGTTGTGTCTGACGGTGCCGGCCAGGGAGGTGGGTCAAGCTGACACAGCGCTCATCCTCAATCGAATTCTGCGGGCTCTCGAATGGGATGGACACCACCCAGCAGTCCAGAGTGATCCGGTCGGCGAGTAACGTAACCATTTGAAGTTCGGAATTCTTTTATCCGCAGCATTGCTTGATCACCCTTTCTGCGACCTTAAACAACTTCCATATCGCCTTCTCATCGTCCTTGCTGTATATCTATCTCCACGCCGGAGGCCTCTTGAGTACAGTCGATCCCACTTTATCCAATCGCGACCTGGCACCGACGACGCAGGCGCAGCGCACATGGACCACATACAGTTACATCGCGCTGTGGTTTTCCATGTCGATGGAGATTACGACGTATCAGCTTGCCTCGTCGCTGATCGCGAAGGGGATGGACTGGAAGCAGGCGATTGGCACCGTGCTGCTAGGGAACCTCATCGTGCTGGTTCCGATGCTGCTCAACGCGCATGCCGGCACGCGCTACGGGATTCCGTTTCCCGTGTTTATTCGCGCGCCGTTTGGGGTGCGCGGCGCGAATCTGCCGGCGATTCTGCGCGCTGTCGTGGCGTGCGGATGGTTCGGCATTCAGTCGTGGATCGGCGGGACAGCGATTCACTCAATGCTTGCCGTGATCTGGCCGAGCGCTGCCGGATCGGCGTTTGCAAAGTGGGCGTGCTTTCTGCTGTTCTGGCTGCTGAACATGGTGATTGTGTGGCGCGGGGTCGAATCGATTCGCCATCTGCAGGCCTTCGGCGCGCCCTTCATGTTCATCATGGCTGCGGCGCTGCTGATATGGGTGCGGATCAAGGCGGGCAGTTTCGGGTCGATGCTGTCGACGCCGAGTCAGTTTCATTCCACGAGTGAGTTTCTTGCGGTCTTTTTCCCATCACTGACGGCGATGGTGGGGTACTGGGCTACGCTGGCGCTGAACATTCCGGACTTTACGCGCTACTCGAAGTCGCAGCATGCGCAGGCTTACGGGCAGGCGTTCGGGCTGCCGGTGGCGATGACGCTATACACTTTCGTCGGAATCTCGGTGACGTCGGCGTCGACGGTGCTGTTCGGGCGGCCGATCTGGAACCCGATCGAGCTCATCGGCGCATTTCATCAGCCGGTGGTTGCGTTCATTGCGCTGATTGCAATCCTGATTGCAACGTTGAATGTGAACATCGGCGCTAACGTTGTTTCGCCTTCGAATGATTTTTCGAATCTCTATCCGCGGCTCATCAGCTTTCGAACCGGCGGGTTGATTACCGGATTTCTGGGGCTTGCGATGTGCCCGTGGAAGCTGCTGGCCACTCCGGATGCGTACATCTTTGGCTGGCTCGTTGGCTACTCGGGACTGTTGGGTCCGGTTGCTGGCATAATGGTTTCCGATTATTTTCTGATTCGTAAAACCGAGCTCGACTTGAACTCTCTTTACCACTCGGAAGGCATTTACCACTACACGCGTGGAATCAATCCGCGCGCGATTTTAGCGCTGGTGATTGGCGTTGCCTTCGCGCTGGTGGGGAAAGCGGTAAAGCCGCTGCATTTCCTGTACGACTATGCATGGTTTGTCGGCTTCTTCACGGCGGGCGCCATTTATGTCGCATTGATGAAGCTTGCCGCGCCGGTTGCGGGGAGCGCGCCGGCATTTGAGTCGGCAGGATCGCGGAGCGATGCTGACTAAAAGAGGACGCGCACTTCGGTGATCAGGTTGTGATTGTAGGTGTGGAAGCCGGACGTGGCGATCTGCATGCCGGTGTCGACGATGAAGAACGGATGAGTCGGCTTCCAGCCCTTTTGCCGGACAACGTAAAAGGCCGCTGGCGTGACAAAGTTCTGAATCTTGCCGTCGTGACTGCCTGCGAAATAAAAAGTTGAGTTGTTCTCCAACTCGAACCAGATATGCGGCGTGGCGTGAGCCTGCGCCAAAGCGTTCCAGGCAATTGACCTTCCCTGGCTGTTGATTTTGCTGGTGGGCAAAGTGCCGCCGAGCGAGGAGATGACGTCGAACCGGCGCCGGAAGGCGTAGCCGGCTGTGAGCGCTGGGCTGTAGGAGTCCGTTGTCGCTCCGTTTTTGTGGCTTCCGGTTGCGAAGCAATGACCGAGAATCGCGGCGACCGCGAAGTTCCCATGTTCCGCGTTGCCAGATGCGATGCGGTACTTCACCAGCGCTGACGTATCTCCGAAACCATCGTCGGCGGAGCTGTTGTGCTGGACGTAGGGCGGCGGAATGAAATCAAGTTCGAAATGTTTCCCGGCGATAATGCCGCCGCCTTTCCCGTTGCCGTAGTTCACCGTCTCTGTTCCGGCCGCAGTGTATTCGTGCGAGGCGGAGAAACGATCGTACTGAACGAGGCGAGGGTCGGGCGCTACCAGTGGCGTTATGAACGCCGGTTGGAGAGATGCCATGGCGCTGTTGTGCTCGCTGAATGACTGCTGCGCGCGCATGCCGATGGAACTGATCGCAGCGAGCGCAATCAGCATCACAATCGAGAAGAAGCGATGGGCACGCATAGGCCTACTCAAGTTTCTACAGAGTCTCAGAGCAGAACTCTGTGACCGATGGCACCTGGTTTGGATTACCTCCCTGGAACTTGAACGGACCATCGGGGTGCCCAATGCCTTTTATCGGCATGTGAGGACGTGACGCGAGGCAAGGATCAAGATCACTTGTGGAGCTTCGACGGGGCCGGAACTGGATTGCAGCGACCGCAAATTGTTGTGGCGGTGCACCCTGCTTTATGACGACACCGCAAAAAGGGTTACTCCAATGCGAACGGATGTGACTTTGGCAATGACTTTCTGTTTGCTCTTCGCGATAAGATAGTTGGAACGAATGCTTCAAACTACTCCAGCGGCTGCCGACCCGGCTCTCCGCTTCATGCGGGAGTCGAACTTGCGGGCGCAGGAGAGTTCACCCATCATCCAGGTTCGCAATCTCGAAAAGACATATCGCACGGCCCGCGGAGCGCTGACCCTGTTCCATGGGCTCGATTTAACAATCGCAACCGGCGAACTGATTGCCATCGTTGGGCAATCGGGAGCAGGAAAGAGCACACTTTTGCACATTCTGGGTGCTCTTGATGCGCCGACTGCAGGCACTGTACACTGCGCTTCAACGAACGTGGCAACTCTCATCGCTCGGGAGGCCGCAGCCTTTCGTAACCGCGAGATTGGTTATGTCTGGCAATTTCATTACCTGTTGCCGGAGTTTTCAGCGGCCGAAAACGTGGCGATGCCGTTGCTGGCTCGCGGAATTAGCCGCCGTCAGGCGCTAGATACTGCATCCAATTGGCTTAGGGAGGTCGACTTGGAGGACCGCAGCGAGCACCGGCCGGGAGAGCTCTCAGGGGGAGAGCAACAGCGCGTGGCTCTGGCCCGGGCTTTGGTTGGCAACCCGCGGCTGCTTCTTGCCGATGAGCCTACTGGCGATCTGGACGAAATGACCGCAGGACGCGTTTTCGATCTTCTGGAACGGTTGCACGTAACCCATGGGCTCACTTCGGTTTTGGTGACTCATAACCTGGATCTGGCCGCGCGGTGTACGCGGACTCTGCGCCTGGAGGGCGGGCGCCTTCACGCGATGGAATTCCCTTCCAGAGCGGGACTTCACCCCGGCAAAGGCTAAGGAAAAGCACCTTTCCGGCTGGTTTTTGAGTCTGATTGTATAGGTGGGCCTGGAATTGCAATCCGGGCGCACGAGCGGTGGGTGGGTGCTTGAGGAGGAAGAACTCCAGGGCGACCGGAACAGTTGTCGGGCAATCCGGTCCATCCAAAAGAGCTGTTCGGGGCAGTTTAGAGATTTTCCGGGGCCACCGGCAGCGTTAGTTAAGAGAAGGGCACGGCGAGTTGGGCTGAAGCCGATCGCGGGTTCCAGCGACAGGTCTTGGTCGTTGGGGATGCCGAGAAATCGGACGGCCACTGCTACCGCAAGCCTGCTGCAAGAGGAGAAACAATATGTTCGAACGCTATACGGAGAAGGCACGACGCGTTATCTTTTTCGCGCGATATGAGGCCAGCCAGTTTGGCTCGCCCTATATCGAGACCGAGCACCTGCTGCTGGGGCTTTTGCGCGAGGACAAGGCGTTAACCAATCGCTTTTTGCGTTCGCATGCCTCGGTGGAGTCGATCCGCAAACAGATTGAGGCGCACACGACGATTCGGGAGAAGGTGTCGACGTCTGTCGACCTACCGCTTTCGAACGAGTGCAAGCGGGTCCTGGCCTACGCAGCCGAGGAGGCCGAGCGACTCGGCCATAAACATATCGGTACAGAGCATCTGCTGCTGGGCCTGCTGCGCGAAGAGAAGTGCTTTGCGTCGGAGATTTTGCAGGAGCGCGGCCTCAAGCTGGCGCAGATTCGCGACGAGCTTGCTCGTGTAACGCAGGAAAAGGCTCCGCAGCAAGCACGGCAGCGGGAATCAAGCCTGCTGGCCGAGTTCAGCCGCGACCTGACTCAGGCGGCTATGGACGGACAACTTGATCCGCTGGTGGGTCGCGATGGCGAACTGGAGCGTGTTGTCCAGATTCTCTGCCGCCGCACGAAGAACAATCCAGTGCTGATCGGCGAACCCGGCGTGGGCAAGACGGCCATCGTCGAAGGCCTGGCACAGCGCATTGCCGACGGCGAAGTTCCGAGCTTCCTGGCGGACAAGCGCGTACTTGCCTTGGATCTCTCTCTCATAGTGGCCGGCACTAAATATCGCGGCCAGTTTGAAGAGCGCCTGAAAACCATCATGAAAGAGCTGATGGAGAATCAGAATTCCATCATCTTCATCGACGAATTGCACACATTAGTTGGAGCAGGTTCGGCAGAAGGCTCGCTCGATGCGGCCAACATCCTCAAGCCGGCTCTCTCTCGCGGAGAAATTCAGTGCATTGGCGCAACCACGCCGGCGGAGTATCGTAAGTCGATCGAGAAGGATCGTTCGCTGGAGCGGCGCTTCCAGGCTGTCAAGGTGCCGCCGCCGAATGAAGCGGACGCTATCAAGATCATCAACGGCATCAAGGATCGCTACGAGAAATTCCACGCGGTCAGCTACACCGATGCAGCCATCGAGTTCGCCGTGTCGCACTCGAATCGCTACATCCCGGATCGCTTCCTGCCCGATAAGGCTATCGACCTGATCGATGAGGCCGGCGCGCGCGTAAAGCTACGCCAGACCTCGCTGCCTGAGGAGATCACCGAAGTCCAGAAGCGGATCAAGTTCATCGTGCACCGGATGGATTCGGCCATTGCGAATCACGAATTCGAGAAAGCCCGTTTCTACTCCGATGAGGAGCGCAAGGAGCGCGAAAACCTACGCGCCCTGCGTGACAAATACCACCTCGATGACTCCGCTGCCGGCATCGTTGGCCGCGAAGACATCGAAGACGTGGTCAGCCGCTGGACAGGGGTTCCGGTTACCAGCATCAAGGAAGAGGAGACGCAGAAGTTGCTGCGCGTGGAAGAAGAACTCCACAAGCGCATCATCTCTCAAGAGAAAGCAATCTCCGCACTCGCGCGCGCGATTCGCCGTTCCAGGGCTGGATTGAAGTCACCTGCGCGGCCGATCGGAAGCTTCCTGTTCCTCGGGCCAACCGGAGTGGGCAAGACGGAAGTGGCGCGCACTCTCGCTAACTTCCTGTTTGGATCGGACAAGGCGCTTATCCGTTTCGATATGTCGGAATTCATGGAAAAGCATTCGGTGTCGAAGCTGATCGGTTCGCCTCCGGGATACGTGGGCTACGAAGAGGGCGGCCAGTTGACCGAACGGGTCAAGCGCTCGCCGTACTCCGTGGTCCTGCTTGACGAAATCGAGAAGGCGCATCCGGATGTATTTAACATCCTGCTGCAGGTGTTTGAAGACGGCCAGTTGACCGATGGACTTGGCAACACAGTCGACTTCAAGAACACCATCCTGATCATGACGTCGAACATTGGCGCACGGCACCTGCAGAAGAAGCAGGGACTCGGCTTCCAGAGCGACCGCGAAGACCTGGTCAACGACAAGGTGGAAGAGCTGGTAAAGCAGGAGGTCAAGAAGACCTTCAATCCAGAGTTTTTGAACAGATTGGACGAGGTCATTCTTTTCCTGTCCTTGTCTGACGCCGACCTGATCCAGATTGTCGAACTGCTCGTGCAGCAGCTCAACAACAACCTGGCGCAGAAGGCCATCACCATCTCTGTAACCGAGGAAGCCAAGAAGTGGATCCTCGACAAGACCCTAGGTGATCGCAGCTATGGTGCGCGTCCTTTGCGCCGCGCGCTGCAGCGCTACGTTGAGGATCCTCTGTCGGAAGCGCTTATCGCCGGACAGATTCAGCAGCGGCCCGCGTTCCTCGAGGTCTACCTCCAAAACAATCAACTCTTCTATCGCCCGGTAAGCTCGGACGAAACGGCGACCGAAGAGAAGCCAGCAGGTATTTTGCTCTACAGCGCTTAACCAACAATTAAGGACCCACCGACACCCCCGGCCAACCAGCCGGGGGTTTTCATTTTCGATTTGCCAACATCCGACCTTCTTTCGCCCCGAGCCGGGTTATGTGATGGAAGCAAAGCAGTTGCTGGTCACTTACAGATGGACAGGCTCCTTGCACCATGGGTATACTCCTGCTGCCATGAAACTTTGTCGACGACCTTTTGTTTCGAATGGGAGATACAGGTGATCCAGCGAAGAATCCTTCCTAGCGCAATCGCACTCTGCGCCCTCATCTTTCTATTGCCTGCGGAGTCACTTACGGCACAACAATGGAAGGCGCCAACCAGCATGAAGAAGCTCTCCAATGGGCTTACGGTGGTGGTGTCAGAAGATCACTCGGCGCCAACCTTTGGCATATGCGTCAGCTACGGAATTGGCTTCAGGCTGGAGCCGGAGGGCCGCACCGGCTTCGCGCATCTTTTCGAACACCTGATGTTCGAAGGCACGCCGAATGCGCCAAAGGGAGTTCTGGACCGCGTTATTGAGGGCGGCGGCGGCACCAACAATGGCGACACCCGCTACGACTACACCGAGTACATCGAGACCGCACCGATCTCCGCCCTTGATCCTGTTCTGTGGATCGAAGCGGACCGTATGAAGACCCTCGACTTCTCCACGAAAAACCTCGATAACCAGCGCAGCGTCGTAGAAGAAGAGGTCAGGGTCAACGTTATCAACCAGCCGTTCGGACTCTTCTTTGCCATCGATCTTCCTGGAAAGGCATACAACACTTATCCGAATGCGCACAATTTCTATGGCGACTTCAACGACCTTGATGCAGCGAAGATCGAAGATGTGAAGGCGTTCTACGAAAAGTACTACACACCGGGAAACGCGGTGATCGCAATCGTCGGCGACGTAAATCCCGACGATATTTACTCCAAAGTGGAGAAGTATTTCGCCACCATTCCGCCGCGTCCCACCCCGCCCAAGCCGAAGGCGGAGGAACCCGTGCAGAAGACAGAGCGCCGATCATCCGAATCCGACAAGCTCTCCAAGGTGCCCGGTCTCGCTATCGGATATCGCATGCCTCCGCGCCACTCATCCGATGCTCTTGCTGGGGCCGTCGTGGGAGAATTGCTGCACAATGGCCAGGCCTCTCGTCTCTATCAGGCTCTCGTGAAAGGCAAACAAGTCGCGCTCTCAGTCGATGGCGGGGTGAACTGGCCGCTGGGAACCCCGTTTGAGTTCGCGGGGCCAACGCTCATGACCTCATTTATCGTGTACCCTCCCAACGTGAGCGAGGATCAGGTGCTGGGCGCATATGATGCAGCCCTCAAAGACCTTGCTGAAAACGGACCGAGCCAGCAGGACCTCGATCGAATTGTCACAAAGATGCGATCCGACATTTATGGCAATCTCGAAATCCCGATCAACCGTGCTTCTGCGCTGTCCCACGCGGTCCTGTTCGACGACAGCTTCGACTCCGTATACCAGCTGCCAGAGGAACTCTCGAAGGTGACCGTGGCGCAGGTAAAAGCGTTCGCCGCCAAGTATCTTGTCAGCACCAATCGCACCATCATTAATCGCGTTCCGGCGCCGGCTGGCGAAAAGGAAAAGGGAGCGGGACAATGAAAACCCTCGCTATGGTTTGTGCACTTCTCTTCGTTGCGGCTCAGTCATGGGCACAGAAGGAGGTTCAGCTTCCCAAGGACCTGCCTTCTTACGGGCCTGAGCGGCCTCTCTCTGCACCATCGGTCAAGATCGCCAAGCTCGACAACGGGCTGACTGTCTGGCTTGTATCCGAGCCAGGATTTCCCAAGGTCTCGTTCAGCTTTGCGGTGCGCGGCGGACTAGCCGCGGATCCGTCCGATCGCCCCGGACTCTCGCAATTGCTGGGGAACACGATCGACCAGGGCACGAAGACTCTCAATGCGGAACAGATTGCACAGCAATTGCAGGCCGCCGGCGGAGATCTGAGCGCCAACCCGGGGAAGGACTCAATCCTTCTCTCCATCAGCGTCCTCAGCGCCAGGCAGAACGATGCGCTCACTGTGCTGTCGGACCTTACCCGCAACGCGATCTTCCCCGACGCCGAAGTCATCCTTGCCAAACGCAATGCAGCCGACCAGCTGCGCCAGCAGGAATCGCAGCCTTCATTCGTAGCTGGACGCGCAATGGCAAAGATCCTGTTCGGGGACCATCCCTACCACGTCACATCTGCCACTCAGGGATCCATCAGTGCTTCCACGCCGGACGATCTGCGCAAGATCTATGCGGAACGTTTTCGTCCCGACCAGGCGCTGCTCGTAGCAGTGGGAGATTTTGAGAGCGACAAGATGCTCGACGCCGTCAAAAGCCGATTTGGCGAGTGGAAGTCGCCATCGACATCGCCCGTGTCTGACCCCGGCGCGCCTTCGGTTACGCCGCAACACGCCATCTACGTTATCCCACGTCCCGGCTCTGTGCAGACGACGCTGGAACTCGGCGCATTCGGACCGCTGCGCAACGCCGAGGACTACGAAGCCGCGCGGGTGGCCACAGCCATCTACGGAGGAACCTTCGGCTCTCGCCTTGTCCGCAATATCCGCGAAGACAAGGGGTACACCTACTCGCCGTTTGCGGTCATGCGGAACTACCAGGCTGCAGGTATGCTGATCTCCCAGGCAGACGTCCGGAATGCTGTTACGGCACCGAGTCTGAACGAAATTCTTTACGAACTCAACCGCATGGTTACGACCTCTCCCACGACCGATGAACTGGATACAGCCAAACGCTTCCTCGTCGGAATCGAGGCGATTCAGCTGCAGGCCCGTTCGGCGGTGTCGGATGAACTTGCCCGACTCTGGGTGAGCGGATTGCAGCCCGACGCGATTGGCACCTACGGTCGCAAGGTCGCAGCCATTACATCGCAGGACGTGGATACCGCGGCAAAGAAGTACTTTCCGGCCGCGAAAACCGCAATCGTAGCGGTCGGAGAAGAGAAGGTGGTGCGCGACGCTCTTGCTCCCTTCGGACTGCCGCTCAACACTGCACCGTAGCGCAACATCGACCGTCAGAACCAGAACGCATTCGAACATCCGAGTTTTCGGGAGGGTAGGGCCTAAAACTGAGAGTCGGAGACTATCTGTCGTTGCGCGCGATGCCGTAGCATAGGTGGAAATCCCGAGGAGAGGTCCGGCATGGGCGACACCGTTACACATCCCGAGCTAAGCGCAGAAGAGATCAGCAACTTTACCCGCCAGACCAACTATGGAACGTGGCGGTTCCAGAAGACGTGGAAGCCGCTCTACATTGCGGACGCCGAAGGCTGCTGGATTACGGATGGTGCCGGCAAGCGCTATCTCGATTTCAGTTCGCAGCTGATGTGCGTGAACCTGGGCCACAAGAACAAGGCTGTTGTCGAAGCGATCGGCCAGCAGGCACGGGAACTCGCTTATGTCGCGCCGGGCTACGCGACCTCGGCTCGCGCGAAACTCAGCGCCAAGCTGCTTGAGGTTTTGCCGGCGGGGTTGGAGAAGTTCTTCTTTGCGACCAGCGGTACCGAGGCCAACGAGGCTGCCTTCAAGATCGCCCGCATGTACACGGGCAAGAACAAGATCATCTCGCGGTACCGCTCCTACCATGGTTCGACGATGGGCTCGATCGCGGCTACGGGCGATCCGCGTCGCTGGGCGATGGAGCCGGCAGGCAAGGGAGGCGGCGTCGTCTTTGCGCCGGAGACGAATTGCTACGACTGTCCCATCAAGCACACGTATCCCTCATGCAACATCGCATGCGTCGACTACATCGAGCACATGATCGAGAACGAGAGCGATGTCGCGGCAATCATTCTTGAGCCGGTGGTGGGAACCAACGGTGTGCTGATTCCGCCGCCGGAGTACTTCCCGCGCCTGCGCGAAATCTGCGATCGGCACGGTGTGCTGATGATCGATGACGAGGTCATGGCGGGATGGGGACGAACCGGCAAGTGGTTTGCGGTCGATCACTGGGGCGTGAAGCCGGATATTCTTGTCACCGCCAAAGGGATTACGTCTGCCTACGTGCCGCTCGGGCTCTGCGCGACAACGAAAAAGATTGCCGACTACTTTGAAGAACACTACTTCTCACACGGGCATACGTACGAGGCGCATCCCATCACGCTGGGGCCTGCAGTGACGACCATCGAAGAGATGCAGCGACTCAAGCTTGTGGAGCGCTCCGCTGAGCTTGAGCCATATGTGCGCCAGAAGCTCGAAATTCTCAAGGAGAAACATCCGTCGATTGGCGATGTGCGCGGGCTGGGTCTTTTCTTCGCGGTTGAGCTGGTCAAGAATCGCAAGACCAAACAGCCCTTCAATACCATGCGTGACAAGGTGGAAGGCAAGCCGCTGGTGGTCGACCAGATTGCCGCGAAAATGATGGCCGATGGTGTGGCGCAGCAGGCATGGGTGAGCCACTTCGTCATTGCGCCGCCGCTGATTGTCACCAAAGAAGAGCTCGACTTCGGCATCGACGCTCTCGATCGGCATCTTGGGATGGCCGATGCTCTTGTGGAGTAGCGAGGCAACGGCACAGCGAGTCACAACCCATTTAAGCTCGCACGGTGCGGGTCCAATTCATTTTGCTCAATGCCAGCGAATCACGCTGAGCAGGTTGGAGTAGTCATCCGTCCAGACGCGTTCTCCCGGATTTCCTTGCAGAGCCGTCCAACGCAACGGAGCCGACGGATTCGACTGCAGCAGGGCCAGATCCTGCCGCGAACGGGCCATCACCACCCACTCCGAGGCAAACTTGCCTTCGGCGGTCTGCTCGGGCGTCACCTCAGTGTCGGCCTCGTCCATGCACACCAGCCCCGCGTCGCGTGCGAGATCGGCCAGCTTTGGTGCGAGTTGCACGTAATGGTTCGTCACGTGGAAGAGGATGACTCCGTTGGGCACCAATTTGTGCAGATAGAGTGCCAGAGCTTCGCGCGTTAGCAGGTGCATCGGAATCGAGTCGCCGCTGAAGGCATCGAGAACGATCAAGTTGTATGCGTCGTCGGGAGCGGCTTTCAAGCGCAGGCGCGCGTCTCCCAGAACAAACCGCGCGTCGGATGCGCATTGCTGTAGAAAGGTGAAGTACAGAGGATTGCTCGCGACCTTCAAAACAATTGGGTCGATTTCGTAAAAGGTAAGCTGCTTTGTCAAACTGCCAAGGCATGCCATCGATCCGGCACCTAATCCCACAACGGCCACGCTGGCGCGGGGATTGCTTTGGCTCAGCGCGGACATGACCTCACCCGCGGGACCGCCGCGCGTGTAGTAGGAAAGCGGCTCACGCGCTCGCGCGGGGTCGAGACTCTGCAGACCGTGCAATGTACCGCCATGCAGCAGATAGCGATAGTGGCCCGATTCATCGTTCGTAACGCGGGTCACCCCGAAGTAACTGCGCTCGCAGTCGAGAATATGTCCGTATGGCCCGATGTAAAGATTCGCCGCAAGCAGAATCGCCACCAGACCGAGAGCGAAGCGTAGAGAACGCATGCAGAAGCTGAAGCACGCGCCGGTTGAAACGCCGAAAATAACGATAGCAAGAATCACATGCGTGGCCTGCGGCAGCCTGTCAACGCCCATCAGCGCCAATGCTATCGCGGCCCCCAGCAGAACCGGCAGCACCCAATCGTTTCGCCGCGCGACCGTCGCCGCTTGGCCGCTTAACAAGGGGGCGCCCACCGTCGGACGCAGGAAGGCGGCCAGCACCAGCGCGATCGGGAACTCGAGTACCGAATGGAAGGCGGCCGGCGCAACAAGCGAGTTGAAGATCCCGCCCAATACGCCTCCCACTGAGATCCACAAGTAAAACTCCGTGAGGAACTGGACTGCGGGACGCTCGCGCGACAATTCGCCGTGACAGACCATGGCGATACAGAACATCAGGGCGAGGTACAGCGGAACCAGCACCAGCAGAGGAAATGTCGTTTCAAGCAGCTGGGGAATCAGAGAACAGAGGATGAGCGCAGGCATGCGCCGCGCCATCCATTCATGGGAGACCAACTTGCGCCGCGCAAACACCAGAATGAAGCTGATCAGATAAGTGGCGAGCGGAAGCACCCAGAACAGCGGCAGCGAAGGTACATCCGTCGTAAGGCGTGTTGTTACGCCAAGCATCAGGCTCGACGGAACGAAGGCGAGTGTGACCCAGCGCAACTTCTGCTTCCAGCCGCACGGCGCTACGCCTGTTTCCGGGCTGTTCCGCTCCGATTCCGCATCCTGGCCAGCCCTGTTGCGCGACAAGACGGCACAGAAGATGACCATAAGCGCAAGCAACGGAAAAGTCTTGCTCCACAGAAACCTCTGCGTGCTAAGACGCAGCGTGGTCTCCAGCAGGAATGGGTAGCACAGTAACCCGGCCAGGCTGCCCGCGTTGCTTGCAGCATAAAGAAAGTAAGGATCTGCCGAGAGTCTGTGCCGGGAGTTGGCAAACCAGTGTTGCAGCACGGGCGCCGTCGAAGAGAGCACGAAGAAAGGCAATCCAACCATGACGAAGAGCGCTGCGATCAGCCAGAGTGCGGGGTTCGCATTGGGCGGCGGCTCCCAACCCGACGGCAACGCGACCGAACGCATGAGCAGGAGCGCGCTAGCCGCAACCACGAGCGCGATCTGCAGTGCCGTCTGCATCGCACGGTTCAGGTAACGGATTGTGCCATGCGCATAGAGGTATCCGCCCAGAAGCGTGGCCTGAAAGAACACCATGCAGGTGTTCCAGACTGCCGGAGTGCCGCCAAGCAGGGGCAGCATCATTTTGGCGAGTATGGGTTCGACGACGAAGAGCAGAGCTGCGCTCAGGAACATCGAGATCGTAAAGATGATCACAAGCATGGAGAATGCTCCGCGGATTCAACAGGCTCCGAGGTGAGGAAGACTTTCAAAACCATACCACGATGCTTCCCGGGATTAGCTCCTGTTTCGCTGTGCTCGAACCGCGGAGGTGTTGGAGTTCGAGGGGCCTTTCGTCGTCATTTTCAGCGATTGGTCAATGAGGGACCGGCTGGTCGTGTTGATGGGGTCGGGGCAGACAACTGCTCCCGCAGTGTTCCGGCAAGATTGACGACCAGTTGCAGTTTTTCGGCAACCGCGGCCGGCATGCCGCCCAGGGAGAGGGCGAGTTGGGATTGGAGCAGCAGCCCTGAGACGGTATTTTTGAGGTCCATTTCAATCGATGCCGAAGCAGCCTCCAGCGCTACGGTCTGCTCGCGCGCGCGCCGTTGCAAAGCTGCACGAATTTCACGGATGATTCTTGCCGCACCGGAGACGGCGAAGTTGATCTGCAATGGAATAGCCAGGCCCGATCGCTCCCAGATTACATCGGCAGCCGCCGGGTCACACTCGGCCAGAGACTCGTCGACCACCACGGCCGCGAAATCCTTATGGCGAAGGACTGCGAGAGCCGTGCGACGGCCATCGGCAACCTCAACCTTTATCCCAAGCTGTTTGGAGAGAACCTCGGCACAATTGCGAACACCTTCGATGCCACTGATGATCAGAATGCTCATATCTTCCTCAAATTCGATAGTCACGGTTTTCGAACGACCCCGCACGAGCTGATATTGCCGGGGCGGCTTCTTGCTCCTGACCCGGCGAATGCTTTGCTAATTGCTCTGCAACGGATCGCTGATTTCGTATTCCTTCAGCTTGCGGTAGAGGGTGGTCTTGCCGATTCCGAGTAGTTTTGCCGCGATCAGCTTGTCGCCGTTGGTGGTCCGAATCGCGTCGAGAATGGCGTGCCTCTCCAGCACGGCGAGCGGGAGAATCTCAGGCAATGAAGTATCATCCCGCTTTTTTCCCTTCAATGCCGCGGCATGGAGCGCGACAAGCGGCTCTTGCTGCAACTGCGTAGGCAGATGGCCCAGCTGGATTTCGCCGCCCGACGTCATTGTGGCGCCATGCTCGATCGCGTTTTCGAGCTCGCGGACATTGCCCGGCCAATCGTAGTGCATCATCGCGCGCAAGGCCTCGTCGTGAATGCTGAATCTTGCCGGATGCCCCTTGTTGATTTTGTTGAGAAAGTGCGCAACCAGCATGGGAATGTCGTCGCGACGATCGCGCAGGGGCGGCAGGCGCAGATTCACGATGTTCAAGCGGTAGTACAGATCCTTGCGGAAGGTGCCATGTTCCACCATTGCGGCCAGGTCGCGATTGGTAGCGGTGAGGATGCGCGCCTTGATGGGAATGCGGTGCGTGGCGCCGACCGGACGGACTTCACGCTCCTGCAGAGAGCGCAGTAACTTGGCCTGCAAGTCGAGCGAGAGTTCGCCGATCTCATCGAGAAAGACCGTTCCACCTCCAGCCGCCACGAGAAGACCATCCTTGGCATGAGTGGCGCCGGTGAACGCGCCCTTGACATAGCCGAAGAGCTCGCTCTCAACGAGTGTGGGAACCAGCGAACCGCAGTCCACGGGCAGAAATGGTTTTTCCGAGTTTGGTCCGAAGGTATGGATGGTACGGGCGATGAGTTCCTTGCCGGTACCGCTTTCGCCGAGGATCAGGACCGGATGGGTGGTCTGAGCAACCTTCGAAAGAATGCGATAGAGCTTGTCCATCTGCGCCGTGTGGCCAATAATCTGTCCCATTCCTTCGTGTTGGCGAAGGCGCTCCCTGAGCTGACGAGCCTGCACGTCCACGCGGGTTTGACCGCCGGCGCGCTCCAGGGACGAAGCGAGTTCGTCGACCGTGAAGGGCTTGTTGAGATAGTCCGAGGCGCCGCAGTGAACCGCGGCCAGGGCCACGCTGGCGGAATTCACCGGCGCCATCGCAATGACGGCGATGCCGGGATAGAGCGCCTTGATTTCAGCGACGGTTTCCAGGCCGGATTCGTTGTTCCTGTGCAGATCGATCAGGATGATGTCTGTCGAGAGGCGAACGAGGGTTGACCGCACGCTGTCCATGTTCGCAATGCCCTTGGCCTCGTATCCGAGACTGGTCGCGACCTCGATGCATGCGGTACGAGCGGCATCATCTTGATCCACCACGAGCACGTGCAGCATGGACGGCTGAGTCGGGATCTGAGGGAGAGAAGTCATGGTCTGCGCAGAAGGAAACGTTGCAAGCATGGTAGTCGCCTTATTGATAGGTGCTATGTGGGCCAGATCACTTGTGTGACGGCCAGTTGAATTTCGCTATGACATCTGCAGGGGCAACTCGATCTGGAAACATGCACCGACCGGGTCACGGTTCGCTGCGTGAATAGTGCCTCCGGCAGCTTCAACGATGGAACGCGTGATGGAGAGACCGAGGCCCCGGTGGGGCAACGGCCATTCGCTTGATGCGAAGATATCGTGGCCGGGTGAAGAGGAGTTTTTGGGTTCGAAGAGATTCTCCAGGATTTTGTGGTTCAAGCCCGGCCCGTTGTCCTCCACATTCAGGGTCACCCACGGAGTATTCTGCTCCCCCCGGCTCTCCCACAGCGAAATGTGGATTCTGCCGACTGCGGACATGGCTTCTGCTGAGTTTTTGACCAGGTTGACAAGGATCCGAGTCAGGTCCTCGCTGGTCATACGGACAGGAACAGCGCCGCCCTGCGCGTCAACGGTCAAAGCAATGGTGGGACCGCCGAGCGCACCCAGAAGACTTCGATTCGCGAAAAGATCCTCCGCCAGGTTCCGGATGGGTTCCGCGGGAATATTCTTCCACTGCTGGGGCTTTGTCTTCTTCGCCGAAACCGGCCAAAGGTCGGGATTCACGGGCATTTCGCTGCACTCGGCGCTCTCGGGTGTGCCCTCCGGGTTCATGCAGACAAGCTTTTCGACCAGGCGGCGACTGGCGGCCGCCACAAGTCGCAATTCGCCGCTGTAGTGCGCAAAGGGCGCGGCGAGAACGCCGGGTTCCTGGAGCAGATCGCAATAGAGGTCAAGCGCGGTGACCATGTTGCGAGCGTCGTGTGCGATCTCCGCCACGTTTTCGCCCTGGTTGCCCAGGGTCGAGAGGACCTCGACAACCTTGTCGGCTTGCTGTTGTTCATTCGCGCCTATTTCGCGCAATTCTTCGACCTGCTGCATGATTTAATCCCTTCCTTCTCGTGTCTGAATGAGCCGCATCGAAATCGCGTCTGCCAGATCCGAGCTTTTGCTGCTAGTCTTCGCCTTTTCTTCTTACACGCAACGTGCCAAATTCGGACACTTATGTTAAGACATTCAAAAATTTGGGTTTATCTACATTTCACTCAATTCAGGACGCGGAGGATTGGACGCTGAAGTGGACCGTTTTGGAACCCCATTGGACAGCTGTGGCCTTAAATTGTGCGAATAGAAGGAGTTGGATCGATAGTGGCGTGCAATTCCCGAATTGGTCGTTCCCGGAATGGGATTCCCCTTCGAACGGCCCTGAGTTGGTCTCGTACAATCGGCCTATGAACCGCCCCACAAATGGCAGCTTTTTTCGTCCCGGCGATCGCAAACCGAACCAGCTTCGCCCCTTAACGCTGACGCCGGATTTCGTACAGACCGCAGAGGGCTCGGTGCTGGTAACGCTGGGCAATACCCGCGTGCTGACCAACGCCACCATCGAGCCGGGAGTTCCAGGATGGCTGCGCAACTCGGGGAGGGGGTGGGTGACGGCGGAATATGCCATGTTGCCGCGATCGACGGTGACGCGCACGCCGCGGGAGAGCGAGCGCGGAAAGATCGGCGGACGCACACATGAGATTCAGCGGCTGATCGGGCGGAGCCTGCGGGGTGTGGTGGACCTGCAGGCGCTGGGTGAGCGCACCGTGATTCTTGACTGCGACGTGATCCAAGCCGACGGCGGCACGCGGACGGCGGCCATCACCGGCGCTGCCGTGGCATTGGCCATCGCCCTCAACGCACTGGTCAAGGCCGGAACGCTGAAGCAGTCACCGCTGAAGCAGCTTGTGGCGGCGACGTCGGTGGGGATTGTCGGAGGCGTGCCGCTGCTCGATCTCTGCTACGAAGAGGATTCGCAAGCCGAGGTCGATATGAACATCGTGATGACGGTGGATGGAGGCCTCGTGGAGACACAGGCGACGGCGGAGAAGGGAAGCTACTCGCGCAGCGCTCTGAACGGGCTGATCGATCTAGCAGAAGCTGGGCTTAAAGAGATATTTGACGCTCAGCGAGCTGTCCTTGAGGCCTAGGTTTGTCCGATTGCGGGCGAATCCAGGCCTCCGTTTAGCAACTGCTGATTCGTTTGCGCAACATCGCCTTCACGGCACAACAGGCAACTCGATGGCGCTGGCGTGATCCGGCGAGTGGTAGATGCGCTGCGTGGCCTTCTGATAATCGCCGGGCTTGGCCCAGAAGATGTTCTCGACATACGTCTGCGGGTTGCGGTCGTAGAGCGGGAACCAGCTCGACTGTACTTGCACCATGATGCGGTGACCGGGCAGGAAGACGTGGTTCGTTGGCGGAAGCGCGAAGCGATAGGTGAGCGGCTTGCCGGATTCGATGGGCTTGGGATCGGTGAAGCTTTCGCGGTAGCGGCCACGGAAGATGTCCATGGCAATCGCCAGTTGGTAGCCGCCGAGATTTGGATCGCCGGCCACTTCATCCGGATAAACGTCGATCAGTTTCACAACCCAGTCGGAGTCTGTTCCTGAGGTCGAGGCGACAAGGTTGGCGATGGCCTGTCCAGTGATATGGATTGGCTCGGTCAGGACATCCGAGGTATAGGTGAGCACGTCCGTGCGGCCCGAGGCTTCACGCTGATCGTCGACGAGCCACTGCGCCCAAGTGAGCGGGAGGACGTAGCCGACGGGCTGGCTGGGACGGGCGCGGAAGGGCACGGGCCTGGCGGGATCGGAGATGTACTCGTCGAAAATTTCGAGCTGGGGAACCGAGGAATTAGCGGAATGTTCTGCCGTCCCTATGGCAGCGCCTGACGCCGGAGCCGAGAAGCTTAGCTTGAGTCCGGGTTGCAGGTAGAGGGGCTTTGTTTGAGGCGATGTCGGCCAGGCGGGGAGTTTTTGCCATTCGTCTTTGCCGGTTTCGTAGGCGGTTACCGGTGCAATGTCCATCGGCGGAGCATCGTCTTTGAGATAGTGCGCAAGGAAGGGTGCGAGAACGTTTTTGCGGAACCACGTGCCGGTGTCGGAGCCGAAACGGATGGCGCCGAGAGAATCGGCGGGCTCGATCTCCTGGCCGTGGTGCCAGGGCCCGAAAACCATGAAGACCTTGTCGTTGGTTTTATCGAGAGGTTTGATGGCCTTGTAGACAGCGGGTGCTCCATAGATGTCTTCCTGGTCCCAGAGCGAGTGAACGAGGAGGATGGGGACCTGGATGCCGTGTTCGCGGAATTCTGCGGCGAGGACCTTATCCATGGCCTGGTCGGACCAGAAGGCATCATAGGCGGGATGCGCGATCAATTTTTTCCAGAAGCCAATTTGTTCAAGGCCATGGCGGCGGCCGAGTTCGCCGGCTGAGGCGGCACTCATGTACTCGTCGTAGTCGTCGAAGTGCGCGGTCCACCATTTGGCTTTGGCATCATTGTCGCGGGTGCCCGTCTGTTCATAGATGTAGGGCATGTTCTGCTGGCGGAAGGCGCCATTGTGGAACCAGTCGTCGCCCATCCAGCCGTCGACCATGGGATTCATGGGAACCGAAACCTTGAGAGCCGGGTGCGGATGGACGAGCGCGGTGAGAGGAAGCCAGCCGTCATAGGAGATGCCGAGAATGCCGACTTTGCCGTTTGTCTCAGGGATGTTGTGGATGAGCCATTCAATGGAGTCGTAGGTATCGGTGGACTCGTCGACAGGGGTGGGATTCTGCGGCCCGCGGTTGGGACGATTCATCACGTAATCGCCCTCGGAGCCGTACTTGCCGCGAATGTCCTGGATGACGCGGATGTATCCGCCATCGAGAATGACATCGACCGCGTTGTCATACCCATAGAGATTTGGTCCGAGGTGCGCGCTGGCGGAGTGTGTGGTGAGTTCGTCGGCGCTGTAGGGCGTGCGCGTGAGCAGGATCGGTGCGTGCCCAGCGCCTTTGGGAACAAGAATGACGGTGTGCAGATGGACGCCGTCGCGCATCGGGATCATGGCTTCGCGTCGCTCGAAGTCGAACGAGGAGGTGACGGGCTGCAGATGCTCCGGCGTTTCGCTGGGGTAATTGGGATATTGGGCAGTGGTGGCCTGGCCGGCTGCAACCGAGGCAGAGAAGCCCAGCAGTATCGCTGCTGCAACGCACGATGGTGGGAAGATTGGCACGACGGGACCTCTCCTGGATGACAGCTGAGATTGGAAACGATTGTAGAGGACTAGTGGCAGACCGGGCATTGAGCAAATTCCAAAACTTGCGGGCAGAGGACTGCCGGGCATTCATGGCTCTCAGTACGGAGGAAGCGGGGTTAGCGGGCTTATTTGCTGCCGCAAGCGCTTTGGCTGTGGGCGAAAAGCAACTGCGGGTTCCTCCACTTCGCTGCGCTACGGTCGGAATGACAGCCTACTTTTGTGACAGCCTACTTTGTGACAGGCTGTTTTATGAGCGCCTATTTTGTGACAGCCGATTTTTTTGGGGCAGTCTAGTTGCCGGGCTTGGGGGCGCCTCCGGGATTCCATTGGGGACGGAAGTCACTGTTGGCGAGCCAGCGCACTGGCTCTACCAGCGACTGGATCGCGCGCGTCATAAAAGCGAGGTCGAGGTGGGCCATGTCATCGTTCAGCTGGTGATAGGTGGGCACTGTTCCCCAACCGGCCGCGGTGTGTGCCACAACGCCTTGAAGAGCGAGAGGGTAGTTGTCTGACCGTTCAAAGAAGTGTTGTTCGGGGTAGGGATCGGGCCCCAGCAGCGCGCCATGCTCCTTGAGGGTCGGACCAAGATTCGATCTCTCCCATCCAGTAAGGAGCAGTACCCCGGGCGGCATCTTCGGGTCCTGGTTGCCGATCATCTCGAACTCGAGGTTGGCAACAAGGTCGGTGAGCGGGACAGGAGTATGTTTCCCAAAATAGGTCGAGCCCAGTCCTCCCATCTCCTCGGACCCGTAGCAGACGAAGAGAACGCTGCGGCGGGGGCGAGGACCCGAGCCGAGCGCATGAGCCAACTCAAGAACCGCCGTGGTGCCGGCGGCATCGTCATTGGCGCCGTTGTAGATGGAGTCGCCGTTGACGGCGCGTCCCACACCGAGGTGATCGAGATGTGCTGTCAGCAACAGCGTGCCTGCGGCGGGGTCGGTGCCCGCCAGGTATCCAATGGCATTAAAGGTCTGGCGTGGCTTGGCCTGCGGCAATGCATGGACGGTGATGCCGATCTGCGTGCCGTCCTTCGCGGTGAACCTGGCCGCAGCTTCCGCATGGATCAGGATGACGGTCGGCGTCTTGCGCGCAGGATCATCCGCGAGTCGTACGCTGACGCGGGTTTTACCGCCGAATATTTGTGGCACAGTGGCGAGGGAAGATGTCTGTGGCACGAGGATTGCCGCTGCTCCGCGACGGCGAAGCGCGGACATCGCTGCGAATAGGGCTCGCTGATCGGTCACTCCGGTAAGAAGAATTGCGGATCCCTCGGCAATGTGTGCTGTCTGCACGTCGGAGGCGGCAACTCTCAGCAACGGACCGGCGACGGAAGCACCGGGCGATGTAAGCAGGACGAAGTCTGCTCCTTCCTCGATGGTCGCATCCCCCGCCTGAAGTGTGGCGTGCGCGTCAAGTTCGGGTGCGACGATTTCGGCTGATTGCAGATAGGCCGTCATGCCGGGTGCAGGTTTCAAGCCGTAGCTCTCGAATTCGCTCGCGACATAAGTGGCAGTAAGTTCCTCGTCGCGTGTTGCGGAACCGCGGCCGGCGAGAACATCGCTCGCGAGAAAGTTCTCGTGCGCGCTGACCCATTCCGGTTTGACGATCCAGTTCTGCTGGGCAGAGAGCATAGCCGAAACTACGATGGGCGCAAACGCGGCCATCCATCGAATGCGAGATTTCAATCAGATACCCCCGGGAAATGCTACGGCTCATGATAACCGGAGCTTGATGCCGGAGGGGGACGGATGGAAGGACACCGACCCTCTTTTTCATGATTCATTGGGGCGCGCTCAGAATTCCTCAGCGCCGGGCGAGGTCCTTTGCTTCGTTTGGATTGCGGGTTGACGCGTTTTCGCAATAGTCGCGCAGGCTGTGCGCCTGAGCACACTTTTTAGTTGCGCGGCTCTGCTACCATAAGGACGATTGCAGTTCCCGCCGCTAGATAGGCCCATCGGAGCGTAACGGCGGCAGAATTCTGGAAAGATCCTTAGAAGGAGAATTGCTATGCCATTAGTCTCCATGCGGCAGCTTCTCGACGAGGCCGCCAAGGGCGGATACGGCGTCGGCGCATTCAACGTCAACGACATGGAACAGATTCAAGCGATCATGATGGCGGCGAAGGAAACCAAGTCGCCGGTGATCGTGCAGGCCAGCCGCGGAGCGCGTCAGTTTGCTGAAGACCTTTATCTCTTCCGCCTGATCCAGGCAGCGGCGGAGTTGAATCCCGAGATTCCGATTGCGATGCACCAGGATCATGGCAACAGCTATGAGACTTGCAAGAGCGCTATCGAGTTGGGATACACCTCGGTCATGATGGACGGATCGCTGAAGGAAGACGGTAAGACTCCTTCGACATTCGAAGAGAACGTTGAAGTGACGCGCAAGGTGGTGGAATACGCGCACGCACGCGGCGTGACGGTCGAGGGCGAGATCGGCGTACTGGGCGGCGTGGAAGACGGACATGGTGCGGGTGGCACGGGACTCGAGCACATTACCGATCCTGACCAGGCTGTTGAGTTTGCAGAACGCACTGGTGTGGACGCGCTGGCTATCGCTATCGGCACCAGCCACGGCGCGTACAAATTCACCAAGAAGCCGGATGGTTCGGTATTGAAGATGGATGTGCTGATCGCGATTCACCAGCGGTTGCCGCACACGCACCTGGTGATGCACGGCAGCTCTTCAGTTCCGAAGGAACTGCAGGACATCGTGAACCAGTACGGCGGCAAGCTGAAGCAGACGTGGGGCGTTCCGGTGGAAGAGATTCAACTCGGCATCCGCAACGGCGTCCGCAAGATCAACGTCGACACCGACAATCGCCTCGCCATCACGGGCGCGATCCGCAAGGTGTTTGCGGAGACGCCGGAGAAGTTCGATCCTCGCGATTACTTGAAGCCTGCACGCGAGGCCATGAAGAAGGTTGTGGCGCAACGTATGACGCAGTTCGGCCAGGCCGGACACGCGGGCGACTACAAGCCGCTTGCGATCACCGAAATCGCGAAGGGCTATGCAAACGGCTCGCTCGACACGCGTCCGTCGCTTACGGCATCACGGTAGGACGGATTCAAGGAAAAAGACGGGCCGATCCGCGCCGGCGATCGGCCCGTTTGTTTTGCGTATCACGCAGCGTAGTTCCAGTCGCATTCAGACCGAACCAGCGGCCCTACTTTTGCTCTCCCATTGCTTGCGTTGTATCGCTGAGCTGTTTTTCAATTCCGGCTTTGAACAAAGCAAACGGCTGAGCCCCGACAAATTCGGTGATGGTCTTGATCGTGGTGCTCTTGGGATCCGTGTACGCGAGGAAGAGCATCGCGCTGACGACAGGGACTTTCGAAGCGTGGACCAAAGACAGACGGAGGCGTCTGTGAAAGATGTCAACGAACTATCACTCGGCGGACAATCTTTGACTATGGCTTTTGAAAGCAATTTCTTGCTTGCTTTTTTCCCAAGGTTTGAGGGTTCGAGATGTTGAGGGTGACAGCCTTAGGCCACCATTCCGCATCCAACTAGTTCCCGCCACGCCGTTGCGTTGTGGCCCGGTCCGATGGAAGGGCATTGTTCATTTCTTAGTCGGCCGCGGGCCACCGTATGGGGACAAGCGAAATCGCCGAAGACCAAAAACTGAAATCTGCAGCACGCACCAACTTATCGACGCTTCGACAGCATCGAACGAAAGGGTTAGTTCCGGTCATTTCGCTGGATACTTCCCGCGCAACCGGTACAAACCAACATCAAGGCAGGCCCCCTGTGAAGACGATCCCGTCCTTGGCAGCCCCTCTCGCTTTGCTCGCGATTTCAGCATTTGCCAACAGTGCAGCTGCCGTTCCCACCGTTTCGATCAAAGCCAGTTCCAGCAGCATTACATCCGGACAGACCGACACCCTGACAGTGACCGAAACGAGCGCTGCCTCCATCCATGTAACGGGATCCAACGGCACTTCGTACACTCTGCCTTATAACGGCGGAACGCTTACCGTAGCGCCAACTTCCACTACCACCTACACGGCGACCGCTACGAACTCGAGCGGCAGCGCCAGCGCCCAGACCACGATCATAGTGGGTTCGGGCACGCCGACTCCCACGGTTTCGATCACGGCAGCGCACAGTTCGATCAGTCCCGGCAGTTCCGATGCGCTGACCGTGACCGCCTCCAATGCGGCCTCGGTCAAGGTTTCAGGATCTGACGGTTCGGTATTCAACCTGGCGGCTTCCGGCGGCACCGTCACCGTTTCGCCTTCATCCACTACTACCTACATGGCGACTGCCACAGGCTCGTCTGGTGCCACCGCGACAGCAAGTACCACCGTTACCGTCTCAACAGGTTCCCTCCCCGTTATTTCGATCACAGCAAGCGCCAGCAGCATTTCATCCGGACAGTCCGACACCCTGACCGTAACGGCATCCAGGTCTGCCTCAGTCCACGTGACAGGATCGAATGGCACTTCCTACACACTGCCTTTCTCTGGCGGAAGCATCACGGTAGCTCCAACTTCCACCACCGCCTACACAGCAACAGCGACAAACTCGAGTGGCAGCACGACGGCGCAGACCACGATTACGGTGACTGCAAATACACCGAATCCCACGGTGTCGATTTCCGCGCAGAACAGCTCGATCAGTCAAGGCAGTTCCGACACGCTGACAGTGACCGCGACGAACGCCACCAAGGTTGTGGTGACCGGATCCGACGGAAGCTCTTATACGCTTTCGGCTACAGGAGGCACACAGACGGTGACTCCGGCCGCGACCACTACGTACACGGCGGAGGCGAGCAATGCGGCTGGGGCCACAGCTTCGGCGGAGACGACAGTAACGGTGGGATCCTCGGCAGGCGTTACCAAGATTCAGCACGTTATCTTCATGTTGCAGGAGAATCGCACCTTCGACAGTTACTTCGGCATGCTGAATCCCTACCGGCATTCCAATGGCTGGGATATCGGCGATGACGGCAAGACCTACGACGTGGACGGCATCGACGATAAGCTCACGACCATTACCAACCAGGATGACGAGGGCACGACGTACGGGCTGTACAAGTTCCGTACCACATGCATCGACGACGACAGCTCAGACTGGCTTGCGAGTTATGGCGACGTAGACCGGTATAACTTCCTGACCTCGCGGCCAATCAAAATGGATGGCTTCGTACACACGGCGGAGGGTTATGCAAAGAGCTGCGTAAATTCCGGTACTTGCGGAGGTGCATATACCGACGTGACGGGCGAGCGAGCCATGGGGTATTACGATCAGGATTTCCTGAATTACTACTACTACATGGCATCGCAGTTCGCAGTGTCGGACAGGTGGTTCTCACCCGTTGCGAGCAAGAGCACGCCGAATCGAATTGCGACTTTCTCGGGCGGCACGACCCAAGGGCTGGTGTTTGACCCGGGTCTGGACGATCATGTGGCGCAGCAGAGCTCGATGACGATTTTCCAGGAACTCAATAATGCCGGTGTTCCGTGGAAGATTTACTATTCGAAGACTACCTCGAATTACCCCGACACGATCTTCTCTTACTTCGGTTGGGCCAATCAGTTCCTTTACCACAAGACGAGCACGAATTCCTGTACCGGTTTTACCCAACCCTCAAGCGTAGTCGGAGATTCTACGAACTCGTTCTGCATCGATCCCAACCACGTTGCGCCTGTTTCGCAGTACTTTACCGATCTGCAAAACAACGCCCTGCCGGCGTTTGCGTTCATCGAAGCGAGCGACAGCGATGAACATCCGGGCTCGCAGCAGTCAATCCTGAACGGGCAAGCCTCGATGGCGAATGTCATCAACAAGTTCATGGCCAGTTCGTCGTGGCAAAACTCCGTGTTCTTCTTCGGCTACGACGAGGGTGGTGGGCCGTATGATCACGTTCCGCCGGTTCCGGGTGATTCCAACCAGAACACGGATGCGTCGCTGGGTTCGATCCCGGACATATCCTCAATCGCGGTCAACCCTGACGGCTTCAACCCATGCCTGCCGCCAACGCCTGGTCAGTACACGCAGCATTGCGATCTGCGCGCCGCGTCTCCGGGTGCACATTCGGGTGATGCGGCAGCGGTGCAGGGATTTGCAGCTCAAATCGGATTCCGCGTGCCGAACATGATCATTTCGCCGTTCACGCGGAAGCACTACGTCTCGCATACGCCGATGGATCACACTGCGGTAATCAAGTTCGTGGAGAGCCGCTTCATCAATTCTTCGGCGCATCTGACAAATCGTGACGCCGCACAACCGAATCTGCTCGAGTTCTTCGACTTCAATAGCGTTCCATGGTCAGCGCCGCCCACGCCGCCCTCACCCGCGAGCGCAACGTCGCTGGGCTTCAATCCTTGCCTGCCGGCGAGCATGGGTCCGTGAGGTTCTGGCAAATTGAAAGCGGAAAAAGGCCGATCTGCGAACAGCAGATCGGCCTTGCTATTTCTTGCGCTCATGACGCCGCTGTTTATCCGTCGGGATGGTGTTGGCGGAGGACTTTCTGGTGGCTCACAGCGTCGCCATCTCCGCGCTTTAGCGTAGCGAAGACAATTGTCGAGAAAATGGTGAGACATCCGAGTGTGCGGAAGGCGAGGTGAATGCCGTGAATCATCTCCTGCGGAATTCTGGATGCGCCGCTCGGTACGAAGAAGGCTGTCGTGAGTCCGGCAGCGGCCACGCCGAAGCTGATCGACATCTGCTGCATGGTACTGGCGATGGTACTTGCGCTGCTGGCGTCGTGCTCTGAGACGTCCGCGTAGACCAGGGTGTTCATGCTGGTGTATTGAAGCGATGTAAAGCCGCCATAGAAGAATGCCAGCAGCAGAATGAACCACACGGGTGTGTGCTGGCCGATCGTGGTGAACAACAGGAGAAGGATGCCGATGAGGATGGTGTTTGAAATGAGTACGCCGCGATAACCGAACCTTGCCAGCAGGCGACGGATGATCGCTTTGATGCTCATGGCGCCAAGAGCCTGCGGCATGATCAGCAGGCCGGATTGAACCGGCGTGAAGCCGAGGCCAGTCTGGTAGAGCAGGGGAAGCAGAAATGGCACGCCGCCGATTCCAAGCCTCGTGAAATAGCTGCCGTTCACGGCGGCGCGGAATGTGCGAATGCTGAAGAGTTTCAAACGAAGCAGGGGAAACTCGAGCGTCCGTGCGTGCAGCCAGTATCCGATCAAAAGCGAAATCGAGATCGCCAGCATGCCGATGATTTCGCGGGCGCTCAGTGTATGTTCGCCGAAGACTTCGAGGACGTAGGAAAGCAGTGCAATTCCGGAGCCAAAGAGGATTAGACCTACGATGTCGAGAGGAGGCGTGTCGTTTTCAGCGTAGTTCGGAAGGTGAAGGTAGACCATGATGAGGCCGATGATTCCGATGGGGATGTTCAGAAAGAAGATTACCCGCCAATGGAAGTAGTCGACGATGAGGCCGCCGGTCACCGGACCCAGCATGGGAGCGATGAGCGCCGGAATGGAGACGAAGCTCATGATGCGCACCAGGTCGGATTTTGGGAATGTTCTGACCAGGGTAAGCCGGCCTACCGGCACCATCATGGCGCCGCCCATGCCCTGCACGACACGAAACGCGACCAGCAGATGAATGTTCGTGGATATGCCGCAGAGAAACGAGCCGAACGTAAAGATGCCGATCGCAGATGCAAACACGCGGCGTGTTCCGAATCGGTCGGCCATCCAACCGCTGATGGGAATGAATACTGCGAGGCTAAGCGTGTAGCTTGCCAGCACGGCTTTCATGCTGAGTGGCGTGACGCTGAGAGCTTCGGAGATGGCGGGCACGGCGGTGTTGAGGATCGTGGTGTCGAGCGACTCCATGAAGAAGGCCACCGCAACCAGCCACGGCAGCAGGCGCAGTGCGGCGTCGGAGGGTTCGGGTACTTCGGCGGCGGCCTTGGATGTCGGCGATGAACTCATGAACTTTGTTGAATGGAGAAGAATTAGTTGTGACACAGTAAACGGTGCGGTCAGAAGAACCCGGCAGATATCTAGGGTACGGCGGGTGCCGGGGACGGTTCGCGATGTGGCGCGGTGCCCACGCCGAGTTCCTGGTCCTTGTACTGCAGCTGATAGAGCTTCCAATAGAGGCTGCGATTAGCAAGAAGCTCCTGATGGGTGCCCATCTCGCGCAACTGGCCCTTGTGCATGACGAGAATCGTATCGGCTCTCTGGATGGTGGAGAGACGATGCGCGATCAGCACGCTGGTGCGGCCCTCGACCATGCGCTCAAGTGCGCCGCGGATGCGTAGCTCGGTGTCGGTGTCGACGCTGGAAGTGGCCTCATCAAGGATAAGGATGTGGGGATTGAAGGCTAGCGCGCGGGCGAAGTTGATGAGCTGTTTCTGGCCTGTCGAGAGCGAATTACCGCGCTCGCGAACGGGCTCGTCGAACTGGGCCGGCAGCGAATCGATGAAGTCGAGCACATTCACGTCGCGTGCGGCTTGTCGCATGGCTTCTGCAGTGATGGCTTCGTTGCCGAAGCGGATGTTTTCAGCGATGGTGCCGGTGAACAGGAACGGGTCTTGCAGAACAACGGCAAAGTGGCTGCGCAGCGCGGCGAGGTCGAGTTCGCGGAGATCGACGCCATCGAGACAGATCGATCCGGCCGTCACATCGTAGAAGCGCATCATCAGGCTGGTCACGGTCGTCTTGCCCGCGCCAGTGTGGCCGACGACAGCGATGGTTTGGCCGGGCTCGATGGTGAAAGATACGTCCTTGAGGATCCACTCGATGTCCGTGAGGGCGGCGAGTTCTTTGGCGCGCTCGGGCGAGTCGGCGACGCGGTTAACGAGGCCTCTCTGTTCCGCAGTCAGTTTCTGGTAGGTGAACCAGACGTGTCGGAATTCAATTCGGTTTGATCCGTCGCCCGAGCGCGGATGGGCAGGACTCACGATCTCCGGCGCGGTATCGAGCAGCTTGAAGATGCGTTCGCAAGCAGCCATGGCGGCTTGCAGGATGTTGTACTTGTCGCTCAGGTCCTGGATGGGGCGCCAGAAACGCTGCGAATACATATTGAAAGCGGCCAGCATGCCGATGGTGACGGTGCCGGAGAGCACGCCGAATCCGCCGCGCCAGATGACGAGGGCGATGGCAATCGAAGACAGGATTTCGACAGCGGGGTAGTAAAGGGCGTAGGCGAAGATGGTGTCTTTGAACGCGATCATGTGCAGGCGGTTGACGGCTTCGAAGTCGTCGTAGGCGCGCTGTTCGCGGTTGAAGAGCTGCACAACAGCCATGCCGCTGATGTGTTCCTGGGTAAAGCTGTTGATGCGGGCGATGGCGGCACGCACGCGTCGGTAGCTCTCGCGGACGCTGTTACGGAACAAGCGCGTGACGACGAGGATGAGTGGCAGCACGGCGAAAGCCAGCAGCGCCAGCCACCAGTTGATGTTGAGCATCACGATGGCCATGATGGTGAGGGTGAAGAAGTCGTCGACAATAGCGAGGATGCCGCCGGTGAACATTTCGTTGATGGCATCGACGTCGGAGGTAATGCGCGTGACGAGGCGCCCCACGGCATGCGTATCGAAGAAGCCGACGTGCATGCGCTGCATGTGCTGGAAGATATCGCGGCGCAGGTCGAACATGATCTTCTGGCCGGTCCACTGCATCAGGTAGGTCTGGATGAACTCGAAGAGATAGGCGGAGACCTGGGCCACCAGGAAAATCAAGGCGAGGCGAGTGATGCCTTGCGCCGGGTTGGTGGGCAAATGGCGGATGAGGAAACTTGTGGGTCCGCCCTCATGGCTCAGGAGAGTTGTCCCGGAGGCGCCATTGTCGGTGGGGAAGTAGCGGTCGATTCCCACCATGACGAGGTACGGGCCCGCGACATCGCTGACGGACTTGAGGGAGATGGAGATGGAGGAAACGGTGGCCTGCCACCAGTAGGGCCGCAGGTAGTGCCCGAGGCGCTTGATCAGCCGCGAATCGTAGACCTTGCCAACTGGATCTTCGTCGACTTTCGGGCGCGCTGCGCCGTTCCGCGGATCACGTTCGAGTGCCTTGGTTTGGCTGGATTTTTGCTCCGCTTCAGGCATGGGTCAGCATTGATTACCATTGTCCATTGTACGGGGAGGGAGATGGAGGCGCGCAAACGTGGGGGTCAAAGAACTTACGGGCTTTCAGGGCGCGGCGGTTTCTTCGATATGCTTCTAGGGGTCAAGAATCACATTCTGTAGACCGAAAGCACCGGTATAATTTCGCCGCATTCAAAATCACTGCAGGAATGAGCTCAGGTTTTTGAGTCAAAGGAAGACCGCATGATCCGGAATACCCGTGTGTTTCTTGGTTTGTTATTTCTCTTCGCTGCGCCGGTCCTCTTCGCAAAGGGTCCGGAAGACGCGATTCAAAAGCAGATGGACCATCTGCGCGATTTGTCGAAGGCAGAGCGGCCGGGAGCGACAGCCAAGCTGGCGACCGACATCATGGCGCTCGCAGCTGGGAAATCGAAGGTGACCCTCGCAGACAACCTGTCTCATATCGCCACCGAGGGCGATCAGGGAGCCGAGACGATTCAGGCTGTTGCCGATACGCTTTCACACGCGCTCACCGAAACTCCAATCCCTGCAAAGAAGGATTGGCCGCCTGCGCCCTACTTTGATCTGGCAAGACTGGTGCGCTACGAGCATGCCACGTCGACTCTGAACGACCCGTTGTTTGCGAAAGCTTCCGATGCGTTGGCGAAGAACGACGCCGAGGTGGAAAAGTTGATTTCACTCTGAAGGATCTGCACGGCAAGAAGATTACGTTCTCTCAGTTCAAGGGTAAGGTTGTGCTGGTAAATTTCTGGGCAACGTGGTGCCTGCCCTGCCGGCTTGAGATGTCCGATCTTGATGCGATCTACACACATCTGGAGGCGCAGGGACTGGTGGTTCTTTCGATCGATCCCGAGGATGTCCCTGCTTCGGATGCTTTTTTGATTGCCAGGACGATAGAGCCGATGCGTTTCCATCCGACGGTTCTGCTCGATCCCGGTGGGAAGGTGGCCAAGCAGTTTCACCTTGACGGCGGAATCCCCAAGAGCTTCGTCTTCGACCGCGACGGAAAGCTTGTTGCAGTGGCAATTGACATGCGTACGCAGAGGCAGTTTCTCAACATGCTGGCTGCGGCAGGCATTCATCCCTGAGCGCGATTCAACCCGGAGCCTCGCGGTTGAGGCTCCGGACGGGCGATTTCATTTGGTGAAAGAGGCCAGGTCGCGTCATGCGGCATCTGCACTAGACTCGAACCGTGGGTCTTAACGCAAGCGATGTTGATTCGTCTGGATTCCCCGATCCGCCTGCAGTGGTGCGGCGTGGAGAGTATGTCTATCCGCCGGGCTTGCGCTTCAATCTGCCTTTCTACCGGTTCCATCGCTTCTTTGATCCAACGAATCCCATTCTCCTGTTTGAGCATTTGCAGCGTTATGGCCGTGCGGCGCACTATCGTATCCTGCTGCGCGACGTTGTCCTGTTGAACGATCCTGCCGATATTGGGGAAGTGCTCATCGACAAAGCTGCTTTTTTCGGCAAGGACCGGACGCAAAAGCGCATGAAGATCCTGCTCGGCGAGGGGATGATCACGTCGGACGGAGAGGCGCACAATCGGGGACGACGCATTGCCGCTCCCGCATTTCACCGTCGCCGCATCGAACGCTACGCCGCGCAAATCGTGGAAATCGCCGACGCGCTTCGTGTGCAATGGATGCCCGGAGCGGAATTGAATATTGCCGCGGAAATGATGCGGCTCGCTTTGCAGATCACGGCACGCACGCTTTTCGATACGGAAGTGACGCCGGAGATTCACGAGATCAACGACCAGGTGAATGTCGTGATGGATCTCTACAATTTCCTGGTTGCGTTTCCGCGGGCTGAACTTTTCCTCAATTCGCCCCTGCCGCAGATGCGGCGGTTTCGCGCGGCAAAAAAGCGGCTGGATGAAGTGGTCGATGGCATGATCAGGGCGCGGCGCGCGGATGCGAACCTAGACCGCCATGCCGACCTGCTTTCGATGCTGGTGGCTGCACGGGACGACCAGGCCGGAGGTGACGGGCTCAAACTGGATGGCCAACAGATCCGCGACCAGGTTCTGACGCTATTTCTCGCCGGGTTTGAGACGGTGGCCAATGCGCTGGCGTGGACGTGGATGCTGCTGGGGAAGAATCCAGAGGCAGAATCGCGCCTGCATGCCGAACTGGATGCGGTACTGGGCGGCGGCCGGTTGCCGACGCTTGAGGACATTCCGCGGCTCGAGTACACGGGCATGGTGCTGTCGGAGTCGATGCGCCTGTATCCGCCGGCATGGGCCATGGGCAGAGAAGTGCTTGAGGATGTGTCGATAGGGCCGTACCGGCTGCGCAAGGGAACAATGGTGTTCTTCAGCCAGTACATTGTGCACCGGGATCCGCGGTGGTTTCCGGAACCAGAGCGGTTTCGCCCCGAGCGATTTGCCCCGGCGGCCAGGTCCGGACGGCCACGGTTCGCGTATTTTCCCTTCGGCGGCGGCGGCCGGCAGTGCATCGGCGAGTCGTTTGCCTGGATGGAAGCCGTGCTGGCGCTCGCAACGATTGCGCAGCGTTGGCGCGTTGAACTAGTTCCCGCACAGAATATCGAGTTGCAGCCGAAGATAACGCTGCGGCCGAAGAATGGGATACAGGTGCGGGTCATGCGCCGGGACTAACGAGACAATCTGCACGCCCTTTGCATTCTTTCGGATTCACAGACTCGCGGAATCTTGTAATGACAATGCCGTAGACTCGAAGTGTGGGTTTCCAAAGCTTTCATGGCAATGCCGCAACGGTCCGGCACCTGCGGGAGGGGTTGCGTAGCGGCCACTTTCCGCAGGCGCTGATTCTTGCTGGACCGAAGGGTGCGGGCAAGTACACGCTTGCGCTGATGCTGGCGCAGGTTGTGAATTGCCTTGAGCCGATAGAGAGCGATGGGCTGCCGGATTTCTGCGGGCATTGCGCCAATTGCCTGCGGATTGCCGAGTCGACGAATCTTGAAGAGCGGGTTGCCGAGGCGGTGGCGGTGCGCGACGAGATGCGCGACGTGGACAAGCGCGAGACGCGCATTCTGATCCAGACACACCCTGATGTGCTGATTGTGCCGCCGGATCCGCCGCAGCTTTTGATCAAGCTTGGACAGGTGCGGACGGTGATTCACGCGGCCTTTTATCGGCCGCCGGCCAACGCGCATCGGGCGTTTACGATTTTTACAACTTCGGCCTTTATGAAAGAAGCGGCGAATAGCCTGCTGAAAGTGCTCGAGGAGCCGCCTGAACGAACGTCGCTTATTCTGCTCACGGAAAATCCGCACGAGTTGTTGCCGACGATTCGGTCGCGCTCCATTCTCTACAGGCTGGGAGCGTTGCCGGCTGCTGAGATCGAGGCATTGTTAGCCGAGCGCCGACCAGAGTTGCAACCGCAACAGAGGGCGCTCGCTGCGCGATTGGCGGAGGGAGCGGTGGGGCGCGCGCTGACGACCGATCTGGAAATCTATCTCGCAAGCCGCCAGGATGCGCTGCTGATACTGCGGACGGCGTTGCGCGAGCCAGACTACTCGCAGCTTTTTCACGCGACGGAGAGCTACCGCGGCGGAGCCGACGGCCAGGAGAAAACCATCAACTTGCTGCGCGCACTCGGGAGTTTGCTCGAAGACCTGCTGCTGATGGTGGCGGGTACGCCGGCGCTCATTCGCAATCTCGATCTTTCGGTTGAGTTGGAGCGTATGGCGCAAGGGCTCACGGTGGATTGGATCGCAGCGACTTCCTCGGCAGTTGTGCAGGTTGAGCAGGGAATGCGGCGCAATCTATTGCGCTCGCTCTCGTTGGATGCCATGGCCGTTAGCCTGCAGGAGCGATAACGGCGGCGTTCCACAGATATCTCGATCGAAAGTATGCAACCACAACCTCGCCCGAAGCATCTTTTGGGGTAGAATCAGAACACTCTCAAAGGCAAAAGACCAACCCAGAGTCTGATACCGGTTGTGCCGATGGTTTGGCGTCCCCCAAAAGGGCTCTAATTCTGCATTTCCGAGATCGGGATCCTTCCTTTTCCCCGACAAGCAAAGTGAAGTAGTAGTTCTGCATCTGTTCAATCAGGAGTTCCGTGGCGATGGAGGATCTTACTTTATGAATACACAGACAATTTCGCCGGGCCTGGAAGGCCAGCGCCGCGATGGCGTCTTATACACACCGAATCGCAAGAAGCACGCTTCCCTTTCCACACCATCGTTTCGATTCACTAACTATGAGATCGAGGAAGACGGCGCGCACCGTCAGGCTGAGCTGTTCTATCTGCAGAAGCAGATTCAATCTCAGACGCCGATGGTGATTGTGCTGGAGGATGGCGAGAAACTTGAAGGTCAGATCGAGTGGTACGATCGCGGAGTGCTGAAGATTCGCGGCCGCGCAAAGACGCTTATCTATAAGTCCGCGATCAAGTACATGTACAAGCTTGGCGAGGCCGGGCAATAGGGATCCGGTTTCTAGTCCTTCGCCGAGCGAGCAGCTTTGCGCAGGCGATCACGAATAGCCACGCCGACTCCTTCGGCTTCCGGCATCGGGCAGAGAATCACGGCGCAGCCTTCGGCGTCGAGCGCTCGAAGGCCGGCGTAGAGTCTTTCGGCTAATTCTTCGGGTGCGCTCCAATGACCCCAGGGAAATTCAGCTGCTCCCCGCAGCGGCGGCTCGAATCTGGTGGGCGCCAACTCCGCTGGAAGCATCATTCCCAAACGATCTTTCGCGTGCTGACCAGCGGCTTCAGCCAGGCGAGCGGGGAGTTCGTCCAGCTTGCCCTCCACGAGGATCAGGCGTGCGCGCGGCGCGTAATGGCGCAGGCCGATGCCGGGTGAGGGAAGCGACTCGGGCGCAGCAGCCTTCGGCAGCATTCGATCTTCGTAATAGACCACAGGACCTGCAACCTCGCGAATCTGTTGCTCGGTGATGGCGCCGGGGCGGTAGATCATCATGGGACTCTGCGTTGGATCGAGGACGGTGGATTCGACGCCGTGGCGGGTGGCTCCTGCATCGATGACCGCGTCGATTTTGCCGTCGAGATCGTCGAGTACATGCGCGGCGGTGGTGGGGCTGATGTGGCTGAAGACGTTCGCGCTGGGCGCAGCAATGGGAACGCCGGCCTGGCGGATCACCTCGAACGCGACGGGATGCGCGGGCATACGGATACCGACCAGCGGACGGCCCGCAGTGACGATGTCGGGCACGGCGGTGGAGCGGGGCAGCAGCAGCGTCAGGGGACCGGGCCAGAAGGCTTTCATCAATCCGTAAACCACCGGTGGAAATTCCGCGAGCAGCGGATCGAGCATCGGGTTCTTGAAGATGGGCCCGGCGACGTGGACGATGACGGGGTCCCACGAGGGGCGTTGCTTGGCGGCGAAGATGCGGGCAACGGCGGCGGGGTCGAGGGCATTGGCGCCGAGTCCATAGACCGTTTCGGTGGGCAGCGCAACGAGGCCGCCGGAGCGAAGAATCTGCGCGGCCTGAGCGATGGCGGCTCGCGCCTCTTCCGTATCGATGTGGGCCGGGTCAACCGAAAGGCGCAGAGTCTTCACGTACTTATTGTCGCCGTTTGAAGCCGTTGCCGCTACGTGCGTATACTCGCTCTTTACGATGGCCATCGAAACAGAAGTCAAATTTCGCGTTGAGAACATAAGCAAGCTGGAGAATCAGCTTCGCCAGGCAGGGTTTTCCCAGCAGACGCCACGAACCTTCGAGAGCAATGTTCTGTACGATACGCCGGACCGCACGATGCGGGCGCGGACCGAGATTCTGCGCATTCGCAGCTATGCGGGCAAGTGGACGGTGACGCACAAGCGTCTGCCCGACGTGGGTCCGGGCGAAGATGCGCACAAGCATCGCGTGGAGACGGAGACCGAAGTTGCCGATGGCGATGTGCTGGCGCAGATTTTTCTTTCACTGGGCCTGACGGCAGCCTTTCGCTACGAAAAATGGCGCAGCGAGTGGAGCGATGGTGAAGGCCATTGCGTGATCGACGAGACACCGATCGGCGACTACGCGGAGCTGGAAGGCTCGCCGGAGTGGATCGACCGCAGCGCCGACCGGCTCGGCGTGGACCGCTCAGCATACCTGACGCTCAGCTACGGCCGGCTGTTTGAGCAGTGGCGCGCCGAGCATCATTCAGCGGCCAATGACCTGACATTTGACGCCGTGTCGGTCACGCGTTGAGCGCAGAATCACTCCCGTATTTGCCGGACTCTTTAGCTTGATTTTCCTCGAGTTCCGGCAAAGGAACTCGTTTTGAGAGGCTGGCGGCTAGATGAAGGCCATAGAGAAGCAGGCCTGCGTGCCGCGTGTCGGTGAGGGGCGAACACAGAGCCGAGAGGGCCTTGGCCACGGCTGCCGTGATGGCGGAAACATCCTCGATCCTGGGCTCGGTGCGCTTTCCTGGCCTGCGGGTGACCGTCTTGCGAAAGTGAAGCTTGGCGTGAAAGAAGCAAAAAGGCTTGCCGCGGAGTGCGGCTGCGCGGCACTTGCGGCCGGTGGGCATGATGTGTCGACATTCGATGAACATGGGCGTGCTCCTCGGGGGGTGCCCCCCCATACTCTGTACGTAAAATTGCGTGTTTCAGCGATTTGGCGGCGGGCTGGCCGCCAGGAACTTCATAAGAAAGAACTTGGGTGTAGAGATTTCCCGGGAAAGGACTTAGGAACAGTGGACAGTGGACAGTGAACAGTGGACAGTGGGCAGTGAACAGTGGACAGTGGTCAGTGATCAGTGACCAGCTGTCTGATGTATGTTCACTGCGCTAGAGCCGATTTCCCGATGCCAATTCCATTGTGCGCCCGAGGGTGATAATTACCTGCAAAATGGGGGCGGTTGGAAGTTATTCCGAAATATAGGGTTACAAGATATTTTTCGAAAGGGGGGTTGACTTTGAAGGGAAGGCGAGGCTGGGTCCGCCGTCGGAAAGCATGGCCGACTCTCCGAAGCGCTTTGGCTATTGCTTTATTGGTAACTACTGGCATGGTCCGCCGCCTAAGCAGCGCAAAGGGATTTGGGCAGCTCGGCGTAGGTGATCTCGCTTTTCGGGCCGAGATACTATGCAGGTGTTTTTCATGGTGTCGGGGACCGATTGGAATGCAGCGCAACCCTCGAACCTTCCGAGTTGGCAAACAATTCATCCAGAATGGCGTGAACCAGACCATCTGCGATGAGTAACCTTCAACGCAAAGATATAGAAGAAGGTCGTTAGGGATCCGACAATCAATGCGAAAAGCATCATGGCAAAGCCGCCCACACCCGTAAGCGGATCGCCATGCCAAATCGTGTGCGAGTCGCCGCCGGTCCACTGAAGAACGAGACCCCAAAGGGCAATCGATGCAGGACCAATCAGAATTCCGCCGAGAAGGATGATGATCGGCATTCGTTGCTCTTCTGTGTTTCTGAGGACGATCAGAACGGGCATATACAGGCACGCGACCGGCAACGCGCACGTCAAGGTAATGCGAAAGATTGGAAAGATCGGTCCTGCTTCGACGAAGATCCGGCTAAAAACCAGGCTGAAGAGGAGAACCGCAACCAGCAAGGAGCTGAACCAAAGGCCAATGTGGCCCAGAGCATTTATGAAGCTGAGTCCGCCAGGTCTTGGCACCTTGGATCTCCTATCAGAACGAAGTCAGTCTACGTTCTTCACCTCCAAAAGACCACCTCGATGCTTCGTCGTTTCCGCGTTCCGCAATTGTCACGAAAGGTGCGCTAGTATCCTGGGACTTTCACCGCCCATCCGCGCAAAGAGGTCTCACTTACCCGTAACACCTGGATGACCGTCTAACCGGACGTACTTCTTGCGCAACATTCTTCTGGCTGATACACACGCTCAGGTTTGCGCTAGGCTTCGGTGCCGTGGCACTTTTTGTACTTCTTGCCTGAGCCGCAGGGGCAGGGATCGTTGCGGCCAACCTTCTCGCCGGTGCGGCGCTGCGTGGCAGCCTGGCTGCCGTTCCCGCCTCCGGCGCGCGTTGCAGCTTCGAGTTCGCGCTGCTTTTTGCGGTGGAACTCCTTCTCCAACTGATCGATCGTCGTGGAAGGCGCGCGCGTAGGGATGGAGATCTCGCGCGGGGCTGCATCGTACACGGCAGGCTGGCCATCACCATTCAGCGTCAACTGCTCGGCGCTGGCTACCGGCGGAGCCGGAGGCACTGCCCGGCGCGGTTCGGGAGCCATTTCAATGGGTCGGCCATCGGGGCCAAGGATCTGCATCCGGAAGAGGAAGCGGACGGTATCTTCCTGGAACTTCGCCAGCATGGCTTCGAACATGTCGAAGGATTCTTTCTTGTAGGCGACCAGCGGATCCTGCTGCGCGTAGCCGCGAAGACCGATGCCCTCTTTCAACTGATCCATCGCGAGCAGGTGATCTTTCCAGAGGCCGTCGATCACGCTGAGCATGACCATGCGTTCGTGATAGCGCATCTGCGGCGCGGTGAGGATGTGTTCCTTCTGCTCGTACTGCTGTTTAAGCTTTTCGAAGATCTGATCGCCAAGCTCGTGCCGGGCAAGCTCATTGGGGTGGATGCCGGCGGCCGACATGCTGAAGCCAAATTGGCCCATTAATTTTTCTTCGATGCCTTTGAAGTTCCATTGATCGGGATGCTTGTCTTCCGGCGCGAATTCGTCGAGGATGCCGCTGAGGATTCCGCCTACATAATCTTCCAGAATGAGTTCGCGCTGTTCGACCCCCTCGAGCAACTGGCGACGCAGGCCGTAGACGGCTTCACGCTGCTTGTTCATTACGTCGTCGTATTCGAGGAGGTGTTTGCGCGATTCGAAGTTCTGCGATTCAACGCCCTTCTGCGCATTTTCAATCTGCCGGGTAATCATCTTCGACTCGATCGCCACATCTTCTTCCATGATGCGTTGCATCATGGTGTTGGCAAATCCACGCGCGAAGATGCGCATCAAATCGTCCTCGAGCGACAGGTAGAAGCGCGAGGCGCCGGGATCACCCTGGCGGCCGGCGCGGCCTCGCAACTGATTGTCGATGCGGCGTGACTCGTGGCGTTCGGTGCCGAGGATGAAGAGGCCTCCCTTGGAGATCACTTGTTCATGCTCTTTCTGCGCGGACTCGTTGTGGACGGAGAAGGTCTCGGTCCAATCGGAATCGGAAACTTCGAATTCCTGTCCCTGGTAGTAGAAGCGCTGAAAGCCGGCGGGTGCCATCGGACTGATCGCTCCCTCGGCCACGCTGATTGCCCTGGCGTGGCCCTTCTTCACCAGTTCCTGGCGGGCCATGAACTCGGGATTGCCTCCGAGCAGAATGTCGGTACCGCGTCCGGCCATGTTGGTGGCGATGGTGACCATGCCGAGGCGGCCAGCCTGCGCGACATATTCGGCTTCGCGTTCGTGCTGCTTGGCGTTGAGCACCACGTGGCGAATGCCCTTGCGCTGCAGGATGGCCGAGAGGCGTTCGGACTTTTCGATGGACACGGTGCCCACGAGCACGGGCTGCTGCTCCTCGTGAAGGCGGCCGATGTCTTCGGCTGCGGCCTTGAACTTTTCCTTCTCGGTGCGGAAGACTACGTCGGGGTTTTCGACGCGGAGGAGCGGTTTGTTGGTGGGGATGACGACGATTTCGAGTTTGTAGATCTTCTCGAATTCGGCAGCTTCGGTTTCAGCCGTACCGGTCATGCCGCTGAGCTTTTTGTAGAGACGGAAGTAGTTCTGGAAGGTAATGGTCGCGAGGGTCTGATCTTCCTTGCGGATATTCACGCCTTCCTTGGCTTCGACGGACTGGTGGAGTCCGTCGGACCAGCGGCGACCCGGCATGAGGCGGCCGGTGAAGGTATCGACGATGATGACTTCGCCATCCTTGACCACGTAGTCGACGTCGCGCTTGTAGAGGGCGTGTGCCTTGATGCCGGTTTCGACGTAGTGCTTGAGTTCCCAGTTATCGGCACTCGCGATGTTATCGATGCCGAGCGCTTTCTCGATGGTGACCCAACCTTCGTCGGTCACACCGATCGTCCGGTGTTTCTCGTCGACGACGTAGTCGCCCGAGAAAGTCTTGCCTTCAAGGCTGTCGACTTCCTCGCCGAGTTCGAGGGCGGGAATGATCTTGCGCACGCGCGCATATTTGTCGGTGGTCTGGTCGGTGGGACCGGAGATGATGAGCGGGGTGCGGGCTTCGTCGATGAGGATCGAGTCCACTTCGTCGACGATGGCGTAGTAGTGGCCGCGCTGCACGCAATCCGCGATCTCGAACTTCATGTTGTCGCGGAGGTAGTCGAATCCAAATTCGTTATTGGTGCCGTAGGTGATGTCGGCGCCGTAGGCTGCGCGGCGCTCATCGTCAGAGAGGTCGTGGACGATGACGCCGACGGTCAGTCCCAGAAACTCGTAGATCTTGCCCATCCACTCAGCGTCGCGCTTAGCCAGGTAGTCGTTGACGGTCACCACGTGAACACCGTGACCGGCAAGCGCATTGAGATAGCAGGAGAGAGTGGCAACGAGGGTCTTGCCTTCGCCGGTTTTCATTTCGCTGATCTTGCCCTGGTGCAAAACCATGCCGCCAATGAGCTGCACGTCAAAGTGGCGCATCTTGACGGCGCGCCAGCCGGCTTCGCGGACTACGGCGAAGGCTTCAGGCAGAATTTCATCGAGCGCGGCACGCTCGGCGGTCTTGATCTCTTCAGGATCGGTGATGCCTTGAAGCCGGGCGGCAATGCGGGCGCGAAAATCGGTTGTCTTGGCCCGAAGCTGTTCATCTGAAAGCTTTTCCATCTCCGGCTCAAAGGCGCCGGCGTGGCCGACCATGGGGAGAATCTTCTTGATGGCCCGCTCGTTGGCGGTGCCGAATATTTTCGTGAGTGCCTTATCGTAAAACACGTGAATCTCCATTTACCAGTGTGGGTGCCATGATTTGCAGCGAAGGGACACCGGGCTGCGATCATGAGTTCGCCGGATCATTGCTGCTCAGGCGGCTTCGCGGGGGTACAAAGGATCAGATGAAAAGGGGCGGGGGACGCTGGAATGAAGAGGGAAGCAGCGGCGCCGCGGGCGACTGGTGAAGGCCCTGGATGGATGCAGCAGAAAGAAGACTCAGCGGCGAAACAAGCCCGATGAAGAACACAGGAAGCATCGCCATGCACAAGCCAATGCCTGCATCGCTTGAGATTGCCTTGCTCTGACGCCTCGAGCCTGCCTGCGAGAACCGTAAAACTCCGGGCTTGGCGGCATATTGAATCTGGCTCTTGGCAAGAAACTCGAAGACCGGGTGTGCGTAGGCCTTGGCACTTTGCAAGCCTGCCTCGGCACGGGCAGCCGACGCGAATGCAATCGCAGCGATCGCTACCCATACCAACGCGTTCCTGTTTCGAGGTCCGGGCATGCTAAACTTCCTCTTCTATTGTGTCATAAATGCTCCGCGGAGAGATCATTCCCGACGCACGGAAAGGGATTCCACCTCCTCGCCCCGGCGGATTCGGCGCAGTTGACGCATGAGGTGCCGGGAGGGGATGTCGGGGTCGCCGTTGTCGTCCTCGTCCACGTCTTCAACCTGGCGGTGCTGCGCTTCGACGGCGAACTGAAGGCGCGGTCGATAAAAGAGCGTCAGGCCGAGAAGAACGGTTCCAAGACCCGCGGTGGACCAGAGGAATGTCGACCGGCGGCCCGCTCGTTTTCGCTTGCGACCCCATGGCACGCGGAACAGGTAGTAGTAAGCCAGGATCAGAAGAATCGCCAGGAACGGCGAGCCCATTGCGAGCGCAGCGACTGCGCTGAATATGCGGTCCATGGAGATGGCCTTTCCGCTGAGGGGCAGAAATTCGTCATTGGTGGATCACAAGGATGCCGCGGCACGAGCCGAGTGTCCTGCAACCGATTGAAGAATCTAAGCGAGTCGGAAGGGCGGAGGGCGCTGGAAGGAAGGAGCCAGAGATGGGGAATCGGGCTTGTGGCCCAGCGAGAGAACCGGCAGCAGCGGCAACAAGGTGAAGGGCACGAGCAAGCCCACAAAGAACGTGGGTAGAAGCGCCATCCACGCAGGCGCGCCGGTGGCGTGTCCGTGGGGTACGAGCAGCGCAATGAGGGCGATCACTATGGCTGCGATCGCTATCCAATACCAGGCACGTTGCTGACGAAAACCGCTCATAACCTGCGCCGAGTATAGCAATTGTTTGGTTCCCAGTTTGTGGTCATGAGTTTCAACGCGAAGAGCGAAGTGCACGTTTTGCAACGAATCCGGTGCATTCTCGACCCGGACACTGATTTTCGAATCTTTCGGAATGTGGCGGAATCCGTTGATGCGGAGGGATTTGATGGCGAACAAGGACGATGCGGCGTTGCGGAAGCACCTGGTGGAAGTATTGACGGGCGGTCATGCGCACGCCACGTTCGAGCAGGCGGTGAAGGGGCTGCCGGTGGAGTTGCAGGGGAAGGTGCCGAAGGGGGCGGAGCACTCGCCGTGGCAGTTGCTTGAACATCTGCGGATCGCGCAGTTGGACATTCTGGAATTTTCGCGCGATTCAAAACACGAATCGCCCCAGTGGCCGGAGGGGTATTGGCCGAAAGAGAAAGCTCCGGCAGACGACAAGGCATGGGACAAGAGCGTGCGGGCTTTCAGGAAAGATCTGAAGGCGATGGTTGCACTGATCGAGGACGAAAAGACGGACTTGTTCGCGAAGATTCCGCACGGCGACGGGCAGACAATTTTGCGCGAGGCGCTGCTGGCGGCAGATCACAATGCGTATCACGTCGGGCAGTTGGTGCTGGTGAGGAGGCTGCTGGGAGCGTGGAACTAAGCTCGCGGCGAATTGCCCAGATCTTCGTGTGCCAGAAGAAATTTCACCCTGGCGCGAATTTCATCCCGGATCATTCGGACTTCTTCCAGAGGTTGGCCCTTGGGATCGCGGAGCGGCCAGTCCTCGCGGCGGAGGCCGGGGACGCAGGGGCACTTGTCGCCACAGCCCATGGTGATGAGGAGTTGAGCGTCGCGCGCGAGTTCTTCGGTGAGTTTTTGCGGCGTAGCGTGGCTGAGGTCGATGCCGATTTCCTGCATGACGGCGAGCACTTCGGGGTGAACGCGCGGGCCGGGTTCGGTTCCGGCGGATATAGCTTCGGCTTTCGCACGATCGGCGAGCTGATTGAAGAACGCGGCCGCCATCTGCGAACGGCCGGCGTTGTGTACACAGGCAAAGATGACTCTGAACATGGCTTTGTCTTCCGTTACGAACAGCAGGCCGGGCCGCAGCAGGATTTTGCCTGCGCGACTGCGGGCTTGACTGCGTAGACTTTCACGCTGGCGGCGGCTGTGTTGACGTCGTAGTTTGCGAGCAGCGTCTTCATGTCCTCGTGCAGCGCGGATGCGGCGGGCGCCGGCGAGCAGCACGAGGACTCGACAAGCTGTAGGGGATTGGACGTGTCTGCCTTGTCCATCGCGGGCGAGCAGCAGCCGGACTGGTTTTCGATTTTGGCGTAGGCGTTGAGATCGGAGCCGCTGTCGACGATTTCGACATGCGCAAAGCCTGCGGCGAGCAGACCGCTGCGGTAGTCGTCGATGCGAATAGCTCCGGCGATGCAGCCAACGTATGCGGCGACACTCTTGGCAATCGCTTCGGGCAGTTCCTTCTTCAACGCGATGTCACTTACGGCGAGACGGCCGCCCGGCTTGAGGACACGGGCGATTTCACGGAAGACGGCGGGCTTGTCGGGCGCAAGATTCAGAACGCAATTCGAAATGACGCAATCGACGGACGCGTCTGGCAGCGGGATCTTGTCGATGGTGGAAAGATGGAACTCGACATTGGTGTAGCCGCCGGATTTAGCGTTGGCGCGGGCACGCTCGATCATGGCAGGGGTCATATCGATGCCGATGGCCCGGCCCTGAGGCCCGACTTGCTTCGACGCGAGAAAGACATCGAGACCGCCGCCGGAGCCAAGATCGACGACAACTTCGCCGGGCCTGAGGTGCGCGGTTGCAGTGGGATTGCCGCAGGAGAGCCCCATGTTGGCTTCGGCGGGTATGGACGTGAGTTCTTCAGGCGAGTAGCCGAAAGCTTCGGCCACGGCTTTGACGCCGGCATTTTGACTGGAGAAAGAACTCTCTGCCACCGCTGCGTACTTTGATTTCACCAAATCAAGAATCTGTTCCGCCACGACGTACTCCTCAAGAAAACATATTCACTTAGGCGAATATATTTCTTGTCAACGTATTCGTCAAGGCGTATATATTAAACATGCCGGCCAGATCATCTCAATTCAACATGGAGCGCTTTTTCCAGGCGCTGGGTGACAATACGCGGCTTCGTCTGCTGAACCTGATGGGGTACCAGGAAATCTGTGTTTGCTATTTCGTGGAGATCCTGGCGCAGGGGCAACCGAAGATTTCGCGGCACCTTGCATATCTGCGGCGTGCGGGGATCGTGGAGGCGCGGCGCGAAGGGAAGTGGATGCACTATCGCATCGTGATGCCGCCTAACGCTGGTGCTGCGCAGGTGCTGCGGCAAACGCTGGCCTGGCTCGGTGAAGATCGTGCGATGCAGGCAGACGCGGCGCGGCTTTCGAAGGCCTGTTGCAGCCCGGCAAGGTTCGTCACGCTGCAGAGCGCGCCGCGGCCCGCTGCGGTGGATTGTTCGACGGCGCTGTAGGCCGTTCCGTCACAAATCCTAGCTTCTTGCTGCAGAGCGGAATTAGGATTGCTGGATAGTTGCCGGCTCCTCGGAATTCCACTTTCATCGGTCAATGTGGATGTCGTGTGAGGGCGGCAACCAGCGAGGCCTGACGTGGCAAGAGTTCACCTGGTTGCAGCAATCGTGCTGTGGAGTATGGGTGCGCAGAGCGTGCCCACTGCGGTGGAAGAGTTGGCGCAACTGCGAAATCAGGCGCACACAGCACGCGCCGCCGGCGATCATCGCGGATACCTCGAGGCAGTTATCAAGGTTCGCAGTCTGCTGAATGATTCGCCGGGTGCGATTGAGTCTAGCGCTCTTGGGTACGCTGAGCTGAACGACAAGGATCATGCTTTGCGGGCGCTCGAAGAGCTTGCCGAAATGGGGCAGGCAGACGATACGATGCTCGCCGGGAAAGACCAGACGTTCACGTCGCTTCACGATCTTCCTGGATACAAATCCATACTCGAGCATTTCCGGCAGAACGAAAAAGCAGTGCAGCACTCGGAGTTGGCGTTTACGCTGACGGATTCCGGGCTGATTGCGGAAGATATCGACATCGATCCGCTGTCGAAGACATTTCTGATTACGAGCGTTCTAGAAAAGAAGATTGTTCGCGTCACATCTTCGGGACAGGTGTCGGCATTTGCATCTTCGCCCAGCGGATGGCCGATGATGGCGATCAAGGTGGATGCACAGCGGAACCGGGTGTGGTCTACGGAGGTTGCGCTGAACGGCTTTACGGCCGCGCCCAATGGCGATTGGGGAAAATCGGCTGTCCTGTGTTTCGATCTTGAGACGGGGAAGTTGCTGAACCGGATTGAGGGCCCGCTGCACACTGCGCTCGGCGATATGGTGCTGACTGCGGCGGGCGTTCCGATTGTGAGCGACGGCGAGGGCGGCGGTGTTTACAAGGTTGAAGACGGGCGTCTTGAACTGATCAACGGGAAGGATTTTATTTCTCCGCAGACCCCGGTGGTGCTTCCCGGAGGGAATCTCGTCGCGGTTCCCGACTACATGCGGGGGATTGGCATTCTCGATCTACGGAGCGGCCAGGTGCAGTGGGTCAATCGGCATGGAGGAGCGAAAGTGGCGCTGAACGGGGTGGACGGGCTCTACTACGTCGATGATGCGTTCATCCTGACGCAGAATGGGACGTCGCCAGAACGCGTTGTACGGATGAAGCTCGATCGAGCGCAGACAAGCGTGATGTCGGAGGAATTGATTGAACGATCGACTGCGACACTCGGCGATCCGACACACGGGGTAGTGGTGGGGGAATGGTTTTACTACATCGCGAATTCTGGATGGGATGTGCTCGATGAGCATGGCGATGTGAAGGCGGGCGAGAAGCTGTCGCCGGGATTGGTCATGCGGTCCAGGGTTCGCTGATGGAGTAGGAATCGCTGGGGACTCGTGGCCTCCCACTCATGGGACGGAAAAACGTCCCATGAATGGGGCACCCGGTTTAGGTTTGTGCTCTCCACCCTTGACCAAAAGACGGTCAAGGATGGGGCACCCAGCGCCCGGTTTAGGTTTGTGCTCTCTCCACCCTTGACCAAAAGACGGTCAAGGATGGGGCACCCAGCGCCCGGTTTAGGTTTGTGCTCTCCCACCCTTGACCAAAAGACGGTCAAGGATGGGGCACCCGGCAAGTCGTGCGCTGATACAAAGCGGGATTTAGGAAACGCGCCTAATCCATTTTCATGCCGGGCATCGATGAGCGGTCCATGTTGTCGTGCCCGCTGTCGTCATCGTCTACAGACCAGACTTTGCGCGGGTCGGTTTCATAGGGATAGACGTGCACCATCCAGCCGAAGACATGGGGAAGAAAAACTCCACCGGCTTGGTCGCAAGCTTCCGGTGTATGGATGGATCCAAGCAGTCCGAATTTCGCGTTGGGGCCGAAGTATGCGGCCAATTGACCTGCGGGCGCCTTGCAGAAATTAGTGTGTTGATGCCAGTGGGCGATGCTGAGGGGAATGCGGTCGTTGATCTCATCCTCATTGGCATCGACGCGGTCGGTGTACATGACGCCGATGAGTTTGTAGCCGCCGTCGGGGGTTTTGCGATAGAGCAGCGACGTTGGCTTGAGTGGGTCAAAATGCCGCCATGCCGCCACGCCGTATTCCGTCTTCGTGAAGTGATACATGGGCTGCGGAATGTTGGGAAGGAAGATGCGGTAGCCGTCGGCTAGAGCCTGGTGGTAGTCCTGATACGGCGCCATGGCCGCTTTGGCGGCGGTCACAAGTGCGTCGGCCCTTGCCTGATCGCCGGGCTTCTTCGGCCTCAGCGTCGTCATGTACATGTGGCCGGACATGTGGGCCATGCCCTTTATGTCGTGATCAGATTGAGCGGCGAGTGCGCCGGACGCGAAGGCTAATAAGGCGAAGAGGCATGCGGAGTTGCGAAGAGGCGAGGGCATGGGGACCTCCGGGGCGAGCCTTGGGGATGCTCGAACTGTCTGTACGTTCTGACGCAGGATTTGGTTCCGCGAGTACGGAAGTGGCGATATAACTGCCGCTCTTCCTTCGTACTGAAGTCTAAACGTGGCTTGAAGAGCGAGGGCCAAAGCAATTCCCAAAAGCAACTGCAGGTGTTTCGACTGCGGTCATCCGCTTTCGCGGTTGACCTCCGCTCAACATGACAGACGTTTGTGAGAGCGACGCGAGAAAAAAGGAACGGCGCAGAACCTGGTTGGGATCTGCGCCGGGGTAGTGCGGTGGGGGAGGGAACCTGGGTTAAGGGCGCGAGGGAATAACGCCGGGGGCGAAGAGGTCGGACAGATCGGTCGCGTTGACGGCGTCGCCAAGGTAGGGCGAGGTCTTCGAGTTGGCCTTCACGTGGAAGATATTCTGCAGGGTGCGCAGGTCGGACGAGTGAGTGAAGTCCACCGGGCTGGCATAGGGCATGCCATTTTCGTTGGGGTGCGCGAGGTTGGAGATGACGATCTCGGGGATCGTGTGGCTGAAGTCATCCGCGTTGTCGTTGGTCTCGCCGTCTTCTTCGCTCTCATCCCACCAGAGAATGATGACGCCGCCATCCTGGTAGGCCTTGGAGGCCATGATCATGGGCACGAGTCGGGCAATGGCATTGTCTCCGGCCTTGAGCTGCGAGGAATCACCCGTAAGACCTGCAAAGCCGGCACTGAGAGCGCTGTGTTGGTCGTTGAACTGATCTGGGGTGATCCAGACGTAGTCTGCCACGCGATTGTTGTCGAGATCGAATTCCAACTGTTGCAGGGGCGCGTAGTTGAACCGAAGCGGATTTGACGTGGTGGTGTTATTGCCGCCATTGGTGTCCGCGAAGAAGGCCATCGGATTGTGCTTGACGGCGTAGTTGTATTGCAGCGAGTCGTTGTACTGGTTTAAAAGGCTGCCGGTACCGAAGACGCCGCTGACGCTGACCAGAGGAACGGTCCACTGATTTTCCGGCAGGGGAAGGTTGATAACTTTGCCATTCGCCGTCTGGAGGTCGATGTCTTCCTGGTAGGACTTCCAGCTTTTTCCTGCTTTCTGCAGGAGGCCACTCAAATGCTGAGTTGTGTTCTGAGAATTGGGAGGAGTGTCCTTGAATGGGTCATCGTCGTTGGCAATGCCGAAGTTGGTGCCGGCTTCCGCCCAGAGGTAGTTGGGTTCGGAGGGGTGAATGTGAGGGTTATTTCCGCTCTGGGTGGCGAGGACGTTGTGGTACGACGTCGCGTAGGAGACGTGCTGGCTGATGTTGACCTGTTGGCCGTTGATGAACGTGACGGCTGTTCCATTGACAAGACTGTTGATGAACGGGGCATTGGCGTTTTGAAAGATGGGCTGAATCTGCCCGGCAACTGTTGCCGGTTGGGTCCAATTGTGATTCTCCATTGCGATGACAAATACATGCTTGATATCCCGATTGTCCCGGTTGTCATGATCGTCCTGAGCGATTGCGCTAGTGCAGGTGAGCGCAGCGAGGAGCGCAAGCCCTGCTAGAGGGCGGAGTGGGGCGAAGCTTTGCATGGAAACCTCGTATTGTGGGGAATTACGGTATGAGGTCGAAGGCATTCAGGGTCACCTCGTGCAGGACCATGACCGTCAACCTGCCGCATGGAGATTGGTAGCAGTCGAATGTTGCGGAGAGATGACTGGTGCGTTAAAGAAGGGCAGTCGGCTGGCTACAGATGTAATTAGAATGTCATCGCGCGGAACTCACGAGGTGGCGATGAACTCAATCCAGGACGGCGCATTTCGCAGGTTGCCAAATCGACCAATGAGTGCGTCCGAGACTAGACATAAAAGATGAGCGCTGATGAACGCGATGCAAATCGTGCGTTTTGTTTCGTTCGAGCGCAGTCGAAAAGCAGTTCTTGACAGCCATTGAAATGCGTGACTATACTCGCGCCGTGTTTTGAGTAAATCGAATTACTGTCGGAAGTATTCGATCAGACTCTTCCCTCGGCACGATCCCCTGCCCGCAAGCACGAGGGGCTTTCAGGGTTGAACACACTGAAAATTTGAGGAGAGCCACCATGATTCGCTTCCCCGGAATCAGCAGCCTTTTCGTGCGCCAAAATCGTGTAATTTTTATCGTCTGCGGCGTCATCGCGTTCTCAATTTTGTGTGTTGCGCAAACAAATGCGCAGACGATCGCGACGTACAGTTTTGAAGATGGAACGGCGCAAGGATGGACATCGTTCAATGGAGCGAGCGTTCCCATCAATTCGACTTTGCTGTCAGAGGACGGCTCACACAGCTTGCTGACGACAACAGGGGCGACGGGCCAGGGTGGGCCATCCGTCAATGTTGGTGGAGTGCTGCAGGCTGGGGCCAAGTACACGATCACAGGCTTCGTGCGTTTGACCAACGGAGAGAGTGCGACGAACGCGAACCTCACGATCAAGCGTACGGACCCGAGCTGTTCCGGAGGGACGTGCTTCGACACCGTCGGTACGTTCCAGGTGCCGGTGAACGAATCGGGCTGGGCTGCGATAGGCGGCTCGTACACGGTAAGCACGACGGAGACGGGCGTTACGCTCTATGCGCAGCTTGTGGGCGCGACGACGGCGCAGTCGTTCTATCTGGATGACGTGGTGATCACGCAAACGGCTCCGCCGCCGGGTGGCACGCCGGTTGCGACGTTTACGTGGGCGGATGGGGGGCTCGATGGCTGGGCGCCTTTCGGGTCACCTACTCTTACCAACGCGGCGCCGCCGTTGCAGGATCCTGCTGGAGATCCGAATGCGCTGCTTACGACGAACAGGACGGCGACCTTCATGGGACCGAGCCTGAACCTGCTGAGTTTGAAACTTGCGGCCGGAGCCACTTACCAGGTGACGGCGTACGTGTTGCTGGCAGCGGCAGACAGCAGCAATCCTACAGCGACGCTTTCGACGAAGACGGCGGACTGCGCAACTGCGGGTGCGTTTGCGAATCTCGCTACTTCGGGAGCGCTGTCGTCAACGGCGTGGACGAAGGTGCAGGGGACGTTCAGCTTCAGCAATCTGCCGGGACCGCCAACGTCGCTGACGCTGTACATGCAGTCGAGCAGCGCGACGGATTCTTTCTACCTGAGTGATGTGACGATCAGCGAAATTGCTCCGCCGCCGCCGGACCCGAGCCAGCAGGATAATAGCGGGATTTCGAGCACATTTGAAGATGGCGGACTGGACGGATGGAGTTCACACTCAGGGCAATCGAGCGTGACGAATGCGGACGGAGTATCGCATTCGGGATCACACAGCCTGTTGACGACGGGTCGCATTGGGAACTTTGACGGACCGCAGGTCAGCGTGAGCAACAAGATGTATCCCGGATCGGTATACAACGTCGGCGGCTGGATCATGCTGACGCCTGCGGATGGAACGAACCACATTATCAATGTGAGCCTGCAGACGACGCTGGATGGAGTGACGAGTTTCCCAGGTGTGACGAACTTCCCCGGCGTGACGATTCCCGCGGATGGTGCGTGGCACCAGATCAGCGTGAACGGCTACAACATGGCGAGCAGTTACGACCAGGGACAGGCATTCCTCTACTTTCAGACCATGCCGCCATCCGGCAGCGACCTGGTGTCGTTCTACATTGACGACTTCCAGCTGACGTACGTCGCGCCGCCACAGATCCAGACCGACATTCCATCCATCTACAAGACGCTCGCGCAGTTCTTCCCTGTGGGCGCGGAGGTGGATATGGCGGATGTCGCCGGACCGCACGCGCAACTGCTCACCATGCACTTCAACAGCATCACTTCGGGCAATGACATGAAGTGGGGCTCGGTGGAGAACACGAAAGGAAGCTTCAACTACACGAATGCGGATGCGCAGGCTGGAGTGGCGGCGTGCGCCGACATGCGCATTCGCGGACACAACCTGGTGTGGGCGAACGGGTCACAGACGCCCGCGTACGCTACAGGGGACGGTACGAATTCCTCTGCAAACCAGGCGCTTGTGACCGCAAATATCCAGGAGCACATCCAGAACGAGGTGCAGCACTTTGGGAGCAAGGTGTATGCGTGGGATGTGGTGAACGAGCCACTGGATCCGAGCCAACCGGATTGCCTGGTGCACGGGCCGTTCTACAAGGTGCTGGGCAAGAGCTACATTGATATCGCCCTGCAGGCGGCGCGTCAGTATGCACCGGCGGGGACGAAGCTCTTCATCAACGATTTCAGCACGACAGATCCGAACAGGCTCGCCTGCCTGGTGCAGGTGGTGGGCGATTTGCGCGCGAGGGGAATCCCGCTTGACGGCGTTGGGCACGAGATGCACAACGCGATCAACTTCCCATCGCCCGCGGCAATGGTGAATGCCATTGATACGGTTGCGAATGCGTTTCCGGATATCGAACAGCAGGTTACCGAACTCGACATGAGCGTGTACAACGCGGGCGACACGAAGTCGAACTTCGGAAACAACGTTCCGCCCGCAGTTCTGGCGGAGCAGGGCTGGCTCTACAAGCAGTACTTCGACGCATTCAAGGAACTGAGCGGCAAGCTAAGCGCGGTGACGTTCTGGGGCATGGCCGACGACGACACCTGGCTGGACGGCTTCCCGGTTACGCGCACGGATTATCCTTTGCCCTTCGACCACGGCTTGCAGGCGAAGCCAGCATACTGGGGCATCGTAGATCCCACGAAGCTGCCGGGTTATGGGATGACGTTCGCGGTTGTCGAAGGCGCGGGAAAGGCGGATACGCGCACGTTGAAAGTGACGGCAACGAACGGCAACGTGGGAACGGCCTATGCAACAACGTTGAACGGATTCACACTGACGCAGACTTCGGGGCCGAAGTGTACGCCGAAGGTCACGGCGGGCAGCACGCCAGCGGTGCTGGGCGATCTCGCGGTGGGTGCGTCGGCGAGCGCTTCGTTCACGCTGAGCATTGTCGGATGCAATCCGAATGCGCAGTTTACGTTGAGCGTGCCGTGGAGTTCGGCGGTGTATGACACGGGAACGTTTATGACGAACCTGAACTTCAGGAAGTAGGATTGCATGACCTGGCGGTGGTCGATGCCAATCGACTACCGTCGGGGGATTAGCGGATTGCCAGAAGGCGTTCGGAGACGGCGTCGGCGATCTGCTCGTGCACTTCGTCGATGGTGAGGTTGCCTTCGATGAGGACAACGCGGTTCGCATCGCGGCGGGCGATCTCGTGATACTTTTCCCAGACGCGTCTGAAGAATTCGCCCTGCTCCCGTTCAAAGCGGTTTTCGTCCTGGCCGGTTTGGGCGGTGGTGCGCTCGTTGCGGTTACGCGCGCGGGCCAGGCTTGACTCGAGCGAGGGAAGCAGCAGGAGCGTGAGGTCGGGCTGGAGGTCGCCGCAGACCAGGCGGTGCCATTGGAGCACGCGTTCAGAGCCGAGCTGGCGGCCACCTCCCTGGTAGGCCTCGGTGGAGTCGGTGAAGCGATCGCAGACGACGACGCGACCCGACGCGAGCGCAGGTTCGATAACCTCGGCGATCGCCTGGGCACGGTCGGCGAACATGAGGGCCATTTCGGTCATGGGCGTCAGTGGTGTGGCGCCGGAGTCAAGCAGCAGTGCGCGGATGCGGTCGCCGGTGGCCGTTCCGCCGGGTTGGCGAATAATCACGGGATCAAGGCCGCGCTTCTGCATCCAGGCTGCCAAGCGCTTGATTTGCGTGGTCTTGCCGGAGCCGTCGAGGCCCTCGAGTGTGATGAACAATCCGCGCGGCATGGGGTGAGTCTAACACTCAAAGTGCAAAGGCCCGATACGGCACAAGGTTTCCGCGCAGTGGGCGAATCCCGCACCAAGGTGCACAACACATGTGTGAGCCGTGACCATGACGATCCCGATTCGGCTGTGTTACAACATCTCAATTTACAAATCGAGTCCGAAGTGTGTCAGGCTTCCTCCTGGTTCGACCATGGCAACGGAGATTCATCGCTTTCTGCTCGATCTGTTTTAAAAAAAAGACCGGCGCACGACAGGTAGCGCCACTGGAGTCCCCCATGTCTACGCTCTCTTCTTTCAAAAGGCTCGCCGTTGGCGGCGCCATTGCGGCGGCACTGTTTGCCACCGCACGCATGAACGCGCAGAACCTGACGCTCGAAGGTCAGACCGGCGGCTTCATTACGCCGACGGCCTACGTGGTCTACAGCGACAAGGATCATGTGTGGTCGCATCCGGCAGTCGGCTATCACTTTGTGAATGCGTCGAGTGTGATTGGCTACGTTCACACTTTCTCGATTGAAGAGGGAGTGGCAAACCGCTTCGAGTTCGGCTACACGCGCAGCGTCCATACCAAGGGCAACGATCCGATTTTCAGCAGCCTCTGGGACTATTCGGGGATGAACATATTTAACGCCAAGGTCGTGGGAATCAAGGACGGGCAGTTCGGGCCATGGATGCCGGGTATCGGCGCGGGATTCGTCGTGCGTACAGACGACAAGTTTGTAAGCGGCGCGCTGAATCAGAAACTGGGCGGATCGTTGAAGTCGTACACAAACGGCGATGTCTACGTGGCTGCAACGAAGACGTGGCTCCATCCGCCGGTGCCATTTTTGCTGAACTTCGGTTTGAAGATGACCAATGCGTCGATCTATGGGCTTGGCGGCCAGGCCACACGTTTTGGAGGGCGGCTGTTTGGCGGGCTTGGAATTCCGATCCCACTCTCTCACAACCTTGCCGCGGTTCCGGCGGTTGGATTCACGCAAGAGCCTCCGCAAGTCGTGAACCTCAAGCCGATTTTGTTTCCACCGGGAAGCGGGGCGCATATCCCGACGACGATGGACTACGCGGTTCGGATTACGCAGAAAGACAATCCGCACTTCGCATTCGATATCGGCATCGGTCACGTGGCAGGCGTGATCGGCGACACGGCCGTTCCCACCGGCGTCCCCAACCCGCCCTTCATCCTTGTGCCCATCGATCTGAAAGCGAACAAGGTGATAGGGACAGGCCTCAGCATCCGCTACTAACGAATTGGGTTCCCGTTCCCGCTGGAGCGCACTTGCTAAGTTGTGTGCCCTCTGCAACCTGCTTGGAACTGCGTCACTAAAGTTTCCAAACGGGTTGCAACTTTCCATGGCGCCCAGGGTTCACTCATGCGTAGTCTGAATACGCGGCAAGAGGTGTACCTGATGGACCCATCGGAGGGTAACTAAAAGCTGCGTTAGATCAACATTCCCCCTTGCGCGCCGATGGATGGACGCTGCTCGTAAGCGGGTTAAAGACTTTCCAGGAGGTTCCCATGAATTTACTTCGCAAATCACGCTGGATATTTCTGGCGCTTCTGCTCTCTCTTGTTCCCGCATCTTCTTTCGCGGGTGTTTTAATCAGCGTCGGTTTCGCGCCACCGGTGTTGCCGGTCTATGTGCAGCCCGAATGCCCGCAACCCGGGTGGATGTGGACGCCAGGCTATTGGGCCTACGGTGATGAAGGCTACTACTGGGTTCCCGGCGCATGGGTACCCGCGCCATATGAAGGCGCGCTGTGGACACCTCCCTATTGGGGATGGTCCAGCGGAATCTATGTATTCCATTCCGGTTACTGGGGACGCCACGTTGGCTACTATGGCGGCGTGAATTACGGCTTCGGGTACATGGGCATCGGCTTTGCAGGCGGCGAGTGGCATGGTCACGACTTCCGGTACAACACAGCCGTTGTGCGCGTCAACAACGTGCACGTCCGCAACGTCTATGTGGATAGAACGGTTGTGGAGCGCAACACGATTGTGAACGACCGCCACGTAGCCTACAGCGGCGGACCCGGCGGCATCCGGCACGACGCTTCCTCCGACGAGCGGAACGCGATGCGCGAACAGCACATGGCAGCGACCTCGGCGCAGCAACAGCATATGCAGGCCGCGCGTTCAGATCGCAGTTTCTATGCGAAAAACAATGGCGGGCATCCGCAGACCATGGCAGCTGATCGGCCGATGGGCTACAGCAACAATCATGGCGCGCCGAGCAACATGAGGCCGCAGCAACCTTCATTCAACAACAACCACGGCAACGTGCAAAGCGGAGGCCAGAACCGGCCTCAGTACCAGAACCAGCCATCGCGGCAGCCGCAGTATCAGCAGCAGCCGCATGGGAATCAGCCACAATATCAGCAACAGCAGCATGGGAATCAGCCCCAGGCACACGGGAACGATCAACAGCCACGGAATGAGTCTCGTCCTGCTCCGCAGCATGAGCAATCGAGGCCGCAATCTCAACATGAAGAAAAGGCCCCGAAGGAGCACAAGGACCACTGATCCACGCACCCTTCAAGCGGCAGTCACGAAGACCCACGGATTCCCGTGGGTCTTCGTATGTGTGAAGAGAGAATTACGGAAGACAGAGCTTGATTCAGTCGCCGACAGGCCGGAGTCCGGCGATTTCAATCTCGAGACCGCCGAAGTCGGGGTGAAGATTTTCGCGGATGCGATAAGCGACATCGATGCGCGAGCCCTGCGCAAGCGCGAGCTCCACGGATCGTGTGGCCATGTCCCAGCCGACTGCGCGCATGGCAGCAGCGCCCTCGTCTTGCGCGAGTTCGAGGCGGAGATGACGCTCTTTCATAACGCGCGGTGTGGAGATCACGCGGGCATTGCGCGCGACGAAGATCGGTTCTGGATTGCCGTGCCCCAGCGGTTCGAGCTTGCGCAGCCAGCCGGCGAGGACGGCGGTGATCTGGTGCAGCGGAAGCTCGGCGTGAATGTTGAGAGCGCGTTCCGGCTCGCGCGCGGCAAGGCGCTCAGCGGCGCAGTCGGCGAGACGGCGCTTGAGCTCGGGCAACGACGCGGCTGGCAGTGCAAACCCGACTGCGAATGCGTGTCCACCAAACCGCGTGAAGAGATCGGCGCAGGTTTCAATCGCTTCGAGCAATTGAAAGCCATCGACAGATCGGCCCGAGCCGTGCGCCACACCGTCTTCCACGCTGATGACGAGGGCGGGTTTGGCGGTGCGTTCAACGACGCGCGAGGCGAGGATGCCGATAACGCCGCGGTGCCAGCCGTCGCCGTCCATGACAACGAGGCGTGCGTCTGCGAGCTCTGCTTCTGTGGCCAGGCGGGCTTCAATCGCCGCAAGTGCGCGGGCTTCCGTTTCGCGGCGGTCGCGGTTGAGGCGTTCGAGCTTGTTGGCGAGTTCGCAGGCCCGGGCGGCGTCGCGGGTGCAGAAGAGCTCGATGATTTCAGAAGCCACGTCCATGCGGCCTGCGGCGTTGATGCGGGGCGCGAGACGGAAGGCGACATCGAAGCTGGTGATCGGCTTGTTAGCGGGATCGAGCTGGGCGGCGGCGAAGAGCGCGCATAATCCAGCGCCAACGGGCCGGCGGAGTTCGCGCAGCCCCAGCGCAGCGATGACGCGATTCTCGCCGCGCAGTGGAACCGCATCGGCAATCGTGGCGATGGCGGCCATCTTGAGAAAACTGGGGAGCAGCCTGGTCCGCGCCCGGTCGGCATCGTGGCGTTCCAGCAGTGCCTGCGCCAGCTTGAGCGCAATGGCCGCGCCACAAAGCGATTTCTCGGGATATCCGCAGCAGTGCTGGTTGGGGTTGAGGATTGCAAGAGCGATCGGAACCGCATCATCGACGCGCGCAAGATGATGATCGGTGATGATGAGGTCGAGCCCGAGGCGCTGCGCAGTCTCAGCTTCGGCAAAAGCCCGCATGCCCGTATCGACGGTGATGACGAGGCGCACGCCGTCGGCGTATGCAGCTTCAAGTACGGCAGACTGCAGCCCGTAGCCCTCGCGCAGCCGGTGCGGAACATGAAAGCGCACCTCGCCGCCAAGCATCTCGATCGTGGTCTTCAGCAGTACCACGGCAGTGGTGCCGTCGACGTCGTAGTCCCCGTAAAGCAGGATGGGTTCTTTGTGGGCGATGGCTGCTTCGACCCGTTCCACCGCGGCCTGCATGCCCAGCATCAACAGAGGATCGTGCAGTTGAGCCAGTTCAGGATTGAGAAATGCGAAGGCTTCGACGGGCGTACCGATGCCGCGCGCGATGAGGAGTTCGGCGAGGACCACGGGAATGCGCGCCGACTTTGCGAGGGCTTCGGCCTCTTGAGGATGCGGCTCGGCTAAAATCCAACGCTGGCGCGGAGTCCTGAGAACTGCGGGGCCGTTTTGAGCTGCCACGGGGGCGCTCACCGCGATTACTCGTCCTCTTCGTCGTGTTCGTGATCTTCGATGATGATGTCGTTGAAGCTCTCAACATCTTCAAGCAGCGACTGGAATCGCTCGTACCATTCGGTGGTGGTCTCGTGCAGAAATACGATGCCCTGGTAGATGAAGCCGAGCTGGATGTAGCCAACCATCCCGGCGTATTTGCGCAGCCACTGCGCTTCGACGAGCTCAGAGGCTTCTTCATCCGGGAAGTTCATTTCGCCGGCCTCTTCGATCAGGTGATCGAGCTCTTCGCGCTCCAGCAGCATTTCGCTGAACGTGACGAAGGGAGCGCCGACGCGCTTGGCCATTTCGACAAAATCCTTCCACGCGTCAGGATTGCCTTCGCCTTCCCACACTATCGAGGGAACATCTTCGGTGACGTACCCGGGAAGACGGACGAGACCATGGCCCTCGATGAAGGCCACCATATCGTCTTTCAGCGACAGCAGATTGTCCGTGCTCATAGTCAAGCAATCATTCTCTCAGATGGAAGTCGGTTGAGCGGGCGCAAATGTGGAAAGTTTGCGGCGAATCCGGCCCTGTAAGCTTGAAGGAGGAGGAGCAACGTTTGCCCCTGTTCGAGCGCCACGTTTTTGTCTGCCATAATACCCGTCCTGTGGACGCGCCGCGGCCTTCGTGCACCGCGGATGGAAAGAGCGAACTGCATACGCAGCTGCAGCAACTGACGAAGGCTGCGGGCCTGGGAAGCAGCGTGCGCATCAACAAATCCGGCTGCCTCGACCAGTGTGAGCACGGGCCGACGGTCGTCGTCTATCCAGAGGCGGTCTGGTACGGCCACGTGAAGCCCGAAGATGCCGCGGAAATTGTGCAGGAGCATCTGATCAACGGGCGGCCGGTGGAGCGGCTGCGGCTGGCCGATGGCTGCATCAACACCAAGGCCTGCCCGCATCGACCGATCAGTGGACAGGAAAGCAGTGAAGCAGTGAACAGTGGAGCAGTGAAGCAGTGAAGCAGTGGACTGTGAACAGTGGAAGTGAACAGTGGACAGTGAACAGTGGATAGTGAACAGTGGATAGTGGACAGTGGATAGAGGCCCAGGGTCTCATTGGCACAACCCTTTCTGCTGTGCACTGTCCTCTGTGCACTGTTCACTGGCGTCTCCGGTGTACACCTCCCGGTCTAATGCGGTATCCTGAAATTTAGCCCATGATTTTTTCTCGTGAATACATTGGGTATCTCGCCCGCCGTACGGTCAAGCACCTCATTGACGCCAAACTGATCACCACCAGCGACTTGAAGAGCACAGAGGCGCGCGTGACAGAAGGGCTGACGGAGGAGCTCGCGCTTGAGGATCGCATTAATGAAGAAGTGCGCGTCATTCTTGAGGCGTACTCCGAAGAAATGCGCAAATCGGGCGCGCAATATGCCGAGATGTTCAAGAAGGTAAAGACCGAGCTCGCCAAGAAATACAAGGCGGTGCTATGAGAATTAATCGCGACAAACTCAACAAGCTGGCCCATACCGTTGCCGATACGCTGGCGGACATCGATGCCGTAGGCTTCATGGAGGATCGCAACACCATCCGCCAGGAGGCGCGCAAGGCGCTCGAAGACCTGCTCACCGAGGAAGCCCGCATTGACGCCGCCGCACGCCAGAAGATTGCCTCGCAGCGCAAGATCATCCTCGAAGGCTCGCAGGAGTGGGAGATTCTGTACCGCAAGTATTACAACGAGGAAGTGCGAAAACTGGGCATCTAACAGCTGTTTTCGCTTCAAACGGGCTTTGGCATACCATTAATTTTTTGATAGATTAAGAAGGCGGCCCGAGAGGCTGCCCCTCCCAATGTGGCGCTATCGTCTAGGGGTTAGGACGTGAGATTCTCAATCTTAAAACACGGGTTCGATTCCCGTTAGCGCTACCAGTCAGGATCCATAGAAGCCCGCGAGTGCAGCGGGCTTTTTGCTTGCGCTAAACGTCGGGCAACACACGCGACTGGCCGATCTATTTGCAGCGCACGCGTAGTGGCATTTAGGGTCATCAGGAGGGCTGAGAACTCTTTCCTGGAGGGTCTCGGCGTCCACCTACCTGGAGCAAACTGATGACGACTTTGCATTCCGATGCATTTGTGTTTCTTGGCGCAACCGGTGATCTGGCAAATAAGCAGATTTTTCCGGCTCTGCAAGGGCTGATTCGCGATGAGGGATTCAACCTGCCGATCATCGGCGTCGCGAAGGCCGGCTGGAACCTGGATCAATTGAAGGCTCGCGCCAAAGAAAGCCTCGAACAGCACGGAGGGATCAATCAGCCGGCCTTTGAAAAGCTTCTCAGTCTTTTGCGCTATGTCGATGGTGACTATGGCGACGCAGGCACCTTTGCCCAGCTTCGCACCGAACTGGGCAATGCTGAGCGGCCCCTGCACTACCTTGCGATTCCACCAAGCCTGTTCGAATTGGTTGCGGAAGGGCTCGCTGCTTCAGGCTGTTCGAAGAATGCACGCGTCGTCGTCGAAAAGCCATTCGGTCGCGACTTGGCGTCCGCGCAGGAGTTGGGCCAAACTCTGCACAAATACTTCGCAGAGGAGAACATCTTCCGCATCGATCATTACCTCGGCAAAGAGCCCGTGCAGAACATCCTCTACACGCGTTTTGCCAACCCCATCTTTGAGCCGATCTGGAACCGCGACCATATTCGCAGCATTCAGATCACCATGGCAGAGGATTTCGGCGTACAGGATCGGGGCAAGTTCTACGACGAGGTTGGCGCGCTGCTGGATGTGGTGCAGAACCATATGATGCAGGTGGTGGCGAACCTTACCATGGATCCTCCCACCGGCGAAGACCACGATGCGGTGCGGGATCGAAAGGCCGAACTCATGCGGGCAATCCGCCCTCTCGGCCAGAATGACGTGGTGCGCGGGCAATACAAGGGCTATCGATCGGTTTCGGGTGTCGCTCCGGGATCTCTGGTGGAAACCTTCGTTGCGATCAAAGTGCAAATCGAGAGTTGGCGATGGGCGGGTGTGCCCATTTATGTTCGGGCAGGAAAAATGTTGCCTGTCACATCCACCGAAGCCCTGATCGAGTTCAAGCGTCCACCGAGGGAGACGTTTGGAGAAATCGTTCCAGCCTCATCGGCCCACATGCGCATCCGGATGAGCCCAGACATGACGATCGGTCTCGGCGTCCGCGTCAAGACGCCTGGAGAACGAATGGTGGGCCGCGATGTTGAATTGGAAATGCACCGCCGGGCCGCCGACGATATGCCGCCCTACGAGCGACTCCTGGGGGATGCGAGCAAAGGGAACAGCGAACTCTTCTCGCGGCAGGATCTCATTGAATCGCAATGGCGAATTGTCGATCCAATCATGGGCAACGTCACGCCGCTCTACCCCTATGAGCCCGGAACCTGGGGTCCGGAAGAAGCCCATCAGCTGATTGCGAATGACGGGCCCTGGGTGGATCCGAAAATCGTAGAGGACGACCCTTGCGCGAAAGCTTGAATGCATTCTCCGCAAGCCCGTTTGATTTGCTGGCCGTCCATCCGGCAACATAGGGCTCTCCGGATCGCAACATCGCGGCTAGAATGCGCGCATGAGGTTTCCCCTGCCGATCCTGAGCACGCTGCATCGCCTCGCTTCCCGTATTGTTCAACGCCGCAGACGAAAATGCGTACTTCGTGAGTTGTGTGTCCCCATGCTGCTTTTGGCGCTTGTGCATACGGCGCCGCTAACGGCACTTGCGCAGCAGGACTCATCCAAGCCAAGCGGCGGAAGCATGGCCGGCATGGAAATGAGCGGCGACATGAAGGACATGGGTCCCAGCATGGCGATGATGGCGGGGCACATGTACGTTACGCCGCTGCGACCCAGACAGCCGGGCGATGAAGAGAAGGTAAAGACACTCGTCGCTCAGGTTAAAGCCTCGATTGAGCGCTACCGGGATTATCATAAGGCGCTTGAAGACGGATACGTCATCGGGAATCCGAAAGTGGATGAGCCACAATTTCATTTCGTCAAGGAATCCAACGTGCTTGAATCCGAGCACCACTTCGATCCCACCAAGCCAGCAGCGCTGCTCTATTTCCAGACGCCGACGCAGCGCTACAGGCTGGAGGGTGTCATGTTCACGGTGCCTCCCACCGCGAGCGAGGATGAGCTGAACGAGCGCATTCCGCTGAGCGTGGTGCGCTGGCACAAGCACGTTAACTTCTGCGCGGCCCCGGCCGACAAGGTAAAGGAATACCTGGGCAAGCATCCGAAGTTTGGCATGTTCGGGTCAATCAAAACTGCTGAGGCGTGCAAGGCTGAGAGGGGCACGTTTTATCCAACCATGTTCACGTGGATGGTTCATGTGTTTCCCTTCGAGAACGATCTGAAGGATGTGTTCTCGATGAACGATGATGTTCCCCACTTTGGGTCGAACCAGTAGTTCGGAGCTTCCGGGCGAAACCGGCTGGCGGTTGTGCTGCAATACCGGACCGATTAGGCTTGCTGGTATGAACTGGCAGCGCGCGCCTCTCCTGGCTGGGATCACGCCTGGCTCTTGTGTTTTGACCTCCTCCCCTGGATTCGTGTTCACAGAGCCTGGCAGTCAACACTCGGCGGTCTGCGGCGTCTAACTCATTGAAAGTGTGCTTTGAATCCCCCATGAAGCGAAACATGATGAGAAATCAGATACTTCTCCGAGTCGCCGTATCCGTTCTTGCGCTGGGAAGCGCGCCGGCGGCACTGCTGGCCCAGCAAGCCAACAACTCCAAGCCAGCCCAACCTGCGCCGGACGACAAGCCGGTTGCAACGCTTAAAGTGCAGGCCCGCGAAGTGCTGCTGCCGGTCACGGTTCGCGATAAGAAGGGCGCCTTCGTGGGCACCCTGGACAAAGGCGACTTCACCCTGACCGAGGATGGGCGGCCGCAAACCATCAAGAGCTTCTCGCACGAAACCAACCTGCCCTACAAGCTTGGCCTGCTGGTCGATACCAGCCGCAGTGTTTCGGGCGCGCTCGAAAACGAGCGCAAGGCGGGAGGCGACTTCGTGGACACAATGTTGCCGGCCGAGCCGCGCGCCAAGGATCCGGATCAAGCATTTCTCATCCACTTCGATCGCCAGGTTGAACTGCTTGAGGACTTCACCCCGTCCCGCGACAAGTTGCACCACGAACTCGACGATATGAGCGCCACTCGCCAGACGCGCGATGACTCACAGGGCCCGGAGACGACGGGCGACGATCGCGAGCGACCATCGCGCGCGCGCGGCGGAACCCAGCTCTACGACGCAATCTTTCTTGCATCCGACGACCTGATGAGGCACCAGGATGGCCGGAAGGCGTTGGTGGTCTTCTCTGACGGCGTGGATCGCGGCAGCAAGGACACGATGAACGATGCCATCGACGCAGCCGATCGCTCGAACGTTGTGGTTTACACCATCTACTTCAAGGGCGAAGAAGAGCGGAATTCCAATGGAGGGTTTCCAGGCGGCGGCCGGCGCGGCGGGATGGGCTATCCCGGCGGCGGCGGATACCCCGGTGGAGGCGGCTATCCCGGCGGTGGCGGACAGCGACGCGGCGGTGGGGAGAAGCCCGCGGTTGACGGTAAAAAGATCATGGCGCAGATTGCCGAGCGAACTGGCGGTCACGCCTACGAGGCCAAGAAGCGCGACGATCTTGAAGCCATCTACAAGCTGATTGCCGAAGAGCTGCGCAGTCAGTACCTGCTGACCTACACGCCCGATATCGTCGATAACCAGGGCGGTTTCCACAAGGTCGTACTGAAGGCGACCAAGGGCGACCTGCAGGTGGCTACACGCGAAGGCTATTATGCTCCCGGCGGCGGGGACGATTCGAAGTAGAGGAAGGGCCGCTTCGGCGGCCTCTTCAGCTTGCTGCGGATTCGATTGCCGGTTCGGCGAGCAGGGGTGCGTCGAGCACGGCTTCGGTCACTTCATCAGAGACAACCGTGAAGTGACGCAGATCGGCTTGGCCGAACGATGTAGTCATCGCCACATCGGATGCATCGCGGCCAACGGCCATCAACACCCGGCCGATACGCGGTGTAGCGTGCCTCGCGTCAAAGGTCCACCAGCGGTCTTCGAGATAAACCTCAAACCATGCGCTGAAATCCATGGGGCCAGAGACAGGCCAGGCGATGTCGCCAAGGTAGCCGGTCGCATAGCGTGCGGGAATATTCATGGCACGGCAGAAGGTGATGGCGAGGTGCTGAAAGTCGCGGCAGACCCCGATGCGCTCGGTGTAGACGTCGAGGGCCGACTTGGTGGGCCGCGCATGGGGATAGCTGAACGTGACTTTGCCATGCACCCAGTCGCAGATTGCCTGCACGCGGGACCAGCCGGGTGTGATGTGGCCAAAGAGTTCGTAGGCGATGTTGGAAAAGCGGTCCACTTCGCAGTAACGGCTGTTGAGCAGGTAGCAGAGAAACTCGCTGGGCACATCGCCGACGGGAACTTCGCGGGCGTGGGGGTTCGCTTCGTCGGGCTGGCCGGAGTCCCGGATGAGTGTGGAATTGTGGAGGCGGAGCAGCCCGGCCGGGGGGACGAAGCGCGTGCAACGATTGCCAAAGGCGTCGACGTACTCGGCGGCGTCCATCTGCGGTTCGATGTGGAGGTCGTCCGGCTCGAGAAGGTCTTTATCGCGGGAGGGATGAACGTGGAGCAGCGCCACTATTGCGGCGGGGGCGGGAAGATCGAATTGTATGTCGTATCCTAAGCGAATCAGCATGTCAGTTGAGTTTGATGCAGATTCCCAAAATTTGCCGGAAATAGTTGCAAAACGCAGAAATGGCGGCCGCCGAAGCGGATATCTTCTTTCCCCTCGCTTCAGAATGGTGCCTCTGCTATAAAGACCCGGTATGCAGAAGCTGCTTGCGCTTTGCTCTGCAGTGATTGTTGCCGGGTCCTGCATCGCTCAAGAACGCAAACATCCGGAGAAATTTCCGACCGAAGTAGTGATCGCCAGGGACAGTTTCATTGACGTCGGTCCGCCGTTCAACTACTACGATTTAACTTTTCTGCGTTCGCAAGGAGACAGCACGGACGTTGAGCGAGTTAGCCTCACGCCGCCATCCGACGCCTGTTATCCGCGTGCGGAGATCGAGGTCGCGCATATCAAACTCAAGGAGCCTCTGTCCGATCTCCTCCAAAACATCAATCCCTGCACGATTCCCGAGAAACCGCTCAAGGCTGAATTGAAGCGCCGAAAAAAAGGCCTGGTCTTCAGCGGAATGAATGTCTCAATTCAAGTCCAATGCAGCACAAGATCGCGCGTAATCCACGCAGATATTCTTGATCGGGATATATTTGGCGAGCACGGAAAGACGCCGCAATACACTTCCTGGTCGCGAACCCTTTTTGAGAAGCTCGACCAGGCCACCGGTCAGAAACCATGGGAGAAACCCGTTTTTCCCGTTCCTGACTCGGCCCCGCCGGTTCCCCCGACATCGCAATCAGCGGTGCTGCAAGCCATTGCGAATGGAAAGTACGACGAGGTTTTTGGAGACGTTTCCGACCGCCCGTCTGTACTCTATCGCCTCGCTCAGAACGTGCCACGGCAGCCCTTCATCGAGCTGACGAAGAGCGATCCGGTTCGCCCCAGCATTTTCGTGGATCCCATCTATCCGCCGATTGCTAAGGCGGCGCGGGTCCACGGGATCGTCGATTTCCATTTAGCGGTCGGGAGTGACGGAGTTCCAAAGGATGTGGCGATTGACTCTGGCCCGAAGATGCTGTGGCAGGCAACATCCGATGCAATCGCAAAATGGAAGTTCTCCAACGACGACTCCGGAAAAGTAATTCAAGGGTCTATTCGATTCGGATTGAACTGCGCGCCGGATGCGAAATAGATGCGTGTCCCCCTCGTCAGCAACAGACGGCATGCTTGAATTCTCAAAAGCAGATCCTTCGCTCACCACCCCCAAACTGAAATGCGTTTGGGGCCCCGTTCTCTCAAGATGACACCTAGTGGTTGGAGCGATCTGGTTCGAGGGCGCAAAATGAAGGGCGCCCGCCGAAGCGGACGCCCTTTTGTCACTGGCCTATACGACCGTTACTTGTTGGTGTGGGACGTTCCCGTCTTTTCTTCTACCGCTGCCTGGGCGGCCGCGAGGCGTGCCGTGAGCAGGCGGAAGGGCGAGCAGGAGACGTAGTTCAGGCCGATCTTGTGGCAGAACTTGACGGACTCAGGGTCGCCGCCGTGCTCGCCGCAGATACCGACTTTGAGGTTGTTGCGCGTGTTGCGTCCTTTTGCAGTCGCCATCTTCACAAGTTGACCGACGCCGGCCTGGTCGAGCGTGGCGAACGGATCGTGTTTGAAGATGCCGGCCTTGAGGTACGCAGGCAGGAAGTTGTTGATGTCGTCGCGCGAGATGCCGTAGGTGGTCTGCGTCAGGTCGTTGGTGCCGAACGAGAAGAACTCGGCTTCTTCGGCGATCTGATCGGCAGTCAGCGCTGCACGCGGCAGCTCGATCATGGTTCCCACCATGTAGTCGACCTTGGTTTTCTTCTCAGTGAAAACCTCTTCGGCGACGCGGCGTACGATCGTTGCCTGGTGACGCATCTCCTCGATGGAGCCGATGAGCGGAATCATGATCTCGACGTGCGGATCGCCGCCCTTGGACTTGACCGCGACCGCGGCTTCGAGAATCGCGCGAGCCTGCATTTCGGTGATCTCGGGGAACGTGATGCCGAGGCGGCAGCCACGCAATCCGAGCATCGGATTCATCTCATGCAACTCTTCCACGCGCGCCAACAGCGGACGAAGTTCCTTCAGCTTGGGCGAGCGGGGCTTGGTGTCTTCGAGGTGCTGGATTTCGACGAGCAGGTCTTCCCGCTTGGGCAGGAATTCGTGCAGCGGCGGATCGAGCAGGCGGATGGTGACGGGCAGCGCTTCCATGGCCTTGAAGAGACCGACGAAGTCGGCGCGCTGCATGGGCAACAGCTTCTTCAGCGCGTCGCGGCGGTCCTTCTCGTTGTTGGCGAGGATCATGGTGCGCATGTGCTGAATGCGGTCTTCTGCAAAGAACATGTGCTCGGTGCGGCAGAGACCAATTCCTTCAGCGCCGAACAGGCGAGCCTGCTTGGCATCACGAGGGATGTCGGCGTTGGCGCGGATGTTGAGGCGGCGAAGCGGGTCGACCCAGCTCATGAACTTCACGAGGTCTTGATCGTCGGGCTGCGCGGCGAGTGTTTTCAGCTGGCCTGCGATTACGCGACCGGTAGTGCCGTCCAGCGAAATCCAGTCGCCCGCCTTGTAGGTATGGCCCTTGACGCGGAGTTCCTTGGCGTTTTCGTCGACGACGCAATCGCCGGCGCCGGCCACGCAGCACTTGCCCATGCCGCGGGTAACGACAGCAGCGTGGGACGTCATGCCGCCGCGCGAGGTGAGAATGCCCGATGCAACTTCCATGCCGGCGATGTCTTCCGGTGTGGTCTCGCCGCGGACGAGGATGATCGACTTATAGTCGCCCTTCTGGTGGTGCTTCACGGCATCTTCCGCAGTGAAGACTATCTGTCCGACAGCCGCGCCGGGTGATGCCGGCAGGCCGGTGGCGAGCACTTCAATCTTCTCGCCCTTTTCGATGAGCCGCGGAACCAGGAAGTCATACAGCTGGTTCGGCTCGACGCGGAAGATGGCTTCTTCCTGCGTGATGAGGCCTTCGCGCACCATATCGATGGCCACGCGAACGGCAGCGAGGCCGGTGCGTTTGCCATTGCGGGTCTGCAGCATATAGAGCTTGCCATCCTGGATGGTGAACTCGAAGTCCTGCATATCGCGATAGTGCTTTTCCATCTTCCAGGTGATGGCCTTGAGATGGTCGTAAACCTTGGGCATGGCGCGTTCGAGTTCGCTGATCGAAAGCGGAGTGCGTACGCCCGAGACAACGTCTTCGCCCTGCGCGTTCATCAGGTATTCGCCGAAGAAGACCTTCTCGCCAGTGGCGGGATTGCGGGTGAAGCCGACGCCCGTGCCGGAGTTCTCGCCGAGGTTGCCGAAAACCATGGCCTGCACGTTGACCGCTGTACCCAGCCAGTCGTCGATGTGGTTGATGCGGCGATAGGTCTTGGCGCGTTCGTTCTGCCAGCTCCTGAAAACGGCGTCACGCGCGGCAGAGAGCTGTTCGAGCGGCTTCTGCGGGAAGTCCTTGCCGGTTTCCTTTTTCACCAGTTTCTTGTACTCGGCGATGATGTCCTGCAGCGCCTTGGGTTGAAGCTCGTAATCGAACTTGACCTTTTCGCGCAGCTTGATAGCGTCGAAGATGTGCTCGAACTTCTTCTTCGGCACATCGAGAACCACGTCGCCGAACATCTGGATGAGGCGGCGATAGGAATCATATGCAAAGCGCGGATTGCCGCTGCGCTTGGCCAGCGCTTCGACGGCCTTGTCATTCAGGCCGAGGTTCAGAATTGTGTCCATCATGCCGGGCATCGAGAACTTTGCGCCGGAGCGGACTGAAACCAGCAGAGGATTCTCGCCGATGCCGAGTTCCTGGCCCTGCAGCTTTTCAAGCCGCGCCAGTGCCTCGTGCATTTCGACATCGATCTGCGGGCTCACCTTGCCGCGCATGTATTCGCGGCAGGCTTCTGTCTGAATCGTGAATCCGGGAGGGACGGGCAATCCGGCGTTGGTCATTTCGGCCAGGCCTGCGCCCTTGCCGCCGAGGATGTCCTTCATGCGGCCGTTGCCGTCCGCCTTGCCGTCACCGAAGAAGTACACATACTGAGTTGTCGTTGAAGTCGAGCCTGCCGGTACGGCAAGCTGCTGATCCACTACGCCCTGCGCCATGGAATAAAGCCTCCGATATAAATTTGCACCGTGAATATCCGCAGCGGCGAGCCCGTACTGGAGGGCAGAACGCGTGCTTGGCTCAGTTGCTTTTTAAAAGCGTTTGGGAAACCAAGTGCGAGCGGTCATCCGGCACAGGACTGTGCCTTTTGGCTATTCCTTCGTCGCAAGTACAAATATCGCGGCAAGTATACACTTGCCTGTGCCAGTGGTCACAGACCCTCAACATACGCCGAGACTTACGCGGATATTTGGCCGGGATTTTTTGGCGGAGGTGGTAGACGTGGGTTGGGAAAGGGGATGCGGGATAGACCCCGGAAATCGAATCTCGAAGCGTTTTCGCCGACAGACCCGGATTGCGGATCACAGACCACATTACGGGATTCCGGTCGCGTGTCCCCAGATCTGATTAACCAAACTCTGGGTACCCCAAGTCTCGATTTTGAGACAAAGCCTTCTTCTTATCGAGGGGCACCCGGCGTGGGCTCACCGCCGCCCGCCTGAATTGATTCAGATCAAGCCACATTTCTGGTGTGGCCGCGATCACTTTCAAGTCAAGGCAAATCGTGTAATTGTGTTCCCGGTCAACTCAGACAAACCCGGGAGAGCATCATGAGACCGTATGTATCCGCATTTATGGTGCTGGCATGTGTTCACTAGCTGGGCCAGCAATGTCACAACAAGCCCATCAAAACCCACAATCTCCAGTTATCGACGGATCAGTTCATCCGGAACTGATCCCAGATCTCACAGCATATCGTCTTTGGTTCGTATCCGTGTCTCGCGGGCCTATTTCGACTGACGCCGAAATGAAGCATCAGGCCGCCCAACTGAACAGGGCATTGCTAGGAGCTCAAGATCAGAAGATTGTCATCGGTATCCTTGCGACTTTCAAGACTCAATATCTGAGCTTAATCGCCTCTTACAATGCAGAAGCAACGGCTGCTTGGGCAAAAGGGGGAAGCCCCAACGCTGCGGATTTCATGCTGCAACGGGACCAGATTGTGCAGTCCACCTACGATGCGTTGAAAGCCAATCTGAGTGCAAGCGGGTGGGCTCTTCTTGATGCTCATCTCAATGCAGAAAAGCACTTCATGAGACTCAGCCAAAGGGAGGACGGACAATGAAGAACCTCATCTGGCTTTGCATTTGTATCGGGTTGCTGACCGCATCGCGAACGAGTGCGTCGGCTCAGGGCTGTTTCACTTTCAGCAACAACTACGGCACGTACAACAGCATCGACAGCGACGGCGATAATATCTACACCTCTGTGACGGTTGACGGAAGCGGATCGATGACCATCACAGGCGGACAGGGATGTTCTGGCATCAATTACAGCAATGCTCAGCACATTCCCCAAGCACTGAATATCATCGTTGCTCCTGGTGGTTCTTACGTGGGCGGTCAGCAGTCAGGACCGGGCGAATGTCCTAACTGCTACCTTTCCACCACGAATTACCAAAGCATGGCGGCATCCAGCAGCGGGAACTACACATTCAATTGGAATGGGGCGGTGTATTGCACTATGGGAGGAGGTGTTTTCGGTTCTGGAGGGTCCAGCTTGTTGGCGATCCATCATACAGCCTATAAATTTGACCACATGATAGGTACGTCTGACGGTGCTTACTACCAACAATGCCCTAATGGAAATGCCGCCGCGCTCTGCGGCGAGGGGGTTATATATGCTCATTCGGCTCAGGCCTGTGCATTTCCCTGGATGATCGATAGACGTCTTTCAGAGAATGGAAAATGTACAGAGATAGGCAAAGCCTATTTGTCCGGCTCGTCCGTTAATTGCGACTAGGAGTCACCATGACCCGATTGCTTATTCGTTGTCTGCTGTTCAACTTAGCCTGCATCGTGGCCAGTGGGATGCTACTGCGCTTCTACCCGAAGACCAATGGCTTCACGGTCGGTACCCATTATCTTGAAGGAGGCGTCTTCCTGGGAACCACTCTTCTGTGCTTGGTGGATAGCATGATCGGGGTATATCTGGCCTGGTCCATGTTTCATCAACACTGAGACTGATACGGTCCTTGGTTTGTTGATGAAGACATCTTGGGACCAGAAGGACTTCACGTGAAACAGAAGGAAAGTGGCGGGCGGCCGGGTGCCCCATGTCTCGCTTGTGAGACATATAGGGGACCTCGAACCTCGGTCTTCTGTTTTCTGTTTTCGTCCAACATCCCGAAGAACACGACGACGCCCTGGAGATCCCGGGATGAGGCAGAGCCGGATTTGTTTCCTAGGCCGGGCACTTGAACTTCTTTGACTTGACTTTTTCCCTTGAGCGCCGACTTTCTGTGCCTTAAACAAGAGACGGAATCGCGAGAGTCGAAGTGATGTTATTTTTACGTGTAGAAACCGCGGAATTAGACCCGCGAGATGGACCGCGCTGGTTTACGCGGCCGGCATCTCGTAGCAGTTTTCGCCCTGCGGGCAAGGGATTGCCCTCTGTGCATCTTGCGAGATGAGAATGCGATCGAGCCCGACCAGTTCAAGAATTTCACCAACACGATGTGATGCATTGATGATCGTGAATTCGTGTCCAGACATGCGTGCCTCTCCGTAGAGAGAGATGAGTACGGCGATGCCTGCGGCGTCGATGCGCTCAATGTGGCGCATGTCGAAGGTGACGGATTGCGCGCGCACGATCGGCTGCAACTCCTTCACCAGCCGTTGTTCCTCACCACGTACCAGTTCGTGAAGATTGCCCTCGATGATGATCGTACTGTCCATAACTTGATAATTGCTTGTCATAAAAACCTCCTTTGAAACGCCTATCCGCGGCGTCCGCAGGAAAAGCCGATGGAAACGGGGGATCGGCTTCTCGTCCTCTTACTCTGCACCTGGGCCGCCAAAGTGATTGCCGAAGCAAAACCACTGAAACGGCTATAGTTACGAGCGATGATTCCAAGATGCCCTACGCTCAAAACTGTTCGAAATCCCTGTTCCACGTCCACATTCGAACAGTCTCATCTGAGTACCCGGCAAATGATCATTGCCTGCCGGGGTAATGCTGATTGTCATTACGCACTGGGGTTGTAGAGAAGTTCCCTATATTTGATGAGACGGGTGCATGCTTGGATTCCGGATCGACATATCTCGACAGAGATACAGCGCAGGAACTGGCTAAGGCTTGTGGATTCACGGTGGCTGGGCTGGTGGCTCTACCGCATAGTGAGGAGTCTCGCGATGCGAACCGCTTCGCAGAGTGGATTGCCGCGGGGCACGCGGGCAGTATGCGTTATCTTTCGCGCGCAACGGAGAAGGGTGAGTTGGTGCGTGCGCGTGTGCATACGCCATTCGGGTGGGCTCGCTCGGCCATTGTGTGTTTTGCGTCTTACCATTCCGACGCGCCGCTTTCAACTGAATCGCAAGACCCGCAGAGCGGATGGATCGCGCGCTATGCGTGGAGCAGTCGCATTGATGCACATGGCGAGCGGCGGCCCAGTGATTATCACAAGGTGCTGCTGAAGCGACTGAAGACTCTCGATGCAAAATTGCGCGAACAGTTCGGCGGGTTTGAGTCGCGCGCATACGTCGACACGGGACCAGTGGTGGAACGCTCAATGGCAACTGCTGCCGGACTGGGATGGACTGGCAAGAACACCTGCCTCATTCATCCAAAGCTGGGGTCGTTTGGATTTCTGGCGGTGCTGCTGACCTCGCTCGATGTCAAGACAGAAGAAAAAACAGCGGGACTCGTTCGCGATCATTGCGGGACGTGTACGCGTTGTCTCGAAGCTTGTCCCACGGGTGCCTTGATTGCGCCGTACAAGATGGATGCTACAAGGTGCATCGCGTATCTCACCATCGAGCACAAGGGAACCATCGCGCCGGACATGATGGCGGGCATGGGGCGGCAGGTCTTCGGCTGCGACATCTGCCAGGATGTGTGCCCGTGGAATCGCAAGGCGCCGATCAGCGCAGACCCGGAGCTGGAACCGCGCGACGAACTCGTCAATCCTTCGTTGGAGTGGTTGAGCTCACTGGACGAGAAGCAATTCGAGCGAGTCTTCAACGGCTCACCGGTGCGCCGCGCAGGTTTCATTGGGATGCGTCGCAACACCGCCATCGCCATGGGCAACAGCGGTGAACAGAGTTATGTGTCGCGACTGAAGGAATGGATGGAATCAACCGACGAGGGGCTGCGCGGTGCGGCACGTTGGGCACTGAGCAAGTTGACTGACGAAATGTTCTGACGCGGATACACTTTGTGTGGTGTGAGTGAAATTCACAATAGAGCTGAGAAAAGCTGCAAAAGCAAATCCTTCGCTCACCACCCCCAAACTCCGCCCCAAAAAGCACAAATCACTTTTTGGGGACCCCGAGAAGTGCGTTTGGGGCCCCGTTCTCTCAGGATGACACGGCAACCGGGAGGGGATTTCTAGGATCCTGGAGAGCCCGAGGCAAGCGGTCGCCCGAAACATAGAACGTAGCCGTTATTGTCCTTGATCTCGAAGGCTCTTAATCCGTCGCTCGTATTCGCAAGTGCGCTATGCATGGGAACATCTTTCGCAACAAACTCCGCATAGAGCCCATCAGGATCGTCGGTGTAGATGTAAACGTCCCAGCGCGACCACGGGTGGCGTGAGGAATTCGGCTGTGGATGCACGTCAGGCGCAATTGCCTTGAACATCAGCATGATCTTGTCGCGCCCGACGAAGGCCCAGTAGTCCTCGACTTCTCCGTCGCCGCCGCCTTTATAGGGCACGTTGAAGCCAAGCTTCGATTGATAGAAGTCGAGGGTAGCCGTCAAATCGTCGACAATGAAAAATGGGGTGGCGCTAATCAGCATGGCCGTCAGCTCTCAGCATAGCCCAGGGTATCTGCGAATGGCAGCGGGAAATCGCAGGCGCACGATTGCGCGCCGCCGCACTATGGGCGCTTCGCACGCTGGTTGTTGAGTTGACCCCCGGATCGGAAAACCGCAAAGGCAACCGGCAATTCAAAGCGACCTCACCATCGAGGCCGCGAAAAACAGTCCTACCCGAGCACGCGGCTGACGTTGGCTGCGCTCAGTCCTTTGGGCCCCTGCTGGCACTCAAATTCGACCGAGTCACCCTCGTTCAGCGTCTTGTAGCCGTTCTCCTGGATAGCGGAGAAGTGTACGAAAACATCCTCGCCGCTCGACCGTTGAATAAACCCGTACCCCTTGGCGCCGTTGAACCACTTCACTACACCCTGTTCCTTCATGTACCTTCTCCTTCTTCTGTGGTGAGCACATTGGGGAAAAACCTTCGCTCGCCGCTCTCCTGTCTTGTGGACTCCGCAGGACGCGGTAGGTCGGATTTACCTCAACCCGGAAACGGCGCGAGCCGCCCACGCGTCCAAAACGGTCGCGCTGAGGCAGCTCGAAATCGATCCAGAATTGGGGTTGTGCTTCCGAACACCAAAACTTCCAATGCTATGGCCTTCCTGAACTTGCAACGGCGTGCTCCCGGCGCGCCGTGCTCCTTTTATGGCAGGAACTTAGGGCAAAAGCAAGGAGAAAATTTACTTTCGTACCCAAGGTAACCAGTCGCTTTTCTTCCATTGTGGAAGAATGAAAACACGCCTTTTTACATGTCATGAATGGCTTTCCCTTTGCTTAGTGAGGGGGAGCACACAGGGAAAAGAGTGGACTTCTGTACCCTGACTCAAGGAGATCACGGTGGAGCATATCTCAAATCCCGGTACGAGCATGGAACAGGCACCGCCGGCCGCCCGGGGTTTTGATCAAACGCAGCCGGCAGCAACCTCAAAGTGGTTCTTGTGGCGCAAGAGCGGCATGGCAGTTGCGGATTATCTGCTCGACGCCGAAGTACATACCTACGCCTTCAGCGTTGCGGCCAATGCGATTATCTCGTTCATTCCATTAGTTGTGCTGCTGTATACCCTGGCGATCTCGGTGTTCCGCTCGCAGGAGATGGTTGGCGTGGTGAACAAGATCGTGGAGCAGTTCCTGCCCACTACCGCCAGGCAGGGAAGTCAGGACTATCTGACCTACTGGCTGCTGAAGGACGTCATCGCCATGCCCGCCCGGCACGGAGTGCAGGCACTCTCTCTGCTCATGATCCTGATCTCGTGCACAGGAATCTTTCTGCCGCTCGAAGTGGCGCTCAACCAGGCTTGGGGCGTGGCCAAGAGCCGCAACTATCTCCTGAATCAGCTGGTGGCATTCGGGCTCGCGATCCTCATGGTGATTCTGGCTCTTGGCAGCGTCCTGCTGAGCACCTGGCAACGGCAGCTGCTTGGATTGATCTTCTTCCATCACACCGACAACTTTGTCTTTGAAGGCATCAGCTACCTGTGGCTCGCGGCGACAACCGGAGTTGCATCGATCCTTTTCTTCTTCGCGATCTACTGGCTCCTGCCCAACCGGCGCATTCCAGCACGACGCGTGGTTCGGACGGCCATGATAACCGGCGCGGTCTGGCTGGTCGCGAAGGAGGGGTTTGTGGCGGTTCTGCCGCATCTCGATCTGAAGGCGTTGTATGGACCGTTCTATGTAACGGTCGGTCTGCTGTTCTGGGCTTACATCTCGGGGCTTATCTTGTTTGCCGGGGCACAATTCAGCGCTATTCCTTCGGTTGAGAAGACGGCGGAACCCCGGGCGTAACTCGGCGACAAGGGCTGCGACACGAATCCATGCGTCGCCCAGCCCTCTTTTCAGACTCAAGAACCTGTTCCAGTTCCCATCCCACGAGTTGTATCCTGAGACCCCAAACTGCTAAGTGACGGAGGTCTTTATGAAGATGTGTGCGGCGTTCGTCGTGATGCTGACAGCGTGCATCGCAGTCGCGCAGCAGCCGGAAACTGCAAAGCCGGCGTTCCTCATGGATGGCCTCGGCAACCTGCACCATCCGGTTTCGACGAAGAACGCCGAGGCGCAAAAGTTCTTCGACCAGGGGTTGCGGCTTGTCTATGCCTTTAACCATGACGAGGCCGCGCGATCGTTTCGCAAGGCGGCTGAGCTCGATCCGCAGCTTGCCATGGCGTGGTGGGGCGTGGCGCTCGCCGTTGGTCCGAACTATAACCTGCCCGTCGATCCCGAGCACGAGAAGATTGCAGCTGAAGCGGTTGCCAGGGCGAATTCGCTCGTCGGCAATGCGATGCCTGTCGAGCGGGACTATATCGCGGCGATTGCTGCTCGATTCTCGAGCGACCCCAAGCCCGATTACCACCAGCTCGACGTCAACTATTCCAAGGCCATGGCGGCGCTGGCACATGATTATCCCGATGACCTTGATGCAGCAACCCTCTATGCAGACAGCCTGATGAATCTGCGCCCGTGGAAGCTCTGGAATGCCGATGGCACTCCCGCTGAAGGTACAAATGAAATTGTCGCGACGCTCGAGGGCGTCCTGCGACGCGACCCGAACCACATCGGGGCGATGCACCTCTACATCCATGCGGTCGAAGCCTCGTCCAATCCCGAGCGTGCGCTGCCTTATGCGAATCGCATTGCGGCATTGGCTCCGGCCGCGGGACATCTCGTGCACATGCCAGCACACATCTACGAGCGTACCGGCAACTTCGACGGGGCCCGCGCGCAGAACCAAGCCGCAGCGAAAGCCGATGAAGCGTATGCCGCATCGACTGGTCAGCAGGGCATGTACATGATGATGTACTACTCGCACAATCTGCACTTCGGGGCGGTTGCGGCGAGCATGCAGGGACGATGCCAGGACGCGCGACGCATGGCCAGCCAACTGGCCGACCGCTTGCGTCCGATGGTGAAGGAAATGCCGATGGTTGAATCGTTCGTCGGCATGCAATATGCCATCGACGTGCGCTGCGGCCGCTGGGACGATCTGCTGGCCATGAGCGAGCCACAGGCGCAGACTTCCGCACTGAAGGCTTACTGGCTGTTCGGCCGAGGCATGGCGCTGGCAGCGCGCGGCAAAGTTGACGAAGCCGATGCCATGGCGAAGAAGCTCTCCGCAATCGAGAAGGCGACTTCGCGCGACGATATATTTATGCCGCCGGTGGAGAATCGCTCGTGGCAGATCTTCCACATTGCCGGAGATATTCTTGCGTCGCGGATTGCAGCTTCGCGGGGAGACAAAGCCGCCGCGATCAGCCTCCTGCGCGATGCCGTCATCAATCAGGATCAGTTGCTGTACGACGAGCCGGCCGACTGGTACTTCCCGGTGCGCGAATCGCTCGGCGGGAGGCTACTGCAATCCGGCGATGCCAAGGGGGCGGAGCAGGTTTTTCGCGATGACTTGAAACAGAATCCGCGCAATCCTCGGTCGCTCTTTGGATTGGCTGAAGCTCTGACGCAGCAGAAGCGCGACTATGACGCTTCGTGGGTGAAGCAACAGTTTGAAGCTGCATGGCAGGGCGCGGATGTGACGCTGAAAGTGGAAGATCTTTAAAGTTGATCCCGGCGCTACGAGATCTTGAATGCCTTCACCGCAATCGCATTCGGACCGCGGCCGGCGGGCAACATGGTGAACATCTTCGCATTTTTAGTGCGCACCACGGCTACGTCGCCAGAGCGCGCGTCGACCACGAACAAGAGGTGACCGGCCGAGGAGAATGCGAGCGCCGAGGGACCATCACCAACGTGGATGAAGCCAATGCGTTTGCCGTCTTCGATGGAGTAGATGGTTACTTCAGCGGAGTGCAGATTGCCGACGTAGAGCAGGGTATTGTCCGCGGAGACGACGCTGCGCACCGGGTCGGCACCCATGAGATAAGCGCCCGCCACGTCATCGGTATTGGCATAGATCTCTGAGATTGAGTTTGACAACGAATTCGCGACAAAGATCTCACCGCCATCGGGTTTGAGCGCGAGTTGCACAGGCGCGCGGCCTACATCGAGCAGGGATTCAAGCTGATCCGTTGTTGCTGGGCGTCCATCGGGCCGCGCTGCATGCGCAAGCTGGATGGCCATTACCTGGTGGCCTGAAGAGCAAGCAGCGAAGGTTTTCGAAGAGTCGGGCAGGACGACGACGTCGCTGGCGCCGGGGCAGCCCTCGATGACGGAGCGCACCTTGCGGGTGGTTGTGTCGATGATGCTGACAGAATTGCCGCCGCGATTGGCGACCACCAGAGTGTTGCCATCGGGCGAAACGCGCGCTGCGGCAGGACCTTCTCCGACGCCGATCTGCGCCAATTCGCGTCGACTTTTGAGGTCGAGGATCGAGATGCTGTTCGAGCCAGCATTGACCACGTAGGCAATGTTGCCGTCTGCGTCGACCGTCATCGCGACGGGAAGTTTGTGCACCGGGATCGTGGCCGCGACGGAGTTGTTCTCGGTATTGATCACGGCGACAGAGCCCTGGCCGTCAGGCGTGCCGGAGTTGACCACGTAGACTTCGTTGCGTGCCGGGTTGGCGGTGACGGCAATTGGGTTTTGGCCTACTGGGATTTCGCGATCGACGCGGACGTTCACGACGTCGTAAACCGAGACCGTTCCACTGCCGCCATTGGTGACATAGGCGTATTCGCGATAGTTCGAATCGTATTGGGGAAAGTCGTGCGGGCGGCAGGCGGTGAGGAGCGCGAATGGGTAGACGAATAGGAGAGCTATCCCCGGTCTCAAACGCGAGACCGGGGGGACCCGCAAACGAACAACAGAGCTATCCCCGGTCTCAAAGGCGAGACCGGGGGCACCCGGCACCCGGCTCAGGATGCCGGCCCCAAAAGCAACCGCGGATCCCTCGGCTCCCTCCGCTGCGCTTCGGTCGCTCAGGATGACAGTGCTTTGTTGGCCTTTACTTGGCTTTGGCGGCATGGGGTTCGGCTGCGGCGGTTTCGACGTGAATGCCGCGGGGCAGCCTGCGATGGACGATGGGGGCGATCTGCTCGATTTCGTCCATCATCTGCGCAAACTGGTCGGGATAGATCGACTGCGGCCCATCTGAAAGCGCCATCTCCGGCTGGTGGTGAACTTCGACCAGAATGCCGTCTGCGCCGACGGCTGCGGCTGCACGCGCCATGGGCAGCACCTTGTCGCGCTTGCCGGTACCGTGGCTCGGGTCGACAAGGATGGGCAGGTGGCTGAGCTTCTGTACGGCAGGAACGATGCTGAGGTCGAGCGTGTTGCGCGTGTGATCGGCAAAGGTGCGCACGCCGCGCTCGCACAGGATCACTTCGTAGTTGCCTTCGCTCATAATGTATTCGGCGGCCATCAAAAATTCATCAAGCGTTGCGCTCATGCCGCGCTTCAGCAGGATGGGCATGCGCAGACGTCCGGCATGCTTGAGGAGCGAGAAGTTCTGCATGTTGCGCGCGCCGATCTGGACAACGTTTGCCCATTCGGCGACTAGCTCGAGTGTCTCGTTGTCGATGGCTTCGGTGATGATGCGCAGCCCGAAACGATCGCGGATCTCGGCCATGATCTTGAGTGCTTCGACACCAAGGCCCTGGAAGGCATAGGGCGACGTGCGGGGTTTGTATGCGCCTCCGCGAAAAAACTGTGCGCCGGCGGCTGCAATCTGCTCGGCAATCGCGAATGCCTGCTCGCGGCTCTCGATGGAGCAGGGACCGGCGACAATGGCCAGGTCTCGGCCGCCAATGGTGGCATCAGTGCCAGGAAAGCGGATGATGGTGTCTTCTTCTTTGACGTCGCGGCTGGCCAGCTTATATGGCTTCGACACGCGAATGACTTCGGCAACGCCGGCCATCTCTTCGATGTTGCCGCGGTCTACTTCGCCCTGATTGCCGGTGATTCCAATTGCGGTGCGCTGCGCTCCGGGCATCGAGTGAGCGCGGTAGCCAAGGGCCTCAATATGCGCACAGACTGCCTGAATTTGTTCCGCAGTGGCCTGCGCTTTCATCACGACTAACATCAGTGGATCCTCATACCAAGTTTACGGCAAACGGCGGAAATCTGCGTTTCAACCACCCCAGCGACCACCCCACCCCGAGGGTACCCGGTTCCCGCCTGTCGCCGGGGACCCCGGAGATTCCAGCCGGGTTCGGGCGCCTCACTAGCGCGTCTGGCGCGACCTACGCTCGGCATTGCGCTTTTCGCTGCGCCACTTGAGGCCGAGAAAGGCCAGGTAGCCGAGCTGGATCACCCAGGTGACGGTGTAGGCCGCGACAACGAATTGATGATCGAGAATGTTGCGTTCGTCCATGGTTTACCTCATTTTGGACTAAGTTTATTGGCCTTAAACGTTCGCTTCGAGAGCTTCCTGGGCCTCTTGCGCAGCGTACTGTTGATGGCGGCGTTCCACCTGGTAGCGCAGGAACAGTACCAGCATGCCCCAGCAGAACCACGCCAGCATATTCCAGAGGAGTGCGTTGACCATGGTGGGATCTTTCATGCCAGAACCCGGGTCGCCGCCAAAAACCGGGGCGGGATGCTGCGTGCGCCACCAGCGGTTGGACATGTACACGATGGGTACGTCAAGCGCGCCGAAGATTCCCAGCACCGCGGCCAGCGTCTGCATCTGCGGGCCCGCGGCAAATCGCCGCAGCAGCAGGTAGCTGACGTAGATGAGCCAGAGCACAAGCGTCGTCGTCAGGCGTGCATCCCATGTCCACCAGATGCCCCAGGCGCGGCGTCCCCACAACGGGCCGGTGGTGAGAACGACGGTGCAGAAGACTACGCCGACTTCCGCGCCGGCCAGCGCCCATGCGTCGCCAACCTGCGCGCGCTCGGGATTGCTGCGCCGATACGCGAGAAAGACGATGGAGCCGGCGAGGCTGACAGCAAAGAAGGAAAACGCCACAGTCGCTGAGGGCACGTGGTAGTAGATGATGCGGAAGACGTAGCCCTGCATCGCGTCATCGGGCGCGACGTATATGGCCTGGTGGTATCCCCAAATCATCAGCAGGATGGTGATCAAGGGAAAGATGGTGAGTAGAACCTTTTTCATACGAAATCCTGAGCGAACAAGTTAAGTTTACGCCGCGATTTGCGCGGTCGTCTCCATCGGAAGGTGGGCTCGCTACTCCGCATGGAACACGACGTCGAATAGCAAATAACTTACGGTGGCGAAGATGATGTCGTAGCCGGTCAGCATCTTGATCCACACCCAGGGATCGCCGTCCCCGGTGAGGATCGAAGTCGTGGCCTGCACCATCCCGAGCAACGCGGGAATGAAGATCGGAAACAGGATCAGGGACAGGAGCAATTCGCGGTTCCGGCTGCGAATCGAGAGTGCGGCAAAGAAGACTCCATTGCCCACCAGCGCCCAGGTTCCCAGCGGAAGTACCAGTGCCAGAAGCCACGCATTCCCCGCGATGTGCAGGTTGTACATCACGAAAAAGAATGGGGCCAGCGCGATCTGGACGATGGTAACGAAGATGAAGTTGACCAGGACCTTCGCGAAATAGAGTTGCGCGCCCGAACTTGGCGTCATGCGCTGCGCATCCATCACCTGGTGGCGAATCTCGCGAGCCCACGCCTGGTTGAGGGCTGATACCGAAGCAAACATGGTTGCGACGCTGAGCACGCCGCCTGCAATCTGCTGAGAAAAAACGCCGCGTGGATCGAAGGCAATCGAAAACAGCACAACCACGAGGCCGGAGAAGAACAACATCGAGACAATGGCGTCGAGCGAGCGCCATTCGATGCGAATGTCTTTGGCGAAGTGCGTCCAGAAGGTCGAGGTCATGCGGACCCTCGCTGTTGGAATTTTCGGTTTCCCACCCAAGTCAACGATGAAGCCGTTGCCATGGATGGGGCACCCACGGTCAAGCAGGATTGGGAAGGTGCGAAGAGGATGGGTTTGGAGGACGCTTTCATGCGGAGTGTCCCTCCGCCGTAAGTCGCGGCCCGTTTTTGATCAGGTCGGCGGTTTGCACTTCCACATCGAGTGCATGAGCGGCTTTCAGATAATCGTCGGGGCTGAGGATGAGTTGCGTGCCACGCGTTCCGGCCGAGACGCTGATGGTGTCGAACAGGATCGCCGTCTCGTCGATGTAGACCGGGAAAACTTTTCTTGAGCCGAAGAGTGTAACGCCGCCGCGAATGTAGCCTGTCAGCGGCTGCACGTCTTTCAGCGGAGCCATCTCGGCCTTGCGCAGACCTGCGGCGCGCGCAAGTTTCTTGAAGTCGAGTTCGGCGTCGCCGGGAATCACGGCGAACCGGTAAACATTCGGTCCACCAGTAACCAGGAGAGTTTTGAAGACTTGCTCCGGCGGCATGCCGATCTTCCTGGCCACGGTGATCGCGGAAAGATCTTCGGGGTCGACCTCGTATTCGCGGAGTTCGAATGGGATGCCGAGCGATTCGAGGAAGCGTGCGCCATTGGTCTTCATAGCGTCGGGTTCCCCGGCGCGAAATCGGCGACGCGTCCGGCCTTCAGGCGCAGCACCCAGTCGGCGATTGGAGCGGCGTGCTCGCGCTGGTGCGTCGTAATCACGATGGTGCGGTTTTTCTGCCGGAAGCCAGCCAGCAATTCAACCATCTGGCGGGTCGACTCAATGTCCATGTTGGAAAACGGCTCATCGAGCAGCAGCAATTCAGGCACGGACATCAGCACGCGGGCCAGCGAGGTCCGCTGGCGCATGCCTTGCGAATACTGGCCGAGCGTGCGCGGCAGATCGGGGTCTAACCCGACCTGGCGCAGTGCTTCAGCAGGGTCGAGACATTGGCGGCCCGGATAAAGGCTGGCGAAGTAGCGCAGGTTCTCCTGGCCGGTGAACTCGTCGTAAAGCATGGGCGCGTGGCTCATGTAGCCAATGCGACCGCGTGCGTCGTGCGGTTCTTCGCCGCCAAAAACCTTAATTGTTCCACCAGTTGGGTGCAAAAGACCGGCGAGAATCCGCAAGAGCGTCGATTTTCCGGCGCCGTTTTCGCCGATCAGTACATAGCACTTGCCGGCCTCAAGATCGGCGGAGACCTGGCGCAACGCGGCAAATGAGCCAAAAAGTTTGGAAACGTTCTCGAGGCGGGCGCAAAGCGTGGAACTCGGGGCTTCCGGGGCTTGCGCTGTCATGGAATCAATTCGTGGCGATTCCCGTTGGGGCGCTGCCTGGTTGGGGAGCCGGCGTCGCATTGGCGCGCGGGTTGGCCGGAGCGGGTTGGGCCGGAGCCTTTCCGGGCTGGCCGTTGGGCGTCGCGGGGGCGTATTTGCTGGCACACTTGGCCTGCAGGGCCGTGGCCTGGAAGACTCCGTCACGGCCAATCGTGCCGATTGCAATGCCCATCGCGTCGTCTTTAAATGTATCTGGCGGCGGCTCGGCGCCCTTGTAGACAACTGTCAAGCGGCGACCAGTGGCAGCCTTCGGCGAGTGACTTTCAAACTCATTGAGAACGAATACGACATGCGGCCCATTCTGCTGGATCGAGCCGGGCTGAACGAAACCCTCTACGCGGAGATTGCTCTTGTAAGCCTTGTCGCCCATCTTGCCAAGTTCGGCAACCGTGACGTAGTAGCTCTTGCTGGAGCCGTAACCGGAAAAGGCCAGCCAGCCGATGGTGCCAAGAATAATCGCGACCGCAATGCCGATCCGAACCGAATTGGAGTTTTTATTCATATCCCGACTTTTACGATACGAGGGCTGATCGGACGGGTCAATGGCGCGAGGCAACATGAGTGATATGAATCACAATTTTAGCGGCCGTTTTCAGCCCCCATCAAGGGCGATCGAAGTGCCGTTTAGTGCGCAGTTTCAAGGGTTTGCGCGGCTCTCTCCAGGCAATGGGTTACATTCGTGAGTTGCTGCGCGGCCCGGCCGGAGTCTTTGGCTTCAATGGCCTCGTTCACACCCGGAATCACCACTGCCGCATAGCCCGTATACTCCCCGGGCGCATAAATGGTGTGCTTGTACCAGGACCGGTTGGGCAAGCCTTCCGGCGAGAGCAGCGCCGACTCTGCAGCGCGGAGGGTTGCGTTGAATTCGGCGACGTCAGCCGGTGGATTGGTCTGCAATTGGTGCGCGTGCGTGGCAGCTGCGGCAAACTTTGCTGTCGCCGCGAGCGCCGGGCCGAAATCGAGACCGGAAAGAGCGTCATCTCCGGCTTTGCGTTTGGCCGATTCGATGTAAGCCTTCACTTCGCGTGCGTATTCCTCGTAGTCATACGGCAGCACATCGGTATCGGCCATGCGAACAGCTTCAAGCCCGAGCACGCGCGCCATCTGTTGCAGGTAGACAAAGTGAGGGTCGGCGTTCATGACGAACCAGGCATAGTTGTCGAAGACCGAGTGGTAGACGCCATAGGGGCCTCCGGAGCCAATGTCGGTCGAAGGAACCCCGATGTGCTGCAGGAACGGCGTAAAATCCGAGCCCGAACCGAGATCGCTGACGTGCACATCTTCGCCGGCAGTTGGTGGAGCATTGCTGGCGCGGTGCTCGTTGGTGCCGTGGCGGTTGGCGCGCCACTCCTGGTAGACGGTCTCGCCCATGGGGCTCGGAACGGTCTTTGTGATGTCGCGCATGAAGTTCTTGAGCGAGGGAACAGCGGATGCCGAAAAGTCTGGCCCTGAGACGGCCACGTCAACGTTAAAGTATGCGACCGCGTTGATTAGTTCCCGTGCGTGCTGCTCCACCCATTCGGTGGATCCGATCAGACCCTCTTCTTCCGCGTCCCAACTGCAGAAAATGATGGAGCGTTTCGGCTTCCATCCCTCTCTCAGCAGCGCTCCCACTCCGTGTACAGCCTCAAGCATGCTGGCGGTGCCGCTGTTTGGGTCGACCGCGCCATATACCCATGCGTCGCGGTGATTGCCGACGACCACCCAGTTTTCAGGAGACTCCGTGCCCTTGATCCTGCCGACCACATCCCAGATGGTGCGGCGCTGGTAGTCCTGCTGCGAGACAAGGTGCACGCGCACGCCGCCCGGCCCGACGTGATACCGGAATGGAAGCGCGCCCTGCCAGCCCTGCGGCACGCCGGTGCCTTTCATCGCCTGCAGAATCGGCGCCGCATCGTGATAGCTGAGCGGGATAGAGATAATGTGCGGCTGGTTGCCCTCGGGATTGATGCGCGCCGTGTCGGGAAGGTCGGGGGTTGAGGCGACTCCAGGCGTCTCTGGATCACCGGGATATTTAAACAAATACTGTACGGACCCGCGCTGCACGCCGGTCTCAGGCCTCCAGGGGCCCAGCGGATATGGATCGCCCTTGTAGTATCCGTCGTCCTGCGGATCGGAGTAGATGAGGACGCCGACGGCGCCGCGTTGTTCCGCGATGTAGACCTTCACGCCGCGAAAGTTTGCGCCATACCGCACGATCACGATTTTGCCGTGCAGATCGATGTGCTGTTTTGTCAGTTCGTCGTAGTCTTCGAGGCGGCCGTAGTTTGCGTAGACCACCTCGCCGGTTACATCGCCCGAACCCGAGGATCCGCTGAAGGGCATCAGCACGCGGGGATCGCTTTCGAAAGGGTCGCCGCCCACATGCTCTGGTGTGGGGCCGGACATGAGCGGCTTGCCGGCCGCATCGAACGCCTCTACCTTGACGACCTTAGGCTGGTTCATCAGCACGCGGTAGGGAACAATCTCGGTGTCGAGGCCGGCTGCGCGAAACTTTTGCGCAACAAATTCGGCTGTCTTGTGATCTTCAGGACTTGAGGCGACGTGTGGCTCCGCGGTCAGCGTCTTCAGTGCTTCGCCCGCCAGTTTTGCGTTCGGCACGGCGAGAAACTTCTCTTCGATCCCCGCTTCCTTGGCGAAATCCGTGTAGCCGAAGACTTGCGAGGGCGCGGGGGAGTTTGTCGAACTCTGCGCTATGCCCGACAGTGATTGAAAAGCGAGAGGTATGGCGAGAAGAAAAGGGGCAACCGGAAGCCTGCGAATCATCATCAAGAGAGACCTTTGAGATGCGAAGTGGGATGAAAATGAGAGACCAAAGCGCCGCGACGCGCGGCTTCGGCACAGTTTCCACAGCTTACACTATGGATTGGGAGCTCCCCCTCTGCATACCAGGCCCAAATTGAACGAAGAGAACCTGGCCGCCGCTTCTGACGAGGCGGCTGCGATTGTTCCTGGAGCGATTGTCCCGGAATTGTCGCCGACGGAAACGGCGGAGCTGCCGCAGGCGATTCGCGCATTGCGCAATCCAAACTTCCGCCTATTCTGGGCCGGCAACTTTACTTCCAACATCGGCACGTGGATGCAGAACGTGGCCCAGGGCTGGCTGGTGCTGACGCTGACAAACTCTGCTTTCTGGCTGGGCGTGGTGGGCTTCGCGGGGTCGATTCCGTTTCTGTTTGTCACGCTCTTCGGCGGCGTCGTTGCCGACCGCGTAAACAAACGCCGACTGCTGCTGGTCACCCAAACCATCATGATGCTGCTCGCGTTTCTGCTCGCTGGCCTGACGTACTTCCACGCCATCGGCGTGTGGGGCGTGGCGTCCATCGCTTTCGGAAACGGCGTGGCGATGGCCATGAATGCGCCCAGCTACCAGGCCCTGGTGCCAAAGCTCGTAAAGCGTGAGGACCTGACCAACGCCATCGCGCTCAACTCCGCGCAGTTCAACATGTCGCGCATTCTGGGGCCGACGCTGGGTGGCTACTCCATGGCCCTGCTCGGCATGGCGGGCAACTTCGTCTTCAATGGCATAAGTTTTCTCGCCGTGCTGTGGGCGCTGGTACGCATCGAGTATCCGGAAGAGAAACTGAGCCACCATCAGACCATGTGGGAGAGCCTGCACGGCGGCTTTGCCTACTTGCGCAGCAACCCGCAGATGTACGTGATGATCAAGATGACGTTATTCGCGAGCTTTTTCGGATTTCCGTTCATCACGTTTATCCCCTACTTCGCCAAAGTGCAATTGAACGCAGGCGAGCGAGGGCTTGGGTTGCTGCTCGCGTGTTCAGGGGTTGGATCGGTGCTGGGCGCGATGACGATCGCGATATCCGGCGTGATCCGGCATCGCGGGCGCGTGCTGACGGGCTGCGGCGTAGTGTTTTTCGCTGCGATTATCGGCTTCAGCTACTCCCACGTCTTTGTGCTGTCGCAGGCGCTGGCGTTCTTCGAGGGCTTCTCGGGAATCCTGATGATCTCCTGCTTCAATGTGTCGATCCAGCACCTGTCGTCGGATGCGATGCGCGGCCGCATGATGAGCATCTACGCCACCAGTTTTCTGGGGCTGCCTCCCATCGGTGCGCTGCTGGCCGGCGAGCTTTCACGCCACATTGACACGGGCCATGCGCTGGCGATGATGGCAAGCGTGGCCCTGCTGTCGTTCATAGGCTTCTTTGCGTTTTCGCAGCCGCTACGCGAACTGGATTAGGCTGCGCGCCGAGAGCGGATCACGCTACCAACTGTGCGCAATGTGCGCAGCGCTTTGCAGCAATTGGAATATCGCTGAGGCACTCCGGGCATGCTTTGGTTGCGGGCGGCACATCGGGCACGGGCTTCTTGAAGCGAGCCATCAGCGCGTTGGCCGGAGCGACGATAAAAAAGTAAACAGTGGCTGCAACCAGCAGAAATGCGATGACGGCATTGAAGAAGTTGCCAAGCATCACATGGTTGTACTGAATGGCACTGAAGTCCGGCTTGCCCACAAGGTTCCCGATGAACGGAGTGAAGATATCCTTGACGAGAGAGGTTACAACCGTTCCGAAAGCGCCGCCAATGATGATGCCAACGGCCATATCAAGGACGTTGCCGCGCAAAATGAAATCACGAAATCCCTTCAGCATGTCTACCTCCTGAAAGTCATTGCGCCCATCCTACTCGACGGACCTTCCGGTCTGGAATCAAAAACTAGTGACCATATTGGTCGCGTCTCTGCGCGTCCGCCTATCTTACACACCCGCGGTGAAAAAGGGCATCGCAGGCACACGAAGGCTGGAATCTCGAATTACAGGGGATAGGCGACCAGGAACACGATGAGCGTGAGAATCATGAGATCGGAGTACAGCAGAATCAAAACTCCCGCGTGATACAGGCTCCATTTGCCGCGCATGCAGCGACCGGTTTCTGCCATGCCCCAGGCCGCGATCAGCAATGCCGCCACTTGCCATGGCGATCCGTGCAATTTTTCAATATGCGGAAATCCTGCCAGCAGCAGGCTCGCGATGAATGCACTGAGAGATAGCACAACCCCGCGTATGAGAGATTTTTGCCGTAGCCGAAAGATGGCAAGGAGGGGAGACACGACTCCTACAACTGTAGACGCAGCTGCCTACCGAGCGACCAGTTCCATCTCCTTGAGTGACTCGGTATAGGGCGCGCGTAAGACACCGCGCTCCGTGATGATGGCCGTGACGTACTTCGCCGGAGTCACATCGAACGCCGGATTGCAGATACCCACGCCGTGCGGCGTCAGTTGCTTGCCGCCGTGGTGCGTCACTTCCTTCGCCGAGCGCTCTTCGATCGGAATGGCATCGCCCGTCGCTGTCGCCGTATCGATCGTCGACCAGGGCGCTGCACAATAGAACGGGATGCCGTGCTCTTTGGCAAGGATGGCTACGTTGTACGTGCCGATCTTGTTGGCGAAGTCGCCGTTGGCGGCGATGCGATCTGCACCTACGACGACGGCCTTGATTTTGCCGGCACGCATCAAGCTGGCGGCCATATTGTCGCAAATCACCGTTGTGGGGATGCCATCGGCCATCAACTCCCACGCGGTAAGTCGGGCGCCTTGCAGAAACGGCCGCGTCTCGTCTGCGTAGACTTGGATGCGCTTGCCTTGTTCAATCGCAGATCTGATGACGCCCAGAGCCGTGCCGTAGCCGCAGGTGGCAAGAGCGCCGGCGTTGCAGTGCGTCAGCACGCCGCCCTCGTCCGGCAGCAGTGCTCCGCCAAAGGCGCCCATGGTTTTGCAGGCAGCAATGTCTTCGTCGTACATGGCGTGGGCTTCGGCCAGGAGCTTGTCCTGCACCTGCTTCATGCTCGCTTCGGAAGACTTCAATCCGGCGAATACCAGCTTCATGCGGTCGATAGCCCAGAACAGGTTCACGGCTGTGGGCCGAGTGCTTGCCAGGCGCGCGCAGATCTTCCCAAATTCCGCCGTAAAGCGCTCCGCGCTCTCAGCCCTTGAGCGCAGAGCCCCTAACGCTATGCCGTATGCAGCGGAAACTCCGATGGCGGGGGCGCCGCGCACCACCATGGTCACAATGACATCGGCGACTTGTTCGTAATCGGTGGCGAGCACATAGCTTTCTTCGAGAGGAAGCTTCGTTTGATCGATGAAACGGACGCCTTCCGGGGTCCAGGCAAGGGTAGGAATCATGCTCTTTTAGTGTAAACGGCTTTTGGCTGATGCCGCATCAGCTCAGCATCTCCTCGTCTAGACTTGCTCCAGTGGGACCGGCTCCAAACCCTTAAGGAGCGTCCGTTGACTGGACCAGCGCCGGATTATTCGCTTCTGTTCATTGAACTGGGCTGCGTCGCGGTTGGCCTTGCGGTGCTGGCGCGCCTGGCGAAGCGCTGGGGTCTCTCCGCCATCTCTCTCTACCTGCTCGGAGGACTTGCGTTCGGCAAGGGCGGGATTGCACCGCTCAATCTCACCAAGGACTTCATTCAGCTCGGCGCGGAGATTGGAGTTCTTCTGCTGCTCTTCATGCTTGGACTTGAGTATTCCGGAGAACATTTAACTCAAAGCCTGCGCAAGGGTTTCTCCGGTGCCGGTCTGGACCTGCTTCTGAATTTTCCTCCGGGGCTCATCGCGGGATTTCTGCTTGGCTGGTCGCCTCTCGCCTCGGTCCTGTTGGGCGGCATCACTTTAATTTCATCCTCCGGAATCATTGCCCGCGTGCTCTCCGAATTGGATCGCATGAACTCTCCCGAAACACCCACGGTGCTCTCGATCCTCGTGCTCGAGGACCTCATGATGGCTGTGTATTTGCCCCTCATTGCTGTCCTTCTGGCTGGCGGCGGACCAACCAAAATCCTGGTGTCGGTTGGAGTTGCATGTACCGCAGTTCTCGTGGTGCTCTTTGTTGCCACGCGATACGGTCACTCGCTCAGTTCATTCATCGCGCATCAGTCAGACGAAGTTGTGCTGCTCAGCATCTGCGGCGCAGTTCTCCTTGTTGCAGGATTCGCGCAGCACCTCAAGGTATCGGCCGCGATCGGTGCATTTCTCGTGGGAATTGCAGTCTCCGGTCCGATCACCGAGCAGTCGCATCGGCTCCTTACACCATTGCGCGATCTGTTCGCCGCGACATTCTTTTTCTTTTTCGGATTGGAGATCGACCCACGCAGCTTGCCGCCAGTGCTCTTGACCGCCGTCGCACTCGCTGCGCTTACAACGATCACGAAGATCCTCACCGGCTATTGGGCAACGCGCAAGAGCTACCTGGATCAGCGATCACGGCTCAGGGCTGGATTCACCCTTGTCGCCCGCGGCGAGTTTTCCATTGTGATCGCGGGACTTGGAGCGGGAATTGAACCGCGCCTCGGATCATTGGCTGCGGCGTACGTCCTGCTCATGGCGATCTTCGGGCCGGTCTTCGCCCGAATCATTCGCTGATCACAGGATGGTTCTTAATGACTTCAGAAGAGAGCCGCAAACGCGCATCTTCGTTGAAATGAAAACATTTTCATTTTCCGCTGGACGTGCCGGAGTCCTCGTCAGTAGAGTGGTTTGCGTATTATCGAGTTACATGGGAACGACCGATTTTCGGGGTTTCTCCAAATCCCTTGTGTGCCCCGAATCCGAGGAGCCGTTTTGCAACTCACCTTTGTCGATTGGCTGATCATGCTGCTGTATTTCGTGTTTGTGCTGGGCATCGGCTTTGCCCTCAAGCGCTACATGAAAACCAGCAAGGATTTCTTTCAGGCCGGACGCGCGCTGCCTGCCTGGATCTGCGGCTTGGCCTTTATCAGCGCCAACCTCGGCGCGCAGGAAGTCATCGGCATGGGCGCTTCCGGCGCCAAGTACGGCCTGGAGACTGCGCACTTCTACGGCATCGGCGCTATTCCCGCCATGGTCTTCGTGGGCATCTTCATGATGCCCTTTTATTACGGGTCGAAGGCGCGTTCGGTGCCGGAGTTTCTGCGCCTCCGCTTCGACGAAAAGACGCGCGCATTGAATGCCTGCTCATTTGCGGTGATGACCGTTTTCAGTTCGGGCATTTCGATGTACGCGATGGCGCGGCTCATCCAGGCGCTGCATGTCTTCGATGGATTGTTCCGCACACTGGGCTGGGCGCCGGAAGGCATCTTCACGTTCTCGATTGTGATGTCGGCGGTGATTGTGCTGCTTTATATCTTTCTCGGCGGCCTTACCAGCGCCATCTACAACGAGGTCCTGCAATTCTTCCTCATCATCGCGGGCTTTCTGCCCCTGGTATTGCTGGGCCTGAAAAACGTTGGCGGTTGGAATGGGCTCAAGATCGCAGTCTCCGCCGTCGATCCGCGCATGATGCATGAGTGGAAGGGCGTGATGCACTCAAGCACCAATCCGATGGGCATTGAGATCATCGGTATCGGCATGGGCCTGGGATTCGTGCTCGGCTCCGGCTACTGGTGCACCGACTTTCTCGTCATCCAGACTACGATGGCCTCGAAGAACATGGAGTCAGCGAGGCGCGTTCCGCTCATCGCCGCAGTGCCCAAGATGGTGTTTCCGTTTCTCGTGATCCTGCCCGGCCTGATTGCGATCTCGCTGCCCACGCCGCACACCGTCACCACGATGCACGAAGCCAACGGCATCATCTATCACGACACCACTGTGGTTTCAAAGATTGCCGAAGAGGGCAAGGGAATTGTTCCCGCGAAGATCAACCCCGTCACCGGCAAGGCCATGCTTGATGCGAGTGGCCATCCGCTGCTCGACTACGATATGGCCACGCCCAACATGCTGCTGCACTATTTTCCTACCGGCATTCTCGGTCTCGGGCTTACCGCTCTCCTCGCGAGCTTCATGAGCGGCATGGCCGGCAACGTCACGGCCTTCAATACCGTCTTCACGTACGACCTCTACCAGTCCTACATTCACAAGGGCGGCAGCGATCGGCACTACATGGCGGTAGGCCGATGGGCTACGGTCGGCGGAATTCTACTGTCGATCGCGACGGCATATGCCGCCATCAACTTCAACAACATTATGGATACGCTGCAACTCGTCTTCAGCTTTGTGAACGCGCCGCTCTTTGCCACGTTCCTGCTGGGCATGTTCTGGAAGCGCACGACCGGCCACGCGGCGTTTACCGGCCTCATCTCCGGAACGCTTGCCGCGATGCTGCATCACGGGCTTACGCTGCCCATTGAGGCGCATCCCGGCATCCATGGCGGATGGATCACCGTGGTGCACCACTATCCCAGCGACATGGCGCAGAATTTCTGGGGCGCCATCTTCGCATTCTCCACCAACTTCATCATCACCGTGATCGTGAGCCTGTTCACCAAGCCGCGGCCCGAGTCGGAGTTGGTGGGGCTGGTTCACTCGCTCACACCCAAGCCGCCGCGCGCGCACGACCGCTGGTGGAAGAGCCCCGAGGCACTTGGCATCGCTGTGCTGCTTGGCGCTGTCGCGCTGAACATTTTCTTTTTCTGAGCCGGAAGGAGAGCCATGAATCTCGATCTGCGCATACCCATGGGACTGATGTTTACCTTCACCGGCGCCATCATGACCACGTGGGGCATCAAGACCAACGGCGACGCGATCTACGAAAAAAGCCTTGGCATCAATGCGAACCTCTGGTGGGGCCTGGTGCTGCTTGCGTTCGGGCTTGCGATGTTCATCCTCGGCCAGCGAAGCCAGCGCCGCCTCGCCAAAAACCCACCACCGCCGGAAGAAGAAGGGGATGTGCGGCGGGGACATTAAAAGCAGGGATTAGGGATTAGGGATCAGCGGACTAGGGACTAGGGAACAGGGACTAAACTTAGCAACCGCAAAAGCTAATCGCTCAGCGCAATTGAAAAGCAACTGCGGGTTCCTCCACTCGCTGCGCTCGGTCGGAATGACAAGATTGTTCATCGGGAGAAGGGGCGTGGGCGTTTACCAGGGAGAAGGGGAGTTTGTTATTCAGAAGTTTGATATTTTTGAGATTGTTATTAACTATTCCCTCGTCCCTTTGTGAAGCGTGCGCAGGAGATATCAGCTCCTCACCGGAAATTGATACGACCCTCATGACGCTGCAACTACACTGAAAGCAGCGATGAAACGCAAGACCATCGAGCATTATGAAATCATTCGCCGCCTTGGCGCGGGCGGCAGCGGCGTGGTGTACCTTGCCAACGACACTCTGCTGCAGCGCCCCGTGGTGCTCAAGATCCTCCGCACCGGCCTCCTCTCGGCCCAGCAGTTGCGCACTACAGTTCTGCGCGAAGCCCGGCTCGCGTCGGCCATCGAGCACCCCAACGTCTGCGCCATCTACGAAGTCGGCGAAGCGGGCGACGAAGGCTACATCGTCATGCAGTACGTGCCCGGCCAGTCGCTTGATCAACTCATCGTGCGCGGCCCAGCCACTCCGCAACTCGTGCTTTCCGTCGGCATCCAGATCGCCGATGGCCTGCAGGCTGCACACTCACTCGGCATCTTTCATCGCGATTTGAAACCGCAGAACGTGATGCTCACCGATGGCGGCCTGGTGAAGATTCTCGACTTCGGCCTTGCGCGACGCCTGCGGCCTGAAGACGCCAGCTTCGATCCGTCGAAACCCGGGCTCGCGAAAGACGCATCGGTCGCCGCGACGTACACCGCGCGCGGCGGCACCATTCGCTACATGGCGCCCGAGCAGTTCGTCACCGGCCAGTCAAGCGCGCAATCGGATGTGTGGGCGCTCGGCGTCCTGCTCTACGAACTGGTCAGCGGGCGTCATCCGTTTTCGCGGCCCGATGGGGAGGACTTTCAGACGATCCGCGCCATCCAGTTCTCCGATCCGGTCGACCTCAGCGAAATCGTCCCCGATATTTCGACGGAATTGAAAAGTGTGATTGCCACCTGTCTTGAGAAGACGCCGGCCACGCGCTATGCCTCCGCCGCCGAGGTGCGCGAGGCGCTCAAAACCATTATGAAGGCGCTGCAGATCGAGACGGGCGCCATTCCCGGTGAGGCAGCTGCGTACCTGCCGACGACCGAGGCCGAAGCGGAAAAGCGCACCACCGGCTTCCTCTCCATGCTTGCCGAGCGCTTTCGCGAGTCGGCGGGCGAGAGCGCAAAGCAGAACTCCATCGTCGTGCTGCCATTCGCCAACCTTGGCGCAATTGAGGTCGCTCCGCTTTATGGGTATGCGCTGGCCGATGCCATTGCCGCGCGGCTGGCGCGCATCCAGGCGCTCGTGGTCAGGCCGTCGAGCACGCTCATGTCGATTCCGATTGCACAGATGGATCCGCTCTCCATCGGCCAGCGATTGCTGGTTTCCTATGTCCTCGCCGGCAGCTTTTTCCGCTCTGAAAACGGATTCGATCTCAACTGGCAATTGCTCGACGTCACCTCGCAAAGCGTGCGCTCCGGCGGAGCCATTCGCGTTGCCTCGCTCGATCTGATCGCCGTACAGAGTGAAATTTCAAACGAAGTCTTCGCAGCACTGCATGGCCTTGGCGCCGCCGACCAGATGGACGCGCCGCGCGGCGCGCTCCGTGATGGTTCGCTGCCCGGCCCCGTGAGCGAGGAGTACCTGCAGGCCCGTGCGCTGCTCAGTTCGTTCATGGTGCGCACTGGCTCCAAAGGCGACCTCGACAAAGCCCATGCATTGTTTACGGGCGTCACCACCAAGGATCCGGAGTTTGCTGCCGGATGGAGCGGCCTCGGTATCGCCGAACTCCAATACGTGCGCCACGGATTCGGCGGCCAGATTCACGTCATGCATGCGCGCCGCGCCTTCGATGAGGCGCTGAGGCTCGATCCCGCGGCTACAGAAGCGAATCTCTATCGCATTTACATGCTGCTCTCGCGCGGCGAGAAAGAGTCCGCGCGGCATGGCATCGCCAACCTACTGGCCGCAGCACACAACGACTGGAATGTACACATGGTGGCCGGCATTGCATTGCGCGGCGACGGGATGTACGACGAGGCGCTGGTGGAGTTCAATCGCGCACTCAAGCTCAACCCCGCCAGCGCCGCCATCCTCTACAATCATCGCGCGCGCGTGTACCAATATCAGAACCAGATCGAGCTGGCCGGCGATGAATTGGAGAAAGGACTCGCGCTCGAGCCGCGCCACCCGCTGCTGCGTACCTCGGCGGGGTATCAGCAGATGCGCATGGGCAATCTGCCCCAAGCGATCGAGATCCTTGAGGGCGTTATCCGCGACGACGAGTCGCTGCGCATCGCCGTGCCCACGCTGGCCATGTGCTACGTGCAGGTGGGAGAGCGTACGCGCGCTGCCTCACTGCTGAAGGACGAAACCCTCGCCGCTGCCGAAGCCGACAGCGAGATGGCTTATCGCCTGGCGACGTACTTCGCCGTAGAGGGCGATTCAAGCGAAGCGCTCCACTGGTTGCGTCGCGCCATCTATCTGGGCAACGAGAACTATTCGTGGTTCCAGAAGAATCCTGCGTGGAATAATCTACGCACCAACGCCGACTTCGAGCGAATCCTTGAGGATCTGAAGAAGGGCTTTCGGCGCAATCAGAAAACGTGGAAGAGGCTGCTGGAACAGGTCCCGCCCGATGGGGAATAATCGCTCATGCAGCTTGAACACGCCACCGAAGCCGACTTTCCCGCGATCATCAACCTCGTCAACGCCGCCTATCGCGGCAAGGGCGCAGTCGAAAGCTGGAACATCGAATCCGGAATCATCGAGGGCACCCGCTTAACCGACTCACTGCTGAGAGAAGATCTCGCTGGCAAGCCGCATGCGCACTTTCTGATTACGCGCGACCCGAACAGCGGCGCTGTAATTGGAACTGTTTGGCTTGAACCGGTGGACGATCAGGCGTGGTACCTCGGACTCTTCACCGTCGATCCCGCAATTCAAAATCAGCAACTGGGTCGCACGCTTCTCACTGCTGCCGAAGAGTTTGCAAAAGCGCGCGGGGCCCGCTCGATCCGCATGGGCGTGCTCAGCGTGCGCGATACGCTCATCGCGTGGTACGAGCGCAGGGGCTATTCCCGCACCGGCGGGACGGAGCCCTTCCCCTACGACGACGATCGTTTCGGCAAGCCTCTTCGCGAGAATCTGGTGTTCGCCATCCTCGAGAAGCATCTCTAGATAAGAAGCTCCTCGTTACCGCTTATCATGGATGACGGTCCAAAATCTTAGTGTCGAGTTGCTATGAACTCTTCTCCATTTGTTTCGCGCCGTAGCTTTCTTCGCAGCGCGGCTGCGACACTAGGCACGGCCGCAATTGTTCCTGCCTTTTCCCTCGCACAGTCCGGGTTTGCGTCCAAACGCCCCGCCCCATCGGCACGTCGCTTCCGCAGCAAAGCGGTCGATGCGGCGATCGAGTCAGTCGCGGGACGCATGAAGGATCCCGAACTGGCGTGGCTTTTCTCAAATTGCCTGCCCAACACGCTCGACACCACTGTCACCTTCACGAACTCAGCCAGGGGACCTGACACCGTCGTTGTCACCGGCGACATTCCCGCGATGTGGTTGCGCGATTCTTCGGCGCAGGTCTGGCCGTATCTGCCGTTCCTCACCGCCGACGCGGACCTGGCGCGGCTCATCGAAGGCGTCATCCGCAGGCAAACGCGCTGCATCCTCACCGATCCTTACGCGAACGCCTTCATGCCCGATCTCAGCAGCGCAGAGCCGCTCTCATGGAGCAAGACCGATCACACCGAGATGAAGCCCGGCGTGGGTGAACGCAAGTGGGAAGTCGATTCGCTGTGTTACCCCGTGCGCCTCGCGCATGAATACTGGCGCATCACGCACGACACTCGCCCCTTCAATGCCGAGTGGGCGCGCGCTATGCACTCCATCCTCGAAACCTTCACGGCTCAGCAGCGCAAAACCTCGCGCGGTCCTTACCACTTTCAACGCGAGGCCTTCTCGCCCTACGACACGCTCAGTGAAGACGGCTATGGCAACCCCTCGCGTCCCATCGGCCTTATCCACTCCGGCTTTCGGCCGTCCGACGATGCGTGCATCTATCCTTTGAACATTCCGGGCAATTTCTTCGCGGTGAAGACGCTGGAACGCATCGAAGAGATGCTCACTGAAATTTTGCATGACACTACCGCGGCAAACCAGGCCAGCCGTCTTCGGACGGAGATCAAGGCTGCCCTCGATGCGCACGCACGCGTGCATCATTCCACCGCAGGTGAAATCTGGGGCTACGAAATCGACGGATTCGGCAACGCCAACTGCATGGACGATGCTAACGTGCCCAGCCTGCTTGCGATGCCGTATCTCGGGTCCTGTACTAAAGACGATCCCTTGTACCAGGCCACGCGCAGATTCGTTTTGAGCGAGGCCAATCCATATTTCTTTCGCGGGTCGGCAGCTGAGGGAATTGGTGGCCCGCACATCGGCCAGGACATGATCTGGCCGATATCGATCATCATGCGTGCGCTCACCACCGGCGACGAGAATGAACAAAGCCAGTGCCTCGCATGGCTGAAGACGACACATGCGGGAACCGGCTTCATGCACGAAAGCTTCAACAAGAACGATCCGACGAAGTTCACGCGCGAATGGTTCGCATGGGCCAACACCCTTTTTGGTGAACTTATTCTCACGATCGACAAAACCAATCCGAAGCTGCTCGAGAAGGGGTAAGAGGAACCACTGTGGATCGGCTGGCAGGCAGATGAAAAACCCCAGGTCTCAGAATCGAGACCTGGGGCAACCAGAGTATCGAACTACTTCAAGCTGACGGTCGCCTTCAGCGGCAAGTTGTCAGACGATCCACCCACCATGATGGTGTACTCGCCCGGCAACGGCGACCAGTCATCCTTCTGTTCGTCGAAGATCGACAGATACTTCGGATCGATCTCGACGGTTACGCTGTGTTTTTCGCCGGGATTCAGCTTGACCTTCGCGAATCCAATCAGGCGCTTCGGCGGTTCCTGTGCGGCGGCGGGAAGGGCGGCATAGACCTCAGCAATCTCAGAACCTTCGCGCGCACCGGCGTTGGCAATCGTAAACGTCACTTTCACCTTGTCGCCCGGCGTCACCTGCAAACCGGAGTAGCGGTACGTGGTGTACGACAGACCGTAGCCGAACGGGAACAGCGGCTTCTTGCTCTCCGCGTCGTACCACTTGTAGCCAACCTTCACGCCCTCGTCGTAGGTAACCTGAAACGGCGGTAAGCCCATCGCCCATTTTTCAGGCGATGCGGGTCCGGAGAAGTGCGATGACTCCGGTGGCGGCATGGTGATCGTGGGATGGGGCAGATCGGCTTCACTCTTCGGGAACGTGTTGGGCAGCTTGCCGCTTGGATTCACGGTGCCGAACAACACATTGCCCACGGCGTTCGCGCCATCGCTTCCGGCGAACCACGCTTCCACGATCGCAGCCGGCTTCTCTACCCACGGCATCGTCACCGGGTTGCCCGTTTCAAGCACCACGATGGTGTGCGGATTCGCTGCAGCCACGGCCGAGATGATTGCGTCCTGATCGTGAGGAAGCGTCAAGCTCTTCAGGTCCATGCCTTCGCTGGCCCACATGTAGGCGAAAACAACCGCCACGTCGGCGCCTTTGGCAGCTGCCGCCGCGGCCGCTGGATCGGTGCCCGGATCGTACTTGACGGTCGCATGCGGCGCACGTGCCTGGATCGCCTTCAGAGGCGATGTCGGAAACCATGTTTCTTCCATCCAACGGGTCGCGCCCTGCCCCGGCGCCTTGATTGCGTTTCCGCCGATCGGGTCGACCTGCGCGGAGCCGCCACCGGAGATCATGCCCACATCGGAGTGCGATCCGATAACAGCGATCGTCTTCAGCCGCGCTGCGCTTAATGGCAGTTGAGCCTTTTCATTTTTCAGCAGGACGATGCCGCCCTCTTCGATCTTGCGCGAAGTCTCAAACCCGGCAAAGGGATCGATGACGCTTCGTTGCCGCGGATGATCGATTACCCCTGCTGCGAACATCGAGCGCAGGATGCGGTGCACGTGCTCGTCCAGTTCAGCCTGCGGGATCTTGCCGGCATCGAGCGCGTCCTTGAACCGCTGCTCGTAAAAGAACCTGCCCGGCTGCTCGTTATCGAGGCCCGCGGCGGAGGCCTTCACATCGCTGTGCGTTCCACCCCAGTCCGAAACTACGAAGCCCGGAAACTTCCAGTCCTTTTCCAAAACCTCTTTCAGCAGGTATTGATTTTCACAGGCAAAGTCGCCGTTGACGCGGTTGTAGGAGCACATCACCGCCGCGGGCTTGCCCTGCTCCACGCCGATTTCAAATGCCAGCAGATCGCTCTCGCGCATCGCCCGTTTGCTGATGGTGATGTTGACGGAGTTGCGCCCGCTCTCCTGGTCATTGAGCGCATAGTGCTTGATGTCGCCGATCACGTTGGCCGACTGCGTTCCCTCGATGAGCCGTGCCACCAGCGTTCCCGCGAGCACAGGATCTTCGCCGAGATACTCAAAGGTGCGGCCGTTGCGCGGGTCGCGTGTGAGGTTCACGCCGCCACCGAGCGTCATGTTGAAGCCCTGCGCGCGCAGTTCGCGGCCGATAAGCGCGCCATATTCATAGGCTGCATCGGTGTCCCAGCTCGCGGCCGCGGCCACGTTGGCCGGCAGCGCCGTGGAGTAGCGTCCGTTTACGCCGCTGGAGCGCACGCCATACGCCGCGTCGCTCATGTCGATACCCGGAATACCGAGTCGCGGAACGCCTACCGCGTAGCCCACGCCGCGATTCGACGCCGCGTTCTCCGGCGTGACGGGCTCATCCGTTGGCATACCCACGCCATGCAGCAGCGCGATCTTCTCGTCAACCGTCATCTCCTTGATCACAAGGTCGGCGCGCTCGTCGGGCGAAAGGCTTGTGTTCGACCAGGGACCGGTTGGATGAGGCTTGGGTTGCGGACGCTGCGCAAGACTCGGCGCTGTCACGCATGCAAAACACAAAAGCAAAGTCGCAGGAATTTTCATCCCGGAAAGCAGAGGCGAGAAGTTCATGGTTTCCTCGTTGATAAAACGTTTAATCTTGGCCGCACCCATACTATCAATAAAGGGCGAAGACGCGCGCTTTTCTCCAGCGAGGGACCAGAATTCCCGATTGGCAGTCAGCTCACGATGCGCTCGTAAGGGACGTAAACCGCGTCCCACATATACGAGCGAATCCGATTGGGCAGGGAATCCGCATCGGTAATCGTCGCAACCCCTTCCGCCATCGCTTGTCGCGCAACCGCCTCTGAAACCACCAGCGCAACTTTGCGCGAGTCGCCAATCGGCGGCAGCAGCGGCGCGGTTTTGTCCGTGCGCGAGGGCGATAATCCCGCAAGAGTTCGCGCAGCAACCATGATCATGCCGTCGGTCACACGCTGCGCTTCCGCGACAAGAATGCCCAATGCCAGCCCTGGAAAGATGAAGGAATTGTTTACCTGCGAAATGCGCACAGGCCTGCCTTCAATCTCGACCGGCGGAAACGGACTGCCTGTTCCCACCAGCGCGCGGCCGTCGGTCCAGCGCAACAAGTCTGTTGGGGTAGCCTCCGCCTGCGAGGTCGGATTCGACAGCGGAAAAACGATGGGCCTCTCCGTGTGGCGCGCCATCTCGCGCACAATCTCTTCGGTGAATGCGCCTGCCTGCGCTGAAACGCCCGCCAGCACCGTCACCTTCGCATTGCGCACCACGTCGAACAGCGATACATCTTCGCCGTCTGTGAGCTGCCAGCCCGCAATGTCAGCACGCTTTCGCACCAGCGGTTGTTGGCTTGCTTTGATGCCGCGCGCTCCTTCCACCAGCAGGCCGTAGCGGTTGAACCCGTAGATGCGGCTCCATGCCTGCTCGTCGTTCAAGCCCTCTTCCTTCATGGCGGTGATCAGCAACTCGATAATGCCGATTCCCGCCGAGCCGGCGCCAAACATCGCGATGGTCTGCTGCGACAGCGGCACGCCCGTTGCGTTCACCGCGGCCAGCAACGTTGCCGTGGTGACCGCCGCCGTTCCCTGGATATCGTCGTTGAAGGTGCAGAGACGGTCGCGATAGCGCTCCAGCAGGCGTGCCGCATTGGTTCCCGCAAAATCTTCCCACTGCAGCAGGATCCTGGGCCATCGCTTCTGTACCGCAGTCACAAACGCTTCAACAAAGTCGTCATATTCTTGCCCGCGTACGCGATTGTGTTGCCAGCCGATATATATGGGATCATTCAGCAGCTTTTCGTTATCCGTTCCCGCATCGAGCAGGATTGGCAGACAATGTTCGGGCGGTATGCCACCCAGCGCGGTGTAAAGCGCCATCTTGCCGATCGGAATGCCCATGCCGCCTGCGCCCTGGTCGCCCAGGCCAAGGATGCGCTCTCCATCGCTGACCACGATGCACCGCACGTCGTCGTAACGAGTATCCGAAAGAATCTGATCGATTCTGTGCCTGTTGGGATAGCTGATGAAGAGTCCGCGCGGGCGCCGCCAGATTTCAGAGAAGCGCTGGCACCCCTCGCCCACCGCCGGCGTGTAGACCACCGGCAACAGCTCTTCGGTGTAGTGCTCAATCATGGAGTAGAACAAGGTCTCATCGTTGTCCTGCAGGTCGCGCATGTTGCTGTATTTGCCAAAGGCCGAATCGCGCGAGTCGAGAACGCGCTTGCGGCGCTGGCGCTGATCTTCAAGCGTTCCGATGTGCGGCGGCAACAAGCCATGCAGGCCGAAGACATCGCGCTCGTCTTCGGTGAATGCGGTGCCCTTGTTGAGGCGCGAATTGAACAGCAGATCGACGCCGTGCAGCCTGGTGCGAATGGCAGATTTTTTATCGGCTGATTTCGGTTGTGTTGTTTCGCTCACGTGCAGTTCTCTAGGCTCCCCTGATTAGGCGATGCGTCCTTTTGAGACGGACCCACCGATCATAGCCAACCAAGTGTCTCCTGCATGTGACGCATGAACTCCAAACCGCAAAGGCCCACGCCTCTTTGGGGAGAGCGTGGGCCGTTGTTTCAGATTCGAATTTTGCAAAGAGCATCAGTTTGTGCTCAAGTCAACTCGCGCGAGCTCTAGTGATTGCCGCCGGATGAGCCCGAGCCACCCGAGTGCTGGCTGCCGCTGCCGGGCTTCTGCTCCTTATTCATATCATTGGGCTTGTTTCCCTGATTGCCCTGGTTTCCCTGCTGAGAAGGCTGGCCAGTGCCGCCCTTCTGCGCGGGATCCTGGTCGCTGCGAGTACCGCTGCTGGAACCTTGTCCTTGTTGTGAGCCTTGTGTGTTCGCCATTTTGAACTGCTCCTGTGGTCGCCGCGCTGCACCTCGTACGCGTACGTAACGCCGGCCTTCATTGGGATGCCCCGTTTTCGCCGCGAGGTTGTACGTTTTGCGGATTCGATTCAGTCTGGTTTAGATAGTGTAAGTTGTTGAAAATAATATAGATATGCTTTGAGTTTAAACCACTTGCAATACCTCGGAATGGTGCTAGAATCCCACCGGGCCGCGTGTGGCGGCGCCGCCATTCGCGAAAGCCTTTGAAACTCCTTTACGACAAATCTTCGCCCTTTCTGCGCCCTCGCGTCCCTAATTCTCCTCGATGATCGCCAAGTCCCACGGCTCCAGTGTCAGTGTGTCGCTCTTCGAAACTGGCTTTCCTTCCAGCAGGTTCTTTCCCGCGCCGTACGCATAGTTCGCCTTCAACTCGCCGGCGGAATAGTTGAAGTAGTAATGCACCCGCTTGCCCATCCGATTCATGCCGTGCGTCACGTGCACCGACCCGGGTTCCTGCTGATCGGGTCCAGCGAGTCCTGCTTGCTCAAGAGCGCGTTTCAATACCGCGGTCTGAAGTTCGCTAGAAAGATACGTACCCTCGTAGAGCAGGGTGCCTGCGCCGAACTGATTTTCAGTAATCGCCGGCCACTTTCCGAAAAACGGATGATCGTAATATGCCAGCGCCTTCGCATGCTCCGGCATTAGGAATTCGGCCCAATATTGGACCTGATTGGCAAAGGGCTTCGCAGGGGAGGCCTGACCTTCCTGCGTTACATGGAAGGGATCACCCGTGAGGCTTACCGGATGCTCGAGATTCGAGAACTCCTGGTAGCTGAATCCGGCGGCTTCGCGCAGCGGTCCCGGCGCGCGTACCCATCGCACTGCGGAATTCTCATTGGCGAATCCGCTCTTGAACGTCATTACAACGTGGCCGCCAGCCTTCACGTAGTCTGAAATCCGCAGGAGCAGCGCATCATCCGCAATGTAGAGCCCAGGAACAATCAGCAGCTTGTAGGCGGAGAAGTCCTTTGTCTCCGGAAAAACGAAATCCGAACCCACGTTCAGGTCGTAGAGAGAGCGGTGTATCTGCTGCACCAGCGAAGAATAGTCCGCCGTCGGCCCGGCAAAACTCCACTGCGGGCCCGAAGACGTGAACGGCATAAAGCCGATCGCATTGGCGGAGTCGCGGCTCCACAAGATCGCCACGTCGTTATGAATCTTCAAACCGACAAGATGCGGCCCGATCTTTTCCAACTCATGCGCGGTGCGCGCCACTTCGGCATAGTCCCGATTTGGTTCCAGGTCGTGAGACAGCACGCCTTTCCAATAGGTCTCCTGGTTGGCCGCGATCGATGCCCAGTGCCAGTACTCCACCATGTTGGCGCCGTTGGATAAATGCGTGTACACGTCCTCGCGCAACTGTCCGTCATAGGGCGGATACTGGTGCGCCGAAGTCCAGTCCGTGGACTGCGCATTCGTCTCGGTTACCAGGAAATTTGCATGCTTGAGCGATCGCGAAAAGTCCCCCTGGATCGACTGTGCCGCTCCATCGAAGTGATCCTGCGAGCCGTGGTAGATGTTGTCGGCGACAATGTCCAGCGACTCGGCAATCGCTTCTTCGTTTACGTCGCGCTTCATCATGCCGCCATAGTCGGTTGTGATGAATTGCCGTGCGCCCACGCACTCGCGCACCAGTTCCGATTGCCAGTGCAGAAAATCAGTTACACGCATCTGGCTCCAGCGCGACCATTCCAGCTTGTAGCCGGTGCTCTGCGCGCCGTTGCGCGTCGGCAGGTCTTCCCACGTGTGCAGATTCTCACCCCAGTAGTTGAGGAACCATGCCTTGCTCAACGCCTCGGGCGTCACGAACTTCTTCTCGAGATAGTGCTGGAACCCGATGAAGACATCGCGGTTCGCGGCCTCGTAGCTCGATGTTTCGTTGTCGAGTTGCCAGCCAATCACCGTCGGATTGTTGTTGTAGTGCGCCACGATGTGCCGGATCAGCCGCTCCGCATAAAAGCGATACGCCGGCGAATCCGTATCCATGTTCTGCCGCATGCCGTACTGCGAGGGCTGGGTTGGTCCGCCGAAATTTCCGCCCGTAATGCGATCGGCAAGGATCTCCGGATGCTGATGCGCCATCCACGCTGGAATGGAGTAGGTCGGCGTGCCGAGAATCACCTTGATGCCGGCCTTGCCCATTGCGTCAACGATGTGGTCCATCCAGGCATATTCGAAGCGGCCGTCTTCGGGCTCCCAGAGGCTCCAGGTCGACTCGCCCATGCGGACAACGTTCAGGCCGGCGGCCTTCATCATGGCGATGTCTGTTGTGAGCCGCGCATCCTGATCGCCGGGCATGTACTCGTTGTAATAGGCCGCTCCGTACAGCACTGTCGGAAACTCCAGCGTCTGCTGTGCTGGAGTCAGCGCATCGTTGTGCGCCTGCTGTGCGACGGCGGCAACCGCAGAAAGAGAAATGCAAGCCGCGACGATAACAAAGCCTTTGCCTGAAAAGCCCATGGTCTTACCCCTTCACAACCAGAAACATCCCTTTAAAGCGGAAGGACTATGAAAGCACCTCTCAGCGAAGGTAAGCAACACGATCTCGGAATGCGGGCTGTGCCGTTTCCCGGACGCATGAAAGAATCAGAATATGGCAGCACCCGCGGGCGAACAACTCGGCCTCTACATCTCAATCCCGTTCTGCCGTTCCAAGTGCACCTATTGCAACTTTGGTTCAGGCGTCTATCCGGCCGCAGAACACGGCCGCTACATTCAATGTCTCATCGAGGAGATCCGTGCCTCGCGCCGGTGGAGCGAAAACCTTGGCGTGGAGCTGCCATCTCGCGTCGACACCATCTATCTTGGCGGCGGAACGCCCAGCCTGCTTGAGCCTGATCTGATTGCTCAGCTCTTTGCCGCCATCCGCGCCGAATTCAACACTGAGGCTGATGCCGAGGTCACGGTCGAGTGCGCCCCGGGCCAGATTGCCGATGCCACGCTTGCCGCGTTCACGCAAGCCGGTGTCAATCGCATCAGCCTCGGCGTACAGTCCTTTATCGATCGCGAAGCGCATCAGAGCGGCCGCCTCCACAGCCGGGCGATTGTCCTCAATGACCTGGAGCGACTCCGTTCCGCTGGAATCACTAATCTCAATCTCGATCTGATCGCTGGCCTTGCAGACCAGACCTTCGCATCATGGCAAGAGTCCGTCTCGGTGCTCCTCGATACGAGCGTCGCCCATGCCAGCATCTACATGCTCGAGGTGGATGACGACTCGCGTCTCGGCCGCGAACTGATGGCCGGCGGCGTCCGCTACCACGCCGAGTTCGTTCCAACCGATGACACCATGGCCCGCATGTACGAGACTGCGATAGAAAGTCTTGCTGCGGCTGGCCTGCCTCAATACGAAATCTCGAATTTTGCACGGCCGGGTTTTGAATCGCGGCATAACCTGCGCTACTGGGAGCGCCGTCCGTACCTGGGCCTCGGCCTCGATGCATCCTCAATGTTGCGGGCGACTCGTCGTTCAGACGAGTCCGAGCAGCCCGGCTACGTCCTGCGTTCCACCACCAACGATGATCTGAAGGCCTATCTTGATACGTCGCAGCCGCCCGAAACCGCATGGCTTTCGCCCGATCGCCAGCACGAAGAGGCCTGGTTTCTTGGTCTGCGCCTGAACGGCGGAGTTTCTATCTCGGCCCTCCGCCAGGAGTTCGGCAACCCAATGGTTGCGCATGCGCTCGACACCGTCGAAAAACTTGTCGAACGCAGCTTGCTCACCTTCGATGGAGAAACCGTGCGGCTCACCCCTCAGGGTCGTCTGCTCTCTAATGATGTCTTTCAAGAATTCCTGGAGATCGCGAACCCACCCGTATCTCTAACAGCACGCTGACACGCTTGGCGCTTGCAGACGCTACCATTGAAGGTCTTCACGCTGCAGAACGGGAATGAGGAATGCAGCGGGGTTCGCTTCCGCATCCGCACTCGAACACCCGATCGATCCCGGTCCGGCGGTGCGGGCCTGCTGCAATGCGTTTCGTGCATCCCGCAGAACCACAAAAGGCGACCGGCCCCCGCTCGACGCAACGCCAAAGCATGCCATCACGCACATCTTCACGCCGCCTGCCTCCACGGGCACCAAGAAAACCTCATCGCGCAGCCGCTCTGCCAGTGTTCTTGCATGCGTTATGGCGCATCCCGGCAGCAACAGAATGAATTCTCCATTGGCCCATCTGCCCAGGGAGTCGTAGCAGCGCAAAATTCCGGTTATCCGCGCCACGATGATGCGTTCCGCAGCGGCGGGGCTAACCTGCTTTACTTCCGATTCCGGTGCGTCCCAATCCGCAAGCTCGACGGCGATTACGGAAAGCGGCATCTTCAGCCGCTGCGCGCGGTCGGTTTCGCAGAAGAGCGCCGTCACAAGTTCATCCCGGCTCAAAAGCATGGGCTTGCCTCAATACCCAATGCATCGGCCGGGATTAGCGAATCTTCAGAATCGTGGCTGAAAAATTTGTGGATTCCAATTACCGACGTTGCACGCTCGCGCTTAGTCGACGAACTCAACCTTGGGCGCGATGGGAATGATGCCGCGTTCGTGGCCCATTTCAAGTAGCTTGCGAATGGCCTCACGTCCGTCGGGTCCGTAGTCCAGCGTCCGCTCGTTCACATACATGCTCACAAAGCGGCTTGCCAGGCTGGTATCCAGATCGCGCGCAAACTGCATCGCGTACTCCAGCGCCTGTTCCCGATGATCCAGCGCGTGCTGAATACTGTCGCGCAGCGCTTTCGAGATGATCTTGTGCGACTCCGATCCCAGCGAACGGCGAATTGCATTGCCGCCCAACGGCAGCATCAGCTTTGTGGTCTCGCGCCACCACACGCCGAGGTCGATGATCTTATGAAGCCCGCTGCGGCCGTAGGTCAGCTGTCCTTCGTGAATGATCAGCCCCGCCTCATACTTGCCCGCGAGCACTTCAGGAATGATCTGGTCGAACGGGACAACCTCGGTCTCGATTTCGGGATTGAATATCTTGAGTGCCAGGAATGCCGTCGTCATGGTGCCCGGAATGGCTACCTTTATCCGCTTGAGATCGTTAGGCGACATTGGCTTCATCGCCACGACCATCGGCCCGTATCCCTCGCCAACGCTGCCGCCGCAACCCATCAGGGCGTAGTTCTCCTGGACATATGGATAGGCGTGGAAGCTGATCGCCGAGACATCGTAGAACGCTTCGTCCTGCGCCTTCTTGTTCAGCGTTTCGATATCGCACAGGGTATGCGTAAATTTATATCCCGGCACGCGAATCTTATTTGTCGCCAGGCCATAGAACATGAAAGCGTCATCCGAATCCGGGCTGTGCGCGATCGAGATCTCCCGGATCGAATTGAGAACTGCAGATTCAGATTGACTGGTGCTCACAGACACGAAAATCCTTTCAACTAAAAAACAATCCTGGGGAATGAGTTCAATTAACGGATGCGGCGCGCCCGTTCCAATGCCTTGGCAATTGCCGCCGCGGCCACGACTTTCAGCGCATCGCCCGGCAGGAAGGGAAGCACTGCCAGAGCGAATGCCGTCTTCACCGAAGTCAGCGAACCGCCCGCGTGCGTCCACACCAGAAGCCATATGAACCCGCACAGCAGAATCGCCGCATTGCCGGTCGCCGCGCTCACCAATGCGGCTGAATATCCACGATTGCTGCGCCGCCACAGATAAGCGATGAGCGCCGCTGCCGCCGGATAGGCCAGCAAGTATCCGCCAGTCGGTCCCATAAGATGCGCCACACCGGCGCCGAAGACCAGCCCTGGCGCGAAGACCGGAAGCCCCGCAGCGCCCTCCAGCAGATAGATGCCCAGCGTCGCTGCGGCGAGGCGCGGCGCCAGCAGCAGCCCCAGCAGCAACACGGCAAAGGGCTGCAGCGTCAGGGGAACCGGCGTGAAACCCAACGGCAACGCGATGTGCGAACAGATCGCAACCAGCGCGCTGCCAGCCAGCAGTATGCCGGCGGTACGCAACCCATGCGACACGCCAGAATTGGCGATCTCTGAAGCTAGCGGCTTCGCAAACCCATTTTCCACGTTAGTTCCTTATCTTTCTGACTCCAGGTCGGATGCTTCGGCCGTTCCCGCAGCGGCATCCCCCTGAGACGAGGGACGTTTCAGACGTGCACGTTGTCGCCGGATGTGGCGCGCCATCCCCGCTGCCGCCGCCAGCAGCCCTGCGACCGAAACCAGAAGAGCGATGATCAGCCAGCGCATCACAGCTGAAGCTCAGAATACCAGATGGGCTGAATCGCCCCGGCCCCTTTGTGACGGCCATGGCGAAGGCGGGTTGCTCAACTCTGGGTTGCTCAACTCCGGGTTGCTATTTGGGCTGGCTGAGCGCTCCGGTTAGCCAGTCAAGATAGAGCTTTGTTCCCATCTCTACGGGGATCACAAGGAACTCCGGCACGCGGTAGCTGTGCAGCTCGCGCATGCGCACTTCCAGAGCCTCGAGCTTGTCTGCGCTCGTCTTCAGCATCACCATGGTTTCCGGAGCGGAATGAATGTGGTCCTTCCAGTAATAGATCGACTGGACAACCGGCAGCAGCGTGGCGCACGCCACCAGCCGCTCCTCTACCAGGGTGCGGCCCAGCTTGTTGGCTTCATCGAGCGTACTTTCCGTAGTCAGGACAATCCGAGCCTGCGGGTTCGATTCGAGCATTTCGTTCTCCCCGCGTCCAGTGTACGAAGCGAGACCCAACATCCCAGCACAATTTTCATCGCCCGAATCAAAGTCGCCGATTGGCCCCTGCCAATTTCGCCACCCTCCATGAGTATTCCCCAACTTGCCGACTTCGTCCCCGTGTTGCAGTATGTTCCTTGCGGCTTGCGCATCCTAATGCACAGATTCTGCGGAGCACTAGCCGCTTGAGGAGAACGATCGATGAGTTCCGTCATTAAATTCGGCACCTCCGGCTGGAGGGCCATCGTTGCCGACGAATTTACGCTCGCCAACATTCGCCTCACCATCACAGGCATTGCCGCATACGTCAAAACGCAGCCTGAGCCACACCGGGTCCTCGTCGGGCGCGATCCGCGCTTCCTCGGCGAGAGCTTTGTCGCCGAAGCCGCCAGCATTCTCGCCGGCGCCGGCATCACCCCTATCGTCATCCCGGACGCCGCGCCGACGCCGGCTATCGCCTATGCGGTGCGCGCCCTCAAGACTTCTGGCGCCATCAACTTCACCGCCTCCCACAATCCGCCGGAGTACAACGGCATCAAGTTCTCTACCCACGACGGCGCGCCCGCCCTGCCCGACGTGACGAAGCAGATTGAGGCCGCGATCAACGCGAACACCGAAGGCAAGATCCCTCATGCGGATCCGCCGGAGGGGGGATTCGAGACCGCTGACGTCAAGCCCGGCTTCCTCCACCGCCTCGGAGAACTCGTCGATCTCAAGACCATCGCTGGCTCCCACATCAAGGTCGTCTTCGATCCCTTCTGGGGAGCAGGACGCGGCTACAGTTGCCACTTGCTTCGCGAGGCAGGAGTCGAAGTTGAAACCGTGCACGACTATCGCGACGTGCTTTTCGGCGGCCATGCTCCCGAGCCCGACGATCACCTGCTCGGCAACTGCAAAAAGAAGATGAAGGAGATAGGCGCCAAGATCGGCATCGCGACGGATGGAGATGCGGACCGCTTCGGCATCGTCGACGAAGACGGCACGTTCATCCAGCCCAACTACATCATCGCGCTGCTGTTCGACTACCTCGTCGAAACGCGAGGCTGGAAGAACGGCGTGGCCAAGAGCGTTGCCACCACAAACCTCGTGAATGCCCTTGCCGAATATCACAAGGTGCCACTTTATGAGACACCGGTTGGCTTCAAGTACATCGGCGAACTCATCATCGCCGACAAGATTGCCATCGGCGGCGAAGAATCCGCCGGGCTCACCATCCGCGGCCACGTGCCGGAAAAGGACGGCATCATCGCCGGCCTGCTGGTTACAGAGATGGTAGCCGCGCGCAAAAAGAGCCTCGGCCGCCAGCTTAAGGAACTGTTTGCCAAGGTTGGTTCCTTCTATCCCGTTCGCGAGAACTTCCACTTGACCCCGGAACGGAAAGCCGCGTTCACTGAAGAGTTGAAGAAGGATCCCACCGAGCTTGGCGGGCGCAAGGTGACTGGCATTGTGCGCACCGACGGACTCAAGCTGATCCTCGACGACGGTTCGTGGGTATGTTTCCGCCTGTCCGGCACAGAGCCGGTGGTGCGGGCGTACACCGAGGCGCGCGACGAGAAAGACATGGTCGCGCTCCGGTCCGCCGCTGAAAAATTCGTGCAGGGTTAGTAGAGGTTTTGAAAGGGCACGACTTTAGTCGTGCCGCAAACGCCGATTCAAAAAAGGGTGGGGCTTCAGCCCCTGAGCGTCATCACTCCACCGAGGCCATATGCAGCAACCCGATCTGTTCACGGAAAAGAAGGAAGCGGCCGACGAGCCGATTCCGCTGCGTCAGCGAGCCATCCACTGGGTGCAGCAGGGTTGGCGTCCCGCCGGTACGCTCTTCGCCGTCATGCTCGCCCTGGCCTTTGCCTGGAGCGTCGTCAATGGCCGCCACGGTCTCTCCACCTGGTATCAGCAGCGGAGCCAGGAAAGGCAGCTCAAGAAAGAAATCCAGGATCTCCAGCAGGAGAACGCGCACCTGCGCGGCCACGTTGACCGGCTCAAGAGCGACCCCAACGCCATCGAGCACGAAGCCCGCGAAAAGCTTCATTACGCCAAGCCCGGCGAGGTTATCTATACTCTTCCGCCCGACCCGCAAACCCAGCCTGCAGCGCAGCCGCAATCGCCCGCGAGCCGCTAGCTTCTCCTCGTGCCATTTCCAGAACAGGCAGCAGAATCGCTCCTGGCGACAAACGCGTTTCCCGGGACAAATCTCGTTGCAGGCGTCTGAACCAGTCATGTAGCGCGCTGTAACTATTGGATCGGCGTGGTCGAAGAAGAATTGTTTTTCTTGCCGAAGAGCTTCTTGAGGCCGGTCTTATTGAGGATGGCGGCGCCTTTGCTGCGTAAAGTTGCGGCGTTGCCATTGACCAGGCCGTTGACATCCGCGGTGATGACGGGGTTCTCCGCTGTGCCGGTGATATTGATGGGGATACCGGTGGCAGTGGAAGGTTTGGCGGAAGCAGATGTGCTATTCAGCTTTGTGAGGAAATTTACGCCGACTTTATTGAGTCCTTTAGCGCTCGTGACTTTGGAGATCAAGTGGAAGTTGAGCTCACCGGAAGGAGACACTGTGCCGCTGCCTGTTGACTCGCCGAGGGCGGGAAGCACCGAGTAGATATTCGTGCTCTCGCTGCCTGCTTTGGTTATGCGCATGTCGGCGCGGGAGATCTCGATGACGGTGGTATCTCCGGTCTTGATGCCACCCTTGGCGGCGATGCCAACGATCTTGGAGCCAAGATCGTACCCTACCAACTGTGTATTTTCGATCTCGTAGGAGCCGACGATGACGTTGTCTTTGGCCGAGCCCTTGATGCCGAAGTTGGCCGACAGCGTTCCGCCCTTGAGGACGGCGTCGTTGGGGAGCTTTACGCCGACGGCGGGCATAAGCGCCTGCAGTCCGTCGATGGGGACACTCTGGGCCAGTAGCTTGAGATCGAAGACGGGTACGTTTGCGTCGAGTTGGTAGGTGCCTTTGAGGTGAATGGCGACAGTCCCGGTCTGAAGGGCGAGATCGGAGACTTTGCCACCGTGGTCCATGAGGGAGTGAACAACTTGATAGTGGATGTCGAAAGGATGCGGGGCGGGGTTGCCGCCTTTGAGGAGGATGAGGTGCTCGGCGTGAACGTTGCCGTCGCTGGTGACATTCATTCCGTCTGAGACGATGTGGACGTCGAGGCCACCGACCATGGAGATTCCAGCCTCAGGATCGACGTACCCGGCCACGACGGGGTCCAGGTGCTTGATAGTGACTTGGGCGTCGAAGGTGGTGGAGGCGGCGTCTTGCGGATTGATAGGACCGACGGTTCCTGAGACGGCCACTTTGCCGTCGCCGGGCAGCGAGGCGCTAACCGTGAAGGGAAAGCCCTCTGCCAGGGAGAAGTGCTCCAATTTCACGTCGAGATGGCCGTAGACCTGCGGATTTCGCTGCAAAGGCAGCTTCTCGATTGTGGCGTTTCCATCTTTGATGGTGATGATGCCGACGGGAAAATCGGGTAAAGTGTTCGTCTGCGTGTTCTGAGAAGCACGGCCGTGGCTCAGGGTGGCGAAGTTCCAGGTGCCATCCTCGGCACGGATCAGATGGATTTGGGGAGTTTCGATCTCAAAACTCCGCACAATGAGCTGCCGGTTGAAGATCAGCGGCTTCATCTGAACGCCAATGCGTAATCGTTTGGCGGTGAAGAATGGGGTCTGGCCGAACTTCGGGTCTTCGGCTATGGCGAGGTCATTCGCCACCAGGCTTCCTGTCATGACGGAGAGGCTGAGAGTGCCGAGGGTGACCTTGCGGGAAAGGGCCGCGGTAAGCCTGCTCTCGATCGCCGGGCGAAAAGTATTGGCGTCCACGAAGAGATGAATGGCTGTTGCTGCGAGTAGTGGTAGTGCTATGGCTGCAGCCAGACCGATCTTGACCGACTTCTTCATGAATCCTCCGCGTTCAAGACCGGGCTGCTCCAACTTCATTGCGGGCATTCGTTTTCTTCAAGGATCGCAATTCGGTCACGGGCGCCATTCATGAAGATTGACTACTGCCTACTGTCTCATGGGCGAGCACCAAACCACGCGACTCCGGCGCCCGCCAGCGGAGCATCATCCCCCAGCTGCGCGATCCGCACTTCGAAATTCGTACCCGCGAGTTCTTTCTGGGTTTCAGCAAGAAACAGATACGCCGACCGCGAAATTCCGCCTCCCAGCACCACCACATCCGGCGCAAAATCCTTGAGCAGCTTCTTCAGTGCCACGCCGAGATTCCTGCCGAACTCCTTAAAAACCTCAATCGAAGCCGGCTCGCCGCCCGTCGCGTAGTGCGCAATCGATGCCACTTCGCGCTCTTGTCCCAAGCGCTCCTTGTAAGCACGTTGCAGAGCGCGCGTCGAAATCTGGTCCTCGACAATTCCGCCCTCATAGGGAACATTCCAGATCTCCCCACCCGGCGGCACGCCCTTGCCTTCGGTCACGACCTTGCCATCCACGGCGAACCCTGAGCCCACGCCTGTTCCAAGTGTGAAGCAGACGACGCGCTGCACGCCCCGCGCCGCACCTGCGCCCACTTCGCCCAGCAGGTACGCCGCCGCGTCATTCAGAAACCGCACCTGGTTCGCCTTCCATCCGAACCCTGCCGCCAGTGCCTCGCTCACATTCACGCCATAAAGGTAGGGCAGCTTGTGTTTCATCCAGCTGATGCCCTTGGCGTAATCGAAGGGCCCCGGCATCGCTAGTTCCGCACCCTCCACGCCAGCCACGCCTTCCGACGCCTTCACGCCCAGCGAGTGCAGCACCTCAACGAACGCAGGGCTCGTTTGCTCCTCCGGCAGATTCGCCCGAACCACCGGGCCCAGCCGAAATCCCTCTTTAAAGCAGACGGCCGCGGAGATGTGGCTGCCCCCCACGTCATATACCAGCACACATGGTTCGACTTCGGCGCCCACTGCCCACCTCGCTTCGGAATCATCAACATTGTAAGGGTGCGACCGTCCTCCCCGACCGCTCGCAACGCCACACGCGCATGTCGACCATTGACCAACCGGGAGCTTTTAATGCTGCATTGATATTTCATGCGATTCCAATCCGGGTATAGTGAACTGCAACTGCATGCATCGAGCAAGGCGGCTTCTCCTAACCTTAATCTGGTGCTTCGCCTGCGGGCCGCTGCTCGCGCAGATGCCGTTTTACACGGATAACGCCGACGTGACCGACCGTGGAACCTTGCACTTCGAGTTCTTCAACGAATATGACGGACTGCAGTCCGCACAGTACCCTAATCTTCGCCAGAACACCTCCAATTTCAAGTTCAACTACGGCTTTCCCCATGGGCTGGAATTCGACGTTGACTTCCCCTACCTCGCCATCTACCGCGCACCGGGATCTCAAGCCTCAATCGGTTTCGGAGATGCCGATACTGGTATTAAATGGAACTTCTATAGGGCCAAACGCCCTTTGAGCGTTCCCGCCCTCTCCGCCAGCTTGTACCTCGAATTTCCAACCGGTGACCCGAGCCAGGAACTTGGCTCCGGACTCAGAGACTACTGGCTCAACTCCATCGCGCAGGAACCGCTCTCAGACAAGACCCGGCTCAACGCCAACTTCGGATATCTCTTCGCCGGCAACACCAGCACCGGCGTCCTCGGTGTGCAAACCACGCGCGGCCATGTCTACACGGGCGGAGTTTCCTGGCAGCACGACTTTACGCCGCGCCTTACACTTGGTGCCGAGCTCTATGCTGCGATCGCCGCTGACAATGGCCTCGGCAAGGACCAGCTGCAGGCGCTCTCTGGAGGCGCATATCAGTTCACCAAGCTCATGAGTGTGACGTTCGCGCTCCTCGGCGGCAGCCACATCGCCAGCCCTCGACTCGGCGGCCAGGTCGGATTTGAAGTGGACTTTCCCCTGCGCCACACCCCCGCCGCACCACAGTCCGCGTTCAACCAGATTTCATCACCATCCCCATCCCGGAGATCCCCATGACATGCAAGCCCGAACTGCTTCAAAGCGTTCCTCTCTTTTCCTTGTTGGATGATGACGAGACAGCCGTCCTGGCCGGCCAAGTCGAACTCAAAACCTTCGCCGCGCGCGAGCGCATCTACAAAGCCGGCGACCCGGGCATGGCCTACGTCATGGTTACGGGCAGAGTCCGGGTCACTACGGTCGACGAAGATCAGCAGGAAGTGGTCGTGGATGAACCCGCCCATGGGGAGTTCTTCGGCTTCGCCTCCATGCTCGAGCAGACGCCTCATCAAACCAGCGCCTCCGCCCTCGAAGACTCTACCTGCCTCGAGATCTCCCGCGATGACATTTCCACACTTCTGCAGCGAAAGCCCATGGCTGGCATGGACCTGCTCACGACGCTGGGACATCAATATCATGCCGCGCATCAACTCGTGAGGCTGCGCGCGACTCGCAATCCCAACGAGATCATCGAAAAGGAAATGACGACGGGAGAGCGGATCGCGGATGTGGTCGCCGGTTTCGGCGGCTCGTGGACCTTCATCATCACGTTTGCCGTTATCCTGACGATTTACACGCTGGCCAACATCATCCTCGGCGGCAAAGCGTGGGATCCCTACCCGTTCATCCTGCTCAACCTGTTTCTGTCCATGCTCGCTGCCATCCAGGCTCCCGTCATCATGATGAGCCAGAATCGCCAGGACACCAAAGACCGGTTGCGCGGCGAACTCGACTTCGACGTCAATCGCCGCGCGGAATCCGAGATCCAGGGAATGTCACGAAAACTGAATACGCTCGATGAGCGTCTTGACGATCTCACCAATCTGCTGCGCGGGAAAGCTGCACCCGCCCTCGATCAAGGACCGCGCTAGAAATCCACGTGCGTCCGCACTGCCCCCACCCACGCCGGCCCGCGGTCGCGGTTATACCCTGGGTTGTCGATATGCTGCACGTCGATGGAATAGAAGAGCCCCTTCCACGCATGCCACGTGTAGTAGCTCTCCACGATGTTCTCGCGTCCGTAGTTCAAGTTGCCGTCGCCAAGAAGGAAACCCAGCCCGCCCAGCCGCAGATAATTCTGGTGATCACGCTTGATCGCATTCGACACCACGGCGATCGCCACCTTGTCCTGCGGTCTGTGCCAGCGATTGCCGGCATAGTCCGCACCACCTTCCACGGTCTGATCCACTTCCGTGTAAGCGAACGACTCGTGCTGGCCCTCGTTCCATCCAAACCGCCCGAAGGCGCGCAGGTTCGCCGTCAACTCCTGCTCCGTGTTGTAGCCGAATCCATACTTCAGCGCGCCAAAATGCTCGTGCGCGATGATGTTCGGCGTGGCGTCTGTCCCAGTCAAATATGCCTGCACCGCCTCACGATATGTCCCCATGTGCGCGCGATTCGCATAGAACAGCAGCCGTGTCACGCCCTTCCGCTCCGGAATCCAACTCTTGCGCAACTCAAACTCGCCATTCTGTGCATGCGCCCGGCTGAACGCCCAGTCCATGTCGATCCCGTTGGCAACCGTCGGCATCGCAAAGAGCCCGTAGCGCAGGCTCCAAGCGCGATCGTCGTACTCTGCCATCCCGCCCACTGTATAGCCGCGCGTGTCTGCCGCGTAGTCCCATGCACCGTTGTTGTCCACCGTCCAGTTCATGAACTGCAGATGGCTGTCGGACCCCACCGAGTTCAGATCGAAGAAATCCGGCAGCGTCATCTTGCCGACGCGAAACTCTACCCGTCGTTCCGGCACCCTCGCAGCAAGCGCGAAAAAGTTTGCCTCCTGGCTCGTTGTCTGGCCGGTCAGCCCGATCACCTGGTGAATCTGGCAGCGCGCAACGTAGGGCGTTGAACCAAGATTCGGATTTCGCACCACGTCAAGATTGGTGAACCCCGCCAGACCCAGCGCCTGGCTCAGGCCGCGCCCCGCAGCGGATTCCACATCGAAGATGAAATCGGTGTTGTAGCGAACCGAACGATCCCTGCGCAGGGCCGTATACGCGGTTCCCACCATCGACGTCTTGTACTCCGCCGAATTGCGGAAGCTGTTCGTCCCTTCATACAGCGAGTGAAAGGGAAGCCGTCCCTGAAAGATGATGTTCGCTTGTCCAGAAACCCAGTACCGTGCATCCTCGGGGTGAGGAAACATGGTGAGCTCCGGTTCCGCCGGTACATCCGCAGATGCGTTCTTCGCAGCAGCAATCTGCCCTGCGTTTGGAGATCCGTTCTGCGCGAAAGTAGCCGCGAAAGTCGCACTCTGAAGTGAAGGCTCCGGCGCAGAGGGTAGGCCATCCACGGATCTCGGACTCTGGGAGAAGCAGGAGCCCACCACAACGAAAAGCGATAGGCATATCAAAAAATAGGCATGAGAACCGCGATAAAGGAGGTGGAACATGGCGAGCCTTTCATGGAGGCAGCTTTCAGCGCTAAGATAGGGGGAATATACCCCCTTATGGTTTATACTATACCCTGGTTGGGTATATAGAAAACAGGAGTTTCTCCCATGTCCCTGCTTGAACGCGAGAAGGTGAAACTGGTCCAGCGTGTGCGTCGATTGCGCGGCCAACTCGATGCAGTCGAACGCCTCGTCGGCGCAGACGAAGACTGTGGCGGCCAGTTGATGCTGCTTGCCGCTGTGCGCGGCGGCGTGAACGGCTTGATGGGCGAGATTATGGAGACGCACATCCGCTTCCACCTGGTCGACGGAGCCAAGGAACAAATCGCCCCCGAACTTGCTGAGGATCTCATCGACCTGGTTCGCGCCTATTTGAAGTAGGTCCGCGCTGTTCCTCAATCGCTCCGTTGTTCCGGAGCGGCTGTCTACATGCTAGAAGCCGTCCTGTGCGGCCAGTGTTAACGTTCCGTTGATTCGGATACCGGGCAAGATAGCGCTGCGGCTGGAATGCGCGGCCCCAGCCCGCTTGCGTCCATCATCACCTGCACAAACTGCCACACCAGCGGCAGTCGCAGCGCAATTCCCGCAACCGCCCATCCCAGGTTCAGATGCTCCAGAGCGCGTCCCATCGCGCGAACACCTTCCACGCTGGCCGTGCCGTCGCTGGGCACATTGCGATCCCGCGCTAAAGCTTGCTCCACCCCGCCACGAATAGGACCCCGGCCGCCACCAGCGTCACGTCGATGATCAGCACAAACACGCGCTCCGGCAGCCGGTCCACTACGCGCTTGCCTGCAAACGAGCCGGCCACCATGATCGGGCCCAAGGCCAGTCCGCTTACGACCGTGTGGAACGGCAGAATCGCCGACTGGCGATACGCGATTAATTTGGCCGCGTGCATCAACACCGTCGACAACGCCTCTGTCCCGATATACGCACCTTTCACCAGTCCATAGGCCAGGAAGAATGGCGCCATCAACGGACCCACGCTCCCCAGTAGAGCCGACAAGAAACTCGCCGCCGCGCCGATCAATGCGAACGACTTCAGCGGTGGCTTGAACGCAGGGAGCTTTGGCAAGTGCCGAAGCACCACGATGAGAATTAGGAATGCTCCCAGCACATGGGTCAATGCCGCCAGCGGCGCATGCGCGAACAGGAATCCTCCCGCGAGCGCCATCGGCACGCCACCCACGGCAAACCACGCCACTACGCGCCAGTCGAGGTCATGCCGGTTGAACCAGACGCGGCTCGCATTGCCAATCAGTTGCGCGACCGTGAGGATTGGAATGGCTTCACGTACGCCGAAGACGAACACCAGCATCGGCAGCAGCACTGCAGCGCCGCCAAAGCCCGTAACGGCGGCCAGCAAGGCCGCAATAAACGCGACGATGACGAGAAGCGGAAGTCGAAGGGCCTCAGGCATTGCGCTCTCCCGGGAATGGGGTCGGGCATCAGATGCCGAAGTAGTTTACGGACTGGATCGAATCGAAGAGATGAAAATCCAGCACGGCGGATCGCCTTAGGCGCGTCCCGCGAATTCGCGAGTCTCCGTATAGACCTTCACCTTTTCGCCCTCTTCGACGAAGAACGGCACCCGGATTTCGAGGCCGGTCTCGAGCCGTGCGTGCTTGGTAACGGCGCCGCTGGCGGTATTGCCGCGCGCACCGGGTTCTGTATATGCCACCGCCAGTTCGACCTTCTCCGGTAGCTGCAGGCCGATGGGGTTGCCATTGAACTTGTCGATCTTGATGATCAGACCCTCGGTGAGGAATTGCAGCGCGTCTCCAAGCTTTTCCGGCGTTAATGGAATCGTGTCGAAGGTCTCCTGGTCCATGAAGTACGAAGCATCGCCATCGGAATACAGATAGGAAGCCTCGATCGTTTCGAGATCTGGCTCTTTGAACTTTTCACCCGCCTTGAAGGTCTTGTCGAAGACGGCGCGGGTCAGCAGGTTGCGCATCTTCAGCCGCACCAGCGTCTGTCCGCCGCGCGCGGTCGGGGTAGAGACGTCCACGTCCAGGCAGTAATAAGGAGTGTTTTCGAGTTCGAAGTACATCTTGCGCTTGATGTCGATTGCGTCAATCAGTGCAGCCATAGGGATATTTTAGCTGTCCATGACGAGGTTCTCGATCACGGGCTATGCGGGAGAGCTAAAGAAATCCTCAGTCCTCTCCCGGAGCAAGTCCCCGCCAGTCATGGACGGAGTTCGAACTTTCTGAAGCTTCGATGCGTAATGACCCCCAGGCTATACAGTCCCTTTCCCTGGAACCATGGCCCGTCAAGATACAGTTCTTAAAGGAAACCCATGAGAATGTGGAACAGGATTTTTCCGCTCTTTGTTCTGTTGTCTGCTGCGTTGTGCGTTCGGGCGGCGGGATTCGCACAATCGATTCCCAGCGCTGCCGCCATTGACGGCGAAGTAAGCAAGATCATGGCACGGACCAACGCCAAAGGCATGGCTGTGGCGGTCATCGACCATGGCAAGGTCGTCTATGTGAACGCCTATGGCATCCGCGACGCCAAGGGAGATCCCTTGACGAAAGACACGGTGATGTACGGTGCATCGTTGACCAAGACTGTGTTCGCCTACACGGTTATGCAACTGGTGGATCAAGGAAAGCTGAATCTTGACAAACCCATCAAGGACGATCTCGACAATCCATTGCCGAGCTATGGACCCGACCCTGTTTTTCCCGACAAGTACGGACCCTATAAGGACCTGGCTGACGATCCACGCTGGGAAAAGATAACGCCGCGGATGTGCCTGAATCACTCTACCGGCTTCAGCAACTTCTGGTTCATTGAACCCGACCAGAGGCTGCACATCCACTTTGAACCCGGAACGCACTTCAGCTATTCAGGCGAGGGTTTTATTCTCCTGCAGTTTGTGGTTGAGCATGGCCGCAAGGCGCAAGGACTCGGGCTCGACGTCGGCGATCTGACCAAGGCCAACTTCGACCGGCTGGGCATGACCCGCACAAGCCTTGTATGGCGTAACGGTCAGGACCCGAATGTTGCCGACGGATGGAACGACCAGGGCCAACCGCAGCCCCATGACAAGCGCAGCAAGGTGCGCGCGGCGGGCTCCATGAATACCACGATCACCGACCTCTCCGTATTTACCGCCGCTCTGGTGCGCGGTGACGGCTTGACGCCGGCCTCGCGCGCTGAGATCACGAAACCCGTGTTTCATATCGCAACGGGCAGTCTCTTTCCGATGTTTCTCCCTGATCTGCCGGTCAGCGAGCAGCGCAAGGATCTGTATTCGGGGCTGGGGGTCATCGCGTTCGATGGTCCGCAGGGTCATGGCTTTTACAAGGGCGGTCACGACGGTCAGACTGCCAATACAATGGTGTGCGTTGAGAAGAGCCAACGCTGCGCTCTGATCCTTGCCAACGATGTTCGTGCTGAAGCCGGCTTTGCCCAGTTAGTCCATTTCATCCTTGGAGACATTGGCGTGCCCTACGACTGGGAATATGGTGATCACGCAGGCAAGTCCTGAGCCCGAGCGACAAAGACTCAGTCGCGGAAGTGGCCGTGTGGCGTGGGACCGCGAGAGCTGACTATGCGCCGACAGGAGCGCGGAGTTGATTGATTGCAGCCGTCAGATCGCCCGCCAGCGCGTGCTGCGTCTCATTGCTTAGCTTGGCTCCGCCTTGTGTCAGATAAAAGACATCGATCGCGGTCTCACCTTCCGTATCGATAAGCGCAACCTCAATGTTGCATTTATGCGAGCTAAGCGTAAGAGCAATCTGCCGCAGCAGGCCCGGTATATCCTGTGCCACCGCTTGCAGGATTGTGGAATGCGTCGAGGACTCCGAATCGAATTGCAGGCGCGTCGCGACCTCGACCTTCGCGTTGGCCGGGTTGCTTGCGTGGCGTCGTGCCTCCAGCATCTGCTCGACAGGAACCTTCTGCGCGACGACTTCATGCAGGTAATCGAGAAAGCGATCTTTCTCGCTTGGGTTCAGCTCGATGGTGCGAAACACGTCGGTGAACTGAAAGCTATCGACCACCACGCCGGCATCATTTGAAAACGCCCCAGCCTTCACGATGTTCATGCCCCAAGCCGCCAGCGCGCCGGCGACGTCGGCAAACAAGCGGCTGCGGTCGCGCACAATTACGGTGAGGTCGAAGAGTTGCCGGTGAGGGCGAAGGTCAAGCTGGACAGGATTCTTGTCGAGATCGGCGGCTAACTGAAAGTGATTGCGTATATGTTCCGGCAGCCGGGTCTGCAGATATCGTTGCGGCAGCCCTTCAAGGAATTGCCGCAACTCATCGTACTGGATTGGCGGCACCATCGAGCGGATGCGGTTCAGGAGCGTAGGATCGATGGCTGCGTGATACCGCACTTCGTCCACGCTGCGGTCCATGAAGTTCGCGGTCGACATGTAGAGTTGCCACAGGTTCTCGGCCTTCCACGGCGTCAGCGCTTCAGGATTCACGGCCTTGATATCCGCATATGTCATCAGCGTCAGCATCTTCAAGAGTGCCGGGCTGCCGATCTTCTCTGAGAACGCGCGCACGTTTTCGGCGTCGAAAATATCCCGGCGCAGAGCATTAGACATCTCCAGATGCAGCCGGATGAGCTTGAGTACCTGGTCGCGTTCCTCGGTGTCAAAGTCCAGCCGCGCCATAAAACTGTCAGCCAGTTCAACGCTCTGCCCGGTGTGTTCACCGCTGCGCCGGCCCTTGCCGGTGTCGTGCAATAGGAGCGAAAGAAGGAACAGATCCAGGCGATCAATTTCGGGCAGCAACTGTGCCAGGCGCTGTTCGTAGTCGTGCGCCGGTTGACGCAGGCTGTGTACATTGTCGATGGTCAGGAAGGTGTGCTCGTCGACCGTGTAGCGGTGATAGCTGTCGCGGATGACCAGGGCATCGATGCCGTGAAATTCGGGAATCAGCATCTCCAGCACACCGAGCGCGTGCATCGTCCGCAGCGCATGGGCCGCATGCGGTCCCAGCAGAACTTCACGCAGCGCATTCCAAAGATAAGGGCCTTCGGGGATGTGGATGGCTAGTGCCGGGAGCGCGTCGGTGATGCGGTCTTCGGCGGCTTGCGACAGTGCGTAGCCATGCGTTGCCATCAGCGAAAAGATGCGAAGAATGGCAGCGGTATCGCTGAATTGCGCGCCGGGAAGAATATCGATGCGGCCCTGGTCGAGGATGAAGTCCGTGCCCGCGATGGGCGTTCTGCGGCGGCGGAACTGGCGGTAGAAGCTGACCGGTGCCGGCAGATGTTCCATCAGCAGCGCGGCCCGCCGGTAAATCACGCGCGCATGCCGGTAGTAGGTGCGCATCCAGTAGGCCGGGTCGGCCGTGCCGCGCGATTCGAGGCCGATGGAGTTGGCCGCTGCCTCATCCTGCGACTGCCAGTCGAGCGTGTTGTCGTCGCGTCCGTGCCGAAAATGAAGGAAACATCGCGCGGCGGCAAGAAAGTCGAAGGCGGCCTCGGCATCTCCGCGGGCGCTCTGGAAGACTCCGCCGCGCTGGCGGGGCCACTCCTTGGTCTCCTTCAGATGAAACAGAAGCGCAAACCAGACCGCCAGGTGATAGTCGCGCAGACCGCCGGGGCACTCCTTCAAATTCGGTTCGAGGTGAAAGATGGTGTTGCCGTACTTCGCGTGACGCGCGCGGGCAATCTCGCCCAGTTTCTGCGTGATCGTGTTCCATTCGCTCAGCACCAGTCCCGGAAAGACCGTCTGGTGCAGTTGCTGGTAGAGAGAGAACTGGCCTGCAAGAAAACGCCGGTCCAGCGTCGCCAAGGTGAATTCGAGATTGTCGGGATCGAAGCGTCCAGCTTCTTTGATGGTGCGGGAATTGGGACTGGCGCGAAGCCCGATGTCCCACATGCCCTGAATGATCGACCGGACGGCTTCTCGTGTCTGCTCTTCGGTCTTCTCATCCGCGAAGGTAAAGAGTACGTCGATGTCTGAGTACGGGAACAGGTCTTTGCGCCCATAACCGCCCAGAGCCAGCAGCGAAACGTTCTGCGCCGCCTGGCCCGCGAATGCCCGGCGCCACATTTCAATCAGGATACGGTCAACTACCGCGGATCGGCGGCGGATCGCGGCGGTGCCATCCCCGGTGCGCTCACAGGTTTGGCGGACGAGCGCCATCTCCCGGAGATACTGATCCCGAAGATCGTCAACCGCTAAAGCGACTGGATTCATAGTTAGTTTTGAAAGGCTCGCCGAAGATTAAAGATGTTTTAACAGGATAAGCGATTTTCCAGCGGGGAGGGAGAATTGGGTTGTTTAGGTCCTGTGCCCGGGCGTAACCTCTGAAAACCCGACTGCATGGTAAGAGAGCAATGGGCCGACTTCGTCAGCTCCAAAAGTGTGTGCAGAATCCTGCTTTGGATCCGGTTGTTCCTAAGAACAGGAGCGGGGTATGCCTTTGAGGCAATTCAAATTCGCAATTCCGATCAAGGAGCGTCGTGATGAACTGGTTCCGAACCGCGTCTGCAGCAGGGATAACTTTAGCCGTTTTGAGCGTCAACGTAGCTTTTGCGGCCGGTCAGTCGCATTCGCAGCCAGGGCAACCACCGGCAAAGGGCGAGATCAAAATCGTTCAGAACCCGGGTGGGGGAGAATATGCGTTTGGCACCCTTGCCAGCCAATCCAACAAGACTGACGCACTTGTGTACATGCTCCACCAGGTACACGGCAAATTCGGGGAAAAGCCGCAGGTCGGCAAGCTGATCCAGTCGAAGGACGGAACCTCGCTTGCCGCCTTCTTCACCGTGACCGCGAAAAGCACGAGTGGAAAGCCGATCGCAGGACTGGTCATCATCACCCAGCGCGGGAATAGCTCGCCCCAGATGGGCATCTTGTATGACTTTGCCAACCGATTTGTAACCACCGAACCGGGCATGTTGCAGGCGGTTTCTGCTGCATATCAGGCCACGGTAGGACCTGCTGCGGGCAGCCCCGCTCCGCGATCGCGGGTTGAAGCTCCTTCGACACCCAAGGGCGGGCCCGTGCACTTGAACATGGCCACGGCTGGCGATCGCAGCGCCGTTATCGGGCTGCCCGACGGGTGGCATCTGACCTCTGTGGCGGGCGGCTCTTTGATCGCCGAGGGAAATCACGGCGAAATGATGTTCATGGGGATGATCTTCCAGCAGATCATCGATCCTCGCTCTCCGGCGGGACAGAACATCTTGCGGATGCCCAACAATTCGCCGAAAGCCCGGATCGTCTATCCCATGGGCGGCGATCTTTTCGCCGCCTTTGTCAGTGTCTTCAACCAGATTCGGCGAAACAATGGCAAAGCGCAGGGAAGTTTCACTCTGACCAGTTCCACGAATCTTCCTCCTGACTCAGGAGGACCTGCGATCCAGGCAATCTTCACCGTCGACTTCAACGATGGCATCGGGCCTCGCAAGGGCAGTGCCCGCATCGGAGCAATGATTACGCGCGGCTCGCCGATGTGGGCGTTGAGCGTGAGCATGACCAACATTCCCGCGCAGTATGCAGATGCCGAGCAGGCCACGATGCTGGCTGCGATCCGGTCTTACAGCCAGGACGGAAACGTGATCGCTCGAGAGGGCGCCGCGGATCTGAACCGCATTCACCAGCAGGCGATCGCGAACCAGGCACAGGCGGATGCCATCAACAGTCGCAGAGAGGCCAACGCGCAGTCATTCGACAGCCACATGCAAACCCTGAAGCAGAACGATGCGGCAAACGACGAGCACATGGGCAACATCGACTGGCAGAGCAAGATCACGCAGGACTATATTCTTGACCGCTCCGTTGTAAAAGACGTTGAGGATGATGGAACAGCCACTGTTGGCAACAAATTTGCCGATGCGCTCGTCAAAGCCGCCCCCAATCGGTTCGAAATCGTTCCGAATTCACAACTCATCCGGGGCCGGGATTATTGAGCGTTGAATCGAAGTGGGATCTTGCAGAAACGCGCCTGACAGTGGCCCAACGGGCTTGTGGCACCCCCTGAGTATCTCCCGAAAAGCCAGGTCGCCATCAGCCGGAGACCGGAGGAAGTTCGTGCTTTCCGAGGTCTCACAAGGGAGATCCTTCGACTGCGCTCAGGACAGGCTCTGGGGCACCCGGCTTGGTGTGGCAGTCTACGCAGCGCACCCAGAAGCACCTGCGGGTTCCTGCGCTCGGTCGGAATGACAGTGCTTAGTTCCTCTTCTCCCTGTTCTCATTCGCTTTCTTGTGTGCTTCCTGTTTTTCGAATGCTTCGATTTCGCCTTTGTAGAGTTCGAAGTCTTCGCAGCCTTCGCGGTGATGACAGCCTTGGCAGTCGTCAGGCGGTTCGCAGGTGGTCTTTTCGGGAGCGAGCGTGTAGCCATCGGAGTCTTCGCAGGTTTCGCGGACGCTTTCGCTGAGTTTCTCGTCGGATTTGTGGGCAAGTTGCGAGGCGATCTGGAGTCCGTAGAAAAGAATTCCGGCGTGCCGAGCATTGATGCGGCGGGCGCCGAAGTTGCGGAGAACCTGATTGAGGGCGATCTGAACGCCGCCGGTGTCTTCGACGGAGGGGAACACTATGGGATCGGTTGAGGTCGAGCGGATGGCGGCATACCGCCGGGACTTGTTGTGGAAGTAGCAGAAATGCTTGTCGCGGAGGGCCGGCGACTTGCACTTATACCCGGAGGGCAGGATGTAGCGGCATTCCTTGAACATGGCTGGATATCTCCTGGCACCCTCCCCCCACCCGGAATCTGGCGGTAAACTCCTGCATGGATTGACGTTAAGGAGGAGGGGTGGCGGCAAATTCTTCTATGGATTAACGATGGTCGTAGATTCCTCTGTCGATTAGGTTTAGCGACGAGATAGCCGTGCTGGCGAGTTTAGCGTGCGCGAGGCGCACATTCACGGAGCCAGTGGTTTCAATCACGATTCCATTGTGCAGCGGAAGGGGATAATTGCCTGCAAAACCGGGGAAAGTTTTTGGCGAGTGGAATGAGGGGGTTAGCGGGAATTTTGGCGGAAGAGGGGTTGACAGGTAGTGGAACTGGCGGAGTTACCCCGCTTTTCGCGTGGTCAAACAGGGAACTCGACCGGAATCAGGTTAGAGCGCCGTCTCGCCGCGCTCGTCGTTACGGATGCGGATCGCTTCTTCCACCCGGCTGACGAAGATCTTGCCGTCGCCAATTCTTCCAGTGCGTGCCGCAGAGCCAATGGCGGCGATCGCTTTCTCCTTCATCTCGTCCAGAACAACCATCTCAATTTTTACCTTGGGGAGAAGGTCAACCGTATATTCGCGGCCGCGATAGAACTCGGTGTGGCCTTTCTGACGGCCGTGTCCGCGCGCCTCCAGAATCGTCATGCCTTCAATGCCAACTTCGAGCAGTGCATCCTTCACTGCGTCGAGCTTCGAAGGCTGAATAATCGCTTCAATCTTGAGCATGCTTGATTGCCTCGTCTGGTAGCGTATCAGGCCGGATAGGCGAGTGGATTCCACCCAACACGAACTTTTCATCAGGAATTCAGGTCGTAACCTTCTTCACCATGCTGAGAAAGGTCAAGACCAACACTCTCGTCCTCGGCCGAAACGCGAAGTCCGATCCGCTTGTCAACAAGGAACAGCAGGATGAGGGTGCCGAGAGCGGAAAGAACCCAGGCGATCGCGACCCCGGCGGCCTGGTTCAACAACTGGCCCCAGTGTCCGTCGATGGCGCCGGTGGCGACATTCGGCCCGAACGCAGGATTGATGGCCCTGGTTGCGAAAAGGCCTGTGAGCAATGCGCCGAGAGTTCCGCCGGCGCCGTGCACGCCGAAGGCATCGAGCGAGTCGTCGTAGCCAAACCAGCTCTTGACCTTGAAGACCATGAAAGCACAGAAAAATCCAGCGACAATTCCGATCAGCAGCGCGGAGAAGGGTTGAACGAAGCCCGAAGCAGGCGTAATGGCGACGAGCCCTGCTACAGCACCGGAGATTGCGCCGAGAGCCGTCGGCTTGCCGTTGTGAATCCATTCCGCAATGGTCCAGCCCAGCGCAGCGGTCGCAGCGGCAAAATGAGTATTGATAAAGGCGCTGGTGGCCAGCGGGCCCGATCCCAGCGCGCTCCCCGCATTGAACCCGAACCAACCCACCCAAAGCAGGCATGCCCCGATGAAACTCAACACCATGGAATGCGGCGGCATGTTGGTGTGTGGATAGCCGAGGCGCTTGCCCAGATAAATGGCGGTCACGAGAGCGGAGACGCCGGAAGTGATATGAACAACTGTGCCGCCGGCAAAATCAAGCGAAGGAATGCTTCCTCCGTTTGCGTTCAGCAATCCTCCAACGCCCCACACCATGTGCGCCATTGGGCAGTAGACGATCAGCGACCAGAGCGAAAGAAACAGCGCCATCGCGCCGAACTTCATGCGCTCAGCAAAGGCGCCGGTGATCAAGGCCGGAGTGATGATGGCAAACATGAGCTGGTAGACCATGTAGGTCTGCTCGGGAATTGTGGCCGCGTAGTCGGGATTGGGCGCGAGACTCACGCCGCGCAGGAAGATGTGTTCCAATCCGCCGATGAAGCTTGTTCCATGCGCGAAGGCAAGCGAGTATCCCACGATGGCCCACAGGATCGTGACCAGGCCCATCATCGCGAAGCTCTGCATCATGGTGCCAAGGATGTTCTTGCGTCGTACGAGGCCGCCGTAGAACAACGCAAGTCCCGGTCCCGTCATCAGCAGCACCAGCGCCGCAGAGACCAGCATCCACGCGTTGTCCGCATTCATCCGGGCTGCGAAAATCGCGTCCTGCAGCGCCTTCACGTCTGCCTGTGTCACTGGTGGGGACGAGGTTTGCGCGCAAAGGAAAGAAGGGGCAAGCGCAACAAAGAAGACAGAAAGACCGATACGAATAGTGGACATTTCGACTCCGACAACAGGCTCTCGTGCGGTTTTCGAAACCGCAAGGCGATTGAGGTGTTCGCTGGCGATTGTGATACATCCCGGCGACCCCGACTCGCGTGTTCTCACATGATTTCCGCGAACATTGCAGAATAACCCATGGTCTGGCGCAGGTCCTCAGGCAACCATACGGTGCCAATGACCGCAATGCCCGGATACCGAGCTCCTCGACCCATGTTGGTTTCAACCTGCGCAGGATTCACCTGGCATGGAAGAAAGAGGTAAGATGGGGCATGGGGACTCTCCAGGAACGCGATCGCTATCTTTTTGGCGCGCTCGAAAGCAGCGCCAAGAATCGCGCCAAACTGCAGGAAATCAACTATGGCTTTGAGCAACCGGAGGGCGTGTTTCTCACCACACTGGATTTTGCCGTGAACTGGGTGCGCAAAAGCTCTGTGTGGCCCGTGACCTTTGGACTAGCCTGTTGCGCCATTGAAATGATGTCGATGGGGGCATCGCGCTTCGATATCGCGCGATTCGGCGCGGAGGTGTTTCGCCCGTCCCCGCGGCAGTCTGACCTGATGATCATTGCAGGCCGCGTAGCCCAGAAAATGGCACCTGTCATCCGGCGGCTCTATGACCAGATGCCCGAGCCTAAGTGGGTAATCTCGATGGGTGCATGCGCAACTTCGGGCGGGGTTTTCAATAATTACGCTATTGTGCAGGGAGTCAACCAGGTGATCCCGGTCGATGTGTACGTCCCTGGGTGCCCGCCGCGACCCGAGCAACTGATGTATGCCATCACGCTCCTTCAGGAGAAGATTCAGCGTGAACCGCGCAGCCTGCTGAAGACGCTCAACGCAGAATAGCTCACATTCTTGCTTTCCCGGTTTTGCCATTAAGGGCGGCAGTTTGCGGGAAATTCCAACAGACTACCGGGGGATACCAGTTGGTCAACCCATTCAGAAAGTGCCCTCTGCCCCGGAAACCTATGTTACGTTAATTGGTGGTGCGCCCTTGACTCAAAAAGTGTGATTTTGCAGGGAGCCGAGCTGCTTTTTTTTGACACGGAAAATGGTCCGCTAGAAGCGCCATTTCCAAACTGTTTTCAGTTTTTGATTGCGGAGGAGAAACGCATGTACTCGCGAGTTTCAAAATTTACCCGCCTGGCCCTGACTTTGGCATGTACGAGTCTGTTGCCGCTCGCCATGGCAGCCCAGGATACTGCGAAGCCGGCCGCGCCAGCTTCGGCCCAAGCCCCGTCCAAATGGGACATCTTTGCCGGATATAGCTACCTGGCGCCCAAGGGAAACATCATCAATAACGGCACCCAGCAGGACAACGCGAGATCGATTAGCTGCTGCGTGGATGTGAGCCTGGCTCGCTACTTCACGAATTATTTCGGCATTCAGGCGGAAGGCGATTTCCACAAGAGCGGTGGAAATACTACCGCCGTCGTGCACAATCAGTTTGCCGGCGGTTCGGGTGGATTGATCTTCCGCTATCCAACGGCGGACATCACTCCGTTTGCTCACGCCCTCATCGGTGGTGAGAGTGTCAGCACTACCTACTATGACAGCAACAAGTGGGGCCTGGTGCTGACTGCCGGCGGCGGCGTCGACTACAACACCCCATGGCTCGACCATCGGCTTGCGATTCGAGTTTTCCAGGCCGATTACCAGTACTCCCATGTCGACATGTTCCCTGTTGTGCGCGGCAACTTCAACATGGCGCGTTTGAGCACCGGTATCGTTATTAGCTTCGACACAATGGCTCCTCCGCCGACGGTCACGATCGCCTGCGCCGCGCAGCCCAACTCGGTCTTTCCGGGCGAGCCGATCACCGTTACGGCGACCGTGGGAAGCACGCTGCCCAAGGATCACGTGATCTACACATGGGCGGGCCAGGGAGTAACTGGAACCGACACGACGGCCAAGGTGGATACCTCCAACCTCGCGCCGGGCAGCTACACGGTTAACTGCGGAGTGAAAGAGGGCAAGCCCGGCAAGGAAGGCCTGAAGCCGTGGGAGAGCGCCTCAAGCACCGCGACCTTCACCGTAAAGGAATACGAGCCGCCGACACTGAGCTGCTCCGCGAACCCGACCGACCTGAAGCCGGGTGACTCCTCGACCGTAACTTCGCAGGGTGTCAGCCCGCAGAATCGTCCGTTGACCTACAGCTACCAGGCTTCCGGCGGCACGATCAGCGGCAGTGGAACTACAGCTACCTACGCCTCGACAGGCGCTTCGACCGGACCGGTGCAGATCACCTGCAACGTCTCCGATGACAAGGGCCACACAGCGACGGCGAATACCAGCGTTACCATTGCGCCGCCGCCACCGCCACCGGGACCGTCACCTGAGCAGATCCGCCTCGAACAGCGGCTGGCACTGCACAGCGTGTTCTTCCCGACCGCGCAGCCTCGCGAAACGCATCCTGAGGGCGGCTTGGTCGAGAGCCAGCAGACGATTCTGACCACCCTTGCAACGGACTTCAAGAGCTACCTCCAGTTCAAGGCGGATGCTCATCTCACCCTCACCGGCCACGCGGATCCGCGCGGATCGGAGAAATATAACCAGGCGCTGTCTGAACGCCGCGTCAACCGTGCCAAGGACTTCCTGGTCTCGCAGGGAATTCCTGCAACTGCCATCGATGTGCAGGCAGTTGGCAAGACTCAGGAACTCTCCAAAGACGAAGTGAAGGATCTGGTAGACAAGAATCCTGAACTGAGCGATGCCGATAAGAAGAAAGTTCTGCGCCAGATCAACGTGATCTTCCTGGCGCAAAACCGCCGCGTCGACGTTACTCTCACCAACACTGGTCAGCAGTCGGTGCAACTCTACCCCTTCAATGCCGCCGATTCCGCGACCCTTCTTGACAAGAAGGCTCCGGTACACGGCAAGAAGGCCGCACCGAAGAAGAAGTAATCCTGAATCCTGAAGCGGGCTTTCTGAGCCTATTGCAGGACCGGTTGTAATCAGAAGAGGTTGACTGGATAGCCAGTCAACCTCTTCGTTTTGTATGGGATCATCGGCATCGACGTTCGAGCAGTAGTCAGGAATTGCGGAGGGCCGGCCGCGGTGCTCGAGTTCAAACTGCGGCGGCGAACGTTCAGGCAGATGCGTTTTCACAAATGCGCATTTCCGCGGCATTGCCGCGATTCTGTATCATCGAATCATGCAGGCTGAAGCTGCCCGACACATGCAGATTCCAGGTTTTCGCACATACGACGCAAAGCTCGAAGCGATTGCCGCCAAGGTGAAGGCGTCCGCGCGTCTCGACGCTGAGGAGGGACTGGCCCTTTACCGCTCAAAGGATGTGCTCGCGGTGGGCTGGCTAGCCAATTATGTGCGGGAGCGGATGCACGGCGATGTCACCTACTTCAACGTCAATCGCCACATCAATCCGACCAATGTATGCGTGGCAGCGTGCAAGCTTTGTGCTTTTGGCCGTAAAAAGGGTGATCCCGCCGGCTACACGATGGCGCTTGAAGAAGCGTGGCAGACTGCGGCATCCGGCTATATCGAAGCGGTCACCGAGTTTCATATTGTCGGCGGACTGCATCCGGATCTGCCTTTTGAGTATTTTCTGGACCTGGTGAGCGGACTAAAGCAGCGTTTTCCCAAGGTGCATATCAAGGCCTTCACGATGGTGGAAGTCGCCTATCTTGCACGACGCGCGAAGCTGACGATTGACCAGACACTCGTGAAGCTGCGTGAAGCCGGCGTGGACTCCATGCCGGGCGGGGGCGCCGAGATCTTTGCGACGCGCGTGCGCTCCATCATCTGCGATCACAAGATCGACGGCGATGAGTGGCTGGAGACGGCGCGACTGGCCCACCAGCATGGCTTCAAATCGAATGCGACCATGCTCTACGGCCACATTGAAAACGATGAAGACCGCGTCGATCATTTGCTCAAGCTTCGTGCTCTGCAGGACGAGACCGGTGGATTTCAGACCTTCATTCCGCTGGCATTTCATCCCGAGAACACGCCGCTCGATCACCTGCCGGTGACGACAGGTCTTACCGATATCCGGCAAATTGCCGTGAGCCGGCTGCTGCTGGATAACTTTCCACACATCAAAGCGTATTGGCAGATGATGACGCCGAAAATCGCGCAGATCGCGCTACGCTTCGGCGCCGATGACCTCGACGGCACCGTGATTGAAGAAAAGATTTATCACGACGCGGGCGCGACGACTCCGCAGGGCATGACGCGCAAGGAGCTATGCCGGCTTATCACCGAGGCAGGACGCGTGCCCGTGGAACGCGACACGCTGTATCACGCCGTGACCCGCAGCGAAGACAGCTTTACCGTCGCAGTCTAGGCATCCTGCGGAAAGGCCGGTTCTGCCATGTCTGATTTCAGCGCGTTTGGTCTCCTGGGCCTTTGCATCGGATTCCTCTGGGGAATCGGGTGTTCGCTTGCAATCCTCTATTCCATCTATCTCGGCGGATACCGCAAGGCTGTGCGGGACTCACTCGAGGTAGAAAAGCCGCGCCGCTTCCAGCAGGCAATCGAAAAGATCCGCAGCCGCCAGAAACAGGAAGCTGAGCGTGGATCGAAGGGAACGGAGCGCGTTTCATAATCACGGCTCGCGCAGAACCTTTCCGTTCTTCATCACAAAGCTCACATGCTCGCAGGTTGAGATGTCGTCGAGTGGGTTGCCCGGTACCGCAATGATGTCGGCGTAGTATCCGGCCTTGAGTTCGCCGATATGGCCCTCCCAGTCGAGTAGTTTCGCGCCGTTGATCATGTCGGCCTGCAGCGCGGCGAGAGGTTTCATGCCGTACTGAACCATGAGCGTAAGTTCGCGCGCCTGCGTGCCATGCGGAAATGGACCCACATCCGAGCCCACAGCGAATGGCACACCGGCAGCCACCTGTTTTTTGAATTCCTTGATTTTGTAATCGAGCATCTCCGCTTCCGCCGCTGCCTGGTCCTGCGTGTCGCGGTGGTGCGCAAAATAGTCGAAGATGGTGAAGGTGGGCACGGCAAAAATGCCCTTCTCCTTCATCAGGCGAACGGTTTCGTCGCTCAAGTGGGTTGCGTGATCGATTGAGGCGACTCCCGCTTGCGCTGCGTAGAGGGTGCCCGGCTCACCCATCGCGTGAACCCCGACAAACCCGCCGAGACGATGTGCCTCTTGAACTGCCGCAGTAAGTTGCGCGGCAGAGTATTGATACGGAGTTTGCAAAACCCCGTCAACCATGCGGTCCGGCCCTGTCTCGTAGATCTTGGCGAAGTCCGAGCCTTCTTTATGCTGCTCCCGCATGACCTCGACGATCTGCTCGGCCGAGTTAGCGTAGTCGGCATTCGAAAGAACGTGCTGCGCCGGATTGTAGCGATTCGCATCCTCGTGTCCACCGAGAATATCGATGGCGTTTCCGCTGATGCGCAGGCGCGGTCCGGAAATCAGTCCCCGGTTGATTGCATTTCGAACGGCGGTATCGGCCGAACCCGCGCCCTCCGTGCCCATATCGCGCTCCGCAGTGAAGCCGGCCATCACGTCGTCTTTGGCAGCCTGCTCGGCGAGGATCGTCCGCCACGGCACGGACTCGATCACGGTCTGCAGATCCTCGGCGCCGGGATGCAGAAAGAGATGAACGTGCGCATCGATGAGGCCCGGCATAAGCGTTGTGTTGCCGAGGTCGATGATCTTTGCCCCTGTGGGATGTTCGACGGAAGTACCGACAGCACGAATCAGATTGCCTTCCACGAGAATCTCGCCGGGCTGTACGATGGCGCCCGTATCCACCTGAAGCAGCCGGGCAGCGTGCAAGACGACGGGAGAAGCCTGCTGTGCGTTGACATGAACCGGAACAAGAGCCAAGAACAGGAATGCGGCAAGACAACGCAGACGCATGGCGCCTCCAATATGGATACGACTATAGCAACTGAAGCGGTAGCAGCTAAAGGAATTGCGCGGCGGCAGAATCGACGAGATAGCGCAGTGCACCCGTGAAGTCGTGCTTGCAGATTCAGCAGGGCCACCCTATGCGGCTGATCGAGTGTAAAAGCGTTACAGATTCTCATCTGTGTGAAGGGAAAACGCTGTGGATAAGTTGGGATAAATCAAGCGGAGAGTTACTTAATAACATCGACGCGACGCGCGTAAATAACTTTCTTTCATGTTACGCCACACTTAGTCGGCTGCGGTGATAGCCGCTTGGAACCAGCATGCTGGAGAGTGCATGGAATAAGGGCCTAATGCAAACTGTCAGGATGCTTTTCACAGATAATCAATGATTCGTGGCCGGACTCAGGCGAAGGCGATGTTATGATCTCGGCGAGGACTCATAACATGGAAAACGATTATTATGTGCTGGCGCATCAGCAGGCCAGCAAGGAACGTGAAGATCTTCGCATACAGATTGAGAAGCTGCTTGCCCGCGACGGGAAGCTCGAGAAGCTGGTGGACTGCCTGAAGGAATTCATTCCCGGGGCAGAACTTGCGGAAGCAACCCCCGAACATCAGCAGGCTGGCTCAGACGGCCATTCGGGCGATGGGCATCATCATGAGGGGCAATCCTGACCCTCTGCGATTGCAGGCACGGATGAGCCGTCGTGTTGCAGCGAAAATTGAAAACCCCCGAGATCAGTAGGCTGCAATGCCAGTGATGTGCTGGCCCAGTATGAGCGCGTGGATGTCGTGCGTGCCTTCATAGGTCTTGACTGACTCGAGATTCATCATGTGGCGCATGATCGGGTAGTCCTCGGTGATGCCATTGGCGCCCAGGATGTCCCGAGCTATGCGCGCGGATTCGAGTGCCATCCACACATTGTTGCGTTTCGCCATCGAGATGTGCTGGTGGCCGACCGTGCCTGCATCCTTGAGTCGGCCCACGTGCAGCGAGAGCAGCTGCGCTTTGGAGATTTCGCTGAGCATCCAGACGAGCTTTTCCTGGATAAGCTGGTGCGAAGCTATGGGCTGATTGTGAAATTGTTTTCGGGTCTTCGCGTATTGGAGCGCCGTGTCGTAGGAGGACATGGCAGCGCCGATGGCGCCCCAGCCGATGCCGTAGCGGGCCTGGTTGAGACACATGAGGGGACTCTTGAGCCCGCCGGAGCCGGGAAGCAAATTCGCGGCCGGCACATGTACGTCCTGGAGAGAAAGGCCGCTGGTGACGGAGGCGCGAAGCGACCACTTGCCGTGAACCGCATCAGCGCGGAAGCCGGGACGGTCGGTCTCGACCAGAAATCCACGCACGCGATCTTCTTCGTCTTCGACCTTGGCCCAGATGACGGCGACATCGGCAATGTTGCCGGAAGTGATCCACATCTTTTCGCCATTGAGGATGTACTCATTGCCCGATTTACGTGCGGTGGTGGTCATGCCGCCGGGGTTCGAGCCAAAGCCCGGCTCAGTAAGGCCGAAGCAGCCGAGTTTCTCTCCCTTGGCGAGCGCGGGAAGCCACGCATTTTTCTGCTCGTCCGAACCGAACGTGTAAATCGGATACATCACCAGCGCCGATTGCACGCTGACGAAGCTGCGCAGTCCTGAATCACCGCGCTCGAGTTCCTGCATCACAAGGCCATATTCGACGTTGGACATGCCGGCACAGCCATAGCCCTCGAGGCTTGCGCCGAAGAATCCAAGCTCGCCCATCATGGGCACGAGTTCGCGCGGGAAACGTTCGGTGCGAAAGCACTCTTCGATGATCGGGACAATATTGTCTTCGACGAAGTCGCGTGCGGTGCGACGGACGAGGAGCTCGTCCTCACTGAAGCTTGCATCGAGGTGGAGAAAATCAAAACCCTGAAATTTGAAAGCCATAATTGCACCTTGCCATTCTGTGCTGCCCAAACTTGCAAGGCTAGCAGATGGCGCTGGGGGCTTGCCACAGTGCCTTGCTGTGCGGGTCAAATGCCCGGCAATTGAGGGTGTTTTCGTGCGATATCAAAGAGTGTGAATCTACGGTCACCTCTCGGAAGAAAGAAAATCAGGCAGCCTTGGAGCGCGATTCGAGGAGAATCATCAGTTCCGTCTCTTCCTGACGGAGCGCATGGGAGTTCTTTGCATATCGTTTGCCCGCAGACTGAAGGGTCTTCAGGAGTTCGCCGGCGGTGTAACACTCGAGTACGGCGGGATGGATGTAGCACTTGCGGCAGACGGCGGGAGTGTTGCCAAGTTTTTCAGCCACATTCTTGATCGCCTCTACGATGTTCTTTTTGGCCTGTGTCTCGGATTCGAAGGCTTCGAATTCGCGCAGGGCGAGGCTGGCGAGGACAGTCCCTGCCCAGGTACGGAAATCCTTGGCGGTGAACTGCTGCTCGGTGATGGAGCGGAGATAGTCGTTCACATCAGAGGAGTCGACGGCGCGGAGAGATTCATCCTCGTCGACGTATTGAAAAAGCTCGTAGCCAGGTAGATCGAGGCATCGCTTCACGATTCTTGCCAGGCGGCGATCGTTCAAGTCGATGGTGTGGCGTTTACCGCTTTTGCCCTGGAATTTGAAGCGGACGTTGGCGCCATCGACGTCAACGTGCTTGTTGCGCATGGTGGTGAGCCCGTAGGAGTGGTTTTCTTTGGCATACTCTGCGTTGCCCACGCGGATGAAGGTCGTTTCAAGAAGCTGAACAATGGTGGCGAGGATTTTTTTGCGTGGGAGGCCGGTGAGGGCAAGGTCTTTTTCGACGCGCGCACGGATCGCGGGAAGCGCTTCGCCAAAGAGCTTCAAGCGTTCGTACTTGTTTTCGTCGCGCACCTCGCGCCAGCGCGGATGGTATCGGCTCTGCTTGCGGCCTCGTGCGTCGCGACCGGTTGCCTGGAGGTGTCCATTGGGGCGCGGACAGATCCAGACGTTCGACCATGCCGGCGGAATGGCGAGCGACTTGATCCGGGCGATCTCATCTTTGTTGCGGATGGCCCTGCCGTCCGGATCGAAATACTGAAAGCTCTTGCCGCGGCGCTTGCGGGTGATGCCGGGCTTGGCATCGTTTACGTAGCGAAGGCCGGCTAATCGGGAAGACTCGACTGGATCAAGAATGGTTTCGGTTGTGGATGACATGGACCCTGGGATTCGGCGCCGCGCTGGCAAGTCCGATCAGACCTTCGAAAGGTTGGATGCCGGAATCGGAGGGCGTGGATTTTTGCGGGAGCGTCGAGCGGCCCTATTCGTCCGTGCCTTGATCGTCACCATAGGTCGGATATGGCTGTGGCTCGTTGCTGGTGGACATGCCGGCAAGTGTCTTGAGGTCGGCGAGGACTTCGTTCCAGCGGGCGGGGTCTTTCTTTGTCGCGATGGGGAGATTGAGATTGGAATAGTACGCCTCGACGTCGCGCTTCACGCCCGGTGGAATGGGGCGATCCGGCTTTGCGACCAGTTTGTGCAGCAGGCTGGCATAGGTGGAGTCGGTGAGCGAATAGCCGCCGGGTTCGACCACGCGGCCCGTATCGAGATCGCGATTGGGAAGCGGGTGGCGGCGGTCCTGCTGAATGAGGGACGGGGGCCCGTTGAGCACAAGGCTGGTCAGCGGAGAAGGCGGAGCGGTGGAACGTGCGCCGACAGGAGTGAATGCCGCGAGGATGAGACGGAGATCGGTGGTTGCAACGGCTACGCTGTGTGCGTAATCCTCCTCCGTTTTCTGCGAGGGGCCTTTGATGTTGACCAGCGCAAGCGGACCAATCTTGGGAAGGATGAAGATGAGGCCTGCCAGCAAATGAGTCTCGATACCTGCCTTGCGTCGGTAGGCCTGCCAGTTGTTTTCCTGGTCGAGGGCGGCTGCTTCCTTTTCCAACTCAATCACCGCAGGCGAAGTCGGATCGGGCGGCTCACTGCCGCGGTGAAGCAGAGTGAGTGCGTAAGCGATGCGCGGGATGAAGGTCCGCGTTGCAAAACGGTAGTCTCTTACGTTGATGAGACGGAAGCGCCGCAGGCCGAAGTTCTCGGTAATGCCGTAGGTCTGGTAGTAGGCGAGGGCAAGTTGACGTGTGGAAACTCGCAGTCCGATGTGTCGCAGGAAACTCAAAGGAGCAACGCGGTGATGCGCGATTTCGTTGATGTCGAAGGCGAATTCGGTTTGCACGTGCTGGTGCTTGCCTTCGGCATAGCTTACCGATGAGCCGTACTTCGCGCGCAGTTTGGGAAATTCCTCGGGGACCGCGAGGTTGGTGGCCTCCGAGTGTCCGATGGAGTCGCCGAGGTAGTGGGAGAGAGCCCCAATGGCAAAGGCCAATTCGTCAGCGTTGCGGGCATTGCGAAAGAGATTGACGACAAAGTCCCCTGAGCGGACGTAGTGCGTCAGGTTCGAAAATGACCGATCGCCGAATGGATAGTAGCCGATGTCCTGGATCACGCAGCCGCCGTAGGCGTAGGCACGGGCGCGGTCAAGCTCAGCAGGAGTGAGGTTGGGGTAGCGACTCAAAAGGAGGGGAACGATCGAGTCTTTCCATGTAAGGTCGATGAGCTGTTCGTGCGTAAGCAGGGAATAAGGTGATGCGGGACGCGGCCACATCGTGAGAGCGAGAAGCGCCAACTGCGCAAAGATTCGAAAGCACCCGCGTCTCATAGATCTCCGGGGGATGACTCGTCCTCGCAAAGGCAGGACTGCAAGGAACGCCGCGAGACAGCACGGCTGTGTGTCATTGTACCGAGTCCATTGGATATCCCTGGAAATTGCCGCTGCAGCCCGAAGCAACTGGGTTACTCAATAAACTCGCGCACGAAAGGGTCCTGGCTTGAGACCAGCTCATGAAGAGAACCATCAAAGATGAGACGCCCTTCAGACAGCATCATGAATGTCGTCTTCAGATCGGTTTGATCTTTTGGCAGCGGCACCATGCGGTCTTCCGCCGGTTCGAAACGGTGGCTGCACATCGTGAAGGCATCCTGCAGCCGATGCGTAACGAGCACGGACGGAGTGTGATAGACATCGCGCTGTTTCACAATGAGCTCGATGATCGTTGTCGACGTGACGGGATCGAGGCCGCCGGTTGGCGAGTCATAGAGCAGGAGTTGAGGATTGTGGATCAGAGCGCGGGCAATCGCAACGCGACGCCGCATTCCTCCGGAAAGGCTGCCGGGATAGAGGCTGAAGGTCTGTTCGAGCCCTACAAAGCGAAGCGCCTCACGGACGCGGACATCGATCTCCTCGTCGGGGGCTTCTTCCTGGATGAGCTGGTAAGCGACATTGTCCCTCACAGGAAGCGAGTCGAAGAGAGCGCCTTCCTGAAATACCATTCCGGTTCGAGTGCGAAGGCGAAAGAGCTGCTGCTCGGGAATGCTCGAAATCTCTTCGCCGAAGAGATGAACGGAACCGGAGTCCGGACAGAGAAGCCCATTGGCAAGCTTGAGAAGAACGCTTTTGCCGACGCCGGCGGGGCCAAGCAGAATGCGCGTCTCGTCTGGTTGCACGGAAAAGCTCACGTCTACAAGCACTGGATGATCGAAGCCGATTGAGACGTGGCGAAAGTCAAGGACCGGTCCTTTGAATGCGGAACCGTTGTCGAGGGTTGGCGCGGTGGAGAGAGTAGAGTTTGTCATCAGCCGAAGATGGTGAGCATAATCTGAGTCACGAGGAAGTCAACGAAGATGATCAGCACGGAGGAGACGACGACTGCCTTAATTGTGGATCGACCCACGCCTTCCGTTCCTCCGGTTGTCCTGAGGCCGTAGAAGCACCCGATGCTGGCGATGATGAACCCGGAAAACAGCGGCTTGATCAGTCCCTGCATGATGTCGCCAACGCCCAGGTATTCATAGGCCATGGAGAAGTATTGGGTGCCGTTCTGGTGATTCATGAAGACGGTGACCGCCGCCCCACCGAGAATGCCGAAAAAGTTGGCAACGATGGTGAGAAAGAAAAGCATAGTCACGCATGCAAAGATGCGCGGGGTTACCAGTTTTCGCATGGGATCGACGCCGAGGGCACGCATGGCGTCAATCTGCTCGGTAACAACCATGGAGCCGAGTTCGCTGGCCATTGAGGAAGCGTTACGGCCCGAAACCATGATGCCGGTGAGTACGGGACCGAGCTCCCGGATCATTGAAGTGCTGACAAACCTTCCCGTGACGGCAGCGGCCCCAAACTGAGACAATGTAGCTGCAGACTGCAGGGCCAGAACGCCTCCGGTAAAGAATCCGGAGAGAAGCACAATGGAAGCCGAACCGAACCCGATGATGTCGGACTGCACCAGGAAATCGGGCCAGTAGATTGGCGGCCGGAAGATATTCGTGGCACCGCGATAGGCAAAAAGCGAATAAGCCTGCACCGTTGCTACGATGTTCTTGGCGGTATTCTCGACCGATTGGAATGCCATCAGGTTTTTGCACCGTAAGTTGCAGGATAAAGGACTACTTGTCCCCTCTGCACAGCATAGCGCATCCCGATGCGGTGTCTGCAGGCATTTAAGGCCGCTCGCACAGCTTGAATATGGGAGCAGGCGGGCTGAAATTGTGGCATTGATCTTCCTTGAACTTGGTAAGTCCTTGAGCACATTGGCGGTTTTATGAGTCCTCAATGAGCTGACGGCTCATGGACGTTGTGCATCTAATGGCTAGTGCCCGCTGGAGAATCTAAGGGAGGCTTATGCACTCGTTTCGCTTGCGTCTGATCCTTGCACTCATTGCAGGCGTGACGTTGCTCTCCGTGGCATCGACCTATTTTGAAGTCCTGGAGCACAAGCATGTTCTTCGCCAGGAGCTTGAATGGCGTTCAAGCTGGATGGGGGCTAGCCTCAAACCTCAATTGGAGCAGGCCTTCGCGCAGGACAATTCCGGTGGCTTTCCGGCACTGACGGAAAATGCGAAGGCGCAAACCGGAGCTTTGGGAGTCGGAGTATACGATCCCCAGGGACGCATGATTTCCTCCACCGGCGCTCCAGCCGTTTTTGACGCACTGGCGCACGCGCCCTTTGAAGCTCTGGCCAAGAAGACCCCGGTCGCGTCACTATCGCGCACCAACGTGGAGCGATCGCTCAAAAAAGGCATTCAGGTCAACGCATTCGGTCACACCGGCAATGTCCAGTGGCTGGAAGAGGTGTTTCCGCTTCACAACGGAGACCACCTTGCTGGGGCATTGGTCATCCTTGTCGACGCGGGATATATCCGGGACCAGAGTTACGATCTTTGGCGAAGGAGCTTCTGGTGGATCGTTGCGACCGTGGTGCTGATTGTCACCGTAACGTTCCTGATGGTGCGCTGGTTCCTGATGCGTCCGCTGATGCGCGTGGCCGAACGGCTGCGACGGCTGCGGATGGGGCACTTCGAAAGAGGACCGTCGCCCGGCTCGACGGAGATGAGCATCTTCAGCCCGCTGGCTCGCGAAGTGGAGACGATGGCCCAGAGCTTGATTGCGGCACGCGCGGCTGCGGCAGCCGAAGCGCGCCTGCGTGATGCCGGCGAGCACTTCTGGACACCCGAGAGGCTCGCAGTGCACATGAGAAGCAAAGCGAGCAGCCGGATCTTCGTCGTTTCAAACCGTGAGCCGTACATGCACGTCCGCGAAGGCCGCCAGACGGTCTGCGTGGTGCCGCCCAGCGGATTGGTGACTGCCATCGAACCCGTTTTGCGCGCTTGCGATGGAGTATGGGTGGCAAGCGGAAGCGGCAACGCGGATCGCGAGAATGTCGATGAATCCGATCGGCTGCGTGTGCCGCCGGACGATCCGAAATATACCCTGCGGCGTGTTTGGCTCTCGGCCGAAGAGGAATCGCGCTATTACGACGGGTTTGCGAATGAGGGTCTGTGGCCGCTTTGCCATATCGCGCATACGCGACCGATCTTTCGCGCTTCAGACTGGGAGACTTATCAGCGCGTCAATGAGCGGTTTGCCGCTGCGCTTCTCGATGAAATGAAAGGCAGCGCAGAGCCGCTCGTCTTTGTGCAGGACTATCACTTCGCGTTGTTGCCCAGGCTTATCAAGACGGCGCGTCCTGACGCCCGTGTGGCAATCTTCTGGCATATTCCCTGGCCCAATCCGGAAGCATTCGGCATCTGTCCCTGGCAGGCTCAATTGCTGGATGGATTGCTCGGAGCTGACCTGATCGGCTTTCATATTCCGCTGCATTGCCATAATTTTCTTTCGACCGTGGACCGCGTGCTTGAGGCTCGTACAGACCGCGAGCACATGACGGCGCGGCGCGCGGGGCACACGACAGCGGTCAGGCCCTATCCGGTCAGCGTGGCCTTCAGCGGAGGAATTCCAAGTTCTCTGCGCGTGATTGTTTCAGAGAGGGAAGACGATCGCAAGGAAGAGCGGCGCGCGATGCTCTCTGAATTCAACGTGCGTGCGGAGACCATTGCGGTTGGCGTGGACCGCCTGGATTATACGAAGGGAATTGTCGAGCGGTTGCTGGCGATTGAGGAACTGCTGCAGGAGCATCCGTGGCATCGCGAACGGCTGACGATGGTGCAGATTGCGGCTCCCAGCAGAACGCGTATCCAGAGCTACGCTGACTTGCGCAAGAGAGTCGACGAAGAGGTGAGGCGCATCAACCATCGCTTCCAGACGTCGCGATGGAAACCGGTAGTGCTGATCGATCGCCAGTGCAATCACGAGGAAGTCAACCGCTGGTATCGCATTGCCGATGTTTGCCTGGTGACTTCGCTGCACGACGGGATGAACCTGGTGGCGAAGGAGTTTGTGGCCGCGCGCGACGACGAAGATGGTGTGCTGGTGCTCAGTAAATTCACGGGAGCCGCGGTCGAGTTGCGCGATGCTCTCATTGTGAATCCTTACGATGTTGCCGAGGTGAGCGAAGCGATTCATCGCGGCCTCGAGATGCCTCGTGATGAACGCAGGCAGCGCATGCAGGAGATGCGCAAGCAGGTGATGGAGCACAATATTTATCGATGGGCCGCAATGGTGCTGGGGGATCTGCGAGATGTTCGGCTGGAAAGTCCGGACTCCGCGGAAACCTATGCCGGGCCTGGAAACGAGTCGGTGGTGTCCATCGACCCCTACCGTAAGATGGCTTAGAATGCGACAGGATTTGAAGCAGATAGAACTAGAGAAGCTGGAAACTTTCTTTTATTCGGTGCAATGCGCCCAGGCTCCCCTGTTGTTGTTGGACTACGATGGGACGCTTGCCGATTTCCGCATCAATCGATTTGAAGCGCGGCCATGGGCCGGCGTGCGTGAACTGCTCACAATCATTCAGAAAGACAAACGCACGCGGCTAACGGTGATTACAGGGCGCCCAGCTGGCGAGATCAACACCATGCTGCAGCTGCCAGAACCAGTTGAAGTCTGGGGTCTGCATGGTGCGGAGCGGCTGTTCGTCGACGGCCGCCGCGAGTTGCAGGAAGCTCCTGAGGAGGCGTGCGCGAAGCTTGAGGAGTTGCGGCAGCTACTGCGTCGCGATCCGTTTGGCGGGCTCTTTGAAGACAAGCCGAATGCGGTGGTCATGCACTGGCGCGGGCATTCTCAGCGACAAGCGAAATCGATCGAGCAGAAGACGCGTGCGCTCTTTGAGCCGGCGGCGCAGGTAAGCGGATTGTCGTTGCTCGATTTTGAGGCTGGCATCGAGTTGCGCGCAGGGCGTGACAAAGGCGGAGCGGTGCAAGCGATCGTGGAGCAGGCGGAACTGGACGCGCCGGTGACTTATCTGGGAGACGATCTTACGGACGAGTCCGCATTCTGCGCGATCAATCGAACACCGAATCCCCATCTAAGCGTGCTGATGCGGAGAGAGTGGCGGGAGACCGCTGCGGAGGTGTGGCTGCAGCCGCCTGACCAACTCCGATGGTTTTTGCGCCAGTGGGAGATGGCGTTGAGTGGGTTTGGAGCGCCAGCACGGCGCGTCACCGAGCCGACGGAGATCCGCCTGCGGGCTTAAGGTCTTCCGTAAGGCTCCATTATTCGCGACCGCGTTTGCGGATCTCGATGTTCAGGCGCTTGATCTTCTGGTTCAGCGTGGAGAGCGGAATGTGGAACTGCTCCGCGGCATCGGTCTGGTTCCAGTTGCAGCGCTCGAGTTTCTCAACGATGATACGACGCTCGATGTCTTCGAGGATGTCAAACAGCGAAGCGTTGGGGTTGTGCTCGAGAAGCGCGTCCTGAAAGCTGCGACCCGTGATGTGGCCCGGCAGGAGTTCAGAGCCGATGACGGGGCCCGATGAAAGCACGACGCCGCGCTCGATGGAGTTCTCAAGTTCGCGCACGTTGCCTGGCCACTCGTAATCGATCAGCGCTCGCAATGCGTCGGCGGAGAGCCTTCGCGGCGAGAGTCCGTTTTCGTTGGCGTAGAACTCCAGGAAGTGATTGACGAGCAGCGGAATGTCTTCGCGGCGCGAGCGCAGCGGTGGTAGATCGACCATGATTACGTTGAGGCGGTAGAAGAGGTCTTCACGGAATTTGCCTTCGCGCACGGCCTGGCGTAGATCGATGTTGGTGGCGGCGATGATGCGCACGTCAACCTGGATTTCCTGGATGCCGCCAAGATGCATGAAGCGGCGATCCTGCAGCACGCGCAGGATTTTCGCCTGCGTATCCGAGCCCATCGTGGCAATTTCGTCGAGAAAAAGCGTGCCGCCGTTGGCGACTTCGAACAGGCCTTTCTTCGAGGCGATCGCAGAGGTGAATGCGCCTTTTACGTGGCCGAAGAGCGTGGACTCAAGCAACTCGGTCGGCATGGCACCGGTGTTGATGGGCACAAATGGCTTGTCGCGGCGAGGCGAGTTCGCATGAATCGCCTTGGCGATCAGTTCTTTGCCGGTGCCGCTTTCGCCCTGGATCAAAACCGTGGAGCGGCTGGGCGCAACCTGCGAGACGAGGTCGAAAACCCGCAGCATGATCTCGCTTTTGCCTACAATGTTGGCGAAGTTGTAGCGCTGCTTGAGTGTCCGCTTGAGCTGGAGGTTTTCTTCTTCCGCCTTGTAGCGCGCGACGGCGGAACGAATGTCAGCCAGGAGCTTCTCGTTGTCCCACGGCTTTTGAACAAAGTTCTCAGCCCCGGCGCGGATGGCGTCGACGACATTTTCGACCGTGCCGTACGCGGTAATCATGATGACCGGCGTCTCGGGTTGGCGCTCCTTGATCTGCGGAAGCAAATCGAGTCCGCTCTGGCCGGGTAACGCCAGGTCGAGCAGGACAAGATCAAAGCTCTCCATTTCGAGCATGCGCAGGCCCTGTTCGCCGTCAGGGGCAGTCTTGATCGAATAGCCTTCGAGCGAAAGCAACACTTCGAGCGACTCGCGGATGCCGCCCTCGTCATCGATGACGAGAATGCTTCCAGCAGCGGAACCGGGCGAGAAGACTGAACCGGATGAAGAGAGATTTAGAGACTGATCGACCTCAGACATGTACCGACTTCCTTAGTAGCGGGAATTCAAGGTGGAAGGTTGTGCCGGCGCCGATGGCGCTCTCGACATGAATCTTGCCTGCGTGCTCCTGAATAATCCCGTAGGAAACGGAAAGTCCAAGACCTGTACCACGTCTCTCGCCTGGTCTGGGCGTGGTTTTTGTAGTGAAGAACGGATCATAGATGCGCTTCAGATGCTCCGGCGCGATGCCCGAACCGGAATCGGATATAACGGCTTCGACGTGTCCATTGACCAGCGTGGCGATACGTAACGTTCCGCCGCCGGGCATTGATTCTTTGGCGTTCAGAAGAAGATTGAGGAACACCTGCTGCAATTTGCCGGGGTTGCCGTGAATCGCCGGCAGGTTTTCGATCAGTTCCGTGTCGACGACGACCTGCGCGGTTTTGAACTGGTGCTCCAGCAGCGAAAGCGTATCGCGAATGACCTGGTTGAGATTGGTTTCGCGGAACTCCGTGGTGGAAGTGCGCGAAAAATTCAGAAGGCCATTGGCAATCTCAGAGGCTCGGAAGCTCTGCTGCGTGATTTTTTCGAGAACAGGGCCGAGGCGGGCATCGCCGCGCATCTGCTTTGAGAGCATCTGCGAGTACGAGGAGATGACGGCGAGGGGTGTGTTGATCTCATGCGCAACGCCCGCGGCCAGCAAGCCGATGGAACTCAGCTTGTCGGCCTGCGCCAGCTGCGTTTCGAGCGACACGCGCTCGGTGATGTCGTCCACCAGGACAATGCGGCCCACGATCACGAAGTCGCGCGAAAGCAAGGGAGCAATGGCGATGTTGACCGTCCGCGGTTCGCCGGCCTTGGTGGTGAGGTGAAACTTGTACAGATGGTGCACACCGGGCTCGTTGCGGAAGCCCTCAATTGCGGAAACGAATTCGTCAGGGAAGACGTCGCCGAGCTTCTGGCCTAGAGCTTCAGCGCGGCTCACGGCATACATGGCTTCCATCTGCGCATTCCAGCTCTCGATGCGGTCTTCAAGGTCGAGAGCGAGAATGCCGACATTAATCGATTCGACGATGTTTTCGTTGAACTCCTTCAGTCGCTCGAACTCGCTGATCTTCACTTCAAGCTGTGCATAGAGGCTTGCATTTTGCAGTGCAATGCCAATGTAGCTTGCGAGAGACTCGAGTAATTCCACGTCTTCGCTCGACAGAAAGTCGCCGCCGATGGTGCGGCCCAGCCCGATCACGGCGATGGTGCGCGTGGTCGAGCCGTCCTGCACGCGGCACGGCAGGTAATAGTTCAGGTCGAGCAAAGAGGCCGAGCGCTGTTGTTCGGGCGGCAGATGAAGCGCCTGCTGGGCATTCTCGAGAAAGATGTGCGAATGATCGAGCGCCGCGCGGTCAAAGTCGAGGAAGCCGAGGGCCAGTTTGTGCTCGGTGGCGGTGGAGAGCAGCCCATGCGATGCGGCAAGTCGCATGCCTCCGGAAGGCTGTGCGAGAAAGACTGCGACGCGCGAAACAAGAAGGGTACGCGGGAGCCGCTCGACGATGGAGTTGAGCAGCGCCTCGATATCGGTTTCGGAACTGAGGCTGCGTCCGAACTCGACCAGCGCCTTGCGGTAGTCGTATTTCTGCCGGTCAAATGCCTTGTCGACCCAACCTTGAATGCGGCGCTTCAAAGGGTCGAAGATCGCAGCCGTGCCGATGATGGCAACGATGAGACCCCACTCCTTTACGGCATCGGGGAGCCGTTGATGAACCATCACGGTGCTCAGAGCGATGGCACCAAAGTATCCGCCCACCAGGGTCGCGGTTGCGAGCGTATAGGCCACGCCGCGCTTGAAGATCAAGTCCGTATCCATCAGTCGGTAGCGGATGATCGCCCAGCAGAAAGTTAATGGAAGAAAGACCAGAGACAAGCCGGCCAGCTTGGTGAGCGGGCTTGGCATGCGAATGTCGAGCAGGAAGGGAATGGCGTTGAGAACGGTAAACGGACCGACCGCCAGCCATGCGCCGCGATACAGCCATTTCAGCTGCTGCCGCAGCAGGGGCGAATTTGACCGGCTGTAGCTGACCGAGAAGAGGATCGCGGCGAGCACGTAAAAGGACGCGTCATAGGCGATTCCAGCCTGTTCGAGGCGGTGTTTCAGCAGACCCGTCGCCTGCCAGCGCGTGAATGCCATCAGCCAGAGGCTGAAAAGGCCGATTCCGGGCAAATAGAGCAGTGGCGACATCCAGTGCCGCAGAGCCCCTTTGAAGCGCTCCTCGGGAAAGCTGACCGCAAAGTGCAAAAATAGCGCAGGTTGAACGGCTCCCGCGATCACACCAACCCAGAAGACGGTCCAATCGAGCGTATCCAGTTGCCCTGTATAGGCGAGGCCGTAAAGCGCAAACGACGCCAGACAGAACAGATAAAAGTGAAGAGCGCGTGGCGCGGTCCAGCGTCGAAAGAGGACGTAAATGCCAATAGCAAGATAGATCAGGCCAATCAGGCGGAGGCCGAGATAGGAACTTCGATCCGTCGTTCCCGGGTAGACGACGACCGGCGTATCGAGTGGCTCTCCACCGCGAGTGACGGAGTAATTGGCTGTACCGTAGGCGCCCGTGCGGTAAAGTTCGCGCTCAAAATCAGAGACTCGGGCGACTGCAACATTATTGACTGCGGTGAGCAGATCACCCTTGTGAATGCCGGCACGCTGGCCGGCACCGTCGGGAATGACCTTGCTTGCCTGCAGGCCACCATGCGCCTCGACCCACCAAACGCCGTCGTCGGGCTGCTCGAAGCGGCTCTCCTGCCGGAAATTCAACACGGCAAGCACCACCAGGCCGACCGTCGCCAGGGCCAGCAGTGTTGCCTGCAACCTGTTGAATAAGTTCGCTTCCATACCGTGGGATTCGCGCTTCACTTGAGTGAAAGCACGCAAGCTGCCATGCGGATCACGCTCCACGCCCATTGGTACCATCCCGGCAAATCAAACAGAAAATGCAAGATAGAGACGTTTCCACGATCATGACGTCAACCGGTCCGATGTGGATTTTTGTGAAAAATGCAGAAAACAATAGGTGCGATACGTAGAGAGGAATCGACCTACCGAAATCAGTATCGCGTTTTGCTGTCAGGGACTTCGCGGAAACGGCTGGTTTTACCGTCCCTTACGGTGCGATCCGATGCGTATCGGAACGCGGGGTGTTATCGCTGTCCGTAAGTCGCCTTCGGGCCATGTTTTCGCCGGTAATGGTGGTCGCTGACGTGGGAGGGGATGGGTTCGATGGCGGCGTTGAGCAGCGTGGCGCGAAAGGCGAGCCGGGCGATGTACTCGAGGACGTCGGCATGCTCGACGGCGTCTGCCGGTGACTTTCCCCAAGCGAAAGGGGCGTGGCCGGCAACAAGGACCCCGGGAACGGCAACGGGGTCGAGCACATCTTGCCGGAAGCGGCGGACGATGACTACTCCTGTATTGCGGACATAGCCGGAGGCGACTTCTTCAGCGGTGAGGGGTTCGGTGAGGGGGACGGGGCCGTGAAAGTAATCCGCGTGGGTGGTTCCCAGGCAGGGAATCGGACGGCAGGCCTGGGCCCAGGAGGTGGCGAATTCGGAGTGGGTGTGGACGATGCCGCCAATCTGCAGAAATTCGCGGTAGAGGAGGGTATGCGTGTCGAGATCGCTGGAGGGGCGCAGGTGGCCTTCGACGATTGTGCCGTCGAGATCGGTGATGACCAGGTCGGCGGGAGTGAGGGCAGCGTAATCCACGCCGCTGGGCTTGATGACGACCAGCGGTTTTGCCCCGGATCCGTCGATACCGGGACGACTTATGCCGCTGGCGTTCCCGAAAGTGTGCGGGGCGAGACCGCGACGGGCGATTTCCTGGTTGGCTTCGAAAACCTGTTGGCGTAATGACTCGAGGAGCATCGTGCATCCTGCTGCGGAGGGACGAGGATGAAGCAATCCCTCCCGTTTGGAATCAACGACAGTTTAGAGCACTTGCCTTGGGCTTAGCCGCAGAGTTTTCTCAGCATTGACTTATGGGTCGTTTTTGCCTGCTTCGCGGGTTTGGAGGGTTCGGCGAGTGTCTCGATTGTGCTCATGGTATTTGTCTTTTTCTATTAGCGAATTGGTAACCTCGCCCACAGACGTGTCGTTAGCACATAATATGTCCGGTGTTTTTAGCAAGTGATATGTCCGCTTTTCGGGCGGCGAGGATGGAGCCATGCGCGAGAGCATGGAGATCTATCCGAGGACCGCAGCGGAGCGGGCGATGAAGTTACAGGAAGTGCTGTTGCGAGCCACAACGGGGAAGATCAAGTGGTGGGAGGCGGCGGAACTGATCGGCATCAGCGAGCGGCAGATGCGTCGCTGGCGGAAGCGGCTTGAGGACGAAGGCCCGAAGGGTTTGCTGGACCGGCGACGGCGGAAGCCAAGCAGCAGACGGGTGCCGAAGGAGCAGGCCGAAGAGGTTCTGAGCCTGTATCGGGACAAGTACTTCGATCTGAACGTGCGGCACTTTCATGAAAAGCTCGGCGAAGAACACCAGATCGGGTTGAGCTATACGTGGGTCAAGCAGGCGTTGCAGTCAGCCGGCCTGGTGAAGCGCAAGGCCAGGCGCGGAGTACATCGCAAGCGGCGTGAGCGGCGTCCACTACCGGGGATGATGCTGCATATCGACGGCAGCGATCATCAGTGGTTTCAGGATGAACGTCGGCACGACCTGATCGTGATTCTGGACGATGCCACCAGCGAGATCTACTATGCGCAGCTGGCCGAGGAAGAAACGACCGCCACGGTGATGGCCGGGCTGCGTGCAGTGATCGAACGGAAGGGTTTGTTCTGTTCGCTCTATTCCGACCGTGGAGCCCATTTCTGGTATACGCCGAAGAGCGGGGGCAAGGTCGATTATGAGCGTCCCACACAGGTGGGCCGCGCCATGAAGGAGCTGGGAGTGAATATGATTCCGTCCTACTCTCCGCAGGCGCGGGGACGCTCGGAGCGCAACTTCTCCACCTGGCAGGGACGGCTGCCGCAGGAGCTGCGATTGCGCGGGATCCGAACCCTGGAAGCGGCCAACAAGTTTCTAAATGAGCACTACATCGCCGAGTTCAACCGGCGCTTTACAGTCCCGGCTGCGCAACGCGGAACGGCATTTGTCTCCTGCCGGCACAGGAACCTGGAGATAATCTTCACCCAACGCTACGAGCGCACCGTGGATCGGGATAACACGGTGAGCTTTTACAACGTGATTATGCAGCTCGAGCGTGCCGAGTGGCGTCCCACCCTGGCAGGATGCAAGGTGATCATCCATCAGCACCTGGATCAAACACTGACCCTGATGATCGCAGGACATCGCGTCGGTCACTACAGCGCGGAAGGAAAACTCCTGACGCCGCTGACCAAAAAGCAAATCAAGGCCGTGGAAAAGACGTTGAGAGGAAAAGTTCCTTTCCCTCTCAACTTGCAAATCCCGCACAATACGCGGGATTCGCACTTTCCCACCGCCTCGACGGCTACTAACTTATGAAACCGGACATTTCATTTGCTACAAAAAGCGGACATTTCTACTTGCTAACGACACTGACGAGTGGGCGGTCACACGACCACAATGACATTTTCTCTAACGGCCTCGCGAGCACATCTAGAGGGAAAAGGTTTGGCCCCGATCCGGGCCGAGCGTATGCTTCACGCATGCTTCCCCGCAAGTTCGGAGCCCTGTTTCTTTCCACATCTCTCTTGTCAACGCCGGCAGGGTCCCTTTGCCACGCTCAGATACCTTTACGGTCCCAACAGACTGAGGCTTTGCGCTATCACGTTGGCGGCGGTACCCCAGGCAAAAAAGACTGGACGGATCCCAGTTTCAACGACAGCACGTGGCCGGCGGCGGATAAGGGCCGGTGGCCGATGCCGCCGTTCTACTCGGACGGGATTGTGTTGGTGCGAGTGCGCGTGCCGGTGCGGGCCGACGCAGCCAATCGTCTTAGTCTTCGGCTGAATCCGAGTAGTGATGGAAGCGTGGACGACATATATGTGAATGGCCAAGCCGTAGACATTCAAAAGACGCACTCGGACAACACAACGTTTAGTGATTCTGTCTACGACCTGCATTCAGGCCAGGCAATGCCAGGATCAACTGCCACGATCACATTTCGAGTGACCTATCCTCCGGTGGCTCGCAAGGAGAGCAGCTCCGGATACGTGAAGTTGACCGTCGATGAGACCTCCATTCTGCACTTGGAGAATCGCGCAGATCATGTCTCCGCGCTTCTCGCGAGTGTGCCAATCCTTATGCTGAATAGCTTCATAGTTGCATTGGGTTTGGGATTGTTCGCGTTCTGGCGACGGGTTGGTGGACGCGACATCCTTCTGTGCAGTGCGATGCTGATTTCATACCCCCTCTTTCAACTCTTCACTGAGCTGTCGGTGCTCGGAGTCATTCGTGCACCCGATCCGTTCGCGGCTGTGATTTACTTTGCCTTGCAAGGAACGGCCATGGCCGTCACTGTTGAATTTATCTGGACCGTGTACGCGCTGCACTCTACCTACCTGAGAGGCGTCGCCCACGCAGCATGGATCATCTTCAATTGCGCCGCGCTGTTCACCGAACTGTCAACTCAACCCTCCTTCCTCATTTCCTCCTCAATCGTGACGACAATCGTAGCCGCACAAGTTTTTAACGTTCTCACCCTTTTCTTGAGCATGTGGGCTCTGCTTGTTCGAAAGGACAATCGGCTGATTGCAGCTGCGCTCTCGTTGATTTCGATCGCGTCAATGGCTGGCCTGGTTGGGAAGAACACTGTTGTGATCGGACCTTTTAAGGTACCGTATTTCGATCTCACATTCTTCTTGTGTGAACTTGCTCTGTTCACAATGCTTGGGAGACGTGCTTGGAAGGCATGGCGGGCACGGGATGAGTTACGCGTCGAGTTCGAGGCCGCGCGAGAGGTTCAGCAACAGTTGGTTGTGCCGGCTCGGGATGTGCCGGGCTTCAAGGTAGAAAGTGTATACGCGCCCGCCAAACAAGTTGGCGGTGATTTCTTCCGTGTGGTTCCCGAACCCAATGGCAATCTTCTCATCGTAGTCGGCGACGTGAGCGGTAAAGGGCTCCGTGCCGCGATGATCGTTTCCAGCTTGATCGGCGTTCTACGTACCCTTCCAATGTCATCGCCTTCCACCGTTCTCGCTACCCTCAATCGCTCACTCGCTGGCCAGCTTCACGGTGGCTTCGTAACCTGCTGTGTGGCGCTCATTTCCCGTGACGGCAAAGTAACGTTTTCGAATGCCGGGCATCTTTCGCCTTACCACAATGGGGAAGAATTACCCGTCGTTCCCGGCCTTCCGCTCGGAATAGATTCAACGTGCGAGTACGAAGAACGCTACTTTATATTGCAGCCGAGAGATTCTCTGACTTTCGTTTCTGACGGAGTGATTGAGGCCCGGAGCGTTTCTGGGGAACTCTTTGGCTTCGATCGCATGCTCAAGTTCGCCAAATCCAGCGCAAAAACAATCGCACAGAAGGCAATCGACTTCGGTCAAGACGACGACATCACGGTTGTCACGCTCACGCGGGTCGATGACCTAGATCAAGCAGTCACTCAACTTTCTCAAACTAGCCTTAATTCCTCGCTCGCTTGACGGCTGATTAACTCCGGATGGATTGTAGACAATCCGTCAATTACTCTTCGGTAAACCTCAAAGAGCCGCTGTTTTTGACGCCGCAAATCTGCCACTTTGGGATCTAACTGCCCCGCAGACACCAAGGGCCGACCCGCCGGGTCGGCCCTCTTCGTTCCTTCCTGAAATCGAAACTAAGCTCCCGGATGCCCAGGCGACAGCACCTCGACTGAAACCCGCGCCAGCCCCGCCTGCGTCATCTGCAGTTTCTCGGCCGCCGCGTAAGACAGATCGATGATCCGCCCGTTGTTGCTCCCCAGGTCCCCGCGATCGGTGATCCGCACCACCACCGACTTCCTGTTCCGCAGGTTCACGACCCGCACCATGCTTCCGAATGGCAGTGTGGGATGACACGCCGTCATGTCATACATGTTGTATGTCTCACCGCTCGCCGTCTTGCGCCCGTTAAACACCGATCCATACCAGGACGCGATGCCGCGAAACACCTTGCCATGTTTCTTAGGCGCTGGTTGCGACGCTAAGTTCATCTCCGGAGTCGCAGTCGCGACTACCGGCGGCTGTGTTGCCAGTGGCCTTTGCAGCCGAGCATCCGCTTGCACTGTCCGGGTGGAAATCGTTCCCAACAACCCGGCCGTTGCCAAGCAGGAAACCCCCACAAGCAGCCAGAACGGCAGAGGCTTTTTGGGGTTCATGTTGGTTGCTTTTGGTCGAAGAAGCATCCTCTGATTTTACCAGCCCGAGGGCCGATAACCTCCAATAAAGTCATTTAGATGCAGGCAAAAATACAGCAAAATTGACCCACCTTGCGGTACGCTCGGTAAGCCCTTTAATCAGCGCAGTTTGGGATTGCAGTTTTCCTGGTGCACGATCGTTTTTTTGCTGGTGTCCGACCACTCCATGAGGGATGTGAACCGCGCCCTGAACTACCCACCGGGAACGCGCGGAAATCCCCGAGGCCGCAAAGATTATCACGGCAAACTCGGCTTGGGAAAGTAACTTTAGCCCTATATTCACTGCCCTGCCGGATGAATGGACTGAGAAAGGGCGAATCCCATTGACAGCCATAGGTTTAGTTCGTAGTCGGTGTTCTGCCTGTCCTTGTGTTTGCATTGATCATGGATGACTTGCTGACTGGCTACTCCACCGAACGGCGCTAAACTCGCTAACTTGCTATGCCGCCGGGGCTGACTCGCTGCTTTTGAGCCCAACCACGTTACATCTGAGAATCAGCAAGGCTTCAGCCCATCGGGTAAGCCTCCCGGACTTTGTCGTGATGTCAACCCCCTTTCCTCCGCACCACCTCTCAAGTTGCTGATTCAGAACAACAAATTCCCACTGTCGCTTTGCAGGTAATTATCCCCTGTCGGCGCATAATCAATACGAGAATGCGAAAGCTGAAAACTAAACCATCACCACCCGGCCGCCTCGTGCGGCCCTTTCTTTTGGATTGGAGAAACCAATGCACCTGAGTCCTGCAGGCCTGAACCTGCTCACAAAATCCGAGGGCTTTCGCGATCGCGTCTACGCCGACGTCGCCGGATTCCGCACCATCGGCTTCGGCCACCGGTTGGCTCCCAGCGAGGCGTATGCCAACGGCATCAACCAATCTCAGGGCGAAGCCATCCTCAGCCACGATCTTGCCATCGCCGAAGCCGCCGTCGAGCGCCTCGTGAAAGTCATCCTGACCCAGGGCCAATTCGACGCCCTCGTCGACTTCGTCTTCAACCTCGGCGCAGGACGCCTCGCCTCGTCGACGCTGCTCAGCTATCTCAACGCTGGCAAATACGATGCCGCAGCCTGGGAACTGCTCGCCTGGGACCACGCCGGCTCTCACGAACTCGCCAGCCTGAAAACTCGTCGCGAAGCCGAATTTCAACTCTGGAGTCCGCATGCATCCGCCGCCTGACACTCAAATCGGCATCTAACTCCTTTCTTGAGAGTAATTTGCGGCTAAGCATGATCAAGATAATACTTTACGGTCGCCGGTCGTCTGCAACCTATTGAAAGGGGCGACTCTGCTTGCCGTGTATGGGGGGGAGGGGGAGGGCACCTCTTAGTTGGATCTGAATCCTTCCCCGACGGTGTCATTCTGACTGAACGGGGCCCCGAACGCATTTCAGTTTGGGTGGTGAACGAAGAATCTGCTTCTTGCTTTCCTGGCGTCTGCAGAGGATTTCAGACGGACCACTAGCGGCTCAACTCCATGATCTCCACTCTCTCGTTCGCCTTTATATAGCCCTTGCGCCGAAACCAATCCTCCATCGCCGTTCGCAGCCGATCCAGCGGCACCCGATGCCCCGCCTCCAGCAGCCCATCGCCACACGGCAGGGTGTCATCAAAGATCGCGTCGTTGGTGAAGTTCCGCATCGCAAAATTGTCGATCCAGTGCAGCGGGCATGCTAGCCGTACTCCCTCCGCGTCCACTCGCTGAATCGATAACTTGCGCACGAACATGCCAACAGCCTACAGCAATGGCTCAGGGCTTTTTGTCCGGAGCTACCTTTGCATCCTTCGGTACCTGCGTCTCCACCTTGAAGCGCTGGTAGTCGTAGTCGCGCTCCCGAAAGTGCTGCCGCAGATTCTTGAACAGCAGCAACCGCGCCTGCACGGTACCCTCTGCGCCCGTCGGCAGCCAGATCTCCGCATTCACCTTCGCCTGGTCGAAACGAAAACTCGAGCCTTTTTGCACCGTCGCCAGGATTCCGCCGATCATGCGGAAATTGTCGTTGAACCGAACCTCGATGTGCGCAACCTGCCGATCCGCTTCGTTGATCCAGATCGTTCCCTCCAGCTTCTTTGACGCGTCCTCGGCCATGCCGTGTGTCTTCGCATCCTTGCGGCCCACGAAGTCGAACACGATCGTCGGATCGCCGCGGTAGAGTTCGCGCCGCTCGTTGCGCACGTCCATAATGTCGAGCAGCCGGCTGATGCTGATCGTCGGTCCCTCCAGCGGCTGGCCCCGCGGCGTCTTCTCCGCCTTCTCCACCAGCTTGGTAACGTGCTCCGTTTCCTTCTGCTGATCGTGCGCAGTCAGTGCCTGATCGTTTGATTTGACCTTGCGTTCAATCACGTGCCCGTTGACAAAAAAATCAACATATTCCGAAGACTCGGTCTTCTTCACCTGCTGGTTCGCATCGATGTCCTGCACCACCTGGTACGACGTGTACGTGTAGTTCTCGCGGATCTTATCGAGCTGCTTCTGGTGCTCTTGCACCTGCTGCATCAGCTGCCGAATGTCAGGCAAAGGCGCCTGTGCCGCCTGCTGGCCGCCGCCAACCACAGGTGAAACCGAGAGAAGCGCGCAGCCCATCCAGAACAAATGATTACGAATGTACATGAAAGATATTGACCGTCGGTGCTGTGTTTGGGATTGGTAAATGAGAGAGAGTAACTACCGAGGATTACATTACTAGAATCGTCGCACATATTACGCGCGATCGCTCGTTGGTCGCGCTATGATTGCATACCAACGCGGCATGTAATTCCCTCGCAAGATTGCCTACACCGAGTCCGGAGACGAACGCCAGATGTTTCGAGCATTGATTCACTGGGTACTGAGTGCCATCGCAATAATGGTGGTGGCCAATATCGTTCCCGGTTTTTATGTGAATGACCTGCGGTCAGCCGTCATTGCTGCACTCGTAATCGGCGTTCTTAACGCAACCCTGGGCTTCCTGATCAAGCTGATCACCTTCCCCTTCGCCATTCTGTCCCTGGGACTCTTCCTGCTGTTCGTCAACGCAGGGATGATCCTGCTTGCGGCAAAGATCGTGCCCGGCTTCATTGTGTATGGATGGGTTCCGGCCCTATGGGGAGCCGCCGTGCTGGCGGTGATTGGAATGCTAGTCCGCGCGCTGATGAGGGATCAATAGAACCGCGAACCGCACACCCTTAACGAACAACCGGTGCAGGCGACGGAGCCAGTGGTCTGTTCTTCCTATCTTGCCGGCTGGCTCCGTGCGCGCGCTTCTGCGTAGAAACACCGCCTGCACCCGTTTCCTGCCGCACGGTCTTCGGAATCGCAACCGATGGGCCTTCCACAGTCTTCGGAGTCCGCTTGGCTCCCGCCGCGGAAAGGCCCCCGCCTCCGTCGATGCGCTGCGGCACAGAGTCAGCAGCAGGCCCGGGTGCCGCGCCGAAATGCTTACACACGCCCCACCCTCCGCCCGCGACCACGAAGACAATCGCAGCGGCAGCGGCGGCGCGCATGTACGAAACCTTTGCCCACCCTACCCTGTTTGGCGGCGAGAGAGGCCACCCTATAACGCCCGTTTGGACGGGAACACCCCGCAGGCCATCCTTCACACGGTCCTCAATGCCAACTGGAGCCGGCAACGACGCAATCAGGCGTAGCGAACGTTCAGCGTCGATTGTTGCGGCATTGCGATCAAGATCGTTTTGTGGCGAGAAATTCATCGGATACTCCTGGGATGGCTCAGCAAGTCGGCCAGCAGGTTGCGTGCGCGAAACAGCCGGGACCGCACGCTCGACTCCGTAACCTCGAGAACCGCGGCGATCTCCACGCTCGATAATTCCTCGAAGGCCGATAGCATCATCACCTCGCGTTCGCGTGCGGGCAACTTCTCAACGCATGCCAAAACGTGGGCGTGGTGCTGCGCAGCGGCGGCGCGTTGTTCCGCGCTAAGCCCGTTGGCGGGCAGCACACGTGCGACTTCGGTAATGTCGTCAGTTTCAGGGCGTGTCTTCGCACGCCGTTTGCGGTCGAGAACAATGTTCCACACGATGCGAATCAGCCAGACGCGGTGGTCGCGAATCTCACCAAGCGTCTCGCGATGCCGCAGAACGCGCAAAAAGGCTTCCTGCACGGCGTCTTCCGCGTCCGATTGATTGCGCAGAACGGAAAAGGCTACACGGTAAAGCGTGGTGGCATACTGATCCACCAGCGCCTCGAGTGCTTCTTCCTGAGCGCGCCGGCGGGCTTCTTCATGCACGGGACTCTCGACGATCTCCATCCAAGCGGGCACTAGGGTCTGGCTGGCGCTCATACAAACACCAGACGCAGGCGACGCCCAAAATGCTCACGCGTTGATTCTTCTGGGACTTCCGCCTCGCGGTCATTCGCGACGAAACCTACTGGTTGCCGGAAAGCTTTTGCGCAGCGATTGAGCCGGCAGCGCCATCCTTGTCCGAATCCTTCAGCTTCGCCCACAATGCCCGCGCCTGGGCCCGTTTCCCCGTCGCGGCATACAAGTCAGCCAGGTCAAGCTGCGCCGTCCCGGCAGTAACGGTATCCGAAGGCTTGGCAATGATCTCGTTATAGAGATCGATGGCCTGCTGATCGCTTCCCGACTGGTGATAGATCGACGCGAGGGCGACTTTGGCGAGGTTGGCAAGGTTCCGATTCCACGAACCTGTTACCTTCTTCAATTCCGTCTCGGCCGCGGCCGTCTGACCCATTTCCTGATCGGTTACGCCCGTAAAGTAGCGTGCTTTACCGCCTTCAGGCAGCCAGCCATACTTGTCGGCAACCGTCTGAAACTGCTTATTGGCGGCTTTCGAGCGGTCGGCGGCAGTCGCGTACTCGCCCTTCTGCGCGGGCGCGCCCGGCAGCGCCAAGGGCGCCGCATAAGTATCCAGGGCTTCGCCGAGGGCCGTTTCCGCTGTCGATTCCTGCACATTCCAGAAGACGATCAATCCGATGCCCACAACAAGGACCACTGCAGCTGAAACAGCCCACCGCACAACATTGGTTCGGTGGCCGCTCAGCCAGGTAACGCTGGTTTTGGTGGCTTGGGCAAATTTATCGCCCTTCAGGGCATGACGAGTCTGTGTATCCACGGGGTGTTTTGTCCTTCGCTTCGATCAACTTGCAGGCGGGTCCGTACAGGTGGGGGCACAGCCACTGCAACCCTGTTAGTTTATCAGCGCGCAAGGCCCAGCGCCACCAGACGTGATCCCTTCGCTTGCCCTGCTGGATCGGGGGCGATAGGCTAGGAACATGTACGAAGACTTCCATGTGACCGATCGCTGGAGCGGCGAAGACCTGCACTGCTCGTGGAAGGCCAACATCGTGGCCATCGCCACGCGCCACGCCGATGCCGTCGATGTTCGGTTTGACGTGAATGGCCGTCCCATGTGGATCGCTCTGCCATGCACTGCCTGGCTCGAACAGAAAAAGCGCTCCGGCAAAGTCATCACCGACCAACTTGCCGTCCAGGTTGCCGGACGACACCTCAAACAGTTGATCGAAGAAGGCTACGACGCCGGCCGCGAAGTCTACGCCGTCTCCGTTCTTGAAGTTCTGGCGCATCTCGACATCATCATCGCCGAAGCCAAACAGCAGCGCGGCCTCCCGCTCCTGCCCGTTGGCGTTTAAGACTGGAAGGTCGATTTTGCCCCGTTTTGGGTCATGTGTAAGGGCTTCGCAGCCTGCGAAACTGTTAGGCCGCTAAATTGTTGATTCCTTTTGGACCGGTGCTGCGTCTAGTTGGTCCCAAATTCATGGTTTTGGCAGTTATTGGACCCCAAAGTTCTGTCTAACTTATCTCCGTAAGGACCACGATTCGATCGCAACTCAAAAAAAGTTCGCAACCGGGGCTTCTATTGAATCCTTTGTCGATCAATCAAGGAGAGATTGTGAGGCTTCCGGGATCGAGGGCGATCTCATAGTAGCCTGACTCGCTACGCGGGATAACCTGGCCGCCTTGTTCCAATCTGCCTCTGGTGGAAATCACGCGGACGTATTTGCCGGAAGGAAAGTGGCTCGGCAACGTCCATTTGAGAGTCGTCCCGTAGCCGGTTCGGGTTTCGATGGCATCCTTGAGCACCTTCTGCCCAATCCAGTAGGCTCCAACATTGACCATGCTGTCGATCCAAACGTCGCCTTTGGATTTGGCATAGGAGATGTTGGCGACCAACTCCTTAATATCAACGGGAGCATAACCGGAATTGGCTTTGAGGGAGTGAAGCTCAAAGATACGCCAGTAGCCTCCGTTCGCGGCCGCATCCACAACCGAATTGAGTTTGCTTGCTTTGTCGCCCGTTTTAGGTGCGTGAGCTGGTAGGTGGTAAGGATCGGATCTGTCATCGACTGCGACGTGGCCTTCGCTCACTCCGCGATTGAGAAAAAAGCGCGTGGAGGCTACCGCATCGTAGCCGGTGTCGCCATAGGGAGCGGCAGTGGTCCAAATGTTGTCTAGACCATAGGCCTGCTTGAGACGTTCCGTGCATTCATCGTATTCGGCCTCGATGCTGCCGGCCCACGGCCCGGCGCCACAGTTTGCGCCATCTGCAGAGCAGTGATGCTGAGTGTGGTTCCCAATCTCTTGCCCGTCTCGCACAGCTTGTAACCACACGGAGGGGTCATGGTCCCAGCCGCAGGTCAGAAAGAATGTCATTCTCTGACCGGTCGCTTGCAACTCGGGGTATTCATCAGCTTGTGCAGCATCGTCAAAGGTGTACGTGACCGCGGCCCTGAAACCGGCCCAATCGACAACTTTCAAGCCACCCGGAGTCTTTACCGACCCAACCCTGAGATCGACGGATGTTGGAGGTTTGGGCAGACCGCTGTCCGGTTGATAGTTGGAATCGAAAGTGTAATCGGCCGAAGCCACACTGCTTTGGGCATAGTATCGCGCCGCGGCGATCGCTTTCAGCGTCAAATTCGTCGGTATTGAGATCGGCCCGCCATACACCCTGGAGGACGTGCCTGGATCACTGCCATCGGTCGTGAAATAGATGACGGCTCCGGGATTGTCGGTGATGATCGCGACGCTCTGAGCCGAGGAGTACCTTCCAGAAGCGAGACTCAAGACGGGCGTATCCACTTTGCCGAATAATACGGGCGTTGGCAGAGTTACAACTCCGCCGCGGCTGCCTCCGCACGACGAGAGGCCACACGCCAACACTCCGAACATCACGAGTCGGTGCGTCTGCATTATTGCTTACCTCGTTCCGCGCACATCGTTCACAGCTATCTTGAGGGTTGAGCAATTCTACTACGAGTAGGTCACTAGACCAGTGCGCACCGCACCGTGGAAGATTCTAGAGTTCAGCGGTGAAGCCTTATTCTGGGAAGAACAGTCTTCTGGTAGAGCATCACAGAGAAATCTCGATTCTGGTTATTGGACCCGAGAGGGACTCGACCCCGCCGTCGATCTGAAAATTGGCCAATCGCTTAGATACAACAACTTTAGGTACTTGCATGTACTCTTCGGGGTGGGATTTCTCGCGTGATGATTTGGGCCCGAATCAGGGGACGAGAGGCTTGACTTCCTACTCGTGCCGCAGTGCTTCCATCGGCTGGACTGAAGCAGCGCGGCGCGCAGGAATCCAGGTAGCCGCCAGCGCGACAGCCAGCAGAAGCGCGATCCCGGCGGCCAATGTCATGGGATCGTTTGCCGTGACGCCGAACAGCATCGATTTCACGAGCCGCGTAAGTCCGAGTGCAGTACCCACCCCCGCTGCAATTCCAAAAGCGGTGAGACCCGTGCTCTCGCGCAGAATCATGCTACGCACCTGTGCCGGCTGAGCGCCCAACGCGAGCCGGATTCCAATCTCATTGGTCCGCTGCGCAACCGAGTACGCCATGATGCCGTAGATCCCCACGCATGCCAGCGCCAGCGCCAGCACGCCGAAGCCGGCTGTCAATGCGGCAAAGGCGCGCTCCATCTGCATCGTTGCATTGATCTGCTCCCGCTGCGTGCGGAAGTCGATGATGGGCAGATCGCGGTCGACCGATTGAACAACGCCGCGCAACGCCGGAAAAAGCGCCGACGGCTGCACGCTCGTACGAACCTGGTAGACCATCGTTCCTATTTCCGGTTGCTGAACGTAAGGAAGAAAGAACTGCGCAGGCGGAACGTCCCGCAGATCGGAATATCGAGTATCAGCGCAGATTCCAATGATCTGTATCCAATCAGACTTGTCGGTGTCTGCCTTGAACCGCTTGCCAATTGGATCGGTATTCGGGAATCTCTTGCGGGCGAGAGACTGGTTGATAATCCCAACCTTGGGTGATGTGGAGGTATCCTGCGGTCCAAATCCGCGTCCCGCCACAATCGGAACTCCAAGGGTCGGAAAGAAGTCGATGCCCACGCTGTTTTCGTCCTCAGCGCGTTTCCTTTTCGGATCGACGGTCTCCCCTTCCGGAAGGAAGTCCTCATTGCCCATGCTCTGCGCAATGTAAGGAATAGTTCCGGGAGCAACCCGTTCCACGCCGGGAATTGCGGCAAACCGCTCCTCCAGTTGCTGGTGCAAACGCACATCTTTCGGCCCAGGGTAGCGGCGGGCAGGCGGGCTGATCTCGAAGAGCACGAGATGATCTGCCTGGAATCCCACATCCACCGAGTTCAGCTTGATCAGCGTACGAAGAAAGAGACCCGCACCAACGACAAGCAACGTGGAAAGTGCGATCTGAAAAGCGACAATGGATTTTCCCGTTAAGCCTTTCCGCCTGCGTGAAGTGCTCTGCGCGGTCTCCTTGAGAGTGCTGCTGACTTCTGCGCGGGCCGCGAGCCATGCGGGCGCCAATCCGAAAATAATCCCGGTGAGGAGTGTGACGGCGACGGTGAACGCGAACACGCCCCAATCGAAACGCGGACTGAAGGATCCCTCCTCAGCGCGCTCCCACGCATTGGTCAATAGTTTCGGAACCACACTGCGGCCGAAGTATCCAAGCACCAGGCCGCCCGCGCCTCCAATTGCCGCCAGCATCAGACTCTCCGTAAGCAACTGGCGCAGGATCCGCGCGCGACCCGCGCCCATGGCGAGCCGCACGCTCATTTCACGCCGGCGCTGTGCTCCTCGCGCCAACAACAAATTGGCAATGTTCGCGCACGCCAGCAGTACAACAAAAGCGGTGAATCCCGACAAGACAAAGAGCGGTTTTCTGAATACGCGGTCGGAGAAATGCAAACCACGGCTGCCGTCTACGATCGCGAGGCGCGGAATCGTGTCACCCGCTCCCACCGTCGCGGTGGCGCGAACCGCAGCCTGCAGTTGCACACCGAGTGCAGCCTCGGCTTCGGAGTCCTTGATACCAGGTTTCGCACGAGCGACGACGTTCAGCCACCACAGGCTAGAGTCGGTCAAGAGCGAGGTCTTGCCCTTCGGATCGATCACCGGTTGCATGCTGATTGGCACAAACAGATCGGGCGGCGCCTGCACATTCTTAGTGCCCGTAAACCCGGGCGGATTAACTCCAACGATCGTCATGGCTGCTTGATTTAACGTGAGAGTCTGCCCGAGCACCGAGGCAGACCGCCCGTATCGCTTCTGCCACAAGCCATCGCTGATCACCACGACAGAGCCCGATCCCGGCACCGCATCGTCTGAAGCCTGCAACACACGACCCAGTTGCGGGCGCACGCCGAGCGCGGCATAAAAGTTTCCCGACACCATGGATGCATTCACGCGCTGCGCATTGCCGTTGATCGTCGCGTTCATCCCATCCTCTTTGAATGCGATCAGATCCTGCAGTTTCTCATTGTGGTCGCGCAGTTGTTGGTAAATGGGATAAGAAAAGGATGAGCTGGTGATGCCGGAGCCCGGCGTGGAATCGAAGTCTCCCCACATGCTCTGGACAACTACGTGGCTATCCCCATTCCAGCGCAGCATGCGAAGCTGCTCCGGATGCGGTACATTGAGACGGTCATAAAGCAGTTGCTTTCCAATCGCAAAAATGGTTGTGTTTGCGCCGATCGCGAGCGCGAGAGACAGGGCGGCAATTGCGGTAAACCCAGGGCTCTTCGCCAGGATCCGAATGCCGTAGCGAACGTCGGCTCCGAGTTCATCGAACCAGCGAAGACCCAGCGATGCGCGCATCCCTTCCTTGTGGACGAGCGCCGGACCGAGCGCCACGCGCGCCCGTCGTGCCGCCTCTTTTGGCGAATGCCCAGCGCGAATCAGGTCATCGGTGAGTTGCTCGAGATGAACCTGAAGCTCGGCCTCCATGTCGGATTCAAGGCGGCGCCGATGCAACATGGCTCCCAACCACGAGCGCATCTCGGCAAACAGGCGAAACGAAGATAAGCCATTTCTCATTGCGTTCTATTCCCTGGTCCCGATTCCCAAATTCCTATTCCCTATTTCCTGCTTCATCACACATTCTCCGGTGTCGTGCGAAGAATTCCGGCAATAACGCCGGCCATCCGATTCCACTTTTCGGTTTCCGCTTCGAGCCGGCGCCGGCCCGCAGCCGTGAGCCGGTAATACTTCGCGCGGCGATTGTTTTCGCTCTCGCCCCAGTCGCTGGCAATCACACCCTGGTGCTCAAGCCGGTAGAGTGCCGGATACAGGGAGCCCTGTTGTATCACCAGTTCTTCGCCCGAAATCTGCTGAATGCGCAGCAGCACTCCGTAGCCATGCAACGGCCCAAGCGAAACGGCCTTCAGGATCAACAGGTCCAGCGTCCCCTGCAGCAGCTCCATCTGTTTGTCTTGCGACTTGTCAGCCAAACTCGCTCTCCTTGATGCTCTAGGAGAGAGCCTACGACGACTCTCCTAGTCTGTCAAGGAGAGAGCGTCAGTCCCTATGTGTATTCCCAAAACTTCTCTAGTGCATGCCGGGTGACGGGATGTATGCTTCCTGCCTGCGACTCAGCGCTCAAGTTGTAGTGGGGAAAGACAGGTCAACGGCTTCTACCGGCTTCAAAATTTCACAGACACAGAGGAGGAGAATGCAATGGGTCATGGATGGATTGCGTGGATCATTATCGGCGTGATTGCCGGCTGGCTGACTGGAAAGTTAATGAAGGGGTCGGGCTTCGGCTTCTTCATGGACATGATCGTAGGCCTGGTGGGCGCCCTCGTCGGCGGCTACTGCGCGAGTTTCCTTGGATTCGGCGGAGTCAGTCAACATGGATTAATCGTCAGCATCATTATTGCGACGATCGGAGCTGTGATTCTAACCTGGATCCTGCGGCTGATTTCGGGCAATCGCGGCGCCAACCTGTAAGCCGGGCCACGAGGACGAACGCCACAGATTCGGGCCATTTTCCCCATCCGCATCGCAATGGCGTTCGTCCTCGAGCCGGGCTCGTTCGTCTAAAAAACCAGCTGATTGCCCGAATCCTGTGAGAGACTTGCACCCAAGCAGTATGCGGCCGGGTCGTGCCGCTTTCCCTCTGAAATGAAGACGGACGCGAGGTTACTTTGAGCCTGGTAAGAGACCTGCAGTACTCCCTGCGCCAGCTGCGCAAAAGCATGGTGTTCACGGTGGTCGCGGTGGTGACGCTTGCGCTCGGCATCGGATGCAACACCGCGATCTTCAGTGTTTTTTACAGTGTGCTGCTGCGTCCCCTCCCTTTTCCTGATTCCGGTCGGCTCGTGATGCTTTCAGAGCGCGCTACACAGTTCCCCACGCTTTCTGTGTCGTGGAAAAACTACAAGGACTGGCAGTCTCAAAGCTCTTCATTCGAAGAGTTCGGCGCCTCGCGAGTCTTCACTTCGGCGCTTACCGGCAACGGTGATCCAGAACAGATCCCCAGCCAAATGGTCAGCGGAAACCTTCTGCACCTGCTTGGTGTGAACGTGATCGCCGGCCGTTCTCTCATGGCTGCGGACGACCAGCCAGCTTCGCCCGCTGTGGTGCTGCTCGGTTACGGCCTCTGGCAGCGCAAGTACAGCGGCTCGCAGGAAGTGATCGGGCACGCCATCACCCTCGATAACCAGAGCTTCACCGTGATCGGCGTTCTCCCCAAAGGCTACGAATTGCTGCAGCAATCGCCCGATGTGGTGATCGCCATGGGTCCATGGGCCAGCAAGCTGCCGGATGACCGCTCCTGGCACCCCGGCATCTTCCCCATCGCCCGCCTGAAATCCGGCGTTTCGCTGAACCAGGCGCGCGCCGAAATGACCACGATCGCGAAGCGGCTCTACGAAAAGTATTCGGCTGACAATATCGCGCTCGACGCAGTCGTCAACCCCATGCACGAGCAGTTGGTAAGCCAGGCAAAGCCGGCCCTTGTGACACTGCTCGGCGCGGTGATCTTTGTGTTGTTGATCGCCTGCGGAAACATCGCCAACCTCATGCTGACCCGGGCGACCGCGCGACGCCGCGAGATCTCTATCCGCATTTCGCTGGGAGCCTCGGACCTGCAGATCATCAAACAGCTGGTCGTCGAAGGTCTGCTGCTGTCGCTGATGGGCGCGATCGCTGGAGTCGGTCTAGCCTATGCGCTGATGCCGTCGCTGCTTCGCGTTGCCAGCGGTTCACTGCCCCCTGGAGCGGACGTTCACATCGATCTGCACGTCCTGCTGTTTACGGCGGTGCTTTCGATCTGCGCGGGAGTGTTCTTTGGTATCGCACCGGCGGGACACGTGCGCATGACCGACTTGCGCTCGATCCTCAATGAGTCAGAACGCGGTGCGGTGGGCCATCAAGCGAAGGCGCTGCGCAACTCGCTGGTGGTTGCGGAGATTTCACTGGCGCTTCTTCTGTTGATGGGCGCCGGGCTATTTGTTCGTAGTCTCAGCCGTCTGGCTGACGTGAACATGGGATTCTCTGCCGATCATATTCTGGTCGCCGATCTGCCCGTGCCGCCTGCAGGATCGGCCCCCGCCGATGCGCATCGCAACATGGATTTCTACGAGAACACGCTGCGGCAATTGCACAGTTTGCCTGGAGTCCGGATGGCTGCGGCATCGTCATTCCTGCCGGTGAGCGGACAAGGCTCGGTGATCCACTTCAACATTCAGGGCCGGCCTCCGCGCAACGCATCCGAATACATCATGGCGAACTACCGCACCGTGAGCTCGGAATATTTTCAGGTGCTGCGCATTCCTTTGCTCGAGGGACGCTGGATAGAAGATGCGGATCGCGAGAAAATGCCGGCCGTGGTGGTGATCAACCAGGCGATGGCGCATGCGTATTTCGGAAACCAGTCGCCCCTGGGCAAAAAACTGCAACTGGGAGCGATACCCGACGAAGGCACGCCCTGGATGATGGTGGTAGGTGTCGTCGGCAACGTCAAGCAGTCCCTCGTCTCAGATATGCCGACGGAGATGTACGTCCCCTTTCGCCAGGCCAATGAGGTTCTTCCCGTCCGCAACATGTCTTTTGTGGTGCGGACGGAGGTTGATCCGCGCTCAGTGATTCCGGAGCTGCGCGAGACCGTGCGCAAAATCAATCCCAATCAGCCCGTCGTGCGCATCCGGACCATGGAAGAAAATGTCGATCAGAATTTCTCTCAACCGCGCTTCCGCACCTTGCTGCTGGTCATCTTCGCGGGAATCGCGCTGCTGATCGCGGCCCTCGGCGTTTATGGCGTCATGGCCTATGCGGCAGTGCAACGATCGGGCGAATTGGCGATCCGCATGGCTCTCGGCTGCAGCGTGGAGCGCATCTTTATGCTGGTGCTCACCGACGGTCTACGCCTGACCCTGATCGGCGTGGGCATCGGAACCGTGCTCGGGATCGCACTTGGGCGCTGGTTGAAGTCGCTGCTCTTTGGGGTTTCCGCTGCTGACGCCGTATCGATCGCAGGCGCGATCGCCGTCGTAGTGATTGCAGGAGTTGCGGCCTCGCTAATTCCCGCCCGCCGAGCCTCTCGTGTAGATGTCGTGACGATGATGCGGGAGAACTAGCCCTCCAGCGACAAAAAAGCCGCGCCAAATGCATGCCTTCTGGTGATCAATGTCCGCGGTTATCAGATCTGGCGCGCTGTACCATTGACCTAAGCGTGCGCATGGATAGTCTATTCATCAAAGCGTTAGCGGGACTGATCTATATCATCGTTGCCATTTCGGCATTGATATTTCTTTCTGCATGGACGCTCAATTACTGGCAAGCCTGGACATTTCTCGCTGTCTTTATGATTTCGATATCTGTGATCTTCCTCTATCTTGCAAAATACGATTCGAATCTCCTCGCAAGGCGAGTAAAGACAAGCGAAAAAGAGCAAAGCCAGAAGGTTATACGACTTCTTGTAAACCTCGCGTTCAGTGCGGCGATCGTTGTATCCGCGCTTGATCACCGCTTCGCATGGTCTGCAGTGCCCTTACAAGTCATCTTTATTGGAGACGCTGTTGTCCTGCTCGGCTTGCTCATCATCTTTTTTGTGTTTAAGGAGAACACTTTCACTGCCCAGACCGTCGAGGTCGAGGCCGGGCAGAAAGTCATATCGACTGGACCCTATGCGCTCGTGCGCCACCCCATGTATGTTGGCGGCCTCGTTTTTATGCTGGGCATCCCGCTTGCGCTCGGGTCGTGGTGGGGGCAGCTGGCGATCGTTCTGTTTGCGCCTGCATTGGCGTGGCGAATTCTCGACGAGGAGAAACTACTCGCAAAAGATTTGCCGGGCTATGCGGAATATCGCAAGAAGGTCAAATATCGCCTGGTTCCATTCGTGTGGTAGCGCATAAGCATCACACAGGAAAACAGAGCCTATTTTCTTATTTCGCTAGAGGTACGATTAGCAGTTGGACGCCCTCTTGCGGATAGAGTCCAAAACGCAAAAAGCCATGCCCGAAGGCATGGCTTTTCTTTTGAATTTATTGCCGGCGATCACCTAATCTCCCACACAGTCGCCCGTGCAGTACCATCGGCCCAGCGAGGCTTAACTTCCGTGTTCGGGATGGGAACGGGTGATCCCTCGCAGTATGGTCACCGGCAAATTGAGGCGTTTTGAAGGCGTGAGGCGCAGAGCGCCGTAGCCTTCAGCCGAAATCCTGAGCGCACTTGCGCGAAGGATCCGACCGCCTTTGATGCTGGTATGGCGCTTGGCGGGTTGGTTTGCCCGCAGCCTGCCGCGGCGTCTACGTGTGTTCCGGATGGTTTCTCCCGGAGGCTGCGTAGGAACGCGGACTGCAATCTGGCGCCACAAAAATTTGCTCAGAGTTTATCTGAATGACACGAAATTGATTGGTAGTACAAGGCTTGTAAGAAGAACGTCCGCGAATAACTTACTGCGCGGAGTTAATTCTATGGACAAGCCGAACGGGCGATTAGTACTGGTAAGCTACACGCATTGCTGCGCTTCTACCTCCAGCCTATCAACCAGATGGTCTTTCTGGGCCCTTCAGGGAGATCTCATCTTGGAGCGTGCTTCCCGCTTATATGCATTCAGCGGTTATCACAACCGAACTTCGCTACCCAGCCGTGCCCTTGGCAGGACAACTGGAACACAAGAGGTTCGTCCATCCCGGTCCTCTCGTACTAAGGACAGCCCTCCTCAAATCTCCTACGCCCACAGCAGATAGGGACCGAACTGTCTCGCGACGTTCTGAACCCAGCTCACGTACCGCTTTAATAGGCGAACAGCCTAACCCTTGGAACCTTCTACAGCTCCAGGATGCGATGAGCCGACATCGAGGTGCCAAACCATTGCGTCGATATGAACTCTTGGCAATGATCAGCCTGTTATCCCCGGCGTACCTTTTATCCGTTGAGCGATGGCCCTTCCATACAGAACCACCGGATCACTAAAGCCTACTTTCGTACCTGCTCGACTTGTAGGTCTCACAGTTAACCACTCTTATGCTTTTACACTCGACGACTGATTTCCAAACAGTCTGAGAGTAGCTTCGCGCGCCTCCGTTACAATTTAGGAGGCGACCGCCCCAGTCAAACTACCCGCCTAACTATGTCCCTCTCCCGGATCACGGGAGGAGGTTAGAATCACAGCACTCGCAGGGTGGTATCTCACCATTGGCTCCACCAAGTCCGAGAACCTGGTCTCAAAGCCTCCCACCTATCCTGCGCAGCAAGAACCATAACTCATAGTTAAGGTGTAGTAAAGGTGCACGGGGTCTTTCCGTCTAGCTGCGGGTAACCGGCATCTTCACCGGTACTACAAGTTCGCCGAGCAACTCGTTAAGACAGTCGTACGATCGTTACGCCATTCGTGCAGGTCGGAACTTACCCGACAAGGAATTTCGCTACCTTAGGACCGTTATAGTTACGGCCGCCGTTCACCGGGGCTTCAATTCAAAGCTTCGCTTGCGCTAACCTCTCCTTTTAACCTTCCGGCACCGGGCAGGCGTCAGCCCCTATACGTCGTTTTCGACTTAGCAGAGACCTGTGTTTTTGTTAAACAGTCGCCGTACGCGCTTCACTGCGGCCCACTTGCGTGGGCGCTCCTTCTCCCGAAGTTACGGAGCCAATTTGCCGAGTTCCTTAACGAGCTTTCACTCGAGCGCCTTTGGATATTCTCCTCGTCTACCTGTGTCGGTTTGGGGTACGGTTCCCTTTGTTCTCCTTAGAGGTTTTTCTCGGCAGCGTGGAATCAGAATCGTAAGCCCCATACGGGACTGTGTTGCACCTCACTGTTAATGACCCAACGGATTTGCCTATCGGATCCAGCTTACGTGCAACAACCGCAATAGCCATAGTGCGGCATTCTTATCCTTCTGCGTCACCCCATCGTGATAACGAACATTGGGAGGGACGGAATATTAACCGTCAGTCCATCAGCTACGCCTTTCGGCCTCACCTTAGGGACCGCCTAACCCTGAGCGGATTAACCTTCCTCAGGAAACCTTAGACTTTCGGCGCGGAGGGTTCTCACCTCCGTTATCGCTACTTATGCCGGCAGGGTCTCTTCGCAACGCTCCACCAGTCTTTTCAGTCTGGCTTCGCAGCTGTTGAGAATGCTCTCCTACCACGCACACCTAAAAGGTGTGCATCCGCTGCTTCGGTGTACAGTTTTAGCCCCGTTGTATTGTCGGCACCGGACCGCTTGACCAGTGAGCTATTACGCTTTCTTTAAAGGATGGCTGCTTCTAAGCCAACCTCCTGGCTGTCTGAGCGTTCCGACTTCCTTTCCCACTTAACTGTAACTTGGGGACCTTAGCAGGCGGTCTGGGCTGTTTCCCTCTCGACAATGAGGCTTAGCCCCCACTGTCTGACTCCCGGATATGTTGTCGCTGGCATTCGCAGTTTGGTTGGATTCAGTAAGCCGGAAAGCCCCCTAGTCCATCCATCTCTCTACCACCAACGCAATTCGTCCGAGGCTAGCCCTAAAGCTATTTCGGAGAGAACGAGCTATCACGGAATTTGATTAGCCTTTCACCCCTACCCACAGCTCATCCGAGCTTTTTTCAACAAACACCGGTTCGGTCCTCCAGTGGGTGTTACCCCACCTTCAACCTGGCCATGGGTAGATCATCCCGCTTCGCGTCTATTCCTGCCAACTGAACGCCCTGTTCAGACTCGCTTTCGCTTCGGCTCGCTTACGCTTAACCTTGCTGACAAGAATAACTAGCCGGCTCATTATGCAATAGGCACGCGGTCAGACATTCCCTTGCGGGCATAGTCCTCCCACTGCTTGTAGGCACACGGTTTCAGGTACTTTGCACTCCCCTCGACGGGGTTCTTTTCGCCTTTCCCTCACGGTACTGGTTCACTATCGGTCAGAGACTAGTATTTAGCCTTACGGGATGGTCCCCGTGGATTCAAGCAGGGTTTCACGTGCCCCGCCTTACTCAGGTATCCGCTTCGAGTCTGGACTACTTTCGCTTACGCGCCTGTCACGCTCTATGGATCCACTTTCCAGAGGATTCAGCTAGCAGCCAGATTGGTAACTCTACTGTTGCGGACCCTACAACCCCCGAAACACCGAAATGCTACGGGTTTGGGCTATTCCGAGTTCGCTCGCCACTACTATCGGAATCGAGGTTTCTTTCTTTTCCTTCAGGTACTGAGATGGTTCACTTCCCTGAGTTCGCTCTATCCCACCTATGTATTCAGTGGGTAGTTCCTAGGGTTTGCCTAGGAGGGTTTCCCCATTCGGAAATCTCCGGTTATAACGCCTGTGTGCGGCTCACCGAAGCTTATCGCAGCTTGCCACGTCCTTCTTCGCCTGTCTCTGCCAAGGCATCCACCGTGCGCCCTTAGTAGCTTGACCATAGAATTAACTCCAGCGCAGGGAGCCGAATCACTTCGGTCCTGTCTGTTTGTTATTCCCAGTTATTCGCCTGAGAGTAACTCAACTACGCTCACGCGTATTCAAGTTACAACTCCTAAAGACACTCTTCTTACTTTGAACACTTTGCCTGAACTGCTGAGTTACAGCAGTCCATTGCTTGTGCTCGGCCTTGTATGTATACGCTCCTCGGATACTTTCACCACACTGCGCGCCTCGCGGCGGACATGCGGCTATCCGATTTGCGTTACCCAATCAATTTCGTTGTCAAACATCAGATCCCCCTCGATCGAGGAGGACCAGCCCTGAGGCTGTTGAAACCTGCTGCAATCCGAAGATCGCGGCCTGCTTCTAGGTCGAAGCCATCATTGAAGAAGGCACCGAACTAGACGCAGTGAATGAGGTTGGTGGAGCTGACCGGGATCGAACCGGTGACCCCCTGCTTGCAAAGCAGGTGCTCTCCCAGCTGAGCTACAGCCCCTTAAGGGTTGCGTGGCTAAGATGGTGGGCCTGGGTAGAGTCGAACTACCGACCTCACCCTTATCAGGGGTGCGCTCTAACCAACTGAGCTACAGGCCCGCGTTGCGCGCTCCCCCGCCGATAAGTGCCGGCGGCTCGCCCAAATCTCATTCAATGCTAATGGGTTTCGAGGACAAAGGTTGAACATGCTAAGTGGCTACGCCACTTATGACGATCGTAAGAATTTGCGGCCAGGAAAAGAAGGCTCGTATCGAATTTCCTGCAACCGCCGTGTAACCGGTTGATGCAGGATTTGCATGGACACCTATCCGATCGCCGAAGCGACTCCGCCATCGCGGAAGGAATAAGTGTGCCATGTGTTCTCTTTTAGAAAGGAGGTGATCCAGCCGCAGGTTCTCCTACGGCTACCTTGTTACGACTTCACCCCAATCATGAATTACACCTTGGGCGGCTGCCTCCTTGCGGTTGGCTTACCGACTTCTAGTGCAACCCACTTTCGTGATGTGACGGGCGGTGTGTACAAGGCCCGGGAACGTATTCACCGCGGCATTCTGATCCGCGATTACTAGCGATTCCAGCTTCACGTAGTCGAGTTGCAGACTACGATCCGAACTGAGGTCGGCTTTTTCCGATTAGCTCCCCCTCACGGGTTTGCGACGGTTTGTACCGACCATTGTAGCACGTGTGTAGCCCTGGACATAAAGGCCATGAGGACTTGACGTCATCCCCACCTTCCTCCCCGTTATCCGAGGCGGTTTCGTCAGAGTGCTCAACTAAATGGTAGCAACTGAAGATAAGGGTTGCGCTCGTTGCGGGACTTAACCCAACATCTCACGACACGAGCTGACGACAGCCATGCAGCACCTATATTACGGTCCCTTGCGGGAAAGGAATGTTTCCACTCCGGTCCATAACATTTCGAGCCCAGGTAAGGTTCTTCGCGTTGCGTCGAATTAAACCACATGCTCCACCGCTTGTGCGGGCCCCCGTCAATTCCTTTGAGTTTCAGCCTTGCGACCGTACTCCCCAGGCGGACTGCTTAACGCGTTAGCTACGGCACGGCGGGATTGGGTACCCGTCACACCAAGCAGTCATCGTTTAGGGCTAGGACTACCAGGGTATCTAATCCTGTTTGCTCCCCTAGCTTTCGTGCATCAGCGTCAGTTATGGTCCAGTGAGCCGCTTTCGCCACAGGTGTTCCTCCTGATATCTACGCATTTCACCGCTACACCAGGAATTCCACTCACCTCTCCCATACTCAAGCCCTGCAGTTTCTCATGCAGTCTATGAGTTGAGCCCATAGATTTCACATAAGACTTACAAAACCGCCTACGCACCCTTTACGCCCAATAATTCCGAACAACGCTCGCCCCCCTCGTATTACCGCGGCTGCTGGCACGAAGTTAGCCGGGGCTTCTTCTTCCGGTACCGTCATTATCGTCCCGATCGAAAGGAGTTTACGTCCCGAAGGACTTCATCCTCCACGCGGCGTTGCTGCGTCAGGGTTTCCCCCATTGCGCAAAATTCCCCACTGCTGCCTCCCGTAGGAGTCTGGACCGTGTTTCAGTTCCAGTGTGTCCGTGCGCCCTCTCAGG